>QWCY01000026.1_pt1 | contig 200898 bp, 199 predicted proteins | sample 1972631 | NCBI WGS metagenome assembly QWCY01 (sample SAMN09866696, study PRJNA288562) | Human gut metagenome isolate pre1_stool, whole genome shotgun sequencing... | isolation source: gut | host: Homo sapiens | place: USA: California
TGCTGTAATGCTTCATTGCGATTCCCTCCATCTCTGTTCTTTCAGTTTAACAGATTTTTGGGGATTTTGCGACTGCACTTACAGGGTACTACTCCATCTACCACTAATAAAAGAAATTGCAAAGAATTTGTAATTCAACACAAATTCAACACAAAAACAGCTTTGTGCAATTTGCCATAGACATGAAAAAACCTTGAAACCATTGCGGCTTCAAGGTTTTTCGTGGTGGAGATTAGCGGGATCGAACCGCTGACCTCTTGACTGCCAGTCAAGCGCTCTCCCAGCTGAGCTAAACCCCCATCGGTTCAAGGCTTTCGCGCTCGGAACAATGGAAAGTATAGCATAGGGAGGGACGGCTGTCAAGACCTTTTTTCAACTTTTTTACACCGGATAAAATGCGGCGGAGAGGATAAGAGCCGCGGCAATTTTCCGTCAAATCGGGTGCTTGACAAATTACGACGAACGTAGTATAAATGGAAAAACGTCTTTTGTAGTAAAATCGGGAGGGCTTTTGCATGGACGGCAGAAAACGTTTGCCGGACGCCGAGCTGAGCGTGATGCAGGCGGTCTGGGCGCACGGCGGGGAGGTCAGCCGCGGCGACATCGAGGGCGCGCTGGCGTCCCACGGCTGGAGCGTCAACACCATCAACACCTATCTCACGCGATTGTGCGACAAGGGCTATCTGAGCGCGCGCCGCGAGGGACGCAGCAACTTCTATACGCCGCTCGTTTCGCAGGAGAAGTACCGCGAGTTCGACAGCCGAAGCGTCCTGCAGCGGCTCTACGGCGGCTCGCTGGGCAGCTTTGTTGCGGCGCTGACGGCGGAAAAGCCGCTCGCGCAGAGCGAGATCGACGAGCTGCGGCGCTATCTGGATGAAATGAGCGGAAAGGCGGGGGAGTGAGATGACACCCTTTTTGCTGACGCTTTGCAAGCATTCGCTGCTCGCGGCTGCCGTTCTCGCATTGGCCGCGATCACAAAGCCGCTTTGGCGGGAGCGCTACGGCGCGCGGTCACGCTGCGCGCTGTGGCTGGCGCTGGCGGTCTTTCTGCTGCTGCCGGTGGACTGGTCGGCGCCGAGCGCGCCGGTGCGGGTGGAGCCGCCGGCGGAGCGCACGCTGCTCCTTTCCGCGCAGCGCGGGCCGAGCGTGGTGCGGACCGACGAGCTGCCGCGCCGGCAGGAAACGGTCCTTAGCGGCGCGGAGAATACGAGCCCGCTGCCGGCCGACCCGTCGGTTACATTCGAGGACGCATATGGGACTGCGCCGGACAACAGCGCGAAAAATGTTCCGCTCACAGGGCTGCTGTTCCTCCTTTGGGCGTCTGGCATGACAGGCTATACCACTTTACAGATCGTAAAATACAAGAAGTTTTACCGCCTTGTGCGCCGCTGGCGGCACGAGACGACACGGAGCGACTACGCACGGCTGCTCGCGGATGAATGTGCCGCTCTGGGCGTGAAGCGGCCGCAGCTCCTTCTCTGCGAGGCTGTGGGAACGCCGATGATGACCGGACTATTTCATCCCGTTCTGCTTCTGCCGCACGAGGACTACGAGCCCGCCGCGCTGCGCTTTATCCTGCGCCACGAGCTCTGCCATCTCAAGCGGCACGACCTTGCCTATAAGCTCGTGCTGACGGCGGCGAACGCCGTCCACTGGTTCGACCCGCTCGTCTATTGGATGCTGCGGCAGGCGGACGAGGATGTGGAGCTTGCCTGCGACAGCAGGGCGACCGAGGGCATGGCGCACGCGGAAAGAACCGCCTACGGCGAAACGCTGCTCGCGGCGGTGCAGGCGAAGATCGCGCCGGTGCCGATGACAACGAGCTTCGGCAGCACGGCGGAGCGGCTCAAGCGCCGGCTTGCGAATGTGCTCGGCGGAAAGAAAAGACGCGGGCTGTGGCTCGCGGCGCTCGCCATCGCGGCCGTGGCCGCTTCCGCGCTGCTGATTGCATGGCAGAGCGGCACAGATGAGAAAACGAAGGACGCGGACGTTTGGCTCACGATGGAGGACTATGCCCTTGACCGCGCCAACGCGGTCCGCGAGAACGGCGTTGCCCTGTTCCCGCAGCCGCCCGGCGGCGCGGCTGTCGCCGCGGTGAGCGACGTGCGGGCGACCGAGCTGGAGCGCGCTGCCGTGCTGGACGGCGTTTTCCCGGAGCTGGACGGCAGACCCGAGCTGTGGTGCTACGATTACGCGGTGCGCTTTGCGGACGAGGAAAGCCTTTCGCTGGCAGATCAGGGAAATTGGTACAGCATAGGCGATGGCTGGTACGACAACAGGCAGTACGATGTGCTCGTTGTGCTTGCGAACGCGGACGGCTATCGCATTCTGTACACCGGAACATGGGGGATGGTAAAGGACTACATAAACGATTCCGGCAGGACGTACTACCGCGAGGCACTCTACGATTGGTGCGCCGACCACCTTGCGCTTGACGAGACCGACTATCCGCGCTATCTGCACAGAGTTACGCTGACCTATACGGACGGGACCGGCAGCGCGGTCAGGAAGATGGCTGCGTTCCACCGCTACGAGGGCGACGGCTGGTCCGTCTATGTGCCGACCGACTGGATATTCACACCGCAATGGATGCAATGGAAGCCTCTCTCCAGCGTGGACACGGATGGAAGCACATACTTTGAGGTCACAAGAGCGGACGGCAACATGGAGGACATCAAGGCGTACTACGCCTCCATCGGCGCGTGGCGCTTTGAGACCGACCTGAGCGCGCCGCTGGACTATTACTATAATGTAGGGGGCGGCTATGATGCCGCATACGGTTACGCGCATGAGGAGCTGTACTTTGTCCCGATCGACGGCGATCACTGCTATGTGCTCTCCTGTTACTCGGTGAACGGCGTTACGTCGGCAGAGGACAAGGCGCTGCTGCGCGCCGCGCTCACGAGCTTTACGCCGGACGAGAGCCTTCGCTGGACGACGGAGCAGAGGTTCCAATATGAGATCGACTGTCTGGAGCACGGCACGGGCGTGGAGCTGACCCTGCTCAGCGGAGCAAGAGAGCTGGGGAGCTGTCGAAACGACTTTGCCATCTCAGGCGGGCTCTGCCCGCTGGGCCAATATACCTACACACCGTGGGAGGATGCTGTGTACGCGGGCGGAGACAAGGCGATCCGCCTGACCGTTTCCGACGGCTGCTATCTGGAGGTCTACGAGGACTCCAACCTCATTTCCTACTGCCGGAGCGACGGCTCGCTGCTCGGCCGCTATATGGCGAGCGGCGCGGGCCTTGGCGACGGCTCAATTGTGCCGGTCGAGGGGACCTCGCTTTACGGCGTGGTGCGCGAATGGTACGACATGCTGGAGCTTGCTGATGTGCGTCGTGCGCCGGTAATCTTCATCGCCGACGAGGGGCAGTCGTGGCAGGAGGCCGCGCAGAGCTGGGCCGACGCCTACTGGAACGCGCTGACGCGCGTGCCGGAGGACAATGTTTACCATTGCGGCTTTGTGAGGGCAAAGGCGTACAGCTTCCTGAGCGATGACGACAACGAGCAGATGCGCCGGCTCGGCAAGCTGAGGGAGGGCGAATACGGCTTTTATATGAACGGGTACTTTGTCCCCACGCACGCGGAGGAGCTGACGGCGCGCTACGACGAACACGATATGCAGCCGGTGGAGGCGGGAGACGGTCTGCCCGCAGGGACCTACACCACGTTCTACCGCTGCATGCTCATCGCGGCGGACGGCGGCTGGTACGGCGAGATCCTCGGCAACGGCTCATGGTAAGAAAGAGAGGTAAGAGCATCATGCACCGAAGACTGTTCTGCGAGCTTTCGCCGCTCGCGTACCGCATCTCGGTCGAAAAAAGCTGTGCACTCCGCACGCTGCGCGACGGATTTTCCGCGGAGCGCTTTCCGAAGCTGCGCCTGGAGGCGCCGCTTCCCGCGCTCGTCTGTCGGCACAATTCGCTCATCCGCCGCACGCTCGGCAGGGTCGATCCGGTTTTGCAGGACAACAAGGCCGTCAACCTCGCGCTGGCCGCACCGAAGATCAACGGCATTCTCATACGCCCGGGCGAGACGTTTTCGTTCTGGCACCTCGTCGGGCGGCCCAGCGCCGCGAACGGCTACCGCACCGGCATGGTCATTGCCAACGCGCAGACCGGCGAAGCCGTCGGCGGTGGGATGTGCCAGTTTAGCAACCTGATCCATTGGATGGTGCTCCATGCGCCCCTGACCATCACGGAGCAGCACCACCACGACCAGTTTGACCTCTTTCCGGACTTCGGCCGTCAGGTGCCGTTCGGCACGGGCACGTCCATCTTCTATAACTACCTCGACTATCGCTTCCACAACGACACGGAGCAGACGTACCAGCTTCTCGTCCATACGACGCCCACGCATCTGTGCGGCGAGCTGCGCACGGATGCGCCGCTCGCGGTCAAATACCACATCGCGGCGGAGAACGAGCGCTTCATGCGTGAGGACGGCGTTGTCTACCGCTGCGGCGAGGTGTATCGGACGATGGTGGATAAGACCACCGGGAATGTGCTCTCGCGCGAGCTGCTGCGGCGCAACCATGCCCGCGTGCTCTACGATACGGCGGGACTGGAGATCATGGACCGGTAAAAAAGAAGGCTTCCCGATCTCGGGGAGCCTTCTTTTTTGAAGATTTCGGAAACTTTTTGCTTTTGTGTTGCACGCGGCGGGACAAGCGTGGTATACTAAGGCGAATTACCACAAATGAGACAATGAGGCGATACGATGCGTATTGATATTTTAGGCGTTGGCTTTGACAATCTCACCATGACCGAGGCGGTCGCGCGCGGCTGCGAGCTGCTTGCGGGTGAGGGCGCGCACTATGTGGTGACGCCGAATCCCGAGATCGTGGAGACCTGCCGCGCGGACGCGGAGGCGATGGCGGCCGTGAACGGCGCGGACCTCGTGCTGCCCGACGGCATCGGCGTCATCTACGGCGCGAAGCTCCTCGGCACGCCACTCAAATCCCGTGTGCCGGGCATTGAGTTCGGTACGGCGATGCTCGCGCACTGCGCGGAGACCGGGAAAAGGGTCTATCTTTTCGGCGCGAAGCCGGGCGTGGCGGAGCAGGCGGCGAAGAACCTTTGCGAGAAGCTGCCCGGGCTGCAGATCGCCGGTACTCATGACGGCTATTTTACCGACGCGGAATCCGACGTCATCGCCGCGGAGATCCGCACGAGCGGCGCGGACATGGCGCTCGTCTGCCTCGGCGCGCCGAAGCAGGAGAAGTGGATGGCGCAGTACGGCGCGGCCACGGGCGCAAAGCTGCTGCTGGGTCTCGGCGGCTCGCTGGATGTGTTCGCGGGCGTGGCGCAGCGTGCGCCGGAATTCTACTGCAAGCACAATCTTGAGTGGTTCTACCGGCTCATCAAAAACCCGTCCCGCGCGGGACGCATGATGAAGCTGCCGCTCTTTCTGGTCCATGTGGCGGGGGAGAAGCGGAAATGAACAAGGGAAGGCTCATTGTCTTTGAGGGGACGGACGGCTCCGGCAAGGCCACGCAGTCCCGGCTCCTCTTTGAGCGACTGGAGCGCGAGGGCGTGGACTGCCGCAGGCTCAACTTCCCGCGCTACGGCGAAAAGTCCGCCGCGCTCGTCGAGCTGTACCTCGGCGGCGCGTTCGGCTCGCATCCCGACGATGTGAACGCCTACGCGGCTTCCACCTTCTACGCTGTGGACCGCTACGCCTCCTACAAGCAGGACTGGGGCGGCTACTATGAGGCGGGCGGGCTGCTCATCGCTGACCGCTACACGACCTCCAACGCCGTGCATCAGGCGTCGAAGCTGCCGGACGGCGAGCGGGAGAAATTTCTCGACTGGCTTTTCGGCTTTGAGTACGGGCTGCTCGGGCTTCCCGAGCCGTCGCTGGTCTTTTATCTCGACGTGCCGACCGAGGTGACCGAGCGGCTCATGCGCGAGCGCGAAAGGGCGACGCACACCGCCGCCGATATCCATGAGGCGGATGACGCCTATCTGCGCGAGTGCCGCGAGAACGCGCGCGGTGTCGCCGCGCGCTGCGGCTGGCAGAGCGTCGACTGCACACGGTATGGTCAGATGCGCGGCATCGAGGACATCCATGAGGAGGTCTATGCGCGCGTCAAAGCCCTGCTGGGCTGAGGCCTGTCCCGCGCGGCGGCGTGTGAAAAGGGACGCGGTGCGTCCCATCTTCACAGGAGGATCGAGCGCGCTCAACAGCAGCAGCTGCTGTTGCTGTTGTTCCCGCAGCCGCAGCTGTTTCCACAGCCGCCGCAGCCGAAGAGGATCAGAATGATGATCAGGATCAGCCACACGCAGGAGCAGTCATTGTTGTTGCACATTTACGTTTCACCTCACTTGTCATGCTCTGCCTTATCCTATGCGGGAAAATGCAAATGGGGGCCTGACCGCTGAAAAAACTTTTAGGATTCTTGAAAAGGAGTGCTGTTCTTTTATGGATCATGAGGAAAAATACAACACCGCGCGATGGGACGCCGGGCAGGTCCGCCGCGAGGGCGGCGAGCGTCCGACCCATTCCGCGCAGAGCGCCGCGAGCGAGGAGCGCCGCCGGCGGAATCGCCGCAAGGGCCGCGAGCGCCGCTTTCTGCTTTGGCTGATCTTTGTGGTCGCCGTATCGGCGATCCTGGCGGGCGTTGGCTGGCTGCTGGCGAACGATATGTGTGCGTTCAATAAGGAGCCGCTCACCGCGACCATCGAGGTCACGAAGGACGACGACGTCAACTCCATTGCGACAAAGCTCAAAAACGAGGGGCTGATCGAATACAAGTGGTTCTTCAAGCTCTTCGGCGCGGTGCGCCACGCGGGAGACAAGATCGGCATCGGCACCTATGAGCTCAACACCGACATGGACTACAACGCGCTCATTCAGGGCATGAGCAACCGCAACGCGACCATCAACGCCGATACCGTCACCGTCACGATCCCGGAGGGCTACAGCGTGCGGCAAATCGTTTCGCTGCTGGCCAAGTACGGCGTCAACAGCGAGGATGCGCTGCTCAGCGCGGCGGAGCGCGGGAGCTTCGACTACAGCTTCCTCGACTCCGGCAAGTCCGGCATCGCCAAGCTCGAGGGCTATCTTTTCCCGGACACCTACGAGTTCTTCGTCAATGAGGACCCGTCTCACGCCATCTGCCGCCTGCTCGACAACTTCTCGCAGCGCATGGACGATGAGCTGATGACGCAGGTGGAGGAGTCCGGCTATTCGCTTGAGGAGATCCTCATTATTGCCTCGCTCATTGAAAAGGAGACGGATGGCAAGGACCGCACGAACATCGCCTCCGTGATCTACAACCGCCTCAACAACGTCGGCGAGACCTACCATAAGCTCGAGATCGACGCGGCGGTCATCTACGGTCTCGGCTACGCGAACGGCGAGAACTATGCCGGCCCGCTCACGCAGGCGGACCTCAATAAGGATACGCCCTACAACCTGCGTATGCACGAGGGCCTGCCGCCTACGCCCATCTGCAATCCGGGCCTTGCGTCCATCCGCGCGGCGCTGGAGCCGGCGGACACGAACTACTATTTCTACGCGCTCGGCAAGGACGGCGTGCATCACTTCTTCAAAACCTACCGCGAGCACGTCGACTTTGTCAACTCCAGCCAGTACGGCGGCTGAGGACCGAAAAAGCAGCATGGCCTGTGGCCATGCTGCTTTTGAGAGAGGAGCTACTATGCGAAAGAAACCGGAGCTGCTCGCCCCTGCGGGCGATATGGAAAAACTGAGAATGGCGGTGCTCTACGGCGCGGACGCGGTGTATCTCGCGGGCACGAGCTTCGGGATGCGTTCGTTCGCGGGCAACTTCACCGCCGACGAGCTGCCGGAGGCTGTGCGTTTCGCGCATGACCACGGCGTGCGCGTCCACGTCACGGTAAACACCATGCCGCGCAACGACGAGGTCGCGCGGCTGCCCGAGCATCTGGAGCGGCTGAACGATCTGGGCGTCGACGCGCTGATTTTAGCCGACCTCGGCGCGTTCACGCTGGCGGGGAGGTACGCGCCGAGGTGCGAGCGCCACATCTCCACGCAGCAGAGCATCGCCAACTATGAGTGCGCAAGGGCGTGGTATGATTTGGGCGCGAAGCGTGTGGTGCTGGCAAGGGAAGTGTCTTTACAGGAAATACGCGAAATGCGGGCAAAGCTCCCGCCCGAGCTGGAGCTTGAGACCTTCTGCCACGGCGCGATGTGCGTGAGCTATTCGGGCCGCTGCCTGCTCTCAAACTACATGACGGGGCGCGACAGCAACCGCGGCGCCTGCGCCCAGCCCTGCCGCTATCAGTACGCCCTGATGGAGGAGAAGCGGCCGGGCGAATACTTCCCCGTCTTTGAGGACGAGAAGGGAACGTACATCATGAACTCCCGCGATATGTGCATGATCGGTCATCTGGACGACATCATGGACGCGGGCATCGACTGCATCAAGATCGAGGGCCGCGCGAAGAGCGAATACTACGCCGCCATCGTCACGGGGGCCTACCGCCATGTGCTCGACGAGGTCGCGGCGGGGGAGACGCCCGACCCGGTCTGGCTCGACGAGGTCGAGCACGTCAGCCATCGCCACTATTCGACCGGCTTCTACTATGGTCAGCCGGGACAGTATTACGACAATTCCCGCTACATCCGCGACTGGCAGGTCGTGGCGGTGGTCGAGAGCTGCGACGCGAACGGCATGGCGACGCTCAGCCTGCGCAACAAGTTCCGCGCGGGCGACACGGTGGAGGTCGTGGGGCCGGACTGCAAGCCGTTCTCCATGGTCGTTCCCGAGATGCGCGACGCCGAGGGCTTCACGCTGCTCGAGCCGAGAAATCCCCGCATGATATTCACCATGCAGCTGCCGCGCAGCGTGCCGGCGATGAGCTTTGTGCGCCACGCGGTCGATCTGAGCGCAAGGGATTGAAAAGAAAAAATGCCGCTATCGGACGATAGCGGCATTTTTTTACGGAATGCGTCAGGCGCGCTGCTTTTTCTGCGCGATCAGGCCCGGCAGGATGGCAATGCCGGAGCCGACGAGGAAGCAGACGATGCCGAGGAGCATATTCGCCGTGATCTCCTCGCGCAGGAAGAGAAACGCGAAGAGCGGTGCGATCATCGGCTTGAGGAAGAAGATGAGAGACGCCTCCTGCGCGCTGGTCTTCTCCAGCGCCATCATGTGGCAGACGTAGCCTGCCGCCGAATTGACCGCGCAGATGTAGGCGAGCGCGGGCAGCGCGGAGAGCGGGATGCCGGAGAACAGAGGGACATTCACAAAAATGTCCAGCCCCAGCGAGGCAAACAGTCCGCCGACCGCCGCCGTGCGGCCGAGCAGCAGGACAGCCAGCAGCTCCACCGAGCCGAAGAGGAAGCTGAAGCAGGTCACGGCGATGCCGCCGAAGCGCGGCGTGCGCTTCTTGCCGACTACGCTGTAGAACGAAAACACGAGCGCCGAGGCAATGGCGAGCAGCGCGCCGGTGGGATCGAGCGAGGCGTGCAGCGGATCAATGATGATGAGAACCGCCAGCAGCTCGAGCGCGAGGGCGATGAGGTGGTTGCGGTGGATCTCCTCCCGCAGGAGAAAATAGGCAAGCATGGTAACGAAAATGGGATTGCAGGAGAAAATGATGGCGACGACGGATGCCTTGGTGTAGGTCACCGCCATCTGGTAGAGCACCATCGAGAACGCCACGCACAGAAAGCCCGTGAGCGCAAAGAAGCCGACGTCGGCGCGGGTGAAGGCCGCACCCTTTTTCTTCATCGAGCGCAGGGCAAAGGGAACGAGCAGGAGACCGCCGATGAGAAAGCGCAGGCAGGTGATCTGCATGGGCGCGAAGACGCCGTGAACGGTTTTGAGCATGACCTCCATCGTGCTGAAAATGACGGCGCAGAGAACGATGTACAGATAGCCGGAATAGGAGCGCTTCATAGGTTTCCCTCTTTTCAAAATACGGTAGCACAAGTGTAAAAAGTATACGGCAAAGGCGGAGGAATTGCAAGCGGGCGCTTGACAAAAAAAGAAATTCGGATATAATAGCTCCATAAACGCGATGAAAAAGTCAGCCGTGCAGACGAGCCCACAGCGAGAGGGAGCTGGTGAAAGCCCTCGGCCTACGAGGCACGGCAGCCGCTTTTGAGCAGTCCGCGACGAGCGGAACGCTTCGTCCCCGTTACAGGACGGCTAAGATGCTCCCCGCGGGGAGATAATTAGGGTGGTACCGTGAAGCAAGGCTTCGCCCCTATTTCGGGGGCGGAGCCTTTTTGATTCCGAAAAGAGGTGAGAGAGGATCAAACGGAGCATACTGCTTTCGCTCGCAGCGCTGACGCTGCTTCTTTGTACCGCGTGCGCGGTAAAGGGAAATCCCTTGCCAAAGGGAATGGAGGAGGACGCGGTCCTCAGCGCCGGACTCGGCGTGATGGACCAGCTGATCCGCGGCGAATACGACGAGGTCTACGAGGAATTGCGCAGCGATGTGCGCGATGCGACGACCGCTTCGGCCCTGGAGGACGTGATGGACACGGCGACCGACGGCCTCGGAGAGCCGAAGGAGGTGACGGACACGATGGTCACCGGCGTGACAGACACCGACGAGCCGCACGCCATCGCGGTCATCCGGCGAAAGTACGAGAAAAAGAGCGTCTATTTCCGCATCGCCTTTGACCCCGATATGCAGCTGATCGGAATGGAGATCAAGAAAAAATAAGACAAAAAATTTATCATACAAAGGAGAAATCAACAATGTCCCATCCTGTTTACGGCCTCAACGAGCTGAGAGAGATGTTCCTCCGCTTCTTTGAGAGCAAGGGCCACCTGCGCCTGCCCAGCTTTTCCCTGATCCCGCAGAATGACAAGTCCATCCTGCTCATCAACGCGGGCATGACCCCCATGAAGCCCTGGTTCAAGGGCGAGGAGGAGCCGCCGCGCCGCCGCGTCTGCACCTGCCAGAAGTGCATCCGCACGGGCGACATCGACAACGTCGGTCACACCGCGCGCCACGGCACCTTCTTTGAGATGCTCGGCAACTTCTCGTTCGGCGACTACTTCAAGCATGAGGCGATCGCCTGGTCGTGGGAGTTCCTCACCAGCCCCGAGTGGGTCGGCCTGGAGCCGGACCGCCTGTACCCCTCTGTGTTCGCCGGCAGCGAGACCACGCCCGCGGACGACGAGGCCTTCGCCATCTGGCGTGACGAGGTCGGCATCCCCGCCGAGCGCATCTTCCGCTTCGGCAAGGAGGATAACTTCTGGGAGCATGGCTCCGGTCCGTGCGGTCCCTGCTCCGAAATTTACTACGACCGCGGCGCGGAGTACGGCTGCGGTAAGCCCGGCTGCACGGTCGGCTGCGACTGCGACCGCTATGTTGAGGTGTGGAACAACGTCTTTTCCCAGTTCGACAACGACGGTCACGGCAACTACACCGAGCTCAAGCAGAAGAACATCGACACCGGCATGGGTCTGGAGCGTCTGGCGATGGTCAGCCAGAATGTCAACTCCCTGTTTGACGTCGATACCGTCATGCACATCACCAACAAGGTCAGCGAGATCACCGGCGCGCACTACGGCGAGAGCAACGCGCGCGACGTCTCCCTGCGCATCATCACCGACCACATCCGATCCGCGAGCTTTATGATCTGCGACGGCGTGCTGCCGAGCAACGAGGGCCGCGGCTACGTCCTGCGCCGCCTGCTGCGCCGCGCGGCGCGTCACGGCAAGCTCCTCGGCGTGAATCGCCCGTTCCTCTATGAGATCGTCGACACCGTCGTGGCGGTCAATGAGTGCGAGTACAAGGATCTGCGCGAGAAGCAGAGCTATATCACCAAGGTCATCCGCACCGAGGAGGAAAATTTTGCCAAGACCATCGACGGCGGCATGAAGATCTTCTCCGATATGCTCGCCGAGCACAAGGCTAAGGGCGAGACAAAGTTCTCCGGCGAGGACGCCTTCAAGCTCTACGACACCTACGGCTTCCCCATCGACCTCACGCGCGAGATGGCGGCGGACGAGGGGCTGAGCGTGGACGAGGAGGCGTTCGCCAAGGCAATGGCCGAGCAGATGAACCGCGCCCGCGAGGCGCGCAAGGCGCTCGGCGACCTCGGCTGGGCGGGCGTCGAGTTCGGGAAGGACATTCCGTCCACCGAGTTTGTCGGCTACGACCACGACTCCATCGACGACGCGAAGCTCGTCGCGCTGGTGGTCGAGGGCGAGCAGGCCGAGGAGATGATGAGCGGTGTCGAGGGCATCGTCGTGCTCGACAAGACCCCGTTCTACGCCGAGATGGGCGGCCAGGTCGCCGACCACGGCGTCATCACCTGCGGCGACGCAAAATTTGAAGTTGCCGACGTGCAGAAGAACAAGGGCGGCAAGTATATGCATACCGGCAAGGTCGTCTCCGGCAGCTTCAAGCTCGGCGACACCGTGACCGCGAGCATCGACGTCGAGCGCCGCAAGAGCGTGCGCCGCGCGCACACTGCCACCCATCTGCTTGACGCGGCCCTCAAGCACGTTCTGGGCGACCACGTTCATCAGGCCGGCTCCCTTGTCGAGCCCGACCGCCTGCGCTTTGACTTCACGCACTTCGAGGGCATCACGCCCGAGCAGCTCGCCGCGGTCGACGCCTTTGTGAACGACGCCGTGCTCGAGGGCATCCCCGTCGTGACCGAGGTGCTGCCCATCGAGGAAGCGAAGAAGAAGGGCGCCGTCGCCATGTTCGGCGAAAAGTACGGCGATGTGGTCCGCGTGGTCGAGATGGGCGATGTGTCCATGGAATTCTGCGGTGGCACGCATCTTGACAACACCGCCAAGGTCGGCCTGTTCCGCATCAAGAGCGAGGGCAGCGTCGCCTCCGGCGTGCGTCGCATCGAGGCCATCACCGGCAAGCAGACGCTTGCCGAGATCCGCCGCAATCAGGAGCGCATCGTCCGCGTGGCGCAGATGCTCAAGACCACGCAGGCGGAGCTGGAGAGCAAGCTCGAGGCCCAGATCGGCGAGCTGAAGGACATCAAGGCGAAGCTCGAAAAGTTCAAGGAGGAGGCGTCCCTCGGCGAGGCGCGCAGCTTCCTGACCGCCGCCAAGACGGTCGGCAGCCTGAAGGTCATCACCGCCCAGCGCGACGGCATGGACCCCAACGCCATGCGCAAGCTCGGCGACTTCCTGCGCGATAAGGAGCCGGGCGTCGTCGGCGTGCTGGCCTCCGTCCACGACGGCAAGGTCACGCTGCTGGCGGTCTGCGGCAAGGATGCGGTCGCCAAGGGCGTCAAGGCCGGCGACATCATCAAGGCCATCGCGCCCATCTGCGGCGGCAAGGGCGGCGGCAAGCCCGACAGCGCCATGGGCGGCGGCACCGAGGTGAGCAAGGTCGACGACGCGCTCGCGGCGGTGGATGATCTGGTGCTCAAGGTGGTCGGCTGATGCAGCTGCCGAACGATCCTGTGATGCTCATGAGCTTCTGCAACGCCCGTCTGCGCGACGAGTACGAAAGCCTGGATGAGCTGTGCTCCTCGCTGGACGTGGACAAGGGAGAGCTTTGCGCGCGTCTGGCCGAGGCGGATTACCATTACCATTCCGACCGGAATCAATTTCTTTGAAAGGAGAACGAAACCATGAAGAACGATTGTCTGTTCTGCGCCATCGCGGCGGGGGAGATCCCCTCGAACAAGGTCTATGAGGACGAGCTGTGCTACGCCTTCCGCGACATCGCGCCGCAGGCTCCCACGCACTTCCTTGTGATCCCCAAGGTACACATCGCGTCCGTCTCCGGCATCAACGCCGAGAACAGCGCCGTGGTCGCGCATATCTTTGAGGTCATCGCCAAGGTGACAAAGGAAATGGGCATCGAGAGTTACCGCGTGGTCTCCAACATCGGCGAGCAGGCGGGGCAGAGCGTGCCGCACCTGCACTTCCATGTGCTCGCGGGGCGGGACATGACGTGGCCTCCGGGCTGAGAACTTAATATACCGAAAGGTATGGGCTTGCCGCGCCCTGCGCGGTCACAAATCAAAGGGGGGATTCTCTACCGTAGAGAATCCCCCCTTTGGAACCCCGAGAGAGCGCAAGGGGCAAGCCCCTTGACCCCCGAACTGCCGATGTTTCATTTCAGCAACCGTATGTCGGTGTTTATCTTCTGAACGATTTGGTGCGCTTCTCTTTCCGCTCAGCCGCTGCTGCAGTGCTGGTACGAGCTGCCGTTGAAAATTTCTCTCGAAACCCCGCAGCGGTAGCGGCCAAGCGGACATAGGTGCAAGCCAAATCGAAAGCCGCAATAAAAACTGGCAGGCATTCCTTTGCACAGCGCGTGCAGCTTTGCTCTTGCAGGGACAGTCAATGGCAGGTCAAGGGCGCAGCCCTTGCGGTCTTGGGGGATTGAAAGGGGGCCATTCTTCCGTCAAGAATGGTCCCCTTTGATCGGTAGCCGCGCCTTGCGCGGCAAATCCCTTGCGCCGCACGGCGCAAAATGCGGATTGCATCTTTTGGAAAAAACTGCTATATTAAGCATGGCCCCGCATGGGCACATTATTTCGAGGAGAATGTTTCCATTTGGTAACATCGCCTTGAGGTGATGCACATGGAGATCAAGCGTATGCGCGACCTGCGGGAGGACCATGACAAGACCCAGCAGGAGATCGCAGAGCTTTTGAATATGCACCGCAGCGTGTACCGACGCTATGAGAGCGGTGAGCGTGAAACGCCCTCATGGGTCATTGTCAAGCTCGCGCAGTATTATCGGGTCAGCACCGACTATCTGCTCGGGCTGAAGGACGAGCCGTGACGCGCCCGCTCTTTTGCTTCTGCGCCGCCTTTGCGCTCGGCTGCATCGCGTCGCAGTATTTTCTCGCGCCCGCGCTGTGGCTTCCGGCGGCGGGCATTGTGCTGGTGCTCGGGGCGCTCGGGCTTCTCCTGCGCGGCCCGATGCGGCGGCGCGTGCTGCTGTGTGCGCTCGGCATGGCGTTCGCCTTCGGCTGGAACGCCGCTTACACGCGCTTCATCGCCGCGCCGAACGAGGCGCTCATCGGCGCGGCGGAGGACGTGGAGCTGGAGCTCTGCTCCTACGCCGTGGAGACGAATTACGGCGCGAAGGCGACGGTGCGAATCCTGGGCCGCGGCCTGCGCGGGAGAGCCGTCTACTACGGCGGCTTCGACCTGCTTGCCCTTGAGCCGGGCGAGCATGTGCGGGACACGGTGCTTTTCAACAGTGCGACCGATCCCTCGGGCGACGGCAGCCACATCCGCAATTTTACGTCCAAGGGCGTTTATCTGCTGCTCTACAGCCGCGGCGAGCCGTCGTATGAGACGGGTGACGCGGGCGCGCTTCGCTATGCGCCGCAGCGCATCGCGGAGAAGCTCGGCGAGACCATCGAGACCGTCTACGGCGAGCGGGAGGGCGGCTTTCTGCGCGCCCTGCTCCTCGGCGACAAGCGCTATCTTGACGTGGAGGATTCGTCGAACCTGAGCGAGGCGGGCATCTATCACATCACCGCCGTCTCGGGCCTGCACTGTATGTTCCTCGTCGAGCTGCTTGACCGACTGCTCCGCGCGTCGCACCGGCGTACACGCTGCGCGGTGACGATCCCGCTGCTGTTTCTCTACGCGGTGATGGTCGGCGCGTCGCCGAGCATCCTGCGCGCCTGCGTGATGCTCTCGATGACGCAGCTCGCGCCGCTTTTCAGGCGGGAGAAGGACCCGCCGACGGCGCTCGGCCTTGCATTGCTGCTCATTTTGCTCAAAAATCCCTACGCCATTGCGAGCATCAGCTTACAGCTCTCCTTCTCGGCGGTGGCGGGCCTTGTGTGGCTGACGCCGAAGATGACGGGAGCCATCCACACCGGAAGCAGGCTCCTGCGCTTCGTGCTCACATCGTTCGCGACGACGCTCGGGGCGCTGGCGTTCTCCACGCCGCTTGGGGCATATTATTTCGGCTCCTTCTCCGTCGTTTCACTTTTGAGTAACCTCCTGTGCCTGTGGATGGTGAGCCTTGTCTTCGGCACGGGTCTGCTCGGATTGCTGCTGAGTATGGCGGCTCCGGCGCTCGGCGCGGCCTTTGTGCCGCTCGTGTCGCTCAGCGTGCGGTATGTGCTTTTTGTTTCGGGACTGCTGGAGGGCCTGCCGCTCCACGCGCTCTATTTCAACACCGCGCTTTCCGTGCTGTGGCTGCTCTACGTCTATGCGCTCTTCGCCGTCTGCGCCATCGCGCGGCGGGGGAGGTACCGCTGGTGGATCGCCGGCGCATTGGCCGTGGCGATGCTTCTTGTGACGGCGCGGTTCAACGCGCTGCAATTCGAGCGCGGGAGCCTGTATGTTACGGCGCTCGACGTCGGACAGGGCGAGAGCGTTGCGCTGCTCTCCAGGCGTCATGGCGTGCTCGTGGACTGCGGCAGCAGCAATTCCTACATCAGTGCGGGCGATGTCGCCGCGGACTATTTTCTCAGCGCAGGGATACGGCGGCTCGACGCGGTGGTGCTCACGCACTATCACGCCGACCATGCCAACGGACTCGCCCTGCTGCTCGCGCGTGTCGGCGTGGATACGCTGTATCTGCCCGACATTGCGGAGGAAAACGGCGAAAAGACCGCCGTGCTCGCGCTCTCGGAGCGCTACGGCGTGGAGGTCCGCTATGTGACGGGGGAAACGCAGACCGCCGTCGGCGAGGCGTCGCTGACGCTCTATCCACCGGTGGGCGAGGGCGGCGCGAACGAGCTGGGTCTGACGATCGTCTGCTCACTGGGCACGTTCGACACGCTCATCACCGGCGACATGGACAGCAAAACGGAGCGGGCGCTTCTGGACGCCTACCCGCTGCCGGACATTGAGGTGCTGCTCGTCGGACACCACGGCTCGCGCTACTCGACGAGCGAGGAGCTGCTGGAGACCGTCACGCCGGAGGTCGGCGTGGTGAGCGTCGGCAGCAACAGCTACGGGCATCCGACGCGGGACGCGCTGCTGCGCCTGACGGACGCGGGCGTGAGCGTTTACCGGACGGACCTGCAGGGAAATATTTATATCACAGTGAATTGAGGCGGATCATGGCAGAGAAGAAAACAGCCGCTAAGGGCTATCAGAAATTCAAGGCCGACCTGGCGGCCGGCACGCTCGGCGAGGTCTATATTTTCTGCGGCGAGGAGAGCTACCTGCGCGAGTATTATCTCAAGGAGGTGCAGAAGAAGCTCGTCCCCGCGGGCTTTGAGGAGTTCAATTTCCACCGCGTCGCAGGCAAGGGCCTGACGATGGAGGAGCTGACGGAGATGACCGAGGCGATGCCGATGATGGCCGAGCGCACGCTCATCGTCGTCACGGACTGCGACCTCTATAAGCTCGGCGAGGAGCAGCGGACGCGTCTCATCGCCCTGCTGGACGATTTTCCGGAATACTGCTGCCTGATCTTCGTCTACGATCTGGTGGAGTATAAGCCGAACAAGACCTACAAAAAGCTCTATGCCGCGCTTTCGGACAAGGCGCAGGAGGTCCGGTTCGAGCCGCAGGACAAGAGCGACCTGATCAACTGGATCGCCCGCCGCTTCCGCGCAACGGGACATGACATCGACGCCCGCACGGCGGAGCACCTGATGTTCACCTGCGGCAGCCTGATGACCGGCCTCGTGCCGGAGATCGAGAAGATCGGCGCCTACGCCAAGGGCAGGGCGGTGACGGTCGAGGACATCAACGCGGTCGCCGATCCGGTGCTCGACGCGGTGGTGTTCGACATGACGAGCGCCGTCACAAAGGGCGACTACGACCGCGCAAGCGAGCTTCTGGGGCAGCTTCTCAAAAAGCAGGAGGAGCCGATCATGATCCTCGGCGTCATTTCCAAGGAGCTGCGGCGGCTCTACACCGCGCGTCTCGCGCTCGATTCGGGCAAGGACAAGCTCTGGCTGATGGACCTGTGGAATATGCGCTCGGACTATCCCGCGCGGCTGCTGCTCGACGCGGCGCGGAAAACGACGCACGAGTGGTGCGCGAACAGTCTGGCGCTCTGCCAGAAGCTCGACCGGCGCATGAAGAGCGAAAAGGGCATCGACCGCGAGGGCGAGCTGAAGCTGCTGCTCATGCAGCTCGCGCAGAGGGCGTGACGATGGAAAAGCCGAAAATCCAAGAGGTCATCGTGGTCGAGGGCCGCTACGACAAAAATGCGCTTTTGCAGGTGGTGGACGCCTCCGTTTTGGAGCTGGGCGGCTTCGGCATCTTCAACGACCGCGAGAAAACGGCGCTGCTGCGCCGTCTCGCCGAGACGCGCGGCATCATTCTCTTCACCGATCCCGACGGCGCGGGCTTTGTGATCCGCAACCGTCTCAAGGGAGCTATCCCGACGGGCCGCGTGCTGCACGCCTATGTTCCCGATGTGTACGGCAAGGAAAAGCGCAAGCGCAGAGCAGGCAAGGAGGGCAAGCTCGGCGTGGAGGGGATGCCGCCCGAGGTGCTGCTTTCCGCGCTCCGCGCGGCGGGCGCGACCTTTGAGGGAGAGGGGACGACCGTAAAGGAAAATCCCGTTACACACGCGGACCTTCTTGACCTCGGCTTGATCGGTGCGGGGAGCAAAGCGAAGCGCGCCGCGCTGCTGCGCGCGCTGGCGCTGCCGGAGCATCTGTCCACCGCGGCGCTGCTCGACGTGCTTGGTACGCTGACGACGCGCGAAGAACTTGTCGAGGAATGCAATAAAATTGTTGCAAACAGGGAATAAAGGGACTATAATCAAACATTATTTTGCTTGCCGCAGGCAGGCGCGAAGAAAGGAAGGATTCAGTATGGCTGAGGAAGTCAAGGCCGCCGTCGCCGAGAGCGAAGGCAAGAACTTTATTGACGCCTTTATCGAAGAGGATATTGCGGAGGGTGGTCGCTTCCAGGGTCAGCAGGTCCACACCCGTTTTCCGCCTGAGCCGAACGGCTATCTGCACATCGGCCACTGCAAGGCGCTGACCATCGACTTCGGCACCGCCGAGCGCTTCGGCGGCCTGTGCAATCTTCGTATGGACGATACCAACCCCACCAAGGAGGACGTCGAGTTTGTCGACGCCATCAAGGAGGATATCCATTGGCTGGGCTTCGACTGGGGCGACCGCTTCTTCTACGGCAGCGATTACTTTGAAAAGGACTATGAGTACGCCGTCGAGCTGATCAAGAAGGGCCTTGCCTACGTCTGCGACCTGACGCCCGAGGAGGCGAAGGAGTACCGCGGCGACATCGGCAAGCCCGCCGTCTCCCCCTACCGCGACCGCGACGTGGAGGAGAACCTCGACCTCTTTGAGCGCATGAAGAACGGCGAGTTCCCCGAGGGCAGCCGCACGCTGCGCGCGAAGATCGACCTGGCCTCCGGTAACTTCAATATGCGCGATCCGGTCATCTACCGCATCCGCTATATGCACCATCACCGTCAGGGCGACAAGTGGTGCATCTACCCGATGTACGACTTCGCCCATCCCATTCAGGACGCGCTCGAGGGCATCACGCACTCGCTCTGCTCGCTGGAGTTTGAGGCGCACCGTCCGCTCTACGACTGGGTGGTGAACAATGTCTCCGTGCCCTGCAAGCCGCGCCAGATCGAGTTTGCCCGTCTCGGCATCGACCACACGGTGATGAGCAAGCGCAAGCTGCGCAAGCTCGTGGAGGAGGGCATCGTCTCCGGCTGGGACGATCCGCGGATGCCGACGCTCTGCGGCCTGCGCCGCCGCGGCTTCACGCCGAAGTCCATCCGCAATTTCTGCGACCGCATCGGTGTCGCCAAGAGCGCGAGCGTGGTGGAGTACGCCTTCCTCGAGCACTGCCTGCGCGAGGACCTCAATGCCTCCGCCGAGCGCACGATGGGCGTGCTGCATCCGGTGAAGCTCGTCATCACGAACTATCCCGCGGGCAAGAGCGAGACCTTCGAGGTCGAGAATAACCCGACCGACCCCGCCGCCGGCACGCATGAGATCACCTTCTCCCGCGAGTGCTGGATCGAGGCGGACGACTTCATGGCCGAGCCGATCCCCAAGTATAAGCGTCTGTTCCCCGGCGGCCCCGAGTGCCGCCTGAAGGGCGCATATCTGATCAAGTGCGTTGGCTACGAAACGGACGAAAACGGCAATGTGACCGAGATCGCCGCTGAGTATGACCCCGACTCCCGCGGCGGCGACCCCGCCGACGGCCGCAAGGTCAAGGGCGCGACGCTCCACTGGGTGGATGCCGCCACCGCCATCGACGCCGAGGTGCGTGTGTACAGCGAGCTCTTCAGCGACCCCGCGCCCGACGGTGCGGACAAGGATTTCCTCGCCTGCATGAACCCCGATTCCCTCGAAACGCTCACCGGCTGTAAGGTCGAGGCGCGGATGCGCGATGTGGCCGCCGCCTATGACAGGACCGAGAAGAAGGGAAAGACGGCTCCGAGCTTCCAGTTCATGCGCCTGGGCTATTTCTGCCTGGACAATAAGGATTGCTCCGCCGACCATCTGGTGTTCAACCGCTCCGTCACGCTCAAGGACAGCTTCAAGGTCTGAGCAAAATACCATGAAAAAATTCCGACCGCTCTCACGGTCGGAATTTTTTGCGTTTCGGAGAGCCGCTTAACCGGCGTTCTGCGCGAGGATATCGCGTGCGACAAAGACGCCGCTGGCCGAGGCGTGGGAGAGGGAATGGGTGATGCCGCTGCCGTCGCCGATGACGTAAAGGCCGCGGTGCGCGGTCTCAAGGTGCTCGTCGAGCGCGACCTCCATGTTGTAGAACTTGACCTCCACGCCGTAGAGGAGCGTGTCGTCGTTCGCCGTGCCGGGGGCGATCTTGTCGAGGGCGTAGATCATTTCGATGATGCCGTCTAAAATGCGCTTGGGCAGCACGAGGCTCAGGTCGCCCGGCGTCGCCGCGAGGGTCGGGGTGACAAGACCCTCCTCGATGCGCTTGACCGTGCTGCGCCGGCCGCGCACGAGGTCGCCGAAGCGCTGGACGATGACCCCGCCGCCGAGCATATTGGAAAGGCGGGCGATGCTCTCGCCGTAGCCGTTGGAATCGTGGAACGGCTCGGAGAAGTGCTTGGCGACAAGGAGAGCAAAGTTGGTGTTCTCGGTCTGCATGGCAGCGTCCTCGTAGCTGTGGCCGTTGACGGTCACGATGCCGTTGGTGTTCTCGTTGACGACGATGCCGTGCGGATTCATGCAGAAGGTACGCACGTTGTCCTCAAACTTCTCGGTGCGGTAGACGATCTTGCTCTCATACAGCTCGTCGGTGAGGTGGGAGAACACGACGGCGGGCAGCTCGACGCGCACGCCGAGGTCCACGCGGTTGGACTTGGTGGGAATGTCGAGCGCGCGGCACACGCCCTCCATCCACTTGCTGCCGCTGCGGCCGACGGAGACGATGCACTTGCCGCACTCATACTGCGCGTCGGCGCACACGACGGTGAAGCCGCCATCCTTTGCCTCGAGCGCCTGCACAGGGGTGTCAAAGTAGAAATCGACCTTGCTTTTGAGGTCGTTATAGAGATTCTCGAGCACGACATAGTTGATGTCGGTGCCGAGGTGGCGCACGGAGGCGTCGAGCAGCTTGAGCTTGTGCTGGATGCAGAGCTTCTTGAACTGCGAGCCGGCGGTGGAGTAGAGCCTGGTGCCCTCGCCGCCGTAGAGCATATTGATCTCGTCGACATAGTGCATCAGATCGAGCGCCTGCTGCTTGCCGATGTACTCATAGAGCGTGCCGCCGAAATCGTTGGTGATGTTGTACTTGCCGTCGGAAAACGCGCCCGCGCCGCCGAAGCCGCTCATGATCGAGCAGCTTTTGCAGCCGATGCAGCTTTTGACCTTCTTGCCGTCGATGGGGCAATGGCGCTTTTCAAGGCTGTGGCCGGCTTCAAAAACGGCGACCCTGAGCGAGGGGGCGAGCTTCGTCAGCTCGTAGGCGGAGAAGATGCCGCCGGGGCCCGCGCCGATGATGGCAACGTCGTACTTCATGGTAACAACTCCTGTTCTGTGTTTTGCTGTGAGCGGCGCGGCAGAGACTGCCGAGCCTTAAACATTCTACATGGGAAACGGAGAAAGTCAAGCGGATCGGCGATAGAAGCATTATTAAAAATAGCACAGCCTATCATAAGCTGTGCTATGAAGCGGTCAAAGATTCCTGCGGATGGTGCTGATGGCGTTTTTCTCCAGCCGCGAGACCTGCGCCTGCGAAATGCCGATCTCACCGGAGACCTCCATCTGCGTCTTGCCGTCGTAAAAGCGCATGGCTAAAATACGCTGCTCGCGCGGCGAGAGCTTGTCCACCGCTTCGCGCAGAGCGATCCGGTCGAGCCAGCTTTCGTCGGTGTTGCGCGTGTCGCGCACCTGATCCATCACGCAGACGGTGTCGCCGCCGTCGGAGTAGACGGGGTCGAAGAGGGAGACGGGATCGACCACCGCGTCCATGGCGAACACGACCTCCTCGCGGGGAAGGTCCAGCTCCTTGGCGATCTGCTCGACGGTCGGCTCACGCTGGTTCTCACGCTGGAGCTTTTCCCGCGCCTGCAGCACGCGGTAGGCCGTGTCGCGCATGGAGCGGCTGACGCGGATGGCGCTGTTGTCGCGCAGATAGCGGCGGATCTCGCCGATGATCATGGGCACGCCGTAGGTCGAGAAGCGGACGTTCTGCGAGACGTCGAAATTGTCGATGGCCTTGATGAGACCCACGCAGCCGACCTGAAAGAGGTCGTCGGCGTTCTCGCCGCGGCTGGCAAAGCGCTGGATGACCGACAGCACGAGCCGCAGATTCCCCTGAATGAGCGTTTCCCGCGCACGCTCGTCGCCCAAATGGCTGCGCCGCAGCAGCTCCGTCATTTCGTCCGACTTGAGCGTCGGCAGCTTCGCCGTGTTCACACCGCAGATCTCCACCTTGCCGAGCATCGTACCGTCCTCCTTGCACTGGATGCTCTCATTATTTCCGCGGCGGTGCGAAACATACCGCGCGGCGGCGGGGATATTTTTAATCGTTCGGCACAATGCGATGGATTTCGCGCGGGAGGGCGGTTCTCACGGTGCGCGGAGGCGGGCGCGGGAGTTTTTTCCGGGGTTCGTTCAGGAAAGAAGTCCAATGCTCAGGGCGATGATGGCGGCGTTGAAAAAGTCGTTGAACAGACCGCCGACCATCGGGATCATAAAGTAAGCCGAGGGCGAGGGCCCGTAGCGGCGGGCGACCGCCTGCATATTCGCCATCGCGTTGGAGGTCGCGCCCATGCCGAAGCCGATGAAGCCCGCGGTGATCATCGCGGCGTCATAATTGCGGCCCATGAGCGGGAAGAGGACGAGGATGGAGAAGAACACCATCAGAAGGACCTCAGCGGCAAGGCAGACAAGCATCGGCAGCGCCAGATCCACGAGCTGCCAGAGCTTGAGACCGGAGAGCGCCATGGAAAGGAAGATGGCGAGGAACATATTGCCCATCGTGCTGATCTCGGCGGCGGGGAACTCGATGTGCCCGGTGTGGTCGATGAGGTTGCGGACCGCGACGGCCACGAGCATGGGGCCGATGTAGGCCGGGAAATTGAAGCCGCAGAGCTTCGTGAGTCCCGTGGTGACATAGCTGCCGAGGCCGACGCAGAACGCGAGCATCAGAAAGCCGAGCACAAAGCGGTTGGAGTGCGTGGTGAAGTGCGCGTCGTCGGCGTCCTCCTCGTGCTCGCGGCCCTCGGGAAGCTCCTCGCGCAGATGGTTTTTGACAATAAGATGGCGGGCGATAGGGCCGCCGAGGACGGAGCCGAAAATGAGGCCGAAGGTCGCCGCCGCAACGGCGACGGTCGTTCCGCCGACCGCGCCCGCGGCGTCGAGGTCGGGGCCGATGGCCGCGGCGGTGCCGGGCCCGCCGATCATGGAGATGGAGCCGCAGCCGAGGCCGTAGAGCGGGTTTTTGCCCATGAGCGCCATCACGCCGCTGCCGACGGCGTTTTGCAGAAGGATGATGACGATGCTCAGTGCGAGCAGCAGCATCACGGATCTGCCGCTCTTGACAAGCATGGGGATGCTCACGGTGAAGCCGACGGTGGTGAAGAACAGGATCATGAAGACCGTCTCGAGCGTTTCGTCAAAGGTGATGACCGCAAGACCGGAGGCATAGAGCAGGGTGTTGAACAGCGCGAAGCACAGTCCGCCGACAAGCGGAGCGGGCACGCAGAAGCGCCGGAGCGCCGGGAGCTTTCGCGTCAGCGCCGCGCCGAGCCAGTACATAACGGCGCCGAGTGCGAGGGCATGGTACATATTGAGCTGGATCTCTCGCATGGGGTGGTTCCTCCGGTTCTTTGTTTTTTCGCTGGGACGGAATACGCCGCATTGCGGCGGAAGGTGGGATAGGACTTCCTGCGGTGCGAATAGAATGGCAGGGAACAGGGGGGAGCGCGATGAACTGCCGATTTACAGACCTGCGCTGCAAGGAGGTCATCAACATTTGCGACGGCTGCCGTCTGGGCTATGTCGGCGACGTGGAATGTCAGCTGCCCGAGGGGCAGATGACCGCGCTGATCGTGCCGGGGCCGTTCCGCTTTTTCGGCCTGTTCGGCCGCGGCGAGGAATATTATATCCCGTGGGACTGCATCCGACAAGTGGGGGACGACATCATTCTGGTCGATAAGCCGTTCCCGCAGCGCGAGCCGCCGCGCCGCGAACGGCGCGCACGCCGCCGGCGTTTATGATGCGCAGGACGAGTTTTTTATTATAAAGAAAATGTTAAGAAATGCAAGAGCGGGATGCGGAAAATGAAAATTGTTTAAAATTTCTTCACAACCTGCCATTCCTCGCGGGAATTTGAGAAAATGTGCGGGGAACAAGCATTTTCTTGGAAAAAGTGCTTGCAATCTATAGTAATGTACGGTATAATGCTCGGGTATTCCGCACGGGGACCCGACTTCCTGTCTGTGCTAAAGGTTGGCAGGGGGGATGAAGGCTCCGGAGGTAAAACTAAATTTGAAGGAGAAACTACAAGCAATGGCAAACGTCGTATCCATGAAAGCCCTGCTCGAGGCAGGCGTCCACTTCGGTCATCAGACCCGCCGCTGGAACCCCAAGATGGCTCCCTACATTTACACGGAGCGCAACGGCATCTATATCATCGACCTGCAGAAGACCGTCAAGAAGCTCGAGGAAGCCTACAACTTCGTGCGCAGCATCTCCGAGAGCGGCCAGTCCCTGCTGTTCGTCGGCACCAAGAAGCAGGCGCAGGAGGCCATCAAGGATGAGGCTCTTCGCTGCAACATGTACTACGTCAACGCCCGCTGGCTCGGCGGCATGATGACCAACTTCAAGACCATGCGCACCCGCGTGGATCGCCTGAACCAGCTCAAGACCATGCAGGCGGACGGCACCTTCGATATGCTGCCCAAGAAGGAAGTCATGAAGCACCTCGGCGAGATCGAGAAGCTCGAGAAGTACCTCGGCGGCGTGAAGGACATGAAGAAGCTGCCCGGCGCCCTGTTCATCGTTGACACCCGCAAGGAGCGCAACGCCATCGCCGAGGCGCACAAGCTCGGCATCCCCGTTGTCGCCATCGCCGATACCAACTGCGATCCCGACGAGATCGACTATCCCATCCCCGGCAACGATGACGCTATCCGCGCCATCAAGCTCATCGCCTCCGTGATGGCCAACGCCATGATCGAGGGCAAGCAGGGCGAAGTCACCGAGGACGCCGCGGCGGAGAAGGCCGAGGGCGAGGCTCAGGCCGAAGCCTAATTTTACGAGGAGGACAAGAATATGGCTATTAGTGCTGCTGATGTGAAGAACCTGCGCGAAATGACCGGCGTGGGCATGATGGACTGCAAGAAGGCTCTGACCGAGTGCGACGGCGACATCGACAAGGCGATCGAGTACCTGCGCGAAAAGGGTCTCGCCGCTTCCGCGAAGAAGGCCAGCCGCATCGCTGCCGAGGGTATGGCTTACGCCACCGTCATCGACGGCGTGGGCGTCGTGGTCGAGGTCAACGCCGAGACCGACTTCGTCGGCAAGAACGAGAAGTTCCAGAACTTCGTCAAGGGCGTCGCCGCTGTCGTCGCCAAGGAAGACCCCAAGGATCTCGAGGCTCTGATGGCGGCTCCCTACGGCAATGGCCGTACCGTTGAGCAGGAGCGTCAGGAGATGGTCCTCGTCATCGGCGAGAACATTCAGGTCCGCCGCTTTGCCCGCTTCGCGGCCAACACCTCCACCCCGTATATCCATGCCGGCGGCAAGATCGGCGTGCTCGTCAACTTCAAGGTCGACGGCGGCATCGACGCCACCGAGATCGCCAAGGACGTTGCCATGCAGATCGCGGCCCTCAATCCCCGCTTCTGGGATAAGAGCCAGGTCTCTCAGGACGTTCTCGACGAGGAGAAGAAGATTATGATGGCTCAGATGGCCAACGACCCCAAGATGGCCAGCAAGCCCGAGCAGGTCCGCGAGAAGATCGTCATGGGCAAGCTCAACAAGTTCTATTCCGAGAACTGCCTGCTCCAGCAGGAGTTCGTCCGCGGCGACGTGTTCACCGGCACGGTCGAGCAGTATATCGCCGACGCCGCCAAGAAGCTCGGCGGCAAGATCGACTTCGTGGACGCCGTTCGTTTCGAGAAGGGCGAGGGCATCGAGAAGAAGCAGGAGAACTTCGCCGAAGAGATCGCTTCCATGATCAAGGGCTAAGGCTTCCGAGAGCAAATAACACAGAGGCCGGACACGGAAGTGTCCGGCCTCTTTTCTTGTGCAGAACGACGAAAAAACGCAGGTTTATTTTTGCAGGAGCAATGCAACAAAAATTGCAAAAATCCTTGTAAAGAGACGCGAAAAATGCTATAATAATTAAACTTATCGGGTAAATCCACCCGAGAATGAATTTTTTCGCAGGAGAGATTGCGTTGGGTACCCTGTCCGACCTATGGAATTCACTTGATTTTTCGGCAATACTGTCGGCGCTGATGCGCCTGATTGCCGTATTTTTATGCCTGACGGTCCACGAGACCTGCCACGGCCTTGCGGCCTATGCGCTCGGCGACCCGACCGCGAAGCGGGAGCATCGGCTGAGCCTGAACCCGCTGCACCACATCGACTGGGTGGGCCTTGCGTGTATGCTGGTGCTCGGCTTCGGCTGGGCGAAGCCCGTGCCGGTGGATATGCGCTATTTCAAGAAGCCGAAGCAGGGCATGGCGCTGACGGCGCTTGCCGGGCCGGTATCGAATTTTGTGCTGGCGCTGCTTGCCCTGCTGTGCGCGCGGCTCGTCTATCATCAATACGGCGCGCTGTGGGATTTCATCTTTGACCTGCTGCTGACGACGGCGTATCTGAGCGTCGGTCTCGGGCTTTTCAACCTCATTCCCATCTCGCCGCTCGACGGCTCAAAGGTGCTCTTTGTCTTCCTGCCGGACAGCGCGTATGAGAAGCTGATGCGCTACGAAAAATACGGTATGATCGCGCTGCTGATCCTCGTGTGGCTCGGCGTGGGCGATAATGTGCTCAACACGGCGATCTATAACGTATACGCTGCTATGATCAATTTCGTTTTCCGCGGCATCGTTTAAGCGCGGAGAGTGAACGGAGAAACGAATGGACAACCCTATTTTTAAGCTCGAGGGCGTGGTGCATGAGCGCTCGGCGGAGACGCTTCAGGATTTTGAAGGCCCGCTCGACCTCATCCTTTTCCTGCTCTCAAAAAATAAGATCGAAATACAGGACATTCCCATCGCGCTCATTTTAGAGCAGTACCTTGCCTACCTCGAGCAGCGCAAGCAGCTTGACCTTGAGGTGGCGAGCGAGTTCATCACGATGGCGGCGCACCTGATGTATATCAAGACGCGGATGCTGCTGTCCATCGAGGACGAGGAAGCGCAGAACGAGATGGAGCAGCTCATTCAATCCCTGAAGGAGCGCCAGCAGAAGGACACCTATCTGCGCATCCGCACGCTGACCGAGACGCTGGGGCCCATGAGTGAGTTCGGACGCAACACGATGACGAAGAATCCCGAACCGATGGAGCGCGGGAAGATCTACGAATACGACCACGAGAAGGCAGACCTGGTGCTGGCCATGCAGTCGATCTTCGATCGCGCGGAGAAGCTGGCGCCGCCGCCGCGCGCGGCCTTTGAGCAGATCGTGCAGCGCGAGCCGTATTCCGTCTCCGACAAGGCGGGCGAGATCGTACGGCGGCTCAAGAGCTTCGGCATCACGCGCTTTTTGCTGCTGTTCCGCGGCGCGAAGAGCCGCAGCGAGATCGTGGCGACCTTTATGGCGGTGCTGGAGCTGTGCCGCGCGAGCGTGATCCGTCTCGCGGGCGGCGAGACCGACTGCACGGTGGACTGCGAGCAGGACGCACCGGAAACTTTTACATTGTGAGGAACGTATGGCACTGGAAACGATGGACTTACATGAGGTCCGCTCGGCGATGGAGGGCATTCTCTTTGCCGCCGGCGAGCCGGTGAATATCGACCGCATCTGTCTGGCGCTCGAGTTGGACAAGCCGACGGCGGAGCAGGTTTTGCAGGAGCTTGGCGACTACTACGCTTTCGAGCGCCGCGGCATCCGTCTGGTGCGGATGGAGAACTGCTATCAGCTCTGCTCCGCGCCGGATTACGCGGACATCATCCGCAAAGCGTTTGAGATCCGAAAGCCCGCGAAGCTCTCTCAGCCCGCGCTGGAGGTGCTGACCATCATCGCCTATTATCAACCGACCACGCGCGCCTATGTCGATCAGGTGCGCGGCGTGGACAGCTCGTACACGATGGGACTTTTGCAGGAGCGTAAGCTCATCGAGGAGTGCGGACGGCTCCAGGTGCCGGGACGGCCCAGGCTCTACCGCACGACGAAGGAATTCCTGCGCGTGTTCCATTTGAGCTCGCTCGAGGAGCTGCCCGAGATGCCGGGACTTGAGGCGGACGGCCAGCTGCGGCTGGATACGGACGGTGCGATCCTTGACCCGATGCAGCTCACGGCTGCGGCGGAAAGCGAGCCGGACGCGGAGGAATAAGCGGACCGGACAGCGAACGGGGAAGGAGGCTTGACCATGACGGCGCTGGAGATCATCGGCATGATTCTGCTGCTCTTTCTTCTCCTTTCGCTGCTGCGCGTGGGCGTGATCGTCGATTTCGGCGGTGAGCTGCGCGTGCGGCTGCGCGTCGGTCCGGTCAAGCTGACGGTCCTGCCGAGGAAGGAAAAGAAAGCACAGAAGAAGGCAGCGGAAGCAGCCGGGAAAACGCCGGAGGAGAAGACAAAGCCGAAGGCGGCGGGCGGACACCGCCTGCCGAAGCTCAGCTTTCCCGAGCTGCGCGAGCTTGCGGGGACGGTGCTCGGCGCGCTGAAGCGGACGCTTCGCCGCACCTGCCGCCGCACGCGCATCGACCCGCTGGAGGTCGGCGTGATTTTTGCGGGCGACGATCCGGCGGACACGGCGCAGACCTACGGCTATGCCAACGCCGCGCTGTGGACTCTGATGCCGAAGCTCGAGGAGCTGTTCTATATCCCGAAGCCGTCCGTCTATCTGGGGATGGACTTCACCAAGGCGGAGAACTCGGCGGAGGGGACGGTCGGCGTATCGCTGCGCGTGTGCGACCTCTTTGCCATTCTCTTTACGTTGGCGGTGCCGGTGGGAAAATGGTTCCTGCGTTGGCGCAGGGCGCACGGGGGCGAGGCAAAAGCGGAGCCGCCGGCGGAGCGCGCGGCTGTGCCGAAAACGAATGAACCGGAAAAACGGACTGCATAGAAAGGAAGATCAAGATGGAGAACAAGGAAAAGAATTCGGTAAGCGAGCTGATGGAGACTACGATGACGAAGATCCGCGAAATGGTGGATTCCAATTCCGTCATCGGTGAGCCGATCACCACGCCGGACGGCGTGACGCTCATCCCCGTGTCCCGCGTGAGCCTTGGCTTCGGCAGCGGCGGCGGGACCTATGGCCAGACCAGCGAGCGCTTCGGTGGCGGCGGCGGAGCGGGCGTGAAGATCGACCCCGTGGCGTTCCTCGTCATCAAGGACGGGCAGACGCGCATGGTGCCGGTCGCCGTGCCGGCGACCGCGACGATGGACCGCGTACTGGAGATGGCGCCGCAGCTCATCGATCGCGTCGAGGGCTTCGTCAACAAGAAAAAGGAAGAGAAAGAATTTGTGTAAAAGCGGGCATACTGAAGTCATTCTGTAAAAAAGGGTGATGGAAGTTGACTCGTGTCGTGCAACGAAGGGCGGCGCTTGTGCTGATGGTATGCAGCCTGCTCGGCTGCGTGGACTGCGCGGCGGCGCAGAGCGCGCCGCAGACCGGCGCGGAGGCGTTCATTCTGATGGACGCCGGCAGCGGCCGGGTGCTGACCGGAAAAAACACCGAACAGGAGCTTGCGATTGCGAGCACGACGAAGATCATGACGGCGCTCGTGGCACTTGAGACAGGAAACCTTTCGGACAAGGTGACTGTAAAGCAGAACCACTTGAAGGAAGGCTCGTCCATGTACCTGCGCGCCGGCGAGGTGTTGACGCTCGAGGAGCTGCTCTACGGGTTGCTGCTGCCGTCGGGAAACGACGCGGCGGAGTGCATCGCCGACCATTGCAGCGGCGGGGTAGAGCGCTTCGTCGCGAGAATGAATGAGAAGGCCGCGGCGCTCGGCATGACGCACACCTCGTTCGCGAACCCGAGCGGACTGGACGCGCAGGGACACTATTCCTGCGCACTCGACATGGCGCGGCTCGCGGCGTATGCCATGCGCGAGCCGACCTTTGCGCGCATCGCCGCGACCAGAACGGCGGCGGTGGGCGAGCGGATGCTGGGCAACCACAACAAGCTGCTCGCGTCGCTTGAGGGCTGCACCGGTCTCAAGACCGGCTATACGGACAATGCGGGCCGCACGCTTGTGACCTGCTGCGAAAGAGACGGGATGCGTCTCATCGCCGTGACGCTCAACGACCGCAGCGACTGGGCGGATCACGCGGCGCTGTATGAGTATGGCTTCGCCGCCTTCGCGCGCAAGCGCGCGGTGGCGCGCGGCGAGGAATACACCCTCGCGCCGGTGCGCGGCGGAACGCAGACGAGCGTGTCGCTCGCGGCGGGGGAGAGCTTCTTCTATCCGGTGACGGCGGGGGAGGAGCTGCTCGTATCGGCCAGGCTGCCGGAGGAGCTGACCGCTCCGCTCACGGCGGGGCAGGCGGTCGGCGAGCTGATCGTTTCCATGGACGGAAGGGAGCTCGCGCGGGTGCCGCTCGTATGCGCGGAGACGGTCGCGGCGGCCGAAAAAAAGCAGAGCCTGTTCGAGCGGCTGCTTGACCGGACAGGCTGAGGAAAAGAGGTGCTTTGCGCTGGCAGAGCGTTTGCAGAAGCTGATCGCCGCGGCGGGGCTGTGCTCCCGCCGGACGGCGGAGGAATGGATCGCCGCGGGGCGCGTGCGCGTCAACGGAGAGACGGCGACGGTCGGACAGAGCGCCGACCCGGAAACGGATACGATCTGCGTGGACGGCGTGCCGGTCACGCCGCCGGAGCGGAGGGTCTACCTGATGCTCAATAAGCCGCGCGGCTATGTCACCACGCTCAGCGACGAGCGGGGACGGCCCACGGCGGCGGAGCTGGTGGCGGACTGCGGGACGCGCGTCTATCCGGTCGGGCGGCTGGACCTCGACAGCGAGGGACTGCTGCTCTTTACCAACGACGGGGCATGGATGCAGCGCATCCTGCACCCGAGCCACGAGATCGAAAAGACCTATGAGGTCACGGTGGCGGGAGCGGTCGAGAACGCGGCGGCAGAGCTCGCCGCGGTGCGCTCCGTCGACGGAGAGCCGATCGCGCCCGCGCGGGTGCGTCTGCTGCGAAAGGGGAAGGAAACAGCGGAGCTGTCCGTCACCATCCACGAGGGGAAAAACCGCCAGATCCGGCGGATGTGTGCAGCGGTCGGGCTGCACGTCAAGCGCCTGCGCCGCGTGCGGGAGCACACCCTATCGCTCGGCGCGCTGCCGGAGGGCAGCTGGCGCGAGCTGACTGCGGACGAGGTCCGCGCATTTGAGCAAGAGAAGTGAGGAAAACACCCATGCCGAAGAACATTTTACATACCATCGAGAAGAACATGAGCAGCTTTTCCAAGGGGCAGAAGCTCATTGCCCGTTTTATTCTGGAGGATTACGACAAGGCGGCGTTCATGACGGCCAGCAAGCTCGGCAAGACCGTGCAGGTGAGCGAGTCGACCGTGGTGCGTTTTGCGACGCAGCTCGGCTACGATGGCTACCCGAGTATGCAGCGAGCTTTGCAGGAGATGATCCGCGGCAAGCTCACGAGCATCCAGCGCATCAAGGCGTCGGAGGGGGAGCTGAGCGGCAGCGACCTGGTGACGAACGTGCTCCAGCGCGATATGGAAAAGATCCGTATGGCGATGGACCAGACCGACGGCTCGGAGTTCAGCCATGTGGTGGACATCATCGCGCAGGCGAAGCATATCTACATCGTGGGCTTCCGTTCCTCGTCGTTCCTGGCGGGCTATCTCAATTTCTATTTCCGCCTGATCTACGACAATGTGACGCAGGTGCAGGGCGGCGCTGCCGGCACCTTCGACCAGCTCTTCCGCGTGGGTCCCGGCGATGTGGTTATCGCCATCTGCTTCCCGCGCTACTCCGAGCTGGCGCTCAAGACGGTGCAGTATGCCAAGGATCGGGGCGCGACCATCATCGGCGTGACCGACAGCGAGATGTCGCCGGTGTATCAGATGTCCTCCGGCTCGCTGCTGGTGCGCAACGAGATGATCTCGTTCGTGGACTCGCTCGCTGCGCCGATGAGTATGCTCAACGCATTGATCCTTGCCGCCGCGCACAAGCAGGGAACGGACATCTCCGCGACCTTCAACGAGCTGGAGCACGTCTGGGATCGCTTCGGCATTTTCGGGAAGGTCGAGGATGAATAAGCAGCTTACGGTGATCGGCGGCGGAGCCGCCGGAATGATGGCGGCGATCTGCGCGGCGCGCAGAGGAACAGCCGTCACGCTGCTCGAGCCGAACGAGCGGCTGGGCAAGAAGCTCAACATCACCGGCAAGGGCCGGTGCAATGTGACAAACGACGCGGGCTGTGAGGAGCTGCTGGCAAACGTGCCGCAAAACGGGCGGTTTCTGTATTCCGCATTCTCCCGCTTCGACGGGCGCGGCACGATGGCGTTCTTTGAGGAGCTCGGCGTGCCGCTCAAGGTCGAGCGCGGGCGGCGCGTGTTCCCGGTGTCGGACCGCGCGTTCGACGTGTCCGCCGCGCTGGAGCGGGAGCTCAGACGGCTGCGCGTCACGCTTGTGCGTGACCGCGCGGTGTGCGTGCTGACGGACGAGACCGGCGCGGTGCGCGGCGTCAAGGGCGAGAAGGGTACATATCCCGCGCAGGCGGTCGTGCTGGCGACCGGCGGCGTGAGCTATCGGGGTACCGGCTCGACCGGCGAGGGGCATCGCATAGCGGCGATGCTCGGTCACACAGTCACGCCGCTCACGGGATCGCTCGTGCCGCTTCGCGCGGACGGCTGCGCGGAGCTGCAGGGCTTGAGCCTGCGGAACGTGGGGCTGACGGTCTACGAGAACGGAAAGAAGATCTACACCGATTTCGGGGAGCTGCTCTTCACGCATTTCGGCGTGTCCGGCCCGCTGGTGCTCTCGTCCTCGGCGCATATGCGGCACTTTGATAAAAAGAGCTATCGGTTGGAGCTTGACCTCAAGCCGGCGCTCGACGAGCAGCAGCTCGACAAGCGCCTGCTGTCGGATTTTCAGAAGCACGCGAACAGCGATTTTTGCAACGCGCTCGGCGAGCTTCTGCCGCAGAAGCTCATTCCCGCGGCGGTGGAACGCTCCGGCATCCCGCCGCACGAGAAGGTACACGATCTCACGCGCGAGCAGCGCGCCGCGCTGCGGACGCTTTTGAAGCATTGGAGCATCGACGTTCTATCGCCCATGCCGGTGGAGAATGCCATCATCACCTCCGGCGGCGTCAAGGTCGGGGAGATCGACCCGAAAACGATGGCGTCGAAGAAGGTGCCGGGGCTGTATTTTGCCGGTGAGATCATCGACGTGGACGCCTATACGGGCGGCTTCAATCTGCAGATCGCGTGGGCGACCGGCAAGGCTGCTGGTGAAGCGGCGGAGGAGTATTTGACGGAACAATAAAGGAAATATACTTTACACATGGAATGAGGAAAATGCAGACGATGATACCCGAAAAGCACTTTGCCGTCGCGGTGGACGGCCCCTCCGGCGCGGGGAAAAGCACGCTGGCCAAGGCGATCGCGGCGAAGCTCGGCATTTTGTATGTGGATACCGGCGCGATCTACCGCACGATCGGCTATGCGGTGAAGCGGCGCGGCATTGAGCCGCGCGACGAAGCCGCTGTCCGCGCGATCCTGCCGGAGCTGGAGATCGGTATGCGCTACGAGGCGGACGGAGAGCAGCACATGCTGCTCAATGGGCAGGATGTGACGCGCGAGATCCGGCTGCCGGAGATCTCCATGTACGCGAGCGCCGTGTCGGCGCTGCCGTCGGTGCGCGCGTTCCTGCTGGAAATGCAGCGCGATCTGGCGCGGAAGCACAGCGTCATTATGGACGGGCGTGACATCGGCACGGTGGTGCTGCCGGACGCCGAGGTGAAGATCTTTCTGACGGCGTCCGCCGAGGTGCGCGCGCAGCGGCGCTGCCTCGAGCTGGAACAGCGCGGCACGCCGAAGCCCTACGACGAGGTGCTGCGTGAGCTCAATGAGCGGGACTACAACGACTCCCACCGCGCCGCCGCGCCGCTCCGGGCGGCGGAGGACGCAATGGTCGTCGATACCTCCGCGCTCGATTTCGACGCGAGCAGGGAAGCGCTGCTCGCCCTGATCCGGGAGAAGCTGCAATGAACCATGTTTTTTTTGGCATCATCTGGGTGCTCGCGCAGATACTGCGGCTGCTGTACCGCATCGAGGTGAAGGGACTGGAGAACCTGCCGCGGAACGGCGTGCTGCTCTGCCCGAATCATGCGAGCGACCTCGACCCCGTGCTCATCGGCATCTGCCTGCCGATCAACTACCGCCTGCATTTCATGGCGAAGGAGGAGCTGTTCCAGAATCGCTTGTTCGGCCGCATCCTCCGCGCGCTGGGGGCGTTTCCGGTCAACCGCGAGGGAGCGGACATCCAAGCGGTCAAGACCGCGATGAAGGTCATCCACGAGGGCGAGAATCTGCTCATTTTCCCGGAGGGAACGACCATTCACGATGGCGTGGGCTGCCACGACGGTCTGCCGGCGCACGCCCATTCCGGCATCGCGATGATCGGCGTGCGCTCGGGCGCGACGCTCGTTCCGGTATTCGCGGACGGGAAGAAGAGAATGTTCCGCAAGACGACGATCATTTTCGGCGAGCCGTATGTGCCGCAGATCACGGGACGGCGCGGGACCTCCGAGGAGCTGCAGAAGGTCGCGGACGACGTGCTGCGCGGGGCGTATGCGCTCGGCGGTCAGGCGGTGGGAGGCGCGCCGCTGTGAGGGTCATTCTTGCTAAGACCGCAGGCTTCTGCTACGGCGTGGAGCGCGCGGTCTCGCTCGCGCACGAAACGGCCAAGGCGCATGGCGGCGCGATGCTCGGGAGCGTTATCCACAACGCCAATGTCGTCGCGGAGCTGGAGCGCGAGGGGATGCGTCTGATCGCGTCGCCCGGGGAGGCGGCAGCGGGGGAGACGGTGCTCATCCGCTCCCACGGCGAGAGCCGGGAGGTGCTGGAGGAGCTGCAGGCACGCGGCGCGGAGATCGTCAGCGCGACGTGCCCGAACGTGCGGCACATCCAAATACTTGTCACCGAGGCCGAGACCGCGGGGAGGCAGGTCGTCATCATCGGCGAGCACGACCACCCCGAGGTGCAGGGCATCGCAAGCTGGTGCAGGGACGCAAGGATCTTCGGAAACGCCGAAGAAGTTGAGAAATGGGCGGAGGAAACGGCGGAAATTGCCGATTTGCCCATAACGATGGTCGCGCAGACCACCTGTATTCGTGCGCTTTGGGAAAGTTGCGTGAAATTTCTAAAAAAAGAGTGTACAAATCTGAAAATTGATGATACAATATGCAATGCTACGCAAAAGCGTCAATCGGAGGCGGCGGAGATCGCTTCTTCGGCGGACGTGATGGTGGTGGTCGGAGACCGGAAAAGCGCTAACACCAGACATTTGACGGAAATCTGCAAAGAGAACTGCACGCGCGTCTATCAGATTGAGGACGCCGACGAGCTCTCGCCGGACATGTTTCATGGCTGTACTGTTGCGGGCCTGACGGCTGGTGCCTCCACTCCTGCGGGCATCATTAAGGAGGTATATGCAACCATGACGGAAGAAATCAAGACCATTGAAGGTAACGAGACCTTCGAAGAAATGCTCGACAAATCTTTTAAGACTTTAAATACAGGAGATAAGGTGACCGGTATCGTCACGGCCATCGGTACGACCGAGATCCAGGTCGACCTGGGCTGCAAGCAGGCGGGCTACATTCCCGTCAGCGAGCTTTCCAGCGATCCCGACGCCAAGGTCGAGGACATCGTCCATGTCGGCGACGAGATCGAGACCTACATCGTCCGCGTCAACGACGTGGAGGGCTATGCCACCCTTTCCAAGAAGCGCCTCGACGCGGTCAAGGTCTGGGAGGACATCGAGAATGCCGTTGAGAACAAGACCGTTCTCGAGGGCATCGTCACCGAAGAAAACAAGGGCGGCATCGTCGTTTCCGTCAAGGGCGTGCGTGTGTTCGTTCCCGCTTCCCAGAGCGGTCTGCCCAAGGACAGCGACCTGAGCCAGCTCATCAAGCAGCGCGTTCAGCTCCGCATCACCGAGGTCAACCGTGCCCGCCGCCGCGTCGTCGGCTCCATCAAGGCTGTGCAGAACGAGGCCCGTGCGGCCGCGCAGGCTGAGATCTGGGCCAACATCGAGGTCGGCAAGCACTATGACGGCGTGGTCAAGTCCATGACCAGCTACGGCGTGTTCGTCGATATCGGCGGCGTGGACGGTATGGTCCACATCTCCGAGCTGAGCTGGAGCCGCATCAAGAATCCCGCCGAGGTCGTCTCTGTCGGCGATCATCTCGACGTGTACGTTCTCTCCTTCGATCCCGAGAAGCACAAGATCTCTCTCGGCGTGAAGGACCGCACCCAGAATCCCTGGGATGTGTTCATGAACACCTACAAGGTCGGCGACGTGGCCAACGTCCGCATCGTCAAGCTGATGACCTTCGGCGCGTTTGCTGAGGTCGTTCCCGGCGTGGACGGTCTGATCCACATTTCCCAGATCGCGGACCGCCGCATTGACAAGCCCTCCGACGTTCTGGCCGAAGGCGACAAGGTCGACGCGAAGATCATCGCCATCGACGAGGATAAGAAGAAGATCTCTCTGAGCATCCGTGCGCTGCTCACACCCGCTGCGGAGGAAGAGGCTCCCGTCGAGGAGTAAATCCATACTGAATGAAAAAGGACAGGCTCTGCCTGTCCTTTTTTCTGTCTTCTTTCGGAAATTAGGCTTTTCAAGCGAGGAGATGTGTGGTAGAATATTCCTGTTGACAAAGTTTTAACAAAACCCCTTTACCATATTCATTCAGGAGGAGACCAACGATGAACGTTCAGGAACTCTATCAGAAGAAGCTGACCACCGCCGCCGAGGCGGTCAAGGCCGTCAAGAGCGGCGACTGGGTCGATTACGGCTGGTGCACGAACCATCCCTACACGCTCGACAAGGCGCTTGCCGCCCGTCAGAGCGAGCTGCGCGATGTCAAGGTCCGCGGCGGCGTGACGATGTGGATGCCCGAGATCTGCAAGGCGGAGGACGCCGGCGAGCACTTCACCTGGCATTCCTGGCATTGCAGCGGCATCGACCGCAAGATCATCGCCAAGGGAATGGGCTATTTCTCTCCCATGCGCTACAGCGAGCTGCCGCGCTTCTATCGCGACGGCAACGCCAAGGTGGACGTGGCGATGATCCAGGTCACGCCGATGGACAAGCACGGCAACTTCAGCTATGCGCTGGCCTGCTCGCATCTGGCGGATATGCTCGATAACGCCAAGACGGTCATTGTCGAGGTCAACGAGAATCTGCCGTGGGTCTACGGCCTGAACGGCTGCGAGATCAACATTGCCGACGTCGATATGGTCGTTGAGGGCGAGAACCCGCCCGTGGCGCAGCTCGGCGCGGGCGGCGCGCCGACCGAGGTCGACACCGCGGTGGCGAACCTCGTCGTGCCGCAGATCCCGAACGGTGCCTGCCTGCAGCTCGGCATCGGCGGTATGCCGAACACCATCGGCTCGATGATCGCGCAGTCCGACCTCAAGGACCTCTCCGTTCACACCGAGATGTATGTGGACGGCTTTGTGGATATGGCGATGGCCGGCAAGATCACCGGCAAGCACAAGCAGCTCGACAAGGGCCGTCAGGTCTTCGCGTTTGCCGCCGGTACGCAGAAGCTCTATGATTACATGGACCGCAACCCGGACGTCATGGGCGCGCCGGTCGATTACACGAACGATGTTCACGTCATCTCGCAGATCGACAACTTCATTTCCATCAACAATGCCATCGACTGCGACCTCTTCGGTCAGGTCAACGCCGAATCCGCCGGCATCAAGCACATCTCCGGCACAGGCGGCCAGCTTGACTTCGCCATGGGTGCATATCTTTCCAAGGGCGGCAAGAGCTTCATCTGCATGTCCTCGACCGTCACCGGCAAGGACGGCACGGTCAAGAGCCGCATCGTTCCCACGCTGACGCCCGGCTCCATCTGCACCGATCCGCGCTCCTGCACGCACTATATCGTCACCGAGTACGGCATGGTCAACCTCAAGGGCCTGTCCACATGGGAGCGCGCCGAGGCGCTGATCTCCGTGGCACATCCCGACTTCCGCGAGCAGCTCATCGCCGACGCGGAGAAGATGCACATCTGGCGCAGAAGCAACAAGTAAGCCTGCTATTTGATACAAAAGGGCGGCCCGAAGGGGCCACCCTTTTTCCTGCCGTAGGTGCGGGATCGGGCGCGATTTTTGAGCAGGAGGCAGAAAAAACTTGAAAAATATTCGGACTTGAGCTATACTATATACAGAGGGGAAATGACCCTTTTGCGGTTTTCTATGTTGTGTGACTGAAAATTTTTGACAGGAGGCGGGCGCCATGTTCTGCGTAGGGGATAAGATCGTGCATCCGATGCACGGAGCCGGTGTGATCGAAAGCATCGTGGACGAGAAGATCGGCAGGGACCTTGTCCGGTTTTATGTGTTCCGGATGCCTGTCTCCGGCCTGACGCTCAAGATCCCGACGGCGAACAGCGAGATGATCGGAGTCCGCGCAGTCTCGTCAGCAGAGACGATCGAGCGCGTGCTCGCGGAGCTCCCGAAGCTGAGCGTGGACATGACGACGAACTGGAACCACCGCTACCGCGAGAATATGGAGCGCATCAAGAGCGGCGACCTGCTGGAGGTCGCAGGCGTGATCAAGGCGCTGATGCACCGCGACGGCGAGCGCGGGCTCTCCACCGGCGAGCGCAAGATGCTGCACAACGCCAGACAGATCCTGCTTTCGGAGGTCGTGCTGGCCGAGGATGTGGAGTACGCCGACGCGGAGGCGCGTGTCAATGCGGCCATGATGGCGGAGGAGAGCGCATGAAAAAGCTGCTTGGGAGGCTGCTGGGCAAAGGCGTTTCCGCCGTTCGTCCGACCTGCACGGCGATCCTTGCCGCGGCGGGCAGCTCGCAGCGGATGGGCGGCGAAAATAAGCTCCTGCTGCCGCTGGACGGGATGCCGGTGCTGGCGCACACGCTGCGCGCGGTCGACGCGGCGCAGAGCGTGGACGAGATCGTGATCGCGGCGCGGGAGGAGGATCTGCTGACCTACGCGGAGCTCTGTAAGACCTATGGCATTCGCAAGCCGGTCAAGGTGGTCGTAGGCGGCGCGACAAGACAGGAATCCGTGCTGCGCGCCGCACTGGAGGCAAGAGCTGACGCAAAGCTGCTTGCTGTCCAGGACGGAGCGCGTCCGCTCGTGACGCCGGAGCTGTTCGACGCGGTGGTACTGCGCGCAGCGGTGTGCGCCGCGGCGGCTCCCGCCGTGCCGGTGCATGACACCATCAAGCTCGCACGGGATCGCCGCGTGACGGAAACGCCGGATCGCTCCATGCTCTTTGCGGTGCAGACGCCGCAGGTTTTTGACGCCGGACTTCTGAAAGCAGCGCTGCAATCCGCGCTGACGGAGCACGCGGCGCTGACGGACGATTGCTCCGCGGTAGAGCGCCTTGGCAAGGCAGTCTACTTGACAGATGGTGACGAGGAAAACATCAAGATCACCACACCGCTCGACCTGATCGTCGCAGAGACGATCCTGCGCCGACGGGAGGAACGGGAGGCGGAGGAATGACGGGTCTGCGCATAGGACACGGCTATGACGTCCACCGCCTGACGGAGGGGCGGAGGCTCATTCTCGGCGGCGTAGAGGTGCCGTATGAAAAGGGCTTGCTCGGCCACAGCGACGCCGATGTGCTGACGCACGCCGTCATGGACGCTCTGCTCGGCGCGGCGGCGCTGGGCGATATCGGCAAGCTCTTTCCCGATACGGACGCGGCTTACGCCGGGATCTCGAGCATCCTGCTGCTCGAGCGTGTGGCGGAGCGGCTGCGTGAGGCGGGATATGCCGTCGTCAACCTTGATGCGACGGTTTTGGCGCAGGCTCCGAAGCTCGCGCCCTACCGTGAGCGGATGCGGGAAAACCTTGCCCACGTGCTTGCGCTTGATGCTTCCCGCGTCAGCGTCAAGGCGACGACCGAGGAGGGACTCGGCTTTACCGGAGAGGGACTTGGCATCGCGGCGCACGCGGTCGCGCTGCTTGAGAAAATAGGATAAGAAAAAGGACGGCTGAAGCCGTCCTTTTTTGCTATGCAAACGCATGGCAAAAATAGATATGTGCCCTTTCCTCGCCCCTGCGGGGCAACCGGAAAGAATGCACAAAGCTTCACGCACCGGTCTTCGTGCATTTTTGTGGTGCGGTGCTTGTGCGTGAAGCTTCATGTGCTCACGCCGCAGGCGTCCATCGCGGCGAAGAGCCGTGCGCGGTTTTCTTCGCTCATTTCGCACAACGGCAGGCGGAGAAGATCGCTGCACAGTCCCATGCGCGCCATCGCGGTCTTGACCGGAATGGGATTGACCTCACAGAAGAGCGCCCGGATGAGCGGAGCAAGGCGAAGCTGTTCGCGTCCTGCCTCCAAAATGCGGTCGGCAAGGCACAGCTCCACCAGCCTGTGCATTTCGCGCGGAACGATGTTTGCCGCGACGGAGATCACCCCCGCGCCGCCGAGCGCGCAGACGGCGGCGGTGTCCTCGTCGTTGCCGGACCAGACGGAGAAGCCGTCGCCGCAGAGGTTAAGGGTCTCCTGGATCAGGGCGAAGCTGCCGGAGGCCTCCTTGACGCCGACGATGTTCGGGTGCTGCGCGAGCACGGCGTAGGTCTCGGCGGTGCAGCTCACGCCGGTGCGGGAGGGGACGTTGTAGACGATGAGCGGGCGGTCGACGGCGTCGGCGACGGCGGTGAAGTGACGCACGAGCCCGCGCTGCGTCGCCTTGTTGTAGTAGGGCGTGACGACCAGAACGCCGTCCGCGCCCGCTGCACAGGCCTCACGCGAGAGTGCGATGGCGGAGGCGGTGTTGTTCGAGCCGGTGCCGACGATGACGGGGACGCGGCCGTTTACCTGCCGGACGGACCGCTCGATGATCTCGGCGCGTTCGGCATAGGTCAGCGTCGCGCCCTCGCCGGTCGTCGCGCAGAGGACGAGCGCATCGGTGCCGGAGGCGATATGCCATTCGATCAGTTGCTCAAGGGCGGGGAAGTCGATGCCGTCGGGCGTCATTGGCGTCACGAGCGCAACGCCGGAGCCGTGGAATAAGGATCGGGACATGATGGAAGCTCCTCTCTTTTTTGATAGCAGCGTGGAAAATATTGCCGGGAGAAAAAGAACGGTTTTCCTTGAATCCTTGCGCATTTTATCCTATAATGTAGAAACGCAGGGAAATGCGGCCAATGGAGGACCCCTATGAAACGATTCCGGAATACGATCATCTTGAGTATGCTGCTTGCGCTCACGCTGTGTGTCGGCGCGCAGGCCACAGAGAATACTATGCTCAAGGTCGGCTTAAAATACGGCACGAACGCTCTTTTTACGGCGCGGCTGCAAAACTACAATGATACGCTCAGCGGCTCCGGCTACGAGTTCGGCTATTACGATGCCGACCGCAGCTTCGTTCTGCTCGCCGCGACGGATGAGCAGAGAATCACCGTTACGGTGGACAGCAACGCCTACGTTTCCGGCGGCGTGTGCTATGAGACGCGGCCGACGAATTACTCCACCATCCTCGGCGCCTACCACATTGAGCTGCTCACGGCGTTCGGCAGCTACGAGGAGGCGCTTGCGGTGGCGCAGAGCTACCCGAAGGGCTTCGTCGCCTACATCGACGGGGAGTATCGTGTGCGCGTCGGCAATCACGCGAGCTACGATGAGTCCGCGCGTGTGCTGTCGGAAACAGATGTGCTGGCCTATGGCGCGCAGATCGTAACGCCGAGCAGCACCGGCGTGGTCGTGTCGGTCACGGATACGGACACCGTCCTCTTTGAGTTCGACTGCTCGGGCCTTCGCAGCCTCGGCGTCCGCCCACGCTCGGTGAGCGGAGAGAAGACGGTGACGTGGTTCTCCGGCTATCGCTACTACGGCGGCTTTGAATACCAGCGCACGACCGGCGGCTACATCAGTGTCATCAACGTGCTGGATATCGAGGATTACGTCAAGTGCGTCATTGCGGCGGAGATGTCGAACGACTGGCCGCTCGAGGCGCTCAAGGCGCAGACAGTCTGCGCGCGCACCTATGCCGCATCTCAGACGCGGCACCGCAGCGCGGGCTTCGACGTCTGCTCGACGGTGGACTGTCAGGCATACAAGGGCGCGGCGCTCTCCAATGAGCGCTCCGACGCGGCGGCGGAGGAGACGCGCGGCGTCTATCTCTACTACAACGGCGAGCTGGTGACCAACGCGGTCTACTACTCCTGCAACGGCGGCGCGAGCGAGAGCTGCAAGAACGTCTGGGGCAGCGAGGTGCCGTATCTGCAGGGCAAGCTCGATCCTTATGAGGCAAGCGTCGCGTGGCGCTTCTCCCGCTACTACTGGTCGTTCACCGCGACCGGCGACGAGCTGCGCGAGGTACTCAAGTCCGAGGCCAATACCGACATCGGGCAGGTGCAGAACGTCTATGTGTCCGAATACAGCGACACGGGCAACGTCATTGCCATCACCTATGAGGGGACTCGGGGCAGCTACACCGCGCGGCGCGAGAAGTGCCGCACGCTCCTCAACGGCGTGTACGACCATATCAACGTGCGCAGTATGCGCTATACCGTCACCGGCGGCGACGCGAGCACCTACTACGTCAACGACGCGCAGAGCTCGGTGACCGGCACGGGCGGGCTGTATGTGATCGACGGCGACGGCGCGGTCACGCCGAACAATGCCGGTGCGAAGGATACCTACGTCATTACATCGGGCGGCGTGCAGTCGCTCGAGCGCAAGAGTGCGAACACGAGTAATACCTTCACCTTCTCCGGCTCGGGCTGGGGCCACAACGTCGGCATGAGCCAGTGGGGCGCGTTTGCCATGGCGGAGAAGGGCTATACCTATCGCGACATTCTGAATTTCTACTACACGGGCATCACGCTGAGCTGATGCGGAAAGAAGCAAGATGAAAACAAGCGATTTTTACTACGACCTCCCGCCGGAGCTGATCGCACAGACGCCGCTGGAAAAACGCGACGAGTCGCGCCTGCTGTGTCTCGATAAGGCGACGGGGGAGTGGTCGCACCATCATTTTTATGAGCTGCCGGATTTTTTGAGGGCGGGGGACTGCCTGATCCTGAATAACTCCCGCGTCCTGCCGGCGCGATTGCTGGGACACCGTTTGCCCGGCGGCGGAGCCTGCGAGGTGCTGCTGCTGCAGGACAAGGGCGATAAGGTGTGGGAGTGCCTTGTGCGTCCGGGCAAGCACCTGCGCGAGGGTGCGCGGGTGAGCTTCGGCGACGGCGAGCTGACGGCGGAGATCGCCGAGGTCCTGCCGGACGGCAACCGTCTGGTGCGCTTCGATTACAATGGCATCTTCCTTGAGGTGCTCGAGCGGCTCGGCAAGATGCCGCTGCCGCCCTACATCAAGGAGGAGCTGCAGGATCAGGAACGCTACCAGACCGTCTACTCCAAGGTCAACGGCTCGGCGGCGGCCCCCACGGCGGGTCTGCACTTCACGCCGGAGCTTCTGGAGAGGATCGCTGCCAAGGGCGTCGGCGTCGGCTATGTGACGCTGCACGTCGGGCTCGGCACGTTCCGACCGGTCAAGGAGGACGAGATCGAGCAGCACGATATGCACAGCGAATACTGCACCATTCCGCAGGAGACGGCGGATTTGATCAACCGCACGAAGGTGAACGGCGGGCGTGTGATCTGTGTTGGCACGACCTCCTGCCGCACCATTGAAAGCTGGGCGGGGGAGGACGGCACCATGACCGCGACCGGCGGCTGGACGAATATTTACATCTATCCGGGCTACCGCTTCAAGGTGATGGATGCGCTTGTCACGAATTTCCACCTGCCGGAGTCCACGCTCATCATGCTGGTGAGCGCGCTCGCGGGGCGCGAGCACGTTCTTGCCTCCTATGAGGAGGCGGTGCGCGAACGCTACCGCTTCTTCAGCTTCGGCGACGCGATGTTTATCTCTTGATGCATACGAATCGTATATGCATTGCATATACGATTCGATATTCTGTATATACAAAATGTGAGGAACAAGCTATGTTCAAGGTCATCAAATACGAAGGCAAGGCCCGGCGCGGCAAATTCCAATGCGCCCACGGCGGCGAGGTGCAGACGCCGGTTTTCATGAACGTCGGCACGCAGGCGGCGATCAAGGGCGGCGTGAGCGCGCTGGACCTCAAGGAGCTCGGCTGTCAGATCGAGCTGTCCAACACCTACCATCTCCATCTCCGCCCGGGTGACGACGTGGTACGCCAAATGGGCGGACTGCATAAGTTCATGCACTGGGACGGCCCGATCCTGACGGACTCCGGCGGCTTCCAGGTGTTCTCCCTTGCAGGGCTGCGCAAGATCAGGGAGGAAGGCGTCACCTTCGCCTCCCACCTTGACGGTCGCCGCATCTTCATGGGGCCGGAGGAGAGCATGCGCATCCAGTCAAACCTAGGCAGCGACATTGCGATGGCGTTCGACGAGTGCGTGGAGAATCCGGCGCCCTACAAGTACGCAAAGGACTCCTGTGAGCGCACGCTGCGCTGGCTGGAGCGCTGCAAGGCAGAGCATGACAAGTTAAACTCCTTGCCGGATACCGTCAACCCGGGGCAGATGCTTTTCGGCATCAATCAGGGTGCGACCTTTGAAGATCTGCGCATCTGGCACATGAAGGAGATTGCAAAGATTGACTGCGATGGCTACGCCGTCGGCGGTCTTGCGGTCGGCGAGCCGACGCAGGTGATGTACGACATCATCGACGCGGTCGAGCCCTATATGCCGCAGGACAAGCCGCGCTACCTGATGGGCGTCGGTACGCCGTCGAACATCATTGAGGGCGTGGCGCGCGGTGTGGACTTCTTTGATTGCGTGATGCCGGCACGCAACGCGCGCCACGGCAAGCTCTTCACCTGGAGCGGCGCGATCAACCTGAAAAACGAGAAATATAAGCTCGACGAGCGCCCGATCGACGAGCGCTGCGACTGCCCGACCTGCCGGAATTTCTCGCGCGCCTATCTGCGCCATCTCTTCAAGGCAGACGAGATGCTGGCGCTGCGCCTTGCGGTGATGCACAATCTCTATTTCTACAACAAGCTCACGGAACGCATCCGCGACGCGCTGGACGCTGGCGAGTTTGCGGCCTTCCGCGCGGAATACAGCGAAAAGCTTTCGGAAAGAGCGTAATTTGCCGCAGAAAACTCTTGCACATTAGGACGGATTCGGCTATAATGACAGCAATGCTGTTATGGCGGAACCTTAAAAAACGAAAGGAACTTTAACAATTATGGAATCCCTTCTTCTCATGGTCGCGATGATCGCGGTCTTCTATTTCCTCATCATTCGTCCGGAAAACAAGCGCAAAAAGCAGGCGGAGCAGATGCGCAGCAGCCTGAAAAAGGGCGACCGCGTCACCACCATCGGCGGTATGGTCGGTAAGATCGTGCAGGTCAACGACTCTACCATCGTCTTTGAGACGAGCGAGGACCGCGTCCGCATCGAGGTGACCAAGTGGGCGGTGCAGTCCACCGGCGCAATGGAGCAGGCTGCCGCACAGAAGAGCGGCAAGAAGGCTGACAAGGTCGAAGAAAAGGCAGAGGAGACTCCTGCTGTCGAGGAGAAAGCGACTGAGATGGTCGAGGCTCCTGCTGCGGAAGAAAAGCCCTCCTACGATCCCGAGATCAAGTAAATCCTATCCTGACGCGAAAGCGCCGGCCGAATGGCCGGCGCTTTTTTGCGCACTTTTTTCGAGGGCCTGGATATAAAATGCAGCCTTGCGGCATACGCTCTTTTGAACGACTGGGATGGGGAGGGCTATGGAGTGGAGAAGAGGCGATTGTCGGTGAGGCCGATCATGCTCGGCTTGGCGACGGCGATGGGTGCATATCTGGTGCTGCTGACGCTTGCGGCCTATCTGACGGTGAGCGGCAGACTGGATGAGGTGCGAATAGGGCAAGCGGTATGGGCGTGTGCCTGCCTTTCGGCCTTCGGCGGTGCAATGATGACATTGCGAGGGAAACGAGAGGTGGCGGCGCTGCCGCTGCTTGCTGCTGCGGCGTTCTGGGTATGCGTGTCGCTGTTCGGACTGCTCGCATCGGATGCGCCGGACCTGAATGGGGTGCTGGGGCTGCTCACGGCGTCTGCACTTGGCGGGCTGCTTGCGGCGGGACTTGCGCGGCGGGAGAAGGGAAAACGGGCAAAGCGACATAAAACGCCTCGTTCCCGACGGTAAACATAAAGATCGAAAAACGGCACATTCTGCGCGGCGTGAACGGATTGCACAAATATGGCCTGGTGGGGAATGAGGACGGCCTGAAAGACGGTTTCCAGATTTGGTAAACAGCGGTTTTTCACGATACCATATCTTGTTCCGAAAAAGCTCGGTGTACGAAGTTTACATAATGGTGTTTACATAATATTTTGACATAATTGACAAAATTCGGGAAATTGAGGAAATCCGCTTGCGAAACGGGGGCAAATAGCCTATATTTATAAGTGCTTTCGCTCCCTCGCTTTTTGCGCCCTGCGAATTTCCTCGGCGGAAAACAGTGAGGGATTTACATTGAAGCAAAGACGAACGGCGGCGCGTCTGCGATGCGTCAGTCTGCGAAAAATACCGCTTTCCATGCTGGCGCTTGCCGCTTTTTTTCTTCTCGGCGCGGTCCTCGGCGGCATGGTCGCCGCGCGCGGCGCGTCGGCAATGGGCGGCGAGCTGCGCCGATATCTTGAGGGCTACCTTGCCCTGCGCATCGAGGGCGCGCCCTCCTCCGCGGCGGTCTGGCAGACGATGGTCTGCTTTTTCCGTGCGAGCGTGGCGGTGTTCCTGCTGGGCTTTGCCTCCGTCGGCGTGGCGCTCATTCCGGCGGTGTGTGCTGCTCAGGGCTTCCTGTACGCCTATTCGCTTCTTTGCTTCGCCTCGGGTCTGGGGCAGGATGGATTTTTCCTGCTGCCTGTTCTCTTCGCGCTGCGGCTGATGCTTGTGCTGCCCTGCACGCTGCTGCTCGGCAGCGCCGCGTGGGAGACCTCGCGCGGTCTTGCGGCCTTATCGGTCGGCGGCGGAAAGCGGGCGAAGGGCGTGACCTACGGAAAGCGGTATTGGTCCCGTTTCGGGATCGCGTGTGTGTGTTTATTTTTTGGCGCGGCGCTGGAGCTGTGGTTCATTCCACGCATCCTGTCGCTTTTGCTGCGCTGATCTTACGGAAGGAGGTGTGCCGAATGGCGTCCGATTATCTGAAGCTCTATGAGGATTATCTGCGCGAGGAAAAGCACGCCTCCGAAAATACGCTCAGCTCCTATCTTCGCGACCTGCGCCAGTTTTCCGAGCACCTTGCCGCCCAGCGGGTGACCGATCTGCGCAAGGTCAAGACCGCCGCCATCAGCGACTACGTCGCGTGGATGGGCGGCAAGGGGAAGTCCGCCGCGACGGTCACGCGCGCGCTGGCCTCCATCAAGTCCTTTTATGCCTTCCTTGCTGAGCGCGGCGAGATCAAGACCAATCCCGCCAAGGGCGTCGCTGCCCTCAAGGTCGAGCGCAGGTTCCCGGAGATCCTGACCGGCAAGGAGGTCGAGCTGTTCCTCGACCAGCCCCGGTGCGTGGACGCCAAGGGCTACCGCGATCACGCGATGCTCGAGCTGCTCTACGCCACCGGCATCCGCGTGAGCGAGCTCATCTCGCTCGACGAGAGCGACTGCAGCCTTTCCGCCGGCTTCATCCGCTGCGAGAGCAAGGGCAAGGAGCGCATCATTCCGCTCTATCCCGCTGCGGTCAAGGCACTTTCGGATTACATCAAGGATGTCCGCCCTCAGCTGCTGGCCGATCCCGAGGAGACGGCGCTGTTCGTCAACATGAACGGCGAGCGCATGAGCCGTCAGGGCTTTTGGAAGATCGTCAAGCACTATCAGGAGATGGCGCAGATCGACAAGGACATCACGCCGCACACGCTGCGCCACTCGTTCGCGGTGCATCTGCTGGAAAACGGCGCAGACCTGCGCGCCATTCAGGAAATGCTGGGCCATGCGGACATTTCCTCCACACAGATCTACACCCACGTTGTGAAAAAACAGCTGCGGGACATCTATCAGAAGGCGCACCCGCGCGCGTAATAGAAAAAGGAAACGGGAAGGACGCTTCGGCGTCCTTCTCTTTTTGCCCTCCGGCGCAATGCACCGCTCCCAGCGCGGGCGCATAGTATGCTGCGAGGAGGGGAGAGTATGGAACGCTATTTACTGGTCGCACGCTCCATCACGCACGCCCAGCAGATGATGAAGGTCCTGGACCGTGCGGGCATCCGCACGCGGGTGCTGCGCGCGAGCGCCGAGCTGACGGGCCGTGGCTGCGGCTACACGCTGGAGGTCGCGGAGCGGAATTACGCCGCCGCCATCCGCCGCCTGCAGGACGCGCAGGTCGAGCCGGTCAAGATCGTTCGGAGGTAGGGCCATGATCTATCTGGACTCCGCCGCGACGACCTTCCAAAAGCCCCTGAGCGTTTCCTATGCGATGCAGAGGGCCATGCGCACCATGTCCTCGCCGGGGCGCGGCGGCTATGCCGCGGCCAGAGCGGCGGAGGAGACGGCCTTCCGCTGCCGAAGCCTTGCCGCCGAGCTGTTCGGCGTACCCTCGCCGGAGCAGGTCGTCTTTACCTCCAACGCGACGCACGCCCTGAACATTGCCATCCGTTCGCTCGTGCCGGAGGGCGGGCGCGTCGCCGTCTCCGGCTATGAGCACAACGCCGTCACGCGGCCGTTGCACGCGCTGGGCGCGAGGATCAAGGTCGCCGCCGCGCCGCTCTTTGACCGCGCCGCGCTGCTGCGCGCCTTTGAAAACAGCATCTCACCGGAGCTTGACGCCGTCGTCTGCACGCACGTCTCCAATGTGTTCGGCTTTGTTCTGCCGATCGAGGAGATCGCTGCGCTCTGCCGCGCGGAGGGAGTTCCCCTGATCGTGGACGCCTCGCAGTCCGCGGGCATTCTGCCGTTCGAGCTGGACACGCTCGGCGCGGCCTTTATCGCCATGCCGGGACACAAGGGACTTTACGGCCCGCAGGGGACGGGACTTCTGCTGTGCGCGCACGACGCCGCACCGCTCCTCTACGGCGGCACGGGCAGCGCGTCGCTCGAGCAGACCATGCCGGACTTCCTGCCGGACCGGCTGGAGGCCGGTACGCACAATATGCCCGGCATCGCGGGTCTGGAGGCTGGACTGCGCTTCGTGCGGGAAAGACGGGAGCGTATCGAGCGCCACGAGCGCGCGCTGATCGCGCGGGCCGCCGCTGCGCTGCGCGGAATGGACGGCGTTACGGTCTATGCCGCGCGGGACGCCGCGGAGCAGGTCGGGGTGCTGTCCTTCAACCTGGATGGCAGGGAGCCGGAGGAGACCGCGGACGCGCTGGCGCAGCGGGGCTTTGCCCTGCGCAGCGGACTGCACTGCGCACCCTACGCCCACCGCACGGTGGGAACGCTGCCGAACGGAACGGTGCGCCTGAGCGTATCCGCCTTCACCTCGGCGGCGGATATCGACGCCTTTGCCCATGTGCTGCGGAGCATCGTGCGCGGCTGAAGGCTGCGCTGCTCAAATTCATGGAAAATTCATGCTCTTTCAGTTGCTTTTTTTTGCGGATTATATTAGAATATGAATAACTATTGCTTAAGAGGGATATGCCATGGAATTTGTGATGACCATACTCGAGGGCGCGTGGCGTTATGTGACGACCATCCGCATCGCGGACTATCTGGATATCGCGCTGATGGCCTATTGCTGCTATCTGCTGCTCCGCCTCGTGCGCAGCACTCGCGCGGAGAGCTTGGTCAAGGGCATCATGGTGTTTCTGCTGGCGCTGTGGATCTCGTATGTATTCAAGCTCAATGGCATTTACTTTATCCTCAACCACATGCTTGATGTCGGCATCCTCGCACTGATCGTCCTTTTCCAGCCGGAGATTCGCCGCATTTTAGAGCAGGTCGGCTCGAGTAAGCTGCGCTCGTTCATTCCCTTTGCCGCAAAGCAGCAGTCGAGCGCCATTGAAAACGCCATCGCGCAGACGGTGCTCGCCTGCACCGAGATGTCCAAGACCCGCACGGGCGTGCTGATCGTCTTTGAGCGTGAGATCAACCTCGACGAGATGGCGCGCACCGGCACCATCGTGGACGCGCAGGTGAGCAGCGAGCTGCTGAAAAACATCTTCTTCGTCAAGGCCGCGATGCACGACGGTGCGGTCATCATCCGCGACGGGCGCATCCTGGCGGGCGGCTGTATGCTGCCGCTGTCGAAGAATGTGAACCTCAGCCGCGACCTCGGTATGCGCCACCGCGCGGGCATTGGCATGAGCGAAAATTCCGACGCCGTGGTCGTCATCGTCTCGGAGGAGACGGGCACCATCTCCGTCGCCATCGGCGGACTGCTCAAGCGTCACCTCAAGCCGGAGACGCTCGAGAAGCTGCTCATCAACGAGCTCATGCCGCAGACAGAGGAACCGGGAGCGGACAAGCCGCAGCTGCATTTGCCGCGTATCCTGAAAAAGCGGAAGGAGGACGACGAAGAAAATGGAGCAAACTAAAGGCCGCAGGGCGTTTTGCATCGGCTTGTCGATCCTCATTGCGCTGCTCGTTTGGTTCTACGCCAACGACGACACGGAGATCGAGATCTCCGTCAACGATGTGCCGATAGAATTTACCAACGAAGACACCACGCTGGCGGATAAGGGGCTCATGCTTCTCTCGAACGAGGAGGAGACGATCGACCTCAAGCTGAGTATGCCGCGCAGCACCTACTTCAAGCTCGACCCCGGCAAGATCCGCATCGTGGTCGATCTCAGCTCGGTCACAACGACCGGCACACAGACGATCACCTACAGCGTGCTCTATCCGCGCGGGCCGCGCGGCGAGCTGCTTTCGAGCAGCATCACGCAGAAAGAGCCGACCGTCCGCTCGACCACCATTGAGATCGGCGAGCTGTTCCGCAAGAATGTGGAGATCCGCTGCAAGGTCGTCGGCAACGTGGCGGAGGGCTATATCGCCGGCACGGTCCGTATGCTGCCCGAGACGCTTGAGGTGCGCGGCCAGCAGGTCGACATCATGCAGGTGAGCTACGCGCAGGTCACGCTGAACATTGAAAACGCGACCTCCACGGTCGTGGAGCTGCTGGGCTTTGAGCTGTACGATTTCAGCGACCAGCTCATCCGCTCGAACCGCATCCATCCGGCCAGCGAGAGCATCCAGGTGACGATGCCGGTGATGACGGTCAAGGAGGTCCCGCTCACGGTCGAATTTGTCGAAACGCCCGGCTCGCGGCTCGAGAACGTCAAGTGGGCGCTGACGCCGATCGACACGATCACGCTCTCGGGCGACGCCTCGACGATGGCTGCCATCGACGAGATCAAGCTCGATACGCTCTCGCTCGCCGATCTCAAGGCGGCGGAGACCTTTACCTACGATATTCCGCTTCCTGACGGCGTGGACAATCTCAGCGGCGTGACGAGCGTGACGCTGACCATCCTGTTCGACGACATCGACTCCCTGACGGTGGACGCCACGCAGTTCGGCTACGAGAACCTGACGACCGAGCGTGATGTGACGGTCGTGACCTCGACGCTGAGCGTGACGCTGCGCGGCACGAGCACGGCGCTCGCGCAGGTGAATGAAGAAAACCTCCGCGTGGTGGCGGACCTGACGAACGTTTCCGACGCGGACGGCGTCTATACCGTCCCTGCAACGGTTTATGTGGACGGGCTGGACGTCGGCGCCGTCGGCAGCTATCAGGTGACCGTGCGTTTGAGCGGCGGAGCGGAAAACAGTACAGAGCATAACTGAAGGAGAACCTATGACCCAGATAGCAACGGTTGAAAAAATATTGCGCGGAGGCAGGGCGGAGATCTCCGTTCCCCGCAAGTCCGCCTGCGGACACGACTGCGAGAGCTGCTCGGGCTGCGGGATGCAGGGCTCGTCCACCCATGCGGTGGCGCTCAATCCCATCGGCGCGCAGGCGGGACAGAAGGTCGTGGTCGAGAGCAGCAACAAGCGGCTCTATGGCGTGATGCTGCTGGTCTACGCGGTGCCCATCGTGTTGTTTCTGATCGGCTACTTTGCCTCCTATGCGCTGACCTCTGAAGGCCTGCGCTATGCCGTCGCCATTGCGGCGTTCTGCCTCGGCATCGTGCCGGCGATCCTCTACGACCGCAAGCTGAAGCGCGAGGGCGGGCTGGCGTTCACCATCATACGAACCCTGTAGCGCAGATATGTTCGGCTACGTTCTGCCCTCGCGGGATCGGCTCGACGAGCGGGAACGCGAGCGCTTCCGCGCCGTCTACTGCGGACTGTGCCACACGCTCCGGGAGCGCTACGGCTTTGCCGCGAGCCTCCTGCTCAACTACGATTTCACCCTTTTAGCCATTCTGCTCTCAAGCGGAGACGAGGAGTCCTGCACCGTGCGGCGCTGCGCCGTGCATCCCTGTAAGGGCTGCCGCGCACAGACAAGCACGCCGGCGCTCGAGGCTGCGGCGGACCGGACCGTGATCCTCTCCTGGTGGCAGCTGCGGGATCACATCGCCGACCACGGCTTTTGGAGCGGGCTCAAATACCGCTTTGCTTCGCTCTTTCTGCGCGGTGCTTACCGCAGGGCAGGGGAGCGGCTGCCGCACTTCGACGCGGCGGTGCGGCTGCATCTCCAAGCGCTCGCGGCGCTGGAGGATGCGCGCTGCGCCTCCGTTGATATGGCGGCAGAGCCCTTCGCGGCGCTGATGGCGGACGCGGCGGCAGACCTCACGGACGAGAAGCGCCGGCGCATCCTCGGTCAGATCCTCTATCAGCTCGGCCGCTGGATCTACCTCATCGACGCGGCGGACGACCTGAAAAAGGATACCGAAAGCGGGAATTATAACCCACTGCTTTACCGTTATCATACGGAAAACGGCGTTCTCGGCGATGCGGACAGGCTCGCGCTGGCCGAAACGCTGGACGCCTCCATCGAGCGCATGGCGAGCGCCTACGCACTTTACGACTACGGCGTATGGACGCCGATCCTGGACAGTATATTTTATGAGAGCCTTTACGGCATCGGCAAAGCCGTTTTGGACGGGACCTACCGCCGCCGCACGCGGACGCGGTACGGTGAACGCAAGAAGAAAAGCAACGAGGAAGCACTATGAACGACCCCTACAAAGTATTGAACGTCTCGCCCTCCGCATCGGACGAGGAGGTAAAGAAGGCCTATCGTGACCTTGCGCGGAAGTATCATCCCGACAATTATCACGATAACCCGCTTGCCGATCTCGCGCAGGAGAAGATGAAGGAGATCAACGAGGCCTACGAGCAGATCCAGAAGCAGCGCAGGGCGGGCAGCGGCTACGGTGCGCCGCGGCAGAGCTACTACGGCACGACGAGCAACGGCTATTCCAGCGCCGACCCGACCATGCAGCAGATCCGTCTCGCCATCGCCCGCGGCGACATTTCGCAGGCGGAGCGCCTGCTGAACGCGGTCAGCGACCACAATGCCGAGTGGAGCTTCCTCATGGGCAACGTCTGCTACCGCCGCGGCTGGCTGGACGAGGCAAAGCGCTATTTCGAGACGGCCTGCCGGATGGACCCGGAGAATCCCGAGTACCGGCAGGCGCTCGCGGCCTTCAACAACCGCGGCTACCGTCCGCAGGGCTATCAGACCGTTTCCACGAGCTGCGGCAACGACGCCTGCTCGAACTGGTGCCTCGCGACACTGTGCTGCAATCTTCTCGGCGGCGGAGGCTACTTCTGCCTGCCGTGTATGTTCTGATTTGAATGAGGAGGAGATCACATTGGTCAAAAGCATGACGGGCTACGGAAGAGCCCGCGAAACGCGCAGCGGCCGCGATATCACCGTCGAGGTCCGCTCGGTCAACAACCGCTATCTTGACTGCACCGTCAAGATGCCGCGCGCCTACATCTTCGCCGAGGACGCCGTGAAGGCGCGGGTGCAGAAGGCCGTCTCGCGCGGCAAGGTAGACGTGTTCATCACCATCGACACCTCGGCGGCGGACGAGGCGGTCGTCAAGCTCAACCGCCCGCTTGCGCAGGGCTACTACAAGGCGCTGTGCGAGATCAACGAGGCCTGCGGTCTTGAGAGCGAGATCACCGCGTCGACCATAGCCCGCTTTCCCGACGTCCTGACCGTCACCAAGGCGGAGGAGGACCTGGAGAGCGTTGCCGTCGACCTCTGCGCCGTGCTCGATGACGCGCTTGCCGCGTACAATCGGATGCGCGCGACCGAGGGCGAGCGTCTTGCCGCCGACATTGGCAGCCGGCTCGATACCATCGAGCACATCACCGGCATGGTCGAGGAGCGCTCGCCGCAGACCGTTGCGGAGTACCGCGCGCGTCTGACCGCCAAGATGGAGGAGGTCCTGCAATCGACCACCATCGACGAGGCCCGCATTCTCACCGAGGCCGCCATCTTTGCCGATAAGATCGCCGTCGACGAGGAGACCGTCCGCCTGCGCTCCCACGTTTCCCAACTGCGTACCATGCTCGTCTCCGACGAGCCGATGGGCCGCAAGATGGACTTCCTCATTCAGGAGGTCAACCGCGAGAGCAATACCATCGGTTCCAAGTGCAACGATATCACCATCGCGCGCGATGTGGTCGCCCTGAAGGCGGAGGTCGAAAAGATCCGCGAGCAGGTGCAGAACATCGAGTGAGGAGGGGACGATGAAGCTCATCAACATCGGCTTCGGCAATCTGGTCTCCGCCGAGCGTGTGCTGGCCATCGTCAGCCCCGATTCCGCGCCAATCAAGCGTCTCATTCAGGAGTCGCGCGAGCGAGGTATGCTGATCGACGCGACCTACGGCCGAAAGACCGCGTCCGTTTTCGTGATGGACAGCGACCATGTGGTGCTCAGCGCCATCGCGGCGGAGAAGCTCGCGCAGCGGCTCGGCCTTGAAATTTTGGGAGGATTGGAAGAAAACGAATGAAAACAGGGAAGACCTTTATCATCTCCGGCCCCTCCGGCGTCGGCAAGAGTACCGTGCTCCGTGAGCTGCTGCGGGACCGCGACGACCTCTATTTTTCGATCTCCGCCACAACGCGCACGCCGCGTGAGGGGGAGATCGATGGCGTGCACTATCATTTCATCAACGTCGATCGGTTCCGTGAAATGATCCAGGAGGATGAATTCCTCGAGTATGCCGAGTATGTCGGCAACTTTTACGGCACGCCCAAGCGCTATGTGGACGAAGCCATGGCGCAGGGGAAGGACGTTATCCTCGATATCGAGGTGCAGGGCGCCCTGCAGGTCATCGGCAAGCGGCCCGATACCGTGCGCATCTTCATCGCCCCTCCCTCGTGGGACGCGCTGGAGCAGCGCCTGACCGGACGCGGGACGGACAGCCCCGAGAAGATCCAGAAGCGCCTTGTCCGCGCCAAGGTCGAGCTTCAGACTGCCGACACCTACGATTACTTTGTCATCAACGACACGGTGGAAAACGCCGTGCGCGAGATCAACGCCATCATGCTCGCCGAGCATTGCCGCCCGAGCGAGCGCATGGAGATATTGCAGTAAGATACCTAATTTAATTTATCAATCATGCCGCGCCGCGGCGAAAGGAAGTAAACGACTATGATGCTCTATCCCGCTATGAACACCCTCACCAAGAATGTCCCCAACCGTTACCTGCTGGTCAATGTGGTCGCGCGCCGCGCCCGCCAGATCGCGGAGGACGCCGAGCTGGAGGGAATCCACCTGACCGAAAAGCCCGTCACCGAAGCCATCAATGAGGTCGCCGACGGCGAGATCACCGCGGCGGACATTGATACGCACATCAATAAGTAAGAACAAACGATTCGCCGGAGAGGGGGAGAAGCATGGAACAGCAGATCGCAAGGATCGCCCTCTCCGGCGTACCCTACAGTGCGGACAAGCTGTATTCCTATCTCGTCCCGCCCGAGCTGGCTGACGCCTGCCGCGCGGGCGTTCGTGTGAGCGTACCGTTTGGCCGCGGCAACCGCCGCACCGAGGGCTTTGTGCTCGAAACGCTGTGCGAAGCGGCGGACAAGCCGCTCAAGCCGGTCTTTACCGTGCTGGACGAGCAGCCGTTGCTTGACGTGTCCCTGCTGCGCCTTGCCAAATGGATGAAGGCGCGCTATTTCTGCACGGTCTACGACGCGCTCAGGACCATTCTGCCCGCGGGCATCTGGTTCCGCTACCGCGAGACCTACCGCTTAGCAGACGGTGTACAGGAGAGCGACTTGTCAGCACTTGCCGCGGCGAACCGCACGGATAAGCTGCTGCTTGAGGCCGTCACCGCCCGCGGCGAGCTGGAGCGCAGCGAGCTCGAGGAGCTCGGCGGCGCGCAGACGATGAAGCGGCTCAAGCTCCTGTGCGAGCAGGGTGTGCTGTACTCCGAGACGACGGCCATCCGGCAGATCAGCGACAAGTCGGTGCGTATGGTGAGCCTTGCCGTGAGCGCGGAGGACGCGCTCGCCGCGGTCGAGCCAAAGCGCCGCAGCGCGCCTCTGCGCTATGCGGCGGTCGAAATGCTCTGCGCGCAGGGCACGCTCTCCTCGTCGGATATCTGCTACTATACCGGCGCGTCGCTGCAAACGCTGCGCGGGCTGGAAAAGGTGGGCATCGTCTCCTTTGCCAAGCAGGAGGTCCTGCGCGTCAGCAGGCACGAGCCCGTTGAGATGGCCCTGCCCATCGTGCTCAATGACGAGCAGCAGCAAGCCTTTGACGGACTGCTGCCGCTCATTGCCCGCCGCGAGGCGGGAGCGGCGCTGCTGCATGGCGTGACCGCCAGCGGCAAGACGCAGGTGTATATCCGCCTCATTGAGGAAACATTGGCGATGGGCCGCACGGCGATGCTGCTTGTGCCGGAGATCGCGCTCACGCCGCAGATGATGGCGAAATTTACCGCCTATTTCGGCGAGAACGTCGCCATGCTCCACAGCGGACTTCAGCTGACGGAGCGCTACGACCAGTGGAAGCGCATCCGCCGCGGCGACGTGCGGGTCGTGCTCGGCACGCGCAGCGCGGTGTTCGCGCCGCTGCCGGATCTCGGACTTATCATCATGGACGAGGAGCAGGAGCCGACCTACTGCTCGGAGAACCCGCCGCGCTACCATACGCGCGATGTCGCGCAGTTCCGCTGCGCGCAGAGCGGCGCGCTGCTGCTGCTCGGCTCGGCGACGCCGACGGTCGAGACAATGTATTACGCGCGGGAAGGGCACTATCAAGTTTTTCCACTTTACAGACGCTACAATGAAAAAGCGCTCCCCGAGGTGTTCATCGCCGATTTGCGCGACGAGCTTCGCGCGGGGAACGAGACCGCCGTCAGCGAACCGCTCCGCTCCGCGCTGGAGGAAAATCTCGCCCGCGGCGAGCAGAGCATTCTCTTTCTCAACCGCCGCGGCAGCAGCCGGATGCTGCTGTGCGGTGAGTGCGGCGAGGTGCCCGAGTGCCCGCGCTGCAGCGTTCCGATGACCTATCACAGTGCGAACGGACGGCTGATGTGCCATTACTGCGGCCACAGTGAGCCGGCCTATGACCGCTGCCCGCAATGCGGCGGCATCATGAAGCACATCGGCACCGGCACGCAGAAGGTCGAGGAGGAGCTGCACGCTCTGTTTCCTGGAGCGAAGGTCCTGCGTATGGACACCGACACGGTCGGCGCGTCGCATGGGCACGAAAAGCTCCTGCGGCAGTTTGAAGAAGAAAAGATCCCGATCCTGCTCGGCACCCAGATGGTCGCCAAGGGCCTGGATTTTGAGAACGTCACGCTGGTCGGCGTCCTCTGCGCCGACGTCTCGCTCTATATCGACAACTACCGCGCGCCGGAGCGCACGTTCAGCCTGCTCTCGCAGGTCGTGGGCCGCGCGGGCCGCGGCAGCAAGCAGGGCAGAGCGATCATTCAGACCTTCACGCCGGAAAACGAGGTCATCCGCGCGGCGGCCGCACAGGATTACGACGCGTTCTACGAAAGCGAGATCCGGATGCGGCGCCTGCGCCGCTATCCGCCGTTCGCCGACCTCTTCTCCTTTACCGTGACCGGCGCGGACGAGAGCCGCGTCATCCGCGCGGCAAAGGCGCTGCGCGACGCGCTCGGCTACGCCGTCGAACGGCGCGAGGAGCTCAAGCCGCTGAGCATCGAGGTGCTCGGTCCTGCCGGGGCGAGCGTGGTGAAGGTCAACAACCGCTACCGCTACCGAGTTTTTCTCGTCGGCAAGGGCTGTCCGGCGCTGCGCCGTCTGGTGGCGGAATATCTCTATGCGTTTTATCAACACAAGGAAAACCGCGGTCTCGACATTTTTGCCGACTGCAATGCGATACAATAGGAGGAACTGCTATGGCCATTCGTGAGATCAGAAAAAAGGGCGACCCGTGTTTGGAGAAGGTCTGCCACCCGGTGACGGAATTCAATGAGCGTCTGCACCTGCTGCTGGACGATATGCGTGAAACGCTGGAGGAGTCCGGCGGCGTCGGGCTTGCCGCGCCGCAGGTCGGCATCCTGCGCCGCGTGTGCATCGTGGAGGACAGCGAGGGCGAGATCATCGAGCTCGTGAACCCCGAGATCGTCAAGGCTGAGGGCGAGCAGACCGGCTTGGAGGGCTGCCTGAGCCTGCCCGGCCACTGGGGCATCGTCACCCGTCCCTACACCGTGCGCGTGCGTGCGCAGGACCGCGACGGCGCGACCTTCGAGGTCGAGGATGAGGATATCACCGCCCGCTGCTTCTGCCACGAGATCGAGCATCTGGACGGACACCTGTTTAGCGAGCACTGCGACCGCCTGCTCACCGACGAGGAGCTGGAGCAGTATCTCAAGGAGCACGAGGACGAGTACGAAAGGGAAGACGACGAATGAGGATCGTATTCATGGGAACGCCCGACTTCGCAGTCGCATCGCTCCGCCGTCTGGTGGAGGACGGGCATGAGGTCGTCGGCGTATTCACCCAGCCGGACAAGCCCAAAAACCGCGGCATGAAGCTGACCTTTTCGCCTGTGAAGGAATATGCCTTAACACAAGACCTGCCGGTCTATCAGCCGCTCAAAATGCGCGACGGGGAAGCGCTCGGCATATTACGGGAGCTTGCGCCCGAGCTGATCGTGGTCGCGGCCTACGGAAAGATCCTGCCGCAGGAGATCTTAGACCTGCCGCAATACGGCTGCATCAACGTTCACTCCTCGCTTCTGCCGAAGTATCGCGGCGCCGCGCCCATCAACTGGGCGATCCTGAACGGCGAGTGTGTCACCGGCGTTTCTATCATGTATATGGTTGCAGCGCTCGACGCGGGCGATGTCATCCGCACGGTCTCGACCGAGATCGGTGAGCGCGAGGACGCCGCGGCGCTGACAGAGCGCCTTGCTGAGCTCGGCGCGCAGGCGCTGAGCGAGACGATCCCGACGCTTGCGGACGGCACGGCGAAGCGCACACCGCAGGACGAGTCGGCCTTCACCTATGCGCCCATGCTCGACCGCTCGCTTTCGCCCATCGACTGGACGAGGAGCGCACGGGAGATCGACTGCCAAGTGCGCGGTCTCATTCCGTGGCCCTGTGCCGCGACGAGCGTGGACGGGAAGAGCGTCAAGGTCTACGAGACCCTTTCCGGGGAAATGACTGCCGACGCACCCGGCACGATGCACGCGGTCAAGCGCGGCCTTTCCGTCGCCTGCGGCGACGGCAGGAGCCTCATCATCACACAGCTTCAGGCGGAGGGCGGCAAGCGCATGGCGGCTGCCGACTATCTGCGCGGTCACCCGCTCAAAACAAACGGCTAAAGGGGAGAGCTTATGCCTTACTATTCTTACGGCTACGGTTACGATTCAGCCAACCTGATCTACCTCATTCTGCTGGTCCCCGTCCTGCTGCTGTCGCTCTATGCGCAGGCAGCGGTCAGCGGCAATTTCTCGCGTTACAGCAAGGTGACGAATCGCCGCGGACTGACCGGCGCACAAGCGGCGGCCGGTGTGCTGCGCGCGCACGGCATTACAGACGTCGGCATCGCCCGCTGCTCAGGCAAGCTGACCGACCACTACGATCCGCGCAATAACACCATCTTTCTCTCCGATTCGGTTTACGATGCCGCCACGGTCGCGGCGGTCGGCGTTGCCGCGCATGAGGCGGGACACGCGGTGCAGTACGCCGTGGGCTATGGTCCCGTCAAGCTGCGCAGCGCCATTGTGAAAACGACGCAGTTCAGCTCACAGGCCTCGTTCATCATTCTGATGCTCGGCCTTGTGCTCTACAGCCAGCCGATCCTGCTGTTTGGCATTGTCCTCTTCGGCGTGGTCGCGTTCTTCCAGCTCGTCACGCTGCCGGTGGAGTTCAACGCCTCCCACCGCGCGCTCGAAACGCTGGAGGGTGAGCATATCTTGGAGGACGAGGAGATGGCCGGTGCACGGAAGGTGCTCCGCGCCGCGGCGCTGACCTATGTCGCCGCGCTGCTCTCGTCGCTTTTGCAGCTCCTGCGCTACGTTTTGATCTTCCTCAACCGCTCCGGGAATCGCCGCGGAGGGCGCCAATGAGAGTCGACCGTGCAAGAGAAGCGGCGCTGGACGCGCTGGCGGCCTGCCGCCGGAACGGCGCGTGGATCGACGGCGCGCTCAAGCAGGTGCTCAAGCGGGACGGGCTTTCCGGCCGCGATGCAGCCTTTGCCAGCCGCATTGCCTACGGCGTGATGCAAAGCCGCATTTACCTTGACCGCTGTCTGGCGCGCTGCCTGACGCAGAGGCCCGAAAAGCTCGAGCCGCTGCTGCTGGATATCCTCCGCATCGGCGCGTATCAGATCCTTTTTATGGACAAGGTACCGGTCAATGCCGCCGTGAATGAGGCGGTGGAGATGGCGAAGGCGCACAAGCTATCCCGCGCGGCGGGACTGGTGAACGCGGTGCTGCGCAATGTGGACCGCAGAAGGGGAGAGCCGCTTGCCTTTGCGGACGAGCTTGAAGCGCTCTCCGTACAGACGAGCCACCCGCGTGCGCTCGTCGAGCGCATGGTCGGCCTGCTCGGCGCGGAGGAGGCGGAAGCCTTTCTCCGCGCGGACAATGAGCCGGTCCCGACCACCATTCAGACCAACACGCTCAAAACGACCGCGAAGCGGCTCCGTGCCTCGCTGGAGGATGAGGGCGTAACCGTGGAGCCGCACCCGTGGCTTGCGGACTGCTTCACCATTTCCGGCACCGGCGATCTGGAAGGTCTGCGCGCGTGGCGCGAGGGCTGGTTCACGGTGCAGGATGCCGCGGCGAAGCTGACGGCTTTGGCTGCCGCGCCGAAGGCGGGGAGCTTTGTCATCGATACCTGCGCCGCCCCCGGCGGGAAGTCCTTCGCCATGGCGATGTGCATGGAAGGGAAAGGACACATTCTCTCCTGCGATATGGAGGAGCACAAGCTACGGCTCATGGAGGCCGGTGCGGAGCGGCTGGGGATCGAGTGCATGGAGGTCCGCTTGGTCGATGGCCGTGTCTGCGATGAAGCGCTTGCGGAGAAGGCGGACGTCGTCGTCTGCGACGTACCGTGCTCCGGGCTCGGCATCATCCGCAAGAAGCCGGATATTCGCTATAAGGACATGGCTTCGCTCGCGGGTCTGCCCGCGATCCAAAGCGCCATTCTGGACAACGCCTCACGCTATGTCCGGCGCGGCGGGACGCTCGTTTACTCCACCTGCACGGTGCTTCCCGAGGAAAACGAGCGGGTGACGGATGCGTTTCTCCGCGCGCACCCGGACTTTACTTACGATACCTTTGCGCTGCCCGGTCCCATCGGCACAGTTGAGGGACACATCACGCTCTGGCCGCAGCGCCACGGGACGGACGGCTTTTATATCTGCCGCATGACGCGCAAGGAATGAGGATGACGATGACCGATATCAAATCCATGACACAAGAGGAGATCACCGACGCGCTGCGCGCGATGGGCGAGCCTGCCTTCCGCGGCAAGCAGGTGTTCTCCTGGCTCCATAAGGGTGCGACCGACTTTGCGGAGATGAACAACCTCTCCAAGCCCCTGCGAGAAAAGCTCGGCAAGGAGTTTACCATTACAGCGCCGACCGTCGCCCGCAAGCAGGTTTCCCAGCTCGACGGCACCGTCAAATACCTCTGGGAGCTGCGCGACGGCAACTGCATCGAGACGGTGCTCATGAGCTATCACCACGGCAACACCGTCTGCATCTCCTCGCAGGTCGGCTGCCGGATGGGCTGCAAATTCTGCGCCTCCACCATAGCCGGCAAGGTAAGAGACTTAACACCGTCGGAGATGCTTGATCAGGTGCTCTTTACCCAGCTGGATTCGGGAAAGGACATCTCCAACATCGTTCTCATGGGCATCGGCGAGCCGCTGGACAACCGCGCGAACGTGCTGCGCTTTCTGCAGCTCGTGAATCACCCGGAGGGGCTGAACATCGGAATGCGCCACATCTCGCTTTCCACCTGCGGCGTTGTACCCGGCATCGACGCGCTTGCGGAGGAAAACCTGCAGCTCACGCTTTCTGTTTCGCTCCACGCGCCGGACAGCGCGACGCGCAGCCGCATCATGCCGGTCAACAACGCCTACGACGTGGAGGAGCTGTTCGCCGCCTGCCACCGCTATTTTAAGAAAACCGGCCGCCGCATCTCGTTTGAGTACGCGATGATCGATGGCGTGAACGACCACGACTGGCAGGCCGACCTGCTCGCTGAGCGCATCCGCGGGATGCCGGGGCACGTCAATCTGATCCCGCTCAACGACGTGGTCGAAAGCGAGTTCAAGCCCAGCCGCCGCGTCGCGGCGTTTCAGAAGCGGTTGGAGTCCCACGGCCTGACGGCGACGGTGCGCCGCAGTCTCGGCGGGGATATCGACGCCTCCTGCGGCCAGCTTCGCCGCAAGGAGATGGAGGCAAAGGAGAGAGGACAATGAAAGCCTGCGGCATCACGGACGTTGGACTGCAGCGTCACGAAAATCAGGATACCTTTGCCGTGGAGCGCGGCGCGGCGGACGGTCAGCTCATTGCGGTCGTGTGCGACGGCATGGGCGGCGAGAACTGCGGGCAGATCGCCAGCAGCCTTGCGGTCCGCGCCTTTCTCGACGAGCTGCACGCAGTCCTGCGCGCGGATATGACGACGGAGCAGCTGCGCGAAGCGGTGTCGTTCTGCGTTTCCAAAGCAAACGCTGCCGTCAACCGCCACGCGCAGGAGCATACGGAGTGTCACGGCATGGGGACGACGCTCGTCTCCGCCGTGACAAACGGCTCCGGCGCGGTCATCTGCAACGTCGGCGACAGCCGTGCCTACCGCGTCGGCACGGAGAGGCTCGAGCGCATCACCCGCGATCATTCGGTGGTCGAGGGCCTGATCGAAAGCGGCAATATCACCGCCGAGCAGGCGCGCACGCACCCCAACCGCAACCTCATCACCCGCGCGCTCGGCCCCGAGGAGCATATCGAGTGCGACGTATACGATGTGACGCTCGGCGCGGACGAGCGGCTGCTGCTCTGCTCGGACGGGCTGGTCGTCACCGCCACGGACGAGGAGATGTACGAGGCGGTCGGCCGGGGCGATACGCCGGAGGAGAGCCTTGAGCACCTGCTCGAGCTTTCCAAACAGCGCGGCGCGCCGGATAACGTTACCGCTGTGCTGCTCTATCACGAGTGAGAAAGGAGGGCGCATAGATGGATCAAATGATCGGCAGAATGCTGGACAACCGCTATGAGCTGCTTGAGCTGATCGGCAGCGGCGGCATGGCAATGGTCTATAAGGCCAAGTGCCACCGGCTCAACCGCCTTGTGGCGGTCAAGGTATTGAAAAGCGATTTCGCGAGCGACGCGGATTTCCGCCGCCGCTTCTACGATGAATCCCAGGCCATCGCGATGCTCTCCCACCCGAACATCGTTTCGGTCTATGACGTGTCGCGCTCCTCGCCGGAGTACATTGTCATGGAGCTCATCGACGGCATCACGCTCAAGCAGTATATGGAGCGGCGCGGGCGTCTGAACTGGCGCGAGTCGCTGCATTTCATCACACAGATTATGAAGGGGCTGAGCCACGCGCATTCGCGCGGCATCGTCCACCGCGACATCAAGCCGCAGAACATCATGGTGCTGCGCGACGGCAGCGTCAAGGTCACGGACTTCGGCATCGCCTGTCTTTCCAACTCCGCCAACACCATGACGCAGGAGGCGCTCGGCTCCGTCCACTACATCTCGCCTGAGCAGGCGAAGGGCAACCGCCCCGACGCGCGCTCGGACATCTACTCCGCCGGCGTCGTGCTCTATGAGATGCTCACGGGCCGCCTGCCCTTTGAGGGCGACAGCGCCGTGTCCGTCGCGATCCAGCATTTAAGCAGCGTGCCGCTCTCCCCGCGGGAGATCGACCCCGACGTGCCCGAGGCGCTGGAAAAGATCTGCATGAAGGCGATGGCCTCGGACATCGACCGCCGCTATCCGACGGCGGACGCCATGCTCGCCGACCTGGAGGAGTTCCGCAAGAACCCAGACGTAGACCTTGATTTCAGCATCGAGGATCTGCGCCGCCCCGATACCGACGAGCCGACGCAGTATATCCCCGCCGTGCAGGCAGTCACGCCGAAGCGGGAGGAGCCGCAGGAGGACGAGCCGGTCGACGAGAAAAAAACGCAGAAAATGCTTCTGCTGGCCGGCGGCATCGCGCTGGCCGCGGTGATCGTGTTCGCTCTGTGGAACGTCATCATGGGCAGCTTCCGAAAGGAGCCTGTGCAGACGGAGTTCACCGTGCCGAACCTCCTCGGCATGACCATTGAGGAGGCCGAGGCCGACGAGCGGGTGAAGGGCATCTTCACCATTACGGAGATGGGCAGCCGCGCGAGCAGCGAGTACGCGGAGGGTCAGATCGTTGAGCAGACGCCTGCGGCCGACAACGTGGTGCGCAGCAACCGCGAGATCCAGGTCTTTGTCAGCACCGGCGAAAAGACCGAGCCGATGACGAACGTCACGGGACTGGAGTGGCGCAGCGCGAAGATCATACTTGACGACCTTGGGCTGGACCTGCAGTATAACTGGAAGGATGAGTATTCCGACTCCATTACCTCCGGCTGCGTGATCCGCACGGAGCCGGCAAAGGGAGAGATGCTCCGTCAGGGAGATGTTCTGCTGCTCTACCGCAGCAAGGGACCCGAGCCGAAGCCGGTCACGGTGATCTCCTTCCTCACCTATGAGCAGACGACGGCGGTGGAGGAGGCCGAGACGCTCGGCCTGAAGGTCACGGTGAAGCACGTTTACAGCGACGCGCTTGCGGGCACCGTCGTTGAGCAGAGCATCGCGCAGGATACGGTCGTCACCACCGGCGCCGAGATCGTGCTCACCGTCAGCGACGGGCCCGATCCTTCCGTTTCCGGCACAGAGGGGATCCCCCCGGAGGCGGCGTGAGAGGACGGATCAAAAAGGCCCTCAGCGGCTTTTACTATGTCGATACCGGCGAGGGGATCGTGACCTGCCGCGCGCGCGGGCGCTTCCGTAAGGAGGGCGTTTCGCCGCTTGTCGGCGACCGCGTGGAGATCACGGTATCCGGCACGGAGGGCATGGTCGATGCCATCGGGCCGCGGCGCAATGTTTTTTCACGTCCGGCGGTCGCCAACATCGATCAGCTCGTGATCGTGGCGTCGAACGCCATCCCGCAGACCGATCCGTATCTCATCGACCGCATGACCGCTATCGCCGCGCTGAAGGGCTGCGAAGTCCTGATCTGCATCAACAAATCGGACCTTGACCATGCCGACGAGCTGTGCGCCATCTATGAAAAGGCGGGGCTTCCGTTTCTGCTCACAAGCGCCGAAACAGGGGATGGCATTGCCGAGCTGCGGGAGCGTATTTCCGGCAAGCTGTCTGCCTTTACAGGCAATTCCGGCGTTGGGAAATCGAGCCTGCTCAATGCGCTCGACCCACGCTTTTCCGTGCAGGTCGGCGAGGTCAGTCAGGCGCTCGGACGCGGACGCCACACCACGCGCCATGTGGAGCTATATACCCTCTCCGGCGGCGCGGAGATCATCGACACGCCCGGCTTTTCCTCCTTTGATACCGACGAGCTTGGGTTTGCGCTGAAGGAGCGGCTGCCGGAGACCTTTTTGGACTTCGCGCCCTATCTGGACGGCTGCCGCTTCGTCGGCTGCAGCCACACGAAGGAAAAGGGCTGCGCCGTTCTGGAGGCTGTGCGGGCAGGGAAACTCTCCGCCTCGCGGCACGCGAGCTATCTGCGGCTCTACAACGAGCTCAAGGACCTGCGGGAGTGGAGCAGCAAATGAAGAAGCGAAAGCGGCGGGGCTCCCGCCGCTTTTTCCACGCCCGCGGGGCACGGGACAACGCCGCGCGGTATATACTGTAGCATCAGGCGTGACGGGAAGGAGGTGCGGCCATGTGGGGCAGGAACTGGTGCTGTCTGGGCATCTGCGCGCTGGCGCTGGGACTGGCGATCTTCATCGTTGCCATTTTTCCGGTGGGCTTTCTGATGTTTCTGGTCGCGTTGCTTCTCGTCGTCTGCGGCTGGGGCTGTATCCGGAGGAGGTGAGCGGATTTGAAGATCGTGGTGTGGAAGTCGCCCAAGGCCCTGTGCGGCGTGCTGCGGCTGCTGTTCGGGATCAAAGACGGGCAGGAATAAAGCGGTCCTTTGGCGCATAGAGTGAAGCAAAACCGTGCCAAAGGAGAGGACTGCCATGGAGCTTGAACTGTGCAAAGAGACGTATTCCTGTTATGAGGCTCTGCCGCCGCTTGTGGAGACGCGCGAGCAGAGCACCGAGACCATCGTCCCCGATTACTGCCCCGACATCGCGCGCATCGTGGAGGGCAGCGGCTGCCTCTTCGTGCGCAGCCGCGAGATTGCGGACGGGCGCGTGAGCGTTTCCGGCTCGCTGCGCGTGACGCTTTTGTACATAGCCGACGGCAGCGGCGGGCTCAAGAGCTTTTCGTACACGCTTCCCGTCGAGGAGACGCTGGACGGACGGCTGCGCGAGGGCTGCACCGAGGCGAGCGTGAGCGGCTGCGTCAGCGCGCTGGAGGTCCGCGCGCTCAACCCGCGCAAGATCATGACGCGCGCCGCTGTCGAGCTGACCGTTACGCCTTACTGCGCCGCGCTGCTCACGGCCTGCGGCGATGTGACACAGCGGGCGGAAAACGGCATTGAGACGCTGTGCGAGACGCAGGAGGTCTCGATCATCAAGGCGCTGCGCAGCAAGGACTTCGTGTTCTCTGACGACCTCGTGCTCTCGAGCAGTAAGGAGCCTGCGGCGGAGCTGCTGCGCGAGAGCGCGTCCGTCCGCACGACGGAGTGCCGCCTGATCGGCGGCAAGATCATCCTCAAGGGCGTTGTCTGCGTGGAGGTCCTCTATCTCTCGGAGAGCGGGACCATCTGCAGCGCCGCCGCGGAGCTGCCCTTTTCCCAAATCGTCGAGGGCGTCGAGGACGCGGACGAGAACACCTCTGCCGAGGCGATGCTGTGCCTGACCGGCGCGGAGCTGCGCATCGGCGGCGAGAGCGGCGACGCGCGCACCATCTCCGCAAAGCTCTTCCTGCACGCCTTTGTCGTGCTGCGCCAAAGGCTCTGCCTGCGCTGCATCACCGACCTTTACAGCACGAGCTGTGAGCTCTCCGCACAGATGCAGACGCTTGAGCTGTGCGGCGGCGTTGAGACCGTCACGCAGGAGCAGAACGTCCGCGAGCAGATCGAGACCGGCGTGGAGGTATCTGCGGTGCTGTGCGCCGAGGTCCATTTCGGCAGCGTCAGTCTGGTGCAGGAGGAGAGCACGGCAAACGTGCGCTGCACGGCGATCCTCCGTGTGCTCTATCTCGACGAGGGCGGCGCGCCGCTGATGGTCGAGCGCCGCACCGAGGTCGCCGCGCGCATTGCCGTCCCGGAGGGCTGTACCGCCACCGTGCGATGCGTGACGGCCTGCGAGGTCAGCGCCGCCGCGACGGCGGACGGCATCGAGGTGCGCTTCCCAGCGCTCTTTACCCTCGAATGTACCCGCCGCTGCCGCTGCGCCTGCCTGTGCACGCTCAAGGCGGAGCCGCAGCAGGAGAGCGGCGGCAGGCAGCCGACACTCGTCCTGCGCGCCATGGGCGCGCAGGAACGGCTCTGGGATCTCGCTAAGGCCTACCGCACGACGGTTGCCGAGATTCTCACCGCCAACGAGCTTTCCGCCGAGGCCGACGCGCCGGGCGGCGAGATGCTGCTCATTCCGTGCCGCCGCTGAATATTTCCCGGGAAAAGAGCCGTGAGGCTCTTTTTCTTTTTTGGCTTGTCATACCCCGCACGGAGCGCTCATATAGTGAAGCAAGAACGGTGAGGATTCGGAGGAAATCGCTATGACCACAAATACCGGCATCTATCAGGACATCGCCACGCGCACGGCGGGCGACATCTATATCGGCGTCGTCGGCCCGGTGCGCGCCGGCAAATCGACCTTCATCAAGCGCTTCATGGAAACGCAGATCATCCCGAACATCGACAATGTCTACCGCCGCGAGCGCGCCAAGGATGAGCTGCCGCAGAGCGGCAGCGGCCGCACGGTGATGACCTCCGAGCCGAAGTTCGTGCCCGAGGAGGCCGTGGACATCGCGCTCGATGAGGGCGCGAGCTGCTCCGTGCGGCTCATCGACTGCGTGGGCTACATGGTCCCCGGCGCGGCGGGACAGCTCGACGGCGACAGTCCCCGCATGGTCACAACGCCGTGGGCCGACCATCCGGTCACGATGGCGGAGGCGGCGGAGCTGGGCACGACGCGCGTGATCCGCGAGCATTCGACCATCGGCATCGTCATTACGACCGACGGCAGCATCACGGACATTCCGCGCGAGGACTACCTCGAGGCCGAGGGACGTGTCATCCGTGAGCTGCAGGAGATCGGCAAGCCTTTTCTCGTGCTGCTCAACGCCGTCGACCCGAAATCAAGCAGAGTTCAGGCGATGGCAAGTGATATTGCTTCACACTATGGCGTGTGCTGTCTGCCGGTCAACTGCCTGGAGCTGGACGACGCGGCGGTGGGGGATATCCTCAAGGCGATCCTCTACGAGTTCCCGCTGACCGAGTTGGAGCTTCATATCCCGGCATGGGTCCTGGCGCTGCCCGCCGACCATGCCATCAAGCTCGGCCTTTACCGCAGCATCCGCGAGGGCGCCAAGGGACTGCACCGCATCCGCGAGGTCGCGCCCGCGGTGGACGCCATGTGCGCCTACGAGGGCATCAGCGGCGCAAAGGTCAACGCCATCTCGCTCGGCAGCGGCACCGCCAGCGCAGAGCTTCAGCTTCCGCGGGCGCTGTTCTATCAGACGCTCAGCGAGCAGTCCGGCTTTGATGTGGCGGACGACGGCGATCTCATGCGTCTGCTCACGGAGCTTTCCGCCGTCAAGGCGGACTACGACAAGGTATCCTCCGCCATTCGGGACGCCCGCGAAACGGGCTACGGCGTGGTCGTGCCGACGGTCGATGAGCTCATTTTGGAGGAGCCGGAGATCATGAAGCAGGGCGGCCGCTACGGTGTGCGGCTCAAGGCCAGCGCGCCGAGCATCCACATGATCCGCGCGAACATCGAAACGACCGTTTCGCCCATCGTCGGCAACGAAAAGCAGAGCGAGGACATGGTCAATTATCTGCTGCAGGAGTTCGAGGGCGACACAGCGAAGATCTGGCAGTCGAATATCTTCGGGCGCAGCTTCCACGAGATCGTCAGCGAGGACCTGCAGGCCAAGCTCAAGCGGATGCCGGACGACGCGCGCGCAAAGCTCCGCCAGACGCTCGAACGCATCATCAACGAGGGCAGCGGCGGTCTCATCTGCATCATTCTCTGAAAATTGCGAAGAGAGGGGAGATACCCCTCTCTTTCTTACAGTCTGTAACCGGAATGTTACCGCTTTGTAACTTGCTTTTTCCTCCGCCGACTGCTATGCTGTTTACATAACGATAACCGGAGGAGTTTGCCATGAGTCGAAAGCTCGCCCTGCCCGTATTCTTGCTCGCTGCCGTATTGTGTGCCGTGTGGTCCTTTATCGAAGCGAAGCAGCCGACACCGGCATCGCTGCGGGAGCAGCTCATCAGCGCGCTGGATTCAGCCGACGCTGTTTACTTTGAACCCGACAGTCTTGAGAGCAATCAGCCCGAAGGCCCCGTCACCGACGCGAAATATGTGGAGGAGATATGCGCCCTGCTCCGGCGGATCGAGCCGGCGGACGACGTCGCGTGGCCTGCCGGGGAGGAACAGTATCTTTTTTCCAAGGCGTCCTTTGTGCTGCTTTCCGGCCATGGCAGCGAGGAACTGACGACGGCGGACGGCACGGCAGAAACGCCGCGCTGCTATATCCTGAACGACCGCGACCGTGACCGCACCCTGCTTTTTGTGCATAACGGAAGCCGAAGCTATGAAAATAAGGATTTCCGGCTCATTGGCGCGCTGCCCTTCACCGGGCTTGACTATACCATCGCGATGGATCAGAGATTGCAGAGCCGCACCGGTTCCGAGATCCTCACGCTGACCGAGGAGGTCGGCGGCCAAACCGTCACGCTGAGGGTCTACGAGTTGGATGAGGATGGCTATGCGCGCTACGCGCTCTTCAACGCGGACGGTACGGAGATCGACATACCGTTCGGCGTGGATCGCCGCACTTGGATCGGGGAGGACGAGGCCGCCGAGAAGGTCTCCCTGACCGCGCGGGACGATGTGCTCGGCTTCCCGGGCTTCGAGCTTGAAACGATCCAGGGCGGGCGCATGACAGTTCGTTACTTCTATGCGCTGACGGAGCAGGGCTTCGTCTATGCGGGAGAAGCCTTTGGCCTTGGCTTTGATGATACAGAGTGGGGCGACGGCGTGTGGCCGCTCGACCTTACGGGCGACGGGCGCAGCGAGCTGGTCACGCGCAGCACCTTTGGCACCGGCGTACCGTATGTTTTTGTCTACCGCTGGAACGCCGCGGAGGGAATCTCGCAGCACAGCGGCATTGTCTGGGAGAAAGCGGATGCACAGCTTGCGAAGCTGAGCGCGCCGCTTGGCTCGGTCGCGCGGGCGGAGACCTATCACGCGGAGGATAACACCGTCACCTTGACGCTCTACACGGAAGGCGGCACAAGAGAGGTCACGCTGCCGCTCACCACAGACATTTTGGGTGAGTGGCATGCGAACGACTGACGGAAACGATACAAAAAGGAACCGCCTATCGAAAGCGGTTCCTTTTGTTCTTTGTTGCACGAGGCGGTCTTACTTTGCCAGAACCTTCTTGAGCCTGGCGAAGCGGGGGAGGGAATCCTCCTTCGGCAGCTTCGGCTCGCCCTGAATGAGCGGCAGGGCATAGTCGATGAAATCGTGCGTCACGCCGTTGCCTTCGGCGTTGATCCACTCCTGCGGGACCTTCTTCTCGGCGTTTGCGACCTCGGTGAGCGGCAGGAGCTTGGTCTTGCAGGCATAGCGGCCGTTGACCGTGCCGCGCTCGAAGGCGACCATCTTATCGGTGATGCCCGCGACGGCGTTCTCCACCGCGGCGCGTCCGGCCATGACGGCCTCCTCGATGTCGGTCTCGCTCGCAAGGTGCGCGCCGCAACGCTGGAGCAGGGAAAGCTCGATGCCGCGGACCTTCGCGCCGGTCTTCTGCTTCACAACGTCAGCCAGACGCGCGGCAAGGCCGCCGAGCTGGGCGTGACCGAAGCCGTCGGTCGCGCTGGTCTTGGCCTCGGAAACGAAGCTGCCGTCGGCATAGTGGATGCCCTCGGAGACCGCAACCATGCAGTTTCCCTTTTCCTTGTAGACGCGCTCAACGTCGGCAAGGAATTTGTCCATATCGAAGTCACGCTCGGGCAGGTAGATGAGGTCGGGGCCCGCGCCGTATTCGGTGGCGAGCGCGGCGGCGGCAGTCAGCCAGCCGGCGTGGCGGCCCATGATCTCGATGATGCAGATCATACCGGTGTCGTACACGCGCGCGTCCTGATAGACCTCCATGCAGCTCGTGGCGATATACTTCGCGGCGCTGGCGTAGCCGGGGCAGTGGTCGGTGCCGAAGAGATCGTTGTCGATGGTCTTGGGAACGCCCATCACGCGGCACTCGTAGCCGACCTTCTGCATATACTTGGAGATCTTGTTGCAGGTGTCCATTGAGTCGTTGCCGCCGTTGTAGAAGAAATAGCGGACATCATGCTTCTTGAACACCTCGAGAATACGCTTATAATCGGTGTCGTCCACATCGGGATCGGCGATCTTGTAGCGGCAGGAGCCGAGCGCGGAGGAGGGGGTGTACTTCAGCAGCTCCAGCTCGCGCGCGTCCTCCTTGCTCATGTCGAACAGGCGGTCGGCAAGCACGCCCTTGATGCCGTGCTCCGCGCCGTAGACGGCGGTGATGCAGTCGGAGTCAAGCGCCGTGCGGATCACGCCGTAGGCGCTGGCGTTGATGACAGAGGTCGGGCCGCCGGACTGACCGATGATGCAGGCGCCTTTCAATTCACTCATATCGTTTCTCCTTTGACGGTTTAAGCCTTACCGGCGCAGCCGAGCACGTCGACGAGCTTATGACGGACGAGCTCCTTGATGTTGGCGCGGGCGGGCTTGAGATACTCGCGAGGGTCGAACTTGTCGGGGTGCTCATCCATGAACTGACGGATGGTGCCGGTCATGGCGAGACGCAGGTCGGAGTCGATGTTGATCTTGCAGACCGAGAGCTTCGCAGCCTCGCGCAGCTGCTCCTCGGGCACGCCGATGGCATTGGGCATCTTGCCGCCGTGGTCGTTGATCATCTTCACATACTCCTGCGGGACGGAGGAGGAGCCGTGCAGCACGATGGGGAAGCCGGGCAGACGCTTGGAGACTTCCTTCAGAACGTCGAAGCGCAGCGGGGGCGGAACAAGAATGCCGTCGGCGTTGCGGGTGCACTGCTCGGGCTTGAACTTGTAAGCGCCGTGGCTGGTGCCGATGGCGATGGCAAGAGAGTCGCAGCCGGTCTTGGAGACGAACTCCTCGACCTCCTCGGGATGGGTGTAGGACGCCTCGTGCGCCGCGACCTTGACCTCGTCCTCGATGCCGGCCAGAGTGCCCAGCTCGGCCTCGACGACCACGCCGTGGTCATGCGCGTACTCAACGACCTTCTTGGTGATCTCGATGTTCTCGGCAAAGGGCTTGGAGGAGGCGTCGATCATAACGGAGGTGAAGCCGCCGTCGATGCAGCTCTTGCAGGTCTCAAAGTCCGGGCCGTGATCGAGGTGCAGCACGATGGGGATGTCGGGGCAGCACTCCACGGCGGCCTCGACGAGCTTGACGAGGTAGGTATGGTTCGCGTAGGCGCGGGCGCCCTTGGAAACCTGAAGAATAACGGGAGCGTGTTCCTCCTGGCAGGCCTCGGTGATGCCCTGCACGATCTCCATGTTGTTGACGTTGAACGCGCCGATGGCGTAGCCGCCGTCATAAGCCTTCTTGAACATTTCGGTAGAGGTAACGAGTGGCATAATATCGTCTCCTTTTGTGAAGTTATTTCAAACGATTGGTACATTTGGTACTACCTGTATTGTAGCACAGAAAACAGAAATTACAAGAGAAAAGTGAAAAATATTTCCTTAAAAAAGAGAGACAAAGTGTGTGCTTTGTCTCTCTTTCTCTCATCAGATGTTGGCCTTGATCGTTGCGGCGATCTGATCGGCGGTCAGACCGTACTCGCGCAGCACGTCGGCTGCCTTGCCGGACTGGCCGAACTGGTCGTTCACACCGATCTTATGGAATTTGCAGTTGACCTTGCCCATGAGCACGTCGGCCACCGCGTCACCCAAGCCGCCGATGACACTGTGCTCCTCAACGGTGATGACCTTGCCGCACTTCTCCGCCCACGCAGTCACGCATTCGGCATCGATGGGCTTGATGGTGTGGACGTTGATGACGGCGGCGTCGATGCCGTCCTTGGCGAGCGCTTCCGCCGCCATGAGGGATTCATTGACCATCAGGCCCGTCGCGAAGATCGCGACATCCTTGCCTTCGCGCAGGACATTGGCCTTGCCGAGAACAAAGGGCTTGACCATGTCGCCCTCAAAAACAGGCGTGGCGAGACGGGCGAGGCGCATATACACGGGGCCGTCGAAATCGGCGATCGCCGTGGTCGCGGCCTTGGCCTCGTTCGCGTCGGCAGGGCAGATGACCGTCATGCCGGGAATCACGCGCATGAGCGCAAGGTCCTCGATGCACTGGTGGCTGCCGCCGTCCTCGCCGACGCTCACACCGGCGTGGGTGGCGCAGATCTTGACGTTGAAGTGCGGATAGGCAACGGAGTTGCGGATCTGCTCGTAGGCGCGGCCGGCGGCGAACATCGCAAAGGTGGAGCAGAAGGGAACGAGACCCATCGTGCTCATGCCGGCGGCGGCGTCGACCATGTTGGCCTCGGCAATGCCGAAGTTGTAGAATTTCTCGGGGTGCGCCTTGGCGACCTTGCAGGTCTGGGTCGCGTTGGCAAGGTCGGCGTCGAGCACGACGACCTTATCGTTCTTTTCCACCAGCTCGATCAGCGCTTCGCCGTAAGCCTGGCGGGTCGCAATTTTATCAGCCATGTTCGTTAACCCTCCAATTCCTTCAAAGCCTGATCGCGCTGCTCGGCGTTGGGCGCCTTGCCGTGCCAGCCGACCTGATTTTCCATGAACGAAACACCCTTGCCCTTGACCGTGTGGGCGAGGATCGCCTTGGGCTTGCCGGGCATCGTCGGCTTCGAGAGCGCGGCCTCCACCGCGTCGAGATCGTTGCCGTCCGGCAGCTCCACAAGGTCAAAGCCGAACGCGCGCAGCTTTGCGCCGAGGTCGCCGAGGCTCATGACCTGATCGTTCGAGCCGTCGATCTGCAGACCGTTGTTGTCGATGATGACGGTGAGGTTGTCCAGCTTATAGTGGGCGGCGGCCATGTAAGCCTCCCAGATCTGCCCCTCCTGACTCTCGCCGTCGCCGACGAGGGCAAAGACCTTCGTATCCTTGCCGAGGTGCTTGGCGCCGAGCGCCATGCCGACGGCGATGGACACGCCCTGACCGAGCGAACCGGTGGAGGCGTCCACGCCCGGGACCTTCTTGGCGTCGGGGTGGCCCTGCAGGATGGAGTGGAGCTGACGGAAGTTCGCGTATTCGTCGCGGGAGATGAAGCCCTTGGCGGCAAGCACCGCATAATAGCACGGCGCCGCGTGGCCCTTGGAGAGCACAAAGCGGTCGCGGTCGGGATCGTGCGGATTGCTGGGATCGACGTGCATGTGGTTGAAGAAAACGCTGGTCATCAGCTCGACGGCCGAAAGGGAGCCGCCGGGATGGCCGCTGCCGGCATTGGCCGTCATCGTGATGATGTCGCGGCGCACCTGACGGCAGACCTTGGAAAGCTCTTGCGTGTTCATGGAAGACCTCCTTGCAAAATTTCATTCGCTCAATTTGACAGTATACCGAAATATGGACGCAAAGTCAATTCATTCCTACGACATATTGTGGCCGATTTCCGCCTTTTTGCATACATTGGGAGAGGGGAGGGGAGAGGTCATGCTCGCTTTACTGCCATACGACCGCGCCGCGGCGGTGCGCTATGCGCATATCTGGGCGTACGGGCGCAATCCGCGCTATTACGACTACGAAGGCATCGGCGGCGACTGCACGAATTTTGCGTCCCAATGCATCTATGCCGGTGCGGGTGTGATGAACGACACGCCGACCTTTGGCTGGTACTACATCAATGCCAACGACAAAGCGCCCGCGTGGACGGGCGTGGAGTATCTCTACAATTTTCTCACGCGCCGCACGCCGTCCGCCGGCCCGTTTGCAGGGGAAGTCCCGCCGGAGCGCATCCGGCCGGGCGATATCGTGCAGCTCTCGTTCGACGGCGCCGGCTGGCAGCATTCGCCGGTCGTCGTGGCGGCGGACCGTCCGCGCAGCTATGCGGATATTCTGGTCGCCGCGCACAGCGCCGACGCGGACGACAGGCCGCTGTCCACCTACGAATTTGCCCGCGCACGCTTTTTGCACCTCGGTGGTGTATACCGGCAGGGATGATTGAGAAGATTATACCGACGAAGAAATGATTACCTACCGTATTACAAAAGTTTTCGTATCTATTCTTTTCCTATTGGCATAATTCGCCAAACATGGTATACTTCTAACAGGTGACAAGCCGAAATCGGCTAATATACCACCAATGAGGAGATGCAGTCATGAAAAAGGCGGGCGTTATCGTTTTGTCACTGCTTATGGTACTCCTATCCGGTTGTGGGAGCACCGCACAAGAGACACCTAAAAACGATACACCATCTACCGTTTCAGACTATGATATCACCGTTACTATGGTAGAGGGAACGGACACTTATGATATTGACGGAAAGTACACTGGAGAAGTTGTCAATGGCAAGCCACAAGGTGTAGGAACATTCGAAGCAGACGGAGAAAACGGGTCTACATATACGTATGAAGGCAATTTCTCTAACGGAGCCTTTAACGGCTACGGCGTGACAACCATCATAAATGATGGCGAAACATTGGAGATGTCAGGAACATACACAAATGGAGAGTTTACACCGACTACAGGTGAGTCTTTCAACTACATTGGTCAGTTAGACCTATTCGGTAAATTTACTATTTCAGATGCAGTGATTGAGTATATTGACGAAAATGAAAATCTATTTCCTACTGCAACGAATGAAGCGATACAGTCCTCTGACATACAAGATTTCTCAAGTAAACAGTTCAATAAGACACGCAAGCAAGATCAGATTGGCTTAGTAAAGTTAGACCTCTACGCCGTGCAGGTGTTTGAGGATGACTACTTGGGAGGTAAGCTAACATACCTTTTGGCCGCTGATGACGATAACAACTATTATGCTCTGTACTATTTGGACAGCACAGAGGTTTACAATGAAGATACATTTACAGCCTACGCCATTCCATGTTCAACTTCTTCGTTTGATAACATAAGCGGCGGAACCACCAATGTCATCGTCTTAGCTGCTTGCTATATTGGGTAATAGCTTTGAAGAGGCTCATTCCTTGCTGGGGTGAGCCTCTTTGTCCTCTGATGAATAGATTCACGTTTAACTTAAAAGGAACTAAAATTTTTGAGCCGATGAGATATTGGTAGTCTCTTAGCTGTCCTATTGGCAGAAACATAATTCATGGAGTGAATGAGAAAGAGACGGAGCATGCTCCGTCTCTTTCTCATTTTCCCGCTTTATTTTTCTTCGGCGGCTTCACGCGTGACAAGGGATTTGCCTTTGCGGCAACACGCAGCGCCTCGTTGTCGATATGCGTGTAGATCTCCGTTGTGTTGAGGTGCTCATGGCCCAGAACCTCCTGCACGGCCTTGACGTCCACGCCGTTTTGCAGCATCAGCGTCGCCGCTGTGTGGCGCAGCTTGTGCGCGGAATACTGCGTCGAGTCGAGCCCGGCCTCGCTCAAGTGCTTTTTCACCAGCGCGTGGACCGTCGAGCGGCTGACGCGCTCGTTGCGGGAGGAGAGGAAGAGGGCGTTCTGATCGCGCCCGACGATGGGGCGGCGCATGGCGAGATAGCCGCTGAGCGCTTCCTTGCACGCGTCGTTGAGGTAGACGATGCGCACCTTGTTGCCCTTACCGAGCACGCGCAGCGCGTCGTCCTGAATGTCCGTGGTGTTGAGCGCGCAAAGCTCGGAAATACGCAGGCCGCAGTTCAGGAAGAGCGTCAGGATGCAGTAATCCCGCTCGCGGTTCTGTCCGTCCACCGAGGACAACAGCTGCACGCTTTCTTCTAAGGTGAGGTATTTCGGCAGCGTTTTCTTGAGCTTCGGCGAATCGAGGTCCTTGACCGGATTTTCCTTGATCAGGTGGACTTTGTTGGTCAAATACTTGTAAAAAGAGCGGATCGTTGCAATTTTACGCGCTCTGGAGGCGGCGTTGAGACCATAGCCGGAGGCATCGCTGTTCTGATGCAGTACGCGCTCGCGGCTCAGATAGGTCATATAGCCGTAGATGTCCGTGAGCGTGACGGAGGATACGAAATCGAGATCGACGTCCAGAATGGATATTTCATTCAGCTCCAGACCGCGCAGCGACGGGTCGCGCGTCTGCTTGAGATAACGGAAAAAGTTCCGCAGATCGAGAAAGTATTCGTCCACGGTTTTTCGGGAGTGCGCCTTGATCGTTTCATGGTAAGAAAGAAAGTCGCGCAGGATCGGCGGCGCTTCGGTACGGTAATCGTTCATGAGCTTTCACAAAAACAGCTGTCGTTTAAAGCGGGGGACCCCGATCGACCTAAAGATATAATTGAACAAAATAAAAATTTTGTTCAAAAGAGGGTAGCCCTAAATCGCTTCTTCAGCTGTTTTTGCGTTCCTCCTTTCCGTAAGGATAACTGCTTAGAGGCATTGAGTATACTGAAGATTCAAAAAACCGGTTTAATTCATCGCTCCTTCGCGCAAACTATTTCCGTGAAAACTTTTCATTGGAAAGGATCTGATCGAATGAGCGAGCTTTTCTGTCATGCCAACTGCGTGTTCCAGTCCGGCGGACGCTGCGGCTTCAAGTATTCCACAGCCTGCGGGATGCCGTCGTGCCGCAGCAACGCCTGCGTACACTATATCCCGCGCTCCGCGGTCAGCGGCGTTACGACCTCGCCAGCACACGCAGCGCTTCACCGACATTCTGCACCTCCGTCAGCTTCAGGCCGTCCGGACGTCCAAGACGGTTCCCATGCTGCTTTGGAATGATGCACTCCGTGAAGCCGAGCCGCCGCACCTCGCTGAGCCGTTGCGACAGATTGTTCACGTTCCTTAACTCGCCGGTCAGACCGACCTCGCCGATGGCGGCGACCTGCGCGCCGATGGGCTTGTCGAGATAGCTCGACGCCAGCGCCAGAATGGCCGCGAGATCGGCGGCAGGCTCGTCCAGCGTCAGACCGCCGATGATGTTCAGATACGCGTCGCACTGCGACACCTTGAGCTGCCCGCGCTTTTCCAGCACCGCCAGCAGCATCGCCGCGCGGTTGTAGTCAAAGCCGTTGCTCGTGCGCCGCGGCGTCGGGTACGACGAGCTTGCCAGCAGCGCCTGGATCTCCGCGAGCACGGGCCGCGCGCCCTCCATCACACAGGTCACGCAGGTCCCCGGCGCGTCGGCAGGACGGCCGGAGAGCAGCATTTCCGAGGGATTTTCGACCTCAATGAGACCATCGTTTTCCATCTCGAAGACGCCGATCTCATTCGTCGCGCCGAAGCGGTTCTTCGCCGCGCGGAGGATGCGGTAGGTCATGTGCTGGTCGCCCTCGAAATAGAGCACGCAGTCCACCATGTGCTCGAGCACCTTGGGACCGGCAATGGAGCCCTCCTTGTTGACGTGACCGATCACAAACACCGTGATGCCCTGCCCCTTGGCGAGCTGCATGAGCGTCATCGTGCAGTCCTTGACCTGACTGACGCTGCCCGCGGGCGAATCCAGCTCCTCGTTGTAGAGCGTCTGGATGGAGTCCACGATCAGAATGTCCGGCGCTTCCTCGCTGACACATTCGAGCACATCGCCGAGACAGGTCTCCGAGAGCACATAAAGGTTGCCGCTCGCGACCTTGAGCCGCTCGGCGCGCATCTTGAGCTGGTGCGGCGATTCCTCGCCGGATACATACAGGACCTTGGCAAAGCGGCAGAGCTGACTGCAGATCTGCAGCATCAGCGTCGATTTGCCGATGCCCGGCGCGCCGCCGACGAGCACCAGCGAGCCCTTGACGGCTCCCCCGCCGAGCACACGGTCCAGCTCGCCCATACCGGTCGAAAAGCGCAGCTCCTGCTCGGTCTGCAGCTCGGCGATCGGATGCGCCTTGCTGCGCGTGAGCGCCTTGGTGCGCCCCTTCCCTGCCGCCGACGCCTTCGGCGCGGCCTGCTCCACGATGGAATTCCATGCGCCGCAGGCAGGGCAGCGCCCCGCCCACTTTGCGGTCTCGTTGCCGCACTCGGTGCAGTAAAATACGGTTTTTGCCTTCATGGGGTCTCCCCTTTTCTGTTTCTTATGCTGCCGCTTGCCCACCGGCGAGTCCCGCGAGAAAGCCGGCGGCGACGGTCACAGCCAGCTTGCGCTGATAGTCCGTCTCGCAGAGCCTTGCGGCCTCCTCCGCGTTGGAGAGAAAGCCGCACTCGACCAGTACCGCGGGACAGCTGATGTTTTTCATCAGATAAACGCTTTTGTCAATGACCTTCCGGCTTTTCTCGTTTCCCGGGTTCACCGCCGCGTTGAGCGCGACCTGTACGCTCTCGGCGAGCGCCTCGCTGCCCTCCGTGCGGGCGTGGAACGCCTGCGCGCCGTGGACGCGCCGCGAGGCCGGAAGGCTGTTCTGGTGGATGCTCAAAAGCACGGCGTTCGGCGTTTCATTCACCAGCGCAACACGGTTTTTAAGGTCGGAGGCCTTCTTCTCCCGCAGTGTTCTCGCGCCGTCGGAATAGATGGCGGCATCCTCCGTGCGGGTCATCCTTGTCTCACAGCCAAGAAAGCGCAGCAGCGCGTCAAGATCCTGCGCGATGGCAAGATTGATGCCGCTTTCCACCGTGCCGTCCGCCGCGACGGCGCCGCCGTCCTCCCCGCCGTGTCCCGCGTCAATGACGATCACCGACCGCTCCGGCACGCCAGATGGGCGAAAGACAGGCAGCGCACCTCGCACGAATGTTCCACACAGCAGGAGCACACCGAAAAGGAGCAGCGCTGCGAGCACCAAAATTTTTTTACGCAGAAGAACGATCAATTTCCTCACCCCGTGCAACGCTATGCGCGGGGACTTTTTTCTATTCTTCCATGGACATATTGTAGCAGACATCGGGCGGAAAGAAAAGCCCTGTTTCCTCTTTTTTGCCGCGGCGTATACTGGTATGAGCGGCAACGCTCAATGCCAAGAAGGAGGAGACCCATTTGGAAAAGAACGATACGGCGGTGAAGATCTGCGGCACGACGGAGGGCCGTCTGCCGGGCAGCTGTGCGCCGCTGGCCTTTCCCTATGTTCCCGTGCAGTGCGACAACCCCGCACGCTATTCCCAGCAGGACGCCCTGCAGGCCGGCACGCTGTTCCCCGGCTTGAATCTGCCCTTCCACGCCGACATGGAGACCCGCTTCCCCGCCGCCAACACGGCGCTCAGCGAGCTGATGGCGCTTGACTTCGCCATCGACGAGCTGGGATTGTACCTCACCACGCACCGCGACGATCAGGAGGTGCTGGCGCTCTACTGGTCGTATATCAAGCTCGCGCGCGAGGGACGGGAGAAGTATCAAGAGAAGTACGGCCCGCTGCTTCAGACCGACCTGACGCCGGGCAGCTATAAGTGGCTCGATAATCCGTGGCCGTGGGATCTGGGAGGGAACGACTGATGTTTGTTTATGAAAAGAAATTGCAGTATCCGGTGAAGATCGCCAACCCCAACCCGAAGCTCGCCGCGGCGATCATCAGCCAGTACGGCGGCCCGGACGGCGAGCTCGGCGCTTCGCTGCGGTATCTGAGCCAGCGCTACTCAATGCCCTACCCCGAGCTCAAGGGCCTGCTGACTGATATCGGCACGGAGGAGCTGGGGCATCTTGAGATGGTCGGCACCATCGTTCATCAGCTCACGCGGAACCTCACGGTAGATCAGATCAAGGAGGCCGGCTTCGATACCTATTTCGTCGACCACACGACCGGCGTGTTCCCGCAGTTTGCCTCCGGCTATCCGTGGTCGGCGGCGACGATGCAGGTCACGGGCGATACCATCGCCGACCTCACCGAGGACCTCGCCGCCGAGCAGAAGGCGCGCGTGACCTACGATAACATCCTGCGCCTTTCCGACGATCCCGACGTCAACGACGTCATCAAGTTCCTGCGTGCGCGCGAGATCGTGCACTTCCAGCGCTTCGGTGAGGGGCTGCGGCTTGCCAAGGAAAAGCTCGACGAGAAGAACGTCTACTTCGTCAACCCCAGCTTCGACCGATAAAGGAACGGGAGGGCGTCCCTGCGGACGTCCTCCCGATGTCAGGACTTATGCGCGAGCAGCTCCGCGAGCCGCCTGCGTTTCGTGCGCTGGTCGCCCTCGATGTGGAGCTTGGAATAGATCTGGTTTACATATTGCTTGACGCTTCCCTCGGAGAGAAACAGCTTTTCCGCGATCTCCCGGTTCGTCAGCCGCTGTGCCATCAGGCCGACCAGCGCATATTCCCGCTCCGTCAGCACGGCGAACGCTGCGGGGCGGACCGTCCCGCTCTGCCGCCGCTCCCCTGCCTCGCCCAGCGCGAGCACCCGTGCCGTGAGCGCGGTCTGCGGTCCTGCGGCAAGCAGCGGCTTGAGATAGCGGTAATTCTCCGCGAACGGCATCACGATACCGTCCGGCGCGGCGTCGGCAAGCGCCTGCGCCAGCAGCGTCTCGGCTTCCCCGCGCTTGCCCAGCCGCTCATAGGCCGACGCGGCCTGAAGGCGAACGTGCAGCGCGACGAGCGCATAGTGCATCCCCTCGCACAGGGCGAGCAGACCTTCGCTGCGGCCGATCACCTTGGCGTAAGCGCCCTGGGCAAGATACACCTGATTTTCGATCATCTCGATCATCGGCCGGCCCGGCGCGAGGATGCTGACCGAGGCGAGGCGGTGCTCGGCAAAGACCTCCGGAATTTGTTCCATCTCGCCCGACAGGGCGTGGCAGTAGGCGCTGACGGCGTTCCAGAGGTTGAGCCACGAGGCGTTGTGGTGCCGCAGCAGTTCCGTGCGGCGCTCGGCAAAGCTGCGGTGCGGCCCGACCTCCGCGTACCGGGAGAGTCGCTGCGCGAGGAAGTCGCAGCAGAGTGCCATATTCTCCTGCCCGTTGCCCTCGATCTGCGCGTAGGCGCTCTCCAGCGCGATATGCGCGTCGGTGAAGCGCCCCTGCACAAAGGCGGCCTCGGCGCGCATGATGGTCTCCGCGCCCTGACCGTGACCGTTGGTGATCTTATAGTAGTGCGGCATACATTCGGCCATCTCGGCAAGCTCGCCCGCAAGCTCGCCCGGGGCGCGGTAGAACATCATCAGCACGGACGGCGAGCCGAAGGTCCAGCCGCCGCTCGAGCGGATGCTGATGGCAGGACGGGACATCTGCGCGCTGGCACTGCGGTGCAGACGGCTCATGGCGCTGATGTCGTTATAGCAGAGGAAGCTCATGATAAGGTCGCATTCGCCCAGCAGGTTGCCGCGCTCCTCCGCGGGCAGCTCTGGATGCTCCTCCAGTGCGGCGAGCAGGAGCGCCTTGAGCTCCAGCATTTTCGGGATATTGCGCCAGTTGAACATACTGCGCATCAACACCAGAAGCGCGAACGGGTGCGCCTTCAGAGCATCGGCGGGACATTCGTCGAGAGCGGCCGGCACCTCCGACGGGGGCAGCGACGCGAGCAGGATGCCCGCATCCTCCTGCACCACGCGCAGCAGCGCGTCGTAGTCTCCGCAGCGCCGGTAGGCCGCCATGGCGTGAAGATACTGCCCTCGCCCCTCGTACCATGCGCCGTAGCGCTCCCGGCAGCGCCGCTGCGTCTCCGCGTCCAGCATCCGGAAGGTGCGCTCCGCACATTCCTTCATCATGTGATGGAAGCGGTAGGTCACGCCGTCCGGCAGACGCTTGACAAAGGCGTTCTGCGCGGTCAGCACGGCGAGCAGCTCCTCCGCGTCGGCGTCCCCGGTGACAAAGCGCGCCATTTCCGCGGTAAATTCGTCGGCAAGACCCATCACCGCGAGAAATTCCTGCTGCCGCTGCGGCAGAGGCTCGATCATGGCGGCGGTGAACATGGTGAAAATATCGGAATCGCGTTCGGGCAGCGTCCCATGCTCCGAGAGCGTCCGCAGGTTCAGGTAGACGGCGGAGAACCAGCCCTCGCTGGAGTAGAGCAGCGATTCCGCCTGTGCGTCGGAAAGCTCCGTGCCGCAGCGGTGCGCGTAAACGGCCAGCTCCGTATGGTTCAGCCGCAGCTGCTCTGTGCCGAGCCGGTAGACCCTCGCCCCCAGCCGGACGATCTCTGCGGCGGGCAGAAAGCGGTCGCGGCTGGCGATAATCAGGTGGACGTTGGCGGGCAGGCGGCCCGCAAGCATACAGAGAAAGGCGGTCACGCGTTGGTCTGTGAGCAGGTGAAAATCGTCGATGAACAGATAGCAGGGCGTTTCCCCCGCCAGCTCATGGCAGAGATCGTCCGCCAGCAGCCCGCCGCCGGCGGCATCCGTGGGACAGGCATACTCCCGCAGCAGGCCGATGCCCGCGCGGGCAAAGGCGTCCTGCGCGCTCCGCCAGAAGATCGCAAGATTGTCGGAATACACGCTGATGCGGACGACGCGCAGCGGCCCGGCCTTCGCGCGCTCCTCCAGATACCAGTTCACCGCGGTGGTCTTTCCGTAGCCCATCGGGGCGACCACGGTGGTCAGCGCGCAGCGGGAGATCGGCCGCAGGCTCTCCTGCAGCCGCTCGGATATGTAGATGGTGTTCAGCTTCCACTTTGGCTTCGGCATGGCGCTTCCTCCGTGCGGCGATGTGCTCTGACCATATTTTATACGAAAACCGGCCCGCTCGCAAGCGGCAAAAAGAAAAGAGGAATGCGCGGCATCCCTCTTTTTTTCTCTGCTGTTTTATGCGTTGATGGCCTCGTCATAGACGGCGGTGGCGGTAGGATAACTCGCCAGGAGCTTATCGCGGAAGGTGTTGACCAGCTCCTCGTTTCCGTACACGGAAAATACGCTCTGCCCGACCGTGACGATGACCAGCTTATCCGGGAAGCCGCACATCCAGTGCTTGGCCTGAATGGTCGTGCGCAGGTCGTCCGCGAGCCTGGCGACGTTGTTCGCGTCGGCGACATGGAACGCGCCGCAGGTGAAGGTGTTCAGATTCATCATGTGAACGAGCGAGGCGGCGCTGTCGATGAGCGAAGCGTCGTCCGCCGGGAAGGTGAGCTGATAGCTGAGGCTGTCGGCATTGCTCACGTCGAAGCTGCCGGGCGCGCCGTCTACGGCGTGCTCGGAATCCCCTCCGGCGGCAGGGAACTTTTCTTCATCGCTGTATGTATTCCAGATCGCGTTGAGGATCGTCAGCGCGTCGTCGACAGCCGCGGCGGGCTTGTCCTCTGCCGGGGTCTCGGGCTTGGGCGTCTCGGTCGGCGGCTCTGCGCTCGTTCCCTCCGCAGGCTTTTCAGCCGGCTTGGGCTCGGGCTTCTGCTCAGGCTGCTTGGCAGGCTCCTTTTCCGGTTCCCCGGCAGGCTCCTGCTTGGGCTTGCTGTCCGTCGGCTCCTGCTCTGCCGGCTGCGTCTGCTCGGGCTGCTCCGGCTCATCGGGCGTCCCGGCCGTTCCGCCGGACTGCTCCTCTCCGCCGCCCTGCTCCTGCGAAGGCGCGTTGCCGTCGTCGGCCGGCGCGGCGTCCTTGCTGCCGCAGGCGGCGAGAGACAGCAGCATCGTGAGGATGAGAATGAGGGAAAGCGTTCGTTTCATGCGAATGGTTCTCCTTGATAGATCGTTCTTTTGACCGCGTGCCGCGGCCCTGCATGAATAGACGAAGGAAAGCAGAAAAAGTTCCGGATCTTTCGATGTTTTTTTCGGGCGCGTTTTGCTCAGCCCACGCGCAGCTCGTAGTTGACGATATCGAGGTAGCGGCCGAATTTCAGCCCCACCTCATGCAGGGTGCCGGAGTAGGTGAAGCCGAATTTCTCGTGCAGACGGACGCTGGCCGCGTTGCCGCCCGCGATGACGGAAACGACCGTGTGCGTGTCCGCGTCCTCGCGCGCCAGACGAAGAACGGCCTCCATCAGCGCGCTCGCAATGCCGCGGCCGCGGCTCTCGGGCGCGACGTAAACGGAAAGCTCAACGGTTTGCAGATAGGCGTCGAAGTCGCGGTAGGGCGAGAGCGAGGCGTAGCCGAGGACCTTACCGTCCTCCTCCGCCACGAGCAGCGGGTGGTTGCCGGTGTTGTGCGCGGCGAACCACGCCTCCCCCACCGCGCCCGCGCGGGGCTCTACGTCGAAGGTCGCCGTGCCGTTTTTCACCTCGTAGTTATAAATGTCGAGCATCGCGGAAAGATCGCGGCGCTCTGCCGTGCGAATGTTCATCAAATGCTCTCCTTTTCAGGAAAACAGGCCGAGCTGTCCGCCATTTTCGCCGTTTTCCGGATCATCTTCGGCCTTGCCGCCGAGCAGCGCCAGAAATTCGTCCTCCGTGAGCACCGGAACGCCCAGCTCCTGCGCCTTGCGCAGCTTGCTTCCGGCGGCCTCTCCGGCGACCACATAGCTTGTCTTTTTGGAGACGGAGCCGGCGGCCTTGCCGCCGTGGTCGGCGATGAGCGCCTCGGCCTCGTCGCGCGTGAAGCGCGTGAGCGAGCCGGTGAGCACAAAGGTCTTGCCCGCAAAGCGCAGGTCCTGCGGGGCTTCTGTGCTGGTCATGTTGACGCCTGCGTTTTTCAGGCTTTCGATGAGGTCGCGGGACTGCCCGTCCGCGAACCAGCGCTGCAGGAACTGCGCGGTGATCTCGCCGATGTCATCCACGGCGGTCAGCTCCTCGACCGTGGCGTTCATCAGCGCGTCCATCGAGCCGAAGCGCTGCGCGAGCACACGCGCGGCCTTTGTGCCGATCTGGCGGATGCCGAGGGCGCAGAGCAGCTTGGAAAGATCGTTCTGCTTGGAGCGATCAATGGCGGCGACGGCGTTCTGCGCGCTCTTGAGGCCCATGCGGTCGAGCTGTGCAAGCGTTTGTACGTCGAGACTGTAAAGGTCGGACGCCTTGCGGACAAGCCCGGCGTTCACCAGCTGCTCGAGCAGCGCGGGGCCGACGCCGTCAATGTCCATCGCCTCGCGCGAGGTGAAGTGCGTGAGGTTGCGCAGCAGCTGCGCGGGACACTCCGCGCCCGTGCAGCGCGTGGCGCTCTCGCCCTCGGCGCGGTAGACCGGCGCGCCGCAGACCGGACAGCGGTCCGGCAGACGGTAGGGCTGCGTGCCGTCGGGACGCTTGTCCTTCAGCACGCGCACGACCTCGGGAATGATCTCGCCCGCCTTGCGCACCACGATGGCGTCGCCGACGCGGATGTCCTTCTCGTCGATGAAGTCCTGGTTGTGGAGCGTCGCGTTCGTGACGGTCGTTCCGGCCAGATGCACCGGCTCAAAGACCGCCTTCGGCGTCAGCACGCCCGTGCGGCCCACCTGCACGACGATGTCCGTCACGCGGGTCTCCTTCTCCTCGGGCGGGTACTTGTAGGCGATGGCCCAGCGCGGCACCTTGCTTGTTGAGCCGAGAATTTCTCGGTCTGTAAGGCTATTCAGCTTTACAACTGCGCCGTCCATATCGTAGGGCAGCTCCGCGCGCTCCTCGCCGAGACGGCGGATCTCTGCGAGCGCGTCCTGCACGTTGTCGACCACCTTGTTGCCGATGACCTTGAATTTCTGCGTGCGCAGATAAGCAAGCGTCTCGGCGTGGGTCGTGAAGGTCCGTCCCTCGGCAAGCTGGAGGTTGAAAACGGCAATATCCAGCCGGCGCTTCGCCGCGATCCTCGGGTCAAGCTGGCGCAGCGAGCCGGCGGCGGCGTTGCGGGGATTGGCAAAGGTCTGCTCCCCGTTCTCCTCGCGCTCGGCGTTGAGCGCGGCAAAGACCTTCTTCGCCATGTAGACCTCGCCGCGCACGATGAGGCGCGGCAGCTTCTCCGGCAGCACCATGGGAATGGACTGGATCGTGCGCAGATTTTCCGTCACGTCCTCGCCCACGCGCCCATCGCCGCGCGTGGCGCCGCGGACGAACACGCCGTCGCGGTACTCGAGCGCGACGGACAGACCGTCCACCTTCGGCTCCACGCTGTATTCGACGTGCTCGAGCTGCTCGCGCACCTTCTCGTCGAAGTCCACGACCTCGGCGTCGGAGAAGGAGTCCTGCAGGCTCTCGAGCGGGACGGCGTGCGTCACCGGCTCGAACTTCGTCAGCGCCATGCCGCCCACGCGCTGCGTGGGCGAGTCCGGCGTGATCTCCTCGGGGTGCTCCTTCTCCAGATTTGCCAGCTCGCGCTGGAGCATATCGTATTCATAGTCGCTGATGCTCGGCTCGTCGAGCACATAGTAGCGGTACGAGTGTGCGTTGAGCGTGTCGCGCAGCTCCTTTATGCGTTCCTTGTAGTCCATGGCGTTCTCCCCTTTTATCCGGCGTTGTTCATAATGAAGTCCTCGGCGGTGGAGGACATATCCTCGCGTGTGTCGAAGTAGGTGTAGGTATCCGGCACGGAGCCGACGATGACCGTCTCGGCGACGGCGCAGCGGTTGGTGACCTTGGTGACGGTCGAAAAGCCCGGCAGCAGGACGCTCACATACACGTCCACCACCAGCCGGATCTCGTGACGCGTCTGGTTGATGCCCGCGGAGGCGAAGGCATTCTCAAAGTGCGCCGAGGACGAGCCGACCGACTGCATTTTGATGTGCAGGAGCGGCCCGCGGCCCGCGAGCAGCGGCGAACCGGTCAGACTCCCGAGCGGGATGGCCAGCTCGCGCGTGGAGACCTCCGAGAGCCTTTGCAGCACGTCCGCGAGCACGGCGGACTGCAATCGGTTGAACTCCGCCATGTTGCTCTTGACCGCCGTGATGTGTCCCTCGTTGTCCTTTTCCAGCGAGATCAGGCGGTCGTAGTCCACACCGGCGTCGTAGAGTGTTTCGTTCACCGAGGTGTTCACAACGCGCGTGACGGCGTTCGAGACGCGCGCGGTGGCAAGGCTCGTGAGAATGGGCCGAAGCTGCGTCATCGCGGTGACGGCGAGCGCGATGAGCGCGGCGCAGACAAGGAAAAGCAGCAGCCGGCGTTTCTCCCGCCCCGTCATGCCGCGGCGCATATAGCGGCGCATGGGCGTTCCCCCTTTCGGGAGAATCTATGCGCCCACGGCTTTTCCCTATTCGCCGAGCTTTTTCACCATTTCCTTGTAGGTCCTGCCGCGCTCCATAAAGTTCGCGTAGCAGTCGAAGGCGGCGCAGGCGGGCGAGAGCGTCACCACATCGCCGCTCTCAGCGCAGAAGTAGGCGGCGTCCACCGCCTCCTGCAGGTCCTTGCAGCGGAGGATCCGCGGCCGCTCGGCCGCGGTCTCATAGGCTTCGCTCTCCACCACCGCGCGCTCGATGGCGTCGGCGGTCGCGCCGCAGAGGATGAGCGTCTTGACGTGCTCAACCACCTCGGGCGCAAGGGGTGCAAAGGGAATGTGCTTGTCATACCCGCCCGCGATCAGCACGACCTTGTGCGGGAAGGCGCGCAGCCCTGCGATGGTGCGCGTGGGACTGGTGGCGATGGAATCGTTGTAATAGCGGACGCCGTGCAGCTCGCGCACGAACTCGATGCGGTGCTCCACACCGGCAAACTCCCGCGCGACGCAGCGGACGGTCTCATCGCGCACAAGTCCGTCCACGGCGAGGAGCGCCGCCATATAGTTTTCCACATTGTGCCAGCCGGGAAGGCGGATGTCCGCCAGCGGCAGGACCTCGCGCTCCCCTGCCGCATCGCGCAGCCAGATCGCACCGCCGCGCACGAACGCGCCGTCGGCGACCTCCTCCTGCCGCGAGAACAGACGCGCACGTCCGACCGCCTTGCCGCTCAGATTGCGCGTGATGGCGTTGTCGGCGTTGAAGATGGCGGTGTCCCGCGTGCTCTGGTGCAGGTAAATATTTTCCTTGGACGCGATGTACTCCGCCATGTCGCGGTGCACGTCCAGATGGTTCGGGGCGAGGTTCGTCAGCACCGCGACCTGCGGCGAGTACGGCATATCCATCAGCTGGAACGACGAAAGCTCCAGCACCGCAAGATCGTCCGGCGTCATCTGCTCCGCGTCCGCGAGCAGCGGACGGCCGATGTTGCCGCCGAGCCACACGCGCCGTCCCTCGGCCTTGAGAAGCTCGGCAATGACGCTCGCGGTGGTGGTCTTGCCGTCGCTGCCGGTCACGCCGAGAATGGGACACGGACAGACGGCGAAGAACGCCTCCATCTCGCTCGTGATGACCGCGCCGTGCGCCTTCGCCTCCAGCAGCTCCGGCACGTCGGGCCGCATCCCGGGCGTGCGGAAGACAACGTCCGCGTCCAGATCGCGCAGATAACCCTCGCCGAGGTGCAGCACCGCGCCGAGCGCCTCGTAGTGCGCCGCTGCGCCGCCGAGCGCCGCGCGCTCCTTCCTGTCGCAGGCGATGACCTTCACACCGTTCCGCGCCAGCAGCTCCACGAGCGGACGGTTGCTCACGCCGAGGCCGATGACCGCGGCGGTCTTTCCCTTCATGCCTTGCAGATATTCGTGCAGCGTCATACACAAATACTCCCCTCTGAACATTCGCAATATATAAAATTATACCGCGCCTGCCGTATTTTATCAACGATTTCCCTGCACAAATTTTCTTTTGCATTTTCCCTATGCTTGCCGCGCAACGGCAAAGCGGCGTTCTTCCCCCTTGACTTTGCCCGCTTCGTCCTTTACAATAAGGAGCGCGAGTAAGACAGGCGGTCGCGCGGCAAAGCCGAAAGGCTTGCTGTGAGGAAAGTCCGGGCTCCACAGGGCAAGGATAACGGGTAACGCCCGCCCAGAGCGATCTGAGGAAAAGTGCAACAGAAATAGACTACCCATAGCAATATGGGAAAAGGTGGAAAGGTGCGGTAAGAGCGCACCCGTCGGCTCGAGAGTGTCCGACGCTGTAAACTCTATCCGGAGCAACACCGGTATGGGAGCAGGGGCTTCGCGCCCCAGGGTCGGCCCGACCGCTCCCGGGGTGGCTGGAGCGCCGCGGCAACGCGGCGCGTAGATAGATGACTGCCAGATACAGAACCCGGCTTACAGTCTTGCTCGCATGAATATGGAAAGACCGACGGCGTGCCGTCGGTCTTTTCGTTATTTCTATGTACCTTAGTCCTCGGTCTCCCAGTTGTGGTAGGTGTTCTGCACGTCCTCGTTGTCCTCAAGCATATCGAGCAGCTTTTCCATGTTCTTGATGTCCTCCTCGCTCGTGAGCTTGACGTAGGTCTGCGGGATGAGGCTGATGTCGGCGCTGGCAAAGGTGTAGCCCTTGGCTTCAAGCGCGGCGATGACGTCGTTGAAGGCGTCGGGATCGGTGGTGATCTCAAACACGGGACCGTCGGCGGTGAAGTCGGCTGCGCCCGCCTCGAGCGCGTCCATCATGACGGTGTCCTCATCGTAGTCGCCGTCCTCGTTGTCGATGATGATGACGCCCTTGCGGTCGAACGACCAGCTCACGCAGCCCTGCGCGCCCATGCCCTTGCCGAACTTGTCGAAGTAGTGGCGGACCTCGGGCGCGGTGCGCTGGCGGTTATCGGTCAGCGCCTCGACGATGACGGCGACGCCGCCGGGGCCGTAGCCCTCGTAGGTGACGGACTCGTAGTTGTCCGTGTTGCCGGAGCCGAGCGCCTTGTCGATGGTGCGCTTGATGTTGTCGTTGGGCATATTGTTCGCCTTGGCCTTGGCGATGACGGTGGCGAGGCGGGAGTTATTCGCCGGGTCGCCGCTGCCGCCCTGCTTGACGGCGACGATGATCTCCTTGGCGATCTTGGTGAACGCCGCGCTGCGCTTGGCGTCTGCCGCGCCCTTGGTCTTTTGGATATTGTGCCATTTGGAATGTCCGGACATAGTTGATCTTCTCCTTACAGATAGTATTGAATGGCGTCGTGATGCGACGCGGAGCGTACGACCTCAAGCAGAGGGAAGGACCTCGCGAGATACGCGCGGACCGCCTCGCACACGACGTTCTCGGTCGGATAGTGACCGGCGTCGATGAGGTTGAGACCGCGGGTATCGAGGAAGTCGTTGTAGCGCAGGTCGGCGGTGACGAAGGTATCGCAGCCCTGCGCGATGGCCTGCGGGATGTAGTCGCGGCAGGCGCCGCCGCCGACGGCTACGCGATGGACCGGCTTTCCGCCGTCGCGGAACCGCAAACCGCTGCATCCTAATGATTTTACCACAGCAGGCAGGAACTCTTCAAGAGGAATTTCACAGGAAAGTGTGCCGATGCGCCCGATTTTTTCCTCATTGAGCATGGAAAGGCCCGAAAGACCCAGCGCGTGCGCCAGACAATCGTTCACGCCGCCGTCCGCCGCGTCCAGATTGGTGTGCATACAGCACGCCGCGAGGCCGTGCCGCACGAGATAGCGCAGAAGCCTTCCCTGCGCATCGTCCGCGCGGAGCGTCTGCACCTCGTGCCACGCGCAGTTCATCACCGGATGGTGCGAGACGATCATCTGCGCGCCGAGGGAGACCGCCTCCTCCGCAACGCCCTGCGTGATGTCCAGCGCCACGAGGACCCTTCGGACCTCCTGCGCCGGATCGCCGACGAGCAGGCCGACGTTGTCCCAGGCCATCGCCAGCTCGCGCGGCGCCCAGTCGTAGAGACTGCGTTCAATGTCATGTGCCGTTGTCATGTTCCCACTTCCCTTTCTTTGCTTCCAGCGCGTCCGCCAGCGCGGCAAAGCCGTCCGCTTCGCCGCTGCCCGACTGCCGCAGGCCCTCGGCCCGGCGGCGCAGACGCGCGATCTGATGGGCGAGATAGTCCCCGTAGAGCGCCTCGCGCTCGAGCGCAAGGCCGCCGTAGAGCTGCTCCGCGCCGGGGCTGTATCGCTCCCCTGCCGTGACGGTCATCACGACGTAGAGCTTTCCCTTGTCGCGCACAAGGTGCTCGCGCGTGACGGCGTAGCCGTTCTCGCAGAGCCGGAGCCGCAGCTCCTCGATCTTCGTCTGCGGCTGGAGCAGCAGCGTGTGCCGCCCGTCGCGCGTCCACGGCGCCGCGGCGAGGATGCCCCAAATGGTCTCGCCGCCCATGCCGGCGATGAGGACGGTGTCGCACTCCTCCGGCGCGATGGCGTCAAGCCCCGCGCAGAGACGGAGGTCGATGCCGCCGACGCCGTATTCCTCCGCGGTGCGCCGCGCGTGCTCCAGCGGCTCCCGCCCGATGTCGGACGCGATGGCGCGGTCGATCACGCCCCTCTGCCGCAGGCAGACCGGTATGTAGCCGTGGTCGGTGCCGACGTCGGCGAGCACAGCGCCCTGCGGCACGAGCGACGCGAGCAGCGCGAGCCGCGGCTGAAGCGATAATTCTCTTGTCACGGCGCGACCTCCTTTGCAGCAGAAAAAGGCGCATACGAGCGTATGCGCCTTCCGGCCTGTCCGGTTATTCCTCGGCGGGCTTGTTCGCTTCCTCGTTCACGAGCGCAAGGAGCTTGTCCACGTCCACGCCGTGCACGGCACAGGCCTCCTCCACGGTCTCGCCGCGGGACGCGGGGCAGCCGAGGCAGTGCATCCCGATGCCGAAGAAGATCGGCGCGGTCTGCGGAGCGACGTCAAGAATATCACCGATGATGGTGTCCTTCGTGATCTCAACCATTTTGAAAATACCTCCGGAAAAGAATGTCGGAGATAGTTTACCCCATTTTCCGCGTTTTTTCAATAGGAAAAAATGCAAACGTGCCGCATTCGTTCGATACGGACGCGGACGACCGGAACAGAACGCAGAAAAGCGACCGTCTCCGGACGGTCGCTTTCGGAAAAGTCAAAGCAATGACTTAGCCCTGCTCCTTCATCTTGGCGAAGCAGTCGCTGCAATAGACGGGACGGTCGGACTTGGGCTCGAAGGGAACCTTCGCCTCGCCGCCGCAGGCAGCGCAGACAGCGGTGAAGTACTCGCGGGGACCACGGGCGGCGTTCTTGCGAGCGTCGCGGCAGGCCTTGCAGCGCTGGGGCTCGTTCTGGAAGCCGCGCTCCGCGTAGAACTCCTGCTCACCGGCGGTGAACACGAACTCGTTGCCGCACTCTTTGCAAACTAAAGTCTTGTCTTCGTACATGATTTTACCCTCTCTTTGAAATAAAGAAAAATATATGCGTTCAGCGTTTGCTGATATCGCCGGATGAAAGCTGCCGTGCCGCCTTGCGCCTAACGCGCTGCACGGCGTTGTCCACAGACTTGGGGGACTTCCCTACCGCCTTTGCAATCTCCTGGCAGGAAAGACCGTCTAAATACAACCCTAAGATCTTCGCCTCGAACTCGGACAACTGCTTTCGGGTGCTCTCAAGCGCCTCGGCCACGCGGTCGCGGTCGATGATAAGCTCCTCCGGATCGGCGGAGGAGGCGCGCAGAGCGCCGAACGGATAGGAATTGCCATCAAAGAAAGGGGTATCCAAGGGAACGGACTGGTTGAGCGGTGAATGCTTGTCGCGCGAGGCCGCGCGAAGCGCGGAAATGAGGCGGTTGCGGATGCACACCTCGGCAAAGGTCCGGAAGGACGCGGCCTTTGCGCCGTCGTACTCGCGAATGGCCCGGATGAGCCCGAACATCCCCTCCTGGATCAGGTCCTCGCTGTCGCCGCCCGCCAGAAAAAGCGGGCGCGCGCACGAGCGCACAAGACCGGAATAGCGCCGGACAAGCGCTTCCTCCGCCTCGCGGCTGCCGTCGGCAGCGCGGCGGCAGAGCGCCTCGTCCGAGGGCTCCATCGGGGTATTTCTATCCTCTGCCACATTTACCATACTGCATTATACCTGTACTTGCACGGTTTTGTCAAGTATTTACGAAAATAAACTGAAAAAAAGATAAAATTCGGGCAACAAGATACAATTCCTGTTTCATTTGTCGCCCGCTCACCGACAAATCGACGAATCAGACCGATCGAATGACCTTCACCAACCGCTCGGCGACCAGCTGCGCGACGCTTTCGGTCTTAGCCTCGACCATCACGCGGATGAGCGCCTCGGTGCCGGAGGGGCGCACGAGGATGCGGCCCTCGCCGCGCAGGAACTTCTCCTCGTCCGCGACGGCGGTCTTGAGCGCATCGCTCGCCATGATGGCCTCCTTCACGCCGCGGTCGTGGCTGACGACGACGTTCAGCAGCACCTGCGGGTACTGCGGGCAGTCGGCGGTGAGCACGGACGCGCTCTTGCCGGAGAGCGCGAGGATCTGCAGGAACTGGAGCGCGGAGAGCTGACCGTCGCCAGTGGTGGCGTAGTCGGTGAAGATCATGTGGCCCGACTGCTCGCCGCCGAGCTTGTAGCCGCACTCCACCATCTTTTCGAGCACATTGCGGTCGCCCACGTTGGTGCAGACGAGGTCGATGCCGTTCTTCCGGCAGAACTCGTGCAGTCCGAGGTTCGACATGACGGTCGCCACGATGGTGTTGCCGGTGAGCCTGCCGTTGCGCTTCATATAGGCTCCGCAGACCGCCATGATCTTGTCGCCGTCGATCTCATGGCCAAGCTCGTCGACCATCAGGCAGCGGTCGGCGTCGCCGTCGAAGGCCACGCCCACGTCGTACTTCCCCGCCACGACGCGCTGGCCGAGGCTTTCGAGGTGCGTGGAGCCGCAGCGGTCGTTGATGTTCGTGCCGTTCGGCTCGCGGTGGATGAAATCGGCATAGCACTTGAAGCGTCCGAACAGCTCGGGCGCGGTGGCGCTCGCCGCGCCGTTGGCGCAGTCCACCAGCACGCGCAGACCGGAGAGGTCGGAGTCGATGGTGGTGGTGAGATGGTGGATGTACTCGAGCTTCGACTGCTTGAGACCGTGGTGCAGCACGCCGATCTCGCCGCGCGTGGCGACGGGAATGGTCTCGCCGGAGAGGATCTTTTCCTCGATCTTTGCCTCCGTCGCGTCGGGCAGCTTGTAGCCCTTTTCATTAAAGACCTTGATGCCGTTGTGCTCGAAGGGGTTGTGGCTCGCGGAGATGACGATGCCCGCGTCCGCGCCCTTGAGAACCGTCAGGTACGCGACCGCCGGAGTCGGCAGCACGCCGAAGGGCATCACGTCGCCGCCGACGGAGCAGATGCCGCAGATGAGCGCGGATTCGAGCATATCGGAGGAAATGCGCGTGTCCTTGCCGATGGTGATGAGGGGCGCTCTCCCCTTCTCCTCCTTCAAAACGGCGGCGATGGCCTGACCGGTGTGGAACGCCAGCTCGACGGTCAGATTCTCGCCCACGATTCCGCGGATGCCGTCGGTGCCAAATAGCTTGCCCATAGATGAAAGTCTCCTTATTGATTCAGTTTAAGCTGAGCTGCTCCGCCTCGTCCGCAAGGGACGCGGGAACGCTCAGGCCAAGATGCTCATACGCCTTGCGCGTCACGCAGCGGCCGCGCGGCGTGCGCGTGAGGAAGCCGAGCTGCATGAGGTACGGCTCGTACACGTCCCAGAGCGTGACGGATTCCTCGCCGATGGTCGCGGCGAGCGTGTCGATGCCGACCGGGCCGCCGCCGTAGTTCTCGATGATGGCGCGCAGCATCCGGTAGTCGATGGGGTCGAGGCCGAGCCGGTCGATCTCCAACGCGCGCAGCGCCTCGTCCGCCACCTCGCGCGTGATGACGCCGTCGGCCCTGACCTCGGCAAAATCGCGCACGCGGCGGAGCATCCGGTTGGCGATGCGCGGCGTGCCGCGCGAGCGGCGCGCGATCTCCATCGCGCCCTCGGGGGCGATGGAAACGTTCAGGATGCCCGCCGAGCGCGTGACGATCTTCGCAAGCTCCTCGGGCGTATAAAGCTCCAGACGCAGCGTGACGCCGAAGCGGTCGCGCAGCGGCGCGGAGAGCTGACCGGCGCGGGTCGTCGCGCCGATGAGCGTGAAGTGCGGCAGGTCGAGGCGAATGGAGTTCGCGCTGGGGCCCTTGCCGATGATGATGTCGATGGCGTAGTCCTCCATCGCGGGATAGAGGATCTCCTCCACCGCGCGGTTGAGGCGGTGGATCTCATCGACAAAAAGAATGTCATTCTCGCTCAGATTTGTGAGCAGCGCCGCGAGGTCGCCCGCCTTTTCGATGGCGGGGCCGGAGGTGATGCGGATGTTGACGCCCATCTCGGCGGCGATGATGCCCGCGAGCGTCGTTTTGCCGAGGCCCGGAGGGCCGTGGAGCAGAACGTGGTCGAGCGACTCATTGCGCCGCTTTGCCGCCTCGATGAAGACGGCAAGGTTGCCCTTGGCCTTCTCCTGCCCGATGTATTCGCGGAGCGTTTTCGGGCGCAGCGAGCCCTCCTGCGCGTCCTCGCTCAGGAAGGTCTTGGCCACGATGGGCTCTTCATAAATGTCGGTCCCGAAATCAATGCTCAAGTGCTCACACTCCTTTTCACGCTTTGCAGAAGAATCATCAGTACGTGACCACAAAATAAATCACATACAGCCAGCTCAGCAATCCGTGAAAAATCGCCCATCCAACGCTGTTCCATGACGTATAGGAAATAACCATAGCAAGACAGGTTCCAAAGGTAATGCCGTTCTTAACAGCTTTTTTTGTGTTTTCGTTCATTCCGCGTTCACCTTCTTTACTTCACCATTTTTTTCAGGCTCTGGCGCACGATCTCCTCGAGCGGCAGAGTCTCCACGTCCACGCCCTTGAGCGCCGTGGAAATGTCCTGCTGCGTGTAGCCGAGCACCGCGAGCGCCGCGGCGGCCTCCGCCGCCTTGCTCCCGCTGCCGAGCGCCGCACCGCCGGCCGAGGCCGGCAGGCCGATCTCCTGCGTTTCCTTGGCGATCTTGTCCTTCAATTCCAGAAGGATGCGCTGGGCGAGCTTTTTCCCGACGCCGGGCGCGGCGGTCAGCGCCTTTTCGTCGCCGGTGATGACCGCCATCGTCAGATGCTCCGGTGTGCCGACGGAGAGGATGGCGAGCGCCGCCTTCGGCCCCACGCCGGAAACGCCGATGAGCAGCTTGAAGCTATTGAGCTCCTGCTCGGTGGCGAAGCCGTAGAGCTCAAAAATGCCGTCGCCCACGTTCAAGTAGGTGTAAAGCCGTTTGACTTCACCCTTCTTGAGCTGACGGATGGTGTGGTTCGTTGTGCGGCAGGCGTAGCCCACGCCGCCGCAGTCGATGACCGCGAGGTAGGGCTCGACGTGCGCGACCTTGCCCTCGAGATAATAGAACATGGAGCGTCCTCCTTAGACGGTTTGCTTGACCGGATTTTGTGCGCGCGCGAGCAGCGAGGTCGCGCTGCGCGCGTGGCAGATCGCCAGGGCGAGCGCGTCCGCCGCGTCGTCGGGACGCGGGACGGCCTTGAGCTTCAAAAGCCGCTTGACCATGTCCATCACCTGCCGCTTTTCGGCAAGGCCATAGCCGACGACCGCCTGCTTGACCTGCATGGGCGTGTACTCAAAGAGCGGTATCCCGCTCTTCGCCGCGGTGCAGAGGATGATGCCGCGCGCGTGCGCGACGGCGATGCCGGTGGTGATGTTGTTGGAGAAAAACAGCTCCTCGACCGCGATGGCCTCCGGCCGGAGCTGCGCGATCAGCTCCTCCATATCGCGCTCGAGCTGCACGAGCCGCGCGGCGAGCGGAAGCCCTGCCGGCGTGGTGACCGCGCCGTATTGCAGCATCTGCATTTTCCCGGTCTCCGCCTCGATCAGGCCGAAGCCGACGATGGCAAGCCCCGGGTCGATGCCGAGTATCCGCATGGCGCTCCCCTCCCTCGGCGCGGAGCGATGCACGGCGGCGTGCAGCGATCCGCGATCTGCGCAGTAGAGTATATTATATCAAACAGGCGTTCAAAACGCAAGCCCTTGCGGCGCGGCGGCAAAAAAACCTCCGCAGACCGCGCTGCGGAGGCTTTCATGCATGGTGCTTACCTGGTCACGGCCTTGTGGAAGACCTTCTTGCCCTTGCGGATGATGATGCCGTCGCCGGCGAACTTCTCCTGCGGGATGCTCTCGTCGATGCTCTCGACCTTCTTCTCGTCCACAACGATGCCGCCCTGCTGGACGAGGCGGCGGGCCTCGCCGCGGCTCGGGCACAGCCCCGTGGCGACAAGCAGCGAGAGGATGTTGATGCCGCCGTTTTCAAAGTCGGCGTCCGCGAGCACGGTGGTCGGCATATTGGCGCTGTCGCCGCCGGCGCCGAAGAGCGCCTTGGCCGCGTTCTCCGCCTTCTTTGCCTCCTCCTCGCCGTGGACGAGCGCGGTGAGCTCGTAGGCAAGGATCTCCTTGGCGCGGTTGAGCTGGCTGCCCTCCCACTTGTCCATCTCGTCGATCTGCTCGAGCGGCAGGAAGGTCAGCATACGGATGCACTTCAAAACGTCCGCGTCGCCGACGTTGCGCCAATACTGGTAGAAGTCGTAGGGGCTTGTCTTGTTCGGGTCGAGCCACACCGCGCCGCTGGCGGTCTTGCCCATCTTCTTGCCCTCGCTGTTCATCAGCAGCGTGATGGTCATGGCGTGCGCGTCCTTGCCGAGCTTCCTGCGGATCAGCTCCGTGCCGCCGAGCATATTGCTCCACTGGTCGTCGCCGCCGAACTGCATATTGCAGCCGTAGTGCTGGAAGAGGTAATAGAAGTCGTAGGACTGCATGATCATGTAGTTGAACTCAAGGAAGCTCAGGCCCTTTTCCATACGCTGCTTGTAGCACTCGGCACGGAGCATATTGTTGACGCTGAAGCAGGCACCCACCTCGCGCAGCAGCTCGATGTAATTGAGCTTTAAGAGCCAGTCGGCGTTGTTGACCATGATGGCCTTGCCTTCGCCGAAGTCGATGAAGCGCTCCATCTGCTTTTTGAAGCAGTCGCAGTTGTGCTGAATGGTCTCCGGCGTCATCATGCTTCGCATATCGCTGCGTCCGGAGGGGTCGCCGATGTAGCCCGTGCCGCCGCCGACGAGGACGACGGGGCGGTTGCCCGCCATCTGCAGGCGCTTCATCAGGCACAGCGCCATGAAGTGACCGACGTGCAGGCTGTCCGCCGTCGGGTCAAAGCCGATGTAGAAGGTCGCCTTGCCGTTGTTGACCATTTCGCGGATCTCCGGCTCGTTCGTGACCTGCGCGATCAGGCCGCGCGCCTGCAGCTCTTCATAAATACCCATTGTATATTTCTCCCTGTCACTTTTTGATTTGGTAAGCCGCCGCCAATTTCACGAGACCGCGGCTGAGAAGCTCTAAATTTTCATCGTCGATGCGGTTATCCTTCCCCGTCGGGCAGATGAAACGCCCGAAGCCGGGGACGCGGCGCACCGCGCAGACCGCGACGCCCTGCTTGAAGGCGCGCTGGTCGCCGGGGAAATGCACGAGACCGTCCACCTTGTCGTAGCAGGTCTTGCGCTCGGAGTTTTCAAAGCTCGAATTGATCGCGTCGAGCAGCTCGCCGTTCCAGCGGGCGCCCTTGCCCGGCAGGATCAGCAGCTCGTCCCCGCTGCCCACGCAGTCGAGGCAGAGGACGGGCTTCTCCTTGGCGCTCGGATAGCGCTTGCGGAAGCCCTTGGCGCCCCGCATATTGTCGCTGCCGCCGTCCAGAAAGAGGAAGCAGACGTCGTTGCGGTAGCGCGGCGTGAGCTGCTCGGCGGTGCGGAGCAGCGCCGCCACGCCGGAGGTGTTGGCGTTGACATTGTTCTTCTCCGACGGGCCGTATTTGAGATACGCCAGCGCGCCGACCAGCAGCACGAGAAAGAGCGGCAGCGTCAGGTTCGGAAGGCTCAGCGCGAAGGTCACGCCGAGGGAGACCGCGAAGCAGAGCACCAGCGCCAGCACGGGCGTGAGCGCCTGATAGAGCATATAGGTCACCGGCCGCGTCGGGCAGAGGATCGCCGGCAGCGGCTCGCGCAGCGGCGTATCGTAGTGCGCGGCATAGAGGATGCTCGCCCGCTCGGGATCGCCCGCGATGACGTTCACCGCCTTGCCGCAGTCGTTGAGCTTTGCGTCGTAGCCGAGCGCGCGCAGCTGCCCCATGAGGTAGGTGCGCATATTTTCTTTTTCCTGTGCCTTGCGCCGCACGGGATAGTCCCGCGTGATGCGCTGCGCGTACTGGTCCATCGGCAGCGGTTCTCCTTTTTTCAGATCAGCAAATCAACTGATATTGTAATGCCATACGGCGAAAAATGCAATTCTTTTTTACGTTAAAGCGAATCAAAACGAAGAATTCACAGCGCGCTGCGGAACGCGTCCGCCGCGCTCAGCAGCTCCTCCGCGCCGCGCAGCTGCGTTTCGGTCGCCGCCGCGCCGCCGGTCAGCCGCGCAAGCTCCGCGCAGCGCTGTGCGCGGTCAAGCTCCACGACGCGCGTGAAGGTGCGTCCGTTCTCCTCGCCCTTCTCGACGGAAAAGTGCGTGTCCGCCATCGCGGCGAGCTGCGGCAGATGCGTCACGCAGAGCACCTGACGCCTGCGCGAGAGCTTTGCCATCTTCTCCGCCACGCGCTGGGCGGCGCGGCCCGAGACGCCGGTATCCACCTCGTCGAAGACCATCGTCATCACATGATCCTGCTCGGCGAGCACGTTTTTGAGCGCGAGCATGATGCGCGCGAGCTCGCCGCCCGAGGCGATCTTGTGGATGGGCTTGAGGTCCTCGCCCGCGTTCGCGCTCATGAGGAAGCGCACCGTGTCGATGCCCGTCGCGTCCGGCTCATGCTCTGTAAAGTCGATGGAAAAGCGGACCTTGTTCATGTCAAGCTCGCGCAGCTCCCGCAGAATGCGCTCCTCGAGCACTTTTGCCGCAGCCTTGCGCGCGTCGGAAAGCGTGCGCGCCGCGGCGAGCATTTCCTTTTCCTGCTTGGCAAGCGTCCCCTGAAGCTGCACGATGCGATCATCCGCGTATTCGATCTCGTCAAGCTCTTTTTTACTGCGCTCGAGGTAATCGAGCATCTCGCCGACCGTCGCGCCGTACTTTTTCTTGAGGCGGTAGAGCTGGTCGGCGCGGCTTTCCACCGCGTCGAGCTCCTGCGGGGAAAAGTCCATCTCACTTCTCAGGTCGCGCACCGTTTCGGCGAGATCGTAAACGTCGGAATACAGGCTCTCCAGCCGCTCGCACAGCTCGGAGAAGCGAGCGCCGAGGGCGCGCACACTGTGGAGCGCGTTCTCCGCGTTCTTGAGCTGGCTCGCCGCGCCGAGGCCGTCGTCCCCGCCGGAGAGGGCGTAGTCCGCCGCGGCGAAGGCGTCCATGAACTTTTCGGCGTTGCGCAGCAGCTCGCGCCGCGCAAGAAGCTCTTCCTCCTCGCCGTCGCGCAGCTCCGCGCGCTCCAGCTCGGCGATCTGATGGCGCAGCGTGTCGACGCGGCGGGCCTTTTCCGCCTCGTCCATTTCAAGCGCCTCGATCTGCCGCCGGGTCTCACGCGCCGCCTGATAACGCTCGGTATAGGCTTCCGGCAGGCCGTCGAGCCGGGCGAAGCGGTCGAGGTACGCGCCGTGCTGCTCCTCGTCGAGCAGCTGCGTGCCCTCGTGCTGGCCGTGGATATTCAAAAGGCTCGTCCCCAATGCGCGCAGCTGCGCGACCGTGATGGGCCGTCCGTTCGCGCGGCAGATGTTCTTGCCGTCGGCAAAGATGTCGCGCTGGAGCAGCAGCACGCCGTCCTCCGGCTCGACGCCGAGCGCGGCGAGCACAGGAAGCGAGGCGTCCACGCCGTCAAATTCCGCGCTGACGAAGGCCTTGGCCGCGCCCGTGCGGATCAGGTCGCGCGAGGTGCGCGCGCCGAGCACCGCGCCGAGCGAGTCGATGACGATGGACTTGCCCGCGCCGGTCTCGCCGGTGAGCGCGTTGAAGCCCGCGCGGAACGAGATGTCCGCGCGCTCGATGACGGCGATGTTTTCGATGTGGAGAAGCTGAAGCATTGCGGCCTTCTCCCCTTCTTACTTGATCATGGCGGTCAGCTCGGTGCAGAATTCCGCCGCACTCTGCTCGTCGCGCAGCACGACGAGCACCGTGTCGTCGCCGCTGACCGTGCCGACGATGGCGGGGATCTCCATGCCGTCAAAGGCGGAGCCTGCCGCGGGGCCGAGGCCCGGCATCATCTTCACCACGACGAGGTTCTGCGCACGGTCGGCGCTGAGGATGCTCTCGCGCAGGATGACCTGCAATCTGCCGGCAAAGTTGAGCTTGATCTTCTGCGCGCTCACGGCGTAGCGGTAGCGCCCGCCGCCGACCGGCTCCTTGATGAGGTGGAGCTGCTTGATGTCGCGCGAGATGGTCGCCTGCGTGCTCTCTATGCCCTGCTCCTGCAGCTTCGAGAGAAGCTGCTCCTGTGTTTCGATCGGCTCGGCCTCAATGATGGCCAGAATTTTCTCCTGTCGGTTATTCTTCATGTCCCAACACTCCCATCAACATCTTTTTTTGCAGAATATCGCAAAAGCTCTTATTGGAAAGCCTTACGAGCTTTGTTTCATATTTTGAGCGCCGGATCTCCACGGCGTCGCCGTTGCGCAGCGAGAACGCCCGCCCGCCGTCGGCGGAGAGAAAGATCGGCTTGTAGCCGGTCTTTTCCGTCTGCACGGTGACGGTGCGCTCCGGCGAGAGCACATAGGAGTTGGCGTGCACGCTGTGCGCGCAGATCGGACTGACGATGAGGTTGCGCGCCGTGGGCTCGACGACCGGCCCGCCCGCGGAGAGCGAATAGGCCGTGGAGCCGGTCGGGCTCGCGACGATCACGCCGTCGCCCGTCACATCGAGCAGCCGTCCCTGCTCGGTCCGAATGTGGAGCCGGATCACGCGGGACACCGCTCCGCGGGTCACGACTGCCTCGTTGAGCGCAAGGTTGGAGTAGATGACGCGCCCCTCGCGCACCACGCTGACGTCGAGCATCATGCGGCTCTCGACCGTGTATTTTTCGTCCATCAGCTCGCCGAGGCGGCCAAGCTCCTTCTGCTCCAACTCCGCCATGAAGCCGAGCGAGCCGAGGTTCACGCCGAGCACCGGAATGTCGCGGTGCGCCGCGGTCTTGGAAAGGTGCAGGATCGTGCCGTCGCCGCCGAAGGCGATGATCATGTCCGCGCCGCGCAGCTCCTGCTGGAGCGGACGGATATCGAGGCCGTAGCCCTCGGGCTTCTCCTCGTTGCGGAACGGCACGCACACGACGTTCGGACAGTGAACGCTGTCGAGGATGCGCTTGGCCTCCTTGGCGACGGTCAGCTCATGGTCGCGGTAGGGGTTTGGACAAAGTATCACCTTTTTAAGCATCGTTTTCGCCTTTCTTTTCCTCCAGCGCCGCGTGGGACGCCTCGACCAGAGCCTTCAGGTCATGGACCGGCGGCTCCTCCTCCGCGCGGGAGAGATAGCCGAGATATTCAATGTTCCCCTCGGGGCCGCGAATGGGAGAGTACGTCAGGCCAAGGACAGTAAAGCGACTTTCCTTTGCGTGCTCCAGAAAGTGCTCGAGCACCTCCAGATGCACGGCGGGATCGCGCACGACGCCCTTTTTGCCGACCTTTTCCCGTCCTGCCTCGAACTGCGGCTTGACGAGGCAGACGGCGTGGCCGTCCGGCTTCAGAAGCCCCGCGAGCGCGGGCAGAATGAGCTTGAGCGAGATAAACGACACGTCCACGGACGCGAAATCCAGCTCGTCGGGGATCTGCTCGTGCGTGAGATAGCGCGCGTTCGTGCGCTCCATACACACCACGCGCTCGTCACTGCGGAGCCTCCAGTCGAGCTGACCGTAGCCGACGTCCACGGCGTAGACCTTCTTCGCGCCGTTTTGCAGCATACAGTCGGTGAAGCCGCCGGTAGACGCGCCGATGTCGGCGCAGATACAGTTCGTGAGCGTGATGGGAAACGCCGCCATCGCCTTTTCGAGCTTGAGCCCGCCGCGGCTGACGTAGCGCAGCGTGTGGCCGCGCACCTCGAGCGCCGCGTCGGCGGCGACCGGCGTGCCGGCCTTATCGACCTTTTGCCCGTTCACATAGACAATGCCGCTCATAATGCTCGCCTGCGCCTTGGCGCGCGTTTCGGCAAGGCCGCGCGCAACGAGCGCGACGTCCAATCGTTCCTTTGTACTCATTGGCAGACCTCCTTTGCCGTGCGTGCCAGGCTCTCCGCGTCCAGTCCGCATTGGCGGTACAGCTCGCCGACGCTCCCCTGCTCGATGAATCTGCGCCCGAGGTTGCAGAGCATGAGCCTCTGCGGCTCGTGCCCCTCCTCGGCGAGGATCGCCGCGATGCGCTGGCCGATGCAGCCCACGCCCGAGCATTCCTCCGCGACCAGCAGCCGCTTCGTTGTGCCGAAGATTCTGGAAAGCTCGCCGCCGCGGAAGGGCGAAATGCGGTTGAGCTTGACCACCCGCGCCTCGATGCCGTCCTCGTGCAGCAGCTCCGCCGCGCCGAGCACGTTGTTGATGAGCGTGCCGTAGGCGCAGAGCGTGATGTCCTTCCCTGTGCGCAGCTCGGCAAAATCCCCGGCGCTCGTATCGGCGGTGAAGGCGCCCTCGCCGCCGCGCGGATAGCGGATGGCGACCGGGCCGGTCATTTCAAAAAGCGCGCGGCGCAGCATGGCGCGCAGCTCCGCGAAGCTCGCGGGGCAGAGCACCGTCATATTCGGGATGCCGGATAAAAATACCGTGTCCATCACGCCGTGATGCGTCGCGCCGTCCGCACCGACCAGGCCCGCGCGGTCGACCGCAAAGACGACGTGCAGTCCGCTCAGCGCCACATCGTGCAGCAGCTGGTCGTAGGCGCGCTGGAGAAAGCTCGAATACACGGCGAACACCGGGAGCGCGCCCTGCTTGGCAAGGCCCGCCGCCATCGCGGCGGCGTGTCCCTCGGCGATGCCGACGTCAAAAAAGCGGTCGGGGAAACGCCCGGCAAAGGGCGTGAGACCCGTGCCGTCCTCCATCGCCGCGGTGATCGCGCACACGCGCGGGTCCTCCTCGGCAAGCTCCGTGAGCGCCGCGCCGAAGACGGAGGAAAAGCTTTCCTTCGCCGGAGGAACCGCGCCGGTCGCGGCGTCGAACGGTCCGACGCCGTGGAATTTCCACGGCTCACGCTCGGCAGGCGCGTAGCCGTGCCCCTTCTGCGTGCGGACATGGACGAGCACCGGGCGCTTCATCTCCCGCGCCCATTCGAGCGCGGTGGTGAGCTGCGCGAGGTCGTGCCCGTCCACAGGACCGAGGTAGGCGAAGCCCATGTCCTCGAACATCGTGGCGTTGGGCAGCATGGCCTTTTTGAGCCCTGTTTTGAGCGAGTGGTTGAAGCGGTAGAGCGCGCGTCCGGCGGCCGAGCCGCTCAGTGCGTTGTGGTACGCCTTCTTGAAGGCAAAGTACTCCGGCTTCGTGCGCAGGCGCGAGAGATGCTCGCTCATCGCGCCGACGTTGCGGTCGATGGACATACCGTTGTCGTTGAGGATAACGATCAGCGGCTCGCCGGAGGCGCCGGCGTTGTTGAGCCCCTCATAGGCAAGGCCGCCGGTGAGCGCGCCGTCGCCGATGAGGGCAAGCACGCTGTAATCCTCATGCAGCATCGTGCGGGCGCGCGCCATGCCGAGCGCCACGGAGACGGAGTTGGAGGCATGACCGGCGATGAAGGCGTCGTGTACGCTCTCGCAGGGCTTGGGAAAGCCCGAGATGCCGCCGAGCTGCCGCAGCGTCGGAAAGCGGTCCGCGCGGCCGGTGAGTATTTTATGAACGTAGCACTGATGCCCCACGTCAAAAACGAGGCGGTCGCGCGCCGTGTCGAACACGCGGTGGATGGCGACGGTCAGCTCCACCACACCGAGGTTCGAGGCGAGGTGCCCGCCGGTGCGCGAGACCTGCGTGACAAGAAAGCCGCGCAGCTCGTCGCAGAGAAGCGGAAGCTCCGAGCCGTCGAGCGCCCGGAGGTCTTCCGGCGAATGAATTCGGTCCAAGATCAACGTAGTATCCCCTTGCAGTTGTTTTCGGGCGGCCCGGCAGGAGCGCGGGATACCGCCGTCATGTCAAATCATGGTCATTATAGACCATCGTGCGGAAATATACAAGATATACAGCGCGATATTCACCGCAAAATTTTTGTGAACGACGCAAAACAGGGCGGAGACCCGAAGGTCTCCGCCCTGCCGGGCGTTACTTGTTCCGCGTTTCCATGCTGTGCGAGAGCGCGGCGAGGAAGTCCGCTTCTCCGCCGAACAGACCGAGCGCGGAGATCGCCTCGTCGGTCAGACGCACGACCTCACGCTCGCACGCCGCAAGGCCGAGGAGATCGACGAAGGTGGTCTTTTTCTCCGCCTTGTCCGAGCCGATGGGCTTGCCGAAGGTCGCCTCGTCGCCGATCACGTCGAGCATATCGTCGCGGATCTGGAAGGCAAGGCCGAGCGCGTCGGCATAGCGCTGCGCCGCATCCGCCTGCTCCGCCGTGCCGCCCGCGGCGGCGACGCCCATCAGGCAGGCCGCGCGGATGAGCGCGCTCGTTTTGCGCAGATGGATCGCCATCAGCTCGCCGCGGTCGAGGGAGCGGCCCTCCCATTCGAGGTCGAGCTGCTGGCCGCCGCAGATGCCGGCGTGACCCGCGGCGTGCGTCAGGATCTGCCCACAGCGCAGCGCGCGCTCCGGCGCAAGCGGCGCGGAGAGCACCGTTTCAAAGGCGAGAGCCTGCAGCGCGTCGCCCGCCAGCACGGCGGTGGCCTCGCCGAACACCTTGTGGTTCGACGGCTTGCCGCGGCGCAGATCGTCGTCGTCCATGCACGGCAGATCGTCGTGAATGAGCGAATAGGTATGCAGCAGCTCCACGCCGCAGGCGGCGGGAAGCGCGGCGTGAACGTCGCCGCCGCAAAGGCGGCAGAATTCCAGCGTCAGGATCGGCCGCAGGCGCTTGCCGCCCGCGGTGAGACTGTAGCGCATGGCGTCGAGCAGCCGCGCGTAGGGCTCGTCCGCGGCGACGCATTGTGCATCGAGAAAGTCCTCGACCATCGTGCGGTATTCCTCCATGCGGAGGGCAAACAGTTCTCGTTCCATGTACTATTCCTCCGCAGCAAAGGGGGCTTCTACCGGCGCGCCGTCCGCGCCTTTGGTCAGGCGCACGACCTTCTGCTCCGCCTCGTCGAGCATTTTTCCGCAGGAGGTGACGAGCTTCGTCCCCTCCTCAAAGAGCTTGAGCGAGTCGGCTAACTTCGCGTCGCCGCGCTCAAGCTGCGACACGATCTCCTCGAGCCGCGTGATGTTATCCTCAAAGCTTTTTGCCATGGTTGTTCTCTCCTCTCGTTTCGTTGACCGTACAGACCAGACTGCCCCGTCCGAGCGTCACGTCGATCGTCTCGCCGACGGTCACCTCGTCCGCGCTGCGGAGCACCGTACCGTTCGCCGTCCGCGCCACGGCATAGCCGCGCGCGAGCACCGCGAGCGGGCTCATCGCGTGGAGCGACGCGCACAGCGCGGCAAAGCGCTGCCGCCGCTCCCCCACCTGCTTTTCCGCAAGCGAGGCAAGGCTCTTCTGCGTGTAGTCGAGCAGCAGGCGCTTGTCCGCGATGAAGGCCATTGGGTCGCGCAGCACGCGCTTCCGCTCCAAGGCGGTCAGCCATTCGCGCAGCGCGGAAAGGCGGCTTTCCTCCGTTTTGGTCATGCTTCGCTCCAGCGCCGTGAGCCGGGCGCGGACGTCATTCCGGTCGGGCACGGCGATCTCCGCGGCGTTCGACGGCGTGGACGCCCGCGCGTCGGCGACATAGTCGGCGATGGTGACGTCCGGCTCGTGACCGACGGCGGAGATGACGGGGATCTCCGATTCGTAGATGGCGCGCGCCACACGCTCGTCGTTGAACGCCCAGAGGTCCTCGATGGAGCCGCCGCCGCGGCCCGTGATGATGAGGTCCGCGACCTTGTATCTGTTTGCGTAGCGCAGCGCGCCGACGATCTCCGGCGGGGCCTCGGTTCCCTGCACGCGCACGCCGAGGAGCTTGACCTCCGTCAGCGGCCAGCGTGCGCGGAGAATACGGAGCATATCGTGCACCGCCGCGCCGGCGGGCGAGGTGATGATGGCGATGGTTTTCGGGTATTTCGGCAGCGGCTTTTTGTGCGCGGGATCGAAAAGCCCCTCGCGCTCCAACTGCGCCTTGAGCTGCTCGAAGGCGACGTGCAGGTCGCCCGCGCCCTCCGGCGATAGCTCGGAGACATAAAGCTGATAGGCCCCGTCGCGCGGGAACACGCTGATGCGCCCGAAGGCGATGACCTTCATGCCGTTCTCGGGACGGAAGCGCAGACGCAGGGCGTTTCCCTTGAACAGCGCGCAGCGCATCGCGCCCTCGGCGTCCTTGAGCGTGAAGTAGTGGTGGCCCGAGGGGTAGAGCTTGTAGTTCGAGATCTCGCCGCGCACGAAGATCTCCTGCAGCTGCGGCACGCGGTCGAGCAGAGCCTTGATGAAGTTGTTGGCCTCGCTGACCGAGAAGATCATTTGCTGTTCCATGCGTTCTCCTGTGAAGCGTTTTTCCTTTGCAGATACCGGATATACAAAGCAGAGCGCCGCCGTGCGCGGTGCTCTGCTTCTTCGCTTATTCTGCGCTGATCTCCGCGCGCACGAACGAGCCGAGGATGCCGTTGATGAACTTCACGGTCTCGGGCGTTTCGTACTTCTTGGCGATCTCCACCGCCTCGTTGATGGCGACAGAGTTCGGCACGTCGCGGAAATAGAGGATCTCGTACATCGCCACGCGCATGATGGCGGAGGCCACGAGCGGGATGCGGTCAAAGCTCCAGCCCTTGGCGTACCTGGCGATGAATTCGTCCAGCTCCGGCGCGTGATCGGCCACGCCGCACACGAGCGCGCGGATATACTCCGCCTGCTTGGCGTTGGGCGCTTCGCTGTAAAGCTCATCCTCGCCGGAGAGCTCGGCAAAGCCGTCGCGGCTCAGCCGCTCGGCGACCAGCTCCTCCGCCGTTTTGTCGGTGAAGCTCAGCTCATACGCCAGATGCACGGCAATCTCTCTTGCAGTATTGCGAACCATAGACGTTTCGTCCTTTTCTCTTTCTTGTTAGTTGAAGCTGATGCCGCCCACATGGACGTTGACCGCCCGGACAGAGAAGCCCGTCATCGTCTCGACCGCGCTCATCACGGCGTCCTGCACCTTGGCGGCGGTCTCGGGAATGGCGAAGCCGTATTTCACCGTCAGGTAAACGTCCAGCGTGATCTCGCCGTCCTGAATGTCCATGCGGATGCCGCGTGCGGGCTTCTTGCCCATGAACTGCTCGGTGAGCTGCTCGGTCATGGTGGTCATCATGGCGCCGACGCCCTCGATCTCGCCGATGGCCTCGGACGCGATCGCGACCACAACATCCTCGGAAATGTTGATGCTGCCGTCGCTCGCGGACTGCGTCAGATATTCGCGGTTTTCGCCCATTGCTGTCTCTCCTTGCTATACGGTAGTGATACTCAGCATACGCTATGCTCAATTATTAGTATTCTACCATCTTTTGCCGCAAATTACAACAGCTAATTTACTTCTAATATTTTGATGCAGTCGGCACTGAGGTCTGTCTCCTGCTTGACGATGTCGGTGATCTTCGCGATGTCCTCGGTCTGAAGTCCGTCCTCGCCCGCCGAGACCACCACGCTCACGCCGTCGTCGGCCATGAAGACCACGCAGTCCGTGTAGCCCTTGGCGGTGATCATGTTTTCGATCTGCGCTTCGGCGAGCGTGTAGGCCGCGAGCGTCTGGATGCTCTGCGCAGCCTCTGCCGCTGCCGCCTCATCGACCTCTGCCGCGCCGCTTGCCTCCTGCAGAAGACTCAGCGCGCTGTCGCGGGCCTGCTGGCGCGTGAGCCGCGCGGTCGCAAAGTAGTCGCCCGGCAGCGCTTCGCCGGAGACCTCCTCTGCGTCGCCCTCCGTGCCGTCCACCAGCGTGGCCTGCCCGAGGATCTTGTCGGTCTCCTCTACCTGCTGCGCGTAGCGTCCGTTCAGAAAGATCGCCCCGCACACGAGCAGTAAGACCGCTCCCGCCACCATGTTCCGTTTCCACAGCTTTTTCATGTTCTTCCTCCCCAAAATAATGATTTTCATGGTTTCCCCTGTAATACGGTGATCTTGTCGCTCGGCAGCGCCGTCAGGGCGCTGACCGCCTGCGTCACGGCAAGGCGCACGCCCGCGCTGCCGCCGCCCTCGCAGACCACGAGCGCCCCAACGTAGCGCGGATAGACGCGGTTCGTCACCACGACCTCCTGCGTGCCGCTGCCCGTACCGACGACGACCGTCTCGCTCTTGCGCTTCACGTCCTCGCTCCCGCTGCGCTCGGTGGTCGTGTCCTGTGCCAGCTCGCGCTTCGTGCCGGAGTCCACGGTGAGCATCAGCCGCAGCTCGCCCACGCCGTCGATGGCGCGCAGGATGTTCTCCATCTCCTCCTGCACCGCGCCGCGGTCGAACGCCTCGGCGTCCGGACGGCCGGCTGTTGGCTCGGCCTCCGCATTTCCTCCCGGCAGCAGCATCAGCACGATGCCGAGGAGCGCCGCGAGCGCGGCGAGACGGTATTTTTTCAATCCCTCGAGCCACTTCCCCGCCCGCGCATCCTTCATCTCTCCGCCCTCCATTCCTGCTTCTCCGGCGCGATCCCCAGCTCCTGCGTGAGGAGCGCGGAGAGCTCCGCGTTTTCCTCGCCGAAGAGCACCGCGCGGTCGGGAAAGAACGCGCCGTCCTCCTCGCGCACCGTGACCTCTGCCGTGACCTCAGTGCCGAGGGCGTGTGCTTTGTCCTCAATATATGCGCCCGTCCGCTCCGCTATGACCGCCGCGAGCGACTGCCCGCTCACGTCGCGGTATTGCTCCTCCAATGCCACGCGGTCGGCGGAGAAGCCGTCGAGGTCGAGCGCCAGCTCCCACGGCTCCGCCGTCCCGAGCGGGCGCAGCATACAGAGAATGAGCACCAGTCCGCCGGAAAAGCGCGCGAGCTTCCGCACGCTTCCCTCGGGCGTGAGCTGATCGAGAAGGCTCACGAGAAAGGCGCAGCTCACCACGCCGAGGAGCCATTGCCGTAAAAATGCCATCACATCACCACCATGGAAATGGATACGAGCAGCGCCGCGAGCAGCAGTGCCGCGCAGGCCGCCGTCATGCCGAGGACGAGGGCGAAGGCGTCGCCGAGCTGCTCGAGCAGCCGCTCAAGCGGCTTGACGCCGCTGACCGCCGAGACGAAAGCCGCCGCGCGGTAGAGCAAAAACTGCACGCTCAGCCGCACGAGCGGCGCGAGGCAGGCGAGCAGCACGCCCAGCACGCCGGCCGCCCCGATGGCCGCGCGCAGCGAATGGGCCGCGCTGAGCACCATCTCGGCGGACTCCGCGAGAATGCTCCCGACCACCGGCACCGCGCCGGAGACCGCCGTCTGTGCCGCCTTGACCGCCGCGCGGTCCGCGCTTCCGGTGAGCACGCCGCTGACCGACAGATAGAGCGTGAAGGCCGCCACCGCGCCGCACAGCAGCCAGGAGATGAGCTTTTTGAGTCCGTCCGCGAGCTTGTCCAGACCGCTCTCCGGCAGCGCCGCGCCCGCCGAGGCAAGAGCGATGTGGCAGTAGACCAGCGGGAGCAGCAGCTCGTGGATGAGCGTTGTGAGCGCGTCGGCGGCAAAGAGCGTGCCGACCTGCCAGGCGCTCGCCGTGAACACGCCGCCGCAGCCCGCGAGCGCCGCCGCCATCGTCGGCAGCAGGAGCTTGGTGATGTCGGCAAGATCCTGCATGGTCGCCGTTCCCAGCCCGATGAGCGAGGAAAGGTCGCCCGCCGAGAGCGTCGTCACGCACAGCACGCCGACGAGCGGCACAAAGCGGGAGGCGTTCTCGCCGAGCGAGGACGCAAAGCCGTCCGCGGCTCCCGTGAGCAGGACGGTCAGCGCGAGCAGCACCGCCCCGCGCAGCGAGCGGTCCAGCGACGCGCGCAGCGCGTCGAAGAAGCTTTGCACGAGGAGCTGTACGCCCTCCTCCGTGATGCCTTCACCCTCTGCCAGCGCCGCCGCTTCCTCCGGCAGCGCGTCGAGAAGCTCGCCCGGAAGCTGCACGGCGCAGACCGGAACGGTCAGGAGCGCGAGCGTGAGCAGAAGAAATACCGTCCTTCTCACAGCCAGCCCTCCACCAGCTCCACCACGGCGAGCAGCAGCGGAGCGGCTGCGGTCAGCGCACAGACCGCGCCGGCGGTCTCGAGCACGGAGGCAAGAGCGCCCTGCGCGGCGTCGCGGCAGAAGGCGCCGCCCACGCGCACCGTCAGCGCAATGGCGAGCACCTTCCAAAGCGGCGTGAACACCGCACCCGAAAGTCCCGTTTTCTCTGCGAGCGTGCGAAGCAGCGCAGCCAGCGGTTCTCCTGCCGCGATGAGCAGAGCCGCCGCGCAGGCGGCGGCGCACAGCGCCAGCAGCAGCGCCAGCTCTCCCTCGTTTCGCCGCAGCAGCGAGGCGACCGCCGCCGTGATGACGCACAGCGCGAATACCTTCAGCAAAAGCTCCATCGCTCAGAACCCGAAGAGCGTTTTGACCAGCTCAAAGAGCGAGCTGATCTCCCGCACGAGCAGCATCATCGTCGTCACCAGTCCCGCAAGGCTCACGAGCATCGCCTGATCGGGCCGGTCCGAGCGCACGAGCAGCTGATTGAGCACCGCGACCACGATGCCGATGGCGGCGATCTTGAATACCAGATCAATGTCCATAGCGATCTCCTGTGTAAAGTGTTTTTCCTGTTCAGATAAGCAGTATCGTGACAAGGAGACTCAGGCTGAAGCAGAGCGTCGTCACGAGCCGGGTATCCCGCGCGCTCTGCCGCTCCCGCTCCGTGAGCGTACCGCGCAGCGCCTGCGCCGCCGCGCGCAGGGCGCGGAGCACCGCGTCCTCCTCCCCGCCGAAGGCGTCGGCAAGACCGGATAGCACAGCCTGCTCCCGCTCGCCGAGCGGCGTCCGGGCGGCGGCTTCGCGCCAGCCGTCCGGCAGCGGCGTCCCATTCTCCAGCTGCGCGAGCACGTCGGCGAAGAAGGCGTCGGCGTACTTCCCCGCGCCGCGCTGTCCGAGCAGCCGCGGCAGCGGCATGAGCGAGGCGCGTATCCCGCGCTCCAAGCCCTCCAATGCGGCGGAAAGCTCCCGCAGGGCGGCACGCTCCTGCCTCCGTGCGCCGAGCAGCGCATGGCATTGGAGCGCCGCGCCGCAGAGGATCAGGGCGGCTCCGAGCAGCTTCATGGCAGCAGCTCCTCCACGCGGTACCGCCGCTCCTCGCCCATGCCCTCGATGACGACGGCGCGCCGGAACACGCCGGAGTCGCGCAGCAGCGGCCAGAGCGGCTTTTGCCGCAGCTCGTCAAGGCCGGCGGCGTGCATCGTCGCGAGCAGCGCCGCGCCGCAGTTTGCGGCGTGCGCCATCGCCGCAATGTCCTCGGCCGCCGTGATCTCATCGACCGCGATGACCTGCGGGTTCATTGCCCGCAGCACCATGCCGATGCCCTGCGCCTTGGGGCAGAGCGTGAGCACGTCCGTGTGCGTCCCCAATGCCATCTGCGCCTCTCCTCCGGCGCAGACAGCGATCTCTCCGCGCTCGTCCACCACCGCGACGCGCAGCGCCGCGCGGTCCTCGCTTCCGAACGAGAGCGTGCGGATGAGGTCGCGCAGAAGCGTCGTCTTGCCGCCGCCCGGCGGCGAGAGCAGGAGCGTGCTCCGGAAGGCTCCCGCGCAGAACAGGCTGTCTGCCGTCGGCTCGGCCAGGCCGATCCGCTCGGTGACGATGCGCAGCGAGAGCGAGGAAATGTCTCGCAGGCTCGCGACCGCGCCGTTCCGCAGCACCGCCGTGCCGCACACGCCGAGCCGGAAGCCGCCGTGCAGGCACAAAAAGCCCTGCCGCAGCGTTTCCGCGCAGGCATAGCGCGAATAGTCCGTCACCGTGTCGACCATCTGCGCGAGGTCGCGCGGCGTGACGCGGCTATCCGCGCCGAAATACGGCAGCGAGACCTCCCCCTCTGGCAGCAGCGCGGCGGGGGGCTGTCCGGCACGCAGACGGAACTCCTCCGTGTATCGCTTGCGATGGTCCGGCATTTGCAGCGCCGCGCGTCGGAACCGAGGCGGCAGCAGCGCCGCCGCCTCCTCGCAGCGCGCAATGGCCCTGGCTTCGTTCATGCGCTCTCCCCCTTGTCCGTCAGATACCCCACTCTATGCGAGGAGCGGACAGGTCATGCCTGTTCGCCTGAAAAAATGCGGATGAAGAAAAAAGCGGCGGGAGCTCCCGCCGCTTCGCGCTCGTAGCTTTTATTTGCCGCCGCAGCTGCAGCAGTTCGTCGGCGTGTCCGCGCCGCCCTCCGCGATGCCGGCGGGGAAGAAATCATCCACTGGGAAGCAGACGCTCTCGAACATCTCGCAGGGATCGTCGCAGGAGCTGCACGAAATGCTGCCGACCGGCTGGCAGCTGCCGCTCGGGATGCAGTAGTCGAATACCGGAATGAGCAGCTGCGTGCCGCGCTCGAGCCGCACGATGGAGAACTGTCCGATGGAGATGCACACGCGCCTGGTCTGCGGCTCGAAGAGAATGGGTTCGTCGAAGGCTTCGGCAATGCCCGTGGGCACGCCCGTGACCGCTGCGCAGTCGCAGCAGTTCCCGCAGGAGCAGTCGACAATGCGCGCGCACAGCAGCAGTGGGTCGACAGCCGTGACCACGGCGGTCGGCAGGTTTGCCGTGAGGTCGATGGGATAGTCCGCGCCGCCGGGCACGGGATACGAGGAGAATACCTTCGCGCGGCTCTCTCCGCCGAAGAGCATCACGCGCTTATCGAAGGTCGCAAGGCCCTCAATCTCCGTTGCGCGCATCCCGTTGTTCACCGCCTGCAGGATCACGCGGTAGTAAAAGCGCATATCGACCGTAAAGAAGCCGCGGTTGAAGCTCACCGGCTCCACATCCACGCCGACGTGCAGCAGCTCCACGCGGCCGCCGCGGATGCTCTGCGAGGCGTCGATGACGCTCTGGGCCGTCGCCGTGGGGTAAAAGGTCAGGTCCTCGATGCAGTCCTTATCCTTGCAGGACGAGAAGATCTTTTTCGTATGGATACAGACCGCTTCGCGCACGCCGTTGGCGCTCGTGATCGGGCCTGCGGTCACTTTTTCAGCCATGGAAATACCTCCTGATCTAAGTACTGATGAAAGATTGGCTTTCTTTCAGTCCAGTCTATGCCGAGCGGCGGGAATGGTGAAAAATCCACTATACAAATTTAAGGAAACGCGCTATAATAAGGAAAATATCGGACAGGAGGGCTGCCCTATGGCGCGCATGGGCTTCATTCAGGATAAGCTCGAGATCAAATTTCTTCTTCTCTACATTGCCTCGCGGCTCATCGAGCCGGTGCCGTTTGAGGCCATGCAGGAGCTTGCGATGATCGACGACGGCGTGGACTTCTTCGATTTCTCGGAGTGCATGAATGACCTCGTCACCTCCGGGCACCTCACGCTCTCGGAGGACGGGCTCTATGCCATCACGGAGAAGGGCCTGCGCAACGGGCAGATCTGCGAATCGAGCCTTCCCTACTCCGTGCGCCTCGCGGCGGACAAGAACATCACCGTGTTCAATCAGAAGCTGCGCCGCCGCGCACAGATCCGATCCGAGATCACGCCGCGCCCCAACGGCACCTACACCGTCTCCCTCGCCTTCTGCGACGAGCAGGACAGCCCGCTTCTGAAGATGGAGCTGATGGTGCCCAAGGAGGTCATGGCAAAGGACCTTGCCGACCGCTTCCGGAAGAACACCGAGCAGCTTTACGCGAGCGTGATCAATGCGCTCTTTGAAGCACCAAGGGAGAAAAAGGAATAAGGATGGAAAAAGGAGGACGCTGCCGTCCTCCTTTTCTCGTATGCCGTTTTATTCCAGCCTGAGCCAGTCCTCGTAGTGCGGCAGCTCGTAGTCGGCGAGAGCGCACATCTGCCGCCACTCGTCTTCCCCTGCCGCGCCGCCGACGGCGACCGCGCGGAAGCCCGCCTTCTTCGCCGTCTCCACGAGCGCGAGCGTACCTGCGAAAACCACGGTATCCGCCTTCTGCGACCGCAGCCGCCGCATGGCCTTTTCCAGCATCGTCCCGCTGCAAACGGCGCAGCCTGCCTCGCGCTCGGTCAAAAGACCGCGGAAGTCTCCCTCGATCCCCGCCGAACGCAGCAGCGCCTGCGCTTCGGCGCGGTCGAGCGCCGTGACGGCGTAGAGCCACACGCTCTCCATCTTCAGAATGGAGAGCACCTTGTCCGCGCCCGGGCGCAGGGCACCGCCGTCCAGCAGGGCGTCGGGCAGAGTAAAGATCGCGCTTTGCAAACGCATAACGTATTCGTCTCCTTTTTATCTCAGCACTACATTCTCATCGCCGAGCAGCTCGCGCATTGCGCGGACAAAGGCGGGATGCAGCGCCGCGGTCGTGCCGATGAGCTTGCCGCTGTCGATGAGCCGGATACGCACCGGCTCCTTGCCCTCAAAGAGATAGGCGATGCGGCGGAACTGCGTCATTTCATGGCTGTCCATCGACGGCAGGCGCAGGTAAAGCGTCTGCCGCTTCTCCCCCGCCGCCCCTGCGGACACATCGGCTGCGCTGCCGCCGAGCGGTCGCGCCGAATCGCACATGAGCTGCGGGGCCTTCTCGTCGCGCACGCTCAGGCGGCCTGAAGCAAGGATGGTCTGCCCCTCCTTGAGGTAGCTGCCGCTCGTCTCCAGCGTGCGGGCGAAGCAGAGCATCTCCATCGTGCCCGTGCTGTCCTCGACCGTGACGTAGGCCATGAGCGTATTGCTGCGCGTCGTTTTGACCTTGCTCGAGGTCACGACGCCCGCAATGCTCAGCTTCTGACCATCGGCAAAGCTCGTCGGTCCGGCCTCCTGCGCGAAATCCTCCAGAATGCGGCCGATCGGCGCGGCGCCGAGCCGGCGGGACAGCTCCCGGTAAGCGTCCATCGGGTGGCCGGAGAGATAGAGACCGGTGGTCTCCTTCTCCATCGCCATCCGCTCCTGCGCGGAAAATTCCGGAATGTCCGGCAGATGCAGCGGCTCGCGCTGCGCGGCGCCGCCGCCCATGCCGAAGAAATCGAGCTGGCCCTCGACATTCACGCGGTTGCCGTTCGAGATGCCGTCCATGACCTTTTCATACACCGCGATAAGCTGCGAGCGGTACACGCCCATCGAATCGAACGCGCCCGCGCGGATGAGGTTCTCCACCGCGCGCTTGTTCATGTCATTGCCATCCATGCGATAGCAGAAATCCTGAAAATCCACAAAGGGACCGTTGACCTCGCGCTCGCGCATCATGCGGGCGATCAGGCCGCGGCCGATGTTCTTGATGGCGACGAGGCCGAAGCGGATGCCCTCCGGCTCGACCGTAAAGCGGTCATCCGACCGGTTGACGTCCGGCGGCAGGAGCGCGATGGCGCACTCGCGGCACTCGCCGATGTATTCCGCGATCTTCTCGCTGCTGTCCAGTACGCTCGTGAGCAGCGCCGCCATATATTCCTTCGGGAAATGGCACTTGAAATACGCCGTCTGGTACGCGATGACCGCGTAGGCCGCGGCGTGCGCCTTGTTGAAGGCGTAGTTTGCGAAGGCGTAAATATCGTCGTAGATCGCCTGCGCGGCGCTCTCGCTGATCCCGTTCGCGATGCAGCCCTTGATGCCCCGGCTCGGGTCGCCGTGCAGGAACGCGCCGCGCTCCTTTTCAATGTCCTTGACCTTTTTCTTGCTCATGGCGCGGCGGAGCATATCCGCCTGCCCGAGCGTGTAGCCGGCAAGCTGCTGGAAGATCTGAATGACCTGCTCCTGATAGACGATGCAGCCGTAGGTGATCGACAGGATCGGCTCGAGCTGCGGAATGAGGTATGTCACCTTGCTCGGATCGTGCTTGCAGGCGATGAACTTCGGAATGGAGTCCATCGGGCCGGGGCGGTAGAGCGCGATAAGAGCCGTGATATCCTCAATGTTCTGCGGCTTGAGACTGACGCACACGCCCGTCATGCCGCTCGATTCGAGCTGAAAGACGCCCGAAGTCTTGCCCGCGGCGAGCATTTCATAGGTCTCGGGATCGTTCTCCGGGATGTCCGCCAGCTTGAAGCCGGGCTGCGTTTTCTGCACGGTCTTGACCGCGTCGTCGAGCACCGTCAGGTTGCGCAGGCCGAGGAAGTCCATTTTGAGAAGGCCCAGCTCCTCGAGCGTCGTCATGACATACTGGCAGACCACCGCGTCGTCGTTCGTCGCCAGCGGGACGTAATCGACCACGGGGCGCTTGGTGATGACCACGCCCGCGGCGTGCGTCGAGGCGTGGCGCGGCATCCCCTCAAGGGCGCGCGCCGTGTCGATGAGCTTTTTCACCTGCTCGTCGTTCTCGTACTTTTCGCGCAGCTCGCGCGAGAGCTTGAGCGCGTCGTCGAGCGTGATGTGCAGATTTCCAGGCCCGCCGGGTACGAGCTTGGCGATCACATCGCAGTCGGCGTAGGTCATATTCAGCGCGCGGCCCACGTCACGGATCGCGCCGCGCGCCGCCATCGTGCCGAAGGTCACGATCTGCGCCACATGGTCGTCGCCGTACTTGCGGCGGACGTAGTCCACGACCTCGCCGCGGCGGGTATCGCCGAAGTCCATGTCGATATCGGGCATGGACACGCGCTCGGGATTGAGAAAGCGCTCGAAGAAAAGACCGTACTTCATCGGCTCGATGTCCGTGATGTGCAGACAGTAGCTCACGATGCTGCCCGCCGCGCTGCCGCGCCCCGGGCCGACGGGGATGCCGACGCTCTTGGCGTAGCGCACAAAGTCGGAGACGATAAGAAAATAATCGACGAAGCCCATCTTCTCGATCATGTTTTCCTCGTATTCCAGCTGTGCCTTCTGCTTGTCCGTCCCCTCGCCGTAGCGCCCGGCAAAGCCGTCCGCGCAGAGCTTTTTGAAATAGGTCAGCGAGGTGTAGCCCTCCGGCACCTTGAATTCCGGCAGGTGGTACTTGCCGAAGGTGAACTCCAGATTGCACATCTCCGCGATCTTCCCCGTGTTTTCGATCGCGCCGGGGTATTGGGCGAAAAGCGCCTCCATCTCCTCCGTCGAGCGGAGGTAGAAGTTCTGCGGCTCGTAGCGCATCCGGTTCTCGTCGTCCACGGTCTTGCCCGTCTGGATGCACAGCAGCACGTCGTGCGCGTAGGCGTCCGCCTTCGTAAGGTAGTGCGCGTCGTTCGTGCACACGAGCGGCAGGTCCGTCTCCTCGTGGATGCGCAGCAAGCCCTTGTTTACGACCGCCTGCTCGCGGATGCCGTGGTTCTGAAGCTCAAGATAGAAGCGGTCGGGGCCAAATATCTCTGAGAGTGTCAAGGCATATGCCTTTGCATTGTCGTACTCGCCGTTGCGCAGCCGGCGGGGGATCTCGCCAGCAAGACACGCCGAGAGCGCAATAAGTCCCTTGGCGTGCGCGCGCAGCAGCTCAAGGTCAATGCGCGGCTTGATGTAAAAGCCCTCGGTAAACGCCTTGGAGACCATGTAGGAGAGGTTGCGGTAGCCCTCCTCGTTCTCGCACAGAAGGACGAGGTGGCGCGCCTCGGCGTCAAACTCGTGCTGCTTGTCAAAGCGCGTGCGGGGCGCGACATAGACCTCGCAGCCGATGACGGGCTTGACGCCCTCGGCCTTGCACGCGCGGTAGAAGTCGATCGCGCCGTACATCACGCCGTGGTCGGTCACGGCGACCGCCGTCTGCCCCAGCTCGCGGACGCGCTTGGCCAGCCCCTTGATGCGGCACGCGCCGTCAAGAAGGCTGTATTCCGTATGAACGTGCAGATGTGCAAACGGCATGATGCTTTCCTCTCTTTATGCTTTCTCTTTGCCCGCAAGCTCCATGAGCTTGCGCATCCGGTGGTTGAGGCAGGATTTCGTCAGCGGCGGGTCGAAGGTCTCCGCCAGCTCGCTGAGCGACAGCTCCGGCTGCAAAAGCCGAGCGACCGCGACCTCCTGCAGCTTGACCGGCAGCGTGGCGACGATGCCCGCGTCGGTCAGGCGCGTGAGCGCCTCGACCTGCTCGCGCGAGGCGGCGACCGCCTTGTCCACATTCGCCGCGTCGCAGTTGACGCGGCGGTTGACCGTGTTGCGCATTTCCTTTTCGACCTTTGCGGCCATGACCTCCATCGCCGCGGCGGGCGCGCCGATGCGCGTGAGCAGCTCCTCAATGTGGTCGCTCTGCTTGAAATAGGTCACGCCGTTGCCCTGCCGCTGCACGTTTTTCGGCTCGTAGCCCATGTCGCGCAGCAGCGCCTCGCCCTCGCGCCCCGCCTGCAAATGCGGCGTGGCAAGCTCAAGATGGTAGCGCTTGAGCGGATCGGTCACGCTGCCGCCCGCAAGAAAGGCCCCGCGCAGGAACGACGCGCGGCAGCACTCCTCCTCCAGCAGCGCGAAGTTGACGTGCAGCGCGTAGTGCTGGTCGGGATCGTAGCCGAGCGCTTCTAAAATGACGGCGAGCTTCTGCCCGTCCGTGATGCGGAAAATGCTTTTGCTGCCGCTCTCCTGCGCGTCGAAGCGAACGCTGAACGCCTTCTGGAAGAGCTTTGGCAGCCGCGCGGCAAAGTCCTCGCTCTCGGTGACGATGCGCACCTCGGTCGGGGAGAAGCTGCCCGCGTAGAGCAGTACGCCGTAGGCTTCGGCGCGCGCGCAGCAGCGCCGCGTGAGCGGCACGCGGCACAGCTCCGCCTTGGCGTCGGAGGAAAAGGACATGGGCGTTCTCCTTTCAGCCGCGTGTGATATCGCGGTGGTTCTCGTAGGCGGCGTAGCCGAGCTTATTTAAGTACTCCGTCACCGCCCGCGCGATGGACACCGAGCGGTGCCGTCCGCCGGTGCAGCCGACGGCCACGACCAGCACGGCCTTGCCCTCCTCCTGATAGAGCGGCAGGAGGAACGCGAGCATCTGCTCGAGCTTTGATAGAAATTCCTTCGTCTGCGGGAAGGAAAAGACATAGTTGTAAACGTCGTCGTTCATGCCGGTCTGGTAGCGCAGCTCCGGCACATAGTAGGGGTTCGGCATGAAGCGCACGTCGAACACCAGATCGGCCTCGAGCGGCACGCCGTACTTGTAGCCGAAGGAGACGACGTTGATGCTCATGCGGCTCTGCTGTCCCTTTTCCGCAAAGAGGCGGTAGAGCTCGCCGCGCAGCTTCGCCGCGGAGAGCTGCGTCGTGTCGATCACAAAGTCCGCGCGCTCGCGCAGCGGGCGCAGCAGCTCCGTTTCGCGCTTCACCGCGTCCTCGATGGTCGCGCCGCTCTCCATGAGCGGGTGGCGGCGGCGCGTTTCCTTGTAGCGCTTGATGATGCTCTGCGTGTCCGCCTCCAGATAGAGCAGGCGGCAGACCGTGCCGCCCTCGCGCAGACGGTCGATGACCTCCAGCAGCTCGTGGAAGCTGTCCACGCCGCCGCGGATGTCGTTCACCAGCGCGACGCGGTCGTAGCGGCCGTCGCTCTCGGCGGAGAACTCCGCGAACTTCGGAATGATGGCGGCGGGCATATTGTCCACCGTGTAATAGCCGATATCCTCCAGACAGGACGCGGCGCAGGACTTACCCGCGCCGGACAGGCCCGAGATGACCAGGATCTCCATGCTCCGCTCCCCCTTTATCGAATGATCTTCACTTCCGGCTCGAGTGTCACGCCCGTCGCCGTGAAAACGGCATCCTGTACTTTTTTGATGAGCGCGAGGACGTCCGCGCAGGTCGCGCCGCCGGCGTTGACCACAAAGCCCGCGTGCTTGCGGCTGACCTCTGCCCCGCCGACGTGCTTGCCCTTGAGGCCGCACTGCTCGATGAGCGTGCCCGCGAAGTATCCCTCGGGGCGCTTGAAGGTGCTGCCGGCACTCGGCATCTCAAGCGGCTGGCTTGCGCGGCGCTTGGCCGAAAGCTCCTCCATGCGCGCCTTGATGGCCTCCTGATCCCCGCCGTGAAGCGCGAGCTTTGCGCGCAGCACGACGGCCTCGGGGTGGTCGGTGAAGAAGCTGCGGCGGTAGCCGAGCGCCAGCTCCTCCCCGCGTAGCGTCCGCACGCCGTCCGGGAAAAGCGCCGTGACCTCGGTGAGCACATCCTTCAGCTCGCCGCCGTAGGCGCCCGCGTTCATCACCACGCCGCCGCCGAGACTGCCGGGAATGCCGTGCGCGAACTCCAGTCCCGTGAGGCTGTGCTGCCAGGCAAAAACGCCCAGCCGCGCGAGCGATACGCCCGCGTCCGCCGTGATGATGCCGCCGTCGAGCGCGATACGGTTCAGCCCCTCGCCCGTCTGAATGACGAGCGTATCCAGCCCCTCGTCCGCAACGAGCAGATTGGTGCCGTTGCCGAGCAGGAACGGCGTGACACTGCACTCCTGTGCGAAGCCCGTGAGCAGAACGATCTGCTCGCCGGAAGTCGGGAACGCCATGCGCGTTGCCGGCCCTCCGATGCGGAAGGAGGTGTGCCGCGCAAGCGGCTCGTCGTGTACATATTTGAGGTCCGGCAGATACGCCGTGACCTTTTCATCCAGTAACGCCGCCCAGCCCGGGCGGTTTGATGAAAACATGGACTCCATAAATGCTCCTTACCGATTTACCGATTCTTTTCTTGCGCCGCCTGATGGTCGATGTGGCTGTCGATCTGCTCAACGAACTCGCGGGCGGAGTTGATGCCGTACTTCTTCTGGCGGTTGTTCATCACCGCCAGCTCCACGATACCGGCGAGGTTGCGGCCCGCCGAGACCGGAATGGTCAAAAGCGGGATGGGCACACCCATGATCTGCGTGTGCGCTTCGTCTAGGCCGAGCCGGTCGTAGAACTTTTCGTCCTGCCAGCGCTCGAACTGAATGACCAGGTCGATCTGCGTCGCGGACTTTACGCCGCTCATGCCGAAGAGCTTCTGAATGTCCACCACGCCGATGCCGCGCACCTCGAGGTAGTGGCGGATGAGCTCGGGCGCGGTGCCGGTGAGCGTATCGCCGATGCGGCGGATCTCCACCGCGTCGTCCGCGACGAGCCGGTGGCCGCGCTTGATGAGCTCGATGGCCGTCTCGCTCTTGCCGATGCCGCTGTCGCCGAGGATCAGCACGCCCTCGCCGTACACGTCCATCAGCACGCCGTGGCGCGTGATCATGGGCGCCAGCTCGTGGTTGAGGAAGTCGATGGTCATGCTCGTAAACTCGACCGAGGTGTGCTCCGTGCGCAGCAGGGTGCGGCCGTATTTCTGCGCCATCTCCATGCACTCGGGGAACACGTCGAGCTTGCGGGAGATGACCAGCGCGGGGATCTCGTACTTGAACAGATCCTCAAAGCATTTGCGCCGCTCGGCGGAGGAAAAGCTCTTGAGGAACATCGTCTCCGCCTTGCCGATGATCTGGAGCCTGCGCGGGTCAAAGTAGTCGAAAAAGCCGACGAACTGCAGCCCCGGGCGGTTGACGTCCGTGATGGTCAGCGTCTCCGTCTCGAAATCCGCACCGGGATAGAGCACCTCCATCTGAAATTTTTCCACAATATCCTTTACCTTTACGCTTCGATCGGTATTCATAAGCTCTCTCCCGTCGGGTCAAAATTTTTCCACATACATTATATCGGTTTTCCCCTGTTTTTACAAGGGTACGCGGCATCATTTTTTCGTTCGCCGTCCGCTTCGGAGCGCTCAGAGAAAAAAATGCAAAAAAATCTGAGAAAATGAAAAATTTTGCTTGCAATTTCGTTTGGAATCTGCTATCATAGCCAATGCTTGCAATGCGCAAGTCTTGATTTGATTACAGCAAGGAGGTGCAACGGATGGCAAAGTGCGAGTTTTGCGACAAGGGTGTGACCTTTGGTATTCAGGTCTCCCACTCCCACAGACGCTCCAATCGTCCTTGGAAGCCCAATGTCAAGCGCGTCAAGGCGATGGTCAACGGTACGCCCCGCCATGTCTATGTTTGTACCCGCTGTCTGCGTTCCGGTAAGGTTACCCGCGCGATCTAAAAGATAGCAGTAAAAGCCGCTCTGAACGAGCGGCTTTTTTCTGTCCTTTTTTGCCTTCACCGCAGCGCCGCGAGCTTGGCGTTGAGCTTTTTATAAATGCGCTCGCGGAACCACGGCTCGCTGCTGGCTTCGATCGCTCCCTCCGGTGTGAACCAGCGGACGCCGCTGTTCTCGTCCGGCTTGACGGTCAGCGCGTCGCTGTCATCCGCGATGAGAAGATAGGTCACATTCAGGTGCAGATGCGAGGAAACGTATGCGCCCCGCTTCTCATGTCCGTCCACGGTCAGGACCTCGAGCGAGAAAATATTCTCGCTCGCCGGACGGGCGTGCTTCACACCGCTCTCCTCCCGCACCTCACGCAGCGCGACCGCGAGCAGGTCCTCCTCCCCGTCGGCGTGCCCGCCGAGCCACGCCCAAGAATCATAGATGTTATGGTAGGCCATCAGCACGCCGTCATGCGCTTCGTTCGTCACCCACGCCGAGGCCGTCATGTGCATCCGGTCATTTTCGCGCGTGAACACATCTGCTTCCTCGCGCAGAGCACGGAGCAAAAGCGCGCGGTCGCGCGCTTCCTGCTCGTTGTACGGCTCATACCGCTCCAGCTGCTCCAAAAGACACATTGTTTTCTCTCCCTGTTGAAAAAGGCGGTCTGCGCGGACCGCCTTTCGGTTTATACCCATCCGTTGTCGGTTTCGCGCTTCGGCGCGCGGCTCATCAGCCGGTGGACCATGCCCCGGACCTCCGCGCCGTTGTAGAGAACGTCGTACATCGCCTCACAGATCGGCATTTCCACGCCCAGCGAGTCCGCCAGCTCCTTGGCGCTGACGGCGGCATAGTAGCCCTCGACCACGCCGCCCATGTCGGCGATGACCTCCTGCGGCGTCCGGCCCTCGCCGATGGCGATGCCGGCGCGGCGGTTGCGCGAGTGCATCGACGTGCAGGTGACGATCAGATCGCCCATGCCGGCAAGGCCCGCAAGCGTTTCCTTGCGCCCGCCGAGGCGTTCGGCCAGCCGCGAGGTCTCCGCCATCGCGCGGGTGATCAGCAGCGCCTTGGTGTTGTCGCCGAGGCCGAGACCGTCGCTCACGCCGCAGCAAAGCGCCGCCACGTTCTTGAGCGCGCCGGCCAGCTCCACGCCGACCATGTCGTCATGCGTGTAGACGCGGAAGCGCTCATTGGTGAACACGCGCTGGACAAGCTCCGCAGTTTCCGCGCGGTTCGACGCGGCGACCACGCCGGTCGGCATGGCGCGCGCGACCTCCTCCGCGTGCGAGGGGCCCGAGAGCACGGCAATAGGATGCTCCCCGCCCGTCTCCTGCGCGATGACCTGCGACATACGCAGATGCGTGCCGCGCTCGATGCCCTTTGTGACCGAGAGCAGCGGCACGCCATCCGGCAGGTACGGCGCTGCCTCCTTCGCCACCGCGCGCAGCGCGAACGACGGCGGTGCGAACACGACCAGCTCGGCGTTTCTCAGGCAATTCAGGTCATTTGTGATCTGCAATTCAACCGGAAGCTGCACACCGGGAAGTAAAGGATTTTCCCTTTTCAGCTTTAGCTGCTCTGCCTTTTGGGGGTCATGCGACCAGAGCGTAACCGTGTGCTGGTTCTGTTCCAGCAGCATGGCAAGGGCGGTGCCCCAGCCGCCGCTGCCGAGTACGACGATGTTCATGCCTCTCCCTCCGATTTCGGTGCGTTGACGTGGAAGCGGAACTTATTCTCCGTCCCATTCAGAAGCCGCTTGATGTTTTCACGGTGCGCAAAGAGCACGAGCGCCGCGATCAGAACGGAAAATGCGGTCGCAAACGCGTCGCCGAACACAAGGTGCGTCATGACCGGGAAGACCGCCGCCGCGCTCACCGAGCCGAGCGACACATAGCGCGTCGTCAGCCACAACACAGCGAACAGGCTCCAGCACACCAGCGCGATGCGCCAGTCGAGCAGCAGCGTGAGTGTCGCGGAGCACAGGATGCCCTTGCCGCCCCTGAATTTTGCCGTACAGGGGAACATGTGCCCGACCACACAGAAGAATCCGGCCCAGTATTTGAAATGCAGCACATACTCCGCCTGCTCCGCCGCGGTCAGCGGAAGGTCCGGCAGCATGCGCGGGTCAAAGCGCGCGCCGAGCCACGCCGCAAGACTCACCGCCGCGACCGCCTTGAGCATATCGCAGGCGATGACGAGCAGCGCGTACCTCGCGCCGTAGGTGCGGTAGAAATTCGTCAGGCCCGCATTGCCGCTGCCGTGGGTGCGCACGTCGTCGTGGAAAAAGAGCCTTGAGGTAAAGAGCGCTCCGTTGAAGCAGCCGCAGAGGTATGCGGCGACCGCCGCGTAAAGGTAATCCAAATGAGAAAGGAAAGCATAGAAACCAGTTACCAGCAAGTACATTTCCTTTACTCCTCCTTATCCCCCTTCTGACGAATGGAGAGAATGATGGGCGTGCCTTCCAGTCCGAACACATTGCGGATGCAGTTTTCAATGTAGCGCTGGTACGAGAAGTGGAAGAGCTGCCGGTCATTGCAGAAGATGACGAAGTGAGGCGGGCACACGCCCACCTGCGTCATGTAGTAGATCTTCAGGCGCTTGCCCTTGTCCGTGGGCGGCTGGACGCGCGTCTGCGCGTCCTCGAGAACGTTGTTGAGCATTCCCGTGGTGATGCGGGTGCAGGCCTGCGAGTGAACGTAGTTGATGAGCTCGAAGAGCCGCGGCACGCGCTGACCGGTCGCCGCCGAGATGAACAGGATGGGCGCGTAGGTCATATAGCTCAGATCGCGGCGGATGTCCTCGCGCATCTTGTCCATGGTCTTGCCGTCCTTCTCGACAAGGTCCCACTTGTTGACCACGATGATGCAGGCCTTGCCCGCCTCGTGTGCAAGCCCCGCGACCTTGGTGTCCTGCTCGGTCACGCCCTCGGTCGCGTCGATCATGATGAGGCAGACATCCGCGCGGTCGATGGCCATGGTCGCGCGCAGCACGCTGTATTTTTCGATGCTCTCCTCGATCCTGGACTTTTTGCGCATACCGGCGGTGTCGATGAAGACATATTTGCCGGTCTCGTTTTCAAAGTAGGAGTCGATGGCGTCGCGCGTCGTGCCCGCGACGTTGGAGACGATAACGCGCTCCTGCCCGAGAATGCGGTTCGTCAGCGAGGATTTGCCGACGTTCGGCTTGCCGATGATGGCGACCTTGAGCACATCGCTCTCCTCCTCCGCCTCCTCCTCGTCGGGGAAGTAGGCGACGCAGGCGTCGAGCAGGTCGCCCGTTCCGTGGCCGTGGACGGCGGAGACCGCCACAGGGTCGCCGAGGCCGAGGTTGTAGAACTCGTAGTAATCGGGATTCGGCGCGCCGACGGAGTCCATCTTGTTGACCGCCAGCACGATCGGCTTGCGCGAGCGCAGCAGCATATTCGCGACCTCCTGATCGGAGGCCGTCAGACCCGTTTTAATATCGGTCAGGAAGATGATGACCGTCGCGTTCTCAATGGCGATCTGGGCCTGCTCGCGCATGAAGGTCAATATCTGGCTGTCGGTGCGCGGCTCGATGCCGCCGGTGTCGACGAGCGTGAATTTGCGGCCGCACCACTCGCATTCGCCGTAAATGCGGTCGCGGGTCACGCCGGGCGTGTCCTCCACGATGGAAAGGCGCTGGCCGATGAGCTTATTGAACAGCATCGACTTGCCGACGTTGGGCCGGCCGACGATGGCAACGATGGGCTTGGACATATTGCTTTCCTCCTGTCGGGGGTAGATTTTTGTATCAGGGCTCCTGCCGGAAAATGGCGTCACAGAGCGAATAGCCGTCGGTCTCGGAGATCGTCAGCCTGCGTCCGAGCGCCTGCTCGACCTGCTCGACGGTGTAATCGTCAAGGAACACGCCCTCGCCGTGGCGGAGCATATTCGCGGGGATCAGCACCCGCTCGCCGAGCGTGGGCCGGTCCTTGAGCTGCGCGATGAGGTCCTGCGCGGTCACAAGGCCGGAAACGGTGATGCTGTGGCCGAAGAAGTCGTTCACGATGCCGACGACCTCGCCGCGAAGCTGCGGAAATTTCTTTTTCGCCTCCGCCACGAGCCGCGCGATGAACGGCTCGGCGGCCTTTCCGGTCGCAACGGTGAAGCTCGCCACATCGCCGCTCTCCGCATCCTCCAGTCCGCTGAGAAATTCGTTCATGGTGCTGCGGAGCATCCCGACGCCGTTGTCGAGCTGCTGGTATTCCTCGTAATACTCCTCGTCGGGCAGCGGACGCTCGGCCTTGATGTAGAATTCATCGGCGCAGAAAAACATCCGCGTACCGTACTTCTCAAGGCACTTTGCGCCGTACTCATCCACAAGGTCGATGATCTCCCCTGCCTTTTCCTTCGTCACCGGCTCGAGCCTTGCAAGGCCCTTACGGAACTTCGTCAGCCCAACCGGCACGATCGAACAGGAGTTGAAGCCGATGTCCATCAGGTCCTCGATGCTGCGGCGCAGATGCTCGCCGTCGTTCCAGCCGGGACAGACGACGATCTGGCCGTTCATCTCGATGCCGGCCTCGCCGAAGGCGCGCATATACTCCAGGCTCTTATCGGCGTCTTTGTTGCCCAGCAGCGTGCGCCGGAGCTGCGGCTCGGTCGCCTGCACGGAGACGTTGATGGGGCTGATGCGCAGGTCGATGATGCGCTGCGCCTCGCGCTCGGTGAGGTTCGTGAGCGTGATGTAGTTGCCCATGAGGAAACTCAAGCGCGCGTCATCGTCCTTAAAATAGAGCGTGTCGCGCATATTCGGCGGCATCTGATCGACAAAGCAGAACAGGCAGTGGTTCGAGCAGGGGCGCGGCTCGTCCATCAGGTAGGTATCAAAATTGAGGCCGAGATCCTCGCCCTCCTCCTTTTCGATCGTCAGGTGGCGCGTGGTCCCGTCGGCCTCGCGCAGCCGGAGACTCACCGACGGATCGTAGCAGAAAAAGCGGTAGTCCAGCACGTCGACGATCTCGTGATGATTGATCATCAGCAGCTGTTCGCCGGCGCGGATACCGGCACGTTCGGCGGGAGAGCCTGCGTCGACGGATGTAATGACAGTGCTCACGCGCTCAGCCCTCCCTTAACGCATAATTTAACACATATAGTATAGCGCATCCTTTTCGATTTCGCAAGAAAAACGGCGCCCTTTTTGCGCAAAGCCCACGCATTGTCCGCAGGGCGTAAAAAGCAAGCGGGAAGATCGCTCTTCCCGCTCGTTTTTTGGTAGATGTTTTCCGATGTGCTTACTCAGCGGCAACGTTGGACTTGATGACCTTGACCTGACGGCCATTATAGGTACCGCACTCCTTGCACATTCTGTGAGGCAGGCGCAGCGCGCCGCACTTCGGGCAAGCGACGAGGCCCGGAGTTTCCAGCTTCCAGTGAGAAGAACGTCTCTTATCGCGTCTTGCGCGGGATACTTTCCCCTTAGGGACTGCCATGTTGACACCTCCTTGATCGAAAACTGCGGATCGCAGTAAAAATTACTTGTTTTCGCTCTTTTCGAGCAGCTGTGCCAGCTTTGCGAGCCGCGGGTCCACTTCCTTTTTGCAGCGGCAGACCTCATAATTGAGGTTCACGCCGCAGCCGGGACACAGGCCCCTGCAATCCTCTCTGCAAAGCAGCTTTGTGGGCATATTGAGGATAAACACCTCGCGGGAGAGCTCTCCCAGATCGACCGTGCCGTCCTCGAGTAGCAGTATCTCGTCATTTTCCTCGTCCTCCAGCTCGGTCGCGAGCAGATACTCGCAGTCGAGATGAAAGGGCTTGTCAAAGACCTCGCCGCAGCGGTCGCACACAGCCGCAAGGGTCGTATCAAGCGCCAGCTCCAAACGAAGCATCCCCGCGATGTTCCGCACCTGCCCTACCACTAAGACAGGCCGAACGGCCGGACACACGCCGCCGAAGTCCACATCAGAAAAGTCCTCTGAAAACTCAAAGGGAATTCTGCCTCCGGGGGTGTTAACGATTCGTTTGACGTCTAAAAGCATGATACACCTCGCAATGACACGAGTAGTATTATAGAGGACGCGCCCCGGAATGTCAAACATTTTTTGAGGATTTTTTCAGCTTTTTTTATCGGATTTCTTTACATTTGACGAAGGGTATCGTAGAATGACCTCGAAGTGTTTTTGCGCGCGAAAGGAGCGGCACCATGCGAGAGTTCACCATCCATAAAAATGACGCCGACCAGCGTCTCGACCGCTTTCTGCTCAAGGCCGTTCCCCTGCTGCCCGCCTCGCTGGCGCAGAAGTACATCCGCCTCAAGCGCATCAAGGTCAACGGAGCCCGCGCCGAGCGCGACTACCGCCTGCGCGAGGGCGACCGGCTCCAGCTTTACCTCAACGACGAGTTATTTGAAGCGCCGAGCGAGGAGAATGTCTACCTCACCATCGCAAATCCAAAGCTGCACATCCTTTACGAGGACGAGAACATTCTGCTGCTCGACAAGCCAGCTGGGCTCGTCGTTCACGCCGACGAGGGGGAGAAGGTCAATACGCTCGTCAACCACATGCTCGCCTATCTCTATCAAAAGCGCGAATGGAAGCCGCGCGAGGAGAACGCCTTTACCCCCGCGCTGTGCAACCGCATCGACCGCAACACGGGCGGCATCGTCATCGCGGCAAAAAACGCCGAGGCGCTGCGCGTCCTGAACGAAAAGATCCGCGAACGCGAGCTGTCCAAATTCTACCTCTGCATCTGCCTCGGCCGCCCCGAGCCGCCGAAGGGCCGCATCGAATGCTTCCTGCGCAAGGACAGCAAAACGAACACCGTGCGCGTCTATCACCATCCCGTGCCGGACGGACGCAGCGCCGTCACGCTCTACGAAACGCTGGAAACGCGCGACCGTCTCTCCCTCGTCGAGGTCGAGCTGCTCACGGGGCGCACGCACCAGATCCGCGCGAGCTTCGCCGATATGGGCCACCCCCTGCTCGGCGACGGAAAATACGGCGTCGGCAGCGTCAACCGCCGCTATGGCGAAGCGCAGCAGGCGCTCTACTCCTACCGCCTGCGCTTTGACTTCCCCACCGACGCGGGCATTCTCAACTACCTGCGCGGGCGCGAGTTCATCGCCGATGAGGTCCCCTTCCGGCGGAAATACTTCGGCTGAACATGCGGGAGAATACATATTTAATTTATATATAAATATTCTTCCATCATTTTCCGCGATACCTGCGTGAGATATGTGAAATCGATACATAAATTCGCATAAAATTTTTATCAAATTTTTGTTCTTTTTGTCGCTTGAACTTTTTTTCTTTCGTGCTATGATGTTTGGCGTCGGGTGGAAACGTTTCCAATCGATGCATACCCATGCCATCATGGGACAAATTAAGGAGGAGAGTACAAATGATTAGCTTTCTGCTGTGTCTGGCACTGCTGATCGGCGGCTATCTTGTCTACGGTAAGGTCGTCGAAAACACCTTCGGGCCGGATGACCGTGAGACCCCTGCCGTCAAGATCAACGACGGTGTGGACTATGTTGTCCTGCCGGAATGGAAGCTCTTTATGATCCAGCTTCTGAACATTGCCGGCCTTGGTCCGATCTTCGGCGCACTTCAGGGCGCTCTGTGGGGCCCCATCGTTTTCCTGTGGATCACCTTCGGCACCATCTTCGCCGGTGCGGTCCACGACTATTTCTCCGGTATGATGAGCGAGCGTAACGAAGGCGCGTCCATCTCCGAGATCGCCGGCATTTACCTCGGCGGCGCGATGAAGAATGTCATGCGCGTGTTCAGCGTCGTTCTTCTGGTCATGGTCGGCACCGTGTTTGCTGTCGGCCCCGCCGGTCTGATCGTGACGCTGTTCAAGCAGGGTGGCCATACGGGCATCGTTGCCACGACGCTGTTCTGGCTGATCATCGTTCTGATCTACTATTTCATCGCAACCTTCCTTTCCATTGATAAGATCATCGGCAAGATCTATCCCCTGTTCGGCATCTGCCTGATCGTCATGGCAGTCGGCGTGGCCATCGGCATTTTTGTCAACCCCGCCTACACCATTCCCGAGATCTGGAGCCACTTCGGTTCCATGCATCCCTCCGGCACACCGATCTGGAGCTTCATGTTCATCACCGTCGCCTGCGGCGCGATCTCCGGCTTCCATGCCACACAGAGCCCCCTGATGGCACGCTGCATGAAGAGCGAGAAGCAGGGCCACTTCGTCTTCTATGGCGCGATGGTCTCCGAGGGCATCATTGCCCTGATCTGGGCCGCTGCCGGCTGCTCCCTGTATGAGGTCACCGGCGGTCTGAACACCGGTCTTGCTGCGGCGCTTGCCAACGGTCAGTCCGCTGCCATCTATGACGTCTGCCTCAAGACCATGGGCGGCATCGGTACTGCACTCGCCATGCTCGGCGTCATCGCCTGCCCCATCACCTCCGGCGACACCGCGTTCCGTTCCGCGCGTCTGGTACTGGCCGACTGGCTCAAGCTTGATCAGAAGAGCATGAAGAACCGTCTGATCCTCTGCATCCCCGTGCTGGGCGTCGGCGCCTTCCTCGGCATCGGCAATGCCCTCGGCAAGATCGACTACACCATCATCTGGCGTTATTTCAGCTGGACCAATCAGACCCTCGCTATGATCGTTCTGTGGGCTGCCTCCATGTACCTCTTCTACGAAAAGAAGAACTACTGGATCACCGCCGTCCCCGCTACCTTCATGAGCGCGGTCTCCGCCACCTATTTCCTGCTGGGCAACGAGTGCCTCGGCAAGCTGATCAACACCAAGACCGCGGAGGGTGCTACCGTTTACAACACGGCGGTCGCCTATCCCATCGGTATCCTGGTCGCGGCTCTGTTCCTCGGTATCTTCCTGTACACCATCAAGAAGCGCCACACCCAGCCGCACTACGAGACCCTGCACAAGTAAACCCTATTCCGCAAAGCGGCGAGAGCGTCCCTCCCGCCGCTTTGCTCACTCTGGAGGAGCGATTATGAGCTTTGCACCTGTACGCCTTGGAAACACCGTCTTGGAAGCGGAGACCGCGGCCGCGGACCGAAAGTCCTGCCGCCGCTTCGGCCCCTGCGGTGTGGGAGAAAAGGCACTATATCTCAATGATCTTCTCATCGACCGGCACTTTTATGTCGGCTTCGGCTCCGTGCGGCGCGTTTTCAAGCGCGTGGCGATGAGCCAGGGCGGCTTCAGCGGCAAGGGTGCGTTTGGCTCCATCCCCTACCTCGTCGTGCAATACGACGACGGGCAGGAGAAGCAATGCACCTTCAAGCGTGAGGAGGACGTGGACGAGCTGCTTGCCTATCTGGGGCAGGTCCATCCCGAGATTCCGCGCCTGAGCGTCGGCGGCGAGCAGCGGCTTGCAAAAAAGGCGCAGCAGGAGGCATCCCGCTACCTCAAGGAGCTCACACCGCAGGCGCAGAGCGCGCGCGAGGAGCTGGAGCGCGCGCGTAAATTTCTCTCCGGCTATCCCGAGCTGACCGCTCAGCTTGCCGCAGCCGCCAAGGCCAAGCGCATCAACGAGCACACAAATCCCGCCTACCGCTGGGTCGCGCTGGCGATCGTCCTCGCGGGCGCGGCGGCATTGGTGTACGGCATCATCTCGTGGCGCGGCGGCAGCGATTTCGGCGTCTACTTCGCGCTCTTCGGCTTTGCCGCCGTGTTCTTCTTCTCGGGAGCGCACGTTCTGCCCACGGCAAAGAATAACCGCAGGGCGGTCGAGCGTGCCTGGGACGAGGCGCAGGCCGCCATGGCGAATGTTCTGCCCGAGGACTTTCCCCTCCCCGCCCGCTACGCGCATCCGATCGTGCTCGACCGCATGATCCGCATTCTGCGCGAGGGCCGCGCGCAGAGCAAGGAGGAAGCGCTCGACGTGCTCAAAGCCGACCTCAGGGCGCTCACCGCCGACGTGCAGGTCGAGCAGGAGGAGCACGACGAGGTCGTGGTCATCAAGCCTCTGTTCCTTGTGAGCGACTATCAATAAGCCGAAAACAGCGAAGGACTCTGTACCGATTGCACAGAGCCCTTCCTTTTTTTGCCTTCGAAACTGTCAGCGTTCAAAATATTAAACTTTTTGTTTATTTTATGCTTGCAATCTTTTTCTCTTTGTGTATAATAAGCTTGGTTTTATAAAAATAAACTGAAAGTTTAGCAAATCGAACGCTTAGGAATCGGGAGGTCATTGTATGGACATTGGAAATAAGATCCGAGAGCTGCGAACGCGCAAGGGACTGACTCTGGAGGAGCTCGCCAGCCGAAGCGAGCTGACAAAGGGGTTTTTGTCCCAGTTAGAGCGCGACCTTACCTCCCCGTCCATCGACTCTCTGAGCGACATTCTGGAGGCGCTCGGCACGAATCTTGCCGAGTTCTTTCAGGAGGATAAAAACGACCAGTTCATCTTCCACGCCGACGATTTCTTCGTTGACGAGCGCGAGGACTGCACGGTCAACTGGATCGTTCCCAACACGCAGAAGAATCAGATGGAGCCGATATTGCTCGAGCTGCCCGAGGGCGGCGAGAGCTTCACGGTCGAGCCGCATGACGGCGAGGAATTCGGCTATGTCGTCGAAGGCAGCGTCGTGCTGGTCTGCGACGGCGAGGAGCATCCCCTGCGCCGCGGAGAGACCTTCTACCTCCACGGACGCAGCTTCCATCTGCTCAAAAACGTGCGCAAGACCACTGCGCGCGTGCTGTGGGTCTCGACCCCTCCCCTGTTCTGACTTCTATCGATATAAGGAAAGGATATTGGAACCATGCCTGAACAGAAAAAACTGATCCAGTTCAAGAATATCGTCAAGAGCTTTGAGGACGGGCAGGTCGTCCTCAAGGGCGTCAGCCTGGACATTTACGAAAATGAGTTCGTTACCCTGCTCGGTCCCTCCGGCTGCGGCAAAACGACGCTGCTGCGCATCCTCGGCGGCTTCCTGCAGCCCACCGAGGGCAAGGTCCTCTTTGACGGCGAGGACATCGTGAACGTCCCGCCCTACAAGCGCGAGATCAACACCGTATTCCAGAAATACGCGCTCTTCCCGCACATGAACGTCTACGACAACATCGCCTTCGGCCTGACCATCAAGAAGGAGCCGAAGGATGTTATCGCGCAGAAGGTCATGCGTATGCTGCGTCTGGTAAGCCTTGAGGACTACGCCGACCGCAACGTGACCGAGCTCTCCGGCGGTCAGCAGCAGCGCATCGCCATCGCCCGCGCGCTCGTCAACGAGCCGAGCGTGCTGCTGCTCGACGAGCCGCTCGGCGCGCTCGACCTGAAGCTGCGCAAGGAGATGCAGCAGGAGCTCAAGTACATTCAGCAGGAGGTCGGCATCACCTTCATCTTCGTTACCCACGACCAGGAGGAGGCGCTGACCATGTCCGATAAGATCGTGGTCATGAACGCGGGCGAGATCCAGCAGATCGGTACGCCGACCGAGATCTACCGCTACCCCGTCAACGAGTTCGTCGCCAACTTCATCGGCGAGACGAACATCATCGACGGCGTGATGCAGGGCGACGACCTTGTGGTCTTTGAGGACAAGAAGTTTCCTTGCCGTGCCCGCGGCTTCAACAAAAATGAAAAGGTGGACGTCGTCATCCGTCCCGAGCATCTTGACATTGTCCCCCGCTCCGAGGGTATGCTCAAAGGCGTGGTGAAGTCCCAGCTTTTTAAGGGGATGCACTACGATACCGTGGTCGAGACCCGCGTCGGCACGACCATCACCGTCAAGATGCAGGTCTCGCAGGACCGCCCTGTGCTCAATGCCGACGCCGGTGAGAAGATCAGCGCCAGCGCCTTCCTCATCGACGTCGAGGACGTCGGCGAGCTGGACGACGCCAAGGTCGTCGCCCTCGCCTCTGCTGAGGCGTGGGATGTGGAGACCGAGGAGCCCATCTCCATCAAGAACGTCGAATACGACATCAAGCCCGAGGTCGGCAGCTACTCTGTCACCTTCACCACCGCCGCCGGAACGTCCATCACGGTCAAGGCCGCGGTCATGGCGGAGAACCGCGTGGAGAGCAAGGTCTATCAGGAAGAGATCTACGCGATGAACTTCTTCAAGAAGGTCGAGGACATTCAGGAGAGCATCGCGCTCGACACCGATCTGGAGACCTGGGCGAGCGCGTCCGCGTGGTCCCTCGAGGACGGCGAACAGGTCGAGATCACCGACGTCAAGTACGATTTTGACCCCGAGACCATCGAGCCGGGCGTCTACGACGTGACCTTCTCCACCGAGGGCTATGAGTACAAGGTCTCCACCACGCGCGCCTGCGAGGAGGGCGCGGAGGTCGGCCTCATCTTCCGCCCCGAGGACATTCACGTCATGAAGAAGGAGGGGCAGTGGTGAAGCAGTTCCGTTCCATGACGTACCCCTACGTCGCCTGGATCAGCGTGATGATCGTGCTGCCGATGCTGCTCATCGTGCTCTACGCCTTCACCGTTTCCGGCAATGAGGTGCTGACCTTTCAGTTCACCTTCGATAACTTCAAGCGCTTTGTCACCGACACCGTGTTCATGGAGGTGCTTGGCCGCTCGCTCTACATCGCCGTGCTCACGACGCTCATCTGCATCGCGCTCGGCTACCCCATCGCCTATGCCATCGCCCAGATGAACAGCCGCTCGAACACCATCATGATCCTGCTCATCACGATGCCGACGTGGGTCAATATGCTCGTGCGCACCTATGCGTGGATGGGCATTTTGCAGGACGAGGGTATCCTCAACACCATTCTCGGCTTTTTCGGCATTGGGCCGGTCTCGATGATCCACACGAGCTTCGCCGTCATTCTCGGCATGGTGTATAACTTCATTCCCTTTATGATCCTGCAGATCCACACCTCGCTCGCCAAGATGGACAAGAGCCTGCTGGAGGCCGCCAACGACCTCGGCGCCACACCCGTGCAGGCGTTTCTGCGCGTGACGCTGCCGCTCTCCCTCCCCGGCGTCATTTCCGGCATCACGCTCGTGTTCCTGCCCGCCGTTTCCAGCTTCTTCATTCCGAAGCTCCTCGGCGGCGGCCAGTTCGTGCTCGTCGGCAACATCATCGAGTCGCAGTTCCTCACCTCCGGCGACTGGAACTTCGGCAGCGCCATTTCCCTCATCATGGCGATCATCATCATGCTTTCGATGTGGCTCACGCGCAAGGTCGACGTGCAGCCCGCCAGCCGCGGAAAGGAGTGACGGACGATGAAAAAGAAAACCTCTGCCGCCTCCAAGGTCATCCTTACGCTGACGCTGCTGTTCTTCTACCTCCCCATTCTCTATATCATCGTCTTTTCGTTCAACGATTCCCGCTCGCTCACGAAGTTCGGCGGCTTCTCTCTGCGCTGGTATGAAAAGATGTTCGCGGACTCCACGATGATGGAGGCCGTGCTCTATACGGTCGTCATCGCCATTCTTGCTACCGTCGTTTCCACCATCGTCGGCACCGTCACCGCCATCGGTCTGTCAAAGTCGAAGAAGGTCCTTCAGGCAATGGTCGAGCACGTGAATGACCTGCCCGTGATGAATCCCGATATTGTCACCGGCATCAGTCTGCTGATGTTCTTCAGCGTACTGGCGGTGAAGAAGGGCTTTCTGACGCTGCTGCTCGCGCACATCATGTTCTGCATCCCCTACGTCATGCTCTCCGTCACACCGAAGCTGCGCTCGCTCGACCCAAATCTCATCGACGCGGCGATGGACCTCGGCGCTACGCCGTTCCAGGCGCTCACCCGCGTCATCGTGCCGCAGATCCGTCCGGGCATCGTCTCCGGCGCGCTCATCGCGTTCACCATGAGCTTTGACGACTTCGTGATCTCCTACTTCACCACGGGCAACGGCGTGAATAACATTTCCATTCTGGTCTACACCATGTCCAAGCGCGTCAATCCCTCCATCAACGCACTCTCCACACTCGTCATTGTCGCCATCACGCTGGTGCTCGGCATCGTCAACCTTGTCCCGATCCTGCACGAAAAGCGTGAAAAAGAAGGAAGTGAAAAGGGAAAATCCTTTGCACAAAGCCGCAGGCTGATGGCCGCTGTCGCCGGCGTGCTGGTGCTCGCCATTCTCGGCGGAACGGTCGGCGTCAGCCTTTCTCAGCAGCACAAGAACGCTGCCGCCGTCGAAAAGTACGGCAGCAACGTCCTCAAGCTCTATCTCCCCGGCGAGTACCTCGGTGAGAACGTCATCGGCGACTTTGAAAAACAGTTCGGCGTGCGCGTCATCGTGGAGAATTTCGACTCCAATGAGATGATGTACACCAAGCTCATGGCGGGCGACAAGTACGACGTGGTCATTCCCTCGGACTACATGATCGAACGCCTGATGAAGGAGAATTATCTCCAGCCGCTCGATCACAGCCTGCTTCCAAACCTTGAGAATATGGACGACGCGGTGCGCGGCATGAGCTATGACCCCGATAACGAGTGGTCCGTTCCCTACTTCTGGGGCAGCGTCGGCATCGTCTACAACCACGAGAACGTCGATCCCGCCGTGGTGGAGGAACAGGGCTGGGAGGTGCTGCGCAACACCGACTACGCCGGTCACCTCTACATCTACGACTCCGAGCGCGACTCGTTCATGATGGCATTCAAGGCGCTCGGCTACTCGATGAACACCTCCGACCCCGACGAGATCAACGCCGCCTACGAATGGCTGCTGCAAATGAACGACACCATGTCGCCCGTCTACGTCACCGACGAGGTCATCGACGGCATGATGAACGGCTACAAGGATCTCGCGGTCGTCTACTCCGGCGACGCCACCGTCATTCTCGACGAGAACGAGGACATGAGCTTCTATATGCCGGAGCAGGGCACGAACATCTGGTGCGACGCGATGGTCATTCCCGCGAACGCGGAAAATCCCCTGCTCGCCCACGAGTTCATCAACTATATGCTCACCTATGAGGCCGCATTTGACAATACGGAGACGGTGGGGTATACTTCTCCCAACGCAGAGGTCTTTGAGGAGATGACCTCCTCCGAGGACCTTTACGCAGAAAATGCCGCCTACCTTCCCCGCTCCGGCTACGAGAAGGACGAGATGTTCCACGACAACCAGACGCTCATGCGTGAGCTGAGCAAGCTCTGGATCAAGGTCAAGGCAGCCAAGTAAAAAAACATCGCACGAAAGAAAGGAATCAAACCCATGCAGATCGGAGACACTTACGAATACAAAAATGTCGTCACCAAGGAGATCACCGCCGGCGCGCTCGGCTCGGGCGGACTGGACATCTTCGCCACGCCCTTCCTCATTTGCTGGATGGAGGCCGCGGCCTACTACTACATGAAGGAGCAGCTTCCCGAGGGCAAGAGCAGCGTCGGCACGATGGTCAACGTCCGCCACGTTTCTCCCTCCCCCATCGGCGCGGAGATCACCGCCAAGGCCGAGCTGATCGCCATTTCCGAGAACGGCAAGATGTATACCTTCAAGGTCGAGGCATACGATAACAAGGGCCTCATCGGCGAGGGCACGCACGAGCGCGCCATCATCGACTGCGAGCGCTTCATGAAGAAGTGCCTGGCCAAGCTGGAAGACTGAACAGGCAAGGAGGAAGCCCATGCACTATTACGGAGCCGTTTACCGTCCGCCGAGCGAGGCGTACAGCCTGATCGTGCAATGCACACTTGGCTGCAGCCACAACAAATGTGCATTCTGCAATATGTACAAGGATAAGAAGTTTTCCATCCGTCCGGTGGAGGAGGTCCTGCGCGACCTCGCCGAGGCGCGCAGCTACGAGCGGCGCATCGAGCGCATCTTTCTCGCCGACGGCGACGCGCTGATCCTGCCGATGGACTATCTGCTGCAGGTGCTGGACTTCATCCGCGAATACTTCCCCGAGTGTACGCGCGTTGCCGCCTATGCCACCACCAAGGCCATCGAGCGCAAAACGGACGAGGAGCTGCGCAAGCTGCGTGAGCACGGGCTGGCGCTCGTCTACATCGGTCTGGAAAGCGGCAATGAGGAACTGCTCTTGAAATTCAACAAGGGCGTCACCGCGGCGGAGACCGTGAAAAATGCGCTGCGCTGCAAGGCGGCTGGCATCGCCATCTCCGTCACCGCCATCAACGGCATGGCTGGGCTCAGCGGCGACTGGCAGGCCCACGCCATCGACACGGCAAAGGCCGTGAGCGCGATGAAGCCGGAGTTTATCGCTTTTCTGACGCTGCGCGTCTACTCCGGCACTCCCCTGCACGATTGGATCGAGGCGGGCGAGTTTCAGATGATGGGGCCTGCCGATCTGATGCGCGAGACGCGGCTCTTCCTGGAACACATCGACTCCGAGGGCAGCGTGTTCCGTTCGAACCACGCCTCAAACTACCTTCCCCTCGGCGGTACACTCAACCGCGACCGCGAGGCGCTGATCCAGACCATCGACGCCGCGCTGGACGGCAAGGTGCGCCTGCGCCGCGCCGTAGAGCTGGGGCTGTAACACATCTTTTGCATTGCTGCATGAAAAAACGCAGGGCCTGTCAAGTGCAGGCCCTGCGTTTTTCTATTGTGGAATTTCCTCCGGCTTCGGCTCTCTGACATAGCGGAGCATCGTGCGCGCACAGGCGCCGAAGCTGCGGTAATTTTCCTGCGCCGTGCGGAGTGAGATGCCGTGATTTTCGTCGCTCGGTTCATCGACCGATGTAACAAACACATCGTTCTCCCAAAAGCAGACAGGGCAGATATAGGCAATCGCATCCTCCCGCGGCACCGGATAGGTCAAATATCCGCAGCATGGGCAGGGATACTTCTCCATCTTCCCCTCCCCCTATTTATCCGAACAGCGTGAGCTGGCTGGTGTCCGCCATGCCGGCAAACGCGCCGAGGGCGCGCAGCTGCTCGATGTGCGTCTTGGAGAGCTTATTGCAGCACATGGAGAACTCCTCGACCGAGATGAACTCCTTGCCCCTGCGCTTTTCCACCGTGTCCAGCGCCGCGGCCTCGCCGAGTCCGTGGACGGAGATGAACGGCGGCAGGAGGCCGCCTTCGGTGACGGTGAACTTTGTCGCGTCGGAGCGGTAGATGTCGATGGTGTCAAAGTGGAAGCCGCGGCGATAGAACTCGTAGCAGACCTCGAGCGTGGTCATCAGATCCTGCTCGACCGCCGACGCGTCCTTGTTGTTCTCGATCTCGCGGATCTTCCGCTTGACCGCGTCCAGTCCCGCGCAGCAGTATTCCGCATCGAACGCCTTCGCGCGCACGGTGAAGAAGGTCGCGTAGAACGCCAGCGGCTCATGCACCTTGAACCACGCGATGCGGAACGCCATCATAACATATGCGACCGCGTGCGCCTTCGGAAACAGATAGCCGATCTTGGCGAGCGACTCGATGTACCATTCCGGCACATCGTGCTCCTGCATCGCCTCTACCCAGCCGTCCTGAAAGCCACCCTTTTTGACCTTGCCCTTCCGCACGGCCTCCATGATCTTGAAGCTCATCTTCGGGTCAAGCCCCATGGAAATGAGGTAGAGCATGATGTCGTCGCGGCAGCCGACCGTCTCCAGAACGCTTGCTGTGCCGCTGACGATCAGCTCGCGCGCGTTGCCGAGCCACACGTCCGTGCCGTGCGAGAAGCCGGAAAGACGCACGAGGGTGTTGAAGTCCTTCGGCTGCGTGTCAATGAGCATCTGGCGTGTGAAGCGCGTGTTGAACTCGGGAATGGCGACCGCGCCGGTCGGGCCGAGCAGGTCGTCGTTCTCAAAGCCCAGCACCTTCGACGAGGTGAAAATGCTCATCGTATCCGGATCGTCGAGCGGGATCGTGCGGGCGTTCACGCCGGTGAGATCCTCGAGCATACGGATCATCGTCGGGTCATCGTGGCCGAGCATATCGAGCTTGAGGAGGTTATCCTCCATGCAGTGATATTCAAAGTGCGTGGTTATGGTGTCGCTGTCCTCCGCGTCGGCCGGGTGCTGCACGGGGCAGAAATCCTCGATCTCCAGATCGTCCGGCACGACGACCAAGCCGCCGGGGTGCTGGCCCGTCGTGCGGCGCACGCCGACGCAGCCCGCCGTCAGGCGGTCGATCTCCGCCGCGCCCGACTGGATGCCGTTTTCCTCCAGATATTTCTTGACAAAGCCGAAGGCGGTCTTTTCCGCCAGCGTGCCGATGGTGCCCGCGCGGAACACCTGCGTTTCGCCGAACATTTCGATGGCGTGGCGGTGCGCCCGCGCCTGATACTCACCCGAGAAGTTCAGGTCAATATCCGGCACCTTGCCGCCGCCGAAGCCGAGGAAGGTCTCAAACGGAATGTCAAAGCCGTCCTTGACGTACTTCGTGCCGCATTCCGGGCAGTTCTTATCCGGCATATCTGCGCCGCAGCCGTAGCTGCCATCGGTGATGAACTCGCTGTGTCTGCACTTCGGGCAGCGGTAGTGCGGCGGGAGCGAGTTGACCTCGGTGATGCCCGACATATAGGCGACGAGCGACGAGCCGACCGACCCTCGCGAGCCGACCAGATAGCCGCACTCCAGCGAGCGCTGGACGAGCTTCTGCGCCGACATATACACCACGTCGTACTTGCCGAGAATGCCGCCCAGCTCAATGTCCAGACGGTCCTTGATGAGCTTCGGCGGCTCGTCGCCGTAAAGCTCGTGCACCTTGTCCCAGACGAGGCGGTTCAGATCCTCTCGGGAATTTTCCAGGCGCGGCGGGAAGAGCTTGCCCTTGGGCAGCAGCTCGATGTTCTCGATCTGATCCGCAATGGCGCGCGTGTTGGTCACGACCACCTCGTAGGCCTTTTCCTTGCCGAGATACTCAAATTCACGGAGCATCTCGTCCGTTGTGCGGAAGTAGATGGGCAGCGGCGCGTTCGCGTCGGGGAATTTCTTGGAGGCCAGCAGGATATGGCGGTAGACCTCGTCCTCCGGCTCCTGAAAATGCACGTCGCCGGTGGCGACAACCCGCTTGCCCAGCTCTTCGCCGAGCCGGACGATGGTGCGATTGAAGTCGCGCAGCTCCTCCTCGCTCCTAGCCGCACCCTCGCGCAGCATGAAGCGATTGTTGCAGATGGGCTGGATCTCGAGATAATCGTAGAAGGACGCGATGCGCTTGAGCTCCTCCCAGTCCTTGTGGTCCGCGACCGCACGGAACAGCTCGCCCGCCTCGCAGGCCGAGCCGATGATAAGTCCCTCGCGGTGCGCGATCAGCTCGCTCTTCGGGATGATGGGCACACGCTTGAAATACTTGAGGTTGGATAGTGAAATGAGCTGGTAAAGATTCTTCAGGCCCGCCTTGTTCTTGGCCAGCAGAATGATGTGCTTCGGGAAGCGATTGGATTTGCTTCCCAGCGGGCGCAGTTTGAGCATTTCGTTGTTGATCTGCTGCAGGCGCGTCACGCCCCGTTCTTCAAGCATGGGGAAAAATTTTGTCAGCATCTGCGCGACCGGCACGGCGTCGTCCGACGCGCGGTGGTGGTTGAACTGCGGGAGCTGCAAATGCTCCGCCACGATGTCCAGCTTATACTTGCCCAAGCCTGGCAGCAGATTCTGCGCCAGAATGAGCGTATCAATATAGGTCGGCTCGAACGGAATGCTGCACTTCCGGCAGCCCGCGCGGATAAAGCTGATATCAAATTCCGCGTTGTGTGCCGCAAGCGGCGCGTCACCCGCGAAAGCGAGGAACGCCGTCAGCGCGTCCTTGAGCTTTGGCGCGCCGCGCAGCATCTCGTCCGTGATACCGGTCAGACCGATAATCTCCGGCGTCAGCCGGCGCTCGGGGTCCACAAAGGTCTGGAAGGTCTCAACGATCTCGCCGTTCCTGAGCCGCACCGCGCCGATCTCCGTGATGGCCTCCTGCGTGACCTTGAGGCCGGTCGTTTCAATGTCGAAGCAGACGATCTCATCGGAAAAACCGATGTCCTGATGCCCATGAATGGCGATGCGGTCGTCAATGTTGTTGACAAAATAGCCCTCGCAGCCGTAAAGTATTTTTATTTTACCCTCACCGGCGTGCCAGGCATCCGGAAAGGACTGTGCTACACCGTGGTCGGTGATGGCGATGGCGGGCATCCCCCACTTGGCGGCGAGCTTGACGACGCTGCCGGTGTCGGTCAGCGCGTCCATGTTGGACATTCGCGTATGCAGGTGCAGCTCCACGCGCTTGACCTCTGCGGTGTCCATGCGCGGCTCGTGCGTGATCTCGGTCACGTCGCGCGGGTTGAGCTGCATATCGTGACCGTCGTAGGTCAGCTCCATCGTGCCCGCGACGCGCAGCCACATACCGGTCGAAACGCGGTCGCGCAGCGGCGCGACGTCCTTCTCCAGCATCCGCTTGCGCACGATGACCGAGCCCTCGTAGTCGGTCATCTCGATGAGCGCCAGCCACATACCCGGCTGGCGCAGCTCACGGAACTCGCACTTGAAGACCTTGCCCTCGACCACGACGTTTCCCGCCTTGGGGTTCAGCTCGCTCATCGGCATGGGATGCCCCTTGATCTCGCGGCCCATGATGATCTTGCCGGCGCTTGACTCCTTCCTCGCGCCGCCGCCCGCGTTCGAGGGCCGCGGCTCCTGCTTGGGAAAGCCGCCCTGCGTCAGCGAGATCCGCACGCCGTTGAGCGCGAAGCGGTCCGCCAAAAGCTGCTCGAGCAGGGTGCGCTCGGAATCCGTGATCTCCTGCAGCACCGTCAGCGCAAGCGCCATCATGCGGCTCTCCTGCTCCACGGTGACGTCGGTCACGCGGGCGTCGGTGAGCAGCACACGCAGTCCGATGGGCGGCGCAAAGCCCTCAAATAATTCAAAAAAAGGTATCCTTTGTGCCATTTTTTCGCTTCTCTCTTACAGTTTCTCGATCTCTTCAAGCAGGGCGTCCAGCAGCTTTTCCTGCGCTACCTTGTACAATACCTCGCCATGACGGAAAATAAGGCCCTCGCCCTTGCCGCCCGCGACGCCGATGTCCGCCGCGCTCGCCTCGCCGGGGCCGTTGACCACGCAGCCCATGACCGCGACGGTGATGGGCTTGTCGCAGTCCTCCAGCCGGCGCTCCAGCTCCTCGGCCAGCGGGATCATATCGTAAGCCGTGCGCCCGCAGGTCGGGCAGGAGATCAGATTCACGCCGCTTCTTCGCAGCCCGCAGGCGCGCAGAATGCGCTTGGCGGCATAGACCTCCTCCACCGGGTCGGCGGTCAGCGAAACGCGCATCGTGTCGCCGATGCCCTCGCAGAGAAGTCCGCCGATGCCGATGGCAGACTTCAGCACTCCCATCGACGGCGTGCCCGCCTCGGTCACACCGAGATGCAGCGGATAGTCCACTCGTTCATGCAGCAGCCGGTAGGCCGCCATGTTGAGCGGTACGTCGGAGCTTTTGACGGAGATGCAGATGTCCGTGAAGTCATACTTCTCCAGCAGCGCGACATGGCCCAGCGCGCTCTCCACGAGCGCCTCCGGCGTCACGCGGCCGTACTTTGCCAGCAGCTCCTTCTCCAACGAGCCGCCGTTCACGCCGATGCGGATGGGCACCTTGTGCGCGCGGCAGCAGTCCACGACCGCCTTCACGCGGTCCTCCCCGCCGATGTTGCCGGGGTTGATGCGGATCTTGTCCGCGCCGTGCTCCGCCGCGGCGATGGCAAGGCGGTAGTCAAAGTGAATGTCCGCCACGAGCGGGATATGAATGCTGTTCTTGATGGTCTCGACCGCCTCCGCCGCCTCGGGCGTCGGCACGGTCACGCGCACGATCTCGCAGCCCGCCTGCTCCAAGCGCAGGATCTGCTCGATGGTCGCGCCTGCGTCCTCGGTCTTTGTGTTGCACATTGACTGGATGGTGACCGGCGCGCCGCCGCCGACGGCCACGCCGCCGACCATGATCTGCTTCGTCATGCTTCTTTCCTCCTCACAGCAGCTTCATCACATCGTGGAATGTGATGAAGAGCATCAGCGCCATCAGCAGGGCAAAGCCCGCCATGTGGATATAATTCTCATATTTCGGCGGGATCTGACGCTTGAAGATCGCCAGCGCCAGCGTGTTGATCACGAGGAAGAACACCTTACCGCCGTCGAGCGCCGGCAGCGGCAGCAGGTTCATCACGGCAAGGTTGACCGCGATGAGCGCGCCGAAGTAGAGAATGCTCTCCGCCGCCGCGGCAAAGCCGTTCTGATTGTTCTTCTCGGCCTCCTCCTGCGCCTCCTCGCCCACGTCCTTGATGGTCGAGACGATGCCGACCGGCCCGCTGAGATCGTCCAGTCCTGCCGAGCCGCTCACCAGCATCATCAGGCTCATGCGTACAAGGCGCACAAAATCGAGCGTGTTGTACCAGCTGTATTGCAGCCGAACAAGCGGCGTCGCTTCCACGATGCCTCCATAGGTGAAGCCGTAGCGGCGCACCTCCGCGCCGTTTTCGTCCGTATAGGTCTGCAGCGTCAGCGTGCGCTTGAGCTTCTCGCCGCCGCGCTTGACCGTCATTTCGATGGTGCCGTTTTCATCCAGATCGACCACGCCGAGCACCGTGGAGACGTCGCTTTTGAGATAGATGCGCTCGCCGTTGATGGCCCAGATTACGTCGCCGACCATGATGCCGTTTTCGCCCTGCTGGGGAAATGCCGAGTCAAGCTCGACGATCTCCGCCGTATAGAAGCCCTGAGCGCCCGCGTACAGGCAGATCATAATAAGGAGGCCGGTGAGGAAATTCATCGCCGCGCCTGCGACGAAGATCAGCAGCTTCTTCCAAAAGCCCTGCCTCTCCAGCGCACGCGGGTCGTCGCTTTCCTCGTCCTCGCCCTCCATCGCGCAAAAGCCGCCGATGGGCAGAAGGCGCAGCGAATATTCCGTTTCGCCCTTTGTCGTGTGGAAGATGGCCGGGCCCATGCCGATGGAAAACTCGTTCACGCGCACGCCGCAGGCCTTTGCGGCAAGAAAATGTCCGAGCTCATGCACGGCAATGAGCACGCCGAAGATCAAAATGGCAGCGATGATATACATGAAATAACTCCTTATGGAACTTGCTTATTGGATGTGCGCGCGGACCGCTTTGCGCGCCGCGTGATCCGCCGCGAGGATCTCCTCCAGCGTCGGCGCGGAGACCTGCTCCACCGTTTCCAGCGCCGCTTCCACCAGCGCGGGAATATCGTTGAAGCCCACCGCGTCCTGCAAAAACGCACCGACTGCCTCCTCATTTGCACCGTTGAGGATGGCGCAGGCTGTGCCGCCGACCGCGGCGCATTGACGCGCGAGCTTCAGGCAGCGGAAGGTCTCCTCGTCGGGTGCGGCAAAGGTCAGCGGCGGACAGGAAAGCAGGTCGAGCGTCCGGTCCGGCGTTTCCGCACGATAGGGATAGGTCATCGCGTAGCGGATGGGCAGCTTCATGTCGGGTGTGCCAAGCTGCGCGAGCATCGCGCCGTCGCGGTACTCGACGAGCGAGTGAACGATGCTCTGACGGTGGATGATGGCGTCCACCTGCCGCAGCGGCAGACGGTAGAGCCGCATGGCCTCGATGATCTCAAGGCCCTTGTTCATCAGCGTCGCGGAATCGACGGTGATCTTCGCGCCCATCGTCCAGTTGGGGTGACGAAGCGCGTCGGCGCGCGTCTTGCCCGCAAGCTGTTCGCGGGTAAGACCATAGAACGGTCCGCCCGAGCAGGTCAGGATCAATCGCTTGATCTCGCCGCGGTCACGGCAGCCCTGCACACACTGAAAAATTGCGCTGTGCTCGCTGTCCACCGGCACGATCTCCGCGCCGAACTTCTCCGCCGCGTCCATCACGAGCGTGCCCGCGCACACCAGCGTCTCCTTGTTGGCCAGCGCGATGCGCTTGCCCTGTTCGATGGCGGCAAGCGTGGGCTTCAGACCGATCATGCCGACCACGGCGGTCACCACCGTGTCGGCGTCCTCCGCGGTCGCGGCGGCGAGCAGGCCCTCCATACCGGAGAGCACCTGCGTCTTCGTGTCCCGCAGGCGCTCGCGCAGCTCGGCAGCCGCCGCTTCGTCATAAAGCACGGCAAGACGCGGGCAAAACTCCCGCGCCTGCTGTTCGATGAGATCAACGCTCGAATTGGCGGTCAGCGCCGCGACGGTCAGTCCCAGCTCCCGTGCGACCTCCAGCGTCTGGCAGCCGATGGAGCCGGTCGAGCCGAGTAAAGCAATACTCCTTGTCATAGTATGCCACCCGCCACAAAGAAGTACACGACCGGCGCGATGAACATGGTGGAGTCAAAGCGGTCGAGCATCCCGCCGTGTGTGAGGAACAGATGGCTGTAATCCTTTATGCCCGCCTCGCGCTTGATGAGCGACATGGAGAGGTCACCGAGCTGACCGAATACATTGGCGACCGCGCCGACGAGCGCGAGCCGCGCATAGTCCGGCGCATAGCCGAGCCACTTCTGAGCGATCAAGCCGAGCAGCAGCATCGCAAGTGCGCTGCCGATGGGACCGCCGAAGCCGCCCGCCCAGGTCTTGTGCGGACTGACGTGCGGCGCCATCTTACGCTTCCCGAACCACATCCCGAAGTACATGGACAGCGCGTCGCCCGCGAAGGCGATGAAGAACGGCGCGAGGACATAAACTCTGCCGAAGTCCGCATAGCTCCGCAGCAGAAAGATGCAGCTATACATCGCCGGAAATACCATGCCGCCGACGACAGCGGCACAGAGCGTGGAAAACGCAAACGGCCTCTCTCCGCCGAAGCGATGCACGGCGGTGAAAAACAGCAGCATCAAAAACGCCCAACGCAGTACCGTCACGGTCTGGATCGCGCCGAAAAATGTCCACTCGCTGTGATACAGAAGCACCTCATACGCCGCGGCCGCTGCGACCGTGAGCAGATATATGCTCGTCGGCACATTCTCCCCCGCCGTGTGCAGCAGCTCATAGGCCGCAATGCCGGCGATGGCGCACACGAGCAGCATGGTCGCCCACGCCGGACACGCCAGCAATACCAGCAGCAGTAAAGGCAATCCGATTGCCACCACAAGCCATCTTTGTTTCATAGTGTTTCCCCTTTCGGGCTGTTTTTCTCTTACGGCTTCACGCCGCCGAAGCGCCGCTCCCGGTGCTGATAGGCGATAAGCGCCTTGTCAAACTCCCGCTCGTCAAAGTCGGGCCAGAGCGTATCGCAGAAGTAAAACTCGCTGTACGCGCACTGCCAGAGAAGATAGTTGCTGATGCGCTTCTCTCCGCCCGGACGAATGAGCAGCTCGGGGTCGGGCAGGCCATTGGAATAGAGATACTGCGAGAACATCTCCTCTGTCAGCGCGTCGCTCCGCTTCTCCCCCGCCGCGCAGTCGCGCGCGAAGGCGCGGGCGGCGTGAACGATCTCGTCCCGCCCGCCGTAGTTCAGGCATACGTTCGCCTGAAAGCCCTCGATGCGCGCGGAGATCTCGTTCGTCTCGCGGATCAACTCCTTGAGGTCGTCGTCGAGCACCGAGAGGTCGCCGAGAAAGCGCAGACGGTTGCCGTCGCGCTCCATCGTGTCGATGCACTCGTGGAGATAACGGCGCAGAAGCTGCATGATGCCGTCGATCTCCTCGGGCGGGCGCTTCCAGTTCTCGGTCGAAAAGGCGTAGACCGTCAGGTAGTCGATGCCAAGCTCCTTGCAGTAGGTACCGAGACGGCGGAAGCTCTCCGCGCCCGCCTTGTGGCCCGCCGAGCGCGGAAGACCGCGCTTCTGCGCCCAGCGGCCGTTGCCGTCCATGATGACGGCAACATGACGAGGCAGGCTGTTTTTGTCAACCTGCCCCGTGAGCTGTCTTTTGGTGAAAAGTCCCATCAGACCTCCATCAGTTCCTTTTCCTTCTTCTCGAGCAGGGCGTCCAGCTCCTTGCACATATCGTCGGTGAGCTTCTGCAGGTCCTTCTCGGCGATCTTCAAATCGTCCTCGGTCAGCTCGCTGGCCTTCTGCTTCTTCTTGAAGGTCTCCATCGCATCGCGGCGGATGTTGCGGATGGCGACCTTGCCGCCCTCGGCGTACTTGCGGATCTGCTTGACGAGCTCCTTGCGGCGCTCCTCGGTCAGCTGCGGGAAGGTCAGGCGAATGGCCTTGCCGTCGTTCTGCGGATTGATGCCGAGGTCGGAGTTCAGGATTGCCTTCTCAATGAGCTTCACGGCGCTCGCGTCCCACGGCTGAATGAGCAGCTGACGCGGATCGGGCGAGCCGATGGACGCGATCTGCTGGATGGGCGTCGGCGTGCCGTAATAGTCCACGCTGATGCGGTCGAGCACGGCGGCGTTGGCGCGGCCCGCGCGCACGGCGGCGAAGTCGGCGGCGACGGAGTCGATGCTCTTTCTCATTTTTTCCTCGTAAACCTTGTATTCATCCTTCAACATGGGGATAGCCTCCTCAAATTTTGATTTTTGCATTTTATCTTGCGACGCCGGCTCATTCGCCGACGATCGTACCGATCTTTTCGCCCATCACGGCGCGCAGGATGTTCTTGGGGTCCTTGAGCGCGAACACGAGCACGGGAATGTGATTGTCCATCGAAAGCGAGGTCGCCGTGGAGTCCATCACCGCGAGGTGCTGGGCCAGCACGTCCTCGTAGGAGATGGCGTCGTACTTCACCGCGTCCGCGACCTTCGCGGGGTCGGCGTTGTACACGCCGTCGATGTTCTTCGCCAGCAGGATAACGTCCGCGTTAATCTCCGCCGCGCGGAGCACCGCCGCGGTATCCGTGGAGAAAAACGGCGAGCCGATGCCGCAGCCGAAGATGACCACGCGGCCCTTCTCAAGGTGCCGGATGGCGCGGGCGCGGATATAAGGCTCCGCGACCTCCTTAATTTCCAGCGCGGTCTGGATGCGCACGTCCACGCCCTTCTGCTCCAGCACGTCGGCGACCGCCATGCAGTTCATCGCCGTAGCCAGCATACCCATGTGGTCGGCGCGGGTGCGCTCGATATAGCCCTCGCCGTTTTTCACGCCGCGCCAGAAGTTGCCGCCGCCGATGACGATGCCCATCTGTACGCCGGCCTCCACACACTCCTTGATGACGTCCGTCACCTGACCGATGACGCCGAAGTCCAAGCCAAAGTGCTTGTCGCCCGCGAGCGCCTCGCCGCTGATCTTGAGCAGGACGCGCCGATATTTCGGTTTCTCCATGTTTGTCTGTTCCTCCCTGCGAACGGTTCATATTTTAACAGCTACATTGTAGCGTATTTTTTCCGTTTTGCATAGGGGGTAAATTGAAAACTTTTCTTTTTTCGGCGCAGAAAGAGAGCCGCGGGCGATCCCGCCCGCGGCTCCCGCGTGGTTTGGTTTTTTTGATGGCTTACCAGCCGGTGCCGCGTACCTCGCCGTGCCAACCGTCCTCTTTGAGCGTGATAATGCAACAGCGGCTGTATTCATACGCGCCCTCCGGCGCGTCGGGGTCGTCGCAGTCTCCGGTGTTGCCCGCCATCGCAAATCCCAGCGCCCATTCGCTTTCCGGCACAAATTCGGTTGTGGAATAAAAGCAGTAGCCGTTCTCGTCCAGCTCGCCGCGCTCGCGGAAGGTCTGCATTGTCTCCTCTGCCGGCTCAACGAGGTTCTTCACCCATGTATACTTGAACAGGCTGCCGCTGCGCACCTTGAGATGCACGCCCTCGTAGGCGTCGAGATACTCCTGCGCGGCCTCCTCCCACGACTGGCCGCGGTTCGGAATGGCGGTCTCATCGACCTCATCGCACAGCGTGCTGAATTCCGCTTCGTCGTACCACTGGAGCATACGGTCGTAGAGCGTGCGTCCGTCGTTGTCGATGATGCCGAAATCGCCCTGCGCCTCGTAGTAGTACACCGGATCGGTCATGCTGCGGTGATACGCCACGATGTTTGTTCCCTCGTAGAACCCTAAATACGAGGTTTTATTGTTCGGGGTAAAACCGGGCTGTTGCGTGCCTGTATTCTTGTTGAGACTAAAATACGAGTTGTCGTTGTCCGAGAGCCAGAGAATAAGCTGTCTGCCGGTATTTTCCGGTGCATCGCATGTACTGTAATGATAGGAGTTGAGCGCGGGGACATTCCATGCGCTGCTTACATTGTAGCTGCCGACGGTCTCGCCGTTCTCAACGAGATACAGCCACGCGGCTCTGCCCTCGGTGGCGAGGTCGAGGTCGTTTTGGAAGGTTGAGACCATGGAGCCGGCATTCCCGCTGACCACAAAACTCTGCGCCATCGCGCGCAGCTTCACCGCCTCGTTCAGAATACGGTTTCGCGTGCTGTAGCCCCACTCGTTCACGGAGGTATCGTCGGTCGGCTTCCAGTAGGTCGAGATGATGTAGCAGCCGCCGTAATCGGGGTCCGGCGCGAGGTAGTTGGCGAACTGCGTGCCGCTCTCCGCGTCGTAGCGCGTCCACGGGCCGCTGAGCACCGCGCCCTCCTGATACTGCTCGAGCGTGAAGCCATTATCGCGGTAGAACGTCTCCATCATTTCCACGCTGTCGTAGCTCTTGTCCACGCACAGCGTGCTGCCGTCGCAGTAAGCGGAGTACCAGCTGTCCTGACCGATCGTTTTCTCCACCGCCACGGTCGGAACGTAGAGATACCAGCCATTGCCGTCGTAGCGCCGCGCCGTGCAGTCATCGCTGCTCGTCACCGTGTTCTCGCGGATCAGGTCGTCCGCGTTCAGGAAGTCGGTGATCAGGCAGCGCGGCACGTCAAGGCCCGCGTAGTCCGCGTAGAAGTCGTAGAGGTATTCATAGGCGCTCGTGTAGGAGCAGCCGTTGTACCACAGTCCGTCGTTCGCCATGCGGCTGTCGAGCAGCCGGTAGACGCTCGGCTCGCCGTCCGTGCGCAGCATGGTGAGGTAGTAATAGAAGCCGTCGGAGATGTAGCCGTCGTCGGTGATGTTGTTGCCGCCGACCCAGAAGAAGCGGTCGGGCAGCGCGCCCGCCTTGTCCTCGGGCTTGACCTCATAGTTGAAGCTCCACAGCTCCAGCACGCCGTCCGGCGCGAGATCCGTGCAGTCGCCGCGCTTTTCCAGCCTTGTTACGCGCACATCGGCCGCCGCCTCGGTGACCTCAAGCGGCAGACCGTCCGTGCTGCCCTTTTCCGGGAGGATATAATAGGTGTAGCCGTTCGGCTGTTTGAGCGCGTTGATGACGGAGAGGGCGTAGGCCTCCATGCTGTCATAGGTCGGCACGGGCTTTTCGGTCAGGCGAAAGACCCAGCAGACAAAGTTCCTATTCTGATTTTCAGGCTGCTCAGCCGCCATCACGAGATAGAGCGTGCCGTCCTTCTGCTGAAGGAAGTATACCCGATTTGCCCAACCGTTTTCATCTGCTGTGGACGAGGTGCACAGCCATGCCTTCGCGTTCTCGCGGCGCAGCTTCGCGGCAGAAAGCCCGTCGACGAGCCATTCAGTCGGTCCGTCCGTCTTGCTGTTGAAACGGACATCAAATTCCTCCTTCGTGAGTGTGACCTCCGCTACCGTTTCGTAAAGCTGCTCCTCCTCGTTGTCCATCCTTTTGAGCAGCAGCGTCCGCACATCGTCCGAGTCCCTGTCCGCAACGACTTCCAGCTCGCCCCCGATGGGATCATTCATATAGCCGGGTGCGCAGGCGACGGTCGCTTCCTCAACATAGTGCTTTCCAAAGGGCTCGGCAAGCTCCGCATTCTCCCTGCCGCCGGTGAAGGTGCAGGCGACCGAAAGCCCCGCGATGAGCAGCACGGCGACCGCCGTATACGCCGCCGTTTTCGGCTTCTTCACCAACAGGGAAATGCGCTCCTTGAGCCCCTTGCCGCTGTCGGTCATCATCGTGGCGGTGACGAGCAGCGCGGGGCGCTTTTCACAGGTCATGCGGATGAGCGTGCGGCCGTAGGCGGCGCGCTCGCTCTCGCCGATGCGGCGGATGGTCGCCTCGTCACAGGCCAGCTCCGCGTCGCGGCGGGAAAGCTCCGCCGCCCACCACACGAGCGGGTTGTACCAATGCAGCGCCAGACACACGCCGCGCAGCACCGCCCAAAGGTTGTCACCGTGGCGGTAGTGCGTCTGCTCGTGGGCGAGCGCGTAGCGCAGCGTCTCCGCCTCCGTGCGCGTGTCGGGCGTGACGTAAATGCTCGGCTTCGCCACGCCGAACAGGCACGGCGTATCCGTCTCACCGCTCTCGTAGACCGGCAGGCAGGCGTCGGTCTCCTCCACGCGCTCACGCGAGCGGCGCAGCTTCTTGCCGAAGCGCAGGTTCACGGCGAGGAACACCAGTCCCAGCGCCGCCGCGCCGGCGAGCCAGACGGTTTTTGCGATCCGCGCCCAGTCGGTCTTTTCGACCGTCGGCGCGGTCACCGTCGCGGTCGTGACGTTCTGCACGAGGTTCGGCGGGGCCGCCTCGTTCATGCTCTGCGCCGGAATGCCGACGGTACCGGCGTTCGTGGGCGCGTCGTTCCGCTCGCCGACGATGTCCTGCTTGTAAGTCCCCTGCTGCACAGTCGGCGCGCGCTCGGGCACGGCGTTCATCACGCTCAGATCGCTCGCGCCGAAGCTCACCGGAACGAGCAGGCGCACGAGCACCAGCAGCCACAGGGCGTACTGCATCCGCAGGCTGAGCTTCCCGCGCAGCACATAGCGCAGCGCGATGACCACCAGGATCAAAACGCTGGATGAAACGATCCACTGCATCATTTTGTTCCCTCCTCCATCTGCCGCAGCAGCTCATAAAGCTCGTCGATCTCTTCCTTGGAGATGGCCTGCCTGCGCGTCATGGCGCTGACCATCATGCTCAGGCTCCCCTGATAGACGCGGTCTAAAAAGGTCTCTGTTTCGGCAAGCGCCGCGTCCTCGCGGCGCACCGCGGGGGAAAAGGTGTTCTTCGTCCCCTCCGTGTCGCACGTCACAACGCCCTTGCCGACCATGCGCCGCAGCAGCGTCAGCGTCGTGCTGCGGCTCCAGCCCATGCTGGCCTCCAGCTGCTCGGTCAGCTCGCGGCCGGTCTGCGGCGCGCGCTCCCACAGACATTCCATGATGTTCCATTCGGCGGGCGCAAGGTCAAATTTTTCCATTTGCCGTCCTCCTTTTTCCGGATTTTGGTTACTGATGTAAACACAATGTAGCATAGTTGGTTACACTTGTCAACACTTTTTGAAAAATCTTTTTCCGTGCCGTTCCGCCGCCCGTCCACGGAAGGTCTATTCGTTCTTTGAAGAAAGGCAAGCTCCCCGCATGGTTTTTTATCGCTTATGACGATTGCCCATTCTCCGCCGCTGTGGTAAACTGATTTTCAAACATTCTGCACCGCGCGGATCGAACCAGGCGGGTGGAAATGAAAAAGGAGAAACGAAAATGAAACAGAAGCTCAGCGGCCGCGACTACACCTACGTTGCCAGTATGCTCTTCGGTATGTTCTTCGGCGCCGGAAACCTCATCTTCCCCGTTCACATGGGTCAGATGGCCGGCGCAAACGTATGGCCCGCGGTCATAGGCTTCTGCGTAACGGGCGTCGGATTGCCGCTGCTCGGCGTAGCGGCGCTCGGCATCAGCCGCTCCGGCGGGCTCTTTGAGCTCGGCAGCCGCGTGGGCAAGCCCTACTCGATGTTTTTCACCTGCCTGCTCTACCTGACCATCGGGCCGTTCTTCGCCATCCCCCGCTGCGCCACCACCTCCTTCACCGTGGGACTGGAGCAGGTGCTGCCGCAGGGCGGCAATACGCGGCTCTACCTGCTGGCGTTCTCCGCCGCCTTCTTCGCCGCGGCGCTGTTCTTCTCGCTCCGCCCGGGCAAGATCCTCGTCTGGGTCGGTAAGGTGCTCAACCCCTGCTTCCTGCTGTTCCTCGGCATTCTGGTCATCGTGGCGATGCTCCGCCCCGGCGCCGCCGTCGGCGCGGTCGTACCGGAGGGCGCTTACGCCTCTCAGCCTTTCTTCACCGGCTTCCTCGAGGGCTACAACACCATGGACGCGCTGGCAAGCCTTGCCTTCGGCATCGTGGTCGTGCAGGTCATCCGTGACCTCGGCGTGACCGAGCCGGACGCCGTGGCGGGCAGCACTGTCCGCGCGGGTATTTTCAGCTGTCTGCTGATGGCTGCCATCTACGTCGCCGTCACCGTCGTCGGCGTGCAGAGCCGCGGACTGTTCGAGACCTCGGAAAACGGCGGCATCGCCCTCGCGCAGATCGCGCAGCACTACCTCGGCTCCGTCGGCCTTCTGATCCTCGCCGCGACCGTGACGCTCGCCTGTCTCAAGACCTCCGTGGGCCTTATCACCAGCTGCGCGGAGACCTTCACAGGCCTCTTTCCCAAGGGTCCGACCTACCGCGTCTGGGCGGTGATCTTCAGTCTTGTCTCCCTGCTCTTCGCCAACTTCGGCCTGAGCTCCATCATCGGCTACTCCGTCCCTGTGCTGATGTTCCTCTATCCCCTCGCCATTACGCTGATCGCGCTCTCCCTTTTCGGGAAATTCTTCGCCTACGACCGCGCCGTCTTTGTCTGGACGACCGCGCTGACGCTCGTCGGCGCGCTCTATGACTTCGCCGCCGCGCTGCCCGCGCCGCTGCTCGCCGCCTGCCGGCTGGACGGCGTCCTCGCGATGCTGCGGGAGACGCTGCCGCTGGCGAAGCTCGGGCTGTTCTGGGTTCTTCCCGCGCTGCTGGGACTCGTTATCGGTCTGATCCTCCACTTTGTCCGCAGCAAGGCAAACGACTGATCCTTTGCTCCTGACATTCCATGAAGAAACGGCTTGAGACATGCCATCGTGTCCCAAGCCGTTTTTTCTGCTTTCTCTATCTTATTTTTTCTGCGGCTCCGCTGCGTCGGCTGTCTTCTCCGGCAGCTGCGAGAGGAGCACCGCCGTGAGCATCAGCGCGCAGCCGAGGTACTCCCGCCCGCTCATGCGCTCGTGCAGGATGATGGCCCCGCAGACCACGGCGAAGAAGGACTCCAGGCTCAGCAGCAGCGAGACGACCGTCGGGTCGCCGTCCTTCTGCGCAAGAATTTGCAGCGTGTAGCCGCCCGCGCTCGAGAGGATGCCGATGTAGAGGATGTAGAACGTACACTCGCCGAGCGCCGCGAAATCGACCGTTTCAAAGGTGAAGGCGCAGACGGTGGAGAGGACCATCATCACCGCGAACTGCACGCAGGAGAGCGCGATGCCGTCCACCTTCTGCACATAATGGTCCACACAGAGGATATGCCCCGTGAAGGCAAAGGCACACAGGAAAACGAGGAAGTCGCCGCGGCCGAAGCTCATCGCGCCCTCGCTGCCCGTGAAGCAAAGGAAATAAAGACCGACCACTGCGATCAGAACGCAGAGGAACAGCCGTTTGTTTGCCTTTTTCCCGAGGAACATGCCGGCGAGCGGCACGAGCACGATGTAGAGCGCCGTGATGAAGCCCGCCTTGCCCGCCGTGGTATCGGCAATGCCGAACTGCTGCAGGTTCGTGCCGAGCGTCAGAAAAATGCCGCACACGAGGCCGCCCTCCAGCAGGTCCTTTTTCTGCTGCGGCGTGTATTTTTCCTCGTGCCGCACGCGCCGCAGGATGAGCACGAGCGCCCCCAGCACCAGCACGGCGGGGATCGAACGCGCCGCCGTGAAGGTAAAGCCGCCCACTTTTCCCGCGCCGAGGCTCTGTGCCACGAACGAGCTGCCCCAAATGAATGAAGTGATGAGCGGCAGGATCACTTGCTTTGTATTTCTCTTTTTCATAGCACTTGCCTGCCCCTTTCAAAGATGGTATAATTCTTAACGAAACAAGAATATCGCCTATCGTAGCAAAAAGCGCCGCGTTTGGCAAGTACCCCATGAAAATATTTTTTAATAGGAGCCTTTCCATGTATCTCTTCGATCTTGACGGCACGCTCATCGACTCCAACGGCATCTGGGCGGAGGTGGACCGCACCTTTCTCGCCCGCCGCGGCTACCCCTATACCAAGGAGTATTATGAGGGTGTGGCGCACACTATCTTTCCTCTCGCCGCCGTGTTCACCAAGGAATACTGCCATCTCTCCGAAAGCACGGATGAGATCATGGCGGAGTGGATGGAGCTGGCGAAGGACAACTACGCCCACGTCGCGCTCAAGCCACATGTGCGCGAGTATCTGGAAAAGCTCCGCGCACAGGGCGAGCGTATGGCGGTCTTCACGAGCTGCGTCCCCGCGCACTGCAAAACGGCGCTCGCCGTCCACGACCTGAACCGCTGCTTCGAGCGCGTCATTTTCGCGCAGGAGCTGGGCATGGACAAGAGCGACCCCGCGATCTTCGCCAAGGCGACGGAGCTGCTCGGCGTCACGCCGCAGGAGTGCATTTTCTTCGACGACTCGGTCAAGTCCTGCCGCAGCGCCAAGGCGAGCGGCATGACGGTCATCGGCGTGTACGATCCGTTTTTCGAGGGCACGAAGGACGAAATGCCGCTCGTCTGCGACCGCTTCATCCGCGACTTTGGTGAAATGCTGTAAAGCATAACTGCATTACAATCGTTGAAAAGAGCGAAGCACAGGAGATTTCTGTGCTTCGCTCCTTGTTATTTTTTGGTCATGTGGACGCCGGCGGTCTTGAGCATGAGCTTTTTCGTGCCCACCTGCTCGAACGCCACCTCGATGAGCGCGTCGCCGCCCATCGGCGTGACCGAGATCACCATGCCGTCGCCGAAGGTCTTGTGGTTGACCTGATCGCCCGCGGAAAGCTGTAACGTCGGTTTGCCCGCAGCCGGCTTTGCCGCGGCGCTGACTGCGGTCTTCGCGTGCGTCGGGCGCGCGACCGTGCCGGAAAAGCCGGTCGTCACCGAGCCGCCGCGGCTGCCGTAGCCGCTGCCGAAGCCGGAGCTTCGACCGAAGCTGCCGTAGCCGTCGGCATAGTCCTCGTCGTAGCGGCTGCGCGGCTCCGCCGAGGGCTTCGAGAGCCAGTTGACGTTTTCGGCGGGGATCTCGTTCAAAAAGCGTGAGGGCGCGTTCGGCGTCGTGCGGCCGAAGAGCCTACGCTGCCGCGCGTTCGTCAGCGTCAGCTTTTCCTTGGCACGCGTCATGGCGACGTAGCAGAGGCGGCGTTCCTCCTCCAGCTCCTCCTCGTCGCCGACGGCGCGATTTCCCGGGAAAATACCCTCCTCCATGCCGACGACATAGACGCAGGGAAATTCCAGTCCCTTGGCGCTGTGCATCGTCATGAGCGTCACGCAGTTGTCGGTCGAGGCGCTGTCAAGGTCGGTATAGAGCGCGATCTCGTTGAGGAAGCCCGCGAGCGTCGCGTCCTCCGGCTCGCCGTCGAGGAAGGCGAGGATGTTGGACTTGAGCTCCTGCACGTTCTCCAGCCGCCCGCGGCTCTCCATATCGCCCTTGTCCTCCAGCGCGCGGAGATAGCCGGACTGCCCGCACACGAGGTCGTAGAAGTCCGCAAGCTCCGTGTCTCCCGCCGCGTCGTGCAGCGCGTCGATCATGGCGGCGAATTTCTCCAGCCGCGCCGCGGCGGTCTTGAGCGCCGCGTACTCCCCCGCCGCGCGGAGGACCGTCATCATCGGCACGCCCTGCTCGGCGGCCAGCGCCTGCACACGCTCGACGCTCGCATTGCCGATGCCGCGGGCGGGTGTATTGATGATGCGCCGCAGCCGCAGATCGTCCGCGGGATTGTTGATGAGCGCGAGGTAGGCCAGCATATCCTTGACCTCGGCGCGGTCAAAGAATTTCATGCCGCCGACGACCTGATACGGGATGCCGTTGCGCTTGAGCGCGTATTCCAGCGCGTTCGACTGCGCGTTCATGCGGTAGAGCACCGCGTTGTCGCGCCAGCTCTTGCCGCGGTTGAAGTCCGTCATCATGCCGGAGACGACAAAGTTCGCCTCGTCCTGCTCGTTGAACACGGTCTTGATGGTCACCTTTTCACCGCTGCCCGCGTCGGTCCAGAGCGTCTTGCCCTTGCGCCCGACGTTGTTCTTAATGACGGCGTTCGCCGCGTCGAGGATGTTCTGCGTGGAACGGTAGTTCTGCTCGAGACGGATCGTGCGCGTACCCTTGTATTCCTTTTCAAAATTCAGGATGTTGGAGATGTCCGCGCCGCGGAAGCGATAGATGCTCTGGTCGTCGTCGCCGACCACGCAGATGTTGCGATGGCCGTCCGCAAGCAGCCGCACCAGCTCGTACTGCATCCGGTTCGTGTCCTGATACTCGTCGATGAGGATGTAGCGGAATTTGCGCTGGTAGTACGCTCGTACATCCGGCTCGTTTTGCAGCAGGCGCACCGTGTGGAGAATGAGGTCGTCGAAGTCCAGCGCGTTCGCCTCGCAGAGGATGCGGTCATAGCGCTCGTAAATTTTGGCGACGCGCTCGCGCTTCCAGTCGCCGCTGCCCGCCCACTTCTTCGAGAAGTCCTGCGGCGAGAGCAGCTCGTCCTTCGCCTTGGAGATGACCGCGAGCACCTCGCGCAGAGAAAAGGTCTTTTCGTCCAGATCCATCTCCTTGAGAATATCCTTCACCACGCGCTTGCAGTCGTCGGTATCGTAGATGGTAAAGTCGTTGGAGAAGCCGCGCTTATCAATGTCGCGGCGCAGAATGCGCACGCAGGCCGAGTGGAAGGTCAGCGCCCAGATGTCGCCCGCGCCCGCGATGCCGAACGCCTCCAGGCGCTCGCGCAGCTCCTTCGCCGCCTTGTTCGTAAAGGTCACGGCGAGCACCTGCCACGGCGCCGGCGGCTCCACCGCGCAGAGCTGCCGCATCCGGCGGCGCTCGTCTGCGGTCGGCTGAGCGGGATAATTCTCAAGGAAAGCGAGATCGTCCTCCGACGCACCGGCGGGGACCTCGCCGCAGTCGCTCCCGCGGCCATAGGTCAAAAGATTTGCGATGCGGTTGATGAGCACGGTCGTCTTGCCGCTGCCGGCTCCCGCGAGCAGCAGCAGAGGTCCCTCCGTCGTCAGGACGCCGCGCCGCTGCTCCGGATTCAGCTTTGCAAAATCCCGCGCAATGCACGCGCGGCGCGCCGCGCAGAAGCGGGAAGAAAAATCACTCATGCGTTCCACCTGTTTTCTCAAAATTCTCCTTGATTCTACCGCATCTCCCCTCCCCGGTCAACCGTTTTTCCCTGAATTTTGCAAAGAAATAAAAAATTTGTTCTATTTTCTATTGACAAGCACGTTTGTTCGATTTATAATGCGATTAGAACAAGAGTTTCAGAATGATTCGGAGGGTATGAACATGGCTGCTTCCACGACGATCTTTGTGCTGCTCGGCATCACTGCCGTCACGGCAAATCTGATGAAGGTCATCACCTATCTCGACCAGCCGCGCCGCAAGACGCGCCGCGTCCGTGCACGCGGATAACGGTATGGAGCTTCTGGATAAGCTCTCCGTTTTAGCGGACGCTGCCAAGTATGACGCGGCCTGCACCTCCTCGGGGGCCAAGCGCGGCTTTGAGCATGGCAAGATCGGCTGCACCTCATCCGGCGTCATGGGCTGCTGTCACAGCTTTTCCGCGGACGGACGGTGCATCACGCTGCTCAAGGTACTGCTCTCGAACGACTGTATGTACGACTGCAAATACTGTGTCAACCGGCGCACGAACGAAACGCGCCGCGCGACCTTCACGCCCGAGGAGCTTGCCGACCTGACCATCCAGTTCTACCGGCGCAACTATATTGAAGGGCTCTTTCTCTCCTCCGGCGTGCTGCGCTCGCCGGATTACACAACGGAGCTGATGATCCGCGCACTGTCCATCCTGCGCCGCGAATACCGCTTCAACGGCTACATCCACGCCAAAGCCATCCCCGGCGCCTCGCCGGAGCTGGTCGAGCAGCTCGGGATGCTCGCCGACCGCCTGAGCGTCAACATCGAGCTGCCGAGCGAAGCGTCGCTGCGCGCCCTCGCGCCGAACAAGACAAAAGCCGCCGTGCTGCGGCCCATGCGCTTCATCGCGGACCGCGGACAGGAAAACCGGCGCGAGCTGGTCAAATACCGTCACGCGCCGCGCTTTGCCCCCGCGGGGCAGGCCACGCAGATGATCGTCGGTGCGACCGGAGAGAGCGACCGCCACATCCTGACGCTGACGCAATCGCTCTATGACACCTATCACCTCAAGCGTGTTTTCTACTCGGCCTATGTGCCGGTGGTGGAAAATACGCTCTTACCGTCTCTGGATACCAAGCCGCCTCTTCTGCGCGAGCACCGACTCTATCAGGCGGATTGGCTGCTGCGGTTCTACGGCTTTCGCGCCGGCGAGCTGCTCGACGAAGGCCAGCCGGACTTTGATCCGCTGCTCGATCCCAAGTGCTGCTGGGCGCTGCGGCACCCCGACTTCTTCCCGGTCGAGGTCAACCGCGCGGATTACGAAGCGCTGCTGCGCGTTCCCGGCATCGGCGTGGTAAGCGCGAAGCGCATCCTTGTCGCGCGCCGCGGCGGGGCGCTGCGCGCCGAGGACCTCAAAAAGCTCGGCGTCGTGCTCAAGCGGGCGCAGTATTTTCTCACCTGCTCTGGCCGAAGCACCGCACCGCTGCGGCTCTCGCTCGAGGGGGTCCGGCGCAATCTGACCGCCACGGAGCGTGCCTCGCTCTCGGCGGGACCGCTCGACCAGCTCTCACTCTTTGAGCCGGCATAATGAGGAGTTATTTATGACATGGCGCGAGGTCGTTTATGAATACGACGGCAGCTTCGATGGACTTCTGTGCTGCATCTACGAAAGCTACACGCAAAAACAGCTCCCCGCCGCGTTTTTCCGCACCGGAGAGCTCGAGCCATGCTTGTATGAGGTCCGTGCCGTCACGACGGATGCGGCGCACGCACGCCGCGTATACGAAGGCTTCCGGCGCTTTTCGCCGGAGGTCGGACCATTTTTGCGCCGCGCGTACTGGACATGCCTGCCCGAAAAAGAGCTTGCCATCTATCGCTTTGCCGCCAAGCTCTACCGCGAGGGAAAGCCGCTGCTGCAGCGCCTTTCCGATGAAACGTACCATCCCTTGCTGCGCGCTGTGCGGCAGCTGAACGGCGAGCTGGAGCAATACCGCGGCTTCGTGCGCTTTTCCGACATCGGCGGCGTGCTCGCCGCGGAGATCGAACCGAAAAACCGCGTTCTGCCGCTTCTGCGCGGTCACTTCTGCCAGCGCTGCCACGATGAGACCTTTTTCCTCTATGACCGCACGCACCGCGAGGCGCTCTTTTATGCCGACGGTCATTCTGCCATCGTATCGCTGGAGGAGTTCGTCATGGCTCCGCCCGACGAGGCGGAAAAGCGCTATCGCCGGCTCTGGCGCTGCTTTTACGATACCATCGCCATCCGCGAACGGGAAAATCCGAAGCTCCGCATGTCGCACATGCCGAAGCGCTTCTGGCCGCTTCTGACGGAGCTTCAGTCCGATCCGGACGCTATCCCTCCGTCTCCATCGCCGTGCGCAGCTTTTGCAGCGCCCGACGCTCCAGCCGCGATACCTGCACCTGCGACACGCCAAGCACCCGCGCCGTCTGCTCCTGCGTCAGCGCCTTGAAAAAGCGCAGCAGGATCGTCATGCGCTCCCGCTCCGGCAGCAGGTCGATCGCCGCGCGAAGGGAAAGCTGCTCGATCAGGCTCTCCTCCGGGCTTTCCGTGCCGAGAAGCGTTTCCAGCGTCAGCCCGTCGCCCATCTCCTGCTGAAAGGACTCCGGCGCGGCAGAGGCAAGGTCGGCATCCGCGATCTCCTCGACGCTCAAGCCGGTCTCCTCCGCAAGCTCAGAGAGGACAGGCTCGCGTCCGAGTTGCACCCGCAGCTTCTCCCGCGCACTATAGATGCTCTGCGACCGCTCGCGCAGGGTCCGGCTCACCTTTATCGCGCCGTCGTCACGGAGGAATCGCCGTATCTCTCCCGCGATCTTCGGTACGGCGTAGGTGGAAAACTGCGTTCCATATGTAAGGTCAAATCCCTTAACAGCCTTTAGAAATCCGATGCAGCCGAGCTGATAGAGGTCCTCCGTCTCCACGCCGCGGCCATTGTAGCGGCGCACGACGCTCCAGATCAGGCCGGTATTCTCCCGCAGTACACGCTCGCCGGCTTCCTCGTCGCCGCTCTGCGCCGCTTCGAGCAGGGCAAAGGTCTCGGCTGTGCTCATGCGCGGCCCGCGCGCTGCGCGATCCTTTTGCGCATGGTCACGACGGTCCCCTTGCCCGGGCGGGAGCGGACCTTGAGCGTATCCATGAAGCTCTCCATGATGGTGAAGCCCATACCGCTGCGCTCCTCGCCTCCGGTCGTAAAGAGCGGCTCGCGTGCTTTCTCCACGTCCGCAATGCCGCGTCCCCAGTCGTATACTGCGATCTCCAGCACACCGCCGTCCAGCAGGCGCACGCGAACCACGATCTTTCCAAGCGTATCGGGATAGGCGTGAACGATGGCATTTGTCACCGCCTCGCTCACCGCCGTCTTGATGTCGCCGAGCTCGTCGAGCGTCGGGTCGAGCTGGGACGCAAAGGCCGCGACCGCGCTGCGGGCAAAGCCCTCGTTCGTGCTGCGGCTGAGAAACTCCAGTTTTATGTAGTTGCTGCTCTTTTTCATATCCTTCCTCCTTACTGCATTGTGACCAGACGCGGCACCCCCGCCGCGTCGAAAACCTTTCGGGCCTGCGCCGGCACGCCGGTAACGATCAGACTTCCGCCGAGCGCCGCCATGCGGCGGTGTGCGCGCAGCACCACGGCGATCCCGGAGGAATCCATGAAGGACACTCCCGAAAGGTCCATCGTCAGCGACAGCGGCAGCGCCGCGTCGAGCGCGTGGTCGATCTGCTGCATCGCGCCGTGCGCGCCGTGGTGATCCAGATCTCCGCTGATCGCAAGCGTCATCTCTCTTCCGTTTGTTCTTGTCAGAACCTCCATGTCCCGACCTCCTCTTGCTCGTTCTGCACCTCTGTGCGCTTTCAGTATAGCCTGTCCGCGGCCGTTTTTTTGTCGAAAGAATGTGCCATTCCGTTTCTTTTTGCCTGTTCTGTCTTTTTTTCGTTTGCTCTTTTCCCATCGGACATTGTAAAATGCTGCTATCATATCAAGGGCCGAACGGCCTGATATAAGGAGGCAGTGCCATGCGCAGAAACGACCGCGAGATCACCGACAGCCGGGAGATCCTCTCCATTGTCAATGAATGTAAAGTTATTCGCCTTGCCATGCTTGATGAACAGGGACTCCCCTACATCATCCCGCTCAATTTCGGCTACCGCTTTGCGGACGGCGTTTTTACCTTCTACTGCCACAGCGCCAGGGAAGGTCACAAGCTCGAGCTGCTGCGCCGCGACCCGCGCGTATCCTTTGAAATGGACTGCCGCGGCGAGCTGCAGTCCGCCGACCACGCCTGCGGCTACGGCTACTACTATGCCTCCGTCATCGGCAGCGGCACGGCAGAGCTCATTGAGGGTGCGGAAAAGCTCGATGCGCTCTCCGCGCTCATGCGCCACATGGCAGGCCGTGAGGATACCTTTACGGAAGAGCAGGCACGCGGTGTGGCGGTTCTCGCCATCCGAGTCAGGTCGCTGAGCGCAAAGGCAAAAAAGCATTGAGAAAGCGCAGGGAGTCTCCCTGCGCTTTCCCGATATGCTCTTTGTTCTGACGGTACGGTGGTTTTACTTCCGGCTCTGTGCCAGAACCTCCCAGTAATCCTTGTAGTTTGCCTGCAGCAGCTCCGGGGTGTTGAGGCCGTAGGGGCACTTTGCTATGCAATGTCCGCAGTGCCTGCACTGCTCGATTTGGTGCATTCTGGCCTGCCATTCCTCGGTGAGCCACGCCTGCGCCGGCGCGCGGCGCAGCATCAGCGACATACGCGCGCACTGGTTGATCTCAATGCCCGCGGGGCACGGCATACAGTAGCCGCAGCCGCGGCAGAACTCGCCGCAAAGCTCCCGGCGGTCGCGCTCGATCGTTGCGCGGCGCTCGTCCGTCAGCTCCGTACCCTCGCGGATGCACTGCAAAAACTGATCCAGCTCGCTCTCCCGCTGCACGCCCCAGATGGGCACCACATTTTCCTGCACCGCCATCCAGGCCGCCGCGGTCAAGCCGTCGCGGAGCAGGCCGCCGGCCATGCCCTTCATCGCGATAAAGCCCATGCCGTGCGCGCGGCAGCCCTCGACCAATGCGAGCTCCTGTTCCCCGGCAAGATAGCTGAACGGGAATTGCAGCGAGGCGTATAACCCGGAGTCGATGGCCTCCTGCGCCACCGCAAGGCGATGGTTCGTGATGGAAATGTGGCGGATCTTCCCCTGCTTTTTTGCCTCAAGCGCCGCGTCGTACAGACCGTCCTCGCCGCCCGGCTTCGGACAGAAGGCCGGATTGTGGAACTGGTAAATGTCGATGTAGTCGGTCTTGAGTGTGCGCAGGCTGGTCTCAAGGTCGCGCCAGAAGCCCTCGGCGGTCTGCGCGCCGGTCTTGGTCGCCAGCACGATCCGGTCGCGCATCCCGGAAAAGGCCGCGCCGACCTTCTGCTCGCTGTCGGAATACGCGCGGGCGGTGTCGAAGAAGTTGATGCCGCCGTCGCAGGCCTTGTGCAGCAGCTTCACCGCCTCCGTCTCGCTGATGCGCTGAATGGGCAGGCAGCCGAAGCCGTTCTTTTCGATCACAAGGCCGGTGGAGCCGAATTCGATCTTCTGCATAGATGTCACCCTCCTTTGATAATAAGGTAAGTATAACAAAAGAACGGGGACTTGAAAAGCCCTCACTTTGCCGTTGACTATCTCACATCTCTCTGCTACCATAAAAATATCATAGACAATCCGGAATTTGAGAGGAGGAACTTTTATGGGAGAGCTCGTCTATCAGGCGCTCATGCAATCCGTCGCAGCCTTCTTTTTTGCCGTTATGATCCTTCCCGCAGTCGTTATTTTCCTGGGTTATCTGATCTATATCGTTGTCATGTGTATCCGAGAGCTGAAAAAGAAATAGTTTCCATCTGTATGGAAAAAGCACCGACGCAGGACCTCCTGCATCGGTGCTTTTTCATGACCTTTTACTTCTTCATCGCGGCGGCGGAGGCGTCGAGCTTCTCGATGAGAGCGCGGAGCTTGGCCGCGTCCTCGCGAGCGCCGTTGACGACGGCCTCGGGTGCCTTGGCGATAAAGCCCTGATTCGAGAGCTTGTTCTCAATGCCGGCGAGCTGCTTTTCCGCGTTCGCCTTTTCCTTGGCGATGCGGGCCAGCTCCTTCTCGAAGTCCACCAGCTCAGCGAGCGGCATCAGCACACGCGCGGCATGGGTCACGACCTCGATCGAACCGTCCGGCGTGGGGATATTCGCGTCGGCAACGGTCACATCGCTCGCGGAGGCAAGGCGCTTGAAGAACGAAATGCCGCGCGCAAAGGTGTCCGCGTGCGCGGTGGCGATGGTGTAATGCACCTTCTTCGAGGGTGCGACATTCATCTCGTTGCGGTGGGCGCGGATGGCGGTGATGGCGTCGATGATGAGCCCCATCGCCTCTTCCTCCCGCGGGAAGCTGAGCTCGTCGCGGTACTCCGGCCACTTCTGCAGCATGATGAACTCGCCTTTATCCTCTGCCGTATGCGGCAGCGCCTGATAAATTTCCTCGGTGATGAACGGCATGAACGGATGCAGCAACTTGAGCGTTTCGATCAGCACATAGCACAGCACGTTCTGCGCGTTGATCTTCGCGCACTCGTCGTCGCCGGTCAGGCGAGCCTTGCACAGCTCGATGAACCAGTCGCAGTAGGTGTCCCAGATGAAGTCGTAGACCTTTGCGGACGCGACGCCGATCTCAAAGGCGTCCATGTTGTCGGTGACTTCCTTCACGAGCGTGTTGAGCTTGCTCAGCACCCACTTATCCTCCAGCTCCAGCTGCTCGGGCAGCTCGACATGGTCGATGGTGAGGTTCATCATCACGAAGCGGCTCGCGTTCCAGATCTTGTTGGCGAAGTTGCGCATGGCCTCGCACTTCTCAACGTAGAAGCGCGCGTCGTTGCCGGGAGAGTTGCCGGTGATGAGGTTGAAGCGCAGCGCGTCCGCGCCGTACTTCTCCGCCATCTCCAGCGGGTCGATGCCGTTGCCGAGGGACTTGGACATCTTGCGGCCCTTGTCGTCGCGGACGAGGCCGTGGATGAACACCGTCTTGAATGGCTCCTTCTTCATCTGCTCCATGCCGGAGAAGATCATGCGCGCGACCCAGAAGAAGATGATGTCGTAGCCCGTGACCATGACGGACGTGGGATACCAATACTTGAGGTCGGCGGAGTCCAGATCGGGCCAGCCGAGCGTGGAGAACGGCCAGAGCGCGGAGGAGAACCAGGTGTCGAGCACATCCTCCTCGCGGGTGAGGTGTGTGCTGCCGCACTTTTCGCACTTGCTTGGGTCCTCGCGGCTGACATTGATGTGGCCGCAGTCGTCGCAGTACCACGCGGGGATCTGGTGACCCCACCACAGCTGGCGGGAGATGCACCAGTCATGCACATTCTCCATCCAGTTGATATAAGTCTTGGTGAAGCGCTCGGGCACAAACTTGATGGTGCCGTCCTGCACGACGCGGATGGCCTCCTTGGCAAGCGGCTCCATCTTCACGAACCACTGTGCGGAGATGAGGGGCTCGACATCGTTGTGGCAGCGGTAGCAGGTGCCGACGTTGTGGGAGTACGGCTCGGTCTTGACGAGGTAGCCCTGCTCCTCAAGGTCCTTGACGATGGCATTGCGGCACTCGTAGCGGTCCATGCCGTTGTAGGGGCCGCCGTTTTCGTTGATGGTGCCGTCGTCGGCGATAACGCGGATGACCTCAAGGTTGTGGCGCAGGCCGACCTCGAAGTCGTTCGGGTCGTGGGCGGGGGTCATCTTGACCGCGCCCGTGCCGAAGCCGATCTCGCAGTATTCGTCGCCCACGATGGGAATTTCGCGGTTCATGATCGGCAGGATGCACTTCTTGCCGATGAGGTGCTTGAACTTCTCGTCCTCGGGGTTGACCGCGACGCCGGTATCGCCCATCATCGTCTCGGGACGGGTGGTGGCGACGACGATGTCGCCGCTGCCGTCGGCGAGCGGGTAGCGGATATACCAGAGGTGACCAGGCTTATCGACGTACTCGACCTCCGCGTCGGAGAGCGCCGTCAGGCAATGCGGACACCAGTTGATGATGCGGCTGCCCTTATAAATGAGGCCCTTATCGTACAGCTCGCAGAAGGTCTCGCGCACGGCCCTGGAGCAGCCCTCGTCCATCGTGAAGCGGGAGCGGGACCAGTCGCAGCTCGCGCCCATCTTCTTCTGCTGCTCGACGATGCGGTTGCCGTACTTTTCCTTCCATTCCCACACGCGCTGAAGGAACTTCTCGCGGCCGAGGTCGTAGCGGGTCAGGCCCTCCTTGGTGCGCAGCTCCTCCTCGACCTTGATCTGCGTGGCAATGCCCGCGTGGTCGGTGCCGGGGAGCCACAGCGCCTCATAGCCCTGCATCCGCTTGAAGCGGGTCAGAATGTCCTGCAGCGTCGCATCCATCGCGTGGCCCATGTGCAGCTGGCCGGTGACGTTCGGCGGCGGCATGACGATGGAAAACGGCTTCTTGTCGGAGTCCGGGGTCGCCTTGAAGCAATCGTGGTCCATCCACATCCGGTAGATGCGGCCCTCGACCTGCTGGGGCTCATACACTTTCGGTAGCTCTTTCATTGGTTTTCTCCTGTCTTTATGGCAAATTTCTGATTTTTAATGCTTGAAAAGCTGATACTTGGCCTTCATGAGCTGCTTTTGGCGGCGCTCGGAAATGTCGTAGTATTCCACGGTCTTATCGCCCTTGAGCCAGCGATCCATGCAGCTGCGGAACTCCTCGACCGTGCCCTCGCGGAGCGCGTCCTTGGGTAGCGCAAGGTACTGCCTGGAGCGTCCGCCGCCGCGGCAAAGCTCAAAAATGCGGTCGCTCTCGGTCACGCGGTTGAGATTTTGGAAGTCCCACTCGCCGACCTTGCCGTCCTCGTTGTAAATTTCAACGGCGGGGCTGTCCTCGGTGATCTCAATGCGCAGTACCTTATTCAGGTCGGCGTAGGTCTGATCCCTCCGCCCGCGGTAGAGCAGCTTGAGAAACGCCTTGGGGTTGCCGCTCGTATAGTCCAGATAGCCCTGCTGGAACAGGATCACGCCGACGACCAGCGCCATGACCTGTAAGGTCTCCTTCGTCCCCGTTTGTCCGAACATGACCAGCAAAATGCACAGCACGACCGTCGCCGCGCACAGTATGACAGCCCTCGTCCAGTTGCGCTTGCGGTTGCTGACGTGGCGCAGCAGGATCTCCTGCTCGGCGGCGAGATCGTAGTCGCTCGCCTTGGCTTCAAATACGAATTTCATCTTCTCTCTCCTGTTATCGTTTTGATTTTCGCTCAGATATATTCCACCGTTTTGCCGGTCTTGGCCTCGATGAACGCGCGGAAATCCGCACTGTCGCCGACCACAAAGCGATCCTCCGGCAGGATATAGGCGTGCAGCTTGTCCACAAAGAGGAAATAGCGGTCCCGATAGTGATACAAGCGCTCGAACGCATGATATGGCACCGATGCCGCGGCCTTGCTGCTGCTCTGCGCCAGCCCCTCGTCGCTGAACTTCATCGTCAGGTTCTCGACCTGAAGAGACTGCTTTCTTGCGCCCCATGCGTTCAGGCGGTTGCGGAAAAAGCCGAGCACCAAACACAGCCCGCCAAAGAGCAGCAGCGTTGCGGTAAGGTCGGATATTTCCCGGTCTGACCACAGCATCAGGATGCCGGAAAGGAACGCAAACAGTCCGACCGCGAAGCCGAATACGGAAATGATGCGGCTGCTCCATTTGCGCGTTGTCTTACCTGCGAGCTTGCTCAGCGCACGGAAATCCTCCTTCCGGTAGCTGTGGTCAAAGCGCAGCACAAAGTAGTCCATAGAGCCTTCCTTTCAAAGAAAAACGCCCTGAGCATTTCTGCTCAGGGCGAACCAAAAAGTCCGTGTTACCACCTGAATTCCCGCTGTTGGGCGGACACTCGCGACTCTGTAACGGGAGTTCCCGTCCGGCCTACTGCATCGTTCAGCCCGGCTGCTCCGCGGTGACTTCGGCGGCCCGCTCACGAGGGACTTGCACCATCCGCCCTCTCTCTGCGCTTCGTGAGCCGCGTACTCTTCCGCTTCCTTGCATTTTCGGCTGTTATTATATGCAATATTGACCGATTTGTCAAGACATCTTGAGAATCTCGCGCTTGAGCCGCGCGATGATGCGCTTTTCCAGTCTTGAGATGTAGCTTTGCGAAATGCCGAGGTAGTCGGCGACCTCCTTCTGCGTCTTTTCCTCCCGCCCGCCGAGGCCGAAGCGCAGCGTGATGATCTCGCGCTCGCGCTCGGAAAGTCGGCTGACCGCGGTCGTCAGCAGCTGGCGGTCCACGTCGTCCTCGATGGGGCGAAGCACCGTGTCGCCGTCCGTGCCGAGAATATCCGAGAGCAGCAGCTCGTTGCCATCCCAGTCCGTGTTGAGCGGCTCGTCAAAGCTGACCTCCGCCTTCTGATTGGCGTTTTTGCGCAGATACATGAGTATTTCGTTCTCGATGCAGCGCGAGGCATAGGTCGCGAGCTTGATGTTCTTGTCGCTGCGGTAGGTGTTGATGGCCTTGATGAGACCGATGGTGCCGATGGAGATAAGGTCCTCGATGTTGATGCCAGTGTTGTCAAAGCGACGGGCAATGTAGGCGACGAGCCGCAGGTTGTGCTCGATGAGAATTTGCCGCACCTCAAAGTCGCCCTCGTCGAGCCGCGCAATCATCTGCGCCTCCACATCGCGTGAGAGCGGCGGCGGGAGCGTGTCGCTGCCGCCGATGTAGAAGATCCCCGCGCGCGGCAGCAGGCCGCACCGTGCAAGCCGCGCGCAGAGCCTATCCCAAAGCCGCCTGAACCAACTCATGTGCCCCCTCCTGTTCCTCCATGCGCCATACGCCCTGAAAGCCGCTGTCGCCGTAAATGTCCGGCGAAACGGCGACCAGCCGCCGTCCCAAGTCCCTGCCGTTCACGCGAACGCTGTCGCAGTAAAACGCCCGCAGCACCCCGCTGCCGCCCGCTGTCGTGCAGGAAAGCGTTATGTAACCCTCCTCGCGCTCCGGCAGCAGCGCGCGCAGGGCGCTCTGCCCGATGACCGGAACGCTCTCCCCAGTGAGGGGATCGGTGAGCAGATTGCCGCTGTCGTGCAGCAGTCGAAGCGTGACGGTCTTCCCGCCGCGCGTGAGCCTTACGCGCAGCAACTCCCCGCCGTCGTGCCGCGCTCCGCCGCGAAAAACAGTCGAGAGCAGCAGATAGGTCACGCCCATCGCGCCGAGCAGCACGCCCCACGGAAGCTGCGCAAAGATCACGCCGCGCGCGACGCGCTCCAATGTGCCGCAGCATTGGCCGAGCAGCAGCACACCTCCGCCGAGAGCGCAGGAGAGCAGCAGCGTCAGCAGTCCCAGCTTGAATGCCCGCCCCGTGCCGTGGAAGGCGAGCAGCGCCATCCCGACGAACGCCGCGGCGTTCAGCCACGGCGAGCACGGCAGAACGAGCCGGAGCACGGCGTAGGCCGCGCCGAAGGCCGCCGCACCGAAGAGCCGCAGCCGCGGCACCGTCCGCCCCGCGAGCCGCGCCGCCGACAGCAGCAGCAGATAGTCCGCCGCGCCGTTCACCAGCGCCGCAAGGTCCCAGTAGACCACCATGCCGGTCACCCCCCCTCCATGCCGTCAGCATACCACAGCGCGGACGCGGAAAAAGGACGAAACAGGGCCGTCCGCACAAAATGTACGGACGGCCCTGCATTCAATTCTTATTATACAAGAAACGGAATGACCATGCTCGCGAGCAGCGAGACGATCATCACGACCACCAGAATGAGCGCCATCGCGCGCGTTTTCTTATTCATCGGCTTTCTCCTCCCGTTCGAGAATCTTTTTAATGCCCTTCTCTGCCTTGGCGCGCGGCAGCATCACCTCATGGCCGCAGCCGGTGCATCTGAGCTTCACATCCATGCCCACGCGCGTGATCTCAAATATCTTCTCGCCGCAGGGGTGCGGCTTTTTCATTTCGACCCTGTCGCGGAGCCTAATGTCCATCGGCATTCTTGATCGCCTCCCAGTATTTCGCCGCGGCCTGCTCGACCTTATTGTCGCCGTAGCGATAGTAGACCGCGTTTTTGATCGGGTCTGGCAGGTATTGCTGCTTCACCCAATGGTTCGGAAACTCGTGCGGGTACTTGTAGCCCTGCTTGCGCTCGAGGCCCGTAGAGTCCGCGTGAACGTTTTGCAGCTCGCGCGGAATATCGCCGGTCCTGCCGTGCCTGACGTCGGCCCACGCCGCGTTGATGCCCTCGACCACGCTGTTGGATTTCGGCGCGGTGGCAAGCAGGATCGCTGCCTGCGCCAGCGGCAGCTGCGCTTCGGGAAGTCCCAGCTGCATCGCGGTATCCACGCAGGCCTTCACGATGGCGACCGCCTGCGGGTATGCCATGCCGATATCCTCGCTCGCCGAGCACAAAAGCCGGCGGCAGGGCGTCACGAGGTCGCCTGCCTCAAGGAAGCGCGCAAGGTAATGGAGCGCCGCGTCCGGGTCGCTGCCGCGCAGCGACTTCATCAGCGCCGACGCCATGTCGTACATCGCGTCGCCGCCCTTATCGTAGCGCATCGCGCTGCGCTGCGCCACCTGTAAGGCGTCTTCGCTTGTCAGCAGAAGCTCGCCGTCCTTTGTCTCCGCCGCCTCATAAAGCAGTTCGCAGGCGTTGATGGCCTTGCGCACATCGCCGCCGCATTGCGTGGCGATCTGCATGGGCACGCCCTCCTCCCACGCAAGCGGGAGCGGGCTGCGCTCCTTGAGGATGCCGAGCGCCCGCTCAACGGCGGGCAGCAGCTCGCGCGGCTCGACCTGCTTGAACTCGAACACCGTCGAGCGCGAGAGCAGCGCGTTGTAAACATAGAAAAACGGATTCTCCGTCGTGGACGCGATGAGCGTGATGGAGCCGTTCTCCATGAACTCCAACAGGCTCTGCTGCTGCTTTTTGTTGAAATACTGGATCTCGTCGAGATAGAGCAGGATGCCCCCGGGCGCCATCAGCGTGCCGACGCTCGCGATGATATCCTTCACATCCTGTAAGCTCGCGGTCGTCGCGTTGAGCCGGTAGAGCGTTTTATTCGTCTTGTTGGCGATGATGTTGGCGATGGTCGTTTTTCCCGTGCCGGAGGGACCGTAGAAGATCATGTTCGCGCTCGTGCCCGCGTCGATCAGACGGCGCAGCACGCCACCCGGTCCGATCAGATGGCGCTGGCCCACGACCTCGTCCAGGCTCTGCGGGCGAATTTCGTCCGCAAGCGGTCTTGTGCTCATGCTCTCCCCTCCTCAGCTGCTGCGGCTGCATTTCTCCGCGTCGATGGCCAGCACGACCATCAGCGCGTGCAGCGCGTCGGCGGGGTCCGCCACGTCGATGACGTAGGTGTCCGTCCAGTGGAACAGCTCCTTGCCGATCGTCGCGACCGTGCCGCGCGAGGCGCTGACGATGGTGTAATCCCATTCCATGAACTGCCCCTCGACCGCCCAATCGCTGCCCTCCACGGTGAAATGCGGCACAAAAAACGTAAATTCCTTTTTGATCGTGCCGATGCAGCGGTCGAATTCATACAGGTCAAATTTCGGCAGGAAGGTCAGCACACGCTGCTGCACTGTGCCGATGTGCTCGCCGGCGGCGTTGAGGATATGTAAGCAATGGCCCCACGCGAGCTTGCCCTCGACCGTAAAGACCGTCGCACCGTTATCGTCATAAATGTCATAGCTGTCGAACCATGAAAAAAAGCGCTGCTTGAAGAGTAAGCGCATGGCGGCACCTCCATTTCCCCGGTGCTTTTATCATAGCATATTTTTTCTCGTTTGCCCACACTTTTTCTGTCGATTTTTCGGGAAATGTGTGGTATGCTTTTGGCAAGAATGATTCGGGAGGTCACCCTATGAAATCCAAAGCCGCTGTCCGCCGTATCGTTGAGGCGCTGAAGAAGCTCTACCCCGACGCTATGTGCTCACTGCAATACCAAAAGGATTATGAGCTGCTTTTCGCCGTGCGGCTCTCCGCCCAGTGCACCGATGCGCGTGTGAACATGGTCACCCCCGCGCTGTACGCAAGGTTCCCGACGCTCGAGGCGTTCGCCAACGCCGGCTACAAAGAGGTCGGCGAAGCCATCAAGTCCTGCGGCTTTTACAATACCAAGTCCAAAGACCTCGTCGAGTGCGCGAAAATTCTCCTTGAAAAGTACGGCGGCAGGGTCCCCGGCACGATGGAGGAGCTGACGAGTCTCCCCGGCATCGGACGCAAGACCGCGAACCTCATTCTCGGCGACATCTACCACCAGCCCGCCTACGTCTGCGACACGCACTGCATCCGCATCACGGGCCGCCTCGGCCTCACCGACGGCAGCAAAGACCCATTGAGCGTGGAAAAGCAGCTGCGCGCCGTCCTCCCGCCGGAGGAGTCGAGTGATTTCTGCCACCGCATGGTGCTCTTCGGCCGCGACCGCTGCACCGCCCGCAAGGCGAACTGCGACGGCTGCCCGCTGCGCGCCGACTGCGACTTCGGGAAGGCGCAGAGCAAGAAGGCATAAAACAGAAAACCGGAAAGCGTGTCTGCGATTTCGCAGGCACGTTTTTTCGTTCCCGCTCATATACTGCTTTGAACGAATCGGAACGGAGGCACGGACATGGATCAAAATACCGCTCAGCTCATTGAAAAATTCCGCAGGAATCCCGCCATGGCACAATCGCTCCTGCAATCCGGCGACGGACAGAAGCTCATGCAGATGCTCACCCGCCAGGACGGCGGCGCGGCGCTCAATCGCGCGGCGCAGAGCGCCGCGATGGGCAACACCAAGGAGCTCGCGGCAATGCTCTCGAGCCTGATGCAGAGCCCCGAGGGCATGGCGGTGATGAGCCGCATCAGCGAGAGCGCGAAAAAATAAGCGAAACGGAGGGCAGGCCGCATGAGCGAGCTGGAAGACAAACTCAATAGTCTGCTCTCTAACCAGGACGCGATGGCGCAGGTCATGCAGCTCGCGCAGAGCCTGTCGCAGTCAGGTGCGGGAGCGGCGGACAGCGGGAGCGCGGCTTCGCCTCCTCCGCCGCAGAGCGGAGCAGCGGCCGGAAATGCCATGCCGAGTGCGGGCGACCTGAATGCCATGCTCTCACAGCTCACCGGCGGGCTGGACCCCGCGCTTTTATCGCGGCTCCTGCCGGTGCTGAGCCAGATGAACCGGAACGAGAGCAGCGAGACCTCCGCGCTCCTCTACGCGCTGCAGCCCTTTCTGCGCGACAAGCGGCGCGACAAGGTCGCGCGGGCAGCGCAGCTCGCCAAGCTCATCCATCTGGCCAAGGTATTTCTGACGACGCGGGAGGAGTAGCCGTGTACAATCGTTATCTGCGCAACGATCAGGGCGTTTACACCTGCGTCCCGCAGGAGGAGCCACGCCGACCGCCGCCTCCGCATCGCGAGCCTTCCCCAAGGGAGCCGCCGCGGGATACGCCTCCTCCCCCGCCGAACGGCGGCGGACCGGAGGCCGACAGCGGCGCGTTCCGCGAGGGCATTCCGTTTCTCGACAGTCTTTTGGAAAAGCTCCATTTGCAGGATCTCGACGGCGCGGACCTGATGCTGCTGCTCCTGCTCTTCTTTCTCTTTGAGGAAAAGGCGGACGACGAGCTGCTCATCGCTCTCGGATTGCTGCTCATTCTATGAAAAAACGACTGACCGCCGGTCAGTCGTTTTCGCTTATCTCCTTGGCCGCGGCAACGACCGGCTCATAGAGCACTGTGCCGTTCGGCAGCGTAAAGTCCTCCGCGTCCACGCCGTCGTAGCTGACCGTCAGCGCCGCCATGCGGTAGACGACCGCGCCGTCGCATTCGCGCTCCGCCGCGGCAAGCAGCCCGGAGCTTACGCTGACCCAGTAGCGCTCAACATAGCCCGCGTCGTCGGGCTCGGTCTCCACATAGATGCAGTTCACACCCTCGAGCGCGCGGTAATCCGCCGCCGCGATGCGCTCCGGCGGCAGCGCGAGGATGTCCTCATAGGTCAATATTCCCTGCTCCGCGTCCTGCGTGAGCGCGGAGGCGCCGGAATAGACCTTTCGGCTGCTGCCGTACCAGATGTAGACCGCATCATCGCCGGTGATGACATGGCGGGTCTGCCCGTCCGTCTCCGTGACGTCGAGCCGCAGCCAGCCGTCCGCGGCCGCCACCGTGATGACGCTCACGCCGCTGCCGCCGCTCCAGTAGCGCTCGACCGTGATGGTGCGCGTGTAAACGCGCGGGCGCGCGAGCACCTCAATGGCGCTCTGCACTGTGTCGGGCCGGACCTCCACGCGGTCAACGGCCTCGTTGTCCACGGTGGGGCCGCTCGGCTCCGTTGTGCTCGGCTCCGGCGGCAGCACGATCTTCTCCGGCTCGCGCAGACTGCCGCGCACCATAAAGGCGACAACGAGCAGGACCAGCAGGATGCACGCGATGCCGATCGGCGTCATTTTCTGTTTTCCCATCCTGCCGCCTCCTTTCCGCCGCAGTCCTTTAAGCCCTGTGATCCTCCGGCCGCTCCGCGCGCAGGCCGAAGTACCATTCGATCGCGTCCGCGATGCGCGCGCAGGCGTGACCGTCGCCGTAGGGATTGACCGCGCGAGCCATCGCCGCGTAGGCGGCGGGATCGTTCAGCAGCTCGTTTGCCAGCGCAAGGATCGCGTCACGCTCCACGCCCGCGAGCTTCACCGTGCCGGCGGCGACCGCCTCGGGGCGCTCCGTCTCGCGCCGCAGGACAAGCACCGGCTTGCCGAGCGCCGGGGCCTCCTCCTGCAAGCCGCCGGAGTCGGTCATGACCATATAGCAGCGCGCCATCAGGTTGTGCATCTCGTCCGCGCTCAGCGGCGCGATCAGGTGTACGTTCCCGATGCCGTCCAGATACCGGTGGGCGCACTCCTGCACCACCGGAGAGAGATGCACCGGATAGACCAGCTCCGCCTCCGGGTGCGTCCCGGCAAGCTCTGCGAGCGCGGACATGATGTCCTCCATCGGCTGTCCGTAATTCTCGCGCCGGTGGCAGGTCACAAGGATGACCTTCCTGCTCGCGTAGTCCAGCTCGTTGAGCAGTTCTGTCGTAAAGCGATAGTCCTTGCGTACCGTTGTTTTCAAAGCGTCAATGACCGTGTTGCCGGTGACGAACACGCCCTCGGTCACGCTCTCGCGTGCAAGGTTCGCGCGGTTATTCTCCGTGGGGCAGAAATAAAGGTCGGCGAGCCGCGTGACGAGCTGACGGTTCATCTCCTCGGGATAGGGCGAATACTTATCGTAGGTGCGCAACCCCGCCTCGACGTGGCCGATCTTCACCTTGTGGTAAAAGGCCGAGAGCGCGCCGGCAAAGGTCGTGGAGGTATCGCCGTGGACAAGGATCATATCGGGCGCAAAGCAGTCGATGACCTCGTCCATACCGGTCAGGCACTTGCAGGTGATGGTCGAGAGCGTCTGGCGCGGGGTCATAATGTCGAGGTCGGCGTCCGCCTTGAGGCCAAAGACCTGCATGACGCTGTCGAGCATCTCGCGGTGCTGCGCCGTCACGCAGCAAAGGCTCTCGATGCCCTCGCGCCGCGCGAGCTCCTTGACGAGCGGAGCCATCTTGATCGCCTCCGGCCGCGTGCCGAAGACGCTCATCACTTTAATTTTCTTCATGCTTTTCTTCCTTCTCCTCCGGCGCAGGCGCGGCAGGCTTTGCCTGCATTTCCTCCTGCTCCAGTTCCTTTTCGTGGGCGGTCTCCGCGATCTCGCGCGGGAAAATGACGCGCGAGGCGACATAGGCCACCGCCGCGAGCGTAAGGAGCAGCAGCATTGCCTTCAGCTCGCCGCTCGTCGTGAGCACGACGGCGGACAGTCCCAGCAGACTGCTCACCACATACAGCGCCGCCACCGTCTGCTTCTGGTTGAGTCCCATATCCATCATGCGGTGGTGGATGTGCCCGCGGTCCGGCGTCATGGGGCTCTGCCCGCGCGCCACGCGGCGCACGATGGCAAAGGCCGTGTCGAAGATCGGCAGTCCAAGCACCAGAAACGGCACCGCGAACGAAACGATAGCGTAATACTTAAAGAGGCCCTGAATGGAATAGGTCGCTAAAATGTAACCCAAAAAGGTCGAGCCGGTGTCGCCCATGAACATCTTCGCCGGGTTCTTATTGTACGGCATGAAGCCGAGGCACGCGCCCGCGAGCGCCGCCATCACGATGGCGACCTGCTGCTCGGAGACAAGAATGGCAATGACGAGCATCGTCATCGCGCTGATGGTCGAAACGCCGCTGGCCAGACCGTCGAGCCCGTCGATGAGGTTCACGGCGTTCGTCACACCGACGATCCACAGCACCGTCACGGGATACTTCATCCAGCCGAGCGACCAGTAGGGCGCGTCGGAAAAGACGTTGGGGTTCGTCAGGATCTCGATCACCACGCCGTGGTACACAGCGACCAGCGCCGCGCAGATCTGCACGAGGAATTTGAACTTCGCGCGCAGCGGCGTCATATCGTCCACCACGCCGAGCACCACGATGATGACTGCTCCGAGCAGGATGCCCTTCATCTGGTGGTCGATGTGGACAAAGAGCAGGATGCTGACCATGAAGCCGAGGAAGATCGCAAGCCCGCCCAGCCGCGGCACCGGCTTCTTGTGCATCCGGCGGCTGTCCTTCGGCACGTCGATCGCGCCGATCTTATAGGCAAACGACTTCACGAGCGGGCACATGATGAAGCTCACGACCATCGCGCACACGAGCGCGGCGCCCACCCAAAGCAAAAGCTCTTTCTGAATATCCATGTTCCCTCTTACCTGGCGACGAAGCCGACCTTCTTGTAGACCTTGCGCAGCGTCTTTTCCGCGAGGTAGGACGCCTTCTGCGCGCCGTCCTTGTAAACGCTCTCAAGGTATGCCTTGTCCGCCGTCAGGCGCTCAGCCTCCTCGCGGATGGGGCGCAGCAGCTCGATGACCGACTCGGCCACGGCGGGCTTGAAGATGCCGTAGCCCTGTCCGGCAAACTCAACCTCCGCCTCGGCGACGGTCTTGCCGGTCGCGGCGCAGTAGATGGAAAGCAGGTTGGAAATGCCGGGCTTATTCTCTTTATCGAACTTCACGCAGGCGTCGCAGTCCGTCACCGCGCGCTTGAACTTGCGCATGATGTCCTCGGGCTTGTCCATCATGTAAACGCAGCCGTCGGGGTCGGACTTGGACATCTTGCTCGTCGGGTCGCCGAGGCTCATCACGCGCGCGCCCATCTTCGGGATAAACGGCTCGGGCAGCGTGAAGGTGTCGCCGTACACGCCGTTGAAGCGCTGCGCGATGTCGCGGCAAAGCTCGACGTGCTGCTTCTGATCCTGACCGACCGGCACGAGGTCAGCCTGATAGACAAGAATATCCGCCGCCATCAGCACCGGGTAGGTGAACAGGCCCGCGGTGATGTTGTCCGCGTGCTTGGCGGCCTTGTCCTTGAATTGCGTCATGCGGCTCAGCTCACCGAACTGCGTGTAGCAGCCGAGCACCCACGAAAGCTCCGCGTGCTGGGGCACATGGCTCTGAATGAACATGATGTTCTTCGCGGGGTCAAGCCCGCAGGCGATGTACTGCGCGAGCTGGTTGACCGAGCGGCGGCGCAGGTCGGCGGGATTCTGGCGCACGGTGATCGCGTGCATATCCACGATGCAGTACAGGCAGTCGTACTCCTCCTGCAGGCTCACCCAGTTCTTGATGGCGCCCATGTAGGAGCCGAGCGTCAGCTCGCCGCTGGGCTGGATGCCGCTGAAAATTCTCTTTTTGGCCGGAGCGTTTGCTTCCATGATGGTTTTCCTCGTTTCTATCGTGATTGGCGCACAGGGCGCTGGAAGTGCCTATATTCTCAATTTGATATCATACCACACTTATTCTAAAAAGACAAGAGAACCTTGACAAGCGCGGGCACAAAATGTAAACTGAAGAACACTGAAATTTTTGCTTCAGGAGGTCACCCCATGTCCCTTGATATGACGTACTTCAACGAGATGGAGGCGAAGATCCCGCACGGCAAGGTCCGCACGCGCTTCGCTCCCTCCCCCACCGGCTATATGCACGTCGGCAACCTGCGCACCGCGCTCTACACCTGGCTCATTGCGCGCAACGCGGGCGGCACCTTCATCCTCCGCATCGAGGATACCGACCAGGGCCGCCTCATCGAGGGCGCGACCGACGTCATCTACCGCACGCTGGCCGAGTGCGGACTCGACCACGACGAAGGCCCCGACGCCGGCGGCCCCGTGGCTCCCTACATCCAGTCCGAGCGCCGCGACACCTACGGCAGATACGCCGAGCTGCTCGTCGAGCGCGGCGGCGCCTATTACTGCTTCTGCGAAAAGACGGAGAGCGCCGAGGATTCCGGCGAGTTCGACCGCGCGGACGATCCCTGCCGCGACCTGCCGCTTGAGAAAGCAAAGGCCCGCGTCGCCGCCGGCGAGCCCTACGTCGTCCGCCAGCGCATCCCCAAGGAGGGCACCACCACCTTCCGCGACGCCATCTTCGGCGACATCACGGTGGAGAACAAAACGCTTGACGACCAGGTGCTTTTGAAGCGCGACGGCCTGCCGACCTACAACTTCGCCAACGTCATCGACGATCATCTCATGGGCATCACCCATGTGGTCCGCGGCAGCGAGTACCTTTCCTCCGCGCCGAAGTACAACCTGCTCTACGAGGCGTTCGGCTGGGAGGTCCCGACCTACGTCCACTGCTCCCCCGTCATGCGCGACAGCCAGCACAAAATGTCCAAGCGCCACGGCGACCCGAGCTACGAAGACCTCAAGGCGCAGGGCTTCCTGACGCCCGCCATTCTCAACTATGTGGCGCTCCTCGGCTGGTCGCCGCGCGGCGAGCGCGCCGAGCAGGAGTTCTTCACCATGTCCGAGCTGGCCGAGGCCTTCGACATCGCGGGCATCTCCAAGTCCCCCGCCATTTTTGACATCGAAAAGCTCACCTACTTCAACGCCAACTATATCCGCAATATGGCGTCCGAGGACTTCGCCAAGGCCGCCGAGCCGTTCATCCGCCAGAGCGTGAAGAATGAGGCGTACTCCGCTTCCGAGATCGCGGCGCTGCTGCAGGCACGCTGCGAGAAGCTCACCGACATTCCCGAGAAGGTCGATTTCTTCGACGCTCTCCCCGACTACGACCTCGCGTTCTACACGAACAAAAAGTCCAAGACCGACGCTGCGGTGTCGCTCGAGATGCTGCAGAAGGTCCTCCCAAAGCTCGAGGCGCTGAACGACTGGTCCACCGACGGCATCCACGATATGCTCATCGCGTTCGCGGAGGAGCTGGGCGTGAAGAACGCCACGCTCATGTGGCCCCTGCGCATCGCCTGCGCCGGTAAGCTCGTCACCCCCGGCGGCGCGGTCGAGATTTGCAAAATTCTCGGCAAGGACGAGACGATCTCCCGCGTGAAGCGCGGCATCGAAAAGCTCGGCGGATGAACGAATTAGGCTCCTACCTCCGGCGCACACTTTCCGAGGCGTGGCAGAGCGGCTACGGCGAGGAGGCGCGCCGCGCCGCCATTGTCGCACCGCTCCTTGCGCTCATCGGCTTCGCCGCCGCGTGGTTCTTTCCGCAGCTGACCGATCACGTCATGGGCGTGCTCGAGCAGGCGATCGACAGCGCCGGTCTCAGCTCCGTCACCGAGACGCGGGACATGGCGGTCGCCATCTTCGCCAACAACCTCACCGCCGCATTCTCGGCGATCCTCTGGGGTCTTGTCCCCTTCGCCTACCTTGCCGCCTTCCCGCTCGGCTTCAACTTCTTTCTGGTCGGCGCGCTGGGCGCGTACTATGTACGCAGTGGCTCAAGCCTTGGCGTCTACCTCGTCGGCATTCTCCCCCACGGCATCTTTGAGCTGCCCGCACTCGTGCTCTTCTGCGCGGCGGGACTGTACCTCTGCTCGCGCGTGACCGCGCGCGTGCGCGGAGACAAGGAGGTCCGCATCCTGCGGACGCTCTCCGAGGTCTCGACGCTCTTCCTCTATGTCATTCTGCCGCTGCTCGCCGCGGCGGCGCTTGTCGAAACCTATGTGACGCCGCGCCTGCTGGCGATGGTCCTCTAATACATCCTGACGCAATGCTACAAATCAAACAGGAAGCCCGCAGCAAAAGCTGCAGGCTTCCTGTTTGTCATATTGGTTCCGGAGGATCAACCGCCGATCTCAATTGCGCGAACGATGCCGTCCTTTACATAAAGATTCATCGTCCCGCCGTAGCTGATCGCCGCATCCACGCCGCCGGTGAACCAGCTTTGGCCGTCGCGGTTCCAGATCAGAACGCCGGAGGGCACATTGTAGGTGCGTCCGCCGTAGTTGATCGCGGTCGTGCCGACCCACGCGGAGGTGGAGACCTTGCTGAACTTGGTCAGATTGACCACAGATGTGAAGCTGCTCTCTCCCGCAACCGCCGCGACAAAGTCGCCGACCTGAACGGAATAGCCGCCTCTCTTTTCAATCGGCTTCCCTCCGCCGAGATCGATCGTGATAAACTGGTTGTAGATCGTTCCGCCGGAGATATCCGAACCGTCCGCTCTGCTCTCGGCCTTTATCACGCGGCCATAAAGCGTCGAACCATCGCCCGTGCCGCTCAGCGCGATCAGGTCGATCTGGCCGCTGCTGTTCGTGCGGGCGTAAATGATCTGGCTTTGCGGAATGATGACCTCTGTAAGCTCGGAGAGGCTCTTGAGCTCGCCGTCCACATAAATCAGCGCATTATCCGCGAGCTTTCTGCTGCCGAGCGTTCCCTCGCGGACATCCAGGTTGCCGCTCGCACCGCCGGATTTGGCCGACAGGCTGACCTGCTTATCTTTGGAAGCGGAGATACCGACGAGCTTGCCGCTGTATTCGGAATAGGTCCCGGCGATCTCGATGATGCTGCTGCCGCAGAACATTTGGAGCTTGCCGTTGGAATCCACAACTCCGACCGCATTCGCGCGGGCCGAGTTCTCACTGTCCACGGCGCCGGCCACGCTGCCGTCGCTTGTGAGCAGAAGCGTCATGGTCTTGCCTGGCTTGAATTGGCTCAGGCTCTCCTGTGCCGTGGGCAGGACGGTGAACTGCGTTCCATTCAGCACCGTGATGCTGCTCGGCGCGCTGGGCGAGGGATCGCAGGCCTCATAATACACTGCCACGCGCGTATCGCAGGCATAAAGCGTGTTCGACGAGGCGTCATAGGTAACAACATCATTTCTGCGCAGGGCGGAAACGGAGCTGAGCACGCCGTTGCGGTAAACGGCGAAGTCCGTTCTGCCGCCCGTCAAAGCACTGATACCGCTCGTGGACTTATCCGCCGAGAGAATGACCGCCGCATTGCTCACCGCCGCACCTGTCGTGCTGCTTACCACGGGAACAAAGGTCAGGACCTTGCCGTCCGCATCGAACAGCAGATCGCCCTTGAGTCCGTTGAGCACCGTGGCGGAGCTTGGGCGCACAAGGTCATAGCTGTTCTTCTTCCCGCCGGAGACCCGCGCGGTATTGCCGTTGAGGGCTATCAGCGTTACGCGCTCGCGCGAGACACAGTTTGCAGGGTTGTAGACCCTTGTTGTTGTGGATGTCTCACCGTCCTTATCGGTGCTGCTGCTCGTCGCCTTCGCGCCGAGCACATTGACGAACAGCTGCGCCGCCTGCGCGCGGGAAATGGCCGCGCCGCCTGCGAGCTCCACGCCCGCGCTCACGCCGGAGGCCTTGGCAAGGTCAATGTAGCCCTCCGGCCAAATGCCGCCCGAGGCCGCGTCCGCATCCGTGCGGAGCAGGCGCATGAGAATGGTCACAGCCTCGCCGTAGCTGATGGCGCGATCCGGCTGGAAGGTGCCGTCCGGCATACCCGACAGCAGCTTCTCGCCGCGCACGGCATAATTGACATAGCGCGCTGCCCAGTGACTCGCGCGCACATCGGGGAAAATCGTCACCGTTTTGTAGCGCAGCACATCGCTGCTGCCCATCAGTGTGACCAGCATCTTGCAAAATTCCGCGCGGGTGAGCTGCGCATAGGGATTGAACTGCCCGATGCCGTTGCCCTCGACCACGCCGAGCAGCCGCAGCACCTCCACGTTCTGCGCCGTCTTTTTGTCCGACACATCGGAGAAGCTGCCTGCCGCCGAGGCGGGAAGCACCACCGCCGAGAGCGTCAGCACAAGCGCGAGCAGCGCGGAAAATACTCTCTTTTTCATAGTTTTTCTCCTCTCATTCCGCCCGCAGCGCTTCCACGGGCTGGAGCTTCGATGCCTTGATGGCGGGATAACTGCCGAAGAGCACGCCCAGCGCAACGCTCAGCGCGAAGGCTGCGATGGTGACCCACGGCACGGGATAGATCGTTTGCTGGTAGATGATGCGTCCGAGCACCACGCTGCCGATCGTGCCGAAGATGATGCCGACGATGCCGCCCATGCCGCAGAGCATACCTGCCTCGATCAAAAATTGGGTAACAATGCTCGAGCGCTGCGCGCCGATGGCGCGGCGAATACCGATCTCGCGGGTGCGCTCGGTCACGGTGACGAGCATGATGTTCATGATGCCGATGCCGCCGACGAGCAGCGAGATCGCCGCGATGCCGCCGAGCACCATACCGATCATGTTGAACGACTCATTCTGGTACTGCTGCCAGTAGTCCGCCGCCCGCACCTCGTAATCGCCGCTGCCCTGCGGGACAAGTCCCTTGAGGAAGCCGCCGATGTAGGCGATGGCGGTGTTCGCCGATTCGCTGTCGCGCGCCTTGACAATGTATTCCGTGAAGCGCGCGCCGCCGAGCACGCGGCTCGCCGTATAAGGAAAGACGACCATGTTGTCCATCTGCTTCATACTGTTGTCGCCCTCATCGCCGCGCGCGGCGTAAACGCCGACGACGGTGAAGTTGTTGCCGTTGACCTTGAGCGTCTTGCCGACCGGATCGACCGTGCCGAAAAACTGCTTGGCCATCTCCGCGCCGATGACGCAGACCTGATTATAGTTCTGAATGTCCAGATACGCAAGGTCGCGTCCCTTGGCAACGGTCAGATTGTTGCACGCGCTGTACTGGTCGGAGCCGTAGTAGAGCGACGGCGGACCGCTGATGAGATTCCACTGCTTGTCATACTCCGTCTGCATCGTGGAAGAGTTCTTCGTGCCGTAGATCACGGTGGCGTTCGCCCCTCCGTTCGGCGTAATGCCGATGACATATTCCCTCAGTCCTTGGCAGTATTCGTAAAGGTCGGGGAAATAGTCCTTGCTGACGTCGTTGCCGTCCGCGTCGTACATCCATGAATAGATGCTCACCTGAACGCGGTTCGCGCCCATCGCGGAAAATTGCTTCATCATCTGTGCCTTCATGCCCTCCATGACCGAAACGATGGTCATGACGGCGGCAATGCCGATGAAGATGGAGAGGATCGTCAGCGCGCTGCGGCCCTTCTTGCCGATGATGGAGCGCCACGCCATTTTGAAGGCCTGTAAAATGTTCACAGCCAATCCACCTCCTGCTGCCGGTCGTCAACGATCTTGCCGTCCGCAAGGCGGACGCAGCGCCGCGCGGTGGCGGCGATGCCGTTGTCGTGCGTGATGAGAATGACGGTGCTGCCCTCCTTATTGAGCTGCTGGAGGAATTGCAGCACCTCGTGGCCCGTTTTGGAGTCCAGCGCGCCGGTCGGCTCATCCGCCATGATGATGGGCGGGCGGGTCGAGATGGCGCGGGCGATGGCGACACGCTGCTGCTGGCCGCCGGACATCTGCGTTGGCTTATTCCTGCGGCGGTCAACAAGGCCGACGCGCTCGAGCGCGTGGACGGCAAGCTCGTGCCGGTCATCGATGCCGATGCCCTGATAGACAAGCGGCAGCTCGACGTTCTCCTGCACGGAGAGCGACTGGATGAGGTTATACTGCTGGAAAATAAAGCCGATCTCCTTATTGCGGATGCGCGAGAGCTGCATATCGCTCAGCTCGCTCACGTCCGTTCCCTCGAGCAGATACTCGCCGTAGGTCGGCACGTCGAGGCAGCCGAGCACGTTCATCATCGTCGATTTGCCAGAGCCGGACTGACCGACGATGGCGACAAACTCGCCCTTTTCGATGGTAAGCGAAACGCCGTCGAGCGCGCGGACCTCGCTCTCAAGGCCCTCGGAGTAGATCTTATAAACGTCTCGCAGTTCGATCAATTTCGCCATGGCGCTATCCTCAATATACCATGCCGTAATTGTCCCAGCTGGTGGCGGAGCCGGTCATATACTGCGTAAAGACCTCCGCGCCCTGCTCCACGCCGGACTTGATCTCGACATTGTTGTTGTCCTGAATGCCGATCTCGACCTGCACGGGATAGAAGCCCTCGGGGATCGTCTCGTCGGAGTACGGCAGCTCGATGGCATTGTCGGGCATGCTGTCCGCCTTGAGATAGACGACCGTAGCGCTCGTGCCGTCCTCAAGTCCCACCGTGCGCACGGCCTGAATGGGCAGAACAAGGCAGTTGTCGCTCTGGCTGGCGGTGAGGTTATAGTTGATGTTGCTGTTGATTTGCAGCGTACCGTCCGCATTATCCGCCTCAATGGTGAAGGGATAGGTCGCGACACCGTTATTCACGCTGCTCGAGAGGCTCACGGAGCTGATCGTGCCGAAGCTCGGATTGCCCCATTGATTCAGATCAACGCCCATGCCGACCTTGAGGTAGCTGACGTTGCGCTCGTCCACCGTCGCGCTGATGGTGACGGTGTTCGTATCGGAGATGGTCAGCGCGGTCGCGCTGGCGGTGATCTCCTGCCCGGGTGTGATGCTCAAGCCGATGACCATGCCGTCAATGGGCGCAACGGCGTTTGCGTAGGCGGCATTTTTTTCCGCCTCCTCCAGCTCCTTCTGTGCCTTTTGCAGGCTCTGCTCCAGATTAAAGATGGTGTTCTCGGTGTTCTCGCCGTTGACTTGCACCAGCGGCTCGCCGGCAGAGACCGAGAGATAATCGATCAGATTCGTCGCAACGACCGTGCCGGCGGGAATGCTCAGCTCGCTCGTGCGGTAATAGTCCAGCTTACCCGCCTCGTAGGGATAAACGGTCTCACCGTTCACCACCACTGTCGCGGAGGCCGCCATATCCTTGGCGAGCACGCCTGCGTTCGGGACCACGATCTCGACACTGAACAGCTCCGAGCCCTCGCTCGTCACACGCTTGACCATATGTACCTTCTCCACCCTGCCGTCGATCGAGGACATCAGCGTGGGGACGGAGACCTGCACGGTCTGACCGGCGTAAAGCTCGCTCTGATAGGCGTAGCTGTAATACTGCGTGAGGCGCATCTGCGTGTCGTCCACGAGCGTGGCGACCTTCTGTGCGCCGACCTCGTCGCCGACCGTGAGCTTCACGGTCTCGAGGAGCTTGCCGGCGTAGGGCGCGGTCAGATTGAGCTTGGCAATGTCTTTATAAGCCGCGTTGAGCTGCTTCTGGTAGCCCTCGATGTTCGTCTTTGCCTCGCGCACCTTTTTCTCCGCATCGGGAGAATCATAGGTAAAGAGCGGGTCGCCCGCGGCGACCTTCTGCCCCTCGGTCACGAAGACGTCGCCCACGGTGCCCGCGGTCGCAAGCGTGATGCTCTCGCTCTTCTTCGCCTTGACCATACCGCTGCCGTTGACCATCGAGGTGATGGAGCCGTAGTCCACAATGGCAGTGCCGATCTCCGCCTCACCCTCCTTCTTTCCGAATTTCTTAAAGAGGGTGAAGCCGACCGCAAGCACCAGTACGGCGGCAATGATGCGCCGCACGGTCTTTTTGCGTTTTTTCCTGTTTTTCGGCGGCGTTGGAGCGCTGCCCGGTGCGCCGGCAGGGGTAGGCGTTTCTACGGCGCTCTGCGCCGGCGTCGTCTGCGCGACGGGTTCCATCGTCTGTTCCATGTTGCTGTTCTTCCTTTCCCGGATTTGCTGTGTGTAATACACTTCATACAGTATAACACAGGTTTCTTAAGAAGTCTTTGCGAAATGGTTACAATTTGGATACAAAATGTAACCATTTCTCTGTGCTGTTTTTAAGACGAAATTTCTTCCTCTTTTGTTCCTGAATTTTCAAAAAATTTATATTCTTTTTTTCGCGTCTGCGCGGCATGGACGAGCAGGCAGACGATGAACACGCTGCTGCAATATCCGAAGACCGGATAGACAACGCTGATGAGGTCGCCGAAGCCGACGCTGCTCGCGGCGTAGCCCAGCGCTCCCAGCGCGAGAATGAACCATCCGCGCCGCTTCTCCACGCGCTCCGACCGCGCCGAGGCGTAGGTCGTGATGGCGACGGTCATGGACAGCGCCGAGCCGTACATACACAGCAGGAGCAAAACGCCGTAGACATAGCCCAGCGGGCGGCTGAGGCCGTAGGCGAGCGCCAGCATCGGCAGCTCCGCGTCCGCAGTCTCCGGCACAGCCATCACCGCAAGCAGCACACTGTAAGCGATGAGCAGAAGCAGCGCCGTGCCGAGGAGCACGCCGCGGCGCGCCGCCCTTTTGGAGGATGCCGCCTCTCCGAGCGGCGCTAAAATGCCGACCGAGCCGAAGAAATTATAGAAAGCGAAGGTCACCGCGCCGAAGGCCGCACTGCGCATGAGCGGATTGCTCCCCTCCGCCGCGCCGAAGGCCGGAAGGCTCACGCCGTACCGCGCGAGCGCCATGCCGCCGAAGATCAGCGTGAGCGCGACGATCACCGGCACGATGAGCGAAAAGGCTCCCACCGCGCCGCGCAGGCCCCGCAGCGCCACAAGCGTCACGAGCACAGCCATCAGCGTCCGGCCGAGCCACGTCGGCAGCGAGAAAAGCTGCTCGAGCAGCGCGCCGCCGCCGGCGTACATGATCGCTATGACGCCGAAGAGCAAGATCAGCTGCAGCGCAGACGACAGCTTCCGCAGCCACGCCAGCCTCTTCCACGGCACGAGCACCGCGTCCATCTCCGCGATGCCGGTGCGGGAAATGATGTACATCAGCGCCAGCCCAAACACCGCAAGCAACGCCAACGCCGCAAGCACACCGAGCAGTCCCCCGCCGCCGAACGAGCCGAAAAACTGCCACAGCTCCTGCCCCGACACATAGCCCGCGCCGAGAAAGGAGCCTGCAAAGGTCAGGCCGATGCTGCCCGCATTCCACTTCTTCTCTTCCAAATCCGATCTCCTCCGCTGTTTCTTCTGTAGACTCCGCTTATGATACCGTTTTTCGCCCGCAGCGTCAAGGGATTTCGGGCCAAAGAAACTTTACGCTTTCTACACATTTTCTTCTTGATTTTTTTGTGTAACTTGCTATAATCAAATTTGCGTTTTTTATCCATATCAAACATACAAACATTTTGAAGGAGTGAACCGGCAATGAGCAAGACCTACATTCCCGCCCACTATCACACGCCGCTGAACGTTTACGAGATGCAGCGCGCCATTGAATTCATCAAGAGTAATTTTCAGGTCAACCTGAGCAACGCGCTCAATCTGCGCCGCGTTTCCGCTCCCCTCTTCGTGGAAGAAAATTCCGGTCTGAACGATAACCTCAACGGCGTGGAGCGCCCCGTCAGCTTCGATATCCCCGACGTCGGCCACAACGCGCAGGTCGTGCAGAGCCTCGCCAAGTGGAAGCGTCTGGCGCTCAAGCGCTACGAGTTCAATGTCGGCAAGGGCCTGTTCACCGATATGAACGCCATCCGCCGCGACGAAGAGGTGGACAACCTCCACTCCATCTACGTCGATCAGTGGGACTGGGAAAAGGTCATCGATGCCGGCGACCGCAACGTCTCCTACCTCAAGCGCACCGTGCGTGACATTGTCGGCGCCATCGTCGAGACGAACGACGCGCTCGGCATCGCCTTCCCGAGCCTGCACACCAAGCTCTCCCGCGACGTGTTCTTCATCACCACGCAGGAGCTGGAGGACAAGTACCCCGACCTCACCCCCAAGCAGCGCGAGGATGCCATCTGCCGTGAGCACGGCACCGTCTTCCTGATGCAGATCGGTCTTACCCTGCACTCCGGCATCAAGCACGACGGCCGCGCGCCCGACTACGACGACTGGACGCTCAACGGCGATCTGCTGTTCTGGAACGACGTCCTGGGCCGCGCGTTTGAGATCTCCTCCATGGGCATCCGCGTCAGCCCCGAGTCCCTCGACCACCAGCTCACCGTCTCCGGCTGCGACGACCGTCGGGAGCTCCCCTTCCACAAGATGCTGCTCGCCGGCGAGCTTCCCCTCACCATGGGCGGCGGCATCGGTCAGAGCCGTCTTTGTATGCTGATGATCGGCACCGCCCACATCGGCGAGGTGCAGGTCAGCCTTTGGGACGACGACACCCTCAAGACCTGCGCGGACGCCGGCATTCTGCTGCTGTAAGCGCACATCGGAATCGAAAACAAAGGAAGCCGCGGCAATGCCGCGGCTTCCTCTTTCTCTTGTTCAGTCCTTTTCCTGAAAGGCTCGGATGTAGCGGATCAGCATTTCCGCCGTACCCTCCATGCCCAACACGTCGCTTTTGACCGTGAGATCATAGGCGCGGGCGTCGCCCCACTTCATCTCGCAGTAGTAGTTGTGGTAAGCCTTGCGCTGGTGGTCGACCGTGCGGATCTCCTCGATGGCCTCCTCTGCGGAGAGCCCCTTTTTCTCCATCACGCGGCAGAGCTTGGCGTGCGGATCGCCGCCGATGAAAAGGCTGACGCGGTGCGGATCGTCCTTGAGCACCTGCTCGCCGCAGCGGCCGATGAGCAGGAAGGATTCCCCGCTCGCCGCCTTGGCGCGGATCATATCAAAGGTCTTTTCCGCCACGTTGACCTCGAGCGAATTGGAAAAGCGCCCGATGCGGCGGGAGGCAAAGAAGTTGACCGGCTTCTCGTCCATCCGGCGGATCAGCTCCTCGCTGTAGCCCTCGGAGACGATCTCCGACTCGATGGAGTCCTTATCGTAGAGCTTGATGCCGAGTTCACGGGCGATCATGTCGGCAATGTAGTGGCCGCCGCTGCCGTGCTCACGGCCCATGGTAATGATGATCTGGTCTTTCATCGTGGTATACTCCTTTCTTCTCTCAGAGGTAGCGCAGGAACAGACACACCGTGGACACCGCCATCACGAGGATCGTGGCGGGCACGCAGTATTTGCAGTAGCGCCCCCAGCCGATGGGATAGCCGCCCTTGGCGGATACCGAGGTGCCGACCACGTTCGCGCTCGCGCCGATGGGCGTCGCGTTGCCGCCGAGGTCCGTGCCGAGGGACAGCGCCCATGCCAGCACGCCCACGTCCATGCCCTCGACCGCGGCGATGGAGCGGATGACCGGGATCATCGTGGCGGCAAAGGGAATATTGTCCACAAAGGCGCTGGTGACGGCGGAGAGCCAGAGAATGATGACGACGATCGTCGCCACATGGCCGCCGCTGATGTTGGTGATAAAGCGCGCGATGATATCCAGCACGCCCGTCTTTTCCAGCCCGCAGACCGAGACGAACAGGCCGATGAAGAAGAGCAGCGTTTTGTAGTCCACGCCGCGGATGACCTCAAGCACCGTCGCCCTTCCGTGCGACAGCGCCATCACAAGCAGCGTCAGCGCCGCAACGATCACGCCGATGCAGGCAACCGTCAGACCCGTCTGCGCGTGCGTCACGAGCAGCACGACCGCCAGCAGGAATACGGCAGCGCTCGCGCCGAAGGCTCTACGGTCCGTGATGGCGCTGGACGGCTCCGGGCAGACGACCGGCCCGCCGTTCGCGTGCTCCTCACGCAGCAGCTCCTTGCGGAAGCACAGCCAGAAATAAACGGCGACAGCCGCGAAGCAGACCGCGACGATCGCGCCGGTATTTTCGATGAAGTCAAAGAACGTATAGCCGAGCGAGGTGCCGATGATGATGTTCGGCGGGTCGCCGCACATGGTCGCCGCGCCGCCGAGGTTCGCGCAGAAGATCTCCGAGAGGATCATCGGCACGGGGTCGAACTTCATCGTCTGCGCCAGCTCGAGCGTGACGGTGGCGAGAAAGAGCACGACCGTGATGCTGTCGATGAACATCGAAAGCACCGCCGAAAGGCACATGAAGCAGATGAGCAGCGGCACCACATGGTAGTGAACGAGCTTTGCGAGCGACAGGCACAGCCAGCGGAAGAATCCCGCCGTGCCAAGCCCCTCGACCATGATCATCATTCCGGCGATGAAGAGAATGGTAGACCAGTTGATGCCCGCTGTGCTCTCCTCACCGGCTCCGTACCAGAAGCCCGCCGTGAAGAACGAGCGGAGATTGAGCGCCTCCCAGATTGCCGCGGGCGAGTGCATACAAACGCCGAAGACGAGAATAAGTACCAGCGCTCCGCTGACGAGCGTAATGACATGGCGCTCGAACTGATCGAGGATGATCAGAAGGAACATACCGAGAAAAATACAGATCGCAATGACCTGCGCAAGCATAGCAGTGACCCCCATTTCAAAAAGCAAGTGAGGGTATTATACGTCCGCCGCACAGGTCCCGCAATCGAAAAAGCACAAGATTTTGCGTCAGAAAATTAAGAAAGCCGCTATATTTGCTAATTTTCCGTTAAGAGCCTTGCCGCCCGGCAGCGCCGCCCGTCTGACACGCAGATGCCGGTCTTCCGTCTGCGGCGCTCGAAAAAGGCGGCAAGCGCCTGTCCTCTCGCGGCTCTTTCCTCATCTCGGGTAGCGCTGCGGGATTAGTCCCGCGCGCATGAGATAGTAAACGATGCTCGGCACGACGGCGAGCTGGAGCACGATGCCCGGCAGCGCCGTCACGAAGCTCGCGGCGATCCATGCCTGCATGGTATACTGTCCCGCCATGAAAAAGAGAGCCTTTGTCACACCGGAGACAAGGCGGCCGACCAGCATTGCGGCGACGAGCGACAGGTAGAGGTCGGCATAGGTCTTCCCCGTGCGTACAAGGCGCAGCATCAGGCCGGTCGTCAAGCCGTAGGCCGCGCACTCGACCATCATGGCAGGCATCAGGGCCGCTGTCGGCATTCCGGTGAGAACGCTTGAAAGCATGGGGCCAAGCAGGCCGCAGACCGCGCCGTAGGGAGCGCCGCAGACCATGCCGCACAGCAGCACGGGAATGTGCATCGGCAGCATGATCTTGCCGCCGTTCGGGATGGAATGGAATGCCATTGGCAGGACAAGGCACAGCGCGATGTTCACGGCGGTGAGGACAAGTCGTTTGGTAGCGGTCATTTGCGTTGCTTTTTGCACGGATCGGATTCCCCTTATCTTTGGTATGCTTTTAGTTTACAACAGAAAATCTCTCCCTGCAAGCCCCACGGGGATAAAATTTGAAGGCGGCGGCACAGCTCTGTGCCGCCGCTTCCCCTTTTCCCCGTTATTCCGCGAGCCTTGCGTCAAAGGTCAGCGTGACCGTGATGGGCCCGTCCTGCGTAGAGAAGAAGTAGCCGTCGATGCAGCAGAATGCTCCATCGACCTGTGCATCGTAGCGCATCTCGACATTTTTCCACGCGGCGGAGCAGGGTGTGTCGGGCGTCCATCGATCCGCGTCGATCTGGGCGATCACACGGCGGATGTTGAAGAGGTTCGTCCCCCTCTGCGCCGCGGCAAGCGCGAGATAGGCCATGCGCGCATTGTCCACGCGCGCGCTGAAAAGCATCTCCTCCGTCTCTGAATATGCCCAATGCACGGCGCGGAGCACGCCGTCCTCCACCGTATAGGTGAACGGCGCTGGTGCGCCGCCCCCGCCGAAATAGCTCACATTCTCATTCTCATACTCGTACTCGTTTTCGACCCACCCGCCGCTGCTATCGAGCGTCCAGCGCTGACCATAGTCAAAGTATCCGCGGTAGAAATTGACGTTCTCCGCAAATTCCGCCACGGTCAGGTCGCCGCGGTTCGGCGGCAGCGCGGCGCTCAAGCCCATAGCAAGGGTCAGGGCAAGGCTCAGTGCGGTGCTCGCCGCGTAGAGCAGCACCATCCTCCCCGTGCCGCGCTCGTCGAAGCGCTCGATGCTGCCGCTCTCCCACGCCAGCTCCTCGCCGTTCATATAGCGGCGGTAGCTGCGGTAGTTGCACACAAGCTCCACGATGGAAATGCCGAGGCCCGCGCCGTAGAGCCAGACGGCGGCGGTGCGCTCAAGCGCCTCGCCGTAGCTGAGCCTCTCGCCGTCCGGCCGCGTCACGGTGATGCCCATGCACCACTTGCCGGCGGTCGTGCCGAAGCGCGCGAGCAGCAGCGGCTCGATGAGAACCAGCAGTCCCCATCCGGCCAAACCGCAGAGGACATTCTCCCCTTTGGAAATATTCACAAGGTTATGGTGCAGCAGCACGAACTGCACGAATGAGACCATGAGACCCACAATCGTGAGGTCGATGGCACGGGCAAGGTAACGCCGCAACGGGTGCGGCTCGGCAACGTCCCGCTGCTTCGCCGCTGCGTCCGGCTCAAAGCCGTTGAGGTAGTCCTCCGGCCGTAAGGCGGAATAGCTTGTCACCTCGCGGGAGATGGCGTCGCACACGTTCCGCGCCGCCAGCAGGCGCTGACCCTCGCTCTCCAGCGCCGCGCTGCGCTCTCGCATGGCGGCGGCAAGCTCCAGCTCGCCGGATTGCAGCCGCCTGATCTCGTCGAGCGAGAAGCCGAGATTCCGCAGCAGCGCGATGCGCAGCAGCGTCTCCAGATCCTCCTCGCTGTAGTCGCGGTATTTATTCTCCCGCCGCGCGGGAGCGAGCAGCCCCTCCTGCTCGTAGTAGCGGATGTTCGCGCGCGTCAGGCCGCTGCGCTCTTCGATCTCTTTGATGTTCATAGGCTCTCCTTCCGCGCTCTGCGCCGATCCTTCCCAATGCTATGATACCGCATTGTAAGGCATAAAGCAACTTGACAGTCAAGCCCTTTTTCCAAATTTTTCGGTCATATTCGAGCCTGTCTCCCGCTATGGATAGGGATAGACACAAAATCTGGGAGATCGGAGGGCTTTTTATGACCCATTCCTTCTATCGGAGCTACGGCTTCCTTGCCGCGATGCTCGGATGTATCGTGCTCGGCTGCGCCGTCGGCGCGGCCTGGCCCGGGGCCGTCTGTCTTGAGCCGCTCGGCACCGTGTTCATCAACATGATGTTCTGCCTCGTCGTGCCGCTGGTGTTCTGCTCGCTCGCGGGCAGCATCGCCAATACGCGCTCGCGGCGCAGGGCGGGGCGCATCCTCGGCGCGACGCTCGGCGTCTTCGTTGTCACCGGGCTGCTCGCGGCCTTTATCATGCTGGTCATCGTGCGTGTCTTTCCCCCGGTGCTGACGCCGTGGACCGATGCCGCGGCGGGCACGGTGGACGATCCCGCGCCGCTTGCGACGCTGCTCGTCAACTTCTTCACCGTCAACGATTTCTCCGCGCTGCTCTCGCGGCGGGCAATGCTGCCGCTGATCGTCTTTTCCCTGCTCTTCGGCTTCTCGGTCTCCGCCTGCGGCGGGCCGGATACCGTAACGGCGCGGGTGCTGGACGACGCGACGAAGTGCCTTTTGAAGATGGTCTCGCTCGTGAGCTGCTACGCCCCCATCGCCTTCTTCGGTTTCTTCGCCGCGATGGTCGCAAGCTACGGCGCACAGATCACGGCGTCCTATGCCCGCGCGATGCTGGCCTACTACCCGCTCTGCTTCGTCTATGCGCTGCTCGCCTTCCCGCTTCTGGCGTATCTTGGCGGCGGGCGCGAGGGCGTGCGGCGGCTGCGGCGGCACATCCTGCGCCCCGCGGTGACCGCGCTCGGCACCTGCTCGTCCGTCGCCACCATTCCAGCGAATATGGAGGCCGCAGAGGACAGCGGCATCCCGCACGAGGTCGCGGATCTTGTTCTGCCGCTGGGCGCGACGATGCACATGGACGGCTCGTGCTTCAGCTGCGTGCTCAAGGTCGCGTTCCTCTTCGGCGTGTTCGGCCTGCCGTTTGAGGGCGCGGGACTGTTTGCCGAGGTGCTGGCCGTGGCGGTCTTTTCCTCCGTCGCCATGAGCGGCATCCCAGGCGGCGGCTACATCGCCGAGTTCATCCTCTGCTCGCTCTTCTTCCCCGACCGGATGGCGGTTGCCTACCCCATCGCCGTCACCATCGGGAATCTGGTCGACCCGCCCGCCACGATGGTCAACGCCGCGGGCGACTACGCCGCTTCCTTCCTCGTCGCCCGCATCACCGAGGGCAGCGGCTGGCTGGAGCGCACGGACGGCGAGCGCGCTGCATAGCAGAAAAGCATCTGCCGCAAGGCAGATGCTTTCGTTTATTTGCTTGTGCCTCCCTCTTCGAGGTAGGGCGAATACATCATGATGGCGTCGTTGCGCACGACGGGCTTCTCGTCGAGCAGCACACCGTCCGCATCGAAGCGCTGCTGCCAGAGCACGTTGTGGCGCGTGTAGCCACCCCAATACTCCGCGCGCATCTCATGATCGCGCTCGACGATCTCGTAGCGGCACTCCGGCGCGGCGGAGCAGCGCCACTCGCCGATGAGGTCGTGCTCGCCGACCGTGACGAGGAGCTGATAATCGTCCGCCGTGTCGTTGCGGATCATCAGGTCGCCGTAGGGATAAAAGCAGGTCGCTCCGCTGCCGAAGGGCTGCGTGCGGTCCGAATCCGGAAAGACGTCGTAGCCGTGGCGGTGGCGCTCGGTGACGGTCAGCGGCGTGTGGAGCGTCATCCAAAAAATGAGGTTCGAGAGCTGGCACAGTCCCCCGCCGACGCCCGCAACGGCTCTGCCGTTGCGCAGCAGCATACCGGGCAGATAGCCCTTCCTCGCCGTCGGGCGGCCGATGAGATACCAGTAGCTGAAGGTCTGCCCCGGGTGGAGCACGATGCCGTTCACCCGCGCGGAGGCAAGGCGGAGATTTGTCACCTTGTTCTCCTGCATCCACATATCCACGTCCCGCAGCCTGCGCATCAGGGGCGTTTTGTGGCTCGCCGCGCTGTAAGGCAGGATCGCCTCACAGCGCTCGCGTGTGAAGGAGCTTCGCTCCTTGATCCACAGGAGCTTGCGCAGGGTCCCATAGTAGGCCCCGCCGAGAGCGAGGCGCAGGTCGGAGCGGGCAACGGGTTCCTTCATCGGTCATTCCTCCTTGCTTTTTCTTGTTTCTATTCGCGCGGTCCGGGCAGAAAGCGCTCGCCCTCGCGCCGCGCGGTCATGGTGCCGGCGGACAGCTCGGTGAGCGCGGCGTCAAAGCCCGCCGCATTCTCCTGCGGCAGCAGGATGCGGACGCTCACCGCCGCGCCGAAGTCCGTGCCCTCCACCGTGCCGCCGTGGGCGGCGGCGAGCAGCTTCAGGCGCTCGAGCATCGGATAGGGGCAGTCCACCGTCACGGCAGACCACAGGCGCATCCTCGCCTTTCCCGCCGCGTCAAGCGCGTCCTTCGCGGACTTTGCGTAGGCGCGCGTCAGTCCGCCCGCGCCGAGCAGCACGCCGCCGAAATAGCGCGTCACGACGCAGACGACGTTCTCCACGCCCTCGCGCTGAAAGACGTTCAGCATCGGCTGACCGGCCGTGCCCTGCGGCTCGCCGTCGTCGCCGTAGCGCACCACGCCGCCCTCGTGCAGGACGTAGCACCAGCAGTTGTGGCGCGCGTCGTAGTATTTTTTCCGCATTTCGTCGAGAAAGGCGCGGGCCTCGGCCTCGGTCTCCACGCGGCGGACGTGGCCGAGAAAGTGCGAGCGCTTTTCGGTGAACTCCGCTTCCCCCGCGTCCACGGGAACATAGTAGCTCTGCGGCGCGCTCACTCCCAGTCCTCCTTCGGCTCGGTGTAGCCCTCGACATAGTCCTTGACCCGGCCGAGCACGCGCGGCGTACAGACCGCCACGATGTCGATGGTCTCGCCGTACTCCACGCTCTCGACCTTTGCCTCGCGGTAGAGGCTGTCGAGCCAGCCGCCCTTGTCGTAGGGCAAATGGATGGTCACGCGGCGCGTGCCCTTGTCAAGCTCGGCGTCGATGGCGCGCAGCAGCTCGTCGAGCCCCTCGCCGGTCCTGGCGCTGAGGTTCACCGCGCGCTCGCCGTGCGGGCGGATATCGCCGTAGAACAGGTCGGACTTGTTGTACACGCGGATGCAGGGGATGCCCTCCGCGCCGAGGTCGTGGATGAGCTGATCCACCACCTCTGCCTGCGCGATCCACTCAGGGTTGGAAATGTCGATGACGTGCAGCAGAAGGTCAGCATACTCCAGCTCCTCAAGCGTCGCCTTGAAGGCGTCGATGAGCTGATGCGGCAGCTTGCGGATGAAGCCGACCGTGTCGGAGATGACGACATCGAGCGTGTCGGAGACGGTCAGCAGCCGGGTGGTGGTGTCGAGCGTATCGAACAGCCGGTTATTCGCCGGAATATCCGCGCCGGTGAGGGCGTTGAGCAGCGTCGATTTGCCCGCGTTCGTATAGCCGACGATGGCAACGACCGGGATCTCATTCTTCATCCGACGCTCGCGCTGCGTGCCGCGCACGCGGCGCACCTCGTCCAGATCCTCCTTGAGCTTGTCGATCTTGCGGTGGATGTGGCGGCGGTCGGTCTCGAGCTGCGTTTCACCGGGGCCTTTGGAGCCGATGGGCCCCTTGCCGCTTGTGCCCGCCTGACGCTCCAGATGCGTCCACATACCGATCAGGCGCGGCAGCAGATATTGGTACTGCGCCAGCTCGACCTGCAAGCGGCCCTCCTTTGTTTTGGCACGCTGGGCAAAAATATCAAGGATCAGCCCGCTGCGGTCGAGCACCTGCACGCCCAGATCCTCCGTCAGCACACGCATCTGCGAGGGCGACAGGTCGTTGTCGAAGATTGCCATCGTCGCCTCGGTCGAGCCGATGAGCTCCTTGATCTCCGCCACCTTGCCCTCGCCGATGAAGCTGCGCGGATTCGGGGACGGAAGGTTTTGCAGCACGGTCGCAACGCTCACCGCGCCGGCGGTCTCGACGAGCGCGGCAAGCTCGTCCATGCTCTCCTCGTCCGCGCTGTCCGCCTTGAGCACCGGCGAGGAAAGACCGACAAGCACCACGCGGTCGCGCGGCTGCTCCACGGTATTGAGTTTGTTTTCTTCCATAGGAATCACCTTTTCTGCGTTTCTTTCCTTCAGTATACGCAAGGGAACGAAAAATGTAAAGAAAAAGAGGTCTGCTTCCGCAGACCTCTTTCGCAGTTCTTACTTGTCCAGACCGAACTTCTTGTTGAACTTGGCAACGCGGCCGCCGGTATCGACCAGCTTCTGCTTGCCCGTGAAGTAGGGGTGACACTTTGAGCACACTTCCACCTTGATGTTCGCCTTGGTGGAACCTGTCTCAATCACATTACCGCAGGCGCAAGTAATAGTAGTCTGCTGATAATTGGGATGGATTCCTTCCTTCATTGCTCGTGTTCACCT
>QWCY01000085.1_pt1 | contig 199488 bp, 144 predicted proteins | sample 1972631 | NCBI WGS metagenome assembly QWCY01 (sample SAMN09866696, study PRJNA288562) | Human gut metagenome isolate pre1_stool, whole genome shotgun sequencing... | isolation source: gut | host: Homo sapiens | place: USA: California
GTTATCCGGAAGTTTACGAAAAAGGATTCCCTATCACCGGCTTCGATCAGGCTGCTGCCACGGACAGTATCCTATTCCATGCAGGTACTACCCTGAAAGACGGACAAGTAGTAACCAGTGGTGGACGTGTCATTGCTATTAGTTCATATGGAAATACCAAAGAAGAAGCACTGGCAAAAAGTTATAAAGTGGCCGAAATGATACAGTTTGAAAAGAAGAATCTTCGAAGAGATATTGGCTTTGATCTGTAGTGAGGAAGAGTTATAAGGTTATAATGAGAAATAATAGACTACAAGGCCGGGTGACAGCAGGACGGTTTACATTGCCTGTTGTCATTCTTATCTGCACTGTCTGCTGGATAAGTACCTCTTTTCTTTTGCCTGATATGAGTTCAGCCAAAGAAACGGGATATGCTTTGTGGCAATCTATTTGCACCTCCTGCCTGCCTTCCTGGGCAAACAGGATTATCAGTTTTATGCTATACGCGGCTATCGGTTATTTCTTGATTGAGTTGAACAATACATTCACTATTATCCGTATGCGCGCCTCGGTACAGACGTCACTTTACTTTCTTTTAGTTACCATCTGTCCGGGTATGCATTTGCTGTATGCAGGCGATGTAGCTGCCGTGGCTTTCCTTGTTTCATTGTTTTTTCTATTCAAAAGCTACCAGCAGCCTCATCCGGTGAGCTATATATTCCATTCCTTCGCCTTTATTGGTGCAGGAAGTTTATTATTTCCGCAATTACTCTACTTCATCCCCCTTTGGCTGATAGGAGCTTATTCGTTTCAGTCGCTCACAATACGCAGTTTCTGCGGAGCTATCATCGGAATAAGCCTTCCCTATTGGTTCTTATTAGGGCATGCTTTCTTCTACGGAGAAATGGAGTTATTCTACCAACCATTCATCGAGCTGGTTCATTTTCAGCCTATAGAGTTTGGAAAGAATCTACAACTTTGGGAGCTTGTCACATTGATCTATCTGTTCATCCTGTTCATTGTCAGTGCAGCCCATTGTATTGTTAGCGGATATGAAGATAAGATACGAACGCGTTCCTATCTGCACTTCCTGATATTCCTGAACTTCTGTATCTTCCTGTTCATACTTCTGCAACCGATACACTGCATGGATCTGCTGTCACTCCTTCTGATCGGTGTCAGCATTCTCGTAGGACATCTTTTTGTATTGACTAACAGCAAGACTTCTAACGTATTCTTTATCGGTTCCATCATCGGATTAATCCTCTTATTCGGCTTCAACGTATGGACGCTTTTATAAACTCAATAATACAGCTACTTATCGACTGGGGTATTCCTGGTTTGTTTCTTTCTGCCCTATTAGCAGGAAGCATTGTCCCGTTCAGCTCCGAACTGGTGTTGGTAGCATTAGTAGAAGTGGGGTTAAACCCGGTCACTTGTGTGCTTGCTGCTGCATTGGGAAATACCTTAGGTGGTATGACCTGCTATTATATGGGGCATCTCGGCAAGGTAGACTGGATAGAGAAATACTTCAAAGTAAAAAAGGAGAAAGTAGACCGCATGGAGGCATTTCTGCAAGGCAAAGGGGCACTTATGGCTTTTTTTGCTTTCCTTCCGTTTGTAGGGGAGGTGATTGCCATTGCATTAGGGTTCATGCGCAGCAATATATGGCTTACGACGATTTCTATGTTTGCCGGTAAACTGATACGTTATATTCTCATGTTACTTGCACTGAAAGGCATTATCAATTTCGTTATATAATCATCATGAAACGGGTTATCGAACAAACAGCCGACGGAAGCGCTACCCTTTTTGTGCCGGAATTGAACGAACACTATCATTCCATGAAAGGCGCACGTACAGAATCTCAACATATCTTTATTGACATGGGTCTGAATGCCTCTGAAGTGGCTGAACCGCATATCCTCGAAATAGGTTTCGGAACAGGTTTGAATGCTCTGCTGACACTCGAAACTGCAGAATCGACTCAAAGAAAAGTACATTACACCGGAATCGAGCTCTACCCACTTTCCTGGGAAATGATAGAACCATTGGGCTATAGTGACAATCCGCTATTCAAAACGCTACATATTATTCCCTGGGAAGAGGATACAATAATAACCCCCTGTTTTACGTTAAGGAAGGTACAAGCCGACTTTACAACGTTGACTACGGATCGCTCATTTGACATTATTTACTTCGATGCTTTTGCCCCCGAAAAGCAACCGGAGATGTGGTCACAAGAACTATTCGACCGGCTACACGTTAGATTAAGTGAGAAAGGCATACTCACCACCTATTGCGCCAAAGGAGTAGTACGCCGGATGCTTCAGACAGCAGGATTTACTGTAGAACGTCTCCCCGGCCCTCCGGGAGGAAAACGGGAAATACTAAGAGCAAGGAAATAAAGGCTGCCGGAGGGAAAATATACTAAACCCAAAGAATATATGAAACATATACCTCTTCTTCTGATAATCGTTCTTCTGGCTTCCTGCAACATGGGTAAGTCCGGGAAGAGTCAAGATAATGAGAAACCCGTCATTGCTGTCACCATAGAACCCCAGCGCTATTTTACCGAAGCTATTGCCGGAGACAAGTTCGACGTCATCAGTATCGTACCCAAAGGCAGCAGTCCGGAGACTTACGATCCTACCCCCCAACAGCTCGTTTCGCTGGGAGACAGTAAGGCATATCTCCGCATTGGCTATATCGGCTTCGAACAAGTATGGATGGACCGCCTGATAGACAATACCCCGCATATACAGATCTTCGATACTTCCAAAGATATTGATCTTATCCTCGGAGAGGCACACAACCACGGTGATCACCAGCATGCCGGTGGAGTAGAACCGCACATCTGGAATTCAACCAATAATGCACTGATCATTGCCCGCAACACCTACAAGGCTCTCTGCCAGCTTGACAAAGAGAATGAGGCTTACTATCTGAACCGCTATGACAGCCTTTGCCAACGCATTATGCACACCGACAGCATCATCAGGAAAACCCTGCAACAGCCTGGTACAGCCCAAAGCTTTATGATTTACCATCCGGCTCTCTCCTATTTTGCCCGCGACTACGGTTTACAGCAGATCAGTATCGAAGAGGGCGGAAAAGAACCTTCACCTGCTCATCTAAAAGATCTGGTAGATCTCTGTCGCCAGGAAGATGTCCGCATCATTTTCATACAACCGGAATTTGACCGCCGCAATGCAGAAATTATTGCCCGGGAAACCGGTACCGATATTGTTCCTATCAACCCACTGAGTTATGATTGGGAAGCCGAAATGTTAGCTGTTGCCCAGGCGCTAACGGATCATAACAAGAAATAAGATTCTCCGATTATGGCACAACCGATTATAGAAGTTCGTGGACTCTCCGCCGGATATGATGGTCGTACAGTATTGCACGACGTTAACCTCACTGTATATGAACGTGACTTCTTAGGAATTATCGGACCGAATGGAGGTGGAAAAACCACCCTCATCAGATGTATGTTAGGATTGCTGAAACCTACTGCCGGAAAAATCACTTATTACGGAGCAGACCACTCACAACTCCCGGCACTCAACTCCCGGTTTTTTATGGGTTATTTGCCTCAATACAACACAATAGACCGCAAATTTCCCATCTCTGTAGAAGAAGTAATACTCTCCGGACTGAGTTCTAAAAAATCGCTTATCAGCAAGTTTACAGCCCGGCAGCACGAAAAAGTTCATGCTGTTATCGCCCGTATGGGACTGGAAGGTCTGGAGAAACGTGCCATCGGACAGCTCAGTGGCGGACAATTGCAACGTGCCCTGTTAGGACGTGCCATTGTCAGTGATCCATCTGTTCTCATTCTCGACGAGCCAAGCACTTATATCGACAAACGCTTTGAAGCCCGCCTCTATGAGCTTCTGGCAGAGATAAACAAGGAATGTGCCATTATCCTTGTCAGCCATGACATTGGCACGGTTTTACAACAGGTAAAATCTATCGCTTGCGTCAACGAAACGTTAGATTATCATCCGGACACGGGTGTCACTACAGAGTGGCTGGAACGTAACTTCAACTGCCCCATCGAATTATTGGGGCACGGAACGTTACCGCACCGCATATTGGGAGAACATCACCACCATCACGATTAATTCCGGATAAATGTAGCATAATATTACTATCCCAGTGATATCCCAAAAGCGAAAACCCCTATTCATAATACACTGATAATCAGCGTCAACAGAAACACATTTTCTCCCCGGAGCCGAGCAGCCTCCTCCTCGGAGCCGAAGGACCTCTTCCCCGGAGCCGGACAGCTTCCTCCCCGGAGCCGAGAGAAGCGCACGCCTTCGTAGAAACGCTCCATGTAAAATAATATCATTCTACCCAACGGCCGTTCAATCAAACAGGTACAAATCTTCACACAACAGCCGTACAAAGGGCATGCAGCTAACCCAAACGTACTTGTACACACTGTTTTCATTTTCATATCTTTCCTTCCGAAATATAATAAATCTTATCAGTTTGCCGGATTGTACACGTAAATCATTATCTTTGCGCCCACTTAACATGTTAATGAATAAACATCTATCGTCTTAATGAAACAGTACAAAACCGTAAACAACCTAATCGGTTGGCTTACTTTCATTATTGCTGCCACGGTCTATTGCATGACAATAGAACCGACAGCCAGTTTCTGGGATTGTCCCGAGTTCATTACTACCGGCTATAAACTGGAAGTCGGACACCCACCCGGCGCCCCTTTCTTCATGCTGACAGCCAATCTGTTCTCACAGTTTGCTTCAGATGCTACCACTGTAGCCAAAATGGTAAATTACATGAGTGCCCTGATGAGTGGAGCCTGTATCCTGTTCCTTTTCTGGAGCATCACCCATCTGGTACGTAAGCTGATTATCAAAGACGAAAACAATATTACCACCGGCCAGTTAGTTACCATCATGGGTAGTGGCCTTGTTGGTGCATTGGTATATACATTCAGTGACACTTTCTGGTTCAGCGCCGTAGAAGGGGAGGTTTATGCCTATTCTTCCCTGTTCACAGCCGTTGTATTCTGGCTCATTCTGAAGTGGGAAGATGTAGCCGACGAACCGCATAGCGACCGTTGGATTATTCTCATCGCTTATCTGACCGGATTGAGTATCGGCGTCCATCTGTTGAACCTGCTCTGTCTGCCGGCTATCGTACTGGTATATTACTATAAAAAAGTACCCAATGCCAATGCAAAAGGCTCTCTGTTAGCTCTTTTCGCTTCTATGGTGCTGGTAGGAATCGTGCTTTACGGTATCGTGCCAGGCGTAGTAAAAGTAGGCGGATGGTTCGAGTTGCTTTTCGTCAACAGCATGGGCTTGCCATTCAATACCGGCGTCATTGTTTATATCATCATACTTGCCGCCAGCATTATCTGGGGAGTATATGAAAGCTATACCGAAACCAGCCGTGCACGTATGAATATCTCTTTCATGCTGACTATTGCCCTGTTAGGAATCCCGTTCTACGGACACGGAGTGAGCAGTGTTATTATCGGCATTATCGTACTTGCCGCATTAGGACTCTATCTGTTTGCTAAAAACCTCAATAAGAAATACCAGATTTCGGCCCGCAGTATGAACACTGCATTGCTCTGCACAATGATGATTATGGTGGGATACTCTTCGTATGCGCTTATCGTAATCCGTTCTACAGCCAATACTCCGATGGACCAGAACTCTCCGGAAGATATCTTCACGCTGGGCGAATATTTAGGACGTGAACAGTACGGTACACGCCCGTTATTCTACGGACAGGCTTACTCTTCAAAGGTGGCCCTGGAAGTGAAAGACGGATACTGTATCCCTGTAGAGGCAAACAGCACAACCAAGTACATCCGCAAAGAAAAAACATCACCGGACGAAAAAGATTCGTATGTTGAAGTACCGGGACGTGTAGAATATCAATATGCACAGAACATGCTCTTCCCGCGTATGTATAGCAGTGCACATATTCCGCAGTACAAAGGCTGGGTAGACATCAAAGGATATGACGTGCCCTACGATGAATGCGGCAACGCAATTATGGTCAATATCCCCACACAGTGGGAAAATATCAAGTTCTTCTTCCGCTACCAGCTCAACTTCATGTACTGGCGTTACTTTATGTGGAACTTTGCCGGACGCCAGAACGACATCCAGGGTAGCGGCGAAATAGAACACGGTAACTGGATTACAGGTATTCCTTTCATCGACAACTGGTTGGTAGGCGATCAAAGCTTGCTTCCGCAGGAACTGAAAGACAATAAAGGGCACAATGTATTCTACTGCCTGCCCCTGTTATTAGGTCTTATCGGACTATTCTGGCAGGCATATCGCGGTCAGAAAGGCGTACAACAATTCTGGGTAGTATTCTTCCTGTTCTTCATGACGGGTATTGCCATTGTGCTCTACCTCAACCAAACTCCCAGCCAGCCCCGCGAACGTGACTATGCTTATGCCGGTTCGTTCTACGCGTTCGCTATCTGGGTCGGTATGGGTGTAGCAGGTATCATCAAACTGCTGCGCGACTATGCTAAGATGCAAGAATTACCGGCTGCTATTCTTGTCTCTGCACTCTGCCTGCTGGTACCCATTCAGATGGCAGGCCAGACCTGGGATGACCACGACCGTTCAGGACGCTATGTAGCCCGTGACTTCGGACAAAACTACCTGATGTCCTTGCAGGAAAGCGGCAATCCGATCATCTTCACCAATGGCGACAACGATACATTCCCTCTGTGGTACAACCAGGAGACAGAAGGTTTCCGTACAGATGCCCGTACCTGTAACCTGAGTTATCTGCAAACAGACTGGTATATTGACCAGATGAAACGCCCTGCTTATGACTCTCCGTCACTGCCGATCACCTGGGACCGTGTTGAATACGTAGAAGGAACGAACGAATACATACAGATACGCCCGGAGATTAAAAAGACAATCGACGCTCTTTACGCACAGGCAGACAGTAGCGGCAACCCGGAAGCATTGCAAAATATCCACAATGAATTCGGTGAAGATCCGTATGAACTGAAAAACATCCTTAAATACTGGATACGTTCAGACAAAGAGGGCCTGCATGTTATCCCGACAGACAGTATCGTCATCAAGATTGATAAAGAAGCGATACGCCGCAGTGGCATGAAGATTCCGGAGGCTTTGGGCGACTCTATCCCCGATCACATGAATATCCTGCTGAGAGATGACAATGGAAATCCGAAACGTGCCCTCTATAAGAGTGAACTGATGATGCTTGAGATGCTGGCAAATGCCAACTGGGAACGCCCGATGTACATGGCTATCACCGTAGGCAGAGAAAATCAGTTAGGTATGGACAAGCATTTCGTTCAGGAAGGACTCGCCTCTCGCTTCACACCGTTTGAAACCAAGAAATTGGGGGCAACCATAGACAGCGAAAAGATGTATGACAACCTGATGAATAAGTTCAAGTTTGGCGGCATCGACAAGCCCGGCATCTATATCGATGAAAACGTGATGCGCATGTGCTATACACACCGTCGTGTTTTCGCGCAACTCATCGAACAGCTGATGAAGGAAGGTCAAAAAGACAAAGCCCTCGCTGCTCTGGATTATGCCGAGAAGATGATCCCTGCTTACAACGTACCTTATGACTGGCAGAACGGCGCCGTACAAATGGCGGAAGCCTACTATCAGTTAGGACAAACCGAGAAAGCAGACAAAATCATGGATGCATTGGCCAATAAGGCAATTGAATACATGACCTGGTATCTCAGTCTGGACGATTCACAATTCTTCGTATCAACCCGGGAATTCGAGTATCACATAGCCTTACTGAATGAAGAACTGAAACTCATGGAGAAATATAAATCGAAACTGTCAGAAAACTATTCCGGTAAACTGGACGAACTGTACGGCATGTACGTCTCCCGTGTAAAAGGAACAAGATAGAAAGATGTTTATAGAGCAACCACCGTGGTTTTTCCGCATTTTATACCCGAAAGCTATCTTCCGGATGAACCCTGACGAAAAAGCAGTTTACCTGACTTTCGACGACGGGCCTATTCCGGAAGTAACACCCTGGGTATTAGAGCTATTGGATAAGTATAAGATCAAAGCCACATTCTTTATGGTAGGCGACAATGTACGGAAGTATCCGGATATTTTCCGGATGGTGATTGAACACGGACACCGGATCGGTAACCATACCTTCAACCACATCCGCGGATTCGAGTATTCTGCAAATGATTATCTGCAAAATACGGATCGTGCGAATCAAGAGATGAAGACCGATCTTTTCCGCCCGCCACACGGACACATGGGATTCAAGCAATATCACGCGCTGAAACAGTACTACAGCATTATCATGTGGGATCTGGTAACACGTGACTATAGTAAGAAAATGCGTCCCGAACAGGTGTTGGCAAACGTAAAACGCTATGTACGGAATGGGTCTATCATCACGTTTCACGATTCGCTGAAATCCTGGAATAACGGAAATCTTCAGTACGCTTTGCCACGTGCCATCGAGTTTATGAAAGAACAAGGCTACGAATTCAAAATGCTTCCACACTTCCCGCAGGGGGGAGGTTCGGCAAGTGGAGACAGGTAACGAAAAATAAAAAGATAGGATGGGAGAAGTTATTCTTTCTGCTAAACAAATAAAAGCCGGAGCTCTGCGCCTCGGCTTTTCTGCTTGTGGAGTGGCACCGGCAGAAGCGGTAAATGAAACCGTCTCCAATGCCTTTTGCCACTGGCATTCGCACGGCATGCAAGCAGGAATGAATTACATGGGCAATCATCTCGAAAAACGCCTCGATCCCCGCTTACTGGTAGAAGGCACACGCAGCATTGTATCCGTAGCCCTCAACTATTACCCCGCCCGATTCTTACGAGAAGACCAGTACCAGTTTGCCTGGTATGCATACGGTAAAGATTACCACGATATCATGAAAGCCCGACTGACCGCCCTACAGGAATATATTTCCGCACGCTCTCCCCTACCCTTACAAAGCCGTATATTCTGCGATACAGCTCCCGTATTAGAACGTTACTGGGCATGGCGTGCCGGATTGGGTTGGATAGGTAAAAATACCCAGCTTATTATTCCGCATGCCGGTTCCTGCTTCTTTTTAGGAGAAATATTTCTCAGTGCAGAAGCAGACGAATACGACCAACCGTTAAAAAGCCGCTGCGGAAACTGTACCCGGTGTCTTGATGCCTGTCCGACAAAAGCGCTGGAAGCCCCTTTTTTGCTCAATTCAGACCGTTGCCTGTCTTATCTTACCATTGAGCACCGGGAAACTATTCCGCCCACAGAAGGCAAAAAAACGGGCAATAAGATATATGGCTGCGACGAATGCCAGAAAGCCTGTCCCTGGAACAGATTTTCCACCCCCTGCCAGACACCGGAATTGCAACCCACTGACGCCTTCATGCAAATGGAAAAAGAGAACTGGCATGCACTGACAGAAGAACAATACCGAACACTCTTTAAAGGAAGTGCGGTAAAAAGAGCCAAGTACACAGGCTTAATGAGAAACATACATCAAGTAGAGAGTAACAATAAAGACGAAGTACAAAAATAGCCAGATATGTAGACATAAACATGAGACGGGATTAACAATATCTGAGAAAATGTAAACATAGAATGCCAAACAGAAGCCGTACTTTTAAAACCTGCTTTAATCCTAAAAACAACGTATCATGAAGACAATGACTTATCTTGGATTCTTATCAGTTCCCCTATGCTTCTGCCAGCACCTACAGGCACAAAACAACTCCCGGCAAACAAATCCCCCCAATATCATTTTCATCCTTGCAGATGATATGGGCTATGGCGATGTTTCGGCATTCAATGAACATTCCGGCATTACTACCCGGAATCTGGATGAAATGGCCGATAACGGAGTCTCTTTTACCGATGCTCACTCCTGCTCGTCCGTTAGTACGCCTACCCGCTATGGGATTATCACCGGAAGATATAACTGGCGTTCGAGCCTTAAAAGCGGTGTATTATATGGATATTCACGCCCCATTATCCCTACCACGCGAAGCACAATCGCTTCTATGCTAAAACAAAACGGATATACCACAGCCTGCATCGGAAAGTGGCACTTAGGTTGGAACTGGGGTACGAAAGCCGGACACGAAAAACCAAATGCCAATGCACTGGCAGAGGAAGATGTGGATTATAGTAAACCCATCACTAACGGGCCTGCCGATTTAGGATTTGATTATTTCTACGGCTTCTGTGGTTCATTAGACATGGCTCCTTATGTCTATGTAGAAAATAGCCAGCCTACTACCACTCAGATACAAACCATCGCCAAGTCGGGAGGGTCTGCCATGTGGCGGGCAGGTGCCATAGGTTCCGACTTCTCACACCAAGAGTGCTTGCCCAACCTTACCCGCCGGGCCGTAAACTATGTAAATCAACACGCCCAAAACAAGCAACCATTCTTCCTGTATCTGCCTCTTCCTGCACCACACACCCCTATCCTTCCGGACGAAAGATTTAAAGGGAAAACCGGGTTAGGAGATTATGGAGACTTTGTGCTAATGGTAGATGATGTGGTAGGACAGATCCGGAAAGCGCTCAAAGACAATAATATCTCCGAAAATACCATCCTAATATTTACCACAGACAATGGTTGCTCACCGGCCGGAGGTATTGACAAGATGGCACAGAAAGGACATCGTGCCAATTACATATGGAGAGGTATGAAAGCCGATCTTTTCGACGGAGGACACCGTGTCCCTACCATCGTAGAATGGCCCCAAAGAGCCGGAAAAGGCAAATGCAACCAAACGGTCTGCCTAAACGACTTTTATGCAACGTTCGCAGCACTGAACCAATATCAGATAAAAGAGAATGAGGCAGAAGATAGTTACAACATTTTGCCATTGATCGAGAATCCCGGTTATCCCCAAACAATCCGGGAAGCCGTTGTACACCATTCCATCCGTGGTGAGTTTGCCATACGCAAAGGCGAATGGAAACTACTTTGTTCACCCAGTTCAGGAGGTTGGAGCTACCCGAAACCAAATGTAGACAAAGAAGTCATTGCTACACTGCCTCCTATTCAACTCTACAATATGAAACAAGATCCGGGAGAGAAAAACAATGTGTATCAGGAACATCCGGAAGTGGTACAAGAGTTAAAACAGCTATTACAGAAGTATATACAAAACGGAAGAAGTACCCCGGGAACAGTTCAGAAAAACGATGCGACCAACAAATGGGAACAGATAAAAGGCATTATGCAGGATGATTAAAGAGAAGGGAGTTAAGAGAAAGAAGAAGGGAGAATGGAGAGGGGAGAAGGAGCTGCGCTATTACGCTGCATAGCACTTCACCCCTCTCCATTCTCCCTTCTTCCCTTTAAATAATTACTGTACTGTTACAGTCAGCGGAGCACGTAGTTTCTGTGCAAATGCAGCTACGTATTCATTCCATGCATCGGCAGTCTTGATATCAGCCTTATCCCATGCAGAACCCCAATAGTAAGTATACTCAGAGCCTGGTTCATAGTCACTGATAGCCAATACATGACCATCTGCACCACCACGCAATTCTTTCTTCTCTTTTTCAGGGAAAAGAACCACTTTGGCGTCTTTCACTGTAGCAGGGAAAGCAGCACCGACAAAGATCTTTCCGTTATTATTGTTCACATTATCCGTCGGATCCACATAAGTAATATAACCGTTGGCAGCATCTGTCACAACGGCACCGTCCGGTTCGTGAAGAACAATACCGGTAGCAACAGGCATTGTTTCTTTCAGATTACTGTAAGCAACAACGGTCTTGTTCATATGTGAGCCAGCATCCAAGGAGATCAGACGAGTCTCTATAACGTCAGAGTTATCCTTTACTGTCAGCGGGTTATACACCAGTTTCACTGTGAAACGTAACGGACCATTGTCAAGTATCTCCTGTGTTGCATAGCAATACGGATAGATAATCGAATCACCCGACATCAAAGCGGCCGTACCTCCTCCGAGCGTAGGACCTACTTTATAGCAATCCAGACCATTCCCATGATCTACATGATAAGATACAGAACGATAAAGTTCACTTGCTGCTTTAGGATCTGTCTTTTTCAGTTCAGCAATTTTAGCTTTTGTTTCCGGGTTCAACTCGCCTGCATAACGAGCCTCTACCACCGGCTCTGTTGTATTGTATTTAGTCCAGATATCATAACCGAAAGCACGCTCACCAGTTGCCTGCAAAGCAGGACCGTAAGTACGGAAAGCAACCAGGTCATTTTCCCATGCCACGTCATCTACACGTTCAGGATAGTGACGTCCGCAAGCCTTTGTATCAAATACGGCAGGAGTACCGGCCTGAATAGTATAAGCCGCTGTTCCGTTAGCTTTTACGGTAGCCGGGAAAATTACTTTCTCATCATAAGTAATCTGATAGGGCACCTGCTGGCCATCAGCATCAAGCACAACAATCTGAGTAGTGTCAGCCAATTGCAGCTTAGAAGAGACATCACCCATAGATACCTCTACCATTTCACCGGCACGTTCCATAGCGGTGGGATTTGTTACTGTAACAGTAACCGTCTTGCTCTCAGTACAAGCAAAGCTTACAAGAGCAATTGCAATAAAGAAAAATAACTTTTTCATCTTTTTGTCGTTAGTTTGATAATAAAACCCGAAAGGGCGGAGTATTCCTCCGCCCTACAGCATAACTGTATTTTATCTCTTATTTCGGTTGTTTTCCGATATATGCCAAGATACCACCGTCAACGTATAATACGTGTCCGTTTACAAAGTCAGAAGCATCTGAAGCCAGGAACACTGCAGGTCCTGCCAGATCTTCCGGAGTTCCCCAACGGGCAGCCGGAGTCTTAGCAATGATAAATGAATCAAATGGGTGACGTGAACCATCCGGTTGGATCTCACGCAACGGAGCTGTCTGCGGAGTAGCAATATAACCCGGGCCGATACCATTACACTGGATATTGAATTCACCATATTCAGAAGCAATGTTCTTAGTAAGCATCTTCAAACCACCCTTAGCAGCGGCATAAGCAGATACTGTTTCACGCCCCAGTTCACTCATCATAGAACAGATATTGATGATCTTACCGTGACCTTTTTTAATCATAGAAGGGATAACAGCCTTAGACACAATAAACGGAGCATTCAAGTCCACATCAATTACCTGACGGAATTCAGCTGCCGACATTTCGTGCATCGGGATACGCTTAATGATACCTGCATTGTTAACCAAAATATCGATAACGCCTACTTCTTTCTCAATCTGAGCAACCATAGCGTTCACCTGTTCTTCGTTGGTTACGTCGCATACATAACCTTTAGCTTCAATACCTTCAGCTTTGTAAGCAGCAATACCTTTGTCTACCAGTTCCTGTTTGATATCGTTAAACACGATTTTTGCACCTGCCTGAGCAAAAGCAGTAGCCAAAGCAAAACCGATTCCGTAAGATGCACCAGTAACAAGTGCAACTTTACCTTCTAATGAAAAGTTTACCATTATAATAATTTATTAAAGTGCCAATGTACAGAGTGCCAATGAAAGCACTTATTCACACATGTAGCACGAAGGTTATTAATTAATTGTTCTTATTAAGTCGTTTCTTAAATTGACACAGGGCGTATTCAGCGCATGCCTCATTATTTAAGATCTGTAATCAGCGAGAAATCCTGATCTCCGTAATCCAGATTTTCGCCTCCCATACCCCAGATGAAAGTATAGTTATGAGTAGCAGCAGCCGAGTGAATAGACCATTCAGGAGATAATACAGCCTGATCGCCTTTCATCCATACGTGACGTGTCTCATCTACTTCACCCATAAAGTGACATACAGCATGTTCTTCGGGCACTTCGAAGTAGAAATAAGCTTCCATACGACGGCTGTGAACGTGTGCCGGCATTGTATTCCAAACACTTCCCGGAGCCAATTCCGTCATACCCATCTGCAACTGGCAAGTAGGTAATACCTGATTTACCAGCATCTTGTTTATATTTCTATGGTTAGATCCTTCCAGTGAACCCATTTCAGCCACCACTGCATCTTTCTTTGTCACCTTCTTATCAGGATAGTTACGGTGAGCAGTCAGCGAGTTAAAATAGAACTTAGCAGGATTCTTTTCGTCTTTACTTTCAAAAGTCACTTCACGATCTCCTGAGCCTAAGTAAAGTGCTTCTTTATAATCGAGTTCAAATACAGCATCGCCAGCTTTTACCACACCAGGACCACCGACATTGAAAATACCCATTTCACGACGAGTAAGGAAATAAGGAGCCTTCAACGGATCGATAGCTTCAAGCTTCAGCACCTCTCCTACCGGCATTGCACCACCTACTACCATACGGTCATACATGGAATACACCATATTTACTTCGTTTGCCGAAAATACTTTTTCAATCAGAAAATCACGACGGATTCTCTTGGTGTCATAGCTTTTTGCATCTTCAGGATGCGCAGCATAGCGAATTTCATAGTTCGTTTTCATACCTTATTTATTTAAATAGTTTATAATATCATACTCTCAGATGCACGTCGTTTGCGTACACGATGCAAAAATAAGAAAAGAAAACGGCAAAACCTTGCATTTTTGTTCTTATTATCTATCAATATTGTCCACAGATATACAATAAGGCAACTGTTTAACAATATATAATACGAATTAAAGAAGAGATGCAATTAAAACCAAAGGTAAGAACACAAAAAGGCTTCACAACATACATAAAAAAAGAATGCCCCGAAAGCTATTCACTTTCAGGGCTTCTCTTATTAAATATTTTTGTTGTCCCACCAAGATTCGAACTTAGACAAACAGAACCAAAAACTGTTGTGCTACCATTACACCATGGGACAAACTAACTGTGCTTTCTGTTAAAAAGCGGTGCAAAGATAGTGTTATATGTCTAATTCTCCAAATATTTTGCTACTTTTTTTTATTTAGCAATGATCAGATAATAGTTCTTCTTACCACGCTGAACAAGTAAATACTTCTCGTCAAGCAGGTCTGCAGTGGTTATAACCTGGTCAAAAGCAGCCAGTTTCTCTTTATTCAAAGAAACTCCCCCACCCTGCACCAGCTTACGCATTTCACCTTTGGATGCAAATACAGCAGCATCGTCCACAAACAAATCAACTGCCTTTACACCTTCCACCAATGCATCACGGGATACTTCAAACTGAGGAACGCCCTCAAAAACCGCCAATAGCGTGTCTTCATCAAGTTTTCTCAGCGCATCAGAGGTTGCATTACCAAACAAGATGTTCGAGGCGTCTACGGCCGCATTATAATCCTCTTCAGAGTGAACCATGATTGTCACTTCTTTTGCCAGGCGTTTTTGAAGTACACGCAAGTGCGGAGCCTGCTGATGTTCTGCAATCAACGAATCAATCTCTTCTTTCGACAAAGCAGTAAATATCTTGATGTAACGTTCGGCATCCGAATCGCTCACATTCAACCAGAATTGGAAGAACTTATACGGAGAAGTATATTTTGCATCCAACCATACATTTCCCGATTCTGTCTTACCGAACTTACCACCATCGGCTTTTGTTATCAACGGACAAGTCAAGGCAAAAACCTCTCCCCCATTCGTACGGCGTATCAGCTCAGCACCAGTAGTGATATTACCCCATTGATCCGAACCACCCATCTGAAGCTTACAACCTCTTGTCTGGTTCAGATGCAGGAAGTCATATCCCTGAAGAAGCTGATAAGTAAACTCGGTGAATGACAAACCATCACGAGCTTCGCCATTCAGACGTCTCTTAACCGAATCTTTTGCCATCATATAATTTACAGTGATGTGCTTGCCCACCTCACGAACAAAATCAAGGAAAGTAAATTCTTTCATCCAGTCATAATTGTTGACCAGCTCAGCCCGATTCGGAACATCCGACTCAAAATCCAGAAACTTAGCCAACTGCTTCTTTATACAAGCCTGATTGTGACGCAACGTCTCTTCGTTCAACAGATTACGTTCTGCCGATTTACCGGATGGATCGCCAATCATACCTGTTGCACCACCGATGAGTGCCAATGGTTTATGACCACAACGCTGAAGGTGGCGGAGCATCATTACGCCACACAAGTGACCAATATGCAGCGAATCAGCAGTCGGATCAATTCCGAGATAAGCCGTTACTTGCTCCTTAGCTAACAATTCTTCTGTGCCTGGCATCATATCCTGTAACATGCCACGCCATCTTAATTCTTCTACAAAATTCATCGAATGATATTAGTTTTTAAATATTTAGTCTGGGCAAAAGTACGACTCTTTCTTCGAAGAAACAACTCTTATTCATTAAAAAATACATTCTTAATGTTACGCTGTACCCGCTCTGTAAGTTCTCCCACAGACATATTCAGTGTATCAGCTACTTTCTTATAAATTTCATGAATATCCGTCTCTGCATCATCCGTTTCCAGAAACAATCGGTCAAGTGGTACAGCACGTAAAGTATCTTCGTTGTATCTGGCACCGAACGAGAGATAAAATCCATGTCGGATAAGCTGCAAAGCAAGAGGCTTTTTCCCTCGAAAACCATGTAATATCCAGGAAATAAGGCCAGGACTACGGCCTTTCATCAAACTGATAACTTCCGTAGATTTCACATTATGAATTAAAACGGGCTTCAGCAGACGTTCTGCAATACCCAACTGCTGTGAGAAGATACGTTCCTGAGCCGGTAACAATTCTTTATGTACCAGTTTATCAATGCCACACTCACCAACAGCCAATACCTGGGGATGCATAGCTAACTCCTCAAATAAATCCCAATCAATCTCATCCTCCAGTTCTACATCCCAGGGATGAATGCCTATTGAATAATATCGCCCCGGTTCCGGAGAAAATTCTTCATTGAGAAAACGAATATTCTTAATTGCAGAAAACGTACTTTCCGTCAGGTGATGGGTATGTATATCTAATAGCTCCATAAGCAATCAAGGCACAGGGTCATAGCCGGAACCACCCCATGGATGGCAACGCAGAATTCTTCTTATAGCCAGATAAAGCCCTTTGAAAGGTCCGTGTTTCTTGATCGCTTCAATAGCATACTGCGAACAGGTAGGAGTAAAGCGACAAGAAGGAGGGGTCATAGGTGAAATACAAGCCCGGTAAAAGTAAATAGGAAGCAACAATATGTAAGACAAAAAGCGCCTCATTCCAGCTTCTCTGCTATGCGGGCAAGCAAAATCTTCACCTTGTTCTCTATTTCAGCAGAGGAGAACAATTCATTCGACAGATAGATAAAAGCAACAGCCACCCCTTGTTCCTTCTCTTCCAAAGCCTGCCACAATCCACCCTTATTTTTACGGTAAGCTTCGCGTATCTGCCGCTTCACCCGATTGCGTTTCACAGCACGCTTAAACCGTTTTTTAGGAACACTGATAAGAATAGATGCAGGCACCTCCTGCCTGTCAACAGACATATACACTGCACGCAAAGGAAAGACAGAAAATGAACGCGAAGCCCCGCCTGCAAACATCTTCTCAATAACAATCTTACTATAGAGCCTTTCGGCCTTGCACAATGTATTCATCTTCTCCGGTTACAAGTTAAAAAAATTACGAGCTACAAGCACTAACACACGTACAATACGTAGCACCCGTAGCTCGTAGCCCGTAACTTATTCCTTTCTTTTATTTTCCCTTATTGTTTTCCTTAATAAACATATCCAATGCAGCTGTCATAGAAGGAGCCTGCACAGTAGGAGCCTCCAAGTCTAAACGAAGGCCGGCATCACGAACAGCTTGTGCTGTAGTAGAGCCAAATGTTCCGATCTTAATATTCTTTTGATCAAAATCCGGAAAGTTCTTCTTTAATGAAGAAACACCGGCAGGACTAAAGAACACCAACATATCATAGTCAAACTCTTCTCCTTCTCCAAAATCGTTGCTGACAGTACGATACATTACAACTTCCGTATGCTGAACATTATGCTTGTCCAACAGGTTCTTAATGTCATCATTATGCACATCAGACATTGGCACAAGATACTTTTCAGTCTTATGCTTTACGATAGAAGGAATGAGATCCTCAATCTTACCCGTAGCTCCGAAAAAGATCTTACGCTTACGATATTGCACATACTTCTGTATGTATAGCGCGATTTGCTCCGTCACACAGAAATACTTCATCGTCTCCGGAATCGTCACACGAAGCTCCGTGCAAAGGTGGAAGAAATGATCAATCGCATGACGCGAAGTAAATATGACAGCTGTGTGGTCAAGTATTGACACCTTCTGTTGTCTAACCTCTTTAGCAGAAACACTTTCCACTTTGATAAAGGGGCGGAAATCTATTTTTACGCCATACTTCTCAGCAATGTCGTAATATGGAGATTTCTCCGAAGCAGGCTTAGGCTGCGACACAAGTACTTTCTTAATTTTCAACGTCCTAAAATTTTATTACCAATATATTGTTTAGCTCTCTCAAACCCTGATACAAAAGCAAACAGGGGATGATTTCAAGGGCACAAAAGTACAAAATTAAAAGGAAAATGCTGCTAATATTATCGAAAAAAAGCTTTAACCACTTATAGAACATCAATATTTTAGTAAAAATTATCAGAAACAATCCGATTGAAACTAAAAATATGATTTTCAGATCGAAGTAAACAAGGAACAATACGAATGGGAAAAGGAAAAATCCAAGATAATAGATCAACGTAGAATAAGATTCCAGCCAAAGGCTTGTCCGATTTTTGTCAAAAAATACCCATCCTAAAAAAGAATAGAGCATCCATTTAAACAATAGATAAAGCAAACAGGCAAGTACATAGACTCCAAGCAGCAGTCGGGGAGAGACTTCTTCCATCAAAGCCGGTTGCACATCATTGAAATAATTAAAAATACAGATTCCGCTCAAAATACAGGTTTGCAGTACTAACAACAACAGATACCGAACATCCGCTGCCGTAGAAACAGCAAAGATACTGGTACGTTCCCGATGCAGTACAAAATCCTTCGCCTGTTGAGAAAGAAACTTTTTGCTGCGTGCCAGTGCAAAAGAAGACAAAAAGAAACAAGTCAGCAATACTAATGCTATTACATCGTCCGTACGGGGAGAGTAGGGGAGAGGCATTCCCTCAAAACCCGATATCAGCATTAACCACATACTCATATCGCAGCAAACTTTCGAATAGACGCATCCCAAACAGGAACTGTATATATCAACTCCACAGCCTCTTCCGGTGTAGTAGCCACATGCCAGATCTCTCCATGCTGACGCCTCATAAAGTTTTCGTCAATAGCACGCGTAAGCATATCGAGCAACGGATCAAAGAAACCATTCGTATTTAGTATAACAATCGGATTAAGATAAAGCCCCAACTGCTTCCAGGTAATAATTTCGAGTAACTCCTCCAATGTACCACAGCCACCGGGCAACGCAATAACAGCATCACTCAAATCAGCCATCAATTGCTTGCGTTCGTGCATACTTTCCACTTCTACCAGTTTACTTAATCCTGTGTGATGCCAACCTTGTTCTACCATAAACTTCGGGATCACTCCGGTCACCTCTCCACCATTTTCAAGAACAGCATCGGCCAGCGAACGCATCAACCCGAGCCTACCTGCCCCATTAATAAGCCGGATACGGCGTTTAGCAAGCAATTGCCCCAACTGTCGGGCGGCATTAAAGTAAACCTCATCTATCTTGGTACTTGATGCGCTGTAGACGCATACTGAATTTATCTGGTTCATAAGTTGGCTCTCTCATTAGTTACGCTTGCAAAAGTACAGGATTTCATCAAGATAACCACAAAAGAGGCCAAGAATTAAAAACAGAAATATTGTATATCTCAAGCAAAAAGAAAAGATGTCTTAATACAAATAATTAGAAGAAACTTAAGTATCCCTCCTCCAGTTTTCCTTAGCATCCATATTTCAGACATCTTTTTAAGTCCACTCTATAAATATCATTTAAGGTACATCAATCGCCCCACAAGGTAAATCCAGCACTGCGCCATTCTCCATCTCAAATCCGGCACCGCTTCGTAACTTGATCAAACCGTTGTTTTTGACAACCACTGTACCCCCTTTCTGCACCACAAGCCGTGCATTCAAGATATTGCCTCCATCTACTTCAAGTGTAGCCCCCGAACGAACTATTACCGATGAAGTATTATTCAGCGTCATCGTCTTACCACCTGGAACCACCAGGCGCCCCGACTGCAATACCACATTTCCGCAAGGAGATTCCCCGTCCCATGTTTCATTGGCATTGATCAACATCGGTTTACAAACTGTCGGGAAATACTCTCCGGTATTTTGCGGATTACCACGCATAACGCTCCACTCTATCGCAGTAGGAATACCTTCAGTCTTCCATACATACAAACCTTTTTCATTACCAGCAATTAGTTCATTTTTTCCATCGTTATCAATATCTGCCACACAAGGAGTTTCCAGAAATTCTTCATCCGATATTATTGGAAATCCTACGATATTACTTCCGTCATTATGCAAAGCATAAATGAATTTTTTAGAACAGAAAACAATATCCGGTATAGCATCTCCGTCCACATCAGCCAAGATTGGAGTATTCACATTGGCTGCCCAATCTATTTGTGGTAACAATCCATCAATAGGCGTGCTAAAAATCTCTTTTCCCGTATGTTTCCATGCCTTTACTACTCCACGACCTAATATCACAACTTCCAGATGCCCGTCATTATTAATATCACCTACTGACAAAGTATGGTCCAACGAATAAGAAGTTGTGTAAGGGATTGTCTGACTCCCATCCCAACCATCAACAGTTTTGTCTCCTTCCAGACTAATAGCATAAACATGACTGACAGCTACATTGTGCTGTGAAAAGACCAGTTCTTTTTTTCCATCTCCATTTAGGTCACATACTACAGGAGCAGAGCCCAAATTAATATCCCCTACTCTCCAGAATGGATTTGTTGTAAAAGGAGTTCCATCCTGTCGCCAAATATAAATACCCAAAGAATCATACGAAGCAATGATCTCCATCTGTCCGTCATTATCAAGATCAGCAACAGTTAAAGCAGAATAATTATAATCTTTTCTACTGGTAATATTAGCATTTGGATTCAATCGCCTCAGTTCATTCCCATCATGATCCAAAATAAAGATATCAGAAGTTTGATGTGATTTAATAATAACCTCCATCGTCCCATCCGAACTTCCGTCTAAATTGGCTATTACCGGACTTTGATGCATTGAATATGGAATTTTCTTCTTCCACAGTAAATCCGGTTTATGATCTCCATCTTTATCAAATGGAGAATAACAATAAACTGCGTTTTTATCTCTATCCCTATCGTCCCAAGATGATATCACTATATTTTGTTCTCCATTCCCAGTCAAATCCCCGAAAGCAGCCTGTCCTTTTATCATGATCGGCGTTTTGGCAAAGCCACTGACCGTAGTTACATTTCCATCAATATCAAATAATTCTTCACCCGTAGGCCGGAATCCCATCAAATAACCGGTACGAGTTTCATACCGATCCTCACAAAGCCAGAATATTTCTTGTTTACCGTCATTATCTACATCGGCAATATTGGGACAAGATTCAGACGAATAATTGCCTGCAGTAAGTTGTCGTGGAAACGGACTGACTACCGGATACGAAGTCCATGTCTGATAAGCTGCACTCCATTCACTTTCATTCCCATTAGCAGAAACTGCTGTAACTTTATAATGGTATATTGCCAGTTTGGCAAGATTCTCATCCAGATAATAAGTCGCAGTTAACGGAAATTTATTCAGCTTTTTGTATATTCCATTTTCTCCATTATCACTACGATATATATTATAGCTTATCAACTTTCCCATAGACGCCCAATACACATTAATCGAAGTACTATAAATCTGAGATTTTATAGTGGACACGTCTATCATGGCAGGCCTTGATAATGGATTCACAGGAAAGTTCCAAATCTTCCCATACTTATTGCTAACTTGCAATGTAAAATCCAACGCTCCTGTATAGTTGCCTGATGTCTGGAATTGAAAAGCAACTGTATTTATCTTTGTCTCAGTAAAAGGAATAGATGGATAAGCTACTTGTGTAGACGGACACGATGCCTGTGTATTGTTTGAAATAAGTACGGCTTTTAATCCCGTGGCTTCAGCCCTTCCAATATTCATTAAGTCAATATTCATCTTCACCGTTTCACTTGCTTCCACTGTAGTATTCCCATTGCTTGTCCAGGTAATTTTTTGATTACCGATTTCAATTTCAGGAGCATAAATATTATCTATCTTAAGCGGTTGAGTTTTAATTTCACCATTTACTGATATTTGTAGATTCAAGTTTATTCCACTGGAATTATTTCTCAGATGTTCCCCGCTATCTTTATTTATTTTGAAAACGAACGGAGTAACAGATCCCACTACAGCATTACCGGCAATATTCCCAAATGTAGCATTAGCATTTACAATCTCTATATCATTGGATGTACTTACTAAAGATGCTGTTACTCCATTTAATACGCTGGTTCCGGTATTTCTCAGTTTTACAGTCAATTCAATCGTTTCTCCGGCATCCAACTGCCCGTCACCATTTCCAATACTCGCACCAGTCCCTTTGTCATTGTAAATTAGATCTTCAACAGCTATAGCAGGCTCACTACCATTTTGCAAAACTTGAATATCTCTTTCAACCGGTCTGAAATTATGGGCAGTGACTGTTACATTCACAACTCCTAATGTCTGTACAGGTACATTAATAGTATGACTTCCATTAGTTAGTTGATCCACAATATACAGTTCGTCCTTTTTCTGAATGCAGATTCTTGCAGCATCATTTTGTGGTAAACCATTTATAACTACTGTTATAGTATTATTTCCGGTTTGTAGAGATTCTGGTGTTATTGAAACATTCAATGTGTTGGGAATATCGGTCCAGACTTGCATTTCGGGATCACCAAAAAGGTGGAACGCACAATTCTTAGCAAAACCGTCCAATGCTTTTTTGAAATAATCATCCATTATTTTCTGATGTAAGACAGCCAGGCTATATCTATTAATAGATCCACTATTATATGCAAAAAGTTCCTTCAAAAAAATATCAAATGTTTTATGTTCATCTGAATATCCAGAGTCCGTATTACCAAAAACAGCAACCGCTCCTCCATCCGAATTAGTCAGAAAATGTTCTACAATACAATCTTTTGTGATATCTGCTGGTGAACAACCTCCCGACATCAATATATTATAATAATATCCATTATGCAAATTATCAATATCCCAGTTTGACACAGACTCATTTTTATCTTTAGATGAAGTACCCATACTTCCTGCTGATGAATGATCCATATGATAAATCAAATGAAAATGGTTCAAACCGGAATTTCCACCATCCTGTAAAGCAGAGATAAAATTAATTTTATTTAATTCTTCTCCCTTGTTTGATGTATCTATATATTTATCATCATTATGTCTGCCATTACAAACAGAAGTATTATTATTACAATTATAGTGATCATAAATTAGCCAACGATTAAGTCCAGTATTATTGTAATAATTTGCAATATTCTCCCTTCCACTATCAGATAATGAACCTTTATTATCCTCTTTTTTTTTAATAAAAGCATCTGCAGCCATAGAATTCTTAATGTAAGAGTAATCAATATTCATATCTGCCTTTTCATAGTGAATAATTTTATTCACAAAAATTTCTGCTTCTGACAAATTCTCAACTGGTGCTCTTCCTAATCTGAATGACCACCCCAAATCTTTACTCTCACTATAATCTCCATATTCAAAAAATATATTATTTCCATTATCATCAAAATTTCCATTTTCAACACAAGCATAATAGAAATCTACGGCAACCCAATCTTTATTCTTACCATCCCTCGATTTTTTCACACGCGCAGGAATTATATTCGTATCTCCCCCCAATAGTACAAATAGCGATCCATAGTTGCGTCTCATGTAAATTAAATAATTACGAATTTTTTCTTGTAAATCGCTTCCTGGATATGATACTACAATATTCTCCACAGTCTCTATTATAGTAGGCACTCCTTTCTTCATTTTCCAATCAGCTAATAATTGAAATGCACTTTTCAAATTTTCATTAGTTATAATCAAATATTCCGGTAATTTATATTCTAACGAAGAAATCGAACTCCTATCCGAAGCGAATGATGCAGGTTGCTTAATATTTGGAAAGAAATTATCTAACATTTCTTTATTATCTACAATAGAACGGATATAATCTCTATCCAAACGTTTTAATACTTCAGATTGATTTTTCACAGTATGCGCAGAGAAAAGAGATTTAGCAGCAGAATAAATCAAAGAAAAAGAGATTTCACACGAATACAATTCTTTCTTTTTAGGAATATATTCTAATGGATAAAATCGTACTGTGACCAAATGATATCCAAAATCTTCCCGATCTGAGATTATTTCAGCATATTTACCAGGAAAAGGATTAGACGAATTATATACAGTAGAATCAGGTTCCACCCAATCATTTACCATATCAAAACCAATGGGTACGCGAGGTTGAACCGGATATAACATTATATCCTTTGTTATTAGATTCTTCCTTACCGACTCTATTCGCAAAGAGACTTCTGCATTCACAGGTACCAAAAACGTTTTAGTACAAAATGGTATTTGGGGCATCCCCACAGTAGTTATGTACTCCGACTCTGTTCCTATCTCTGTATAACTATTATTTAATTGAAGAGTAAAATCACTATCTCTTTCCCATCTTATCGTACCATCAATTTGAGCATTTAATGCCCAACTAACCAACAACACAATTACAGTTCCTATTATCTTTTTCATACCCTGTGTATTCTTATTTACATAATTTAAATACCTCTTCAATACCATCTGCATAGACCACTTTCAATATAAAAAGTTCCGGAATTTGATTAGTTACCTCTTCACTATAGTGATTACCGTTCAAAGTACAATCAACTATTTCTAAACCATTTAAATTATAGATCATTATTCTCGACAGTTCTTTTTCACTTGTCAAATTCAAATAATCATCAGTCAAACTTATCTTCAAAGTAGTAGGAGATAGTATCAGTTTTAAAAATGAAGGAGGTTCCACACCATTTATAGTCCAAAACTCTTTCCAACCTTGAGTATTATAATAGAGATCAAAACTCTTATCGGGAACCTTGAGTGCTATCGCACGAGTGTGCGCAAACGGATTTCCAACAAGCAAGGGAGGAATACTTGCATAACAAGTAAGTCCCCGCAAACAGCGATAATCAACATCCTCTCTACTTCTCGTTGGAATATTCGGAGAAACCCAAAATGCATAATCGCCTATTTCTTTCAAGGTTGAAGGTAATTCAACATAGTTTAAACAAGCATAATCAAATGCTCTTTCTTGTATAAACTCAGTACCTTCAGGAACTGAATAATTTTCATAAAAATAATCTTTTTGTGGAGGATATCTTAGTAATATTTTCTTATCTTTAGAAAATAGTACTCCATCAATCAATGAATAATCCAAATTTTCATTTGATAACTTAAATTCTTTTATATGCGAATACGCAAAAATATCTTCACCTATTATTGCAGGAAAATTCGACCAAACAATACAAATAGCAGAACTTCCAGCAAAGGCACGGCCCCTTATTTCTTTCAAAGAAGTTGGCAAAGTTATCTCATGTAAATAGACAGTACTTAAAAAAGCTTCCTCACCAATAATTTCCGTACCTTCTGGAACAACATATTCCTTATCTATTTTATTCTCCGGATACTTTATCAATGTACTTCCATCTGCAGAAAAGATAACACCATCAACCACTACATTTTGAGAATACAATAAAGTACCCCCAAATATGAAAATTATAAACGAAAATATTTTATTCATAACATCAACTATTTATAAAGTTTAAAAATATCTTCCGTACCATCTGCATAGATTACTTTCAATACAAAGAGTTCCGGAAATTGATTAGTAATCTCTTCACTGTAGCGATAACCATTCAAAGTATAGCTCGCGATTTCTAAACCATTTAAAGTATAGATCATTACTCTCGACAGTTCTTTTTCACTTGTCAAATTCAAATAACCATCAGTCAAACTTACTTTCAAAGTAGTAGGAGATAGTAGCAGTTTTAAAGATGAAGGAGTTTCTACATCATTTATAGTCTTAAACTCTTTCCAACCTACAGTATTATAATATACATCAAAACTAATATCTGGTACATAGAGTTCTATTGCACAAGGATACGCAAACGGATCTCCAATAATAAGAGGAGGAGTAATAGTACGGCAAGTAACTCTCCATAATCTTCGATAATAAGGATCATCAGTTCTTGTTGGAATAGGAGAAATAACCCAAAAAGCATGATCGCCCATTTCTTTTAATGTAGAGGGTAATATGACATGTTGTAAGGTTGCACTTTCAAATGCTCTTTCTTCTACAAATTCAGTTCCTTCAGGAATTGAATATTCCCCGATATAATAATCTCCATCTTTTTGGGGAGGATATTTAAGTAATACTCTCTTGTCTTTAGAAAATAAAACTCCTTCTATTAATGAACAATCTAAATTATTATTTGATAATCTAAATTCTTTTATATGTGAATATTCAAAAATACCTTTACCTATTATTGCAGGAAAATTCGACCAAACAATGCAAGTAGCAGAACTTCCAGCAAAGGCATTATCCCTTATTTCTTTCAACGAGGTTGGTAAAGTTATCTCATGTAAATAGGCAGTACTTAAAAAAGCTTCTTCATCTATAATTTCCGTACCCTCCGGAATAACATATTTTTCATCTATTCTTTCTCTTGGATACTTAATTAATGTTTTCCCATCAGCGGAAAATATAACACCATCAATAATTACATTCTGAGAATACAATAAAGTACTCCAAAACATAAAAATCAAAAATTGTAATATTCTATTCATAATTCTTTCCGATTAAATTAATTAAAAGTTTAATTTGAAAACTTCACTATCTCCGTCTTCATAAATCACCTGTAGTAAACCGAAAAATCCATCAAGAGAAGAAATATCACAAATCGTATGACAACTATTCACCTGATTCTTTTCACATACAACACTCCCATTTAGATTGATTAATCTTACCGTATCCATCGACTTTAAAGCTTCTATGTAAATTGCTCCATCCACACGATTAACTTTCAAAGAAGAAACTGAATTTTCAGAAATTCCTTGTGGAGGTCCAGGAGTATACCCTTTTATAGTTCCGAATGTATTCCACTGAGAAGTGTTTTTATATAATTCCTCAGACTCTTTTGGAACCAATAAAGTACTATTACCAACATTGTTTTCAGTAAACACTTCACCTTCCAATTCGGGAGGAGTCAATGCATCACAAGTAAATTCAAAATTATAATACGAAGGCTCTGAACGTGTTGGCAAGGCAGGTTTAATATCATCAAAGGCATGCTCTCTAATCAAACGCACACTACCAGGAATATAAATAATTCCATAAACAAAATAACAATCCTGAAATGTATACCTGTCAATTATTTCAACATACCCCATATTCCCTGCCATATCCCCCAAAGCTAAATGTACTGTTTTTCCATCTTTAGAATAAATAAAACCATCGTCCGATACTCGACAATAAGGATTGCTCTCAGTAATTTCAAAATGCCTATCATTGGCCCAAACACGATTTCCAATAATGGGGAACTTCCCCATAAGAATAAAATCAGATGGACCATTATAAAATGCAGAATCATTTATATGAGTTAATGTAGTCGGGATTGTCACTTTCCCTATTTGAGCTCCTGCAAATGCTTTTTTACCTATAATTTCAGTACCTTCAGGTATTATATATTCTTTATAAAACTTATCTGTAGGATATTTCATCAAAGTCTTTCCATCTACCGAAAAAGTAACCCCATCAATCACAATATTTTGGGAATACAATAAAGTACTCCAAAATATAAAAATCAAAAATTGTAATATTCTATTCATAATTACCTCACATTTATTCGGTTAATATCATCTTTTTCGTATCAACTTCTTGACCATCTACAATCAATGAATACATATACATTCCCGGAGTCAACTCATAGCCATTGATAGTTACCGAACCATTTCCTCGTGACTCAATATTGAGTTGTTTAATCTGTTTTCCTTGAAGGTTATAGATATGAATACTGGCTCTGGAAGATGTTTCGGGGATAAAGAAAGAAATAGTAGTCTGCTCCTTAAAAGGATTGGGTATATTGGAATAAAGTTTGGCTTTCAGCTTTTCATCCAGCAATGAGTTTACATCTGATTGTTCATCTACAGCACCAATAGCAGATCTGGTTTGAACGATCTTAGATTGTCTTAATTCATCAATTTCGTTCTGCTGCTTATCTATTTCGTTTTGTTGTTCTTTGATGGCTTCCACTAATAAAGGAATAATTTCAGAATAAGCAATGGCTTTCTTTCCATTGGGTAATGTATAAACAGCTTCCGGGAATATTTCTTCCAATTCCTGAGCGATAAAACCGGACTTCTTTCTTTTCTTTTCAGCTTTTATCTTATTAACGATCTCAACCGGTACAGGAGACTGGGAAGATAAAGTATCTCTGGAAGAAACATCACTTTGAAGAGTGCTTGCAGTAGTTGATTCATCAGCCTGCTCCTTTAGCTTATAGGTAACGCCTCTCATTTGTCTGATCGTATTCAGGCTATTGTTTATTGAACTTATATTTTCTTTATAGGATTCATCAGAAGCTGTCAGTATACTACCCTTTGAATAGACACTTCCATCACCGGCTACATAAAAAACAAGCGGACTCCCACCATTACGCACGTCTCTTACAACATAAGCCATATCGGTATCACGCCATGAATAAACTTTTATGATATCACCATAATCATAGGGGTACTTCGCATAAGCCATTAATGCAGCTCTCTCTCCATAAGTGTATATATTAATATACTCAGGAGTCTCTAATTCTATAGAGGGATCGGCTCCAAGACCAATACCACCATCTTTACAGATTGTTATTCCATGTTTTGCTACTCCTCCAAAATTTAAATAGCCATAATCTCCATTAGAATATAATTTAAAAAGAAGAGGATTGGACAATGCGCTGTTATAAATGGTCAATCCGCCGGCAGTACCTGCCTTTCCAATATCCAGAAGGCTGTACTTGGGAGTAGTAGTACCAATTCCAACTTTACCATTTGAAAGCACTTTCAATTGTGCATGACTCGCTGAGCAGCAGAAGAAAAGAATAATTGAGATGAAAATTGCATTGTTAGTTTTCATGAGTGTGTGTTTTTAAAGTTATTAATAATAACAATAGTTTATCCCTAATTTCTCCTACTTAGTTAGGATCATTCTTTTCACATCAATCACATTTCCATCAACGATCAAAGAATACAAATACATACCTGCCTCCAGTTGGCTACCCGCCAAAGTAACAGAGCCCTCACCTTTTTGAGATAAAGTGAATTGCTCAATTTGTTTACCGCTCATATTATAGATAAGTAAATTGGCTTTTTGGGCATCTTGTGGAATAATATATTTGATCACCGTATTATCTGTAAAAGGATTAGGCATATTTTGAAATAATTCCGGTGCTATGATATCCCTGTACTCAGAAGAAGAGTCATCATCTCCACCTTTTGATACAGCCGCTCTCGTAAGGCCTTTATCTGATTTCAGATTATTCACTTCCATGGCCAACTCTTGAATAGATTGTACCAATAGAGGGATCATTTCAATATAATTAATGCTCAGTTCGCCTTGTGCATTTTCATACACCAGATCGGGATATACTTCTTTCAGTTCCTGTGCAACAAAACCATAATGCACTTTAGAATAAGCCTGAGCCTCTTCCACCGAAAGTTCCAAAGAACTAATCGCCAGGCTATCGCCTGCATTTCTAACCTTGGAAACATTCTGTGCGGTAGGTTGCTCTAAATTGTAGCGAACAGAATTCAACTGACTGAGCTTATCTGTTACACTCACATCAGCAGCAGAAACCCTCGATAAAGGAGACAGACTTTGCTGAGAAATAGCCGTAGGAGTTAATAACTGGCCATAAATACTACCAGTCACGTATACATTGCCTCTGAAAAAGCCGGCATAACGCCCCGGAACAGATTCTCCCCAATCATAAGCATTGGAAGTGCCATATATACCCGCTCCATTGACAGAACCATCAAGAGCTCCTAAAACACCAAAGTTATACCCGGAAGTACAATTCCCGGCTCTTCCAAATACCCCATACGCACGCCCACCTCCTAAAGGTGAACTCGCAACGGTATATCCACGTGTACCTATATTGAAAGAATTTGCATTGGGTGTGGCATCTCCTGTTATACCGATCCCCCACCCACCGTTCGGTGCTATTCCTGTACGATGCACCATTATGCCTCTTTTCGTTGATTCAACAAAAACATCACTTTCCGTATTACCATTCCCATTTACACTTATCGTAGATAAAGGAGTTACTCCACTTTTAACAGCAACATTACCATTAGAATTCACCGTTAATTGAGCAGATGCGAATGAACAGACAAACAGCAGACATGTAAAACATAAAATCTTTTTCATAAGTAAATGTATTTTAAGATTAGACATCCAAAATCAGTGATATGTATCAGAAATATAACAACAGCTAATAAACCTCTAAAGATAAACAAAATTCTATAATAATAAAGCAAAAAGATGTCTTAATACAAATAATTAAAAGAAACTCAAGTATCCCTCCTCCAGATTTCTTTCAACATCTATATTTCAGACATCTTCTTAAAATTGTCTTACAAGTATATAATAGTTATTTCATTGCTGATAAATTCACTTTTCCATACTTGTAACCATCTCCTAATTTCAATACTAACACCATAGTACTTTTTAAGTAGATATACATCATTATAACGAGAATTCAGCCCATAAAGCAGTAGCATCCCCCGTAACATCCAATCGATAATCACCAGCCTCTTCTGCATCTAAGTTTATAAATACCACCTCCGGCGTAGCAAAATTTTCAGAATAAACCACTTCGCCCGTAGAAGCATTAACTACTGTAATAATAACATCTTTAATGGAAGACGAAAAATCAAGACGCATCGTTTTCTCACACATGAAAGCCTTTACAGGTGTAAGGGCTGGACTACGCAGTATTGTATCATCACTTGAATTTGAAGAGTGCCCTCTTAAAGGAATCGAATACCATACCAGTCCATTCGTTACATCATCTTTTAGAACTTCTTCAGCCGCAACCGGCTGACTATACAATGCAGTAGAAATAATAAATAAAAAAAAGAATAATTTTGCCATAATATTTTTGTTTTATATTTACTGTCAAAATTACACGATTTATTCACAAATCAGGGCATAATACATGTGTAGTTATTTGTTAAAGCGTAAACCTACAAACAACTGATTTACAATAAATTAACAAATAAAATAAAAATAGAAAAGTGTAATTTACATGAATACTCCTCCAATTTCAATCAATATGCCTTAATAAAAGTCTCTAAAGATGAAGAAATATTTAGCTCGATCCTTTCAATCACCAAGTCACGCCGCTTATACATCATATTAATGGTACGTCCACAAAGACAAGCAATATCCGAATATTTAAATCCCATTTTCAGCAAACAACAGAAGTGAATATCATCTTTCTTCAACATAGGAAATTGATCGGACAACCTTATGGTAAAGTTATTAGTAATATCATCCAACTCTGATATTATCTTTCCCCAAAGCTTAATGTCTATTATTTCTTTTGATCCCTTCTGATTCTTATTTTTCTCTATCATTAAAATCAAGCTTTTAAAGACGGGAAGAGAATGAATTAGTTTATCAAGCAAATTGTCTCTCTCAGCATATACCGTTTTTAACTGCTTATCCAACACATAGATCTTCGCTTTATCTCCTTCGCACTGCCCAATAAGTTCGTGCAAACGTTGTATCTCAGCCAATTTGTTATTAAAAAGTTCTTTCATCGAAGATCGCTCTTCATTCAATTGCATAAGTCTCTTACGATATTTTTTCCGTTTACATACAAAATAAATCAACGACAATATTAATATAGTAACAATGGAAGAAATAGCAAGCCATTGCCACTTTGCAAGAGATTTATACTGAATAAGATAACGTTGGTTTATCATTCTTTCCAGACTCTTAATTGTTTTTACCGGATAAGACAAAGTAGAAGCCAAATTATCATAAACAAGACAAGAGTCTTTCCATTGCAGTGATTGAACCAAAAGTCCTTTCTCTGCTGCGATATCACTAAGAAGCCTATATGCCCAATACTTTGTATGATAATTAGGAGAAAACAAACTCTTCTTTAAATAGAAATTTGCAGAATCATTCTGATTCAAATGATAAAATGCATCACCTAATATCAAATAACCATCTATATTTTTAATCGAGTCCAGTTGAGTATAAATATATTCTCTCCCAAGTTGTATAGCATCATCATATCGTCCCATATTACTATACAAAAATAGTAATGAATTAGTAGCTGCTCGTTTTACGGACATATTGTTATTACTTTCCGCATATTCAAAAGCTTTCAATAACTTATGCTCAGCTTCCCCATAATATTCCTTACCTCTCTGAATAGCAATAGATGCCCGATTAATCAATATAAATGCCCAATACAAAGAGTCTCTCTTTGATAATGCCACTTCTTCTGCTCTCTGATAATAAGAATCAGCTTCATCAGGCAAATCATGCTCCTTTAAAAAATGCCCTAAATTAGCAGCAGACAAACAGATAAAATCAGAATCCTTCACACCCTCAGCCAATTGTAAAGCAATCAAGAATTCACCCACAGAAGCAGATACACTATCCATATCCTGATAAACCCGGGCCAGATAATAATGAGCTTTCATTCGCAAAACATCATTATTTCCCGAATCATAATAGTCCACTACCTTATGCATCACCGAATCAGTGGTATGCCTTATGTAATTCTTATCTCTGGCCTGCGTTAGCAATAATGCATAATATACCTTGTCTGCCCGTAAAAGTGTATCTGTATTGCCAATGCTTTCAAGCAGTGATAGAGCACTATCGGGCTGATTTACCATCAGAGAATCAGCTCGTTGCAATACAGTAAGTCGATTATTGCCACCGGAAAAGTGGCAAGAGGATAAAGATAGCCCTATCAGGGCAAACAGAATAGCGCGTCTTATAAGATGTGTCATAGTTGCAAATATAGAAAACCTTTGGTTATTTAAAATGAATACCTAAGAATATATTCTTTAAGAGTATAAATCTATATACCTGAAAAGAAGAAAAAAGAGCGTACCTACAAACATAAATACAAGAGTTTAAGTTTTAAAACATCCGGATGTTCTTACATACAACACCCGGATGTTATAAATCAGAACATCCCCATGTTTTCATTCAAAACATCCGGATGTTTTGAATCTATCTCACAAAGAAGATATACATGAGAAGAACAAATCTTATAGCTACAAAGAACAGCTGTTTTATATGGCAAAGATACATAGAAGTATAGCATTTAAAAACAACTTTACCCTATTACATTCTCAATGTATTTCGATGGTGAAACCCGATAGAACTCTTTGAACTTCTTTCCAAAATATTTAGCATCACAATAACCTACCATGGTTGCTACCTCGGTGACACTGTATCGCTGTGTGGCAAGCAAGGTTCTGGCTTTATCCATTTTAAAAGCAAGGATATAGTATTCGGGCGCTTTCCCTATAATTTCTGTCATTTTACTATAGAATTTAGTACGGCTCATTCCCATGTCTGCACTCAACATCTTTATTGTATACTTTCTTTCAAAGAGATTCTCCTCCAGGAATTTTTGCACTTTATTCATAAACAAAATGTTTTCATCATCCTTTGTAACCATTTCAGGAAGAACAGCAGAAGAATTCTTTGCCAAAAGCTCTTTGAGACGTTCGCGCTGTAAAGTATGTCTGGCTATCAGCATCCGGATATCTGCTTTGAGCTTACAAATATTTACCATACGCCTTTCCAACTTATCAGCGCCACAATGAATATGGGTGAGGTAACTCTCATTATCATCGGAGTTTATCAGAAGAACAACAGGGACATTGGCCATATTGGCATCTGATTTTATCTGAGAGCAAAGTTCGTCTCCATACGTACCATTAACAGTTTCGTCAATAATAATAGCATCCGGAATGGATAAACCTGAAAAAGAGAAAACCTGTTCCGGCTTTTCAAGGGTTGTCATTCGAAAAGATGTTGAAAACGTTTCATTCAGATAATCACTTAGCTCTTTATCTGCCATCACCAATAAAACAAACGGAGCTTTATCCGACTCCAACGGTAACTTTACATCATTAACCTCGCCTTTATCATTGGCACAAACAGCCTTATCACCATTCTGCACACAATTCTCCGGTACCGGCTGTTTTGTTATATTACAATTTAAAGGAACAACAATTTGAAAAGTAACTACTCGTCCACGACTATTTACTATCAGTTTTCCACCATGTAAATGGATCACCTTTTTTACCAATCGAAGACTTCCGTAACGATGTACTAATCCCGGTCCGAAAATTAATGTAAACAGTCTTTCATATTTATTTTCACACTTTGGACAGTTGGTTATTTGCAGACTCCATTGGTCATTAAGATGAGATACCCTAATATCTATACAACTATCACAGGGCGTATTATCAATCACCTTATTCAAAAGGCACCGAAGAGCAGTAGTCATAGCAATTTCATTCACATGGCAACTGAGATAATTGAAACTCTTACTGACATTTAATTGTATCCGGTGTATATTAGCATACACACGGCACTGATCAGTAATCAGAGCCAGGTACGTATAAAGTTCAAACTCAGTAGTACTAAATCCAGGATGCATTATTTCCTTCATAGCACTCAATGCAATCACATTTTTATGACAATCTATGACATAATTAATGTGCCCAAGTGCCTGTTTTGCTTTTTTTGAGACAGATTCGGGAATAGTATCAGAGGTAAGATCCTCCAGCAGATTCTGTATAAGTGTCATGGGAGTTTGTGCTTTATCAATTATACTCAATGAAATTCCTAACTTTTCATGAGAAAGTAATTGTTTGTTATGTATTATCCTATTATATGCCATCAGGGAGATAAGTATTCCTATCACCAACGTATCAAGCGGATGAAACCATAAAGTGGACCATAATGATTCAACAAGAGTGGAAACCACCTGATGTTGATCAATAAAGCATTCTTCCCCACTCAATTGAGCAAAGATTAAAAAACCGGGGTATACACCACTAAGCCTTACACTCTGCAAAACAATTAGTAAAAATATAAAATCAAGTCTCATGTGATTAAGTAAATATTAAATTATTTATTGCTCAAGAAAGCTATGATCTCCTGTTCTTCTATTATCTAAAAATAATTTCTTCATACTCTTCCGATGCAAGTATATGGCTTTTTACACAGCCGGGTTGGGTGCTATCTTTCAAAATATATAGGTAATATTTATCAGAGAGATTTTTTGTGGCAATTCAAAAAATACAAGGAACGTGTAAGGTAGATCGGTAAAAAATGGTCCGAATTCAAAAAAATGTATCCGGATGAATCAAATTTAAAATTACGACTAATCGATGGGACGGAGTATGGAATACAAGTGGAATTTTATGTTAAAGAAGGGTATGTTATATCATTGTTTATCAAGCAGATACCAATAATAGAATCAATGATATTATGTAGTTATATCCAAATAAGATCTTGTGTTTATACTTGAATACGTTTAATTTATCTCTTAAAAAAGAAGAGAGCCACCTTCTATAGCCTATGGCATAGAAGAGTGGCTCTCTATAAATAAATAGCTGTAAAGCTATGCTGATTTACAAGCCGAAAGCAGCTTTCACTTTGTCTACATAGTCCAGTTTCTCCCAAGTGAAAAGCTCTACTTCAATAGTCTTAGTGGGCTGATAACGAGAAGAGAAAGTCTTGGTTACCACACGGGGCTCACGTCCCATATGTCCATAAGCAGCAGTTTCGCTGTAGATAGGATTGCGTAACTTCAAACGTTCTTCAATAGCTTTCGGACGAAGATCAAATAATTCGTCAATCTTTTTGGCTATTTCACCGTCACTCATCTTCACATTACTGCGTCCGTAAGTATCTACATAAATATTGATAGGACGAGCCACACCAATAGCATAAGACACTTGCACGAGCATTTCGTCGGCCACACCGGCAGCAACCAGATTCTTAGCAATATGACGGGCAGCATAAGCAGCGCTACGGTCTACCTTGCTGGGATCTTTGCCAGAGAAAGCACCACCACCGTGTGCACCTTTACCACCATAGGTATCTACAATGATCTTACGCCCTGTAAGACCTGTATCGCCATGAGGACCGCCAATAACAAACTTACCGGTTGGATTCACATGATAAATGATATTGTCATTAAACAAAGCCAATACATCTGCATGATGAATAGAAGCGATCACACGAGGCATCAATATCTCGATAACATCTTTACGGATGATAGCAAGCATCTCTTCGTCAGCCTTCAACTGAGCCTCTGCAGAGCCGTCTGCCGGCTGGATAAAGTCGTCGTGCTGGGTAGATACCACAATTGTATCAATGCGTACGGGTTTGCCGTTGTCATCATATTCAATAGTCACCTGGCTCTTGGCATCGGGGCGGAGATAGATCATTTCCTTCCCTTCGCGACGAATATCAGCCAAAACAAGCAGGATACGATGTGCCAGATCAAGAGAAAGCGGCATGTAATTTTCCGTTTCGTTAGTAGCATAACCAAACATCATTCCCTGGTCGCCTGCACCCTGATTCATCGGATCTTCGCGTTCTACACCACGGTTGATGTCGGCACTTTGCTCATGAATAGCAGAGAATACACCACAGGAATTACTTTCAAACATGTACTCGCCTTTGGTGTAACCGATTTTCTTAATTACTTCACGTGCTACAAGCTGCAAGTCAATGTATGCACTGGTTTTCACTTCTCCCGCCAGCACTACCTGTCCGGTAGTCACTAAGGTTTCGCAAGCTACTTTCGAACTGGGGTCAAATGCCAACAGTTTGTCAAGTACGGCGTCCGATATTTGATCGGCCACTTTGTCGGGGTGTCCTTCAGACACCGATTCGGACGTGAATAAATATCCCATTTTAATTAAAAATTAAAAGTTGAAAATTGAAAATTAAAAATCAAATGAGAACAGACAGGATGAGTAGGGAAGTGCCATCCGGCACACAGAAAGGAATGTTGTTTTAGCATTTTTTTCTGTGGTTGCAAGCTACTCAAATCTTTCCACATTTCATTTCGGATGCAAAGGTAGAGATTATTTCTGATTAATTACTAACTTTGGTCCATATTAACATCATTTTCGTATGAAGAAGAGGATAAAAAGAGTACTTATTTTGTTGGCATACATCGGAGTAACGATAGGAATCTATTATGTCATTTGCATACTGATGCACAAGCCATTTACAGAGCTACATTATTTATATGCAGCATTAATAGGATGCATCGCCTATCTGCCTCAGTTTATTGCGGAGAAAAAGAAGAAGTAAAAAGTTCTTTCATTGTTTTGTGAAGCACGGGATGCATCACATCGGGAGCAATCTCCGCCAGAGGTTCCATTACAAACCGACGTTCGGTCATTAGAGGGTGGGGGAGGATTAATCCTTCTTCATCCATGATTATATCGCCACAAAGCAATAAATCGATATCTATAAGCCGATCTGAATATACTCCACCCACAGACTTACTTGTACGCCCTAACTCCCGTTCTATCGCCTGAGTTTCCTTCAATATCTCCAAAGGCAGGAGAGGGGTCTCTACACAAACTACAGCATTCAAAAAACTATTATCAGAAGCAAATCCCCAGGGAGCAGTCACATAAAAAGCGGAAAGAGAAACAATCTCCCCTATCCGCTCTTCTATTTTTTGTACAGACATCCGGAGATTCTGCTCCTTATTTCCTAAATTAGTTCCAAGCCCCAGATAAACCATGATAATGAGTGATTAGCGATGAGTGATTAGTGATAAGCATACGCCGCATGGCACTAATCACTTATCACTAATCATTAATCGTTATTTTCCTAGTCTATAATCAACATTGCATCCCCATAGGTACCAAAACGATAGCCTTCCTTCAATGCTACGTGGTAAGCATCCATCACCTGATCATATCCACCAAAAGCAGCTACAATCATCAACAGGGTAGACAATGGCATATGGAAATTAGAAATCATCGCATTGGCTACTGTAAATTCATAGGGTGGGAAAATAAACTTATTTGTCCAGCCTTCGTATTCTTTCAGATGCCCGTCTGTGCTTACAGTACTCTCGATGGCACGCATTACAGTAGTACCTACGGCACATACATTTCTACCCAGGTCTTTGGCACGATTCACTGTTTTTACAGCTTCACCGGTAACAAACATCTGCTCCGAATCCATTTTATGCTTGGTAAGGTCTTCTACGTCAATATCACGGAAGTTACCCAAACCGGCATGCAATGTGATATAAGCAAAATCAATGCCTTTAATTTCCATCCGTTTCATCAATTCACGGCTAAAGTGCAAACTGGCAGTAGGCGCCGTTACAGCTCCCTCGTTCTTTGCAAAGATAGATTGGAAGCGTACCGCATCTTCTTCTTCTACCGGACGATTAATGATAGAGTGGGGCAGTGGAGTTTCACCCAATGCATAGAGTGCTTTCTTAAACTCATCATGGGGACCATCATACAAGAAACGGAGCGTACGTCCACGTGAAGTGGTATTATCGATTACTTCGGCCACCATTGAATCATCGTCACCAAAATAAAGTTTATTACCGATACGGATTTTACGTGCAGGATCTACCAATACATCCCACAGACGAAGTTCTTCATTCAGCTCGCGCAATAAGAACACTTCAATACGTGCACCGGTTTTCTCCTTATTACCATACAAACGAGCCGGAAAGACCTTCGTGTCATTGAAAATAAACACATCCTTATCATCAAAATAATTCAAGACGTCTTTAAACATCTTATGTTCAATCTCACCCGTTTTACGGTGGAGTACCATTAAACGCGATTCATCTCTGTACTTCATCGGATGCAGAGCTATTTTATCCTCTGGTAACTTAAATTTAAATTGTGACAGTTTCATATCTATTCTCCTTATTACGTTAATTATCTTCTGTTATTTCAATCTCTTGCTGGTCTATCCAGTCTGCAAAGCGTTCGGGATCAAGACAATCCTCCAATCTAACCTCACCTACGCGGGTACGAACCAATCCTGTCAGATGGGCACCGCTGTGAAGCGCTTCACCAATATCACGGGCCAATGCACGAATATAAGTTCCCTTACTGCAAACCACGCGGATTTTTATCTCCATCTTCTCCAAATCACATGCCAGTAACTCTATCTCGTCAATGGCCAGCAATTTAGGCTTCAATTCGACCTCTTGCCCTTTACGTGCCAGATCGTAAGCACGGGCACCATCTACTTTACAGGCCGAGAAAGCCGGAGGAATCTGCTGAATCTCTCCCAAAAACTGCTTCAGTGCTTCTTCAATCTTCTCACGGGTTATATGCTCCGTGGGATAAGTTGCATCTATCTCATGCTCCAGGTCATAAGACGGAGTAGTAGCTCCCAATTGTATGGTAGCAATATACTCTTTAGTATGATACTGAAACTCTTCTATTCTCTTAGTCGCCTTACCCGTACATACAATCATGACTCCCGTAGCCAGAGGATCTAACGTACCTGCATGCCCCACTTTCAATTTCTTTACTTTCATCCTCCGACAGATGTGATAACGTATATGGCCTACCACTTTAAACGATGTCCACCCCAGAGGTTTATTGAAAAAAAGTACTTCTCCTTCTTTAAAATTCATTAAGCAATCTCTAAATTATATCCACACATCAACAGCACTAAAATTGTTCCTCCTACGATAATACGATACCAACCGAAAGCTTTGAATCCATACTTTGTAACAAAACTAATAAAGAACTTAATGGCCAGCAACGCCACTACAAAAGCAACCACATTACCAATGATCAAGGCAGACATATTGTTCATTAATACTTCTGTTCCGCCATCCAAAAAGAGTTTCAACACCTTATATCCGGTAGCTGCAAACATAGTAGGAACAGCCAGAAAGAAAGAAAATTCGGCAGCATCCTTTCGTGTCATCTTCTGGGCCATTCCACCCACGATAGTAGCCATTGAACGGGAAACACCCGGTATCATAGCAATACACTGAAACAATCCGATATTAAATGCTTTCTTTTCCGTCATCTTAAAATTCTTGTCACTTTTAGAAAATATTTTGTCACAAAACAGCATAAATATACCACCTATCACAAGCATTACAGCTACCACTACCACACTCTCCAACAAAGCATCTATTTCGTCACTAAACAACAGGCCAAGAACTGCCGCAGGGATAAATGCCACCAAAAGCTTCCAGTAAAAATCAAACTTATGCAAAAAGCGTTTAAGGGCCGAAGCACCCTCAGGCAATGGGGTATGATTTAAACGAAAAAAACGCTTCCAGTAAAGGCAAACTACCGAAAGAATAGCACCAAACTGGATAATCACCGTAAACGCTTTTACAAATTCGGTACTTTCTACCCCCAACAAAGCCTGTGTTATAATCATATGTCCGGTGGAGGAAACAGGCAAAAACTCAGTCAGTCCTTCTACAATAGCAATAATAATAGTTTGTATCGTCGTTAAATCTCCCATACTTATTCTTCTATTTTGGTTTTAGGTTTGCGCAACACTGCGTATATCATAAAAATAAAGCCCAGGAAGCAAACTACCGGTGCTACTTTTATTCTTCGTACACTGAAAATATCCGGTTCAAAAACGGTCTCTGTAGAAGAAGGCCCCGTCATAAGAATAAAACCAATAATTACTACCGCCATTCCGATAGCAAGTAAAATGAAATTGGTCTTGTCAAAGGCAAATTTTTGTTTGTCAGCCATAATGTTATTTACTATTTACGATTTACAATTTACGATTGAAATTACACGCTGTGTTATATGTAATACAGCGTACTGGCTTTCATCCTCAAGTATTTATTGATAGACAAATAAGCACACAGGAACGTAATCACGACACCAAATATCAATACCGAACCGGAAACCAATAACATCACTTCAGGAGTTATCACACGAATCAGTTCCGGTTCATAAGACACCAACCAATAGGCAGTTCCCATCAGGATAGCATCGGCCATGATACCTGCCAACACACCACTCCATATATTCCGCCGCAAAAACGGACGACGGATAAAGCCCCAACTGGCTCCCACCAACTTCATAGTATGAATGAGGAAACGCTTGGAATAGATGGCAAGGCGTATGGTATTATTGATCAAAGCGAAAGAAATGAGAGCTAATACCACCGCTAAAGCAAGTAATACAAGACTGATATTCCGTATATTATCGTTCACCAGATCAATTAATTCGCGCTGATAGAGCACATCTTGTATATTGGTGTTCTTCTTTATCATTTTCTCTATCTTGGCAATACTGTCCGAATTAGCATAATCAGAGTGCAGTTTGATCTCAATAGAAGCAATAAAGGGATTATAACCTAAAAACTCTTCCGGGTCAGTACCCATGGCTTCACTCTGCTCTTTTAGAGCTTGTTTCTTTGATATGTATTCTGTTTGCTTCACAAAAGGCTCTTTATCCAGCTTCTTCTGCAACTTTAGAATATCAGCCTCTTTCATATCATCACTGATAAGAACTGAAAAATTAATATTTTCACGAACATAGATAGAAAGATTATGCGCCCCCAGAACAAAAAACACAACAAGTCCTAACAACAATAATACCAACGTAGTACTGATACTGGACGTTATGAATTGCATATCGAAATAAGACACCGAAGTATTTTTGCTTTTATTCTTCATCAGCGTTTTTTTCTAAATACGTAAATCATGGAACTACTTCTCTCTTTCTTCGTTAAGGTACCAAGCCATGCCATTGTTCCTACCCACATACCCTTCATAAAAGGGAAAGAACCACCCCGGTGCTTTTCGCTCAACATTGATACATAAAATGCATCAAACGGCATCGGATGGCGTGCTGCCATAATAAAACCATGCTTGGAAGCAAATTGCTGTATTGTAACCGGAGTGAAATGCCATAAATGACGGGGTACATCATACGCCGCCCAATATTTGCCATACTTAACGGCATCATACGAAGAGCAGTTAGGTACAGCCACAATAAGAACACCTCTGTCTGATAAAAGCTCCCGGAGACGTTCCCAGGTTTCATCAAGATGCTCCAGATGTTCCATCACATGCCACAAAGTAATCACGTCAAATGAACCCGCTTCGAACTCCTGCAATTCTTCTTCCGCCTTCACATCCAATCCGAAATGCTCTTTGGCAAACATACGTGCCTGAACATTCTTTTCGATAGCTTCCACTTTCCAGCCACGTTGCTCCATCGTTGAAGCAAAATAACCGGTTCCTGTACCGATATCAAGCAAACGTCCTGATTTGCGATGAGACTCTTTGGCTACAAGACGTGCCTTCTTACCCAACATGTACTTACGTACCTGATGGTAAATAGCGTTCATTGCCCCTTTTTTTGTATCAGAATGGGAGATATAATCGGGAGTTTCATAATAGCGTCCTATTTCTGCTTCTACAGGAACACCCTGTGTGAAAGTAAATCCGCAGTCCTCACAGGAAAGCACATCAAACTGTTCACCCGATGCATAGTAATCCGTACAAGTCATGACACGCTTCAAGTGCGTGCCACCGCATAGCGGACAAGCATTTATAGAGAGTTTATTCATTGATTATTGCCATAAATTAAGTGCGGCATTGAGTCACAAGACCGCACTTCACCCGAATTTGGTGCAAAGAAACAAATAAAAAGTGATGTAAGGTAGTTTCTTTGAGGTCTTTTAACAGATAATGCAATCCAAATGCAATATGCTGATAAAAAGTTTATTCCTTTGATACACTACACACAGGTTAAATCAATATCAGCATGATGAATATTAGATTTTTTATTTAACTTCGTAGCCATATTCAACCAGAATACCTTAATAAGTTTAGACATGGAAAAGATAGACAAAGAAATAGTTTTATTACTTATCAACGGTAGTCATTCGGCTTTCTCCAAAATATACGTAAAGTGTCACCGGCAATTTTTCCTGCTGGCATTACGTTATCTGAAATCAAAAGAAATGGCAGAAGATGCAGTGCAATACTCATTTATGAGATTGTGGGAAACCCGTACTCAGATCGATGCGGAACAGGGAGTGGAACCATACCTGTACGGTATCCTTAAAAACCACCTGTTAAATACCTACAAATTTCATCAGCTGACTCTCGAAAAAAAAGAGGAAATAATATTGGGAATGCCGCTTTTTGAAGAAGAGAATATTACACAAAACCTGTACAGAAAGCAGCGTAACGAGGCGATACAAAAAGCTTTAACCTTGTTGCCACCCCAAAAACGCCGTATTTGCCAGATGAAAATCTTCGAAGGGTTATCCAATGCCGAAATAGCCGAACAACTCAATATTACCCTAAACACCGTAAAAGTATCCTATTATAAGGCTATATTGTCATTGCGTGAAAGCCTCAACGAAAAAGATTTCATCTGCATTTGCATGGTATTGCTTAGTGCCTCCTTTTCTTAAACCAGAACTACACCTCGGTTTGTTTATAAATGTTAAATATCAAAAGCCGAGTAATACTTTTCTTCACTACGATTTTACTCTATATACAAGGCCAAAGTAAGGAGTATTTCTCTCATTACAACCGTAAAACTAATAAAATGACAACAGAAAACCACCACTCAATCACAGACGAAGATATCCGGCTTTATTTATGTGATGCTTTGTCACCGGACCGACGGGCTGAAATACGTCGCTGGTTCGGTACAGAAGAAGGGCAACTCTATTTATCGGAAGTAATTGATGAAGATGTTGCCCGCATTCTGATGGGTGAGGAACTGCAAAGTTCGGAATCCATAAAGATACAGCCACTTTGTATACCAGACCCGGTAGAAAAAAACAAAAAACATCTTCAAACAACCATCGGATGGTGGTTACGCCACATCGCAATATGGATCCCTGCTATTTTATTATTAGCCGCCGGAGGATACGTATATTACAATCAAACACAATCTCCCCGGTTTGCCGAAATATACGTTCCTAAAGGAGATATGCAAACAATTATCTTTCAGGATGGAACCAAAATTATACTGAATGCCGACTCCCGGTTAAAATATACTCCCGGTTTCAAATTATTTAGCCGGGAAGTGGAACTGGAAGGAGAAGCTTACTTTGAAGTAGCCAAAAATAAAATCCGTCCATTTACAGTACATACCTCAGGAATCGACATAAAAGTACTGGGAACAAAATTCAATGTAAAAGCATACACCGATGAATCGGATATTACTACCACGCTGAACCAGGGTCATGTCCGGGTAAGCGATATCCGGGGGAAAAGCCTGGAATTGTTTCCGGGAGAACAAATTATCTACGAAAAGAAAAACGGAACAATGCATAAGCATTCTCTTGAAAATGTGTCGGACTATTCAGGTTGGAAGTCAAACAGCCTATACTTCACAGACACACGCCTTGATGATATATCCAAAGAATTATCCCGCAAATTCAACAAAGAAATTGTATTGATGGATCAGTCTTTAGAGAATTCCATATACACAATATCATTTAATAATATGCCTCTGGATTCAATTCTGGAAGATTTAACGCGTATTTCTCCGATTAAATATGAAAAGATCAACGACAAGATATTAATATACAAGAGAAAATAAAAAAAGGTAGCCAATAAAGGAATAGGGCCCTTCCATCGACTACCAATTTTATTCATATTAAAATTCAAAACAAAAGTATGAAAATTTTGCCAGTTTTTATCAGAAAACGAATGATAAAGATTCGATTTTTTAATATTCTTAAAAAAGAATCACATTCATTCGTTCTAAAAGTCACAGTAGCAATACTATTCCTCTTCAACACAGGAATGCTTTATGCTCAAAAGGTTTCGGTCCGGTACAAAGACGTACCCTTAAAAACCGTACTAAATGATGTTGCCAAACAATCTAAACTCCGCCTGGCATACAGCGGCAGTTTTACGGATTTGTCAGTGAAGGTTTCGGTGCAGGCATCCGCAAAAGATGTGAAAGAAGTACTTTCCGAGTTAACTCAAAAAACAAATGTAAATTTTGAGATACGAAACGGAAGTATCTACATTTTTCTGAAAGAACCTCCCCAAAAAGAAAAAAAAGAGAAAGCAAACTTCTCGTTGTCCGGAACCGTTTATGACGAAAACAATCTCCCTTTGATAGGCGTCAATGTACTGATCAAAGGTTCCACCAAAGGAACAAGCTCCAACATGGACGGAGAATTTACCATTACAGCGGAGAAAGGGGATATTCTCGTATTGTCATATCTGGGATACACTTCGAAAGAGTTAATAGTAAAAGGGAAAGAACCCATACGGGTAGTCATGTCGGAAGATACCAAGGTTCTCTCAGAAGTAGTAGTAATCGGATACGGTGCAGTCCGCAAAACAGATGTGACAGGAGCTATCTCCAGTATTAAAATGGATGAATTAAGCGTCACTACGCCAACACTCGAGCAAGCATTGGTAGGGCATGCTGCCGGTGTTGAAATCAAACAGACATCCGGAAGCCCGGGTGAAGGTTTATCATTACGGGTTCGTGGAGTCGGTTCTATCAATGCCGGCTCAGAACCACTTTATGTAGTTGACGGATTCCCCACATCAAAAGATGTATATATCAACCCGAACGATGTGGCTTCCATCGAAGTCCTTAAAGATGCAGCATCAGCAGCTATCTATGGTTCACGTGCAGCCGGAGGCGTTGTTTTAATAACAACCAAAAGAGGTACAAACAGCGGACGGGCAAAAGTAGAATATGATTTTCAATACGGTTTTCAACAGGTAGATCACAAAATAAAAATGCTGGACGCTTATGGCATGCGCGATTTTTCAATAGAAAGTGCTAACAATGCTTACCGTGACTGGTGTATCAAAAACGGAAAGGAATATAGTCCGTTACATAATAACGAGTACCGTATGTCTGTTGCCGGAGCAACCAGTGGAAAGATTTTCCAGATACCGGATATCTTTTTCAATTTCGAAACAGGACAACCCATTGAACCGGCTTATAATACAGACTGGCAGGATGCCATATTCTCCACAGCTCCCATTATGAAGCACAATCTGAATATCACCGGTGGTAATGACCGGGTAAAGTATATGGCCAGTGCCGGATATCTGGAACAAGACGGTATCATCGCACCATCTTACCATCACCGGTTTACGACGCGCTTCAACATTGACGGTAAACTGACCGACCGTTTGAGTATAGGGGTCAACACCGCAGCCTCCTATACAAAAAACCGAATTGTACAGGCAGAAGGACGTCATTACAATGACGGTATCATTATGAGTGCTCTCGTGATGTTCCCGCAATTCCCGGTATATAACACAGACGGCTCATACGCTGTCGATCAGCAGATGCAATATGCAAAAAAATATTCCATAGCACCGGCTGAAAACCCCGTTGCATTGGCACATGAGATTGAAGATTTCCAAAAAAGATATATGTCATCCGTCTCAGGATATCTGGACTTGGAAATCGTAAAAGGCCTAAAAGCAAAGATCTATTCCGGAATGCAATATATATCCCAGACAGAAAGTTATTATCGCCCTTCAACAGTAGGAGGTACCATCATGAACACCGACGGCACAACGGCCGGTAGCGGATATGTGGGTGATCAGCGGCTTTCAAGGGCTTCTTACAGTACACAAACCAATCTTGACTGGATATTGGAAGCAACCCTTAATTACAACCGTACCTTCGGAGACCATGGGATAAACATTTTAGGGGGATACTCTATGCAGGAAAAAGTATATGATAACTCTTCCATCGGTGCCCGCAACTTTGTAGATGATACGATTCGGGAATTAAGTGCCCATGGAACTGCTCCCGGAGACAGTTGGGGAGATACTGATAAATTCGATTGGGCCATGATGTCTGTATTCGGGCGTGTAGTGTACTCATGGAAGGATCGTTATACATTTACCGGCTCTCTGCGTGGTGACGGTTCATCCCGCTTTGGAAAAGACAATCGATGGGGAATGTTTCCGTCCGTTGCTTTAGGTTGGAATATATCCAATGAAGATTTCTGGACGAATCACATCGGAGAAAATTTCGGAGCTAAATTAAGAGTAAGTTGGGGTATCAGCGGAAACAATAACATCGGAAATTATGAGCATGTAGGGTATATGAGTGATTTAGGCGGTTACGTATTAGGCGGCCAAATAGTTCCCACACGTTATCCAAGCGCTTTCGTCGACAACTTACTGGGGTGGGAAAAAACAGACCAATATAATGTCGGAATGGACTTGAGTTTCCTTAGAAACCGTATCACCCTGTCCGCCAACTATTACAACAGTATCTCGAATGACTTATTGTTCAATAAACCGGTATCGGCCATTGCCGGAGCAACTCAATATAAATCAAACCTGTCTAATGCCAAAATACGCAACACCGGCTTCGATATTCAAGTTGACGGACGCATCCTCACCGGGGTTGTAAACTGGAATATAGGAGCCAATCTCTCCCTGAATCGGAATAAAGTACTTTCGCTACCAGACTCTCAATCCATTGTCAGCATTGGGGAAAGAAGTGCTATCAGCCACATAACAATGGTTGGAAAACCCATCGGTTCTTTTTACGGGCTGAACAGTCTCGGAGTAATTTCAGAAGAAGAGTATCAACGGATACTGGTAGATAAACAACACATAGGTGAAGAAGGTTATCAGCTCACCGGCCCGGCCGTATGGAACTACGAAAATGTACAACCGGGTGATGCCAAATGGAAAGATGTCAATAATGATGGTAAAATCACAGATGATGACCGGGAGATATTAGGAGATAATTATCCGGATTTTACTTATGGGTTCAGCACCAATATCAGCTACAAAGGATTAAGCTTAAGCGCTTCCTTTTCGGGAGTACAAGGAGCACAGGTTATCAGTTTCCAGAATTACTATTTGCTGAATATGGAAGGTACCTGTAACCAGTTTGCATTGGCAGCCGACCGTTACAATGCCATCACTAATCCCAATCCGGCTATGTATCGTGCCAATATTGCCACCACTAACAAAAACACCTATGGGGTGTCATCCTATATGGTGAACGATGCATCGTACTTTCGTTGTACTAACATCACTTTAAACTATAACCTGCCTCAAAAATGGGTAGAAAAAATAAAATTAAGAGGTGTCTCACTTTTTGCCTCCGTTGACAATGCATTTACGATAACCGATTACATAGGCTACAACCCGGATGTAAATTACAAGTCGGGCAATCTGATGCCGGGTTTCGACTGGGGAACTTATCCACTGGCACGAGCCTATAATTTTGGTTGTAAACTATCATTCTAAAAAACAGGACCGCATCATGAAAAAGATAAAATTAATAAAGAATATAATCCTCTTTAGTTGTTTGATTACGGGATTTACCGCCTGTGACTTCTTAGAACGTTCCGACCCTGATAAACTCAATAAGAAAGACTTCTATAAAACTGAAGATGATATGTATCAGGCGTTAAACGCCGCCTATGACGGATTAAAAACAAATTATTACAATAATATGTATTATTGGACTGAAATCAGATCCGACAATACCACATTAGCATCCAAAACAGCCAATTCGGGCATATACAATGATTTTGATGTATATAATCTGACATCGAGCAATGCGGAGGTACAACGGGCCTGGTACGGGATGTTTACTTGTATCTATCGCAGTAACGTAGTGCTCGATTACATCGATGCCGTACCGATGAGTGATGAGAAGAAAAGCCAATACAAAGCAGAAGCCCGTTTTTTGCGTGCCTTATCCTACTACAACCTGTCACAACTGTTTGGTGATGTTCCTATTGTAGACAAACAATTAAACAGTGAAGCGGAAGTCCTCAAATACGGTCGACGCCCGATAGCAGAAGTTTATGACTTTATTGTAAAAGACCTGGAATTCGTGACTCAAAGCCAACTACCGGACAATTGGGGATTTGACGGAAACAATCCCAATTTCGGACGCGCTTCAAAAACAGCCGGATATGCTTTATTAGGAAAAGTATACCTTACAATGGCTAAACGGTTAAATGATGGGGCCACTCAAGACTATCTTCAATTGGCTAAAGAAGCCCTCGAAGCCGCTTACAACGTTCGCCCGTTCGGAAAACTGGAAGATATCGCCTATGGCAAAGTATTCGGTGTCGCCAATATTGCCTGCAATGAAATCATATTTCAGGTAATGTACTTACAGGGAACCGACGAAGGCTCTTACTTTGCAAAAAATTTTCAGCCACTCAATGCCACAGGAATCATTTCACAATCGCAAGGTTTGGGAGACAATATTCCGGAAAATGACCTGACTAAAGAATACGAAACCGGTGATATGCGCAAAGTAGTTTCGTACAAAACTTACGGAACGACCCCTTATGTCAATAAATACGTTGATTTGGGAGACTCTCAAGGGCGCGGTGGTTCTTGCTGGATAGTGTTGCGCTATGCCGATGTCATTCTGATGCTTGCCGAAGTAAATGAGGCACTGAACTTAGAATCCGAAGCCATTACTTATATTGATATGATTCGTACCCGTGCCAAATTAAAACCTTACGATCAGGCTTCTGAAACATACAAAGCAGCCTATCCAACTCTCAAAGAGGTCATTTTGCACGAACGGCGTATCGAATTGGCTTTTGAAAACCACCGTTGGTTTGATCTTCTCCGGTTTTATAAGCCCGCCGACCTGGTAGAGTTCCTTAGCAGTAAATCGGTACAGGGGTGTTCCAAACGCGATTTATTACTTCCTATACCTTGGCGGGAAGTGTCCATAAATCCATCCGGAATGTATCAGAACGACGGATACTAAAATCCGAATACTATTTTATTTAAAAACTTTTCCGCAGGGAGTCAACTCTCTCTGTTGGTCCTTGCTATACCTATAAATTAAAATTATTACAATTATGAAAACAAAACTTTTCCTTTTCACAGTACTGGTAATGAACTGTTTAACCGGTTTTTCTCAGAAGTATTTATGGAGTAGCCAATTTGGGATTGCCGATGTAGAAACTTCAGCCAAAAGTATGGTTATAGATGCCGACAACAATGTATACCTCACAGGTTGTTTCACCGGAGCAGAAATGACAATTGGTGATAAAGAAATAACAGGAACCTCCACCGTAATGGACGCATACATAGCCAAGTTTACCCCCAATAAACAATGCGTATTTGCTTCATCCATTAAAAGTACATCGGGCTCGGTTGTTATACAAAGTGTTGCCACAGATGCCTCAGGCAACTCTTACGTCGTAGGCAATTTTGAGTCTGACGCTCAAATCTCCGAAACATTTAAAATAGAATCCGACTATAAAGATTTCCTGATCGCTAAATACGATGCGACCGGAAATCCTGTCTGGCTGAAAGGCACCGCCTCCGGTATAGAACCTGTTATTAAAAGTATAGCAGTAAATCAAAATGATGGAAGTTTTGTCATTACCGGAGCTTTCACCGGAAATTTAAATATGGATATAAACGGAGGTAACTCAGAAATTTCATCCGGTGATTCCGAACTCGCTTTCTTTATCGCCAAATACGATAGTAACGCTAATCTGATCTGGACAAAAACAATGTCAGGAAGCGGAACAGGAACGGGAAATCTTATATCTGTAGATGAAGAAGGGGGAATATATGCAGCCGGAACATTTAGCGGAACCATTCAATTCGGAACACAATCTATGACGGCAGCTTCTGTAGAAAACACAGACAATTTCCTGGTTAAATATTCAGCTGACGGAAATATGATTTGGGCACGCAGTTTAACAGGTAGTAAATTGGACGATATTAATGCCATGGATGTATCCGGTAATCAGGTAGTCATCGGTGGTGTGATACGAAGCGAAGATCTGGTTGTGGATAATGTACCCGAAGTAACCATGAAGACACTGGACACTTCCGGAAGCTGGAACAGTATGCTGATTGTTTCTTTCGATACAAACGGAAACTATCAATGGAACTATATAGCAGGCAGTATCAACCAACCGACAGATGTCAAAACGATTGCCATAGACAAAGATGGTTCGATATGGAACGCCGGTACTTCTTTTGGAACTTACTATTTTAATCCGGATACAGAGGACGAGGCAAGACAGTTCCCTTCTAAAGCCAAAGGGGGACAGGATATGTATCTGATGAAATTATCATCAAGAGGCGAAGTACTGATAGGACACCGCGTAGGAGATGCTACCCGGGAAGGCGCGATGGCTATGGTAGTAGGAAATGAAGGGTTATTATATGTAGCCGATATGATATCTACCCGTAGCGGTGGTACGGCTTCTCCCGTAAACCTGTTTGGAGACCCGATTACCATACCAACTATCGGCAGTAACTACAGCGTAGCTTTACTATGCTATCAGCAAATCTACGCAACTCCGGCTGTACTACCTGTCATTAAACCCGGCACAGCTTTCAGTCAGATTATTAATGCAGAGAATGCCAATGGTGATGCCGAGTTCACACTATATTATGGGACTCTTCCCGAAGGGCTCAATCTGAATCCGGCAACCGGCGAACTAAGTGGAACAAGTACTACTACAGGAATTTATCCGATTGTGATCAGCATGAAAGACGCTGATGGAAACGTTGGATTTGCCGAATATACACTTACTGTTTCTACCGGTACCGGACTGAAAGACTATCAACAGGAAGCTATCAGGGTATGGGGAGACCACGGTGCTATCGAAGTATCAACAAGTACATCGAATTGCAGAGTGATGATATTCGACCTGTCCGGCAGATTGGTAATACAAAACCGTTTAAAAGGTAATGACCGTTATACTGTAGACAATGGTATCTATACCGTAGTTGTAGAAGATAGTATCTCGGGAAAAAAATCGGTACATAAAGCAAGCGTCTACTAATATTAATCAATGGAAGGATGCCCGGTACGACCGAATTCCGGGTATTCTTTCCCTACGATATGTATATCATGAACAAAATTCTAATCATCATTATACTCTCTATTTGTACTGTATCGTATGCTCAACAACCCGAAACGGTTCATCACTTCGGAAGTATGACGACAGCATACGGACGACAGATAGTAGCGGGTGGCAACAACATCTGGTTAACAGGAGAATTTAGCGGAGAACTCATTTCCAATACGGAAACCGGATTGATGTCCGAACTCCCGGCTATTTTTGCTGCCAGATATTCGGCACAAGGTATCCGCGAGTGTTTAATCAGAATTGAAAACGAATCACAAGTAAAATCCGCAGTATCCGATGAGACGGGAGTACTATGGCTTCTTACCGGAAATGACGGAAACGAAAAATTATATTCGGTATCTCCGGAAGGAGTAGTATCTTCACCCGTTTCGTTTGAAAAAAGTGCAGACTTCATCATTCAGGATTTTATATTATTCAACCAAACAGTATATCTCTGCGGAAATTCGGAAGAGAAGTGCCTTTTAGCTGCTTATACTCTATCCGGAAAAAAACTGTGGAACTCTGCTGAAGAGGGCTACTTATCCGCCTCCGGAAAAAAAATAAAGACTGACGGCACGGATATTATTCTTGCCGGAACATATCAGGGAACGACTACAAACAACACAGATATATTTGTCAGCCGTTTCAATACATCCGGCGAAAAGAAATGGACATGCCCGATAATAGGAGCAGGGAATGAAACGATTTCCGACATAGCATGCCTGAGTGATGGTAAACTCATATTATCCGGTTCTACAACCAGTCAGCAGCTCTCCATCGGTTCTTCCACACAAACCACTACATCCACAGGGATACAGCATGCTTTGTGTATTATGCTCAATCCGGACGGTAGCTACTCATCCATCTATACAGCCGGAGGAACATCTACAGGCAAAAACACGGCAATCAATACCTTATACGTCAACGATAACGATGAAATATACGCAGGAGGTTATTGTATGGGGAAAGTAATTTTTAACCCATCCGGAGATAATCGCTATAACCTCCCTGATAAAGGTGCAAAAGATGCTTTTATCATAAAGTTATCTTCTGAAAATCAGGTATTGAATGTGAAACGTTTCGGTAATAAAACAGACGAGGAAATAACCGATCTATTATTTATACCGGATGCAAAAGAATACCGTTTATTTACGCTGACCAATTTCAAAGAAGCCAACGAATACGGCACTATTTACAATACTACCAACCTGACTCTATCCGGAACAACCACATTCCCGTTAGGAGCAATCGGATCGGGCAATAATGTCGTTTTAGCTTCTTACGCACATATCCGGATATTCACCAATCATGTGATACCGGCACAGGAAGGAATTTCTTACCACAATTGTATCTATCATCGGGGCGGTTCACGAAAAGTGACCTATCAATTACTTTCCGGTGATTTACCTTCCGGCATGCATTTTTCATCTCAAGGGGATTTGACGGGTACTCCTTCTGAAAGCGGTTCTTTTCCTTTGGCAATACGAGGTACCGATGAACTTGGGGACAGCTCGGACTCTGCTTGTATATTACAGGTAGAATCCAATGGAGGAGTAGGCTGGGCAGAAGCTGAAGAGAACCGATTTCAGGTCTATCCGAATCCTGTGGAAGATAAGTTATTCATTAAAGGCTTAACGGGAAAAATACGACTTCAGATTATATCTACACAAGGACAATTAATGATTGACCATATCCTTCAAGATACTTCCGAGGCAATTCATATATCTCATTTCCCCCAGGGAGTCTATATTATAAAATGTATTTCAGAACAGAGTATCCTGTCGAAGAAAATAATCAAAAAATAGGAAGATGAATCATACTCAACAAAATCGAACGAATCGGACCAAATGGGCTGTATTTACAGCAGCAACTTTGGGTTATGGGCTTTTCTATGTTTGCCGGCTGAGTCTGAATGTGGTTAAAAAACCAATAGTAGACACTGGTTATCTTACTGAAACAGAGTTAGGTATAATCGGTTCGGCTTTATTTTTCTCCTATGCAATCGGTAAATTTGTCAATGGTTTTTTAGCCGACAGGGTAAATGTGCGCTATCTGATGGCAGGTGGACTTCTCATAGCTACCTTGGTAAATGCCGCACTCGGATTTGCCGTACCATTCTGGGCATTTGTCATACTTTGGGCAGTAAACGGTTGGTTTCAGTCAGTAGGCGGACCCTGTAGTGTTATTGCGTTAAACCGATGGTTTACAGAGAAAGAACGCGGAACGGTATATGGCTTCTGGAGTGCCAGTCACAACATCGGAGAAGCGCTTACCTTTATCTTTACATCATTCATCGTTGGTGCTTTAGGATGGCAGTGGGGATTTATGAGCGCTGCATGCCTGGGAGGTGCAGGGGTCGCTCTAATATTCATTTTCTTAAAACCGGCTCCTCCCGAATGGAAAGCAATCCCATCCGATTCCGCAGAAAAGCAGACAGCCTCATCCGTTAAAAGTAAGCAGCTTGAAGTCTTAAAAAGCCCGATGATATGGATGCTTGCACTTGCCAGTGCATTTATGTACATCAGCCGGTATGCCGTCAATAGCTGGGGGGTATATTATTTCGAAATAGAAAAGGGCTATAATATTGTAACCGCCAGTACCCTTGTATCAGTCAGTTCGGTCTGTGGCATTGTAGGTACTGTATTTTCCGGTCTCCTATCCGACAAGCTATTCCACAGCAACCGGACCATACCGGCTTGCTTGTTCAGTTTGCTCAATCTGTTTGCATTGGTACTATTTTTATTCGGTCCGCAGCATTGTGAAGTTCTGGATATTATTTCTATGATACTATTTGGCATATCTATTGGTATTCTGCTATGTTTTTTGGGAGGACTCATGGCCATAGACATAGCTCCCAAAGAAGCAACCGGTGCAGCAGTTGGAGTCATCGGAATAGCCAGTTATATAGCAGCCGGCTTGCAAGACGTAGTCAGTGGTTTTCTGATTGAATCACGTAAAGTTATTATCGACGGAAACCCTATCTATGATTTCTCCGCCATACGTATTTTCTGGCTTTCCGCAGCTTTCATATCCTTATTATTTCTGGTAATAATCTGGAGTGCGAAAAGAAAAAATTAACTACTAAACAATATAAATCATGAAAAGAGTATTTCAAATCCTATTTCTCTTATTATTCGTCTCAACAGGAACTATTTCTTCCGTTCAGGGAAAGAATAAGACAACCGATTGCAACATCCGTTTTTGTACTTATAACATCCGGGGGGATCTGCCCAATGACGGTATTAACTCCTGGAAATTCCGAAAAGACTCCTTATGCAAAATAATCAAACATCACGATTTTGATATCGTATGTATGCAGGAAGTATTAGCCAATCAGCTTGAAGATATAGAAAAAGCCACAGGCTACGCTTTTGTAGGAATCCGAGGGCTTTACAATCCTATTTTCTATAAAGTAGATCGTTTTGAGCTATTGCATAATGAAATGTTCTGGTTGTCCGAAACAATGGCTCCTTTTTCAAAAGGATGGGACGGAAAGTATGATCGTTATTGTACATGGGCCAAGTTCCGTGACCGTAAAAGCGGAAAAACATTCTATGTTTTCAATACTCACCTCGATCATAGAGGGCGTATAGCACAACAAGAAGGTGCAGCTCTGGTCTGTGCACAGGCCCGGAAATTTGCAGGGAACTCTCCGGTCTTTATATGCGGAGATATGAACAGCTTCGATACAACCGATGCCTACAAAGAGTATACTTCCCACTATAAAGATTCCCGGGTTATTGCTCCCCATATCTCAGGACCGGTAGGTACAGCTCACAATTTCGGACAAGTAGAACCCGTACGTATCGACTACATCTTTGTAAATGACAAAATCACAGTGTCAGAATACGAAGCAGATGACGAACATTATCCAAACGGCTTCTTTCCATCCGACCACTACGCTGTGTTTATCAACGCGTTTATAACTCAATAAAAAAATCTCAGATATGGTTTTCAGAATATATATATTACTCCTTGTTTGCCTGAGCCTGTCAAGCTTCCCGGTACATGGTGAAAATTACGAAACCGAAATTACGATTTGCAGCTTTAATATTCGTGGTTCAAACATGGACACCGGAGTAAATGCCTGGTCGAACCGGAAAAAAATGGTAATCAGAGAATTCAGCAATTATCAGTATGATATTGTATGCATGCAGGAACCACTTATCGACCAGATACAAGATTTCCTATCCATCGGTATTTACGAGTGGCTTGGAGTATCCGGGCAGGGTACACCGGACAACGATGTATTTACTCCCATCTTCTACAACAAGAAAAAACTGAATGTATTAGATTACGGAACATTTTGGTTATCCGAAACTCCGGATGTTGTCAGCCGGGGATGGGATGGTAAATTTCCACGCATTTGTACGTGGGCAAAATTCAGGGATATAGAAAACTGCCGTAGCTTTTACGTGTTTAACACTCACCTCGACCACGTCGGAGAAGTTGCCAAGTTAGAAGGGGCCCGGTTAATCTGCCGGAAAATAAAAGAAATGGCAACCGAAGAAGCCGTGTTCATCACAGGCGATATGAACAGTACTCCCGAAACTCCCCCTATTCACACCTTTCTCAGTGAATTCAGCAATTCACGGGAAATAGCAACAGAGAAATCAGGGCCGGCAGGAACAGCACACAGTTATGGTAAATTGTATCCACCCTCACAGATAGATTACATTTTTGTAAATGAATATATATCGGTAACCAAAGCAATAACCATCACTAAAAATTCAGATCCGGTTTATATGTCGGACCATTATCCCATAGTTATTACTGCTGATTTTTAAGAACTTACTATACAGAAAAACAATGATTGACATATTTCAAAAAGTTAAAGGCCGGCTCATCGTTTCGTGTCAGGCCGAGGAAGGCTCACCCTTTAATTCACCCGAAGGAGTAGGAGCATTTGCCCAATGTGCAGCCCAGGGAGGTGCTGCCGGTATCCGCTCCTGCGGTATAGAAAAAACGGACTATCTCATCAGACATAGCCATTTGCCGGTAATCGGTCTGACAAAATCTCATTTCCCGGACGGATTTGTACGTATTACCGGTTCATTCAAAGAAGTAGAAGCACTGATTGCAATTGGTACGCCACTGATTGCTGTGGATGGAACGTTCCGCCTACGGGAAAATGGACTTACCGGACCGGAATATATCCGGAATCTAAAAAAGAAATATACAGGAGTAAAAATAATGTCGGACATATCAACCGTTGATGAAGCCATTGCATGCCGGGAAGCCGGTGCTGATTGTGTGTCAACTACCCTATGCGGTTATACTCCGTATACGACAGAAGAATCCCATAACGGACCTTCTTTGGAAATACTGCGCCAATGTGTCAACGCTCTTCCCGAGTGCCCTGTATTTGCCGAAGGACGCTATAATACTCCCCTCGAAGCTGCGAAAGGTATTGAAAACGGTGCCTGGGCAGTCGTTGTAGGTTCAGCCATTACACGCCCCCACCTTATCACAAAATGGTTCTCGGAAGCCCTGCAACAGGTAAATATTCTCTAACAGTCAGAAACATTAAACAATAAAAAAACATGAATATATTTTTTGGAACAGATGGCTGGAGAGCACACATCGATACGGAAATAAATCAAGAGACCGTATCAGTGGTAGCCCAGGCATTTGCAGATTTCATACACAACAATTATAAAGAAGAGTTCCCCCGGGTAGCCTTGGCTTATGACACACGCAGGAACTCACAATTGTTTGCTACGATTTTTGCTGAAGTACTATCAGGCAACCATATAGAAGCATTATTATCCGACCGCATCACTCCGACACCGGTATTATCTTATGCTACTTTACATGCAGGCTGTTGTGCCGGAGTGATGATTACTGCTTCACATAATCCTCCTTCATACAACGGTATCAAATTCAAATCACGTTTGGGAGGCCCGTTCAATTCAGACGACACGCGAAAAGTAGAAAGTTATTTATACGCATCTCCCATAAGGCGTTCTGTATCGAACATACATTCTATGAATTTTATACCAGCTTATACAGAACATATTGAAAAATTAATTGATTTTGAAAGAATAAAAAAAGCAGGGTTACATCTATTGGCAGATAGCATGGGAGGGGCAGGGCTTACGCTCATCCAGGAGATTCTGAATGCCCATAACTGTCCGGCAGATACCATATACTCCGAAGCGTCCGAAACTTTTCACGGACGACTGGCCGAACCGATTGAAAAAAACCTGCTGCCACTAAAGAAAGCATTAAAAGAAGGAGATTTTGCTTTTGGTGTAGCAACAGACGGAGACGCTGACAGGGTAGGGGTATGCCTGGATACAGGTGAATGGTTATCGGCACAAAATACAATATTATTGTTAGTAGACTATCTGAAACGAGTAAAACAAATGCCAGGCGGTATTGTAAAAACGTCTTCCGTTTCAGACAAAGTACGCAGCATCTTCGAATCTCCTCAAACACCCATATATGAAGTTCAGGTCGGTTTCAAATACATTGCCGATATCATGACTACCCATTCCATAGCTTTTGGTGGCGAAGAAAGCGGAGGCTTCGGCTACGGTATGCATATCCCCGAACGGGATGGTATATTCTCTTCATTGTTACTTCTTGAAATGCTCTCCGCATCACCTTATTGCAAACTTTCCGACTATCTGGAGGAAAGACAGAAAGAAATGGGAATTATATACTATGACCGCATTGATATGACTTATACACAACCGGATAAAAATGAATTGTTACCCTGGTTACATCAAAACCAGCCTCATGAAATAGCAGGTTTCGCAATCCGGAAGATTCTACCGTTTTTAAGTAGCCGTAATCTTGTAAACGGACTCAAATTCATTTTTGAGGGAGATTGCCGATGGTTATTAATCCGCAGTTCCGAAACGGAAGATATCATTCGTTTTTATGCAGAAGGACAAATCGGGGAAGAAGTAATGACTCTGCTTCAATTCGGTCAGAACCTGCTTAGCAAAGTATCCGACAATATATCCAATCCAACAAGACATTAAATATGAAAAAAATATTTATCCTATCCGTTTTATTTCTTTTTACTATCAGCACACAAGCGGCAAAAGGGAATAAAGACCTGGTAACCATTCAAATTACACCCGATCACTACGATTGGAATTATAAAATAGGCGAAACGGCACGTTTCACTATTTCCTTATTTCAAGACCAGCAGAAACTGAAAAATGTAAAAATAGAATATAAAATAGGTCCGGAAAAAATGCCTCCGATACAACAAGACTCCATACTTCTAAAAAACGGTTCTACCACCATAGAAACAGCAGGACTACACTCTCCCGGATTCTTGTCTTGTGAAGTCAGGGCTACAGTAGACGGATTTCCCTATCGGAATTTGATTAACATTGCATATGATTGTGAAAAGATACAACCTACCACTCTGCTTCCAAAGGATTTTCGTTCATTTTGGGACAGTCAAATATCCCGTATGAGGAAATACCCCATGCAATCGGAAATGACATTTATACCGGAAGAAAGCGATGCCGACGTAAAAGTATACCGTGTGAAAATATCCCATTATTCACGCGGTAATTACCTGTATGGAGTATTATGTATTCCTGATAAAGAGGGACGTTTCCCTGCTGTTTTGCGTCTGCCGGGAGCCGGTGTGGCAAAGCACACCGGAGATAAAGAACTTGCACGTATGGGAGTTATCACATTCCGGATAGGGATTCATGGTATCCCTTTAGACCTCAAACCGGAAGCATACGCAAACTTACAAACCGGAGCACTCAAAAGCTACATGTATCATCGCATGGATAACCGGGAAGAGTATTATTACAACCGTGTATTCCTTGGTTGTATACGGGCGAACGATTTCATTGCCTCGCTTCCACAATATGATGGTGAGAATCTGGCGGCTTATGGTGGAAGCCAGGGAGGAGCACTGACCTTGATGACTGCTGCCCTTGATTCCAGAGTGAAGTACCTGGCGGCTTTTTATCCGGCACTTTGTGACATAGCGGGATATGCACATAACCGGGCAGGAGGGTGGTTTGGAGCAAAAGAACTTACATCCGAAGAAACACAAACATTGGCCTATTACGATGTAGTCAATTTTGCCCGTTTTATTCATATTCCCGGATTTTATTCCTGGGGATATAGTGATGAGACTTGCCCGCCTACTTCATTTTACAGTGCATACAATGTCATAGAAGCCCCAAAAGATCTTTATCTGCTAAAGGAAACCGGACATTGGCGTTATCCGGAACAGAATGTAAAAGTCAATCAATGGCTAATAGATAAACTGACGGGAAAGTAAGAAACTATACCATCACAAGATGAAGGTGTGTCAAAAGTGAAATCAGCGTTTCAAATTACATATTGAAGCTTTATCCGACTTTTGACACATCTTCATTATATATCACTTTATGATTAACGGGACATCTTATAAATCTGATTACCGGCTAACAAAAAAGCACCCACTCCATACACTTCGGTCATATCACGGGTCACTTTCTTAGGATCGGCTCCAATGGGTTGTACATACCCCAACTTACCATCTGTTTCAACAGCAGAAACCAATGCCTTCCATCCTTTTTCAACAATAGGCAGATAAGTTTCTTTATCCAACAAACCTTCATTGACCCCATATGCCAGAGCATATACGATAAATCCGGTAGCACTGGTCTCAGGCGAGGGATAAGAATCCGGGTCAAGCATACTTGCATGCCAGAAACCATCAGCACTCTGCAACTCGGCCACACGGGTAGAAAGAGTTATAAAAAGGTTTTCATAAAACTTACGGTTTTTATCATTCTTTGGAAAGTCCTGAAGCATTTCTGCCAATCCGCCAAGTACCCAGCCATTACCGCGTCCCCAGAATACTTTTGATCCATTCGCCTCTTTTTGAGTGAGATATCTTGAATCACGATAAAACAAACGTTCATCTTTATCAAACAGAAGATCATACGTCGCTTTATACTCTTTATTCATAAATTTGATAAACCGTTTATCTCCGGTCAGCATATAGAGCTTCACATATACGGGAGGAGCCATATAGAGTGCATCACACCAGGTCCAACGTTCCAGGGTTTCACGCTTTTTATAGTCAAGATCCATTGGTCCGTCCGAAGGGTGATTTACCACCCATTCTGCACGTGCCTGGGTAGGATATAACATATTCTTATCTTTATACTTATTATACAGGTCTATAAAAACCTGTCCCACAGCAATATCATCAGCATGATACATTCGTTTATCAGGCTGCCAGTCATAACGACGACCCAATTTTACCAACCAATCATAATAAGAGGTATCCCCCATTTCCGTCTCAGCCAGTTCAGCCCAATCAAGCATTCCCATGTAAAGTGCGGCATTTGTCCAGTCCAGTGCTCCGTGTTTCACATCCTTTTGATGAGCGATCTGCCAATCGGCCACTTTTTTCATAACATCCTTTACGTCTGTCTTTTGAAATGGTAACTGCCCCATCATCGACAATGGGAACAAAAGTGAGAGTGTCAAAAGAAAAAATCTGTTCATAGTAGTACAATCATTTAGTGTTTATACGGCAAAGATAATGCAAACCGAGAGCAGAATAAAATGAACTCGTTTATTTTTTTATGCCAAGGCGCAGCTTATCTTCGCTTTAGAGCAAAGATAAACCTTTCTTGAACAAAAAAATAAAGAATCACTCATATTAAAATAGTTTTGAGTGTATTTCACCAAGGAGTAACACAGAGTACTATTTATCTGATGAAACGCGGATTAACACAGATAAGCACAGATTAAAAGACTGTAGTTCTTTATCTTAGATTTGTTTCCCTTTGCGAAAATCTGCGTTAATCCTTTAGATTTGCATCATAATAAATAGAGGTTGAAATATTATCTTTGTAGTTAAAACAAGTTAACCAAGGAAAGCAGGTGACCTATTGCGTTATCTAGGCAGAAGTCCTATACGCAGAATTAGTCCTGCTTTCCTTTTCAGTTGAATCGTCCCAATTAGAATTTATCGGCATTGATGTATCCAAAAAAACATTGGATGTGGTTATTTATGACTCTGCAAAGAAACATGCGGACACTGAGAATTACAAACAGTTATCCAACAGCAAGGAAGGATATGATACCTTACTATCCTGGCTTAAAAAGAAAAAGGCAGCACTTGACCAGATCGTTGTTGGTCTGGAGCATACAGGCACTTACAGTTTTGATTTGCGGCTTTATTTGGAAAAACACCAGATCGATTACTGTACGTTTAACCCTTTACATCTGAAACGTTCATTAGGTCTGGTTCGTGGCAAAAACGACAAGGTGGATGCCGAACGGATTGCCTATTTTACGTATCTTCATCGGGAAGAACTTACCTATTCTAAACTTTCAGGAAGTACCGTACTTCGTTTGCAGGACTTGTCGGCTGAGAGGAAGCGCTTTGTCACACAGCAGGCTGAATATAAGGCCTTGTTGACTGACAACAAGGAACGTCCCAGAACAAGTACTCTGCTACGCGCTCAAAATATGGTGGATGTGTTGGAAGGAGAAATTAAAACTGTGGAAGAAGAAATGATTGCACTGGTCGGAAAAGATCCGGCTATTGCAAAAAATTATGAATTGCTGACCGGCATAAAGGGTATTGGAAGTGTCAATGCCATTTCCACCCTCATACACACAAATAACTTTGAAGCGTTTGAAACGGCAAGACAGTATGCCTGTTACTTGGGCATTGCCCCCTTTGAACATACCTCGGGAACCTCAGTCAAGGGGGCCACCAGAGTTTCCCATATAGGGGCAAAACTCTTGAAAGCGGACCTTTCGCAAGCTGCAAAGTCTGCAATTGTATGGGACAAGGAATTGAAAGAATATTATATTCGTAAGACAATGCAGGGAAAAGCTTTTGGAGTGGTATTGAATGCTGTGAAGTTTAAATTGATATGTAGAATGTTTGCAGTTGTCAAAAGAGGAACGCCGTTTGTGGAGTTGAATACATATAAAAGTTAAACAGTCTGCTACACTAGATAGCAACCCATTTAACTTATTTAACTGTTTTTTCTTGCACAAATATTTGCGCAGGTCTTAGAATTCTGCGTTTCAATAAAGATTTAAACTCTGTGGGCCGAACTGGATTCAGTAATTCTCACTTTTACAAAATCACCGATCTTATGCGTACCCCGGTCAAATACCACGACACGATTCTGTTCTGTACGACCAAAAAGCTGTTCGCGCGAGCGCTTGGAAACCCCTTCTACCAAGACTTCATAAACATTTCCGATACAACGCGCATTAGATTCAGCAGAAAGTCGATTTTGCAAGGCTATAATCTCATTAAGACGACGCACTTTAACATCTTCCGGGACATTATCCTCCAAATGCTTGGAAGCATACGTACCGGGGCGTTCTGAATATTTAAACATAAAAGCAGCATCATAACCACAGGTCTCCATTAGTGAAAGAGATTCTTGATGGTCTTCTTCCGTCTCTGAGTGAAAACCGGAAAAAATATCAGTAGTCAATCCGCAATCGGGAATGATGCGTTTGATAGCAGCTACACGATCCAGATACCACTCACGCGTGTATTTCCGGTTCATCAATTTCAAAATACGTGAACTTCCGCTTTGTACCGGCAAATGAATGTGTTTACATACATTAGACACCTGTGCTATTACTTCCAACGTTTCGTCACTCATGTCTTTAGGGTGCGAAGTAGTAAAACGAATTCTCACGCTTGGTGCTGCTTCGGCTACAGTGCGCAGAAGCATTGGGAAAGTAATAACCTCTCCATTTTCTCTTTCAAAACGATAAGAATTTACGTTCTGTCCTAACAGCGTGATTTCTTTATATCCCTTTGCCACTAAATCGGCGACCTCATTAAGGATACTTTCCACATCCCGGCTACGCTCACGTCCACGGGTATAGGGAACAATACAATACGTACAGAAATTATTACATCCACGCATAATAGACACAAACCCGGAAATGTGATTTCCGCAAATTCGGGAAGGAATGACCTCGCGGTACGTTTCAGTTGTAGACAGTTCCACATTAATCGCCTTCTCCCCGGCCTCTACCGAAGCTATCAATTCGGGCAAAGTAAGATAAGCATCAGGACCTACAACGAGATCAACATGATGGTGCTCAATCAAATCATCCTTCACACGCTCTGCCATACATCCCAGTACACCTACTATCAGATGTTTCTTCTTCTTTTTCAGCGAATGGAAAAACTCCAGACGATTCAAAATCTTTTGTTCGGCATTGTCGCGAATGGAACAAGTGTTCATAAACACAGCATCTGCTTCGTCCAAAGAATCAGCAACGGAATACCCAGCCATCTGCATCACAGAGGCAATTACTTCACTATCGGCCACATTCATCTGGCAGCCATACGTTTCAATAAACAACTTTTTGTTGTCATCAGCAGTTGCGGATTTAAAGTCCGCTCCCGTTAATTCACTCATAATTTTATCATTATTTAAATTAGATGTTGCAAAGATACGGCTTCGGAGCCAATAAGTGGCAATTTGAAACAAAAATAACGCTTCAAGTTAGTAATCGAAGCTAATAGTTATAATTAATGTTAAAGAAGCAAACATTTTCCAAGTCACAACTTGGAGATTTCAACTTTATTTCACACTTTTGTGCAATGAAAGAAACATTAGATTTTTTCATAGTTAAGGTTTAGGTTAAAAAAATTAAGGGGAGCTGTGAAGCTGCCCTTTTTTCATGCTAAAATGTTAGCTCTAATCAGATTAAATAGTTACCTTTGGCGGACAAAAATCCAACGAACCTATGGAAGATGTTATGCAATTTCTTTTGGTAGCAGGTATTCTCGCTTTTGGAATTTACAAACAGTTCAACAAAGAAAAATCCAATAAGCCAGAAAAAAGTATGCCTATGCCAACTCCCGAATATGAATACGAGCCGGAATTTGAAAAACCTGTGATTTTTGAAAAGCCACAGAAAAAAACAGTACCACCTCCCAAACCATCCCTTCCTCAGGAGGGTATCAGAAATACCCATGCTCCGAATAATATATCTGAATCTATCAAAGAAGCAGACAGAAGTGAATTTTCCATTCAATCGGCAGAAGAGGCAAGGCGTGCCATTATCTGGTCCGAAATATTGCAAAGAAAATATTAATGTAAATTCTAACACGAAAAATATACAATTTATATGGCATTGAATTTTATCTCGGCAGCAGAAGCTGCCAGCCTTGTAAAACATGGCTACAATATCGGCCTTAGCGGGTTTACTCCTGCCGGAACGGCCAAAGCCGTTACGGCTGAAATTGCAAAAATAGCAGAAGCTGAACATGCTAAAGGAAATCCGTATCAGATTGGCATTTTTACAGGTGCCTCCACAGGTGATTCATGTGACGGTATATTGTCACGCGCTAAAGCAATCCGTTACCGTGCTCCGTACACTACTAACTCAGATTTCCGCAAAGCGGTAAACAATGGCGAGATTGCTTATAACGATATCCACTTGTCACAAATGGCGCAGGAAGTACGTTATGGATTTATGGGAAAAGTAAACATAGCCATCATTGAAGCCTGTGAAGTGACTCCGGACGGAAAAATCTATCTGACAGCAGCCGGTGGTATTGCTCCGACTGTCTGCCGTCTTGCAGATAAAATTATTGTAGAGCTTAATAGTGCACACAGTAAGAATATGATGGGAATGCACGATGTGTACGAACCACTTGACCCTCCTTATCGCCGCGAAATACCAATCTACAAACCGAGTGACCGTATCGGTACACCTTATATACAAGTAGATCCTAATAAAATTGTCGGTGTTGTAGAAACAAACTGGCCTGACGAAGCCCGTGGTTTTGCAGAGGCTGACCCTTTGACTGATAAAATCGGGCAGAACGTAGCCGACTTTCTAGCTGCCGATATGAAACGCGGTATTATTCCTTCAACATTCCTTCCGTTACAATCAGGTGTAGGAAATATCGCCAATGCCGTATTGGGTGCATTGGGACGTGATAAAACAATTCCAGCCTTTGAAATGTATACTGAGGTTATCCAGAATTCTGTAATTGGCCTGATTCGTGAAGGCCGTGTTAAATTTGGTAGCGCCTGCTCTCTGACGGTAACCAACGATTGTCTACAAAGTATCTATGATGATATGGATTTCTTCCGTGATAAGTTGGTTCTTCGCCCTTCGGAAATATCTAACAGCCCTGAAGTCGTTCGCCGTATGGGTGTCATTTCTATGAATACTGCTATCGAAACCGATCTCTACGGCAATGTAAACTCCACTCATATCGGTGGTACGAAAATGATGAATGGTATCGGTGGATCGGGAGATTTCACCCGTAATGCCTATATCTCTATTTTCACTTGCCCTTCTGTGGCTAAAGAAGGTAAGATTAGTGCCATTGTTCCAATGGTGTCTCACCTCGATCATAGCGAACACTCGGTTAATATTATTATAACTGAACAAGGTATAGCTGATCTTCGCGGCAAGAGTCCTAAAGAACGTGCACAGGCTATTATTGAAAACTGTGCTCACCCCGACTATAAGCAGTTACTTTGGGATTATCTCAAATTAGCAGGTGATAAAGCCCAAACACCACATTGCATTCAGGCTGCATTGGGTATGCATGCAGAACTTGCTAAAAGTGGAGATATGAGAAACGTTAACTGGGCAGAATACGCCAAATAAAAGTCATAGCTCTAAAATCTCAGATATAGCGGCATAAATCCAGTTCTGGATTTATGCCGCTATTATTATTCCGAATATCCACAAGACACCGGTCATAATCATATTTGTAAATATACCAAAACATTTCTAAAAGCAAAAGAACAAAAGAAATATCAAGACAATAAAAACTCATTCAAAACGACAGGCAAATCGCTCATTATCAACACGTTGTACAAATCACTTTTTTCCTCTACGAGAAACGACCCGAAACTCTACGGAGATCGTACCGTTTCTCGTAGAGAATCGTAGCGATCCTCTACGAAAAACAAACAGACAGTACATAAGATGTTACAGAATGAAAAGAAAAAAAATAATTATCAATATTAATTGTAAATATAAAATCCAATTATACAATTAACAGAACCTTTAATCGGTCCCCTCAAAGACCGGGTATACACTTTTACAAACTATATCATTGACACTTATTCACCTTCACTCAATTTATCGTTTTTCTTTCCTGATATATTTGGGGCTTTTTATATAATATATCCATTTTATTAGAGTATTTAATAAAATATTTAATTAAATACTTGCAAGATTATAATTTTATTGTTTTATTTGCCGAAAAGATTGAGATATTATTAGAAAAACATCTTTCTAACCTCTTACAAATAGAAGATTAGAAAAAGGATGCACAAAGAGAGTGCAACAAACTACTACCCATTAAAATATATACTATTTTTTAGAAAACCAATAATCTGTACAATCATAAAACCCAAATAAAAACCAGGAAATATGAAAATCAACAATCGGAGGGAATTTTTAAAGAAATCAGTATTGGCTGGTACCGCCACCCTCACTTTACCATCATGGCTCTCTTCATGCATCTCAAAGGAGCCAGAGACTACAACCGATGAAACCCGAAACAAACTCATCGTTCCCACAAATAATGCACTAAAAATAACCGGAACTTTTCTGGATGAAATATCCCATGACATCCCTCATCAGAACTGGGGAGAGAAAGAGTGGGATGCCGATTTCCGACATATGAAAGCAATTGGTATAGACACTGTCATTATGATCCGCTCAGGATATCGTAAATTTATTACTTATCCATCTGAATATCTGATCGGTCAGGGTTGCTATAAACCTTCGGTCGATCTTCTGGATATGTATCTGCGACTGGCTGATAAATATGGTATGAAGTTCTATTTCGGCTTGTACGACTCCGGAAGATATTGGGATACAAATGATCTCACCTGGGAAATAGAACACAACAAACATGTAATTGATGAGGTCTGGAAGAATTACGGAGAGAAGTATAAAAGCTTTCAGGGATGGTATATCAGTACGGAAATCAGCCGGAAAACCAAAGGTGCAATCGGCACATTCCACGCACTGGGAAAACAATGCAAAGATATTTCAAACGGCTTACCTACGTTCATATCTCCATGGATTGACGGAAAAAAAGCTGTACAGGCTTCAAGCGCCATGCTTAGTAGAAAAGATTCAATTTCGGTGAAGGAACACGAAGAAGAATGGGATGAAATATTTGCCGGAATCAGTGATGTAGTAGACGCTTGTGCTTTCCAGGACGGACAGATAGATTATCACGAACTGGATGACTTCTTTGAAGTAAACAAAAGACTGGCCGATAAATACGGTTTGAAATGCTGGACAAATGCCGAATCCTTCGACAGAGATATGCCTATTAAGTTTTTCCCGATAAAATTTGATAAATTACGACTTAAACTTGAAGCAGCTCAAAGAGCCGGATACGATAAGGCTATAACATTTGAATTCTCTCATTTTATGAGCCCGCAGTCAGCTTACCTACAGGCCGGACATCTGTATGATCGCTATAAAGAATATTTCGATATCAAATAATAAGCAGAAATGAATCAATCAAAAACAAATATAGGATATATCATATTTCTATCAGTCGTGGCCGCTTTAGGAGGTTTCCTATTCGGATATGACACAGCCGTTATTTCAGGAACAATAGCACAGGTATCACAACAATTCGAGTTAAATACCCTTCAGGCCGGGTGGTACGTAGGCTGTGCGTTGATAGGCTCTATCGGTGGTGTCGCCTGCGCCGGAATCCTAAGCGACAGAGGTGGCCGGAAAAACACAATGATTCTCTCGGCCATACTATTTTCGGCATCTGCCATAGGTTGCGCGTTAGCATCCTCTTTCAATGAACTGGTGATATACCGCATCATTGGGGGAGTCGGTATCGGTGTCGTTTCCATTATTTCACCATTATATATATCCGAAGTATCCGTTCCCCAATACCGCGGACGACTGGTATCATTATACCAATTAGCCATTACCATCGGTTTTTTAGGAGCTTATCTGGTCAATTACCAATTAGTGCTTGGAGCCGATACCGCTGCCCAATCGAGTAACCAATGGATCGTTAAAGTCTTTTCAGACGAGATATGGAGAGGAATGTTAGGTATGGAAACAGTTCCGGCTCTACTCTTTTTTCTAATCATTTTCTTTATTCCCGAAAGTCCCCGTTGGCTGGTTCTTAAAAATAAAGAAGTACGGGCAAGCCATATCCTGCAACGGATTTATGGTAGTAAAAGCGAATCTGAAATACAGATAAATGCCATACGCCAAGTTGCCGGTGGAGAATCCAAGTCCGAATGGTCCCTACTTTTACGGCCCGGTATACTTAAAGCAGTAATGATCGGGGCATCCATTGCCATCTTAGGCCAATTCATGGGAGTAAATGCCGTACTATACTATGGTCCGTCCATCTTTCAAGAAAGCGGGCTCTCCAGTGGAGATTCTCTATTCTACCAAGTATTAGTAGGAATGGTAAACATGCTTACCACAGTACTGGCACTGGTTATTATCGACAAAGTGGGACGAAAGAAATTAGTATATTATGGGGTTTCGGGAATGATAATCTCATTAGTGCTTATTGCATTTTATTTTACCCAAGGAGCTGAGCTACAGATACCAAGCACTGCATTACTTATATTTTTCTTAAGCTACATATTCTGCTGTGCCATATCCATATGTGCCGTTATCTGGGTACTTCTATCCGAAATGTACCCTATCAAAGTCCGGGGACTGGCTATGTCTATTGCCGGGTTCTCACTTTGGATCGGAACATTCCTCATCGGGCAACTCACTCCCTGGATGCTACAAAACCTTACTCCGGCAGGCACGTTCCTTACTTTTGCAGGTATGTGTATTCCATATATACTTATCATATGGAAATTAGTTCCCGAAACTACCGGGAAAAGTCTTGAAGAAATAGAAAAGAACTGGAATAAAGAATAATTTAATAACTGAAAATATGTAAACGAAACCTAACAATTTATTATTCACGCCTATATTCAAGTTCCGTGATAATAGGAAGATGATCTGACAATAATGAGTGAACCGCCTGGGTTCTTACTACTCTCCATCCCTTTTGAGGACGGGCGTATAGATAATCAATTTTCACCTTAGGTTCCCAGGCGGGAAAGGTTAAAGACGAATCGGTTGCATCCCACCAATTGCGAGCCATAATTTCCTTTATGACTTTCGAATCGGGTTCAGCATTAAAATCTCCACCGATTATCACAGGATAAGAAGAACTTTTAAAATAATCAGTGATGTATTGTGCTTGTAATTCACGGGTTTTCTCGTCTGTCACATCCAAATGGGTGGATGCAAAAAAGATAGTATCTGATTTCCCAACCTCAAACAATCCTTCAAGAAGAGCGCGAGGTTCCACCCCTTGAGGATTAGGCAACATTAATTTGTTTACACTTATATAAGGATGTTTGGAAAGTATTCCAATACCGTAATAACCACCACTGAAATGAATCGTTTTTCCATAAAGTCCGAACATATTTGTTTTTCCGGCCAATTCAGAGAGCATATCTCTGCCGTTTTGATGAGGCGCAAGTGTCCGGTGGGTATTTACATCCACCTCTTCAAGAGCTACGAAATCAGGTTGAAAAGCTTTGATGTGTTCCGCTAACTGATCAATAGTTGCAAGTTCACCGAATCTCAGATTATAAGTCATCACCCTGAGTTTCAAAGTGTCCTGAGCATTTATATTCAAAGTGGATAAAAGAATGAGAATAAAAAATAATTTTTTCATGGCATACTCGATTTTGGAAACAAATATATTATTAATATTTATTTTTAGTTACTAATATTGCAATTTATTAACGCAAAAGGATGAAAAGGCCAAGTAATTATCAAATAATTGCATTTTGCAATGATAACTTTAAATTTTAAACGAATTTCAAGTTACAAATGAATTAAGAAACCCGATAAAATCAGATTTTTCAATCCAATAAGACTAAAATAAATAATATTTTTAGAGAACCATCGCAATTATCATACAAATCCGTTTTTTATGAAAAAACAAAACGATATAGAATCTTTTATTTCCGGCAATAGAGAGACCTTTGAATCACTCTACAACAGTTATGTAGGAAAGATTTTCAATTATATAAATTCGTTTATATATGACTCAGACCTGGCGAAAGATATTACTCAAAACACGTTTCTCCAATTATGGGATTCACGATCAAATCTCGATGTGAATGGCAATATTGAAGGCTATATATATTCTATTGCCCGAAATTTATTATTCCGTGAAATACGCCGTCTCAATATCTTTAAAAGTTATGCCATCAAGATACAGGAAACCGCTAAAGAAGAGGAAGAATCGGACATAGAAGAAAATTTATCACGCGACATGATAGAACAACAAATTCTTTCTCTATTGGCCGAACTTCCGGAAGCACGTCGCAGAATATTCCTGATGAGATGGAGCAAAGGACTGTCTAACAAAGAAATAGCACAGGAGCTTTCTATTTCAGAAAAAACCGTTTCTACCCAAATACATCGTACGATTAGTTTTCTTAAGTCCAAAATGGGCTCTGCTTTCATGATCTTTATTTCAGTATCTTCGATAAATTTCTAAAATATTTCATTTTCTTGTAATCCTTTTGTGGGAGCTGTGGATATATACTATAAATAACCACAGAAGATGAAGATAGAACGCATAAAACATTTAATCACGAACCTGCTTACAGGTTCTTCTTCAACATCCGAACGTGCTGAACTGGCTAAATGGATGAATTCTGAAGATGCCGAACGCAATAGTAGGGAAGCATGGGAAAATGCCTCCGAAGATATTGATGAATCACTTAAAAATGAAATATGGAATGGCATTCAGTTAAAAATCAAAGGAGCTATTTCCAAACCTGTATCGCCCAAACATAGCATCAAACGCCGTATTTACTCCATTCCAAGAGTTGCCGCCGCTATTGCAATTATAGTATGTTCAACATTTACTGCATATTTACTATACAATCATTTTACAGAACATCAAGAGAGTATGGAGAGCAACATCTATACTTTTGAAGTGGAACCCGGCCAAAAAGGAAGTATGCGCTTAGCAGACGGTACCGTAGTACATTTGAATTCTGCATCTAAGATATCATTTTCCGGTAATTACAATTCCGAAGAGCGCATGGTAAGTCTTAATGGGGAAGCTTATTTTGAAGTAGCCAAAAATCCTGATAAAAGATTTGTTGTAACATGCAACGGAGTAGACATTGAAGCTTTAGGTACTGAATTTAACGTAAAAGCATATCCTACTGACAGCCTTATTACTACTACTCTTGCCAAAGGAAAAGTCAAAGTCTATAACAACGCACAGAGTGTGACTCTTCTTCCTAACGGAGTAGCTACTTATAATCTGAAACAGCAGACCATTAAAGCATCGGTTATTGATGATATCTCAATTGCCAATTATTGGAGAACAGGACAGCTTGTTTGTAATGCCGAACCCTTATCTTCCATTGCGCAAACCATCGAAAGGATGTATAACGTAAAAATCAATATTAACGATGCGAAGCTGAGAAATATGAAATTCACCGGTACCATTCAGAATAACTCATTAACTAATGTCCTATATGTGATGAGTCTGAGTTATCCGCTGACATACACAGTAACCGACTCTGTAATAACAGTCTCTGCCCAAAAGAATATAATAAAAAAACATAGATAAAAATAAACCAGTTAACAAATTAAGCCTATGAAAAATAATAATTTAAAACCGTTTAAGCTGTTATGCCTGTTAGTGTTATTAGTTATAACCTATCCGGTTCACGCACAGCATTCTGTTAGTATTGCCGATAAAACAATTGCACAGGCAATCAAAATAATTGAGGGAGACACCGGTTATAAGTTCTTTTATGCAGAGAACTTACCGGATTTCACTAAAAAGGTCAGTTTCAAAACAGAGAATAAATCCATTGAAACCATACTCAATAGTTTATTCAAAGATACCGAAATTGCATATATTATTAAAAGTCAGAAACAAATCATCCTGTCAAAAAGGAGTACACAATCAAACCCTCAATCGGCCGGAAAAATTATAATTAAAGGTCAGGTAAAGGGAAGTGACGGTGAAGCTTTGATAGGAGCTTCCATTATATCCGATAATAACGTTGGAACAATCACGGACATTGACGGTAACTATGAATTACAATTAGAAAAACCGACTACACTAACTTATACGTATATAGGTTATACTCCGCTAAAGATTAAGGTAAACAAATCTGAAATCAAGAACATCATTCTGGATAGTTCCAATGTTCTTCTAGACGATGTAGTAGTCGTAGGATATGGTACCCAAAAGAAAATAAATCTCACGGGATCAGTACAGAGTGTGAACAGTGAAGATATTCTCAGACGAAGTGTTTCTACAGGCTCCGCTGCACTACAGGGTGTAATCCCCGGACTTACTGCTATTCAATCATCTGGTCAACCGGGAGCAGACAATGCCTCTATCAAGATTAGAGGGTTGGGCTCACTGAACTCAGCAACCTCTCCATTGATATTAATCGACGGAGTAGAAGGCGATATGAACCGCATCGATTTGAATTCGGTAGAATCAATTACTGTATTAAAAGATGCAGCTTCTGCCTCCATCTATGGTTCAAGGGCTTCAAATGGGGTAATATTGGTTACCACAAAACGAGGTTCCGAAGGAAAAGTGAAACTAACATTTAATGGCTATATGGGTTATAATAAACCAACCACACTGCCTACGCCTACAAACGCCATCGAGTACATGCAGGCAGTAGATGTGGCACGTGTCAACGCAAGCCAAGAACCATTATACACCCAAACCATCGATATTTATAAAAACGGGGGTGTAGACAACATTAATTATTACGATACGGACTGGCGAAAAGAAGTAATCAAAGACCACGCAACCACCCAAAATTATTCTGTTAGTATCAGTGGTGGTAACAATATAACAAAGCTTTTTGCTACAGCAGGATATTATGCACAAAACGGCCTTATCGATAATAACAAATTCACACGAACTTCTTTACGCGTAAACACAGACACCCAAATTAATAAATGGATGAAACTCGGAGTAGATATAGGCATACGCCAAGCTACTGCTAAATCTCCCGTAATGGATACTCCCGCCAATATCATAGGCAAAGCCCTGACCATGACCCCCATCATGTCGGGTATCAATGCCGATGGTACATGGGGATATGGTATTAACGGAACCAATCCCATTGCTATGGTACAAAGCGGATGCGTAACCAATAGTATTGCTCCTGAATATACTGCAAGAACAACTTTGTCTATCGATCCCTTCAAGGGCTTCAATATTTTCGGAGCATATTCATGGAAACGCGCAGATGGCGAAACTAATGCATTTGTAAAACCCTATCAGGTATACGAAAGTGGCGTATCAAAAGGAGAATTTCCGACCACAGGATCATCAAAATCAGAACATAGAACAAAAACAGTTACCAAACAATATAATCTGCAGGGAACTTATGAAAAGAATTTCCATAAGAACTACCTGAAAGCGTTAGTTGGATTTCAAAGCGAAGAATTACATAACACTTATCTGTTAGCCGGTCGTAAAAATTATTATTACGATGGATATGAAGAACTTGTAAATGGTGACGTTAGTACCGCATCGAATTCCAGTTCAAAATACGCATGGTCTATGCTGTCATACTTCTTTAGACTAAATTATGCATACAATGACAGATATCTGCTCGAAGTCAACGGTCGCTACGATGGTACTTCAAGATTCAAGAAAGGACATCGCTGGGGCTTCTTCCCTTCGGTATCCGCCGGATGGAGAATATCCGAAGAGAACTTCTTTGAATCGGCTAAAAGTGTAGTAAGCAATCTGAAACTAAGAGCCTCCTATGGAGAATTAGGTAACCAGGCTATCAGTGGCTATTATCCCTATGCTTCATCTATAGGAAGCACTACCACCTATGGATATTGGTTTGATAAAGAGCTTGCTGCCGGTGTCGCACAGATTCAGTTGGCTAACGAAGCAATAACCTGGGAAAAATCAAAACAAATTAATGCGGGTATCGATATTGGTATGTTTAATAACCGTTTGAATGCAACCTTCGATTATTATATAAAAAATATCACAGATATGCTTCAGCAATTCCCCGTTCCATTGTTCGTAGGAATGACGGCTCCATGGGAAAACGCTGGTTCGATGAGAAACAGCGGCTGGGAACTTTCGCTATCCTGGCAAGACCGTATCGGTAATGTAAACTACTACGTCAAAGGAAATCTTTCTGATGTAAAAAACAAAGTAATAGACTTATATGGGAAAGAGTACGTAGGCACTACAACAATCACCAAAGAAGGCGAAGAATATAACTCATGGTACGGATACGTTGCCGACGGTTATTTCCAAAGCCGGGAAGAGATCAACAACTCTCCCGTATACGGTGGTAATCCCAACAATATAAAACCGGGATACATTAAATATAAAGATATCAGCGGTCCGGATGGAGTTCCCGATGGAAAAATAGATAATTACGACCGTACGATACTCGGCAACTCTACTCCGCGATATGAATTCGGACTGACATTAGGAGGCGATTGGAAAGGTCTTGATTTCTCCTTGTTCTTTCAGGGAGTGGGTAAAAGAGATGTATATTACTCCGGAGCAGGGGCACGTGCTTTATCCGGCAATTACACGATATATAAATATCAACTGGATTATTGGACCGAGGACAACCCCCATGCAAAATTCCCGATCTTACTTGAAGATCCCAGCGGAACCAATCCAAACAATATGATATCAAGCTTCTGGGTAAAAAGCGGAGCCTATTGCCGCCTGAAAAATATTGTATTAGGATATACGCTGCCGCAAACATGGATACAGAAAGCTGCGCTATCCAAAGTGAGAATTTATGCAAGTGCACAGAATCTGTTTACCATAAAAAACAACTTTTATGAAGGTTTCGACCCTGAAAACAGTATCGGATCTGGCGCAAGCTGCTATCCGTTGAACAAGACATTTATATTCGGACTCAATGTGGAATTTTAATTGATGAAAAAAGATGAAAAAGACAACCTTATATAATTTAATAGCTACGTTTTTTATCACCATGAGTGTTAGCTCATGTGCCGATTTTCTCGACCAGGAAAACCCGGCCTACGATGCCGAAGGATTCTATGCAACCGAAGCAGGATTAAAAGAAGGCGTTACCGGTATTTATCCTCTTTTGTATTTCGATATGAACTGGGCAGTACCCGCATGTATTGTGCTCGACCATTATACTGCATACGGACTCGAACAAGATGAAAATAGTTCGATTGGTGCAGGGGGAACATTAAACCCCGACAATGGAAAAATTCAGGCGTTCTGGACCGGAGAATATCAAATAGCCGCCCGTGCCAATTCTGTAATTTACGGTGCCAAAGATGCCGTAGCAGGAATGAGCGATGCGGCCAGGCAGTATTATGCCGAAGCACGCGTACTAAGAGCTTATGCTTATTATAATCTTATATCGGCATTTGGCGATGTACCTTTCTTTACTGCTCCTGTAACTATCGATGAGTACAAGGTTGGACGTACTCCCAAAGGAGAGATTATCGATTTCCTGATAAAAGACCTGAACGATGCAGCCGATTATCTCCCGTGGACTGCAGCCCAACGGGGACGGGTGGACAAAGCCGTCGCATACGGATTGATAGCGCGTATGGGTTTATTTGGCGGAAGCTTTAATGTAGAAAACAAAGCCACCGAGTACTTCAGGATAGCCGCCGATGCAGCAAATAAAGTGATCGGTAAACGTAAATTGGCACCCAAATTCTCCGACTTGTTCAATCTGACCGGCCAGGCTAAGAGTGAAGTCCGGGACGAACTGTTATGGGAGTTAATGTATTCTACAAACGGAACGAAAAAATTGCATACGGTAGGTTATGGACATTCATCGCGTAACTATGCATCATCGGTACGTTTCCCGAGTTCTCTGATTGTAGATACTTACGAATGTATCGATGGAAAACGTATAGACGAATCTCCTCTTTATGACCCGAAACATCCTACATTGAACAGAGATCCGCGTTTTAATGCCACATTAGCAGGACATGGTGACACAATAAACTATACCATTACCGACGGCAATAACCCTCAGAAACTTATTCTCAACATTTATGATGATAAGACCCGGTTCTATCCCCGTAGAAACGCCTGGTATACCGCACCGAATGTAGATGTCACCTCCACCAGCCCATCACTCGTGAACAGTGGAGTAGGATATTTATGGCGCAAATATGCCGATGAAAACACCGAACTGCTGATGAGTTCCTCAAGCAATCTTATTCTGATGCGTTACGCCGAGATACTCCTTTCGTATGCCGAAGCCAAAATTGAACTCAATGAGTTAGACGAATCGGTATATTCGGCCATTAACGAAGTACGCAAACGCGCTGGAATGCCGGAAGTTTCGACAGATAGAAAAGGAGACCAAAACAAAATGCGACAGTTAATACGGCGCGAACGCAAAGTTGAATTGGCGCTCGAAGGATTACTCTTCGTTGATGTTCGGCGCTGGGGTATAGGTGATATGCTTAATGAGCATCCCTCTTACGGACAACCTAAACAGGACATCAGATATGAAGGATTAGAGCCAACTGACATCCCTGATTTTAAGACAGACGAACGGCACGACCTTAATGATATTCCTTCATACGAGGATTATAAAGATAAACTCAGAGTGCGCGACAGAAACAGATATTGGGACCCGAAATTCACATGGTGGCCTATCCCACGTTTGGAAACAGACCGTGACCCGAATCTTACTAACCCTGATTATTGATAATCACCATATAATACCCGTAAACTCATAGATTATGATGAAAAGTTGTTTAATATCTATTCTTGTCTCTCTCGTAAGCTTAACTGCATCGTGGGGCCAAGCCAAAGGTACGCAAATTACCGAAACCGACTCGACCGTAACACTCCGGAATAGCAAAGTGAGAGTTGAATTTCCTAAGGGCGAAGCTTTCGATATCTCGAAACTCACCCTTAGCGGAAAAGAATTAATATTGGGCAAAGGATATAATACTGTTCCGTGGACACTCACCTATAAAGGTCCCCAAGGAGAAAATCCGGTGCTTTTCCCTTCTCATGGAGAATATGCCGGATGGTCGAAAGGAACCAAAAACGGTAATACTGCCATTGCTTTCAAGTGGAACATGAGACTCACTTACAATGATTTGGTCCCGGTGGTAATGACTGTTTCTGTTCCTGACGATTCAGAGCTTGTCTATTGGGATATTCAGGCAGGAACTCCCGAAGGTTGGCTGATAAGTAATACCCAATTTCCACGCGTAACTGTAACGCGTCCCGATGATGCCAAATTAATCACTTCAGCAGGCTGGGGTGCAGAGTACGAACTGAAGAACCCCCAAGTATATGCTTCAAGTTATCCTTCGGTAACCGGCTCTATGCAGTTGCTGCTGCTTCACAATTCAGACGGTTCAGTCTATTACGCTACCGAAGATAAAGAGGCTTGCGGAAAAGACTTCAGAGCTGCCGTAGGTGAAAAGAGTGTTACTCTATTAACAGATATTGTAGCTTCCGAAGGTTGGTCGGACAACGTAACCAAAACATTCACTGTTCCATGGTCAACAGTCATCGGATATTCAAATATCGGTTGGCAAGATGCTGCAACGAAATGGTACCGCCCTTTCACTTTTACTACCGAATGGGGAAGTAAACCTTTGGCATCCCGTAATATACCACAGTGGCTTCTGGATACTGATATCTGGATTAGAGCAAAAGGAGTAAACGACACCGTAAGAAGTGCCGTAAATAAAGCCATCGACCTGTATGGCAAAAATACCTTTGTTCACTGGTACTTCTGGCACCATTATCCTTATGATACGCATTATCCCGATTACTTCCCGCCAAAAGCCGGCTTTGCCGACATGATAGCCGAAGTAAGGAAAAGAGGGTGTCATACCGTTCCCTACATTAACGGCCGGTTGTGGGATCCTGACAGTGACAGCTATAAAACTCTGAACGGGGCTTCTGCTTCGTGCAGAAAACCGGACGGAACACTTTATACCGAAATTTATCCGACGTCACAGGTATTGAACACTGTCACCTGTCCCGCATCCGGACTGTGGCAAAACATCATAACCGATCTTGTAATAAAAATCCAAAAAGAATTGAAAACAAACGGAGTATATATCGACCAGATAGCGGCAGCAGCCCCTCAGCCTTGCTGGGCTACCAACCATGGACATGCCTGTGGCGGAGGTGATTACTGGCATAAATCTTACCGTCATCTGATGGACTCTCTCCGTACTCATCACCTGGAACCGGGAAACATACTTATAAGCGAGGAAAATGCGGAATGCTACATCGACATGTTCGATTTGTTGCTTACGGTCAATTCTCCTCACAACGGTTGCAAGATTGTGCCTTTGTTCCCGATGGTTTATTCCGACAGGCTCATCACTTCGGCCTATACGTATTCTCCTACCGACAGAGTGAATCGTGGTGATTTTCTGTATCAAACCATGCAATGCTTTCTGTATGGCTCCCAGTTAGGATGGGTAGACCCTACTTTGTTAATGAAAGACGAAGCCAAAAGAGAAGCTAATTTTTTAAAGACTCTTTCTACGCTACGCAAAAAACAACACGATGTTTTTGTTGGCGGAAGATATATAAAAGAAATCATACCGGAAGGAGATAATCCGTCAATAGATGTCCCCGGATTCGGAGAGATGAATGTTGTTGCCGGTTCCGAATGGCTCTCTTCTAAAGGTCAGAAAGTTCAATATTACGTGAATATGGACAGTGTCGATCATGAAATAGTATTACCTGACCATAAAAAGATTACTGTAAAAGCCCTGCAAGGCATAAGAATAAATTTATAGAGTCATGAAAAACAGATATTCTTTACTATTATTATCAGTGAGTTGCCTCGTATTCAGCTCTTTTGCTTCCAACACCTGGAAACTGCAAAATGTCGAATATCGTGTGGATACTTTATCGCACATAGTGATAGGTCCCGGAACTACCCAAACAACTTTAGCTCTGGAAGGACCGGTAAAGCTACGTGTGTTTTATACAACCACCGATATGACTAACCCGAATGTAAACCTGAAATTAATAATGGGGAAAGATAATCTGACAAGCAACGTAACCGTACCGAACATGCCGGCATCTCACAACGATCCCGAAAATATATATTTTGCCGGGGTGAATGCCGATTTCATTGGTGGTATGGGCCCTGTAGGTACAACTGTGGCAGATGGCGAACTCTATAAGAGTTATAAGGGAACCGGCTGGTATGCAATAGGTATTGATAAAAATAAAAAATTCTGTTCCGGTGCCCCCTATACGACATTTAAATTAGTCTCGCCAAATGCCGGACAGGCATCTATCAAAGCTGTCAATGCAGTACGTAGCGATAATGAACTGATATTATTCACTTCGCGTAAAGGAAGTACTACAGGTACCAAAGGTGCGGGAGTAGAAGTAGGAGCTGTACCTGTCGATGGCCCATTGAAAGCCGAGGGAACAACTAAAATGCGTGTCACCATTGCACCGGTCAAAGACGTTGGCAATATGTCAATCCCGGAAGGAGGGTTTGTCTTATCCGGAACAGGATTTACAGCAAATACATTAGCCAAAATGCAATTGGGTGAAGAGTTTGAAGTGACTCCAACCCTCTATTTTGACAACGTAGTGAAAACAGATATCATGGAAATGTGCGGCGGATGCCCGATGCTGTTGCAGGGTGGTAAAATTCTTGAAACGCAAGGTGCATTGGATCATCTGGCCAACCGGGAACCCCGTACGGCAATAGGTTATAATTCGGACGGGACAAAGGCCATACTGCTGATTGTCGATGGTCGCCAAACAGGAGTATCGGTCGGTGTACCTTCAAAAGACCTGGCTGCAATCATGCTCAATCTGGGATGTACGGAAGCTCTGAATTTCGATGGTGGCGGTTCATCTACTTTATATGTCAAAGAGTTGGGAGTGGTCAATACACCCAGTGAAGGGAGCCTGAGAGCAGTCAAAAACGGACTGTTTATCACAACTCCCGTCACCGAAGACAAGGTAATAGCAGAAATTCGCTTTGCCGACTACGCTAAAAAAGTGGAACGCAATAGTTATTACTCTCCGGTGATATACGGCTACAATGCACAGGGTGTGTTGATTGATACGAATGTAAAAGGAATAATGCTTTCCTGCAGTGCGAAATTGGGAAAAGTACAAGAAAACGGGAGCACGGTATTGTGTAATGGCACAGGTACTCAATCACTGACAGCCTCTTTAGATGAATTGACATCGACAATACTCGTTACAGTAGAAAGTTCCGGAACAGGGATAACTTCCATAGCCGATGGAGACAAGGATGTAAATATCTACCCCAACCCCATAAGAACAGGAGAGCAAGCCCGTATCAAATTCAACGGAAGCGCAAAAATAAATATTTATAATGCTACCGGACAACTGGTTAACAGTTTCAAATGTGAAAATAGCGAAGACGCCGCGGTAACACTACCGACCGAATCGTTAAGCCCAGGGTTTTATATGATTTCAATATCAGGTGAAACATCCAATAAGATAACCAAATTACTGATACAGTAATTCAATCAAAAATAGTTCTATTGTTTAACTTAAATTTCAAAAGTGATGAAAAAACAATTACTTACAGCAGCGTTGATGCTAACCGGCATGTTCGCTTTGACTCCTTCTATCGCAGATGCGAAGTCTACTATGGATTCAAATCTTACTTTGTTATGGATGAACACAGATGTGGCTCCATTGACATTGGACGTACGTCAAGGTTTTGGTAGAGATGGAAAATTCTATCTTCAAAACAAGGCAACCAAGACAATCGAAGTTTGGAATGAAACCGGAAAAATCCAAGAGATTCCTTCCGGAGCAGGTACTAACATTACTTTCGATGATGCAGGAAACATCCTCGTACGTATCGGTACATTTCCTGATCCTTTTAACAAGGATATCACTGAATTGAGAATTATTCCTGCCGACGGCTCGGCAGCGATAGATATTGCATTAAGCGGTATCACAGGAGGACGTCTCGACTTTTGGGGACATGTTCAAGGCAACGTACTTGATAAGGAAACCGGAGGCATCATATATATGGGTACCACCTATTACCCCCAGCTGGTTGAAATACCTATCATAGACGGAAAACAAGATGTGGCCAACACATACACTTACACATATGCAAGCCCCTTCGAAGTCGCAGGAAACTTTGCCACTACTACGATCATCTCAGCTTGGGAAGGAAAAGAAAATGTGTCTATTTTAAGTCCGTTATTTAATAAGACGAATTGCAATTCCATCCAAAAGTTATCATTGGATGAAGATGGAAACTGGTCGCACGACTCTTATTATATAACACCCCGCCACAGCGGATGCGCAGGATTCTATATCTTCAAACTCGGAGGACAAGATTACATCGTATATCCTTCCGGCTCGAACAACGCTGATGGCTTCACCGTATCAAAACTGGCTACGAAAGCTATCCCTGATGTTGAAGAGAGTGATGAATCGGTAAGAATAGCAACAAAATATTCAGAACAAAAAGATGATGGTAATCCCATGTATATCGGCAATGCTTTCTACGGAAATCATCTTTCGGCTGAAGCTATCAGCGAAACCCAGGCTCATATTTATCAATACTTCCCCAGTGGATACATTGCAAAATATTTATTCACAGTTGAAGGTGGTACCGGTGTTGCAAAAGTAGAAGCTCCCAAAGCAACAATTATCGGTGGTAAGGGTGAAATAACCATCGAAGGTGAACCGACTTCTATCGAAGTTTATACCATTGGCGGTACTCTTATAAGCCGAAACGAACACAATGTTAAGTGCATTCCGGGAACCTATATTGTTAAAACAGATAACAATGTAACTAAAGTTATGGTTAAGTAAATGCCATCCGTTCAAATATCATTTTCTTAACATAACCAGTTACACAGGATAACAGAGAGAAGAGGCTGTAGTATTTTCTTTCTACAGCCTCTTTTTATCAATCACATTTACCTAACTATAAGAAACCATCTACACCATGAAGAAAGCCATAATACCTATATTATACGCTCTCGTCTTTTCATTTGGCAACGTACTGGCCGGTAATAAGCCATTACCTAAAGATATTAATTCGATTATAAACCAACTTACTTTAGAACAAAAAGCCCGGCTTCTGGTAGGATGTACAGGTAGCGATAACGGCCTAAGCCACATGGTTGCAGGTTCCGCAGGATATACCTTTCCTATCGATTCTTTAGGCATTCCCTCCATCAACCTGGCAGATGGTCCGGTCGGTGTACGAATCACCCCTGTTCCATCGAATTGGAAATACATCGTATATGATTCTCTGGGCATCCCCTCTACAAGCAAGGCAGAAAACCCGGCAAGCGGGAAATCCCCCTCCCCCTATCCAATTAAAAAATACACCTCTTATTGCACCTGTTTCCCCTCCACTACCGCATTAGCCGCCACCTGGAACAAAGACATAGCACGACTGGAAGGCAATGCAATAGGCGATGAAGCCAGGGCATATGGTGTCGATATCGTACTTACTCCGGGAATCAATATCATGCGCAATCCTCTTTGTGGACGCAATTTTGAATATTTCTCCGAAGACCCTTACCTCTCAGGCATCATGGGAGCAGCCATGATTAACGGAATTCAGGACAAAGGTATTGGAACCAGCCTAAAGCATTTTATAGCCAATAATCAGCAAACCGGCAAACTCTATAACGACGCACGCATCTCACAACGCGCACTACGCGAAATTTATCTCAAAGGATTCGAAATCTGTATAAAAAACTCCGATCCATGGACCGTAATGGGTTCTTATAACAAAATTGGAGGGAAATATACTCAGGCTAATCCGGAACTACTTCAAACAATTCTTCGCGACGAGTGGAAGTACAACGGACTGATAGTGACCGATTGGTATAAAAAAAGGGATACCGCCGACCAGCTTAACGGTGGAACAGATTTAATGATGCCGGGAGAACAATCTCAAATAGACGAAATAATAGCCGGAGTAAAAAGTGGCCGAATCAGTGAAGCTACTTTAAACAAAAGTGTAAAATATACATTGGAACTCATTTTCAAATCTATCTCTTATAAAAACTGGAAGTATACAGAAGCTCCCAACCTTTCCGAAAATGCAGAATTAGCGCGTAGTATAGCCACCGAAGGAATGGTATTACTGAAAAATGACAACTCTTTTCTGCCCATACCCAAAGGGACTAAAATTGCTCTGTTCGGTGCTACTGCATACAAGTCTATTGCAGGCGGTACAGGTTCATCAAATGTAAATAAAGCTCATATTACTGATATATCTACCGGACTTGAAAATGGCGGCTACCAACTCAACAACAGATTGAAAGGAATCTATACAAAATTCGTAGAATTCCAGAATGATCTTCTTGATAAACACCCCCAAAGTACTGACTGGGAAAAATTATCTTATAACAGGACAGTCATTCCCGAAATGGATCTGACAAAGGCAGAAAATACCATCGAACAGGAAGCTAAAAATTCTGATATCGCACTAATCGTTATCGGTAGAGGCTCCGGAGAAGAATCCGACAGAAGGTTAGAGGGAGATTTCTATCTTACTCCCGAAGAAAAATTCATGATCGATAAAGTATCCTCCCAATTCCATGCCTTAGGGAAAAAAGTAGCCTTAGTAATGAATGTCTGTGGCGTAATGGAAATGAATTCCTGGAAAGAGAAACCGGACGCTATACTACTGGCATGGTTTCCGGGGCAAGAATGTGGAGATGCCATAACAGATATAATTAGTGGGAAAGTAAACCCTTCCGGAAAACTCCCGATGACTTTCCCGACAGATTATTTCGATATTCCTTCTTCTAAAAACTTTCCAATGGTAGGAGAAACCAAGAGTGGCAAAAATTTCGATTATACCAATTATGAAGAAGATATATGGGTGGGCTACCGTTACTTTAATACAGTAAAGCAATCGATTGTTTATCCTTTCGGATATGGACTGTCTTATACCAATTTCTCTTTCAGTAAACCCAAAATAGAAAGAAAAAACAATAAATGGATCGCAAATATTGAGGTGACCAATACAGGTAATGTATCCGGCAAGGAAGTGGTACAACTCTATATTTCTGCTCCTGAAACCTTCATTCAAAAACCCGATATAGAATTAAAAGCCTTTGGAAAAACCCGGGAGTTAAAACCCGGAGAAAGTGAAATAATAAAACTTCAGTTTACCGATTATGATATAGCTTCATTCGATGAAAACAATTCGCAATGGCTTACATCAAAAGGAAAATATCTTCTGTCTTTCGGTTCTTCAAGTAATGACCTTAAGGCTACCATTCCATTCAGTATCCGTAAAGACAAAACCTGGAAAGTGAATGATGTACTAAAACCCGTTGAGAAAGTAAACGTTATGAAACTCTCCATTAAATAACCGGTTTACAAAAACGATTACTACCATTATTGAAAAAAGTCATAACTGATAAAAAGAAAAGAATGTTTATCACAACACTTAAAAAAAAACATATAACACTTATAGTCATAATAAGTATCCTTACCGGAGTAAATACAACACTGGCAGCTTACCAGACTGATGTAATATCAGATATGGCTCTTATCTACCAGGGAGGTACTCATCGCCCCGAATGGACGGAAGACGAACTACGTCCCTATGTCATACATACTTTTGCCGATGGACGTATGGACTGGTTTTTCGACTCTTTTTTATTTTTTGAGTTTACAGATAACTGGCAGATAGCATTCGGGTATAATTATGGAGCACGAAATGCCAGAAAGAGTGATTGGGAATGGTTACTCAACAGAATCTTTGAAAAAGGTAAATCCCTCGATGCATTGAATTCATGTATCGAACATTATAAAACGATTATCGGAGAACCTCAGTTTAAACACCAAATAGTATTAGGGGTAGTATCGCCGATCACTGACCAAACCGATTGGGGAAGCCTTGATGGAGAAGTATTAAACTTTGCACATCGGAGTGACCAGATAAAAGCTGCAAAATGGTACATAGACCAACTCATGGAGCGGTTTAACGAAGGAGCATACGAGAATCTCGAACTAACAGGGTTTTATTGGCTTGAGGAGAGTACTGCTAAATGCGGAGATTTACCTAAAGACGTAAGTGACTATATCCACCAACTGGATAAACGATTTTACTGGATTCCATACTGGAATGCCCAGGGGTATAACTTATGGAGAAAGTTAGGATTTGATACTGCTTTTTTACAACCGAATCATTTCTTTGACAAAGAGATAGCAGATGATCGCCTCCTTCAAGCATGCAATACTGCAAATAAATTCAATATGGGATTGGAAGTAGAGTTCGATAGTCGTGTATTATACGGAAACGAAGATTCATATTACAGTAGACTGGAGAGTTATATCAATGCTTTTGAAAAGAATAATGTCTTTGAAAATTCGGCAATAGCCTATTACTCAGGAACAAAAGGTATACTTGATATGTATCGTTCAAATTCTATCGAAAACACTCTTATTCTTGATAGAATAGCCAATCATATATTAAAAAGACGTAGCCGGAGCGTAGGTATTGAAACTGCCAATGACCCGAAAGCTGATGTTATCGTGGCAGGGGGCATCGGAGAATTACGTATCGAGGGAATTGCCGAATCGATTAAGATATACACTACAAATGGAATACTTGTCAGCCAAAATACCAGGGAGTTACAATGTGCGCCAGGTGTTTATATAGTAAAAATTGACGGAGAAACCAGGAAGGTGATTGTACGATAATTAATTGTATTTCAAAATAGAAACTTATTTATAAAAAGAACAAACATGAAAAAGATTTTATATTTCTTAGTGATACTAATCATTGTAGCTCCTATACATCTGATAGAAGCTCAAAATAGTCAAAAGAACAAGTATAAAACCAGTAAGATCAGAGATCTTGCATTAATATACCAGGGAGGTGTACAGAGAATCGACTGGACTCCTGATCAGTTTGTCCCGTATGTCACCCATCAGTTTGCCAACGGCACGAAAGACTGGTTATTCGATGGCTTTCTGTTCCTCGAGTTTGCCGATGGTAAAGGTCATAATTATGCCTATGGATATGCAAAGAAACAGGCACGGAAAATAGAATGGGAATGGCTTCTCGACAGACTATTTGAAAAGGGGAAAGCGCTGGATGCATTAAACCAATGCATTGAAAATGAGAAAAAAAACATCGGAAAACCATCCTTCAAACATCAAGTCATTTTAGGAATTGCCATACCATTACCTAAACAAAAAGACTGGGGAAGCATCAATGGAAATCCTCTTGATTTTAATCAGCAGTCTGACCAGATTAAAGCAGCCCAATGGTATATAGACCAACTCATGACCCGTTTTAAAAAAGCTAAATACAAAAATCTGGAACTTGCCGGTTTCTACTGGGTAGATGAAGATATAGCAACCTGTAAAGATCTTCCTAAATATGTAAGTCAATACATCCACTCAAAGAAAAAAGAGTTTGTATGGATTCCCTATTGGAAGGCCAAAGGATACGAACAGTGGAAAGACTTGGGATTTGATATCGCATATCAACAGCCGAACCATTTCTTCACAAAGGATATCCCTGACTCCCGGCTGGACGAAGCTTGTGAACTCGCTTTGAACAATGGAATGGCTATGGAATTCGAATGTGACAGCAAGGCTCTTTACGATTGTGAGGATTCTTCGTATGACAGGATGTTAGCCTACATCGAGGCATTTGAGAAACACAAAGTATTTGAGACCTCTGCCATTGCATATTATACCGGAAGTAAAGGACTTATCGACATGTATAATTCTACTTCTCCGGAGGATAAAAAGATTATGGATCGCCTGGCACGTCATATTACTGCCCGTAGAAATATGAAAGCATTAACCAAATAGATGAACCGGATTATATTAATTATATGTGTGTTTATTTCCCTATCGTCTTATTCTCAAAACAAACTGAGCATAATAAAGAAGACAGGGGAGGATGTATATATATCTTCTATGATCGATGACCATCATGTAATAAACTACTGGTTTAAAAAATGCATGGCCAATGACTTATTTACATTTTACCGTGTTTCCATTACTTCCGATTCCACTAATACCCAAATAGTAAATGAAACCTATAGCGATAATATAGGTCCATTTAACATTCTGGAAGGCGGTTGGTGTGGCGGTAACCATCTGTTTCTGGATGAAAAAACCCAAACAGCCGAAACATTTTCTATCAAATTGTATGCTGATGGGCGTAGTATCACTACTGATACTACGCTCAAAGCACATACAATTAAAATTGAAGTAAAAAATTACATTATTAACCCGCTCAGTGCAAAAGAAAGAGATAATCAGATATACTTCACCGATACGCTGTGCACTGAAAGTGTAAACTACACAGTAAACAGTAATAGTATCCAGGTAGATTTATCCCATGATTATACCAATAGAATCCCGGTTATAATAGAAAAATATTATGGGATGCAATCTATGTTTAAAAACGAAAAACAACTTCTTACTCCTTCAGGTGAATATGCGTATTGGACTGATATAAAGAAAGTAAGCAGGTTTAAGAAAAAAGATTTCCCCCGGTTCAACCGCTATATTGAGAAGGGAGATTCTTACTTTCAAGCCTCCTTTCTCCTCAATCGCAGTTTGGGAACACACAATGAACTTCCTGATGATGATGTTATTTTCATAGGTAATTCATGGACCAAATGCTATCATAAACTGATAGGAAACGTACCACGTACTGCCGGTGACTACGATTCATGGAGTGGAGTTTATACCTGGATTACGACACCACTACTCGACAATGAATCCTCATTCGCCTATGACGGATTTATTGATGGGAAAAGAGCTATCTTCTTCAGCAATAATATAAAAGGGAATTTTACCATTCCTTTCCCGGACAGTACAATATACAAGAAAATAAATAGTATAGAAAACTCCTCTGATTCTAAAATCAAAAGAAAAAACGGTTTTATTTATCTTTCTTGCAACTCACCGGGGAGTGTAATTATCTCATTGAAAAAATAATCTCAAATTTTAGAATATATGAAAAGGAAACTAACATTGATTTACTTAACAGGACTTCTTACAATTGGTATTACAAATACAAATGCCCAGCCAAAGGTCGTCGCCCACCGTGGACATTGGGATACCGAAGGTTCAGCCCAAAACTCCATCAGAGCGCTAATTAAGGCAGATTCCATTAAATGTGACGCATGTGAATTTGATGTATGGTTAACGGCCGATAAACAACTTGTGGTAAATCATGATAATACTATAAACGGTTATGAAATAGAAACCACTTCCTCTGATACCATCCTCAGCCAAAAGTTAAAAAACGGAGAGTTCTTACCCTCATTAAGTCAATTCTTGGATGTTGCAAAACTTCTCACAGTAGATCTCGTACTGGAAATAAAACCTCACAAAAATAGAAAGCACGAAGCAGAAGCCGTCAGCATGGTACTCAACATGGTACAAGAAAAAGGTTTGGAAGATAGAACTTCCTACATTACATTTTCCAGAAACGCTTTTGATGAGCTTGTAAAACAAACCCAGCGGCCGATTCTTTATCTGAATGGAGTAGCCCCGGATGTATTAAAAAGTATTGGAGGCACAGGAGCCGACTATCATATTAATGTATTCAAAAAAAATCCCGAATGGATAAAACAACTTCATAATTTAGGGCTTGAAGTTAACATCTGGACAGTTAGTGATCCTGAAGGAATTCAATGGTGTATTGACAATAGTGCCGACTATATTACTACAAACAATCCCGAATTAGTACAGAAAATGATTAAAGAACACTATAAATAGCAGCAGCATTAAACAGCAATTTTGCATAGAAGATAGAAAAAAAATCATTTATAATGCAAAAATTACTATATTTGTGTTGGAGAGTAAAAACCAATGCATATAAATAAAGAACAGGAAACCTCATTTTCACCCTCAAACAGGCAAGAAAATCATCTTTGGATTGATTTTATTAACGGAGATGATAAAAGTTTCGAACTGATTTACAAGAAGTATGTCGGGGTTCTTTTTCGTTATGGCATTCAATTCACTCAAGACGAAGATATTGTAAAAGATGCTATACATGATGTTTTCGTCCGCATATATAAGAATCGTACACAATTGAAGAAAGAGGTTAATATCAAATTCTATCTTTTCACCGCTCTCAAAAACAGTCTGTATAACACATTCAAACGCGAAATGGTATTCGAGAAACTCGAAGAACAGGAATTATATAATATATTAGACCATTCAGATGAAAACAAAGCGTTGTCAAGTCTGGAACAGGAATCGACAAGAAAAGTAATCCTGCAACTAATGAACCAACTGACGGACCGGCAACGCGAAGTCATTTATCATCGCTTCATAGAAGAACTCTCTATGGAAGAGATAGGCGTTCTGATGCAGATGAATACTCAGTCCGTACAAAATCTCATTCAGCGCTCATTAAGAAAAATGCGCGAAAGCCGACTACCTCTTCCTCTTTCTATTTCATTGCTATACAAAATCATAGAGACTGCATAATCTATTCCCATACCACCACTTTCTCACTTTTCATAAAAAAAATCACTTAGGGTGAGTATGTTTTCTTCTACCAATTGTATTCTGTATGTTACCGTAAACACAAGGAAAGGATTAAAGAATACATGAATTATAAAGGTTATACATATAAAAAACTATTGCAAGATGATTTTTTCCTGGAATCACAGCTCACTCCAACGGATGAAAGTATTCGTTTCTGGAATACTATCATAGAGAATGACGAGGCATTAGCTTCTGAAATCAACCGGGCACAGGAAATTATTTGCAGAATACCTTTCCGAAAAAAAGAAATTTCAGCAAATGCACAAGATGAATTACTAAATAGAATTAATCAAAGCATTGAGGTTACTAAAAAGAAAAAGAACAAAAAGCATTTATGGATCACTGTATCGGCAGCAGCAAGTATTGCATTATTCTGTATATTTGGCTGGACCTACTACAATGATTTCTACTCAAATGATAATTTAATGGCCATTGAAGAAGTAGCAAAGCCCACCCGGTTTCCCTCAGAAGTACAACTCATACGAAGTGACAACAACGAGATGACTATCCAAGGAGAAGAATCCGTCATTCAGTATGATGAAAAAGGTACGCTTTCTATCAATTCCGAGAAAGTGGCTTCTAAAGAAAATGACAAACCGGGAAAAAAGCAATCGAAATTCAATCAGTTAATCGTACCACCATGCAAACGTTCATTCTTGGCACTTTCAGACGGAACCAATATATGGGTAAGTGCCAATAGCCGTGTCGTTTATCCGGAATCTTTTGTAGACGATAAGCGGGAAATTTTTGTAGAGGGAGAAGTATATCTGGAAGTATCACCGGACAAGAAAAGGCCATTTATTGTAAAAACAAATCAGTTGGATGTAAATGTGTTGGGAACAAGTTTCAATGTATCCGCTTATGAAGGAGACAGTAATACGGCAGTAGTACTTGTTAGTGGAAAAGTAAACATTCATACCAAAAATAATCTGGAGGCAACGCTCGCACCAAGTGATATGCTTTGCTTTGAATCCGGTAGGATTTCCCAAAGTAAAGTCAACACAGAAAATTACACCTCCTGGCGTTATGGTACTTATATTTTTGATAACGAAGAGTTTTCTAATATATTAAACAAACTATCCAAATATTACGGTCGGAAAATAGTATGGACAAAAGGAGTTGAAAAACTTCACGGATCGGGAACACTCAATTTAAAAGATGATATATTTAAACTGCTAAAAGGTCTGGAAGCTGCAGCACCAATAACCTTTACTCCAAAAAGTGATGAAATATTTGTAGATGTCAAACCCTAAAAAATAAATTTATGATAACTTAGAAAAGCACGATAACCCTAAAAAAACCGGATGATACTGCAATATCATCCGGCTGTAGATTTCAAATAACTGGACTGACTGCAACCAGTCCAATTTTATTCAAACAAAAATCATTGTAAATGTATGAAAAACATATGTATAATTGGCAAAAACAGATGCCAATTAAATAAATTTATGAAAATCGGTCTGATAACTTTCTTAGCTACCACGTGCATAATCATCGACTCATTTGCAAACAGTAGCTATGCCCAGGCAACACATATTTCTATAGATGTTGAAAACACGACTTTAAAAGAAGTATTCAGAGAAATAGAAAGAAACAGTGAATTTGTAATTTTTTACTTAGAAGAAGACGTAGATTCCAATAGAAAAGTATCCTTAAAAGTCAAGAACCAGACAGTAGACAAAGTTCTTGACAAAGTATTGGCAAAGACCAATAATTCTTATCTGATAGACGACAAACAAATCTTTATTACTAAAAAGGAGAAAATGGCTTCTCCGGGTATTCCGGCCATCGCTCAACAAAAGGTTACCGTGAAAGGAGTGGTAACAGATATAAACGGCGAAAAGTTACCCGGTGCTACCGTTGTAGTAGAAGGTACTCCCAGGGGAGCGATTACAGATATTGACGGTACTTACACTATCGACGTAAATAAGAATGAGAAACTTACTTTTTCTTATCTTGGAATGGCGAGCCAGACAATTGCTGTCGGAGATAAAAAGATTATCAATGTAACACTGAAAGAAAAGGAAGATATGCTGGAAGAAGTAACAATCGTTGCTTTTGGAAAGCAAAAAAAGGAGAGTGTAATCTCCTCCATTCAAACAGTACATGTCAAAGACCTGAGAGTTCCCTCCAGTAATCTGACAACAGCCCTTTCAGGACGTATAGCCGGAGTCATTTCTTATCAGACGAGTGGTGAACCGGGACAGGACAATGCAGAATTCTTTATCCGTGGTGTAACCTCTTTTGGCGCAGGAAAGGTAGACCCGCTTATCCTGATTGACAATGTGGAAGTATCTTCCAATGACCTGTCACGACTACATCCGGACGATATTCAAAGTTTCTCTATCCTGAAAGATGCTACGGCAACTGCTTTGTACGGTGCTCGCGGTGCAAACGGTGTAATCCTCGTTACAACCAAAGAAGGAAAAGAAGGAAAAATAAAAGTCTCCTTCCGTGTAGAAAATTCCTTTTCTTCACCCACCAAGAAAATAGAGATGGCAGACCCCATCACTTATATGCGGCTTGCCAACGAAGCGGTAACCGCCCGAAATCCCCTGGCTCCGGTACCTTACTCAAACAGCAAAATCGATAATACCATCCGCGGAACAAATGAATATGCGTATCCGGCAGTAGACTGGATGAAGATGCTGACCAAAGACGTAGCCATCAATCAAAGAGCCAATCTGAATATTTCGGGAGGTGGCAAAGTAGCCCGGTATTACATTGCAGGTTCCTTTTCTCAGGACAATGGTATTCTGAAAGTAGACAAGCGCAACAACTTTAATAATAATATCAATCTGAAAAAGTATCTGATCCGTTCTAATATAAACATCAATCTAACTAAAACAACTGAAGCAATCGTTCGTGTACACGGTACTTTCGATGATTATTCGGGTCCTATCAGAGGAGGTAGCGAAATGTACAGGAATATTCTGAATGTAAGCCCCGTACGTTTTCCTGCTTATTACGAACCGGATAAAACCTATGCCGGTACTACACATATCCTGTTTGGTGGTAATGAGGGTGTGCAATATATGAATCCCTATGCCGAAATGGTAAAGGGTTACAAGCAGGAAAGCAAAACAGTAATGATGGCCCAGATGGAATTGAAACAGGATTTTGGAAAATGGGTAAAAGGGTTGACAGGACGCTTGTTGGGTAATACAATCCGTACTTCCGGTTTTGATGTGACAAGAGCATACAGCCCGTTCTACTATGAATCAACCTATGACAGACTCACAGATAGTTATACCCTGACAGAACTAAATCCGGACACTGGTGAAGAATTTATCAGCTATAATCCGGGAAGTAAAACGGTTATCAGTTCATTCTATGGAGAAGCTTCTCTTGCTTACAATCGCGATTTTAAAAAGAATGCAGTAAGTGGTATGTTAGTAGCCATTGCGCGTAACTCGCTGACAGGTAATGCTTCTACTCTTTCCGAGTCTTTACAAAAAAGAAACCTGGGATTATCAGGACGTTTTACCTACGCATACGACTCCCGTTACATGGCAGAGTTCAACTTTGGATATAATGGCTCGGAGAAGTTTGACAAGGGCCACCGCTGGGGATTTTTTCCTTCATTCGGACTTGGATGGTCTATCTCCAATGAAGACTTTTGGACAGACAATCTGAAAAAAGTTGTATCCAAACTCAAATTACGTGCCACATACGGTCTGGTAGGTAATGACGAAATCGGAAAGGAGAGCCAGCGTTTCTTCTATCTTTCACAAGTAACCATAGGTGGCGGAGATAGCTTCAGTACCGGATACGAATTTAACGGAAGAACCCGTAAAGGCGTAAAAATCAGTAATTATCCCAACTCCGAGATCGGATGGGAAATAGCTTACAAAACAAACCTCGGTGTTGAACTCGGACTGTTTGACGGAAAGGTAGATATTATGGCAGACTTTTTCAAAGAACGCCGTACCAACATTCTCCAGTCCAGAGAAGATATATCCACTTCAATGGGATTATGGGCTACTCCGGATGTAAATGTGGGAGAAGCGAATGGCAAAGGTATCGATATATCAATTGATTACAATCACTCTTTCCATAAAGACTTGTGGATGGTAGGACGAGCCAACTTTACATATGCCAAATCTACCTACCGCTTCTATGAAGAACCTGATTATAGTGCCATTCCCTGGAAATCCAAAATAGGTATGCCTATCTCACAAAAATGGGGATATGTGGCCGAAAGACTTTTCATTGATGATGCAGATGTACAGAACTCTCCCCGGCAGGATTTCGGTGAATATCTGGCAGGCGACATCAAATACAAAGACATCAACAATGACGGTGTTATCAATGAAATAGATATGGTACCCATCGGGTATCCTACCACACCGGAAATCAACTACGGATTCGGACTTTCCTTCGGATATAAGAACTTCGACCTCTCCGTATTCTTTCAAGGCTCCGCCCGCTCCTCATTCTGGATAGACGCTGATAAAATGTCTCCATTCAACCAGTCCACTGCCAACGGAAGAGTAATTGAAACCGGATTGGCCAAATTCATTGCAGACGACCATTGGTCATTGACCTCCCAGAACCCCAAAGCATACTGGCCAAGGTTATCAAACACGCTTATTGCCAACAACAACCAACGCAGTACCCAATTTATGCAGGACGGTAGTTTTCTTCGCTTTAAAAGTGCGGAAATAGGTTATACGCTTCCCAAGAGTTTTACGAACAAGATGAGGCTGACTACCTGTCGTTTTTATGCAAGCGGTACCAATCTGTTATTATTCAGTAAGTTCAAACTCTGGGATGTAGAAATGGGTGGTAATGGGTTAGGCTATCCTATCCAGCGCGTTATTAACTTAGGACTTAATCTTTCATTCTAAAAACACATACATTATGAAAACATATCTGACGATTTTTAAAACCTTTATCCTGATACTCTGCATTTCACTGGCATCCTGTCAGGAATATTTAAATGTAGTTCCGGACAATATTCCCACAGTAGATCATGCATTCAAAAACCGGCACGAAGCAGAAGGATTCCTTTATGGCTGCTTTTCCTTCCTCCCTTCATTTGCCGATGCCGGTTCCAATCCGGCACTTCTTGGTGGAGACGAAGTATGGTATATTGATCCTGTAACCGGCATGAGCCCTCGCCTTTGGTACATTGCCCGTGGCGACCAGGGTACCAATGCTCCTTTGGCAAACTATTGGGGCAGCAAACAGAATGGCGATGATCTGAAAGGAGGTAAAGCAATATTCACAGCATTGAGCGATTGCAATATCTTTCTTGAAAACATTCACAAACCTTATGATCTGACAGAAGAAGAACGGACCAGATGGGTTGCAGAAGTAAAATTCTTAAAAGCATTCTATCATTTCTGGCTCTTCCGCATGTACGGACCTATCCCATTAATTAAAGAAAACCTGCCTATCAGTTCCACATCCGAAGAAGTACAAAGATACCGGGAACCGGTAGACGAAGTAGTGAGCTATATCGCATCCTTACTGGACGAAGCTGCCAGTGATCTACCGCTACAGATAGAAGATCTGATGAATGACCTGGGAAGACCTACCCAACCGATGGCACTGGCTGTAAAAGCACAACTCCTTACGTTAGCTGCCAGTCCGCTCTTCAATGGCAATCCCGACTATGCGGACATTACCGACAACAGAGGAATTCATCTTTTCCCGCAAAGTTACAGTGCAGACAAGTGGAAAACAGCCGCAGATGCACTCAAAACCGCCATTGATGTAGCACATGAAGCCGGTCATGATTTATTTGACTTCAAGCAGACAAACTATGCAAGCAAACTGAATGAGAAAACCATCTTAGCCATGCAAGTGAGAGGAGCTGCCACAGAAAGATGGAACAAAGAAATCATCTGGGGCGATTCCAACTCAAATACAGACAACCTGCAACGTGCCTGCCATCCCATCTTCATGAGCGGACAAGGTACAGGCGGTTTACGAAAATGCTATGCTCCTCCTTTGAGAATAGTCGAACAGTTTTATACAGAAAACGGAGTACCTATCGAAGAAGATAAAGACTGGGTAGGAATAGATCCAATGGGAATAAAAACAGCATCCGCCAGTGATAAGCTGTATATCCAGGAAGGATTTGAGACAATCAATCTTCATTTCAAAAGAGAAGCCCGTTTCTATGGTTCAATCATTTTCGATGGCGGCACATTCTATGGTAACAGCCGAACCACGACAGATGATAACCTTTGGGTTACTCAACTGAAGTTTGGGAATATCGGTGGAGGTAATACCCCTTCAGACAGACATTCCAGCACCGGCTACCTATGCAAGAAAATGATCCATTACTTATCGTCCGTACCTGATAACAGCGACCAGTTTACCCAACACAGATACGCTTTCCCCATTATACGCCTGGCCGATCTTTACTTAATGTATGCTGAAGCATTGAATGAATGGAAAGCAACCCCGGATCAGGAAGTATACGAATACATCGATAAAGTGAGAGCAAGAACCGGATTGGAAGGCGTGGTAAAAAGCTGGCAGAAACATTCACTGACTCCGGACAAACCGGAAAACAAAGAAGGAATGAGAGAAATTATACGCAGGGAACGTATGAACGAGCTGGCTTTCGAAGGTGTTCGCTTTTGGGACCTAAAACGATGGAAACTGGCAGAAACATACCTCAACAAGCCGATACGTGGCCTGAATATTATGGGCGAAACAGCACAGGATTTCTATCAGGTGAAAACTGTCTATCAATTGAAATATGCAAAGAAGGATTACCTGTGGCCAATCAAACAAAGCGTTTTATTAAGAAACAAAAACTTGGTACAAAACTTAAACTGGTAATTGTAAACAGATTAGTAACAGTTTAACAATAAAACAAAATGAAAAAAAATTATATAGCATACATATTGTTAACGGCTTCTCTGATGTGGAGCTGTTCGGAAATAAAAGACTGGCAGGATGAAAAAGACAATATTCCTCCTAAAAGTGTAACAAACGTAGTAGTAGAAAATATAAACGGTGGTGCAATAATCACCTATAAACTACCTGATGACCCCGATCTTCTGGCTGTAAAAGCAGTGTACTACTACAAAAAAGGAGAAGACCTGAAAGAGGCATATTCATCTGCATACAATAATACGATCTCACTGGAAGGATTTCCCGATGTAAACGAACGTACCGTGCAACTATTTACCATTGATAAAAGTATGAATCACTCCGAGCCTGTAGAAGTACAAATCAAACCTCTCCTTCCTCCGGTAGAAATGATTCGTAAATCACTAAAAGTGAACCCTACCTTCGGTGGAGTTTATATGTTATGGGAGAATACACAGGAGGATGAAATATCCATCACTCTATATAGAAAAGATGCTAAAGGTGACATGGCATTCTATGATGCTTATTACAGTAAAGCCAAAGAGGGCAAATATACGTTCAGAGGATTGGAAAATGCGGAACAGGAATTCTATTTCGAGATTAAAGACAAATGGGGAAATTATTCAGCTCCGCTGGATACCGTACTGACTCCTTTATTTGAAGAAGAGATCGTTGGACGTAACAATAGTGGCGATATCTGGCAAAGATGGGGATGGGACGATAAATCTTGCATTTACAGGGGTGACATCGTAGGACAAGAAACCGCTGCCAACCGTCAGTTCCGCCTGATTCATGATGGTAACACCTGGAATAATTCTACCTGGTGGCATACCAAGGGCAACAAGTTATCCGACTTTATCGACTGGCCTAATGCCGAATATACAGTAATGCCCTTGTACTTCACCATTGATATGGGCAAAAAAGCCTCTTATAGCCGGCTCAGGTATTGGATGAGAAGCCGTAGCCCTATCTTCTCAGCACAAACATTTACGAGTTTCGAAGTATGGGGTACCAACAATCCCAAACCTCTCAACCAGATAGGAGACGGAAGTAAAGAAGATAACCTGAAATACTGGACGGAATGGCCGGAAGTAAACGGTACGGATGAGTGGAAAAACGATTGGGAAAAACTGGCAGATTTCAAACTGACTTTACCCTCAGGAGCCACAGACCCCAATTTATTGACGAATGAAGATACCGAATTTGTAAAAGCTGGCTTTGAAGTAGAAATGGACCCGCAATACGCTAATGAACCTTTCCGTTACATCCGTTTCGTAATTCGTGAATGCAGGGAACCCAGTGCTCAGATTCAGCTAAGTGAACTTAAATTCTGGGGAGCGTATAAAGAATAATTATAAAGAAGTATACAAAACCGAAGATTGACTGAAACGCAGATTAACTCGAATCCCCGCACAGTAAATAAACGGAAGAGCCGTCTTTCTAATCTGCACGAATTTGTGTTAATTTGCGTTTTATTGAACTCATTCATTTCTTATATATCAAAGTAAATGTCGACAAAAGCCCTGTATATCATTATCTTTACTATATTTGCGTCAACCTCTGTGGCGCAAAATAGGATGCTGAAGAAATTTCCCGAAGGTTACACTCCGGAAGAGGTAGGAATCAAGGTTGCCAACCGCTTCTTATCCGGTAAACACATGCTACATGGTGGCAAATGGATACATTATGCCGAAGTATGTACCTGGTACGGAGCAGTGCGTTTTGCCAGCGAAAGCAAGAACAAAGAGTTATCCAGGCAGTTACAAGAGCGTTTTGACTATCTGTGTACAGCAGAAAAAGATTTCCTGCCTATCAAAAATCATGTCGATTTGAATATGATCGGATGTCTTCCTCTGGAACTCTATCAGATAACAAAAAAGATACAATACCTGGATTTGGGAATTTCTTATGCCGATACACAATGGGAACTACCTGCGGAAGCCTCAGCCGAAGAAAAAAGGTGGGCCGACAAAGGACTTAGCTGGCAAACCCGCTTGTGGATAGATGATATGTATATGATAACCATCTTGCAATCGCAAGCCTACAGAGCAACGGGCAACCGGAAATACATCGACCGGACCGCACGTTCAATGGCCGTCTACCTGGACGAATTACAACGTCCTAACGGGCTGTTTTATCATGCCCCGGATGTCCCTTTCCTTTGGGGAAGAGGCAATGGATGGATGGCAGCAGGTATGGCAGAACTTTTGAAAGTATTGCCCAAAGACAACCCGGATCGTCCGCGTATCCTACAGGGGTATCTCGATATGATGAAAAGTTTAAAACAATATCAGGCAGAAAACGGTATGTGGAACCAGTTGATAGACGCTCCCGATTGCTGGAACGAGACTTCCGGAACGGCGATGTTTACCTACGCCATGATCACAGGCGTAAAGCAAGGCTGGCTGAAAGCCCGGGAATATGCTCCTGCAGTCCGTAAAGCATGGCTATCACTGGTATCTTATATCAATGAAAACGGAGATGTAACAGAGGTATGTTCGGGCACCAATAAGAGAAATAACCGGCAATACTATTATGACCGCCCCAAAAAAACAGGAGATTATCATGGACAGGCACCCGTACTGTGGTGCGCTTTCGCATTAATGGAAAACAAATAAATAGGTATGAAATTATATTTAAGTTTATTATGTACACTACTGCTATCCGGCTGTTCTATGACGCGGAATGAGAAATATGCAGACTACGTTAACCCCGTCATTGGTACAGACATACAAAGACATGCACGAGGTGACAAAGCACCCTCGGAAGAGAAAGGACAAACCATGCCGGCAGTCGGTGTCCCCAACGGAATGACCAACTGGGTACCACAAACACTGGAAGGAGAGCATAAATGCAATCCCCCTTATTATTATTACCACGACGAAATACAAGGATTCCGTGCCAGCCATTGGATCAGTGGCTCATGCACACAAGATTATGGCAGCGTAACAATAATGCCTGTCACCGGTGAATTAAAAACAAATGCCAGAGAGCGCGCTTCCCAATTTAGCCATGATGAAGAAACGGCAAAGCCTTACTATTATCAGGTGATGCTGAAAGATTACCTGATTCATGCCGAACTTACAGGTTTGTCTCACACAGGAATCATGCGTTTTAGTTTTCAATCGGATAAAGATCGTTATATCATTATAGAACCCAATAGTGACAAGCAACAGGGGTATTTAAAAATTGATACAAAGAGCAGGGAAGTAACAGGCTATAATCCCGCCTACAGAATCTATCAGGGAAGTGGAAAAAGTGCCGGATTCAGCGGATATTTTGTTATCCGGTTTGAAGAAGATTTCGACTCTTTCGGAACATGGAAAGACAATGAAATTACAACGGGAGAAACAGAAATAAAAGGGAACAAAAACAGGGTAGGGGCCTGGATTAAACTCGCTCCTGAAAAAGGGAACAGCATACAGGTAAAAGTAGGCACCTCTTTCACCAGTATTGAAAATGCCCGTAAAAATCTGGAAGCAGAGATTCCCGGATGGAACTTCGATAAAGTAAAGAAACAGTCGGCAGCTAATTGGGAGAAAGCACTGAGCCAGATAACTGTAAAGAGTAGCGATGAGAAGAAAAAGACTCAATTTTATACCGCTCTTTACAATACACGTATGCTGCCCCGTACTTTCAGCGATGTGGAAGGTTATTATCCCGGTTTCTCCGAAAACTACACCATCCATCAAGCCAAAGATTTCACCTACTATTGCGATTTCTCCATGTGGGATATCTACAGAGCCGTGTTACCTCTCTACTCCATTCTTAGCCCGTCTCTCACAGGAGATTTTTCTAAATCTTTCATTATAAAAGGGCAACAAGGCGGGTGGCTGCCTATCTTTCCGTTATGGAATAATTATACGGCAGCCATGATCGGCGATCACGGAATAGCCATGATGGGGGATGCCATCCTGAAAGAGGTTCCGGGATTCGACTATGAGGAAGCCTATCGGCTCATGCATAAAAATGCATTTGAAGTCAATACAGACCGAAAAAGTTATGTAGAAGGTAAAGGACGCCGGGGGCTGGAATCCTATCTTCAATACAACTATATCCCATTGGAAGACAATGTATGGGATGCATTCCATAAGAGAGAACAAGTATCCAGAACACTGGAATACGCCTATGATGACTTTGTTCTGGCACAAGTAGCCAGGAAATTAGGAAAAACAGATGACTACAGAACATTAATGAAAAGAGCCATGAACTATAAAAACGTGATCGACCCGGAAACCGGTTATGCACGCGGACGTTATGCAAACGGAGAATGGATCGAACCTTTTGAATTCGATAAATTTGTAGATTATATATGCGAAGGAACACCTTACCATTACACATGGTATGTTCCCCACGATGTGAACGGACTGATGAAACATATCGGCAAAGAACGTTTCCGGACACGTCTCGACAGTTTCTTTGAAAAAGATTACTACTGGCACGGCAATGAGCCGGGACATCATATTCCCTACCTTTTTGCTTTGGCTGGTGAAGCCTGGAAAACTCAGAAATGGGTACACAACATATTGAATAGAGAATATTATCCTACGCCCGATGGGCTGAGCGGTAACGACGATGCCGGACAAATGTCCGCATGGTTAGTGTTCAGTATGGTTGGATTTTATCCGGTATGTCCCGGTATGCCTTATTACGTCATTGGCAGTCCGGGCTTTGAAGAGAGTATCATCACACTGGAGAATGGAAAAAAATTCAAAGTAGAAGCCAAAGGATATACAGAGGAAAACATCTATATCCAGTCGGCAACCTTGAACGGACAGCCTTACAACAAATGCTATATCCTGCATGAAGACATACTGAAAGGGGGGACTCTATCTTTCGTCATGGGAAATACTCCCAATAAGCAATGGGCATCCGGTACCGACGCAATGCCTTACGTTACAACAGAATAAGACACAATTAATATAAATACAAATCAAAATTATGAAGAAGTGGATATTAGGAGGGATAGGGCTCTGTATGTTTCTGCCTATCCTGGCACAACAAATTCAAAAAGAGGGATATCTGGTAATGGACATGGTACATCACAACCCCGGGGATGCCATGACACAGAGTGTTTTCCGCAAACCGGAGAAGTTAGCCTCTTTTGGTATGAATGGCATGGTTATCAATGAGTTTAAGTTCCCGCAATGTGCCGTCAGTTTCTCAAAATTCGACAAGCGTATTTTTCCGAAAGGATCAGAAGAAAAAGCATGGATCGAAACACTGACAAAAGAAATCAGAACACAGATCAAAACGTGTCACGAGAACGGTTTACAAGCGTTCTATTTCACTGATATCATTGTATTACCCCAAAAGTTAGTTGAGCTCTATAAAGACGAGATTTGTGACGAAGATGGAAAAATATCTTTCGAAAAGCCCAAAACGTGGGAAATTCACCGGATCATGCTAAAAGAATTATTCGAGCGTTTCCCGGAGATGGATGGATTGGTGATCCGTACCGGAGAGACTTATACCCACAACATTCCGTATCACATAGGAAACGGCCCGGTAGACTATAAAAACAGATATGATAAAAGTATTGGGATACATGCCCGGCTAATGAATCTGCTCAGAGAAGAGGTATGTGTAAAAAGAAATAAGAAGATTATATACCGTACGTGGGATTTTGGTTTCTTCCATGTCCGCCCGGATTATTACTTAGCCGTTACCGAACAAGTAGCACCACATCCCAATCTCTATATGGCTATCAAGCACACCAATGGAGACTATTTCCGAACTTTCCATTTCAACAAAACAATCACACTGGGCAAGCACAAACAAGTAGTGGAGGTACAATGCCAGCGTGAGTATGAAGGAAAAGGAGCTTATCCGAACTATGTGGCAAATGCCGTAATCAATGGTTTTGAAGAGACAAAGCAGGATGCTTCTCCCCGTTGCCTGAACGATGTGAAAGATAATCCATTGTTCTATGGCGTATGGACCTGGTCGAGAGGTGGAGGCTGGTACGGTCCTTACATCTCCAATGAACTTTGGTGTGACCTCAATACCTACGTGATGAGCCAATGGGCTCTGAATCCTAACCGCACAGAAGAAGATATTTTCAATGAATATGCACTGAAAATTGGTATAACCCAAGAGACTCTCCCATTCTTCCGCCGTCTGTGTATGCTGACCCCTGATGCTATTATCCGGGGAAGAGGTTCACTCCTGCACTCCGTCAATGTGACCTGGACACGCGACCATTATCTGGGAGGAATCAACCAGTTAAAGAGAATCTTCGATGAAATCTTAAAGAAAAACATAGTCGACGAGTCATTGTACGAAATGAAACTTTCCGTAGCACTCTGGGAGGATATAGTAGAATTATCCGAAAAGATACAATGCAACGACAAAGCCATCGAACAGTATATCAAAACCTCTTCTCTATACGGGCTCTGGCTTCACAGAATTATGGAACAAGGCTGGATTGTCATGCTTAAAGGATATCAGGGTGAGCAAACAGGTATATATGATAAAACAGCAATTAAACTCGCACTCGAAAAATACGATCACTCATGGAATGAGTATCGCCAACTGAAAGAAAATAACGGGGATTGTGCCACACTCTATTATGACCAATACGTTAAATTCAATGTGGGTGGTGATCGTACTAAAATCGGATTTGTAGATGGTATGGGAGCAACCGTTAACAAGTACCGCGCAATGGTAAAATAACAGAGATTCAAATTAACATTATTAACAGAATCTCTTAACTACCATTGTTAAGCTTACAAAAGTACGTACTTTATACCTATAAAAGTACGTACTTTTGGTATATAAAGAATACTAATTAACACAGAGTTAAATACGTATCTTTATAATGCTCCTGATTAATAAATAAAGTATCTATGAAATACGGATTAGAAGAACAAACCCTACAAACCATCTTTCTTATATTCGGCAAATACCCGGAAGTAGAGGAAGTAATACTCTATGGTTCAAGAGCTAAAGGGAATTTCAAGCCTTTCTCTGACATAGACATCACTTTAAAAGGGAAGATCTCACCAGAGACCTTACTTTCCATCAATTGTGCATTCTCCGAATCCTCACTGCCATATCTGTTTGATATTTCAATATTTAATGATTTGGATAATCAGAATTTGATTGATCATATCAACCGTTGGGGAAAGGTTATTTATACCGCCGCCTCAACCGATATATCAGCCAACCAGCCATAATCAAAGCAAGTCCGATTACAATACCAAAGGCCCACCCTCCGAGCTCCATTTTAATAGACTCCCAACGAGATAACTGCTTCTCGATGGGATAAGGTACACAAATACTATCCGTCCGATTGATATAAGTCGTATCATATACAAGTTTATTTCTATATTCAACATGCCAACGGTCACGAAAAACAGTATCCCCTTTTATAAACATAAAAATACTATCATGTACGTAGATAGAATCACGTAACCAGCGATCGCGATATTCTGTATTTATCTTAACCGTTTCTATCGGAACATATTTAATACTCTTACAAGATACCAACCATGCCCCGATGGATAGGAGCATGGTCAGTATGTAAATAAACTGTTTCATGGTTTCACAATTGTGTTACGCAAAAAGTTATTAAACTCACTTCGCACATCGAAGCACGGGCAGCTTTTGATATATTCTCCCGGTTCAACTTCACCGCTGTCATCAAGATCAGGAGAAGTATCGCGATGTCCAAGCAACTCAATGATATCATATTCTTTACATAACTTTGCAACCAGATCACGAAGAGAGTTCTTCTGCGCTTCTGTCCGGGTATCTGCCGGACGTCCATTCACATCGAGTCCGCCAATGTAGCAGATACCAATACTGTGTTTATTGTATGACACCCCGGAGAATCCTTTCGTATTGCAGTGTGCACCATCAATAGAGAGTGGCCGTCCGTTCTCTACAGTACCATCAAGATCAATTACAAAGTTATAACCGATCCGGGTGAACCCTCTTTGCCTGTGCATACAGTCAATATCTTTTGCACGTAAATCCAGTCCGGCACGTGTGGCCGAACAGTGAATAATGATAGAATCTATTTTATTCATACATTTTTCTTTTATTTATTATAGAAAAGCATAACAGAATTATCAATAAGTATTTTATAGGACTCAATAATCAGAAGGTGGTACACGGTCGGTACATCCATGCACATTACATTTCTTCATTTCAGCCTCTTTAAGACACATTTCTAATTCATGCTTTTCACTAGTCACCTTAAGAGCCTTCTCTTCTGATTTTCTAAGCTCTATATACAAATAGTCCACTTTCTCATCTCTTTTTATTTTTTCAGACATAACGCGTGCTATTTCATCTTTCAACGTATTGATAACGATAAGAAGATTCTGCATTTCCACCCCATCTGCTGAAGCATTCTCTTTTCGGGCATTCGTCCTATGGTTAACAAAGAAATTAACAATCCACTTTATGGCCTCCAAACCTCCTAATGCACCAATTATGGTTAGCCAATCATTCAAGTTCATCCTTACCTGTTTATTATTCCTCTATCTATTAAAAAGAACTGTTCACTATTATGTATTCTCTCCTATTACAGTAAAGAAAAACGCGGACCTCACATGTTTATTGGCAGTGTCGGCGTCATTAAAGAATACACCAAAATTATTCCCATTTAAATAGCTGACAATCGGTGTCACATTATTCTCGGAACTATTCGGCCGATATGGAGTTATCTGTACTGTATAGTTAGCATGCCCCAAATCGTGTATTATCTCATAATCATTTCCGGAAATATTCACACCGAAAGCATAAGCGGCACTAAGTCTGCCACGTCCTTTGCGCCCATATTGGTATTCGACCTCTCCATTATACCCGATTCGTCCGGCAAGAATAATGCCGGGAACATCCATCAGATTTCCGGGAGAAACTCTTACTGTTCCGTTGGGAATACTAACAGCTATATTTTTATCACGCGGATCACCTAAGCCCCCTTGTATAGATGAAGGAACTGCGTTGAGAATTACAAGTGTCTTTGCCATATTGCCCGTACTTTTATCTTCCAACCACAATGCCCCCCTCGATCCGGAAGTTCCAGGTAGAACTCCCGTCCCGAGTGCAACATAATAGTTATCATCAGAATATCTTAAGAAACCATTATACACAGACATCTTACCGATTTGAGATCCGTCTTCTATAGTTACATTTTTGAATGTACCTTCGTCAGCGTCAACTTTTCCTTTAAACTTATACTTTTTATTAATCGGATCCAACTCAAAAACAGGCTCATTATCTACAAGAGCAAAAATACCTGTACGTGTAGTTCCATCTGAAGCTGTGATACAATCTTTACCTTGTGCAATACCTGTCAATAAACGAGTTCCACTCTCATCAGTCTCAACTTTACCGGAAAACATTTTTGGAGTAACAATATAATCACCGCCCAATTCGGTAGCATAGCCATTCCATTTTTCTATCCATGGAAGTAAATTGGCATCAGCGCCAGGATTACCTTGTTCTCCCTGCTGACCATCTAAAACTTTATGTATGGTTGCCAGAGCAATAACTGTATTTACATCATCATACGCTGCTACTGTATAAGACTGTATAGATGAATCTCCGTAATCAATAGAAATTGTATGAAGCGGACCTCCCCCCATCGGAGGAATTACTTCCCAAATTTGACTACCTGCTGAAATTGTAAATCTTCTTACACCACATAATTCTTTCTTCCCAGAAGTTATTTTATAAAGGGAAGCTTTTAATGACTTTCCTTTAGGTACTCCATCTGCTATTGCCGAAATAGATTGAACCGTATTTCCATCCTCATTGAACTCGATTAAGTAAAAAACAGCATCTTCACCCTTATCCCCTTTCAAATTCTCTTTCGCTTCCTCTGAAAGGTTATCCCAGGTCAAAACTACATCCTGCATTGTACATACATACTTCCCCTTCGACTCATCCCATTTCCAAGAAATTGTACCTCCAGCAATGCACCCGGATTTGTCAGCGTTAAATTGTGCAGAGCCATCACCGAACATTGCTGAACCGTCCGGTTTGATCTGATAAACAACATGTTTATTTACTGTTCCTTTTATCATACCATTCTCACAATAGAATCCTTTCATATCGCCTTCACCCGGTATGCTTCCTCCCATTCTCATATTAAGGCAACCCTCAAAGCTTTTCGAGTTTATATTAAAGAGGATATCAATAGCAGGTTGCCCTCCTTCGTCTGCATGTAAATAAATAGCAGATTGCCTGTCTTTGTTTACTCGATTACCAAACTGAATAATTTCATCGCCCGGCTCCGGGACATTCATTTCCCCACTACCAGCAACATACTCAATTCCATCTTTATACTCAAGCGACCCCATAAATTCTGTAGCAGGAATAATAAGAGTAGTGTTATCATTAATAATATCAGTTATTTCCACCCAATAGAATTTCGCCATATTACTAAAATGCTGACAACGGATAATATCATGGGCAACAAATGACATTTCATCCTCGATGGTAATATACCAATTACCATCTTCCTTCAATTCCGCTGTTTTAATCTTACCATTACCCTGTGAGATATTTAATGCACCTTTTATACAACGTATTTTACTAATCAGCATTTCAAACACAATCATTGTCCTTCGAACTACCAGTTCATCCGTTTCTATTCGCCATATACCGGATATACGTTCCCAGATTTTCCAACCATGCCCGGCAAAGCCGGACACAAAATCTTCTATATACTCCGGGATTAACTTTCCCGCCTTATTCAATATTTGTTTTCCCGTAGCTTTTGCCGACGAGAGGAAACCGGATACTCCGGTTGATGATAATATAGCCATAATTAATATTTTTATTATTTTAAAGAAATCAGTTATTAACTTCATATAGTTTAGTAGGCATATATCCTGTGTAAGCAGATAAAGGATATATAATTGAAGCAGATCCGGACATAACACCAGATTTATATACGCCTACAGCTTCATCCGGTACATATATGGCACCCACACGCCACAATCCTCCATAATTTATAGTTGTTGGTGGAATCATAGATTTGAAAATAACAGTCACATTATTACAATTTTCAAACATAGTCTGTCCAATCCTGGTAATATTCCCTTCAAATACAACTACCTTTAAATTAGAACAGTTTGCATAACTCCGAGTATTAGTTATAATTATATTGGGTGGAACCAATGAAGCTGAGATCGGGGTAAGATTAAACATATTTTGAGGTAAAGCATTAACTATACCCTTTATCTCACCAAAGTCACATTCTTCTAACGACACACATGCACTAAAACTTAATAACGGCCAATCACTGGAATGAGAAGGATTGTCTGCTGTAAGTGTAAAAGAATTCATTTTGAATCGTTTTAAATTAGTACAATCACTGAACCCACCATTCATTACAAAACCATTATTACCACCAGCATGGTATATAAAGTCTTTCATCGTGAATTCTTCCAACTCATTACATTTGTAGAAAGGCATATACGTGCCGCCTCCACCTGTTTCTAAAGAAGTAACAGAATCGGGCAGGTTAGCTTTTTTGATTTTACTCTTATAGAAACATCTGTTTCTTATAGTTACCAGATTAGGAGGGAAATAAGCCTCCTCTAAACTACTCTCTTCAAAAGCCATAGTATCATACATAGTACAGTTAGTTAATTTCTCAAATCCTTTTAAAGATTTTATTTCCTGATTACCTCTCAAAAATTCCATTGGTATTTTAGTTATCTGATTTACATCTGATGCACTTATACCTCCATCTTTGTCAGTATCATATCTTGAAATCATTATTTGAGCTAACAACGGATCAGTAAACCTAATAAAATATTCACCCGTTATATTCAATACCAGCTTCTTAAACGTATTCCTCAAAGCCTCAATAGAATCTTCATAGCAATTTGCATTGATATTCAACGTACCGTCCAACACCGGATAGTCGTCCTCACCGGAAAGCCCTTCACTACTCAAACCTGAATAGGAGCCATCCGCCAGTTGTGCCAGTTTATCCAGCATCTCCGAACTCTCATAGTTCTCATCAAATCCAACGGCACGTATGCGCTTCAAAGCATGTGCTCCTCCCTGATCATCTTGTGTATTCATTATATCTACAAGCAGCCTCATCGGATCAATGCGTGGACAATCGACCACAAAGAAGTCAGTGATAATCCCTTTACACAAGTCAATTCCCACACCTTCATTGGTCATCAAAGGATAGTTTGCCAGCGTCAGATATTGATTGTATGCACTAAACTCCACCGTACGCAAACCACCACCGGCAGGAAGAATAACTTGTACAAGCGATGTTCCATCCGCATGTACCTCCTGCAAATGTGTGCAAGCCGCCAGATTCAGCGTACCGGCTAATGTAGATATATTCGACAATAGCAGCCGTTGTAAGGATACGCAATTAGAAATAGTCAATGACGAAATAGAGATGACAATAGGTTCTGTCTTACTACCCAATCGGATATCGCGTAACATCTGTCCCTGAATGATCATCGATCCCTGTACATTCTTATTATGCCAGTCACCTATATCCTGCAGATAAGAGGCCCCCTGAATGGCATTCTGCTGATCACCGGACCCGGACAGCTCTATCTCCATTTCACAAACATCACCGGACTTCGTACGTGTCCCCCGGATAATTGACGTACCATTGGCTATTGCCGGATACATATCCATAGCCGGAGTCAATTCATACTTTATGGTATTTCCGGCAGCACGAACAGTGATTGTATCTGTCCCTCCGGCACTGAAAGTTCCAAAACTATATTTAGACATCATATACAAAATACGCTTGGTTATCCACCTCTGTTCCGCCAGATAATGATCGCCAAGGCTCTGTGTGATAGGATCGGTATCATTGGAGTATTTTCCTGCATTATAAGCAAGCTTACCATTCTCATAACAATACTTTGCATCCGCATTATAAGCGTTTTCCGGGAAATACTCCTGTGCATTGTCAAAGAAATACTTCTGATAAAATGCATAAATCTTCTCCAGGTCATTACCGCTCTTCAGACCGCCAAGTGTTTGCATGGCTGTCATCATTTTGCGCATACTTGTTACCTTCTCATCCGGAAAAGCCAGCTCCATCAGATTAAAGAAGTTATTTGTCTCACCGTTCCAGATGGAAGCTCCCGTTTTGTCCACATCATGTGTTTCTACACTATATTCTTTGTCCGGCAATCCCCGGTTGGTGGTATCAAAACGAGTATCCGCATCATCTACACGCCATCTCCACTTCGATGTTTCCGTTCCAAAACAGTAAGGGTACGTATTCTTTGCACGCTCATCCGTACCGGCATTAAATTCTACATTATTCATAAAGAACAACGTATCCTCCACATCCCAATACTGCGGAGCTTCTTTCCTGAACTTAGCAATACGGGCATTGACAAAAAGCATATTCAGTTCATCGCCCGTTTTGTTTTCCAGATCGGCAGTCCCCAATCCATACCCTTTATCTACAAGCTGAGAGACAAGATTTATCGTGCCATTACCTATATCGGAAGGAATAAATTTATTTTGTGAGGACTCAAAATAGTACACATTATATAGGTTTACATCCCCTTCTTTGGCTATCCAAAATTCATAAGGCTCATTGCGGTACGTTATCACCTGGGCATTCAGCTCATCCAATGTGCCATTAAAGGGTTTCAGACGTGGAGAACACTGATAAACCATATTATAAGCAGGAATGAATTTAGAGATTTTATCCAGTTCCCCCTCACCGAAGTTCCATGAATTTGCACCGTTATACTGCCATGCCTCTTTGTCTTCGTTGTAAAATACGTTGTTATTCCACGGGACGCGAAACAAAGTACACAATGGAGAGTTATCCGATCCTTCAATGCTCAAAAGATCCGGGAACAGATCCGTATCAAATCCAAACGTATATTTATCCCCTTTATCCGGTCCGAAAGTATACAACCCCCTGAATATATAAATCGTTTCACCCTCATCATTTACCTGTTTTTCAAAACATACAAATGGAATCTGATAAACAGCCACACGTGCATTTGCATATTTCTCTGTCTTCATCGCCTCATTCAGCAAGCCCACTTCCCGATACAGGTCATCATAAGAGTTGACCGAGCCGATCTTATGTGAATGCATAGAGGAAGCAAAATTCTTCTTTGCCGTGAACTTCTGTCCTGCAGGAAGAAAAGGCGTCATCTGCCACTTCTTTGCAGAAGTAGTCCCATCGGCATGTGTCACCACAGAATTCACTTTATCGAGCTGATAACGGGTATTCCATATCCAGTACTTCATAGAAGAAGTTCCCTGTCCTTTGGCTATCACATTGCTGATTGACACATTCCAGTCGGGATGATCGTAGAAGAATACCTCCAGTGTACCTACTCGCGAGGTCTGGTCGGCCATAGAAGGAATCGTGTTGTCATATACTATCACATTAAACTGATCTTTCGTATTTTCAAAGTCGATCTCCGAACCATTTGAGTCAAAAATATCATTATTTGCTTTGGCGGCCGTTTTCTCATTTATATCGGATAGCCAGTTGATATAGTTGGTCATCACCCCCTGTGAGGTTAATCCGAAGTCGTAAACACGTATTCCATAAATATCCACATCCGCATATTCAGACCCAATAACAATACCGCCACTATGCGCAAAGTAATCATTACTTTCATAGGTAAACTCACGATTCTTCACCCCGTTTACATAGAGAATACACAGATTGAATCCGGAATTCCCGTATGCATCCGGAAGAATAGTCAGTGCCAGACGTGTACGTTTTCCTTCAAATGTATGCAAGCTCTGTATATCGTCATTTTTGAGTGACTGAGAGTGCATAATAATCTCATCGGCATATATATTAAGCCCCACAAAGGAATCTCCCGAAGCAGATGAAATCGTAATAACAGGCTCCGTATAATCCGTCACATTATCAATCCTGTAATCCACTTCAATGGTTTTACCCTTGCGTGCGCATTCTACCTCAAAAGGTTTGTAGTCCATTGTCAGCATAGATCCTGCAAGTAGCCGGAGGGTTTTATTTCCATCCATATCCGTCATCCAACCATCATTACCCCAGTTCAGGTTTTTCCAGACTCCGGTTATACCGGAACCATCTACCTCATTGATGATCGACTTATAGTTTTCCTGCCTGTTGGAACGTGTCTTCGGATTCATATAAAACACCGAACCTGCCACAGCAGAATATCCCAAAGAATTGTTCACAGAGAAAGAGATCGGACTTGCCAGCTCCGTTTCTCCATCCAGAATATGAGTCACAATTTCAAAATCTGTGTTATCCATTGTCTCAATTTCCATCGGAAAAGAGAAAGTATGCTTAGTCGAACAGGCAATATTATCCTCGGTTGAGGTAAATACAGACATACTATCCTGCTTCACTACAAACTGTGCAGAAGTAGTCACATTATCACCATCGTACATGGCATACTCAAACAGAGTATTCTCGGACCAGTTGATAGCTTTGACCAATGCATTATTCACTGCCACCAACTTGACTTGTTCACCCGGAACAGCACAAATTACATTGAAAGACACCGTCCTCGTCTTTATACTCCCATCAGAATTTGACACATAAGCAGATATCCGGAACACTCCGGTCTTTCCGGGATGAGGAATGGCATAATTGTAAGCAGTTTCCACATATACACTTGTACCTAAAGCCACCTCATAAGACTCATTATAATCTGTACCGGATATATTTACATACAGAGTTTTAGATACATTGCCACCAATATAAAGAGGAAGTGTCACGTTGCCGGTGTAAGCTGTCCACCATTTAAAGTTACCGGCATCAACAGACAATGAAGTGAGCTGAACGGTGTACACAAATGCCGGTGTAGTAACCTCCGTCACTGTTCCCGTCACTTTAATCATCACATTATTAACTCCGGAAGTCAAAAACTCAGCTACATCAATAGTAGTTGGAACTGCAGAATTAACAGATAGCTGTTTGACCACTGCATATTCATCACTATTACTGCTCTTCACTGATATCAGGCACACTCCACGTTCTCCCGTATCTTCATAAGCTTCACCGGAGTCATAGCGCTCCTGAGAAACAAAGGTGAACTTCAAAAGGCAAGGTTCCCCTTTACTTGCCGAGATATTCTTGCTATCAAGGTTATTCGTAATACGTACATTACGTTGTATCCCGGTAGAGCCTCCTCCGCCTAACTCTTTCTTTTCCCAAGCAGTTCCTGTCCACTTATATAGTGCATCCTCATTAAATACATAGCACACGCATCCTTTGAGCAGATAAGAGGTATCAAGTGCATCTCTTTCGGAAGTTGTATTAACGGGAATCCAGCCGCTACGTATCAATCTCTCTACAGCCCACTCTTTCGTACCGGCTTTACGAACCAGAATATCATCCGTATCCGAAAATGTATCGGCAGTATCGTCTACATTGCGTAACCCGCCAAGCGTGGTGGCTCCGTCACTTGCCGGAACTTCTATCAATGCAACAGAAAGGGGCTGTGAATCATCATCACTCTCTTCGATGATATTGGCTGACATACCCATGTTACTCTCTTCTATTAATCCATCAGATAGTAAAGAATGAAATTGCGATGCTGTCTTTGATGAACGTACAATAATTCCTCCGTTAAGTTCTAATAAATAATCAGTACCATCTGCCTGATCTTTACGTAAAAATCGTTCATTAACCGGACTATCTATATCCAAATCATGTGCTATATCCGCATAGGCTGCTTTATTAGCATGAGCGGCTTCATCAGAATAAGCAGCAGCATCAGAATAGCCGGCTTTTACTTTCTCATCAATATTCACTACCTCCCCACTATCATCATCAAGAACAGAAGTCTTCAAATACAAATAATTATCATCATCAATAGATATCTTATCCAATGTTAACAAATTTTCATGAGTATGTCCATCTCCTGATACCGAAGAAGTGTTCATATTAACGTTAACACCCCCACCACTAATTCCGACTTTTTGTAACCTTTTACTCCGGGCTTTTGCTTCTCTGGTTACTGTTAAAACATTATATTGTTTTTTCATAATCTATCCCCTCAAAATAATCTGGTTCTACCTGTACTAATTTCACTTCACTTTTTTCAGTTATTACATGTTGCACATCACTAACTATCATATAATTACCCGGCTCACTAAGATCTGTATACAATCCAAAATCATTAAGTAATCGAACCGTACCGGTCAACATATTCATTCGATGACTGTATTGGCTGTACACAGTTCCCATGAGTAACTTTTCTATATAATCTGTAACTCCTGCACGGCTAAATTTTACTACAGGATTATAATCTTCTTTCCGTAACAGTATCCCCAATCCACACACCTTCAAATCTCCACTATTTCCTAAAAAAGTGTCTATATCCAAGTCCTCCTTTGCAGAAGTATTTACCCATGAGGAATATTCTATATCCTTAGTTTCAATTTCTTTGCCATAACCATCAACTATATCCAGAGTAGGTGTTTTATAAAGTAACCAACGAACTTTTTCTGCAAAGCCATCAAATACCGGATGCTGTGCTATATCACTATTATAGTAGCCCGATGAACCTTGATTAAATATTCCTGTACCTATTTCTACTTCTATCGTGCCTTGTACATTTTTCGGTATAGAGATATATTCACCTGCCCCCATTATATCGTATAAATGACATAAAGAAAAATGTGGATATTGTACACATTGATGATTTTCCATCCATCCTCCCGGATATTCGGCCTTAGTCAGTTTATCTTCACGCGGAGGAGTATAATAAGAAAGTACAGCATACGGTCTATTAGGTTTATTAGTTTCCGGATAATCTCCATCCACCCAACGTTGCTTACCACCATAAGAAACGCCAATTTCCTTATCATAAGAAACATTTGCATAATGTTTCACTACAATTCCCTCTGCATTTCTTATACGCATTCTAAAAGGGATATGTACACATCTGATTTTAGTTCGCATCTTTTCATAATCCCCTTGCTCATTATAATCTCCGGATGTTTCAAATGGGTTATAACGGACATCAAGTAATACTCCCATCTTAAGTCGCAACAAACGTTGCCTTTTCTTACCGTAAGATACTGATGAAAGAACATTAGGAACATCTATTTTTTTATCTATTTTTATCAACGTTTCATAATTAGTGAATAGCGAATTATTCACTATCGTATTATACAGACCATATTGATTAGCTCTAATTTTTACAATCCAGGCCACTCCTTCACCTTCATAATTGGAGAAAACCGGATCTATTTTGAAAAGCATCGCATATTTATGTATAAAAAGCCCCTTTGGTGCCGGTACAGATTGAAAAAGATCCATATAGAAACCTTCCGAAGCATTCATAAGGTCATCACTACCCACAGAATAATCCGTACGCACAAGCAGATCAGTAGCAAAAGGAGATAAACCCTCTGTTATGACTTCTTGCTTCATAAGTTCTGTCTTATCATACGGACTAAAAGATACCTTCGCACTTTTATATACAGTATCTACTCCAAGCACAGCATCCTTTCCTTCCCAATGTATTAATTCCGGTTCAAAGGTGTCTTGTATAGCATTCAAATCATATATAAACACATCTCCGGACCGCTGTATCATCCTCATTGCAAATGGTCTCAATGTCTCATCCAATACGGTTCTCCATGTCATTGGCTCTCCATCTTCATCATAAAAATTACCACAGTTAATACAAGTATGAGAAAGAAGAGTTTCTGATGAAGTATCTCCTGCTCGAGAAGTAGAAATATATTGTTGTATACCCCGGATATTTATAAAAGAATTATGTAATGCTTTCTGAAAAAGCTCTAAAAGAGTCAGAAATCCGTCCTCTTGAAATTTCAATCGGTCTAATACAGCAAAATCACTAAATGTTAATGTAACCTCATACTCCTTTTCATAGGAAAAAGGTTCTTCATAAAGTTCCGTATCCAGTGTTCCACTCCAATAAAGTATATTGTCACGATATACATCCATGCGGATACTACCCGTATCAACAGTATACAGGTCTTTATACTGTCTATCTACCCGGCTTACAACAGTTAAAGTAGCCTTACTACTTTGAACCGGTTCTAATTTATCTGTTTCTCCCCACTCTATTACCAATGGATCATCTGCCGGAAAATCCAAACGCCCGATAGTTGCATATTTTTCCTCGGCATCCTGCCATATCTCAGCTCGCCATAAAACACCAGCTATACTGAAGAATTCACCTTTATATCTAAGATATTTTTCCATATTATTTTGTACGTTGATTAATCCTATCTACTTTATTCAATATTCCACGAAGAACCCGTCCGTCTATTACAAACTCAACTTCCCCCCCTATACCTCCGGCAGGTTGTAACATATTACGCAATCGATTGAGCGGAGCCACTACTTCCGGATTATTTTGTGCTCCGGAATATTCGCCAAAAAGCCCGAGAGTAGGACCATAAGCTAAACCGCCTGCCGCAAATTTTGGAATAGAAGCCAATGCAGCCAAAACACTAGCAACAGCGGCAATGGCTAAGATCGGTCCAACAAATGGAATACTAGCCATAGCCGATGCTGCACCCGTACCTGCCGCTGCTGTATTTGCTGCAACCTGTGTCCCTTGTGCTGTACATAATGCCAAAATTTGTGGTATAGCCGCTCCTATCGCTTGAACACAATTGGCTCCCCAATCAAGCCATTGCCCGGCTGCCCCTCCAATAAGATCACCAATACTTCCCATGGCTGTACCCATAGATCCCAGCCCATCAATCATATTAGCATTTCTCTCTCTCATTTCATCCACTGCCATATTCCACCTCTCCATATTGGAAAGTGGTTTTTCCATATTTGGCACCTCCGGCTCCGGCAATTTCATATCCTTAAGCCCTTCTTGTGTCAACATGGAAGATTTCATTCCCGGATTATCTTTTATGGAATCATTCTGTAAGCGCTCTACCATCCCACTAATGCTACCCCCTACAGGTGTAAAATCTATCGGAATAGATATCTCACCATACTCTTTTTTGAAGGTTTCTCTTTCAATCCAGTCTTCTGCATCTGCTATTTGTTTTTTCAGGCTATCAATTTTCAACTGAATATCTATAGAAGCCGTACCAACTGTAGTATTTGACAAACTTTTTTCCAATTCGGAAAGTTCCTTTTTCATAGCTGCAATACTTCCTTTAGCAGGAGTATCCGACTCTGAAGAGAAGACTGCTTTTGGTTTCTCTGTTATCGTATTCGTATCAGGTTTTTGAAGTGGAGAGCCTAAAACCGCATTTATCCGTTTCACTTCTTTTTCATAATCCTTTCGGGCAGACTGCATACTATATATATAAGGCGTAATCGGATTGTCAATATAAGAAGAAGCTTGGCCGGCGGTTCCATAACTCTGTACAACTGTTTTATTCAACTTACGGACAAATTGCATCCATCGCTCCGGAATTTCTTTATCTCCTCTCCGAATACTGGCAGCTATACCCTCAAATACCCGGTTACCAGTCTCTTCACCATATTCTTCCGTAAGTACCTGACGCATTTTTGTGAGATTCTGACCTTCTTTATCAGCCAATGCATCTCCTGCCGAGGATAAAGCACGTTCGCTGGCACGAGCACGGGCTGTTTCAAGAATAGCTGTACTTAGTTTACTATAGGCTACACGTGCAGTGTCTACATTGGTTATCTCTATTCCCAACTGACTTAGATAATCTCCATACTTTTCCTGAATTTTATCTTTTGCTCGTTTCCATTCATTTGTTCCTTCCTTAGCTTTATACAAACTACCAAAAAGTGTATCCAAAGAATTCTGCTCCGTAGATACCTCTTTATTCATGTCGGTCATTGCTTCATCTAAGCGCTTCTGTGCTTTTGCTGTTTCGCTATTACCTAATGCTAATTTGTATATTGCAATTCCAAGAGTTGCAGCAGCGGCAGCAGCTATTAAATAGGGGCTGGCAGCTATGGCAATATTCATGGCTTTCGTTGCACCGGTAGTGGTGGCGATGGCAGAGCGAGCCAATAGTACTTGCATCTGGTAGATATAAAGGGCACGTTGTCCCCAAATAATAACTCCATTATAGACCGTTTGTACAGCAGTTGCAACTTTAGTTACAAGAGAAAGGTTATTTATATTATTAACAATACCAAGTACAGCATTAGTCAATGGAATAAAATCAGCAAAAAGAGAAATATATGCCGACGTTTCTCCAAATAACTCTATCATATATAATTTTAGAGAATCAACCTGTCCTTGAAAATTTTCCATTTTACCAGATACAGTCTCTATATTATTAGATAGTGAGGAGAATTCATCCAGATTGCTTTGAATCAATTCAAAATAATTCGATACAACTTTGTTGGTATTATTCATAACATCCATCAGAGTCCCACTTGACGTTGTAACGTATTCCAAAACTCTAGTGTATTCAGTTAAAGAATCAGTTATCTTCTCAAAACCATCTCTAATTTTTAGAAATATTTGGTTTTCTATTTTTATATCCATATATTTGAATCATTTATTTAAGTTATTATTAATATGAAAACATTACTAATTCTCATACTCATGTTTGTTGTGATTTTTGGTGGCTTAGCCGCAATTATACCTGAAGATCCGGTTCACAAATATTTTCGTAAAACAATCGAAGAAAAAAAACGTATGAAAAAGAAAAAAGAAGCAGAAGAATTAGAACGACGGCTTCGTGAGGAGGATAAATACGATAATGATTATCGTAAACGCCATTCATAAATGCATTATTAATTTCCTTACACAATTCTATCTTACTATTCATATCTTGTCATATAAATTATTTAATAATATGAAAGTTCTTATAGAGTTATCGTACTAATATTATTTATTGGTTATTGCAATTATAGTTTTCGTAAAGAAACTATTGTAGACGCCATAAACTGCTAAATTTCAGTTATATCAATTATATTAGCTTTAAGGCAATCAACCTCAAGACGAAATTTGGCTAATTGCTTAGTCTTTTTTTCTATTAATACATTATTTTCTAATAGTGACCCTATGTCAGATGGATTATTTCTCATATATTTGTTCTATTAATATAAATTCATTATACTATGTGTACAATCCCAATATTACAATTATTTTTTTTATATCCGAAGGTTATGGAGCTGCTATCATATTTATTATTATTGTAATTTTTCTCATCATCAGTTCCGTTAGTGGTGAAAAAGCTATTATAAAAGAAGCTATAAAAAATGCCCTAAAAGAGAAAAAAGAAGAGGAAGAGGAAAAAATGAAATAATATTTATTCCTAAAAAACATCTTATTATTCATATATTTGAGGCATTAATTATGAATTTTATCATAGGTACGATCATCTTTTTAATTCTTTGTTTAGGTATAAACTCTTTTCTTAATGATATTTCGTCTTCTTCAAAAGAAAAGAAAAGAAAAAAAGAAGATGAAGAGTTAAAACAACGTCTACACGATGAAGACAAATACGATAATGATTATCGCAAGCGCCATTCATAATATTTTCATTTATTCCAATAGAAATTTAGTATACTATTTTATTATCCATGTTTTTGAAAATATTTTTAATTATATGATAAAAACTTTTTTGGGGATATTGATTACTTTTGTAATCTGTATTATTATAACTTATTTCTTGCCGGAACCAGTAAGTACTAAATACTTTAGGCGTAAGCTCAAGAAAGAAGAACGTGCTAAAAAAGAAGCTGAAGAATTAGAACAACGGCTTCGTGACGAGGATAAATACGATAATGATTATCGTAAACGCCATTCATAATATCTCATCTATCCCATAATTTTGCAATCTCGTCAAACCGATCTTTCGTACTAATAGATTCTTCCTTTTCATCTTGTGGTTGATTTTCCCATGAAAACCTACAAATATCAGTAGGAAGTAACTTTCTCTTACTATGAGGTTGCAACATACAGCAAGCTAAAAAGCGGGTTTGTTCCCATGACTCCCGTTCTAATCGTTGTTCCTTTTCTTGCCAGACTTTATAAGCTATAGAAAATTCAGATGGGGTACACCGGCTAAAGTCGTTCATACTCATTCCCATGCACCCCATTGCAATGCCCAACAGTTCCTCTGCTGTTACGCTTTCATCTTCTTTTTTTTTGAGCCTTCAGCACCTTCCGATAAGTTTTCCTGGAACTGTGCAAAGTCCTCCAGATTAATGCCATCGGCAAAGTGATCAAACTCCATGTCAAATGTTATTCCATCGGCACGACAAGCACTACGTACACAACAAAACATAAATAGAGTCAACAGTTCGAGCTCAGCACCGATGTCATTTACATCCTTGCCGGTTTGACGTTTAAAGTCAATCATAGCACCCATAGTCATGCGACTGGGATACTCTTTTCCGTAAAGTTTCACTTTGTGCATATCTGTGTGAAGATTTACTTTTCAGCAGGTATTAGTTTCAATTCTACCTGACCACTGTTTTCCATTGAAATAGTGTAGCTGGCATCATCATCACCCGGATCTTGTTCTTCGAGACTGGTGATAATGAAATTTCCTTCACGATATTTCGTAGCCTCTTCACCACGCAACGCATAGCGCACTTTCACAGCTTTGCCTGCTTCCCACAATTCGAACAACTTATCGTATCCCAACTCATCACCATAAAACTTAAAACCTTCGGCACTAATACTGACAGACAGGCCACTGACAGACTTCTCTTTCCACATACCGGGATTGTCGGCTTTCGCTTTTTCAGTAAGAGTAGGTTTCACAGCCCGTTCCTTTGTTTCTGCACTGTTAGTAATTGTACACGTTTTACTGTGTCCCAGCGGAGTGAATGTGTTTTCGCCGGTTACAATACCCACAAGCATATCACTTCCATGTTGATATCCAGTTTCCATAATTTAAAAAATTAAATTTGTTAATAATTTACCGTTTTATCATTAAAACGAACAGAAACAGTAACGGCTACCTGTACTGTCCGTATCGCTTCGATGATGCAAACATAACGGGGTAAAATTTCAAAAACAAATAACAGTGTAATGGTTACACAAAAGTATGTAACCATTACACTGTTATTTCTCTTATTAGCGATTAATAGGCACCTTTACAGTGAAATATTAAAAACAATTTAAACATAAATTATTATGAGAAAAAAACTTTTCGAGACAGTGACAGACTGTCTAAAGACACTAACCGATTCGGAAACAGAAGAAAAAGTAGTGAAACACATTGATCTTTGGCAGACTTCCATTACCGAATCCGGTAACGAAGCCTCATTTCCAACACCAGCTGTATTTATTGAATTCCTACCAGCTACCTGGAAAACACTTTGCGGAAACAAACAAACGTGTGAAGTGCAGTTACGCCTGCACATAATAGAATATACCACAGAAAACGACACACAAGTTGCATTACATGGATTTGAACTGGCAGACAAGATCGCCAGGTTACTAACTGAATGGCAATTGGAAAACCGAAGTAGATTCCTGCGAACAGAAAGCCTGACAAATCATGAAAGTGAAAAGGTGAAAGATTGTATGGAAACATTCAAGTTAACAATCTAATAAGTTGTTTCAACCAATCGTGCATTAAAAACAAACACTACTATTATTAATTTTCAGAATATTCATAAAATGAAAAAGAAATGCACAGGCTTCAGCTATATTAATAAAGTCAGAGATGTTAACAATATATATGACACATATGCACGATCGGGGTTATCAAACAGAGAAATCCTGAGACGATACATTTGGCCAAAGCATCTAATTTCAGAAAAAACGTTCTACAACTACTTGAACGCTTATGCGGATCCTGATTTTTTGGAAAGACTAAAAGAAATGGAACATTCACTATCTATCAAATAATACTTCCCACAACTCAGATATAGATAGCATCACCCAATTAATAGAAGTTCATATGAGCTGCCTACAACAACTTGAATGAGCTTCTATTTTCATAAATTTTTAGTGTGGTTGCCTCACCTGATAATTAAGAAACACAAAAATATTAAGGAACATCCTAACGAAACCTATTCAAACATTTATATAAAAGTTTGTACATTGTTGTATTTTTTATTACATTTGCACAATATTAATCAAACCACACAAACTTATTAACATGCAAACAATGAAAAAGATTTTATTATTAATGATGACTACATTAGCAATAACCGGATGCAGTAATGAAGAACAGGACAACCTCGTTCCAGAAGAAGTAACAGTAAACATTGATTATGATTTTTGGGAAAGTGGAAGTATGTCAAGATCCGGAGTAGATCTATATACTAACTTCTATAATAAATATGTAAAAACCAAGTTATTGACTCCAACAACTTATTCATTATCCCTAAGTACAAAAGATATGCCTAAACCAACAACTATTAATGGGTATTGGGGAAATAAGGATGGAATTAGATTAGTAGAGGGAACCTATAATATATATGGTACATCTATTCCTATAAGTTCTGAAGCGTCTATTGATACGCTGTCTATGTCATTTAATGAGAAAGTTACGATAACAAAAGAAACTACTTCAATAACATTAACAGCTAAACACTCATCATTCATGCTGATATTTGATGCAAGCAATGCCATATCAATAGAATACTCCGGATATCTTCATGGTGGATTCGGCACATATAGCCTTAATAAAAAAGATGAAATCTATTACATATTTCTAAGTAAGGACATTGAAGCATCCGATCAAATTGTTGTAACAAGAAAAAACAAAAAGAAAGTTATTATTAATCTTGATGGATTATCTTTCGAAAAAGGAAAATACTATTACTTTAATGACGTGACAAACTCATTTGATATACCACCAATGACTGAAGGGAACTAATTAATCGAGGTTCAAGGTTGATTTCGGTAAGTTGAAACATCCTTACTCACCCTTGATCAAAGTAAATATCTGAGACGAATGAATAAAAATCTCTAATCAATAATAAGTGGTAATAAATGGAACTACAAGTAATTCAAAGTAAGATCTACGAGATACGAGGAAGTAAAGTTATGTTAGACTTTGATCTGGCAAAATTGTATAGTACAGAAACGAGTTTATTAAAACGTGCTGTCAGACGAAACATGGAACGTTTTCCGGAAGATTTTATGTTTCAACTAACGAAAGAAGAAGCTAACAACCTGTATTCCAGTGGGGTATTCCAAACTGGCATACCCCAATATAATTTTAGCGCTTATGCTCCTTTTGCTTTTACAGAACAAGGTGTAGCTATGCTAAGTAGCGTATTAAGATCTTCCATTGCTGTAAAGGTGAACATTAATATCATGCGCGCATTTGTTAGTGTTCGACAATTCGTCTTAACCAATGAGAGTAATACCAAAGAGATAGAGTATCTTAAACATCGTATTGAGGAACTGGAACATCAAGGAGTGAAAGCATTTGCTATGATAGAAAGGCTGGGAGAAGAAACGTTAGAAGCCATTAATGATTTATCTGAGGATAACCGTAAAGAATTCGATAACGTTTACCTTGCACTCTCACAGTTGGCAGACAAAAAGAAACAACCTAAACCTCGTAATCCTATTGGTTTTAGGAAATAATTCTATAATTGACCAATAGAAATAAAACAAATTTTACAAATCAATAAATATGAGAATTAGAAACAATAGCCAGAGGTATATTGTTCTTTCATGAATAGGTAAAGGAAATGAATTAAAATAAAAAGACACTGAAAGACATGCACCACTTCATCTACTTTACAAAACCACACATTTGCAACAATCTGATAATCAACACTTATAAAATTGTACACTTTTGTTATACAAGAATGTACAATCTTATATGACAAGAGTGTACAATATTGCATGGTAAAAGTGTACAATCCTGTCTCTTTGTTCCTATATGACTGATTTTCATGACACCCTTATTCTAATTATTACTGTAATTAGAGAATAAATTGCATAACAATATCAATTATTATGCGTATTTTATCGTATAATCTTTCTTTAATTGGATAATCATGCACATTCATTCGGCGTGTTATCCTAAGTTTCCCGGTATGATAAGTTCAGTTCCTCTACGAGGAACGACTCGAACCTCGTAGAGAAACGACTCGAGACTCTACGGGAAAAAATAAAACCACCTTAAAAGACATTTTCGGACGCTAACTGACAGCTAAATCCATCCCAATCTTAACTATTAAAAGTATAGCCAAAGGAATTCATAAAGTTGAATTGTGTAATAATTATCAAAAGAAAAAGATATTTTTGTTACATTATTCTCCATAAACCGTACAAACAAGAATAATTGAAACCGAAAATGCCGAAGATTTTTATCACTTGCAAGAAACCTTCCCTTAATTAGAAGATTCTAAAGGCTCAGGAATGTCACTCTGTCAAATTGTAAATAGATATGTTACCGGATATAATAATGAGCGAAAACCAGCGTTTCAATTAACCATCGTCCAGCATGCTTTCTCATGTGGGAAGTATTCAAAACCGATCAAACAAGAATCTTATAAAATACAAGATTAATATTTTTTTTGCTATTTTCGATATAATATATATTTTTGCAAAAAAATAAAAGAAAGTTTACTTGTGTCATGTATTTATTGCAGAAAATAGTAATTGCGTGCCATTTAATATTGTTTTTTGAGGTGAATTTATCAGCACAAAATCTGATATATCAAGATACTCTACATAGCCAAATAAACTTCCAGCAGGGGTATTCTGCTATCGACCCTTCTTATGATGACAATCAGTCACGGCTGGACAGTCTGGTTACATTGTTGAACGTTGCTGCCGCTGATTCGCTTTACATTATGAAATCCGTAACGGTCAAAGGATGTGCCTCGCCTGAGGGGTACACAACCTGGAATCATACCTTATCGGAAAAACGTGCCCGAAATGTGCGTGCTTACATCCTCGATAAAACTTCCTTGGCCGATTCTGTGGTCCATGTCGGTCCTTCCGATGTGGGATGGGAACTGCTAAGTGAAATGATTGCAGCTTCCGACTGTCCCTGGCGAGATGAGGCTGTCGATATTATAAAGAATACTCCTATCTGGATATTCGAAAAAGGACGTATTGTGGATGGACGCAAGAACCGGTTGTGCATGTTGCGGGGTGGTAGGGCATGGCGATATATGTCCGAACATTTTTTCCCCGATTTACGAAATACCCGCTTTCAGATTATTTATGAGAAAGAGTTACTTCAAAAGCCTTCGGAGGGAACGGAAGAAAGGGAGATGAAAGAGGATGACTGTAAGGTAGAAAATTCGGAAAAGTCCAAGACAGCTACCGACACATTGATGTTCGAAGCAGAACATGAAACAGTACACAATGCCTACGCAGAAAATGAAGAAACATCGCCCCATAGCGAGGCGGCAACCGGAATACAGGAAACCGGAACACAGTGTGTGCGGCAAGAACGCACGCATGGAATATTGCTCAAAACGAACCTGCTGTATGATGTCGTCACAGTGCCTAACATCGGGCTGGAAGTTCCATTGAGAGGAACATGGTCGGTGAGTGCCAACTGGATGTATGCCTGGTGGAGCCAAAGAGCAAAACATCGTTTCTTAAGGACGTATGGCGGTGATGTGGAACTGCGCCGATGGTTCCCCTCAAAACACCGGAGCCGCACATGGATGTGTGGCCACCATGTGGGAGTGTACGGGCAAATGCTGACATACGATATAGAATGGGGAGGAACCGGTTATTTAGGCGACCGCTGGAGCTGGGCTGCCGGACTTTCTTACGGCTACTCCCTACCCATAGGCCAACAGCTGAACATCGACTTCACATTGGGCGTAGGCTATCTGCAGAGCGACTACATGAAATATAACCCGCAAGACAACTGTTATGTATGGGATTCCACTCACGGACAGAGGTGGTTCGGACCTACCAAGATGGAAGTTTCCCTCGTCTGGTTTATAGGCGGACGTTACGAACGGAAAGGAGGTACACGATGAGCCGGCTTATCGGGAAATGGTGGATAGCGGTTCTACTCGTATGGTTGTTCCCGTCGTGCGATCATAAAGAACTTTGTTTCGACCATGGGCACATGGTCAGCCTCGATATCCGTTTCGACTGGTCGGAAGCTCCCGATGCCACACCACGCACGATGGTGGTACATTTTTTCCATATGGATGGAAGTTTCTACATCAGTCGAGAGTTGCCATTAGCAACAGGTGGAAAAGTGCGTGTGGAGGCGGATGAATATATGCTGTTGTTCCACAATGGCGAAATGGAGTTTGTGGGAGAAGGCGGCAATACACATGACTCTTTCTGGCTCTATACCAAACCCCAGTCTATCCTCGATCCGATGGGAAGAGGCGGATTGGCGACATTGCCCCCCGAGGCTACGGCAGGCGAACCGGTGCGCGGCATCCCTGAAGTGGTGTGGGGCGGACAGCACGCATATCTCAATGTGCAGCGAGGAGTGGAAGGACAATCCGTCACGTTAAAACCAACCGAAGTGACCACGTGGTACACGATAGAGGTGTGCAATGTGGAAAATATGGATCCCATGCTCGGCGTGAGTGGTGCCTTGTCCGGTATGTGCGAGGGATGGCGGTTGAAAGAAGGCGTATCCGCGGGTGCCTCGGTGACAATGCCGTTCGAGTTGGAATGTCGTTATGATGAGAAAAAGCTGGTGGCACGCTTCCCGACGTTTGGGCACTGTCCTGTTGAGGAGGGAAAGCACACATTTTTTATATATACTTCGCAGCAGACATACTATAGTTTTGATGTGACTGATAAAATACATGACGGTGATGGCGATGTGGACGAACCCAAGGAAATCCATATCGTGATTGACGATGGCATAAAACTTCCTCCGGCTACGGGAGGAATGACACCGTCTATTGACGGATGGGATGATGTTGTGAATAACGACATCAATATGGACTGACAAGATTTAATAAATGTAATAAATTTAACAAGAAAATGGTTATGAAAAAGAATGTAAAGCTATTAGGAATGGTGGCAATGTTCTCCGTAACATTAGCCTCCTGTACAAATGATGAGCTGAAAGAAGTTTATCAAGGTGAAGAGATCTCGTTTACTACGCGGATGACACGGGCGGTGGAAACAAATTCTGGTAATTTGAAAGCATTTAGGGTATATGCGCATGCTGAAAATTATGGCAACATGTTTATAAACCATGAAATGGCTACAAAGTCTGATGGCAATATCTTTTCACTTGTTTCTCATACAGGAGGAAGTTTCTTCTGGCCTTCAAAAGTAAATAATATTGATTTTTGGGCTTATGGTCCCTTTACTTCTACTACTTCTGCTGATAGTGTTAAAGTAGATGCTGAAATAACTTCGCTTTCACAGCAACTTCAAAATTTTGAAGTGACCCCATCTATGACAGAAGGCGGAAAAGGTCATAAGGATTTGATTGTGGCTTATACAAAAGCAAACCGGAATACAGTTTCCGGAATGACCGTACCATTAAATTTTCAACATGCATTGGCACAAATAGAGGTTACGGCAAAATGTCCTGACATAGAGAAAACTATAAAAATTAAAGGGGCATGGTTGATGAATGTAAAATCAAGTGGAACTCTTGTTTTCTCAAAAGACAAAGAGCAGGATGCTTACATGGATTGGCATTTAAATGAAACTCTTGCAAATTACGGAGTGGCTGTGACTCCTGTCACACTTCAAAATAAATATACAACTTTTATAGGTGGTGATGCTGATTCACAAGACAATACAAGCTTAATGCTGATTCCGCAATCAAGTAACAAATGGGATAAAGAAGAAAACTCGAAGGGGGCATACATATTATTGCTTTGTCGTGTTGAAGCAACGCATCAGGGGAAAACGCCAGAGAACAATACTACTGATGATGTTATAAATACGACCGACAATACTCATACTCATCAGCTTTTCCCAACTCCGCCGGCTGGTACAGAATATAAAGAAAACCAGTATGGATATACTTGTGTAGCTATTACTCCGAACTGGGAACATGGAAAAAAATATAAATATAATCTTGAATTCTGTGGTGCCAATAGTGGTGCGGGTGTTTATCCTCCTCTGAATATTGAAGACACTCCAAACCTACCTGATAAGGATGATACTATAATTCCTAATAATGATGAGGATAAGGTTGGTCTGCCTATACTTGACAATCCTATTAAATTTAATGTAGAGGTAACACCTTGGGGAAATGCAAATTCCTCTGATGTTCCTATGGACTAACTAACCATTAACCTAAATATCACCATGATCATGCGACACTCTTCCATGCCCCATCTGATGTTTGGCTTTGTAGTCAGCGTATTGATGTCCGGTTTGTCTTGCTGGTTTTCGTCGTGTATGGACGACCCTTTCGGCAAGTACAGGCAAGGCATATCCGGTCCGTTATCATTTGCGGTAAATGTCCCGGGTGGTTGGACCGAAGGTTCATCACGTGCAGCATCGGATATAAATATAAAGAAGTTGTCGCAATCTGCCGGTTTGCAACAATTATACCTGGTTACAGAAGTTTCGGAAGCTACTACTGAAGCAGCGGCTTCCGAAGCAGTAACCCGTGGCACACCAGTGATGACAGGTGATGAATTCGTAAATAAAAGTTTCGGTCTTTCGGCAATATGCTATGTAGGCGGATGGCCCGATAATGTTGACGACGAAAAACAACTGACTACCAATTTTGCTCACAATCTGAAAGTTAAAAAGAGCGGAACCGGCACAGACTGGATACCCGAATCCAAACTCGACTGGTTGGGCTCAGGAAATATAAAGTTTTTTGCCTATTCTCCCTATTCCGGGGATTTTAAAGCAGACACTGAATCTGAAAACAGTAGTGAATCAGTAAATGGAGGAAGCCTCATTCACTCTGCATCTGATGCCAAAGGTATTCCTACCCTCACTTACACCGTACCCGCAAACGCTAAGAACCAACCCGATTTAATGGTTGCGGTAGCCGATGTTCACGATCAGGGAAATAATGGTGCCGTCCCGCTACAATTCCGGCATGTCCTGACTGCCGTAATCGTAAGGACCGGTACGGATATGCTCAAAGGTACTATCAAAAAGGTGACTTTCTCCGGTGTATATGGGAAAGGTATTTACAAATTTGCTGCCCACACCGGTGATGCCGGTAGTTGGACCATCCCTGACAATGAAACAGCCGGAAGTTTCATTATTGAAAGAGATGTTACAGTGTCGAACACAGAAGACACCGGTAGCACAGAAGTTGCAGGAAGTACACAAGATAAAGAAAATAATTACGTAGATCCCGATAATCCTGTTTCCATTGTAGACGGAGAGTTTACCTTGATGATGATTCCTCAAACGCTCTCAAAAGATACCAAACTGACCATCGTTTTTGTAAATGACATGACCGGCACAGAACATGAACTGACAGCCAACCTTAGTCCGGAGGGGAAGACTGAATGGGGAATCGGGAAAAAAATCATTTATTCTGTTTCAACTACAGGGATAATAATCACTCCGGTGGTAGAGTTTGAGATAGATGGACAGAAAGTTGCTCCATACTCAGTGGATGGGCAAAAAATAAACGAAGAAAGTAAATGGAAAGATTCCCTTTGTATCAGCGGATATCTACCGAATGTACAGCTTACTGCGTATGCCAAGGTGGTGCAAGAAGGCAAGCCGGAAGATTATGTACGTTTGCCATACGTCATAGAGTGTTCGACGGATGAAGGTCAGACTTGGTCGCCTACTGTTCAGACAGCCCATTCCGGTTCTGTTGATATATGGAACCCTACAGCAGAGACTACCCGTATATCCGGTGAAGATGTCACCAAACCTGTTTCCGGTGTCATGTATCTACCCCAGCAATCGGCTTATGCCAAGATGCAACAAAAATTTTCCGGGTTAAAAACTAATATAAACATCACTGCAAGTACGAAAGATTCTCCTTATGATTTGACACAAGGAAGAGAAACCGCTAATTGCTATATTGTGAATCAACCGGGATATTATTCCTTCCCGGCTATTTATGGAAATGCCCGTAAGCGTGGAACAACAGACAGTGGAATCGGTGGTGAACCCAATACAGAAGCTTATAGCATTAGTAAAACGTCAGAAAATGGATATGTACTGGAACAATTTGTAAAACACGATGATACACCTATTTCTTCTATACAAGTAGATGGTGCCAAAAGAGCGGCACTTGTATGGCAAGATGCCCCCAATCTTGTGACAGACGTGGATTATGATGTAAATACCAATATGGTAAGATTCCATATAGCCAAAGAGACACTTACCCAAGGCAATGCGGTGGTTGCCGTGCTTGATGGAGAAGGGGAAGATGCTAAAATTTTGTGGAGTTGGCATATATGGGCTACCCACTATGCTTGGTATGATGGTTATGTTGCGAACAATTATAAAGTGGAATCTGCCTATAAAGAAGAAGGTAGTTCCGGTCCTGGAAAATCATTTTATTTAGCTCCTTGTAATCTCGGTTATTGTGACTCTCATGAGGGAAATAATCAAAGAACGATACAGGTGCGTTTCAGGTTTACATTAGAGAATGTTGTTGGGGATGGTAAGAAGAAAGATGTTATCTTTCATTTTCCACAGCCCGAAATTATAGAATCTTTAGGTGGAGATAATACTTACTTCCAGTGGGGACGGAAAGATCCGATGCTTGCAGGAGTTTACAATGCAGCAACAATAGCAAACGAAAAGAATTTGGCATCTCAGGGTGATCCGACAAAGACGTATAAAGGGCAATTAACGATGGTAAACAAAAAGTTTTATCCGGGAATCAGAAAATTTGGACGAGGCAACTCACGGGTATCTATAGGGGAAGCTATCCGGAATCCGAATCTATATTATATGGGAGATAGGGGCGCTGATAACACTACAAGATCCCATTGGCATAATGGAGAAAATGCTGCATATGGAATGAAACAGATTATTAATCTATGGGATTCTAAATTGGAAGGTGGTAGTGATAGTAAATGGTATGATTTTGAAGGAGCTAAGTCTATATATGATCCCTCTCCGGCAGGTTATCATATGCCACCTGCAAATGCATTTACAGGATTTGGAACTGATAAATTTAAGCTAAGTGCTGGTTCAAATGATATAAGTAAGTATGACAGTGGTGATAGCCTGGTAATAGTACGCGTAGTAGAAAAAGGGCACATAAAAGGTTGGAACTTAAGAAGTGCAACTACTGGCAATTTTATTTTTTTCCCGGGATGTGGTCTTAGAGATATGGGAGAAAATAGCGCGTATTCTATTTTTAAGGGTACATGGGCAGCGCATGCACAACTTACCTTTATTGCAACTTCCTCTATGCACAATGCAAATACAGATGTGAACGCTCAGAATATAGTTTTCTATTTGGATAATAGAGATTATGGGATGGAAAATCCAACCCATGATGTTTGTGCTGTTAATATAGGTTCTAATAAAGCCTATGGTTTTACGGTACGTCCGGTAAAAGACAATCCATGATCAGTCCGGATAAAAAAGAAAAAAACTTGCCCGGCAGAAAGTGGCGGACCAGAAATATGAATCGAAAAAATTCTCAATCGAATTTATTTCCTTTATAATATATTTCCATAACTTTGACCCGTACTATCAAAAACACTCTCTGCGTATGGATAAAAAATACATTATAGGTCTACAGAAAGGCTCATATTCTGATTTCAACAGATTATATGACCTTTATGCAGATAGATTGTATGGCTTTGCTTACAATCTGACACATTCGTCGGAGATGGCAGAGGAAATTGTGCAGGAAGTCTTTTTAAAAATCTGGCAGATGCGGGAACACTTATCTCCCGAATATTCTTTTCGTTCGTTTCTCTTCACTATTGCCAAAAATAAATTCCTGAACGACCTGAGAAACCGGCTCACCTTGCTTTCTTATGACGAATACATGGCTCAACTGGATGTTACTGAAGGAGGAGAAAACTCCACAGAGAATGAGTTTAACTTCAATGAGTTGAATGAGCAGGTCCTCCAATCCAAAAACAAACTGAGTAATCGGCAAAGGATGATATTTGAAATGAGTAAAGAAGAAGGGTTGTCAAATCAGGAAATTGCTTTAAAACTTGGCATCTCCGAACAATCTGTCAGAAATCAATTAAGTAGCGCACTCAAAGTACTCAGAGAAGAACTCATTAAAATCGGCTTTTCTTTCGCTCTCTTTTTTATGAATCAGTGGTAACCCTAAAAAAAGTTAATAACAAAGGATACATATGTTACATGATTCGTATTTCTGTGTATCACTTATAAACGGACAGGATTGATTATGGAGAAACAGAATAATATAGTTGAAAAATATATCCGCGGTAGTATCAGCGAAGAAGAATACAATGAATTGCAACAGCTGGTTCAAAACGATTCTGATAGCAATGTCGGGGATATGCTAAATGAGTGCTGGCAAAAAGACCTGAATATCCACGTTATGCCCCGGGCTGCAAAAGAACGGACCCGGAGACAGATTAACGAAAAGATAAAGAAGGATATGAGACGCATCTGGTTCAAACGGGCGTCGACCATTGCAGCTTCTATTCTGATACCCGTATTAATCATCTCTACGGTTTATTTCTATAAGGAAATGGACCATTACAAACAGATACCCAATATCGTATCTGTCAACAAAGGACAACGAGCCGGTATTACACTGCCTGACGGAACAATCGTTCATTTGAACAGTGAGTCTAAACTGACTTATACTCCGGACTTTAATGGTAAGTTGCGAGAAGTGGTTTTGGAAGGAGAAGCTTTTTTTGAGGTCACTCCCAATAAGGAAAAACCTTTCATTGTGAAAACGTCCGTTTTCGATGTAGAGGTGCTGGGAACTTCTTTTAATGTCTCGGTCTACAATGATGAGAATATTGTAGAAACCGCACTTATGGAAGGAAAAGTGAAACTGACGATGCAGGGTTGTCCGTCTAAACCTGTTTATCTGACGCCTTCACAGAAGTTTATCTATTCCAGAAGCGATCGGCAAGGTACTATCTCCATCATGGAGGGAGATACCGAACTGGCCTGGAAACAAGGTATACTTGCATTCAGTGCAGAACCGTTGGAAGAGGTTTTCCGGAAAATAGAACGCTGGTACGGAGTAACAATGCACTACGACAAAGAAAGTTTAGTGAACGATAACTTCACAGGACAATTCAAGATGATTTCTATCCAGGAAATGATGAATATATTGCGTATGCACTATAACCTGAAATTTAAAATAGAGAATAATGACATATACATAATCTAAAAACAGAAAAGCATATGAAAAATACCGATTAAAAAAATTTTTTCGTCCTCCACCGTTCCGTCCTTTTTTTAGGAAGCTGATAAAAATAATCAAAACAGTTTCTTAATATCCAAATTCGTTTTAATCAATTCAATTGACAGGGAGCCTTCTCAGGTTGGTTCCAAGCCATTGTCATGCCCTTTTTTAAACAAAAAATGCTTATGAAGAAAATTATAATGTATATCGCCCTACTGATGTGGCCGATCCTTTGTTCAGCCCGGAAAGCCTTTGTGATAGAAGAAGGCCGAACCGTAATACTGACAGGTAAACACGCTTCACCACCGGCACTGCTTGCAGCACACGAACTGCAATATTTCGTAAAACAATCATTGGAAATACACGTACCCATAGTGAATGAGTTACCATCGGAACCTACCGGGATTATCTATGTGGGTAACAGTGAATATACGGATAAAATACACTTTGAACCGCAGGAATATCTGATACAAATCACTCCGGAAACAATCGTTCTGATGGGACAGGACGAAAACTATGACAGTGATGGGGGACGCGATAACAACGGTATAACACCCTCAAAAGACCGGTTAAAAATTAACTACTCAAAGCTGACAGGAAATTCATCAGCCAACGTAGAGTTGACGCTACCGTCTATTTATGATGCACAAGGAACGTGTTATGCTGTATATGACTTCGTTGAGAACTATCTGGGTGTCCATTTCTATGGTCCGGCTCCGCTAAATGTGATTGTTCCCAAACAGAAGCAACTGAAACTGGCTCCAACCCGGGTGATGCGTTCTCCTGCAATCAAATACAGAGACAGTAGCTATTCTTTTGATTGGCCGATGATGAAAGAACAATATTTTGAAGCTACACCGGAGATGAACCAGCTATTCCTCAGAAGAATCCGGTTCGGCGGAGAGAAATGGGCTGCCAATCATGCTTTCACAGCTTATCAGGACCGTTTCCTTCAAAAGAACCCGGACCGTCCGGAACTCTTCGAAGGTTATCATCCCGAATATTTTGCCGTCGGACGTACCGGAGGACCTCACGAACGCCAGTTCTGTTACACCAATCAGGCATTTATCAAACAGGTGGCCAAAGATGCCTGCGACTATTTTGACGGGCAGCCCCTGAAAGGTGAACAAATAGCTTTAGGAGACTATTTTGCTGTGGTTCCGCTCGACAATGCCAATTGGTGCCAATGTGAAGAATGCAGCCGGCAACTGGCTATTGATAAAGATAATATCCGGGGAGAACACTTCAATTGCGGTACTGCCACCCATTACCTATGGACCTTCATCAACAAGGTAGCTAAAGAGGTAAAAAAAACGCATCCCGGAAAAAAAATAGCCGCCCTGGCCTATCATGTATATGCTTATCTGCCTGAGGATATAGAACTGGAAGATAACATATCGGTAGCCCCCTGCCTTCACCCACGCAACTATTGGGCACCAAAGATGAAAGAGAATGAAGCTGATTTCTACAAAGACTGGATTGAAGAAAGCAGGAAGAGCCATCGCCCTGTCTATCTGTGGAATTACCTGTGTTTCCCAACCGAACGCGGACTGGTACAGGGGTTCAACGTATTTCCCGGCTTCAGTATCCACCAGGTGGCCGAAGAAACAAAAATGTACGCCCGGGATGGTGTACGAGGTATATTCCTTTGTGGAATAGGAGAGCAGTTTGATTTCTATGCCACCATGAAACTTTATGATAATCCGGCATTAGACATAGACCACTTGCTAAATGAATTCTTCACCTCTTATTTTGGTAAAGCAGCCCGCCCCATGCGCAACTTCTATGACAAAATAGAACAGGTATACAGTGATTCCCAAAATTATCCGCTGGACATTCAGACTAAAGATGCACAGTTTCACCAGACAGAAGCAATAGCATGGGAATACCTCGGAACAGACCGGGTAATGAAGGAACTGGAAGGATATATCCGTAAAGCACAATCGTTGGCAGATAGTCCGGCAGAAAAAGCACGTGTGGATTCATGGGTGAAAGGAGTCTGGGAATATATGCAAACAGGTAAAGCCAAATACATATCTAAAAAAGCAAAAGAATGAAACTTATCAATCTCTTTCTGTTCCTCTTCCTGCTGGGGTGCGTAAGTTGCAAAAGCCCGGAAGAGAACATACCCAACGAGTCTATACAGATTATTCCTCTGCCAAACTCGTATGAGCTCAAACCGGGCAATTTCTGTATGACCGGACAAACAACGATCGGAATAGATACTTCTGACCCGGCAATGGTAGCCCTGGCGGAATACTTCAACGAAAAGACAAGTGGCGCTACCGGATTCTCTTTACCGGTTGGCGGCTCCGGAACAATCGTCTTTCAATTAGGCGATTATAAAGAGTTGGGAGAGGAGGGATATCAGTTATCCGTATCCTCTGGGAAACTCGTGCTGAGTGCGTACAGGCATCATGGTATATTCAACGGTATACAATCTGTTCTTCAACTACTCCCTCCGGAGATAAAATCGAAAACAGTGCAGCCACAGAAAACATGGTACATCAATTGTGTAGAAATCACCGATAAACCTCAGTTCGCATGGCGCGGGCTGATGCTTGACGTCAGCCGGCACTTCTTTACCAAACAGGAAGTGAAGCGATTCATAGACCAAATGGCAGAATACAAGTATAATGTGTTTCACTGGCATCTGACCGATGATCAGGGGTGGAGACTTGAAATAAAATCACTGCCTGAACTGACCAACATCGGTGCATGGAGAGCTCCCCGGGTAGGTAACTGGTGGGAGAGAGAACCACAACTCTCTACCGACTCTTTGAGCTATGGAGGGTTTTATACTCCGGAAGACATCCGGGAGGTTGTAGACTACGCCCGGCAACGCTATATTATGATAGTGCCCGAAATAGATATACCCGGACACAGTATGGCTGCCTTGTCGGCATATCCGGAAATCTCTTGTACGGGAGGTCCTTTTCATGTGAATGTAGGAAATACATTCTATACAAAAACGGAAAACTCCTTGTGTGCAGGCAATGAACGGACGTTTGAAGTTCTTGATACTGTATTCTCTGAAGTTGCCCGCCTTTTTCCTTCCCCATACATACATATCGGAGGCGATGAATGCTATAAGGGCTTTTGGGAGAGATGTCCCAAATGCCGGATGCGAAAACAAAAAGAACATCTGAAAAATTCGGAAGAACTGCAAAGCTACTTTATAAAACGGGTGGCCAACATGGTTCAGAAAAAAGGGAAACAAGTTATCGGATGGGATGAAATACTGGAAGGAGGTTTAGCTCCGGAAGCAATTGTAATGTCATGGAGAGGTATAAAGGGAGGTGCGGAAGCTGCCCGCCAAGGACATTCGGTTATTATGACTCCGAGTGATCATTGCTACCTTGATTTCTATCAGGGAGACCCGACAGTTGAACCGAACACTTACGCTATGCTCCGCCTGCAGGACTGCTACAAATATCAGCTTATCCCCGACAGCATAAATCCGTCTTTAGTAATGGGCGGACAAGGAAACCTCTGGACGGAATCCGTACCTCACTACCGTCAGGTGGAGTACATGGTCTGGCCCCGTGCTTTAGCTATATCCGAGACATTATGGACCGATGCCCGGCTACGTAATTGGAAATTCTTTGTCCACAGGGTAGAACAACAATTTGAGCGCTTCGACCAATCCGGAGTTAACTATGCCCGTAGCATTTATGATCCGATAATCTGTCCGCACCGGGATAAAAAGAACGAACTGAAAATAGCACTAAAGACAGAAGTAGAGGGATTAAGCCTGTTCTATACATTCGACAATACAATCCCCGATGTCTACTCCAATATGTATACAGATACACTTTCTGTTCCTAAAAATGCATCGATGCTTCGTGTAGTCACTTACAAGGGACAGACACAAGCGGGTAGACAGGTTGATGTTACCATCGAGGAGCTGAAAAAGAGAGTGACGGAATAAAAAGTAATATGTTATAAAACATAAAAAAAGAGATGTTACAAATAAAGCCAATCGGTGTACTACTTACAGAACGGACAAGGACAAAGAAAAACGAGACATCTGACTAACAAGTAAAAACACCTGAAAATCACTTATGATAAAATACTTAAAATCATTATGAGTACAAGAAAATTTCGCATAATACTGCTTCTATTGTTAATGACCGGATTCGTATCCACCATTAATGCCCAGGAGCAAAAGATTTCTCTCTCACTTAACAATGCCACATTGAAGCAGTTCTTTAATGAAATAGAACACAAAACCGATTACTCTTTCTCTTACCGTGAAGGAGTATTGGATAACCGGAAGGATATAACGGTTTCTGCACAAAACAAAGACCTGTTGGAAGTCCTCAAAGCGGTACTCACTCCAAGAGGATTAAGCTTTAGCATACAATCCAAATCAGTAGTCATCATTCCACAGCAACAGGTAGCGGCAAGCAAACCGGTCATCATCAAAGGAAAGGTCACGGATGCCACCAACGAACCACTTGTAGGTGTTACCATCCGGGTTAAAAATGGTAATGAAGGTACAACAACCGATATGGACGGTAACTACTCAATCCAACTGAAAAACAAGAATTCCGAACTTCAGTTCTCTTACGTCGGTTACAAACAAAAAGATATAAGGGTAAAGGATAAAACGGTTGTCAATGTACTGCTGGACGAAGATAGCCAAATGCTGAATGAAGTAGTAGCCATCGGTTACGGTGTGATGAGAAAAAGAGATCTGACAGGCTCTGTTGCCCGTATCGGAGAAAAGGATATAAACAATGTACCTACGATTCGTCTGGACCAGGCACTGACCGGTAAAGTATCGGGTGTACACGTCACTAACACTTCCGGTGAACCGGGTGCAGCTACCAATATCCTGATTCGTGGTGGTAACTCTATTTCGGCAAGTAATCAGCCTTTGTATGTTGTAGACGGATTTATCGGTGCAGGCGATCTGAACCTGATTGACCCCAATGATATAGAATCAATAGAGATTCTGAAAGATGCCGCAGCTACTTCTATTTATGGTGCCAGAGGTGCCAATGGGGTTGTTATCATTACTACTAAAAGAGGAACCGAAGGTGGCAATAATGTTACTGTAAATGCCTATGTCGGCATCCAGCATGTTGCCAAACGGTTGGAAATGCTCAATGCGCGTGAATATGCCGAAATGCTGAATCAACAAGATGTGGCTGCCGGACAAGAACCTTCTATCGAGAATCCCAGTATCTATGAAAAAGGTACTGACTGGCAGGAAGAAATACTTCAAATGGCACTGATGCAGAATTATCAGGTAGCAGCTTCGGGAGGAAGTAAAGACACTCGTTACTACTTATCGCTGAGTATGTTCGATCAGGAGGGTGTCATCAAAAGATCCGGGATCAGACGTTATCAGACTCGCCTCAACTTAGACAGAAAGATAGGTGATAAGATAAATATCGGGGCTAATTTCCAATTTTCCCACTCGTCCAGAAAACCCAATTTAGTAAGTTTGGGAGGATTTGATTACCAAAGCTCGGCTCTGGCAACTCCTCCGACCATGCCTATCTATAATGAGGACGGTTCGTACGCCGCAGATAGTCCTTCACGCGTGGTAAGCAACAAAATTGACAACGTAGTAGCACAGCTTAACCTGCGTAAGAAAGAAGAATTATCGACCACAGTCTATGCAGGTATATTTGCAGACTGGGAAGCCATAAAAGGATTGAAGTTCAAAACTTCTTTAGGATTGAACGCCAGTACCAACAAAACGAATGAATACAAACCCGGCTCACTCCCAACCATGATGCAGAATAAAACCAAAGGTGAAGCGTGGATCAATCAGGGAGAAGGTTATTCTATCTTATGGGAAAACACAGCCAACTATATGAAAGAGATAACAAAGGGACATCATCTGACTGTTTTGGGAGGATATACTTTACAATTCGGACGTAATGAAGGACTGAGTTTATATGGAAAGAATTTCACCAATGATTTGTTGGACTGGAATAACCTCTCCGATGCGGAAACCAAAACCCGCCAGATAGGCAGCTCTGCTTCCGAATGGGCCATCATATCGTATCTGGGACGCATCAACTACTCTATTCACGATCGTTACTTGCTCTCGCTTGTAGGCAGATACGATGGTTCATCCCGTTTAGGTAAAGATAACCAGTTTGCTTTCTTCCCTTCCGTGGCTTTGGGATGGAGACTCTCGGAAGAGAAATTCATGAAGCGTTTTTCCAAACTGAATAACCTGAAACTGAGATTCAGTTATGGTCTTTCCGGAAATCAGGATATTGCACTGTATCAGACATTACCGTTGATGAAACAACAAAATGTGATGTTAGGCGACATTCCGCAAATCGGATACATCCCCGATCGTTTAGGAAATGACAAACTGAAATGGGAGACAACGGCTCAGTTCGATTTTGGTGTGGAGGCTTCTTTCTTCAATTCACGTTTGAACATAGAACTTGATTTTTATTCTAAAAGAACCAAAGATCTTTTACTGGATGTGGAGTTCCCCTATATCTCAGGATTCAAGAATGGTTTCATGAATGTAGGTAAGATCTCAAATAAGGGAGTAGAACTTATGATCCGTACTACCAATATCGCTACAAAGGACTTCACATGGTCTACCGAATTTAATATCTCTACAAATAAAAATAAAGTCTTAGCGATGGGACCGGATAAAGATTTTGAATACACCTTCCGTCCGGGTTTGGGTACACACCCTTACTCCTGGTTAAAGGTAGGCCAGCCCGTCGGAGTATTCTATGGCTATATTATGGACGGTATTTACCGCTCACGTGCACAGATTGAAGCCGGCAATGAGCCGAACGCTTCACTCGGACAAAAGATCTACCGGGATATTAATGGAGATGGCGTGGTTTCCATTGAAGACCAGACAACCATCGGCGACCCGAATCCCGATTTCTTTGGAGGTATCAACAATACGTTCACTTACAAGAATTTCACTCTGAGTGTATTTTTACAGGGAACGTATGGAAATGACATACTTGCAGGAGGTGACTTCCTGTATGCCACGGTCGACCCCCGGTTTGTAAATCAGTACAAACGGGTAAAGAACTTCTGGTCACTCGATAATCCCAACGGGAATTATCCTAAACTCTATTCCAATGACGAATACCAGCCTTCTACCTACATGATTCATGATGGTTCACATCTGAAGATAAAGAGTATCAGCCTGTATTACAACTTCCCGGTTAAGAGCTGGAAAAAGAATAAGACGATTCAGGAACTGCAATGTTACGTTACCGGTACCAACCTGTTCACGTTCACCTCATACAAAGGATACGATCCGGAGGTAAATACCGGAACGGAAGGCGGTTATAAGGTCTATTCGGCCAACGTGCTACGGGGTATGGACTTTACCGCTTATCCCTCAGCGAGAACATATACTTTTGGCTTTAAAATCACATTATAATGAAAAGAATCATGAAAAAACTAAAGATAATGGCACTGTGCATCCTGACTGCTACTTGCAGCTCGTGCCTGGACATGCTCGATAAAACACCTATATCACAACTCAGCGTCGGTAAACTGTTTGAAACGGCAGACGGGGCGGAAGCTGCCGTATCCGGATGTTACAGTTTCCTCAATGGAACAGGATATTACAATCTGGACAGATGGTGCTTTGCCTTTGAAGGCACCGATATATCCGGTGGTGCAGGTGGCTCAGCCAATTATCAATGGACTTCCGGTGAAAACCGGTGGAGTGACTGGTGGCTCACCACTTATCAGGCAATCGGCGCTTGCAACACAACCATAAGCCGCATAAAGCAATCAACCTTTGATGAGACCCGCCGTACTTCACTACTGGCAGAAGCCCGTTTTCTACGTGCTTTCTACTATTATCATGCATTGACTTACTGGGGAGGCGTACCTTTATTGAAAGATGAGATAACTTCGCTGGATCAGGTAAAGAATATAAAGAGAGCCACACGGGAAGAACTTTCAAATTTCATCATTGATGAACTCACCGAAGTATCGGACATCTTGGAGAAAAGCCCTGCCATCGTAGCAAGAGCCAGTAAAGGAACCGCACTTACCCTGTTGGCAAAAATGTACTTATTACAAGAGCAGTGGGAAAATGCAGCAAAGACCTGTGAGCTGATTATGGGGCTGAACAAATATAAACTGTTCGATAACTATAGCGACATTTTCTCACAAGCATTTGAGAACCAGCAGGAACATATCTTCTCTATCCAGTTCAATGCTGACTATACCGACTTCTCGGCCCGTATGTTGTGGTATCTGGGCCCGAGCAAAGAAGAATGGGACAAATTCAATGGACTGGGAGGAAGTTCAGCACCTACCTCTTTCTATGATAAATACGACGAATGGGACCTGCGCCTTGAACACAATCTGGCCAAGACCTGGCGGGGACAGGCTTTCAAAGACAGCCGTATCGCCATCATTAAATACTGGGACAGAACCGGTAAACAAATGCTTGACCACGACGGACTGAACTTCCCCGTATTCCGCTATGCAGACGTTCTTCTCATGTATGCCGAAGCACTCAACGAATGGAAAGGAGCGCCTACCCAAGAGGCTTATGACGCAATCAATGAAATTCGCGAACGGGCAGGGGTAGATGAAATAGAAGAGTTGGATTACAAACAATTTCAATCTCTCATCCGTGATGAACGTGCCCGTGAATTATGCTATGAGGGGCATCGCCGATTCGATCTTGTGCGTTGGGGAATACTTGTAGAGACGGTAAAAAGAATCAGTAAAGAGATTAACTCAAAGGGAGGTGAATACATTAGTGAAGCCCATAACCTTTGCCCTATCCCTCAGACGGAGATAATAAAGAACTCAAATTTGGAACAAAATCCAGGATATGAAACTACTAAAAAATAAAAGCGATATGAAATCAACATTCAAGCTACTTCTGCTTTTAATGACTCTCTCATTCATTGCTTGTGACAAGAACGAAGATGACTTCTCAAAAAAAGACAGTTATCTGTATGTATGGAACATACGCACATGGAATGTGGGTACGGAGAGTAAACTTTCTGATATAAAAGTAACCTATTTCTTCAAAGGGGATACTGCCCGGGTACAGAATATTAACTTCTGGGTAATCAAAGAAAAAAGTACCCTCTATGCCGAAGAGGCCATGAAACATACCGACAGGGCTTTTCAAATAGAGCATCTTCAGAAAGACCCTAACCAGAAAGAGTTCAAAAACCAATGTTCTTTCCGCTTCAGTGAAGCATTCAATGTGGATTATGACGGTGATCCGATCGTGCCGGGAGGAAAATACAGGTTGGTAGTAAAAGCCATTGCTGCCGACAATAAAGTGGTAGACAGCCCTACCACCGAATCGGGTGTATTCGAGATATACGACCCTAACAGTCCTGAAGAATAAACTTTGTTTAATTTAAAATAAATACCAGATGAAAAAGAATTTGTTTTTATGCCTGCTGTTTTTGTTAGGCATTCTCAATGTATCTGCCCAAACGACAGGTAACAAAGGTTTCAAGTTGAACGTAAATTCCGGAGATGCTTATCTGGATTGCGGAGATATCACACAGCTCAACAAAGCCGGAGCCTACACCATAGAGGCATGGGTGAATATAACCCTGGATGAGTTGGCCGATCGTTTCATTATCTTCAAAAAAGAGCAACCCGATGAACGTAACCGTATTAAGGTACAGGTAGAAAAGAACGGCCAGATCTACGTTATGCAAGCTTACGGAGACGGTGCTTATGCACAAACATCTGCCGGATGCTATCCGAAAAGTGGCTGGCACCATGTGGCCTTAGTGTATGACGGAACAAAATCAAGCACCGACGAGGGAGTCATCATTCTCTATATCGACGGTATCCGCCAGGCTTTCTCCAACGCTTTCTTCAAACCTACCACAGGTGACATTGACGCGTCATTCGTATTGGGTGGTGCTTCTCTTGCCTGCTACGATGAAGTCAGAGTATGGAACAAGTCTCTCAGCCTTGAAACCATATCAAAATGGAAAAGCTACAAAGTGCTCGATACACATCCGGATAAAGCCAACTTAGTGGCCTATTATGATTTCCAGAATGTAACAGGTACTGATGTTCCCGATTTACAGGGTGCTTATCCGGCTACTTTTAAAGCAACGGAAGCCGAAGTAAAAAACATCGACCTGAAGATCTTTGAAGAAGTAGGCGAAATGACTATCGAAAGCAGTATGGTTTCTCAGAAAACAGGTAATGCCTATGCGAAAGAAGACAACATTGAATTGCTTACTCTAAAAATAAACACTGTTGGTGCAGGCGAACTGTCACTCACCGGAATGGACTTCTCGCTGAACGGTACAACCAAGCTGACTGATATTGCCACTATCAATGTGTACTATGCCGGTGACAAGGCACAGATCACAGACGAATCACTCACAATGAACTATCAGGCACTTCGCCCGGGTACCGGTAAACTGGAGTTACGTGATGGAGATAATGCAGGCAAACAGCCGCTTAGTGTAGGAAATAACTTCTTTATCGTAGCCATCCGGTTGAAACCAACTGCTACTGACGGAAATAAACTGGACGGACAAATCACCAAACTATACTTCAGCAACGGAAAAGATGTAGTGCCTGAATCTTCTGATCCGGACGGCGATATGACAATCCGCCAAATCAATAAGCTCGATGCAGCAGCTTATACACAGAAGTGTACTGACTATAACAATAAAATAGTATTCGGTTGGTTCCCCTGGTTCAGTGTTACCACTATTGACAAAGTAGACTGGAAAGGCCTCACTCATATTGCTCCTATCGGTTTTGAAATCGACAAGGGAGGTTATACCCCCACTTTCGAAGATAAAGGTATCGACCTGAAATGGCCCTGGATTGACTTTATTAACGCAGCGCACAAAAATGGTGTGAAAGTATTGGCTGCCATCACCGGTAATGTTCGCGACGGTGGAAATACCGCTTTCTATGTAGATCTGTTTGGCGATTCACAAAAGATGCGTGCTGCAGCCGTTGCCATAGCTAAGTTTGTTGACAAATACAATCTGGATGGTATTAATATGGATATTGAAGAGTTTTACAACTCCGTTCCCAATCACGGTGCGAAATATAATGAACTGGCTAAATATATAAAAGAAGAACTCGACAAAATCAATCCGGATTTCGAACTTTCTATTGCCACCTATCCGGGAAATGAAAGCAATGAATGGGATTTCAAGGGAATGCTTAAAAGTGCCGACTACCTCACTATCATGATGTACAACATCGGACAGACATTCACTTGCCCGCTGAACGATGCACAAAGAAGAATAAAACAGTTCTGGCTGGATATCGACATTCCTGCATCTGACATTGTTATTGCATGGCCTTACTATGGCAATATCTATAAGAACGGATCAAAATTCGGAACAGCCACTTTAGGTGATGTACCCAAATATGCCAAAGACAATGATATCACCTGGGATGACGCAGCAAAATGTAATGTTTATAAGTATACCGAAGACGGTGCCAATATGGTGGCTTATGCCGAGGATCTTCAGAGCCTCCGCTTAAAATATGACTATACTACCAAAGGCGGCTTCAAAGGCATTGGTATCTGGGCATTGGGTCAGGATGCAGGTATGGAAGACCAGGCATACGGATTGATTCGCGAATTCTACGATTCTACCTATCAGGGAACAGGAATCAGCAAGAACCAATCCAATGGTAACATCTCCGTTTATCCTGCTGCTGTGGAAGATGAATTGTTCATCAACTTAAAAGACAATGACGGAGCCAATATTACAGTCACTGTTTACAATATGATGGGACAGGCATTGAAAAACATAAATTTAGCTTCCGGCGTACGGTCTGTCCACCTTAACAGCCTTTCTACCGGTTGCTATATAGTGAAAATTCAATGTGAATCAGAAGTGGCAAGCTTTAGAATCGTAAAGAAGTAAACCTTTTCGTTCTTTTTGGCAGATATTAAAACTCACCACAGAGTAACACGAAGTTTCACAGAGTATTATTTATCTGATTGAAACGCAGATGAACGCAGATTTTCGCAAAGGAAAACAAATAGATGATAAAGAACTACAGTCTTTTAATCTGCGTTCATCTGTGTTCATCTGCGTTTCAATAAAGATAAACTCTGTGGAGCTCTGTGAAACTCTGTGGTGAAAAGATTTCTGACACACCCGCTTTTTCTTCGGTATATTTCCAATAAATACAGATATTATGAAGCACAAAATTCTCCTGCTACTCCCGATAATGGCTTTTTTTGCCACTTTACCAATATACCTGTATGCAACCAATGAATGCTTATCCCCCAATGAGACGGTATGGTTTCGCTATCCGGCCCAAAGCTGGTCCGAACAGGCTTTACATATCGGTAATGGTTATATGGGTGCCTCTTTTTACGGAGAGGTAGAGAAAGAACGTTTGGATATCGCTGAAAAAACATTCTGGGCAGGAGGTCCTCATGCTGCCTCCGATTTTAATTACGGAATAATCAAAGGAGGTAAAGACAAGATAGCCACTATCCGGCAGTTAATAGTAGAACGCCGGTTTGCTGAAGCCGATTCCCTCTCCCGTATCTACATGACCGGAGATTATACTAACTATGGCTATTTTTCAATGGTGGGTAATCTGTGGATTGACTTTGGCAAAAACAAACAACCCGTACAAAATTACCTGCGCGGCATCGATCTATCCACATCCCGTGGTTTCGTTGAATATACACAGGGAGGTGTACAGTTTAACCGTGAATATTTCTGCAGCTATCCTGATAAATTGATGGCACTTCATTTTACGGCCGATAAAGCAGGAAAAATTAGTTTCTCTCTTTCCCATTCACTCGTCTATCAGCCCGAAGAAGTCATAGAAAGTGAGAATGGACTTACTTTCAATGGGATCATCCGGGAAAATGGATTAGGCTATACCATTCGTATTAAAATTGTTCAGCAAGGCGGAAGTGTCAAAGTAGCCCATCAACGGATTGTAGTAGAAAAAGCCAACGAAGCCACTGTATTTTATGCGGTCGACACTGAATATGCTCCTGTATACCCCCTATATAAAGGAGAGAACCCGCAACAAAATACCGGGAAGATAATAACAAAAGCCATTACAAAAGGCTACAAGACAGTCAAAAACACACATATATCCGATTATCAGACGTTGTACAATCGGGTCAGATTCACTCTTACCGGAGACACGGCTTCCGAACAACTTCCAACCAATGTGCGTGTGAAACAATTGCAGGAAGGATTTACCGACGACGCCTCTCTGAAAGTTTTAGGGTTCAACCTCAGCCGTTACCTGCTGATAAGTGCCTCCCGCCCCGGCACACTACCTTCCACCCTGCAAGGTGTATGGAATACCTTTGAAAAGGCTCCGTGGAACGGAAATTTCCAAAGCAACATCAATCTCCAGGAGATGTATTGGGGATGCGGACCGACCCATTTACCGGAATGTGAAGAGGCTTATCTGGAATGGATTGAGGGTCTGGTAGAACCCGGACGGCAAACAGCCCGCGAATATTACGGAACGAAAGGCTGGGTGAGCCATTCTACCGGAAATATATGGGGGCACACCGTTCCCGGTAATGATATCCTGTGGGGGCTCTATCCTTCAGGAGCTGCCTGGCATTGCAGGCACTTGTGGGAACATTATGCCTTCAACGGAGATAAAGAGTATCTCAGAACAAAAGGATATCCTATTATGAAAGAAGCTGCCGAATTCTGGCTGGAAAACATGGTAGAGTATCAGGGACATTTCATTATTGCCCCTTCCGTATCAGCAGAACATGGCATTGAAATGAAAAACGGTTCTCCGGTAGAATATTCTAACACAAACGGCGAGCAAACGGAAGGAAGACTTTTTACCGTGCCTGCCTACCAGGATATAGAAATGGTATATGATCTATATACCCACGTAATCAAAGCAGCAGAATGCCTGAACACAGATTCTGTATTCCGCCAGAAGCTGCTCATTGCTAAAAATAAGCTACTACCCTTGAAAATAGGACGCTATGGACAATTGCAGGAATGGATAGATGATGTGGACAACCCACACGATCATCATCGCCACCTTGCCCATCTTTATGCTTTGTATCCGGGAAATAGGATATCCTATACCCGGACACCTGCATTAGCTCAAGCTGCCCGAAAATCTTTAGAGATGAGGGGCAAAGGTAAATTTGGCGACAGATGGCCTCACACGGGAGGCAACTGGTCTATGGCATGGCGTACCGCTTTATGGGCCAGACTTTACGATGGCAATCAGGCTATCGGAACTTTCAACCGGATGATTAAAGAAAGCGGTTACGAAAACATGATGTCCAATCAATCGGGAAATATGCAGGTAGACGCTACAATGGCTACCTCAGGGCTTTTTGCTGAGATGTTATTACAATCTCACGAAGGCTTTATACACCTTTTACCTGCCCTGCCTACCGAATGGCCGGAAGGCAAAATCGAAGGATTGATGGCGAGAAACGGCTATCAGGTAACAATTGAGTGGAAATATGGAAGACTGACAAAGGCGGAAATTGTAATTCCACAAGGGATGGACAGACCGACAGTAAAAATACAAGGCGTTCCTTTGTCAGAGACAGACGGCAGAGTGAGTTTTATCCCCTACTCACAAAGCACCTCACACACTTTGTTCTGAAACTCTCTTGCTTTGGCCGCCGAAAGTATGTTCTGATTCATAATGGCAAAGGCTATTTCATGCCCGTTAGCAGCCTTCAGATAGCCTGCTAAGGCGTTGATTGCTGTATAGGAACCTGTCTTGGCATGAACATTCTTACAGGCTTTTCCTTGTTGCATTCTATATTTCAATGTTCCGTCTACTCCGGCAATGGGAAGAGCCTTGTAGAGTTTCTGGAACACATCCGTGCGTGAATAGGCAAATTTAAGGAAATCGACCAAAAGGGCAGGAGAGAGGTAGTCATAGTTGGATAGTCCACACCCATCGGCTATCTTATATTGGTCGGGATGGTGTCCCAGCTGCTTTATCATCTTCTTTATCTCAGCAATGCCCTCTTTGGCTGAGACATACTTCTTCCCGGTGGCTTGTGCCCCCAGACGACAAAGCAGGGCCTCTGCACTCAGGTTATCGCTTTCCTTCATTATCTGGGTAACTACCTCCTGTACAGAGCACTCCGAACGCGCCATGCAAACGGATGAACTATCGGGAGTAAAGACAGAAAAGGCATAGTTTAGAGGTGCTTCAATGCCTTTGTCGCGGAGCTTTTCAAGAAAAGCATGCATAAAGAAGTCCTGTGAAGAGAAGACATTGATATCCGCACTGCGCCTCCCCTCTACATTGCCTGTGACCGTGATATTGTTCTTATTTTCAAGCCATCCCCTGGTTACGGTAAACTTCCCGGCAGAGGGAGTACGTGTCCGGGTTGCATTGCTGAGGCTGTAATAAGAGGACTCCGGATAGCAGGAAACCCGTGCCGTATCTCCCTGAACTGCACCCGGAACAGCTGTTACCGTCACCATTCCTTTGTGATACATCAACGGAGAAAGATAGGGCTGATAAGCTTCCGGCGTATCATCCCATGCCCATCCGCTCCCCCAATAGAGGGAGTCTTTCATAGAAATATCTCCATAGATCCTCCCATCGATAACGGAGAAAGGAGAAGTGATGATGGCATCTACCAGCGTATCCATGCTAAGTTCATCAAATTCGGGATCAAAACCTCCTACCACATACAAATCTCCACGCAAAGTATCATGCTCTATGACTCCATTGTACCAGACCTCGGTACGAAACGGCTCGTCGGCATCCGAACGGGAAAGGGCAGTAATAGCAGTCAGCAGTTTCATTGTCGAGGCCGGGCGCGAAAGTTTAGTATCCCGATACGTATAAAGCGGCTTCTTATCAGTAAGATCATAAACAGATATACCGACTTCAGATCCCTCAGGCAAGGTTTTCAACAGTGAGTTGATGCGGGAAGAGAGAATATCCTGCCCCCATAAAACCGGAAGGCAGGAGGATAAAATAAGGAATAGGAAAATTCTTTGCATACGTTTAGTTTCTTAATCACAGGGCTTCCCTGAATATTTCGGCTACTGTAGGGTGGGGGAATACAATCTTCTTCCACTCCGTAGTTGTCAGTTTTAACTCTACTGCCATGCCGGCAAGGGTGATAATTTCGGAAGCAGGATTACCAAGTACATGGGCACCTAAGATCGTTTTATCCTCACCGATCAATAGTTTGCACATACCGTTCACACCTTCATTTTCAGCAACAAAACGGCCAGAATACGCCATCGGCAATTTAACAATGTGATGAGGAATACCTTTTGCCAACAGACTTTCTTCGGTATACCCCACTCCGGCAATCTCCGGATTGGTATATACTACGCCGGGGATGGCACGATAACTCATCACATCGTCCCTGCCAAGAATGGTATGTACGGCTACTTCTGCTTCGCGAACCGCCGTATGGGCAAGCAGCGAAAAGCCTGTAAGGTCACCACAGACATATACACCCGGTTCGGAGGTCTGCATTTTAGAATTAACGGCAATGTTCCCACGTTCCGTCAATACCAGTTTCAGATTTTCGAGTCCGAAACCTTTGGTGACAGGGCGACGGCCTACACTCATCAGCAGCTTTTCTGCAATCACACTACCGGAGCCTTCGGCATTCTCATAAGAGACTACAGCTTCTGTTTCATTTTGCGACAGAGAAATAACCTTCGTGCTCAGGAGGAATCGGATACCTCGTTTCGCATATTCGGCACGAAGCAAGGCAGAAAGCTCTTTATCCATTCCGTTCAGTATCTCATCCAGCATTTCTATCACTGTCACCTGTACGCCAAGGCTATTGAAGAAAGAGGCAAACTCCATTCCGATAACGCCACCGCCAACGATAGCCAGTGAAGCAGGTAATTCTTTGTTATCAAGCGCATCGCGATGCGTCCAGTAATTCACCGTATCAATACCTGCGATAGGAGGAATAAAGGTTTCAGAACCGGTACAAAGTATCAGATTCTCGCATTCGTAAGTCTCTTCACCACAACGAACCGTGTTCTTATCCACAATCTGAGCCATGCCCTGTACAATCGTTACATTGTTGGAAGTTAGTTTACCTTTCACTCCCAATACCAGTTTACGTACTACTTTACTCTTACGGGCAATTATCTTCGACAAATCAAAAGAGACCTCCGGCACGGTTACAGCATATTTGGAAGCATGTTTCGTTCCGTCATACGTCTTTGCCGAATAGAGCAAAGTCTTGGTAGGAATACATCCTTCGTTAAGACAGACTCCACCTAAATTCTGCTTTTCAAAAAGCAAAACACTCAGTCCGGCTTTGCCGGCTGTTTCGGCAGCTGTGTAACCCGCAGGACCGCCGCCAATAATAATTACCTGGTATTTCATATGATTCGAATTAGTTCCACTAACCGTTATTTTTTATCTTCTCCAGCCACTCTATAAACTCCCGCTCTTTGACCGGCATCACCGATACATATTTATCTTTGCCGTATTCAATCAATACATATTCGGTTACCGAGAAACGGCCGAACTTCATTGAATGATGCTTTTGCACAGAGATAATATCTTTGAGAGCAATTGTCTTCTTACGTGTAAAGCGTCCGTAAGAAAGAATCAGTTCACCCTGTGACGTGACAGTATAGGTGGTGTGAATCACCTGTTCGATCACCACAATGAGCAACAGCATCATAAAAGCGGCAAGCAGAATATACTTACACCACAGGAAGCCAAACGCGTTTGCTCCCAGTACCACTAAAAGAAAATATTGATACCAGGCAATGCGGGCATGGAAAACTCGGTTCATTTTGTCAGATTTTTGCTGCCAAGTTAGCAATTTTATGAATTAATGGCAACGAAAAGTACAATGAAAACAGTTATTTTGTAGTTTTGCGGTAATAAACATTTAGATTATGGTTAAAAAGTTCGATTTCCTCGTCATTGGTTCCGGTATTGCCGGAATGAGCTTTGCTTTGAAAGTGGCACACAAAGGAAAAGTAGCCCTTATCTGTAAGAGCGGTTTGGAAGAGGCAAACACTTATTTTGCACAGGGGGGAGTGGCCTCCGTTACGAATCTCCTGGTAGACAATTTCGATAAGCATATTGAAGACACAATGATTGCCGGTGACTGGATCAGTGACCGTGCTGCCGTAGAAAAAGTTGTACGGGAGGCTCCGGCACAAATCGAAGCACTTATCAACTGGGGAGTGGAATTCGATAAAAACGAAGAGGGAGAATTCGACCTGCACCGGGAAGGAGGGCATTCGGAATTCCGCATTCTTCATCACAAAGATAATACCGGAGCTGAGATTCAGGACAGTCTTATCAAGGCTGTGCAACGCCATCCCAACATTACAGTAATCGAAAATCACTTTGCGGTTGAGATATTAACCCAGCATCATCTTGGGGTGACTGTCACACGTCAGACACCGGACATCAAATGTTACGGCGCTTATATCCTCGACCCGAAAACCGGGAAGGTAGATACCTACCTGGCAAAGGTAACGCTTATGGCAACCGGTGGGGTAGGAGCTGTGTACCAGACAACTACCAATCCGCTGGTAGCTACCGGAGACGGTATTGCTATGGTATACCGTGCCAAGGGAACGGTGAAAGATATGGAGTTCGTACAGTTTCATCCTACAGCGCTTTATCATCCGGGCGACCGTCCTTCTTTCCTCATTACCGAAGCCATGCGTGGCTACGGTGCTGTACTCCGTACGATGGACGGTAAAGAGTTCATGCAGAAGTATGACCCCCGTCTTTCATTGGCTCCGCGCGATATCGTAGCACGTGCCATTGACAACGAAATGAAAAACCGGGGCGATGACCATGTCTATCTCGACGTCACTCACAAAGATCCCGAAGAGACCCGGAAGCACTTCCCGAATATTTATGAGAAATGCCTCAGCTTAGGTATTGACATTACAAAAGAGTACATTCCGGTTGCTCCGGCTGCCCATTATCTCTGTGGAGGTATCCTGGTAGATCTCAATGCCCAGTCGTCTATCGAACGGCTTTATGCGGTAGGCGAATGCTCTTGTACAGGCTTGCATGGTGGCAATCGCTTAGCTTCAAACTCTCTGATCGAAGCCGTTGTGTATGCCGACGCAGCTGCCAAACATACGCTGGAAGTAGTAGACCAATATGATTATAATCCGGACATCCCGGAATGGAATGACGAGGGTACCCGTTCGCCCGAAGAGATGGTGTTGATTACCCAAAGCATGAAAGAGGTGAACCAGATTATGAGTACCTATGTAGGTATCGTTCGGAGTGACCTTCGCCTGAAGCGTGCATGGGACCGATTGGATATCCTTTATGAAGAAACAGAAAGCTTATTCAAACGTAGTGTAGCATCTAAAGAAATTTGTGAGTTGCGCAACATGATTAACGTGGGATATCTCATTATGCGCCAGGCGATGGAGCGAAAAGAGAGCCGCGGACTGCATTATACAATTGACTACCCGCATGCAAAGAAGTAATTTCTAAAAAAAATAGTGCATCTTTAATCCTCACAACAAAGCAATATTACTGCCTATTATTGTGGAATTAAAGATGCACATCTTTTTTCAATTATCCTGGTTGTATCTTAATACCGTGTCTATAGAGAATCCTATTTAACTACTACCTTACGGGTTACCTCTCCATCGGCTGTCTGCAACTTCACAAGATAAAGTCCGCTACCAAGGTTGATGTTATCAGTTCCACCATTTGCTGCTTTCTGAGCAACTACCGAGCCCAAAGTATTGAATACAGTAACCATTCCTTCGGCACCTTCAAAAGAGATACCATTATCGTTAGAGTAAACATTGAAAGCATCCTTAGCAGAAATATTGATGATGCCCACACCTTCGGGAATTTCACCATACCCAACTTCCAGATCATCAATATAACGAATACCATTACTTCTGAGTTGTATATCAAACGAAGTAAGGTCCAATTTGGCAAGTTCTACATAAATACCATATTGTTTCCATTCGGTAGTAAGCTCCACATAAGGCACATTATCCCAGTTTCCTCCGTTTGACGGATTATATAACTGGCCAGTACCAATATGCATTTTTGTTCCATCTACATCGCTTTTTGCCCAGAATGTATAATAGAAATCATCACCTCTATCTATGAAAAACGGATTAGCAATATAATCTTCCGCATATACACTTGTCACCTGTGATACACCTACGTGCCAACTAAACCAGGTAGACACAATACCTGTAGTAATAATCTTACAAGCCTTGTCAGCTTCCCCATTACGGTTCTCTGCTTTTTCAAAGGTTACCTCTACCTTGTTAGTACCCGAAGTCCAGTTATTATTAGAAGGAGATACCCAGCCGGCAGGTCTTACACCTATCACGTTTTCTTCTGAATCTTTGATGTCCACCCAACTGTCAAAACTGGTATTATACCCGTCCACAAAATACTGTGCATTCATGTTTGCACTTACAAATAATAATGCTACTGCGTAAAATAATTTTCTCATACGAATTGATTTAAAAAGTTAATAATTATGTTATTGAAGTCTACTTCTTATTGTCGTAATGTTCATACCGGTTCAAAGCTTCCAGAAAATAGTAATCGGCATAAACCAATGGGACATCAATTTCCTGATTGTGAGGGATACTACCCACACTATGCATCAGGATAAAGTTATTGTTAGTGCCCGGAACCGCCCGGTAAGCCGGTGAAGAGAGTGATTTAAGTATCTTAACGGCTGCATCGTAATATGTCTTTTCATTCGGCACATACGTAGCCAGTTCCAGAAAAGCAGAAGCAGCAATAGCTGCCGCCGATGCATCACGGGGAACTACTTTAAAGCGGTTAGGATCATAGGCCCAATCGGGAACATACCCTTCCTGTCCGGCATTAAAGTCCCAGTAAGGAACCCCGTCTTCGGGAAGATTCGGATGATTGAGCCAATAGTCTGCCGTATGTATGGCTATTTCGAGGAATTTCGGATTCTTCGTTTCACGATAAGCCATTGTGTAACCATATATAGCCCATGCCTGTCCGCGCGCCCATGCCGAATTATCGGAGAATCCCTGACAAGTGGCCTGATGAAGAACCTTTCCTGTCAACGTATCATAATCCACTACGTGATAAGTGCTATAATCTTTGCGCAACTGATTCTTCGCAGTTGTCTCCGCATGGGTAGTGGCTATCTTGGCGTATCTTGTATCGCCTGTCACTTTAGAAGCAAAATAGAGTAACTCTAAGTTCATCATATTATCAATAATCACCGGATAGAACCACTCATCTTTCCCATTCCAGGCTTTCCGATAATTCCATGACTTGATACATCCTGTCACCTCACTGAAACGGGTAGTCAGAGAATTGGCAGCTTCTATAATCACATCCTTATATTCTTCTTTACCTGTAAGCCGATACGCGTTACCAAAACTGCAATAGATAAGAAAACCAATGTCATGATGACTTGTCAGCTTTTTCATCGGCTCCAGAGCCTCGGTCCATTTGATAGCACTCTGTTTCCAATTCTCCTCACGGTTGTGTTCATAGATATACCATAAACATCCCGGATAGAATCCTTCCGTCCAATCATTCTTCGGGGTAGCAATCAACTTTCCATCCTTACCTGTAGTACGCGGATACACAGTAGGTTCGGGAACCGCTTTGAGTTGATTGCTCAAATGTTGTTCGGCAACTAAAAAATCGTCATCAATGAGTGCTTTCTTTTTGTCCGTTTGTACACAAGACATGCAAAGAGAACAGCTCAGCAGTAATAGTCCAATAATTCGCATATAGGTTAATGTTTTCGTTATGTATTTTTTCTTTAGTAGTCAAGTAGTTATCACTTCGTTAGTAGTAAGTAGCAGATAGCATCCTACTTAACTACTTTGACTACTTACTACTTAACTACTATTTTACTGTTCTCCAGTACCATAATACCAGCGCAGGTTACTAAGTGTCAGTCGCCAGGTATAAAATGGGTTACCACCACGATATTTCTCAACGGCACGGATAAGATCATGATCCATTTCAAAAATCTCATCAGCAGCATACATGGTGCCACCGGGATTATAAGGTTTGTTATAGTCACTACGTTTCTTATCGGGCGCCCATTCTGTTTCTACAAATTCCAAATGTGGATTCTTTGCCGGATCGAGTAAATATGGTTTCCAGAAGTCAACACTCTTCTTGATGGATGCTCCCCAATTAACATCCCGTGCATAAAATTCATCGGCCGCTTCATAACCCTCATAACAGGCTATTGCATGACAGATTTCAGCAAAAAACAATAAGTCGTAAGCATGATAAGCAAAAGCATCACGTCCTAACAAATCGGTAGTAGTACCATTAGGATATAGATTATTTTTCACCCAGCTATTATATCTGTTCATAAAATAACCTGTTATCGTTTTATCATTTAACGTCAACCCCAAATAATAAAACTGCTGATGAAGACAAGTTCCCCAGTTATTATCACGCAAATCATTATCCTTAATGAATACATTAGCGCGTTTTCTGAACCATTCATCTATCTCGTCTCTATCTGCCTGCGAAATCACATTACGAATAATGCTATATCCCTCTACAGCTGGTGTATATACACTTTCGTGAATATTTGATTTGGATACGGCCACATTCACCTTTCCCCACGCCTTTAGACATTCAACAGCTTTATTCAGAAATTTATCGTCTTGCGAAAATGCATAAACCACGCAAAGCTGGTAGATAACATTCATTTCATCACTTATATCCACATTATTAGGATTGTTGGAGGTTGAAACGACAGGGGTAGTTTTCCGGTCGTTGTTCACAATTGTTTCCGCCGGATTTCTCATCTGTTTGATATATGCGCTTTTAGGAGGATTATTGCCTTTCTTCTCAATATCTTCTTTCATCTTATCATAATGATAACGGGTCATCATCAGATTGGGAAACATCAAATCTACATTATCCGTAGATTGGGCTTTTACGGCAAGCGAACTACCTACCAATAGAAACAGGAGTAAAATGTGCTTTTTCATCGTCTATTATATTAATGTAACCAATGTGGAATAGTTGTTGTCAACTGATCACAGGAGCAAATGTAGGAAGGATGCTGCAAACCCAGGTTGATGTATTGTATCAGCAGTAGTATCGAATTATCTTTCGGACAATATAAACCTATAATACGGATAAAAATGCCCGTATACGACCATATACACAGAACAGGAAGAATAAGTTTCTTCCGGACAAAAGCAAAGGGACACTTCAGATAATATAATCCCCATTTCGTCCAACGGACAATAAAATCATCTATTTCGGACAATAGGTAACACCTGATTTTCGCAACATCCCCTACTTTTGTAAGTAGTAAAACAAAATCAGCCTCACAAATTGATTAAATTATGAAAAACAAGATCATTGCCTCTGTGCTGTTAGCAGCATCTATCTCTTTCTCCGGTAACATGTCCGCACAAGAACTCTTCCGGGCAGACTTTGAAACCTACGAAACAACTCCTTATTTCTTCCGTTTCGGCAATAAAGGAAAGTTAGGCGATTACAAACCCAAGTCACGCTGGATGTATTCGCATGAAGTAATAGATAACCCGGTAGCTTCTGCCGAAGGCAACAATTCAGCTAAAGTTTTGCGTTATTCCTCCATGGAAGCACGCGATTATGGACTAAAGTTCCTGTTCGACAATCCCATTGACATTGACGACTTAAAAGTAGTAGAATTTACAATCTATCAACCACTCAATGTGATTGGTAAGAATACAGATGACTTTGAAGATCCGGCTGAAAAACAAGATATCTGCATCAAGCTGCTCTCTAAGTTTAATACTACCAATGACTTCAGACAAGATGAAGGTATACTCCTTAACAAATCTGTCTACGACTTTACTACCGAAGGACAATGGATTACTTACACATTCAAGTTCAATAAAGCAGCCTACTCCAGCCAGATAAGCAAATTCACGAACGGAGTATTAGGAGTGGCCATATTACCTACCTATAATTCAAATGTCACGTTGTATGAAGATGAACAACACGTTTGCTATATCGACAATATCATAGTTAATCCTGTACCTACCGGTATCAACAATCAGAATACCGAAAAACTGATGATTAATTACAATAACGGACAACTCATTATTTGTGGCACAGAAAACGGCCCCGCCCGTGTGATGGTTTACGACACAAACGGATGTACGGTAACAACATCAGAAGTCACCGTAGAAAACGGAAAAGCTTCACTAACTTTGCCACTTGATAATAATAAGGTATATTTGGTTAATGTAGTCACACAAAATCAGAGTTATCGCCAAAAGATCAGTAAACTATGAAACGCATACAAACCTGTTTGATACTAATCGGACTGCTGTGTATCAGTAACCTGTACGCAACAGATAATGAAAAGGCAGAAACAATCCGTCGGTTAAGGCAGGAGTTTACAACACATATCAACGGAACTCCTGTAACCGCCTATACGCTGCAAGAGTCCTTGGCTCTGATTGACGCAGAAGGCCGTTTTACAGACAAACGTGCAGAAGAAGAGGTGATCATCCGCAACAATTATGCTGCCGGAACCAATATGGCTCACTGCATTCAAATTAATAACCTGACCCGTGACTGCTTTGAACGGTTACAGGTTATAGCCGAATCCTATCGCGGGAAGAAGAATCTTGATCCTCAGGATAACGGGGTACAGACCCTTTTACGCGGCATCGCCTTTTACGGTAAAATGGAAAATGAACGTAATAATGACGCTCCCGGACGCTTCCATGCTTCCTGCTTTGCCACTCCACGGGCAGCTGTAAAAATCTACTTTGCGCTACTTGACCTGATGGACAGAATCGAAACGGGTGAAGTAAAAGACTCAACGGCTCTTGTAGCCCACCAAAAACTATTTGATGTGGGTTTTCAATCGTGGACACAACCCTACAGACACGATGAGACAGACAAAAATGTGGTAAGCGTAGAGAGATTCCGCAAACACGTCTGGTGGGTAGGAGGCAATGCACTCGATTATCGTCCGGTATTGGAGGCAGCTGTCATGATGAGCTCGGTTCCTATGATAGACGTACTCGCCGAAGTAGCCATCCGTTCGCTCTCTGTCGTATCACAAACCACTTATGACGAGGCTTTCTGGACAGAAGGCACCACTGCCGATGGAGCCGGATGGGGGCACGGTAAGCAATGTCTCGTTTGGGGATATCCTATAGATGGACTGAAAGGAACGTTCCGTATACTAAAGTACCTGCAAGGATCTCCGTGGGCCAAGCAACTCTCGCGAGAGAATGTGGAAGTAGTACTCAACTACATCCGCTGCTCTGCCTTTTATCATCATAAAGGCATCATTCCACCACTTGTAGACCGGGGAAATATGACACGTAAAAATAACCGCCGGGGGAATGTACCTTCACATATCCTGGCCAAAACATTACTGGCAGACTGGCGTTCGTCACTTACTCCTGAAGAGGTAAAGGAACTGAAACAATTTGTTGATGAATCCTCCCGCCAGGATGTACAAATGGCCTCGGCACCCGATGGATACTACCACGGTACCCGTTATTTCTATAACAATGACGACCTGATAAAGAAAACAAATGATTACTATCTCTTTATCAACATGGGATCTGTACGGGTAGACGGATTGGAGAGTGCTTATCCCGGTGCAGCAGGTTATAACCTCTACAGCGCCGATGGAGTCACTCTTTTCCAACACGATGGAAGTGAGTACCGTAACATCACCGGAGCCATGAAACTTACAGCCTGGCCGGGTGTCACTACACGACAAACGCCTACAGAACTACATCCAATCGAAAACTGGAGTGGATATACCAGTTCTTATGATTTCGCTGCCGGAGCAACCGATGGTAAAGGAGATTTTGCCACCGGTTTCATCTATCAGAAAATTAATGCGAAAATGAAAGGAGATCCGGATGTCTCGGAAGCCAAAGATGTAAACAAAGACATATACGGTGTACGGGCTTACAAAAGCTACTTTATGTTTGATGATATATTCCTTGCCTTAGGAGCCGGAATCACCAACCTCTCTCCGGAGAAAGAAGGGAGTATCACTACCACGATTGAACAGACCTATAGTCCGGTTGCTCCTGAAATGGTAAAGAAGGGAAAAATCAGTTGGATACGCCACGAAGGTTTCACTTACGGAGTAATCCCCCAACAGACTTCAGGTGATGTGAAATGGAACCGCGAAGAGCGTGCTACCAATTGGCAAAAACTTTGCAAAGCCAACACAGAACCGGAAACAACAGTACCGGTATTCCAAATGGAAATCGTACACGGACGGGAAATAAAAGATGCTACCTATGCTTATGTAGTAGATTGTAAAGGCGAATTCCCCCAAAAGATACCTGCCATACTGGCTAACAACACCCATCTGCAAGCAGTCGAAAACCCGAAAGGAACAAAGTTAGGAGCCGTTTATTTCGATACCTCCGTTACAGCAAAAGGGAAATTCGGAACATTCAGGGTATCTTCGCCCGCAGCCCTATTTGCAGAAAAGAAAGATGGAAAACTCATTCTCACAGTAACAGATGCTTTGATGAAAAAGAATCTGAACAGCCTGACTGTATATACCTCTGTACGCGTCAGAGGTGAAGGAGTCAGCAAACAGTCTAAGAATATCTATGAAATAAAGATTCCTCTACCGACAGGAGCACATTGCGGACAACCTGCTACGGTAACATTAGAATTACTCTGACAACTCTATGAATCAACCTGTATGAAACAAACGCACTTTTAAGTGGATTCATTTTCCGCCTTCTGCTCCGGTTTATACACTACTATAAATCAGGAGCAGAAATGCGGAAATTGATATAATGTGAAATCTAACTACCATTAATAAACTATCATTTTATGAAAAAGAAGCTTTTAACTTTTTTAATGGCACTGGCTCTATTAACAGGCGGCGGTGCATTGGTTCAGGCACAGACAAAAGGTACACATTCTTTCCGTCTGGGCGATAATCAATTCTGGCTGGATGATAAACCGTTCCAGATTATCTCCGGCGAGATCCATCCGTCACGTATCCCCGCAGAATATTGGAAACAACGAATACAAATGATCAAGGCAATGGGATGTAATACCGTAGCTTGCTATATCATGTGGAACTATCATGAAAGTGAACCGGGTATATTCGATTTTCAGACAGGCAATAAGGATCTGGAGAAATTTATCCGGACTGTGCAGGAAGAAGATATGTTCCTGTTATTCCGTCCCGGACCTTATGTTTGCGGTGAATGGGATTTTGGTGGATTACCAGCTTATCTATTGTCTACACCGGATCTGAAAATCCGTTGTATGGATCCACGGTATACTGCTGCTGTAGAGCGTTATGCTACTGCAATAGCCCCTATTATCAAGAAGTACGAAGTTACCAATGGCGGCCCTATCATCATGGTACAGGTGGAAAACGAATACGGAAGCTATGGCAATGACCGTACATATATGAAGTGGATTCATGATCTTTGGAGAGACAAAGGCATTGAAGTCCCATTCTACACAGCTGACGGAGCTACTCCTTATATGCTTGAAGCAGGAACACTTCCCGGTGTAGCCATCGGGCTTGACCCGGCTGCTTCAAAGGCAGAATTCGATGAGGCCCTGAAAGTACATCCCGATGCCAGTGTATTCTGTTCCGAGCTTTATCCCGGATGGCTTACTCATTGGCGTGAAAACTGGCAACACCCATCTATCGAAAAGATTACAACGGATGTGAAATGGCTGCTTGATAATGGCAAATCGTTCAACTACTACGTAATACACGGTGGAACAAACTTTGGATTCTGGGCAGGAGCCAACTCCCCCCAACCCGGTATTTACCAACCGGATGTGACAAGCTATGACTACGATGCTCCTATCAATGAAATGGGACAAGCTACTCCAAAATATATGGCTTTACGTGAATTGACCCAAAAGTACAGCAAAAAGAAACTCGCTCCGATTCCTGCTCCGATCCCTGTCATTACATTTCCTGCAACAGAGACACAAAAATATGCAAGTATCTGGGATAACCTTCCTGCTGCCAAGCCGATTGTTCAACCACTTCCGATGGAAATGATGAATCAATATGAAGGGTTGATATTGTATCGTACGAAACTGATTGGTCATAAGAGCGGTACACTCCGTGTAGATGAAGTACACGATTATGCTACTGTATTTCTGAACGGACGCTACATCGGAAGCATTGACCGCACACTGGGACAACACTCTATCGAGCTTCCGGTATCTAATGTAGAAAATCCGGTTCTTGATATTCTGGTAGAGAGTATGGGACGCATTAACTTTGCCGCACAGATGATTGACCGTAAAGGTATCACCGACCGTGTCACCTTGAACGGAATGACATTAATGAACTGGGACGCATTTAATATCCCCATGTCTACAGAGTATGTATCCAAACTGAAACAAACCGACACTGTGCGTCCAGGTATGTTCTTCAAAGCCACTATACAACTGAATAAAACCGGAGATTGCTACATCGACATGAAAGACTTCACAAAAGGACTTGTTTATGTCAACGGACACAACTTGGGACGCTTTTGGAATGTGGGTCCTCAGTACCGTCTGTATTGTCCGGGAGTCTGGTTGAAAGAGGGTACGAACGAAATCATCGTCTTTGACATGCACCAGACAGAACCAGGAGTACTAAAAGGAGTAGAAACACTGGAATAAAAACAACAAAACCAGGGTGCACCCTGTATAAACCGGCATATTTTGTCTGTAATAGGGGGCATTTTTGTCCGAATACACTATTGTAGCATTCACCAATACACAGAGTGCAGCCTGGTTCAAACCAAATGCATTTTATTTGCACAACCGGAATGAGAGATAAACTTCACATCTCCATACCGCTAATTTATCAAGTCATTAATTTTTTAATCTTAGAAAAGCTATGAACACAGAAACGTTACATTTTAAATTTCTAAAAGTGTTTTGCTGTGTATTGCTACTGCAACTGGGATGGAGCCATGCGCTCGGAGCTGTGACAGAAGCAAATCAGACCCGCCAGATACAGGGTGTGATCACTGACAGTCAGGGAGAAACCTTACCTGGCGTAAATGTATTGGTAAAGGGTACATCCATTGGGGCTATCTCCGATATCAATGGTAAATTCACTTTGCAAGTACCGTCACCCAAATCCGTATTGATTATCTCTTATATAGGATATGAAACATACGAAGTGATTGTGGGTAACAAAACATCGTTCAACATCGTACTGGAAGATCAGATGAATGCATTGGATGAAGTAGTCGTAGTAGCCTACGGATCACAAAAAAAACAAACGGTAACCGGTGCCGTAAGTATGATGAAAAGCAGTGAACTGGTGGCTGCTCCGGTAGCCAACGTAACCAACGCACTGGTTGGTAAATTGCCGGGAGTAGTTACTCAACAGCCGGGTGGACGTCCCGGTGAAGATGCCGCCACTATCCTGATTCGTGGTAAGTCTACCTTCAACGATGCCTCTCCTCTTATTATCATTGACGGTGTAGAGCAAGAATCATTCTCACAGCTTGATGCAAATGAGATTGAGAGCCTTTCCGTATTGAAAGATGCTTCGTCTACTGCCGTATATGGTATCCGTGGTGCAAACGGTGTTATCCTGATCACTACTAAAAGAGGTAAAGAAGGAAAGCCAAAAATCTCAGTTACCGCTAATTGGGGATTACAGCGCCCTACACAAATTCCCGAATTTTTAGGATCATATGAACACCTGGTACTCCGTAAAAAAGCATGGGAGAATGATGGAAAAGATCCGTTGCAGCAAGATAACGGACTGCTCACAGACGAATCATTAGAAGGTTTCCGATTAGGAGAAGATCCCTATCGTTATCCGGACGTAAACTGGTATGACGAAATGGTAAACAAAAGAGGTGCCCTCCAACAACAGTATAATATCAACATTTCCGGAGGTACCAAAGCTGTGAAGTATTTTATCTCACTGGGATACTTGAATCAGGGTGGTATGTTCAAATATACCGACCTGCAGAAAGACTACAATCCTCAGGTATACTATCGCCGTTTCAACTTCCGTTCAAACATCGATTTAAATATCAATAAGTACCAGACCTTATCTGCCAATATCTCCGGCCGTTCGGGTGAAATGAACGGATTCAAAGGTGCATCAGGCAGTTACTTTCAGGGATTGATCGCCAAAGAACCCTGGAGACATCCTATCTATAATCCGGATGGTTCTATTGCCGCTGTACAAGGTTCGGGTAATCCGCTTACCAGCATTGCATACAGTGGATATGAAAACTCAAAGACTAACTATTACGACATTGTAGGAACTTTGCACAATGACCTGAGCTTTATCACAAACGGCTTGTCATTTGATATGAGTATATCATTCAATAACAATTTCGGCTCAACAAAAAAATATACGGATGGTATTGATACTTATTATTATGAGCCCAACACCGGACGTTATGACCAGTTAGGTGAAGATTCGCCCTTCCGTTTTAGTGAAGATAAAAAGACCGATCCAATGCGACGCACTAACTTACAACTGAAGGTAGGCTACGGACGCAGTTTCGGCAAACATAACATCAACTCCATATTAGTTTACAACCAACAGAAAACAACGAGCGGAAGCAGTATACCAAGTGCATTGATGGGATATGCCGCCCGCGTAGAATATGGTTTTGCCGATAAATACCTGGGTGAAGTCAGCCTGGGATATAATGGTTCAGAAAACTTTGCCAAAGGGCATCGCTTCGGATTCTTCCCATCCGGTTCATTGGGATATGTAATCTCCGAAGAAGCATTTATGGAGAAAGTGAAGAAAGTTATCCCGTACTTAAAAGTAAGAGGTTCGGTAGGTTTGGTTGGTAATGATAAATCAAAAGACCGTTTCCTCTATATGGGCGAGTTTACCGGACAAGGTATATACGCAGGAGGAGGAACTCCCAGCTTTGGTTTCGGTACGACCAATCCTTCAACCAACGGAGGTATCTATGAAAAAAGAAACGAAAATAAACTATTGACCTGGGAAACGGCTTTGAAAGGCAATATCGGTCTGGAAGCCCGTTTGTTCTCAAATGACCTGTTGAATTTTACAGTAGACGTATTTAAAGAACACCGTAAAGACATTCTTCTTCAGGGACGTTCCACCCCACAAATCATTGGTTTATCCAGCCCTTACCTCAACGTAGGTGAAGTGAAGAACTGGGGATATGAATTTGAACTCTCTCACCGTCACCATATCGGAAAGGTAGACTACTATATCCGTGGTAACTACAGTTTCGCACGCAACGAAGTTATCAACTATGATGACCCGGCAGGAACACCCGATTATCAAAAGATAGCCGGATTCAGAATAGACCAGTTCAGAGGATATCAGGTACTCGGATTTTTCCAGAATACAGAGGATATTAAAAGCTCACCTGATCAGACAACTTTAGGAGGTCCTATCATTCCGGGTGACCTGAAGTATTGGGACCGTAACGGAGATGGCTCTCTGACAGATGCAGATAAAGTAGCTATCGGCTATTCACGTATACCTGAAATCATGTACTCCATCACTCCGGGTATTATCTGGAAAGGATTGGAAATATCCGTTCAGTTCCAGGGAGCTGCCCATGCTTCAGTATTGTTTGCCGGAAACGCCGGATATGAATTTGGAGGTGGTGCAGGAGGTGGACAGGTTTCAGAAGTCCACAAAAACTACTGGACTCCCGATAATCCTAACGCAGCGTATCCGTCACTACACATGGCAGCAAAACACAGCAACAAGAACATCAACTCATTCCATTTGAAATCTGCCGATTACATTCGCCTGAAGAACGTGCAGATTACTTACTCATTCCCTTCCAAAATCTATCGTAAGTTGGGAATGACAGGACTGAAAGTTTATTTGAACGGAAGTAACCTCTACACATGGTCCAAGATTGATAACTTCGACCCGGAAACTGTAAACAACAGTGGAGAGGTCTATCCGCAACAAAGTGTCTATAATTTTGGTGTAAACATTAACTTTTAATCAATTATGAAAAAACTATTTATCATATATGTAATAGCGGCTTCTATAGGCTTCTCTTCCTGTACGGGATTGTTTGGAGAAGGACAATTAGATATGGCGCCGGTAGAAGATATCAACGAGGATAAGATATTTTCGGACTATGCTATGTTCCGTCAATATGCCGATCAGACTTATTCTTATATGCCCGGCCATCTGGGACGTTTGTGGAACTCATTGGTTTCCTCTATGGGAGATGAATCACGTAATAAGGGAGGATGTACCGCCATTTTCAACAACGGAGCATGGGACGGCACCCAAATGGAATCAAGTAATAAAATGTTTGATGCCAATAATGAGATTTCGACTATGTGGCAGAATATGTACATTGGCATCCGCAAAACCAATAAAATTATCGAAAACATAGATAGGATACCTAATTTCCCGTCACAAGAGATCAGAGACCGTTGTCTGGGAGAGGCTTACTTCCTGCGTGCTTTCTTCTACTTCGAACTGATCAAACGTTGGGGAGGTGTACCTATCATTGACCACACACTGACTTTGAACAAAGATAATCTGGATTTGCCCCGTGACACTTATGAAAAGTGTGTTGAATTTATCGAAAATGATTGTAATACGGCTGCCGGTCTACTGCCCTCAAAGTATGCCGATGCTGATAATGGGCGTGCTTCGGTAGGAGCAGCAAAAGCTCTGAAATCAAGAGTACTGCTATATGCTGCCCGCCAGTTACACAATCCCTCCAATGATATAAAGAAATGGGAAAAAGCAGCCAAAGCAGCCAAAGATGTAATCGACCTGAAATTATATACACTCTATCCTGACTATGTAAACATGTTCTTCCAGCCGGTTTGCAGCGAAATCATCATGAATCGTCCGCGTATCAAAATGAACTTTGAACAAGGACATACCAACGGAAGTACATTTTGGACTCGTTTCATTGCTACACAAGGATACGACGGGTGGGCTGGAGAATGGGTAACTCAAAATATGGTTGACATGTTTGAAGACTCTAAAGGCTATCCGATTACTAATTCTAAGATTTACAAAGACGAAAATCCATATGCTAACAGAGATCCCCGTCTGGATATGTGTGTACTACGTAATGACCGCTTCTGGTATAACCGTAAGCTGGAATTCTGGGTATCAGCTAATGGAAAAGAAACAGGACGTGATAAAGGAACCACCCACATCAATGTATTGGGTTATGCCATAGCCAAATTCTGGCCAGAGACACATCAACGATATAAAGGAACTTCTACCTACATGAACTACATCTTCTTCCGCTATGCAGAGATTCTGCTGAACTTTGCCGAAGCACAGAATGAAGTAGGAGGTCCGGAAAGTTCACTGGAAGGACTCTCTGTAAGGGACGTACTGACAGAACTCAGAGGACGTGTCGGACAAGTACCTGTACCGACAGATATCTCGGATACAAAAGAAAAAATGCGTGAGCGTATCTACAATGAACGGGGTGTGGAACTTTGTTTTGAAGAACATCGCTGGTATGATGTACTATCCTGGCATAAAGGAGTAGAATATTTCAATAAAGATATCTATGGTATTCGCGTAGTAAAGAATACAGATGGAACCTTCACTTATTCTCGTGAGAAATATGAAACTCCTACATTTAAAGAACACATGCATCTCTATCCGGTACCCAACAACGAAGTATATAAGAGTGCCGTATTGGAACAAAACCCGGGATGGAAATGATGATGGTATAAACCCTAAAATATGATTCAAATGAAGAGATTTATATATTTATGCACATTTCTGTGCGCGCTACTTCTATCGGTAACGCCGGTAAAAGCACAAAAGACCCAGAAAAGCTCAACAGTTACTGTTGAGGGTATAGTGGTCGACGAAAATAATGTCCCTATGCCCGGTATCACAGTTAACGTACAGGAAAAACAGACAGACGCTGTGACTGATGAAGATGGTAAATTCTATATGTTGCTTGATCCGTCGGATGTACTGGTAGTCAATTTAAAAGGATATCGTCCGATTGTGACACGTCTCAATAATCAGCCGGTTTATACATTGAAATTAGTGAAATACCTTACTCACGAAGATGAAATGATCGGTGTATCTTACGGGGAACAGTCTAAAAGAAGCATGACTTCTGCCGTATCGAGCATTGGCACGGATGTAATTGAAAAAAATACAGTAACCAACATTGAACAGGCAATGAACGGAACTTTGTCCGGACTTTATTCACTGAAAAACGGAGGTGAGAAATTCGGTAAGAGTAACTATACCTTTTACGTACGTGGCATGGCAACCAATGCCAATGCTAAGCCTTTAATCCTGGTTGATGACATAGAAGCAAATATCGATCTGATGGATTTCAATGAAATAGAAAGTATTTCTGTACTGAAAGACGCATCAGCTCTGGCCATGTATGGTATGCGTGGAGCCAATGGCGTGATTCTGATAAAAACAAAACATGGTAGTGAAATAAAACATTCTATCAATGTGGATATCCGCGCAGGTTTCCAGACAACAGAAAGAATGTCTGACCGGTTGAATGCCTATCAATATACTACTCTCTATAATGAAGCATTAAGAAATGACGGAGCAGCCCCTATGTATAATCCCGATATGTATCTCCGTGCAGACAGAGACCAATATCTCTATCCGGATGAAAATTATAAAGATCGCTTTATCGGTAAGAATTCTCCTTTCCAACACTACAACTTCTCTGCTTCGGGAGGTAACGGACTCGCACGTTATTTTGTAACAGCCGGTTACATGAAGCAGGAGGGTATATTTAAAGATGCTGCTGCCAATAATGCTTACGAACGTTTCAACTACCGTTCCAACCTGGATATTAATCCTATCAAAGGAATGCTATTCAATATCCTGGTCTCGGCGGCTATTGATAAAAGTACGGCAGCGAATACAGGTTCGGAAGTACCAGCTGCTACCAATTCCGTATTTAATACTCTGATGACTCTGCCTGCGAATGCTTTCCCAATGTTCAATAAAAACGGCTCACTCGGAGGTACTTCTGAATATCAGACGAATCCTTACGGACTTTTGAACCGTCACGGCTATCGTAAAGACGAATCACGTTTACTCAATGTACAGGTGAAAGGTAAATATGATCTAGATATGCTATTGCCAGGACTCTCTGTTGATGCTTATTATGGATTTGAAAACTTCAATATGCAATACCTGAGCATTAATAATACATATGCTGTATTCCAGGAAAACACGGATGGTACTTATACACAGTTTGGTAAAGATGAATATAAAAACAGTCGTAGTTCGGCTATGATGAACGGATTCTATCGTTACAACACACTGGGTGCAGGAGTCAACTACAATCATACTTTTGGGAATATACACGATCTGGCAGTTCGCCTGTTCTATAATCACTCCAGCGAAACGGTTCCGGGTGATAATCCCGATTATAAATATCAGGGATTGGCTATGCGTGCACAATATGGTTTCAACAAACGCTACTATGCAGAAGTGACTGCTTCTTATCAAGGTTCCAGTAACTATAAAAGTGGAAAACGTTCCGGACTTTTCCCTGCTATCGGTCTGGCATGGGTTGCCTCAGATGAGAAATGGCTTCAATCGGTAGAAGCCATCGACTTCCTTAAGTTCAGAGCTTCCTATGGTGTAAATGGTAACGACCAGACAGGTGGACGCCGCTTCCCTTATCGCCAGGAATTTACTTCTTCGGGAGGATACGCTTTTGGAGATCCGAACGGAAGTACCGACGGCTCACAAGAAGGGACATTGGCCAACCCTAATGAAACATGGGAGAAGTCATACAAACTCAATGTTGGATTCGACCTTGAACTGTGGAGAGGACTTTCAGTGACAATGAACTATTTCAATGAAAAACGTCGTGACGTACTGGTAGACTATTCCAATATTGTTCCTTCACTGATTGGTATCGGTCTTTCTAAATACAACGGCGGATCAATCGACAACCAGGGTATCGACCTGAATATTCTTTATAACAAGCAGTATAAGAATGGCGGATTCTTTATCGGAGGTAATATGCTGTGGGCAAAAAACAAAATTATCGACTTAAAAGAGATAGCTTACAAATATTCTCACCAATATCGTAAAGGACACTCTATCGGTACACAATTTGGTTTCCAGACCAGTGGATTATACACAAATGCCGAACAACTGGTTAATGCACCTACAGGCTCTTTCGGAGCGCCTGTTCTGGGTGACATTATTTATAAAAATCAAAACCCACAAGATGATAATGTAATTGATGAATCTGACAAGGTAGCATTAGGAAATACATTACCGGAAATCATCTTCGGTGCTACATTGGGTGGTAGCTATAAAGGGTTTGACATTCAGTGTAATCTGGAAGGATCAGCTTTATTCTCCACTTTCTATACACCGAATAAGTTTACTCCTTATGCGTATGAAAATCGCTGGAATCCGGCTTATCCTACTGTACAAACAGCATATCCGGGTCTAAGTATCTCCCGTGATTACAATACACAGACTTCTGATTTTTGGGAAAAAAGCACTTCTATGCTTCGTATCTCATCGGCAGAAGTAGGATATACATTCCCAAAACAACTGGTGAAAAAAGTATTCCTCTCTTCATTGCGTGTTTATGTGAATGCAAACAATCTGTTTACTTTCTCAAATGCGATTGACGGACGTAATCCGGAAGCTATGAATGCCGGATATTCAGAATACCCTTTACTGAGAACATTCTCGGTTGGCATATCTATAAAACTTTAAAAACACTACGATTATGAAAATCAATAAATATATTATAGGTTTAGGTTTGAGTTTCTCTTTTCTCTTTGCCGGCTGTGACTCTTTTCTGGACCCGGCAAAAGACGGTAAACTGGGAGAAGACGATATATGGAATGAAACCCGAAGAGCTTTCGGATTCATGAACGATGCGTACAACAAACTACCCAGCGGCTACAACCGGATTGATAACGCCATGTTGGCAGCAGGATGCGATGAAGCAGTACACTCGGACGTGACAAGTGACATCAAAGGTTTCAATAATGGTACATGGGATTCTTATTTCCTTGTAGAAAACGTATGGACTAAAAATTACGAAGGAATTCGGATTGTGAACCGTTTTCTTGAAATGATTGATGAACTTAAAATGCCAGTAAAACCTACTACTTCAGGAACAAATGAAGAACTGCTCCGTACACGTGAACGTATGAAAGGGGAAGCCCATTTCCTACGTGCCTACTTCTACTTTGAACTGATTAAACGCTATGGTGGTGTTCCATTGATTACAAAATCATTGTCGGTGGAAGAAGCTCAACAAGCAACACGTGCATCCTATGATGACTGTATGAAACAGATTATTGCCGATTGTGATACTGCTGCCAAACGTCTGCCGGAACAGTATAGAGGAAGTTCCGAAAGTGTCGGATTCGATGATAAAAAAGAACTGGGACGTCCTACCACCGGTGCTGCCTACGGATTAAAATCACGTGCGCTACTCTATTGGGCCAGTCCATTGAACAATCCTAATAACAATAAAGAGCGTTACAAACAGTCAATCGATGCAGCCCAAAAAGTCGTTAAATCAGCATTCAGATATAAGTTGATGAACTTCACTGACGAAGACGAATCATTTACTGATCTATATGCCGTAAGCGAAAACTTCCTGCAATATCACAAAGAAATAGTGTTCTCAACCAGATATAACTCTACCACAAGCGTAGAAAGTCAGAACTCTCCACTTACTATGGGAGGAAAAGGACTGACAAACCCTACACAGAACCTGGCAGATGCTTTTGGAATGGCTAATGGAAAAGGTATTAATGAATTAGGTTCAGGATACGATAAAGATCATCCTTATGAAGGACGTGATCCGCGCTTCTATATGACTTTTGCTTATGACGGATCTACATTTACAGTAAACGACAAAACGCAGGCTATTGAAACATTTGAAGGCGGAAAAGATGCCAGCGCAACCAATAAGACTGCTACCAAAACCGGATATTATCTCAAAAAACTTCTTTCACCGGAAGCTGTATGGGATGGAAGAACAAACAATATCACCCGCACCTGGATATTGATGCGCTATGCCGAAGTATTACTGAATTGTGCCGAAGCAATGAATGAATATTACGAGACACCGCAGGCTGCACCAAACGATTCGATCTACAAGGTAATAGAACTGATACGTAAACGTGCTCAACTTAGTCCGTATAAACTACCTGCAGGACTAAGTAAAGAGCAAATGCGTGAAGTTATCCGTAACGAACGTCGCGTAGAATTGGCATTCGAAGAACATCGTTTCTTTGATATCCGCCGTTGGCGCCTGCTGGATAATCCGGTAGAAAAAGCAAACTATCTGAAAATAGAAGGTATGCAAATTGTAAAGGATGCCAATGATGAACCTACTTATAAGAAATACACCGTAGAAAACCGGGTATTTGATGAGCGAATGTATCTCTATCCGATTCCACAATCAGAGATACTAAAAGCACCGGGAATCACCCAGAACCCGGGATGGTAATCCGGATTATAGTTATATGATACTACAGAAAAAGCTGCTTCAATTACGAGGCAGCTTTTTTTGTAGTATCATATAACTTGTTTCAAAGTTTCAAACAAAGTGTTTCATTACTTCAAACAAAGTGTCTCAAAGCATGAAACAAGACAAAAGGATAATGGGGTTAATCTTCTGCTGACTCTTCACTCTTGTTTTTACCTTTTCTACAATTCTGTGGAGATACACCATAGAATGATTTAAAACACTTGCTGAAATAACGGGGCGATGAAAAGCCCAGCTGATAGGATATCTCAGAAACATTCAGATTAGGCTGATTAGTAATCAAATACATCGCTTCTTCAAGCTTTATTTTAAGCGTCAGCTCATTGGGAGTAAGTCCGGTTATTTCCTTTATCCTGAGATACAATTTACTCCGGCCAATACCCAATTCGGAAGCTAATACATTCATATCAAACTCAATATCCTCAAAATATTTTCGGATAATAGTAGTAGCACGATCTATTAATTCCTGATCCTGCTCATTGATGGCATTAGAAACAACCGGTGTCTTAGAAACATGATTAAATCTTTCAAGCAACATTCTACGGGTCCGTACCAGATTATTGCAACGTGATACAAGTACTTTGATATTAAACGGTTTTGTTACATAATCATCTGCACCAAACATATATCCTTCAACCGTATATTCCACAGAGGTTTGCGCCGTAAGTAAAACAACCGGAATATGTGATACATCCAGACTGTTTTTAATTTTATGGCACATCTCTTTACCAGACATCTCCGGCATCATCACATCACTCAAAACAATATCGGGGTGTAACTCGCGCGTAGCTTCAAAACCCTCTTTACCATTGGTAGCTTTGTATACATGATAAATAGGAGCGAAGATATCTTCCAACATTTCCAATATCTCCAGATTATCTTCTACAATAAGAATACTGGGCTTATTATCAGAATCCTTCGATTCAATATCCATTTCTCCGGCTTTCTCTTCATTAGTAAGCTCCTGCTCTTTAACCGGTTCCTCCAGCATTAACTCCTCCAAAGCCAGATCTTCCAATACTCCATCTTTTATCAGATGGAAATTGGATTCACTATCACTCAACACCTCTTTTGGGAAATGCTCATTGCCCGTCAGCAACGTAACAATGAAAACACTACCCTGACCAACTTCACTTTCAACCCGTATATTTCCCTTATGCAACTCCACAATTCCTTTGGATACAGCCAATCCGATACCTGTACCCAACGTAAACTCTGAACTTTGCCCGTCAACCTGATAAAAACGATCAAATATCTTGTGAATAGATTCCTTGGAGATACCCACACCATCGTCTTCTACCCGTATTTCCACTTCATTCTTGATTTTCCGGATAGAAACAGTAATACTGCCTTTTGCTTTGGTGTATTTAAAGGCATTAGATAAAAGATTGAATATTACCTTCTGCAACTGAACCGGATCAAACCAAAGATTCAGCTTTTCCTCCATATGTTCGAACTTATAGTTAACAGAATGCTTCAAGGCATATTCATAAAAAGACATATAGATCTCTTTAGTGAAAGATACAATATCCATATACTCTACTTTCAGCTTTAGGAATCCTTGTTCTTGCTTTCGGAAATCAAGTAACTCTGATACCAGATCACGCATATGTCTGGCATTCTTATAAATTTTGAGTACCCGGTTGTAGACGGATGGATTGAGTTTATTAAGTTGCAACAATAGTTCTACCTGTACAATAATAAGGGTAAGCAATGTACGGAACTCATGCGAAATGTTGGTAAAGAAACGAAGTTTTGTCTGATTTAATTCTTCAATATATTCTTTTTCCTTTCTTTCATATTCTAATGAGGCCTTCAATTTTGCCTGCCGCACATTGAAGCGGAAAATAGCATATAAAATACCTACCACCAATAATGCGTAAAGCAGATAAGCCCAAACTGTAGCATAAAATGGCGGATTAATTTTGATGCCGAGTTCAATTTGTTTTGTTTCCGTTTTAGCATCTTCCCATACCTCCCGAACAAGCAGACGATATTTCCCCGGACTTAAATTAGTATAACTGATAGTAGTAGAATGTGCCGGAAGCCAGGTATCATCAAGTCCTACCAACTTATATTCATACTGAAAATCATTGTTGGAAACGTAATTTGAAGTAGCAAACTCGATAAACAGATTGTTTTTATTGTAATCAAGTTCAATCTCTTTATTATCAGATAAAGCCGAAGAAAGAATACCAGATCCATCTCCCGGTCTGACTTCCCTGTTAGATATCCAAAGCTTATCAAAATAAAGCTGGTATTCTTTTTTAGTGGTATAAAGTAGCTGTTCATAAAGGGATGTCAATCCATCAATTCCACCAAAGAAAACCTCTCCGTCTTTGGTAGAACAGACACTTGAACCTTGGTTAAAACTCATTTGAGGTATTCCGCAAACATGTTTCAATGTTCTGGTTTCAGGATCAAAAAAGGAAACTCCTTTGTTATGCAGTACCATAAGATGATCATAAGGTGATTCGGCTATATAATAACAATAGTTGCTCTGTAAATCCCCCTTTTCTGCTGTAAAATTTCTGAATGTATCCGTCTCGGGAAGATAAAGGAACAATCCGGAACCTAAAGTCCCGAAAAAAAGTTTCCCCTTACTATCCTCCAAAATATGAGTAATTCTAAATTTGCCAATAGAAGTAGAATCCTCCATTACAGAATTATATTCTTTTATTTTATTATTGTTCAAATCAATCCGTACCACTCCTCCGTCTGATTTGGCAATCCACATCCTGTCTTTGCTATCAATCAAAAAAGCTTCATAATAAAACTTTCTTTCTACCGTCCGATTAACTTCCTCATTGGTAGAAAGAGAAGAAAATGTCTCATTTTTCAAATCCATACTACAAACTCCTGCCTGAGTCAGTACAATGAGTTTATCTTTATACAATTGTATATCGTTCACAATATCATTGGGCAAAGATGCAGGATTCCCCGGATTATTCTTCAAAACTCTTACTGTTTGAGATTTTATATCAAATATATTAAGTCCGCCGGTATGTGTACCAATATATAGCAGATCTTTATCTTTTAGATATTTAATGCATTTCAGATTATTATGACTGATACTTTTAGGATTGTCTTCCTGCATGAAACTCTTGAATTGTTTCGTTTGGCGATTAAAGAAATTAAGTCCTCCTCCTTCAGTACAAATCCATAGATTACCGTTTTTATCTTCTGCCATCTTACCTACGAAAGGAAAACTAAGATAGTTGGGGTTATTTCGCCCTATCGCTCCATAGAAATGGTAAATATCGGCTCTCGGGTTAAAATGATTAATACCACCAAAATAGGTTCCTACCCAGATATTCCCTTGTAAATCTCTATAAAGACCGAAAACGGACGAATGACTTAGACTATAGGGAACATTGTCTATTTGAGTATAACATTTCCATTTATCAGTAATAGGATCATATTTATTTAACCCATAAAATGTGCCAATCCATATATTTCCGAATTCATCCTCAACAACACTTCTCACATGATCATCGGAAATCCCATTCTTACCCGGTGAATAACGGAAGTTTGTTATTTGATTCTGAGATGAAATCCGATAAACACCACTCGCATCCGTACTTACCCACAAATCGTTTCTCTTACTCTTATACAGGTATTTCACAAAAACACCAGATAACACCACTTTTGGAGAATCGAGTGCACCGAATGGTATAGACAATAAATTATTTTCTGTCCCTACCCACAAATATTCATTATCAGCCGTAAAGATACAACTTCCGTTTCCCAGGCCCGGATCTATATCACAAAACTTATGCAAACCTTCTTTACCCTCCAGATAATAAAATACAGCATGATCGGATATCACCCAAAGCGTATCGTTTGAATAGCAAATACCATTAATTTCTTTTTGTGCCAAACAGGTAAATTCTTGTGTTGAAACATTGTATTTCACCAAATCGTGTCCGGCCCGTAAGTAGATAGAACCTTTCTTATTACCACAAATTGAATAGATTTCATTCTGGGTCAATCCCTTATTATTTTGTGAAGGACGAAAGGCGGTAATCTCACGTCCGTTGTATCTATTCAGTCCCTCAAATGAGCCAAACCACATAGCTCCTATTTCATCCTGATAAAAAGAGAAAATACTGATTTGCGTTAATCCATCTTTTACCCCCAAGTGATGGAAATACACATCATTTGCTTTGGAAAATGAAAAGAAACCGAAACAAAAAACAAATATCAGCAGAGTTTTTATCGCTATTCTATTTAATTGATCATGCATTTTTTTTGTCATAACAAGCGGAGTATTTTGTCTTTTAGTATTAGTTATACATAAGAAGCAAAAATAAGCATTTAGAATGAATTATACAATATTACAACAATAAGTCTTTCAATTTACTATAAACAAATTAAAGAAGCAATAGCCACCATCAACTAAATCAAAAAAGCGGCCCACCTTGCTGGATGAGCCGCTTATCAAAAAACGTATACTAATCTATTAATAGTTTTCTTTCTTTACTTCAAAATAAGCTTGCGGGTGCAGACATGCCGGACAAACTTCGGGAGCCTCTTTACCAATAGTAATATAGCCACAATTACGGCATTGCCATACCACTTCACCTTCTTTGGCAAATACAGAAGCTGTCTCAATGTTATTTACAAAAGCGCGATATCTTTCTTCATGTCCCTTTTCAGCAACAGAAATATTGCGGTACATGGCAGCTATTTCATAAAAACCTTCTTGTTCGGCAACATCAGCAAAATGAGGATAATCCTGCGACCACTCTTCATGTTCACCAGCAGCAGCTTCGAGCAGATTATTGAGAGTAGTACTGATAACACCAGCCGGATAACTGGCAGTAATTTCTACCATACCACCTTCCAGATACTTAAACATACGTTTTGCATGCTCTTTTTCCTGATCAGCTGTTTCAGTAAAAATAGCAGCAATTTGTTCATAACCTTCTTTTTTTGCAACACTTGCATAATAAGTGTAACGCATTCTTGCCTGTGATTCGCCAGCAAATGAAGTCAGTAGATTTTTCTCAGTCTGAGTACCTTTAATACTTTTAGCCATAATAGTCTATATATTTAATTAATTAGTAGATTACGCTTGTATTTGTTTATTTATAACACAAATATACGGAATTAGTTCAAAACAAGTCCTTTTTTCTTTATAAATAAAATCTATGGAGTCATTGATAAAATTTATCACTTACAAATAATATGCTCAAAAACATGTTATTAGATTTATTTTATGTAATTTTGCAATCCTTATTTAGCAAAATCAGTAAAATCACATCGTAAATCTATATATGCACTAATTATATTGTATTGTTAAAATGAAAGTCTTAGAATTCAAACCAAAGCTGTTTTCTACACTCAAAAATTACTCGAAAGAAACGTTTACAGCCGATCTCATGGCCGGGATTATTGTTGGTATTGTAGCCCTCCCATTAGCCATTGCATTTGGTATTGCATCTGGTGTATCACCCGAAAAAGGTATTATCACTGCTATCATTGCAGGATTTATTATTTCATTATTGGGCGGTAGTAAAGTACAGATAGGTGGTCCGACAGGAGCATTTATCGTTATTATCTATGGTATTATCCAGCAATATGGAGAAGCTGGACTCATCGTAGCTACTCTAATGGCAGGTGTAATACTCATTCTATTAGGAGTATTCAAGTTGGGAGCAGTTATTAAATTTATTCCTTATCCCATCATTGTGGGTTTCACAAGTGGTATTGCCGTAACCATTTTCACTACACAAATAGCTGACATCTTCGGACTGACTTTTGGGAATGAAAAGGTTCCGGGAGATTTTGTAGGAAAATGGATAATTTATTTCCGCCATTTTGACACAATTAACTGGTGGAATACTATTGTAAGTATTGTAAGTGTTATAATTATTGCCATCACTCCAAGATTTTCAAAAAAGATACCGGGGTCTCTGATTGCTATTATTGTAGTGACAATTGCTGTATACCTCATGAAAATTTATGGAGGAATTGATTGTATTGATACAATTGGTGATCGTTTCACCATTAAATCCGAATTGCCCGATGCCGTTGTTCCTGCACTGGACTGGGAAGCCATTAAAAACCTGTTCCCGATAGCGATTACAATTGCTGTATTAGGTGCCATTGAATCGTTACTTTCGGCCACAGTAGCCGATGGTGTAATAGGAGACCGTCACGATTCAAATACCGAACTGATAGCTCAGGGTGCAGCCAATATCATCGCTCCTTTATTTGGAGGTATACCTGCCACAGGTGCTATTGCACGTACTATGACGAATATCAATAATGGTGGAAAAACGCCTGTAGCCGGAATTATTCACGCTGTTGTATTACTACTTATTTTACTATTCCTGATGCCATTGGCACAATATATTCCTATGGCATGTCTGGCAGGTGTGCTGGTTATTGTTTCTTATAACATGAGTGGATGGCGCACGTTCAAAGCATTGTTGAAAAATCCCAAATCAGATGTCACCGTATTGCTTATTACCTTCTTCCTGACCGTTATTTTTGATCTGACAATTGCTATCGAAGTAGGTTTGATCATTGCTTGTGTACTGTTTATGAAACGTGTCATGGAAACAACCAAAATATCTGTCATCACCGATGAAATAGACCCAAACTCAGAATTGGATATCACCGTTCGCGAAGAACATCTGATTATTCCAAAAGGGGTGGAAGTATACGAAATCAATGGTCCATATTTCTTTGGTATTGCAACACAATTTGAAGAAGTAATGGCACAATTGGGAGATCGCCCTACCGTACGTATCATTCGTATGCGTAAAGTTCCGTTCATCGACTCAACCGGTATTCACAACTTATCCAACCTGTGCAAGATGTCTCAAAAAGAAAGAATTACAATTGTGCTTTCAGGAGTAAATGACAAAGTACATAAAGTTTTGGAAAAATCAGGATTCTATGAATTGCTGGGAGAAGAAAATATCTGCCCGAATATCAATGTAGCATTGGAAAGAGCAAAAGATATTATAAGTGTACAAACCTTAAACACAGAAAAGTAAATTCTAAATAGTTTTTAATTTATTAAAACTATATACTTTACTATAACAACATCCCCATGTTCTGGTATAAAACATGGGGATGTTTTCAATTCCTTCTTCTAATAAGAAGCAGATGCGGAAATACCTGCTTCAGTTAATAAAGATAGTATTCTATCTAATTCTTCATGGGTAGCTTTTTGTAAATCATGATCCGGAGTTTCACGATCAATCGTATAAATCATCACTTGCCGGGGAGCAATCTCTTTTACTATTTCTAACCAGGGTAATACATACTTATCAGAAGTATTATTCACATCCTGTCCCTGATAAGTACCTTTCATAAACATTGTCTGAATAATACAGTTTCCTTTAAAAGCTTTCAGATTATCAATTATCTCTGATACAGAATATTTACCAGCAGGACGGTCAATGAGGTGAATATAATCACTATCCACTGTATCCAGTTTTAAAATATTATTATCTATCTTATTCAATGCTTCGAATACAGCCGGACGATGAATAAACGTTGAATTACTCAATACGCTCACTTTTGCTTTCGGGAAATACTTATCACGAAGAGCCAACGTATCTTCAATAATTTCCGGAAAATGAGGATGTGCCGTAGGTTCACCATTCCCGGCAAAAGTCAGCACATCAGGGAAAGGACCATTTATCAGCATATCTTTCAAGCGGGTTTCAAGTGCTTCACGTACTTCCTCACGAGTAGGCAACGGCTTAGAAGGGCGATGATCTGAATTAAAACCACATTCACAATAGATGCAATCAAATGAACATACCTTTCCATCGGAGGGTAAAAGATTTATTCCCAAAGATACCCCCAAACGGCGGGAATGAACAGGGCCAAATATAGGGGAAGGATAAATAACAGTCATGATGAGATTTTACAATTTGACGATTTACAATTTACGATTGATAATACTATCATGCAAATATATTAAAACTTCAGGCGTAATTGCATCTGTAAGTCTGCTTTTTTATTATTTCGTATCAAGTCATATCCGGAACCTATTTCATTACGATCATAGTATATCGTCTGTCCTATCCTAACTATCATCATCCAATGTGTATTCAGATCATAGCGCAGATTGATTGCCAGATGTATTCCTTTACCCTGAAACGAAGGAGTGTAAAAAGTATAAAGCAAACCTTTTTCTGCAATGTATACACGGGTATCATAATTATCGGTATGAAAGAAGCTTCCTTGTAGTTCAGCCCTTAGCGGAATACGGGATAAACGGTAAGCTATCATTTGCGTAATTTGATAACCCTGTCCGGCTACTTCCCCTGAAGAGTGGAAGTTATTATAATCAACCGTTGTACGAAGGGAAAACAAATTATCCGGTGAATAGTTCAGCCGATAACGCAACCGATGGTGATACGTTGGCAGAGTAATTTCACCATTCGTTCCGGTCACATCTCTTTCTTTTCGTTTATAACGATAATTCAGATACATAGTAAGTTCTCTTTGAGGAGTAAAATTCATTTGTAATACTCCATCAACACCCTGCGAAGGTTTACTTATCCTGTACCTCCACCAGGGAAAAGAAAATAAATCTATAGATGCAAAGAATTTCCAATGACGGAAAGGAGATATTTCACCGGCAAGATACCAGCCATTTTCATTCTGCACATTACTACCTTCACCAAACGAACGGGCAAACATTGCCCAATAATCATGTTTATAATAACGATGTATTAACAATAAATTGGCCCCTTGTACAGGAGAATACTGTAATTTATTTAAAAGAGCAAATCCATTTTTACCAATAGCTGCTTCTCCCTGAAAAGAAAAACGATGCCAACGATATCCATAATCCAGTCCTACATTATAAAACCTGTTACCATGAATATTATATTTGGAATACTGTCGCAGTTCGGGTTCAAAAGGATGATCAAAAAAGTAGTAAATACCGGTCAATCCCAATTTCAGATGATTATTTGTATAAGTCATATTTCCACCTGTTAATTGCATTGTGAAAACATTCTTTTTATCAGCTTCTTTCTGACTACGATGTAAACCTGTCTTATAAATAGAAGTTATTTCACCTTCCTCTACCACTCCATCCATACTGCGATGTGAATAAAAAGCAGATAATAGCAGGTGTTTACTTAGTTCTACAGCAGTAGCTACTCCCCGAAAATAATTATATTCATCCGTAGAAGAATGTTTTCGTATACCTCCGTTCCGGAAAGTCAATGAAGAAAGATACATATTCTTTCCCATAAGAAAATCAGTATTCACTACCAACCCTTGACCAAAGCTTAACCGATAGTTGCCTAAAGCCAGAGTTTTCAACCGTCCTATTTTGGTTATTAACAAGTAATATGAATAGTAATCATAGCCCTGTTTATTATGTAATGCACCAAAAGGTTCACCCGCATCTTTTTCTCCGGTTATACCGGTATAAACATTCTCACCATACCGAAAACCATATCGCAGAGAGTGGTACATAGAGGGTCCCAAATAAGTTTTTTCATATCCCTTACGCGTATAGAACGGAATATCCAAACGAGCTGACACTTCATGTTTACCATACCTAAGCACTTCCTTTAAACGGGGCAAAGACTCTTTCTTATCAACAGGTTGTACACAAACAAAAGGAAGTAAATAATGAATAGTCCGACGGTCCATCTCTTCTACCAACTGTAGTTCATAAATGGTTTGCATCTGCCCGTGAATATAAACATAAGCCAACAGGTTCTCAATCTGAATATCAGATAGAAAAGGAAACTGCTCCAACTGTTCTTTGGTAGCGATATTCAGATTGACAGGTTGCTGAATACGTTCAGAAAGTTCTTCAATCTTATCTTCCCAATTTATCTCTTCACTATCATCGTTATTAACAGAGATATCCTCAATAACTTCCTCCAGAACATCCATAGAAGGGTTCTGAGCTTTATTAACAGGCATTATCAACAAGAGGTTAATAACTAAAAACAGCCGAAAAAGGCATGTGCTTTTCATTCATTTTTACTTTTGTCAGATAACGAAGATACTTTAAATAGGTTAACACTACAAGGAATTGAACAAATAATAAAATAATCTTGTAATTTTGCGACATGAATACAAGACCTAACATAGTAATACTTACACTGTTTGCTCTGTTTCTTTCTTTCCAGTCCATTCTGGCACAAGATAAACAAAGCAGAGGAGGATACCTTGTTCCGGTTTGTATTTATGAAGGAGATACCATACCCTGTGTACAACTACCTACCGTTTATATTTTCAAGCCATTAAAGTTTAAAAATGATAAAGAACGCATGGAATATTATAGGTTGGTAAGAAATGTCAAGAAGGTATATCCCATAGCCCGGGAAATCAACCGCACCATACTCGAAACTTATGAATATCTGCAAACTCTCCCAAACGAAAAAGCACGCCAGAAACACATTAAAAGAGTAGAAAAAGGTCTCAAAGATCAATATACCCCCCGGATGAAAAAACTCTCTTTTGCACAGGGTAAATTGTTAATAAAACTGGTAGACAGACAAAGTAATCAAACCTCTTTTGAATTAGTAAAAGCCTTCATGGGCCCCTTCAAAGCAGGTTTCTATCAAACCTTTGCCGCTCTCTTCGGTGCCAGTCTTAAAAAAGAATACGACCCGAATGGTGAAGATAAACTCACCGAGCGGGTGGTAATATTGGTGGAAAACGGACAAATTTGAAATAGTGATGAGTAGTTTAGTGATAAGTGATTAGTTCCATGTGATATATTCGCGCAGCTTACTAATCACTTATCACTACTCACTTATCACTAATTTTTAGCTTCTTAAAGAGGTCCCATATTACAATCCCCGTCGTCACAGATACATTCAGTGAATGTTTAGTACCATATTGGGGAATTTCTATACAACCATCCGAATGGTTAATAACTTCCTGTTGTACCCCTTTCACTTCATTTCCCATAACGATGGCATATTTCTTTGTCTTATCCAGTTCCAGTTCATCCAGCATGATACTGCCTTCAGCCTGTTCTACCGAATAAACAATATATCCTTCATTTTTGAGGTTATCAACAGCTTCAACAGCGTTATTAACATACTTCCAGTTAACTGTAAATTCGGCACCTAAAGCTGTTTTATGCATTTCCGGATGTGGAGGAGTAGCCGTAATCCCACACAGATAAATACATTCAATACGAAATGCATCTGATGTACGGAACACAGAACCAATATTATGCAAGCTTCGGATATCATCCAGTACTACTACCAGAGGCAGTTTATCCGCTTCTTTAAATTCCTCTGCACTTATCCGGTTCAGCTCGGTTATTTTCAATTTTCGCATGTTCATATCCTTATTATTTCTTAGCTACTGCAAAAGTAATTCTTTTCTGTTAACACACCTGTTTATAACCGTTGAAAACCTGTCAAAACTTTAAGCAAAGATTTTGAAAACTAACTCTTGCATTATTCAGAAGAAGGTATAAGGAAGACTCATAATGAACAATACAAAAAAGTTAATATAAACTTTCAATACATTCTTGAACATATTTTTCAGCACTTATTACCCTGTTTATATCCATAAAGTTTTTAACTTTGCATTTTATCAACAAGGTGTTAATACAAATTGAAAGATAGCTTATTATCAGCCAATAGCCTCTTTTCAGTCCGTTCATAATATACTGATAACTGTGTATTGGAGACTAATAACTTATCTAACAAGAAAAACAGCTTTTATTTGCTAACACTATTAACAGCCTATTATCACTAACAAAGGATTTTTCTTTAAAAAGGAGAAAAAATAAAATTATTATGAATGAACTCATAAAAGCTATTAAAGAGCTGAAAAAAGAAAAGAATGCAGTAATTCTGGGTCACTACTACCAGAAGGGTGAGATACAAGATATCGCCGACTATGTAGGCGACAGTCTGGCATTGGCTCAATGGGCTGCCAAAACAAAAGCGGATATCATTGTGATGTGCGGTGTTCATTTTATGGGTGAAACGGCAAAGGTGCTCTGTCCTGAAAAGAAGGTATTAGTGCCTGATATGAATGCAGGTTGTTCATTGGCCGATAGTTGTCCGGCAGATCAGTTTGCACAGTTTGTCAAAGAGCATCCCGGATATACGGTGATATCCTATGTCAATACAACGGCTGCTGTGAAAGCTGTAACCGATGTAGTGGTAACTTCTACCAATGCAAAGCAAATAGTAGAAAGCTTTCCCAAAGATGAGAAAATAATTTTTGGTCCGGACCGCAATCTTGGAAATTATATCAACTCAGTTACGAACCGGCAGATGTTATTGTGGGATGGTGCCTGTCATGTGCATGAGCAGTTTTCGGTAGAAAAGATTTTAGAGCTAAAAGCACAATATCCTGATGCCATCGTACTTGCGCATCCTGAATGTAAGAGTACAGTATTGAAACTGGCAGACGTTGTAGGTTCTACAGCTGCCTTATTGAAATATGCTGTTAACAGCAGTGAACAACGATTCATTGTAGCTACCGAATCGGGTATTCTCCATGAGATGCAGAAGAAATGCCCGGAAAAGACGTTTATTCCCGCTCCACCGAATGATAGTACCTGTGCATGTAATGAGTGTAGCTTTATGAGACTAAATACGCTGGAGAAGCTTTATGAGTGTCTGAAGAATGAGTCACCGGAGATACTGGTTGATCCGGAAATAGCAGAGAAGGCGGTAAAGCCGATAAAGCGGATGTTGGAGATTTCGGAGAAATTAGGATTGTGACAATGAGTTGATCTTAAATACTAATACTAAAAAATATGACACACACAAACATTTTCAGATATCATTTTCGAATGATATTGTTGTTCTGTATTTCTATGTGCGCTTGTACAGATTTAACGGATGTAGAAAATAATGTAAAAGAATTGCAAAAAACAGTAAACGATTTACAAGAAGCGGTATCTGCCTTGCAATTGGCTTATCAAAATGGAAAAGTGATTGAATCAGTTCAACCTTTGAATGACAACTCAGAAACCGGTTGGGATATTACTTTTTCAGATGGAAGTTCTATTCGATTAGAAAATGGTAAAGATGGGGAGAATGGTATAACTCCTTATCTGATGATTGATGTAGAGGGATACTGGTGTGTTTCCTACGATGGTGGTCATACTTTTGATAAAATATCTGATAAAAATGGAAATTTTTTTCTTTCCGAAGGTCAGGAAGGAATATCCATACGTGTAGTTATCAATGAAAATGGTTATTATGCGTATGAAATGTATTATGCCTCTGCTCCAGATGTCACATTAAGTACAATAGTTACTCCTTATACTTCTGATACTTCTCATATTATTTCATCTATAGAAAAGAATGAAAAAAATGGTCTTATAACATTAGTAATGGCAGATAATACTTCTTTCACATTTAATTTAGATATTACTTATCCTACTGGCATTGTATTACTTACGAATAATTTATCTGTCGGAAAAAATTCTGTTTCTGTTTTTGAGTTTAGAGTTAATCCGTCCAATGCTGTATTTAGTCTGGATGTTAAAGATGATCACCCTCAATTGGAATTAGATAAAATAGATATGAATACGCGTACTGATGCTCCTTCTTATGTTACTCCACCAACTAATTATAAGTTGATTAAAGTAGAGCACTCTTTGAATGAAAAAGGAGAAATAAAAGTAGGGCAGTACAAAGCATATATACAGGATTTGGGAATAGCTTCTGATTATACGGAAGAAGTGATATTAGTACTTTCTACAAAAGATGGTACAGGAAACTCTATTCAATTATCATCTTCATTATTACATATATCTTCAGGTGGTGGAGGAAATTCTTTTCTATCATTTGGAGTTTCATCATCTGTAGTAGGTATGTTTGATGCTTTGGGAATAAGTGGAAAAGATGTATCTGTTTGTGTTCCTTATGGAACTGATATTTCAAATTTGGTAGCTACATTTAATACGAATGGAGATAAGGTTTTTGTTGATGATGTAGAACAAATTAGTGGAGTTACAGTTAATGATTTTTCTACTCCAATAGTTTATCGAATTATTTCTAAACAAAATGTAGCTCAAGAGTATAAAGTAACTGTTTATAGTTTTGATCTTCCAGTAATATATGTCACTACACCGCAGCAAACTCCTATTTTGAGTAAAGATGATTGGGTGGAAGATGGAAATATACGTATTTGGATGACTAATGGAATAATTGGTGATTTGGGAGGAACAAGTGTAAAAGGGCGTGGTAACTCTACTTGGAGTTTTCCAAAAAAGCCTTATGCCATAAAATTAGATAAAAAGGCAGAAGTATTGGGTATGCCTAAACATAAACGTTGGGTATTATTGGCGAACTGGATAGACAGAACATTAATGCGTAACCATATTGCTTTTACGATAGCAAAGAATACAGAAAGTTTGGGTTGGACACCACGGGGAGAATTTGTAGAACTTATATTAAATGGTAAACATCTTGGTAATTATTATTTATGTGAACAGATAAAGATCGATAAAAACAGAGTTAATATTGCGGAAATAGAATCGACGGATATAGATGAAGATGCAATAACGGGAGGTTATTTATTAGAAATGGATATTAATTATGATGAGGTTAATAAGTTTCATACTGATATTCGTAATCTACCAGTTAATATTAAAGAACCGGATGAAGATGTACTTGTTGATAAACAGTTTAATTATATTCAAAATTATATAAACCAAGTAGAAAGAGCTATATATGCTGATAATTTTTCTATAGATGGACATTCTTATACAGAATATATCGATGTGAATAGTTTCATAGATTGGTGGTTGGTACATGAATTGACACGTAATGGTGAACCCGGATGGCCTAAGAGTAGTTATATGTATAAAGATAAAAATAGTAAATTAGTAGCTGGACCTGTTTGGGACTTTGATTATCAGACTTTTGTTCCATATGAAGAATTTTATATGACACATGGAATTTGGTATAGTCGTCTTTTTGAAAATTCTGATTTTGTAGAACTTGTTAAGAAAAAGTGGAATTCTTCCAAGTTTGTTTTTGAATCTATTGTATCAGAGATAGATAATACAGCTTTGAAAATAGAAAAATCAGAAAAAGTGAATTCTAAGATGTGGCCATTAATTGACAATATTAATGGAGATGAGGGGATGACATTCGAAGAGGCGGTGACTCGGATGAAAAAAACTTATCAGGATCGTATCTCCTGGATGAATAAGTCTATTAATGATTTATAATTTTTAAAGGTGGCTCGTATTTTAGTGCAGGTTACCTTTAAATATTTTTTTCTGTATAATGGGCTTTTCTATGAATTTCCATGATAAAATGGAGACTATAATTGTTGAAACAAAAGCAAGTAAAAATGCTAAGTAAATATTGAATTGAGGGATTTTATAATAAATAACAGTTTGTATGATAGGATAATGATATAAATACATACCGTAAGAAATATTATCATACTTTCTTAGGAAGTTTAAATACTTTAGATTATAGGCAAGGGCTATAAGAATAGTAGCAAATGCTAAAGGTTCAATATTTGAAAGTAGTGGATTAATATCATTGAACAAATAGACTATAATAGCTATTGGAAATAAATATTTTAAGTGTTTTGTAAAATAATTAAAATATAAAAGTATAAATGTTCCTGAATAAAAATAAATGATTTGACTACCTATTTGTTTTCTGATTAAAAGATACATATTATTATTGGTTTGCTCATATAACATAGTAAAATAATAATCATAAGCTATTGCTAATAAGAAAATGACTATCATTATTAATAGTTTATTATATTTCTTTATTAAATAGAAAACGAAAGGTACGCTTATATAAAACATAACTTCTACTTTCATTGTCCATAGTGATCCATTAATGGCCGGTATGGGGTTGGATTCAAATACTCCTGGAAGAGTTGGTTGAATAAAATTAAGAAAACTAAGATTAGCTATCAGATATTTGTAAGTATCTTTATTTAATATATATTCTTTTAAATCCAATTCTGTAATAAATACCCCAACTATAGTAAATAAAATGATTACTGTTACATAAGGGGGCAATATTCTTCTAATTCTTTTTTCAATATAATATTTAAGATTTTGTTTTTCAATATGGCTATAAAATATTAAAAACCCACTTATAATAAAGAAGGCTCTTACTCCTGTTGCTCCTGTTATAAACCAAGTTTCTTTTATATCATTTAAGTCATAAAAGTGTACGATAAATATAGATATAGTGAAGAAATATCTGATGAAATCAAAACAGTTATCTTTTTCTAAAAGCTCTCTTGATTGTTTATTTAACAAATTATTCATTTGATGATTAATATTTTAGTCGCAATACTTTGTTTATTATCTTTATCGGCTGCTAATACAAAATAAATACCAGAAGGGACTTTATTACCTTGTAAATTGCGGCCATTCCATGTGAATTGTCCACCAACAGAAGTACCTGCATAAATAAGTTTACCACTAACATTGGTTATTTTAATATCCGTATCCATCATAAGTCCGGTAATAGTGATAACTCCTGTATAATTTTGTTTTACAGGATTAGGATATGCATATACATCGTCATCCACAAAACTATCTTTTGGTTCTATAGCATCACTTTGATAGGATATTATTCCTTTGTTAGTGCCTATAAATACCTCACCTGTATATGGATTGATAGCAATAGTTTGTATATTATTTGATAGTAACGGACTGTTTTCAGCTGTGAAGTGATGGATTGTTTCCAACCCATCAGAACTTAGTAAATATATTCCGTTTGCACTAGTTCCTATCCATTTACGATTACCTCCATCCACAGCAATAGCAGTTATTTCATCGTTTGCTAATAAAAAATCGGCAAGATTAGTACCGTCGTTGCGTGGGACTTTTATTTGTGTACAATAAAAATTATCCTCAAAAAAATTAGAAGGATTATTAAGAATAATTGGACCTTGAGCTGTTCCAATCCAAATAATTCCATTTTTATCTTCTGCAATGCAATAGATATTTTTGTGACTAAGCAATGTTCCGTCTTGATTTATAAAATTAGTAACAAATTTATGTCGATCATCACCAGTATCTTCTAAAGTATTATTGGTATTTAAACAGAATACTCCATAGTTAGTCATAAGAGATGAAGTAGCCCATAACCACCCACGTTTATCAATAATTGTATTTTCAAGAACTGATGTATTAGCTATTTCTGGATAGCTTAAGTTTACCCATTCATTGTTTGGTTTTAGTACATGTATTGGATTTTTTACTTCACAATTTAGCATCCACAAATTGTTGCTATTATCATATATAAGTCCGTTTATACGTACGAAGTTTTTGAAATTTCCCGGACTCGTTATAGGTAATGCTACTTCAAGTGGACTATTATTATATGTATAATGTTTTACAAATAATTTATCATAAAATTCATATAGCCCTTGGGTAACAGATGAAGCAAAATGACGCTTTTCATCAGTAGGGTCTTGTACTATTGAACTTATGTTTCTATATAGTATTCCGGTTTTTTCGTATATACCTTTTTCCTGAAAACTACTCCATATGTTATTTTCCAACATCATTATTGTTCCTTCATTATCTCTGTTGGTATTACCACCTCCGGTTACAAGTAGTCTTTCTCCTTCAAATTTCATGCAGTAGTTCAGATTTCTTTTCGGACTATTTGGAATGATCGGTGATACAATTATTTCTGTAGATTTATTAGTCAAATCAAATTTTATTCCCATTAGTCCTCTTTCGCTATCTTTATCTTCACTTCCTCCTGTCCAATAAATTCCATTTTCATAAGAAAGGGGAGCTATATTAAGATAGTGTTCATAATAATAGGGTTTATCTATTTCATCAAAAAAAGTAAATGAACTTTCATTACTAGCAATGAGTCTGCCATTATAGTTATACATAAAATTATAATATCCAGATACAAGCGGTGAATAATTATAATTTTCTTTGTTGATAACCCCAATGCTTTGTGGCATAAAATCTCCTATTAATTTATCTTTATGTATTGATAAAAAAGCATATACATTGTCCGATACTTTATTCCAGTTATTGTTATCCAATAAATTATCAGTTAATAATCCTGTTAATAATCCTTCTGAAGATGCTGCGTAAATTTTGGTATCGTCTACTGCACAAGCATTGATTTTCTTATTAAGAATATAGGTATTAGCGATTTCTCTTTTCTTTAAGTTTAAAACCATGACACCAAAAGAAGTAGAAAGATAAGCATACTCTTTAACGAAACAAATATGATTAACGTTTTTGGTTTGAATCATATTCTTATTCATATAATCTGGTAAGTTATATACTTCTTTATCATTTACGAGTAAGTCAATATTGGCATTAGAATATATAATGATTAATGTTTTATATTCTTTATTGTAAGCTATATAAGAAATGTCAGTATCACTCAGTAGGTTACCCTTCCAATAACATTGAATGCTTGTGTCTTCTTTATCATAGGAAAATAAGCTTCCGTTTCCTATGGCATAAATAAGATTTCCAGCAGGTTCAGTACGTGTAACGTTGTGGTAAGACAAATGATTTTGCCAACTACCAATGGCATGTTGTGCATATAAAAATGGTGTGATAATCAGGAATAAAGCACAGATATAGACTATTTTCTTTTTCATAAACTACAGATTAAAAAAAGCACATAGATTGTCTATATGCTTTTTATATTAACTTGTTTATAACTTGTTTATTGTATGGTAAACAGGAATTTACATAGTTTATTAACTGCTTGTGCACGATGGCTTATTTTGTTTTTTATTTCATCGCCAAGTTCAGCAAAAGTTTTATCATACCCTTCCGGGATGAAAATTGGATCGTAGCCGAATCCAGACGACCCTCGCTTTTCTGTTATTATTTTGCCTTTTATTATTCCTTCAAACTGATATTCAGTTTCGTCGAGTATGAGTGAAATAACGGTACGGAATTGTGCTTGACGATTTTTTTTATTCTCCATATTATGAAGTAATTTTAACATATTAGCTTCTGAATTATGAATATCACCTGCGTAACGAGCAGAATACACTCCCGGTTCACCATTTAAAGCTTCTACTTCCAGACCTGTATCATCGGCAAAACAATTTAATTTATAGTTACTGTAAATGTATTGGGCTTTTAACAATGCATTTCCTTCTAATGTATTAGAAGTTTCAGGAATATCTATATGACAATTGATATCATTTAAGCTGAGTAGTTCTATTTTATTTTCTAAAATAGCAGATACTTCATTCAATTTGTGAAGATTGTTTGTAGCAAATACAAGTTTCTTTTTCATTGATTCTGTGTTTTAAGGATAGCATTATTAGTTGCTTCTATTTTACCTTCAGCCTGTCAAATCCCTCTCCGTATACTCCAATGACGGAACTTTGAGAGATAAACGCATTCGGATCTATATCCTTTACCAGCCGGAATATCTCAACCGACTGACGTTTGTAGGCAAGTACTACAAGCACTTTTACATTGTGCTTGCTATACCATCCTATACCATCGAGTACGGTCACTCCGCGGTGGGTCTCTTTGGTTATACGGTCGGCAATCTTTTCGTAGTCTTTAGAGAAAATAAAGAACTGTACGGATTGACGGGCGCTATTTACAATATAGTCCAGAACGAAACCGATGATAAGCAACGTTACGAAGCCGAATATCACTCTTCGCCAGTCATTGAAAATGAAATAACAAGAACTGATGATGACAACGTCACAGATCATGATCATGCGTCCTAAGGTGACATCTTTGTATTTGTTGACGATAGCGGCAATGATATCCGTACCGCCGGTGCTTCCGTTACAGTTGAATACTACGCCTAAACCTATACCACACATCGCTGCTCCGATCAGGCAGGCCATGAAGTCTTGTCCTTCACCCAATACTTTGGGAGGAACGCCGTCCGCCCCGTTTACCACTAATTGCAGAAACCATAGCAAAAACGTAAGCATAAAGATGGCATACGTGGTTTTGATGCTGAACTTCGGACCAAGTATCTTGATAGCAAAGGTCATCAGTACGGCATTGATGATGAAATACGACCATTGGATGGGAAATCCAGTGGCATAATAGATGATGGCACCAATACCTGTTGTACCCCCGGTGGTAATCTGATACGGGATCAGAAAAGCAGCCCATCCGAGGGCATAACTGAACAATCCGAGTGTGATGAAGATGTAATCTCTGGCTTCCCGCATCACTTCAGCTTTTGTAGGTTTATACATATAGATTTTATTTTAAATCACAACGTTTACAATCTTCTTCGGCACTACAATTACCTTTTTCGGAGTTTTACCTTCCGTCCACTTCTGAGAACGTTCGTCCGCCAATACTTCCGCCTGGATAGCATCACTGGCAGCATCTGCCGGAAACTCCATAGTAAAACGGGCTTTACCGTTGAAAGAGATGGTGTAGTTTACTACGTCTTCCTTCAGGTATTCTTCGTTGAAAGCAGGCCATTGGGCATCGCAGACAGAGGTTGTATTTCCCAATGTATCCCATAGCTCTTCGCATACGTGCGGAGCGAAGGGAGCAAGGACGATTACCAATTTCTCCAATATCTCTTTCTTGCTACATTTCAGTGTACTGAGTTCATTTACACAGATCATGAATGCGCTTACTGAAGTATTATAAGAGAATTGCTCGATGTCACTCGTCACTTTCTTAATCAGTTTGTGCAATGACTTCAACTCTTCTTTGGTAGCCGGTTCGTCTGTTACGATATACTCGTCATTACGGTTATAGAACAGTGCCCAGAATTTACGGATAAAGCGGTGCACACCGTCAATACCGTTTGTATCCCACGGTTTGGCTTGTTCTACCGGGCCGAGGAACATTTCGTACATGCGGAGTGTATCGGCACCGTATTTCTCTACAATCATATCCGGGTTCACAACGTTGAACATTGATTTACTCATCTTTTCAACTGCCCAGCCACAGATATATTTGCCGTCTTCAAGAATGAATTCTGCCGTTTCAAATTCAGGACGCCATGCTTTGAAAGCTTCCAGATCAAGAATATCATTGGATACGATGTTTACATCTACATGGATAGGGGTGACATCGTACTGATCTTTCAGGTTCAGAGAAACGAACGTATTGGTATTCTTGATGCGGTATACAAAGTTACTGCGTCCTTGTATCATTCCCTGGTTTACGAGTTTCTGGAACGGTTCTTCCATTACAGAAACATTGAGGTCATACAGGAATTTATTCCAGAAACGAGAGTAAATCAGGTGTCCGGTTGCATGTTCCGTACCGCCTACATAGAGATCAACGTTCTTCCAGTACTGGCAGATAGCGGGATCAACAAGTGCCTGGGTATTGCGCGGGTCCATATAGCGGAGGTAGTATGCAGAAGAACCTGCAAAGCCCGGCATTGTGTTGAGTTCGAGCGAGAAGATCGATATATTATCTATCTTGTCGTTTTCGGTTATGCACTTGTTTACAGTGTCCCATGCCCATTTGGTAGCATGTCCCAATGGAGGTTCACCGGTTTCGGTAGGCAGGAATTTGTCAACTTCCGGCAATTCGAGCGGCAGACAGGCTTCGTCAATCATATAGGGCATACCGTCTTTGTAGTAAACCGGGAAGGGTTCACCCCAATAACGTTGGCGCGAGAAGATGGCGTCGCGCAAGCGGAAGTTAACTTTTACCCGTCCCAGTCCGGAAGTTTGGATATATTCTTTTGTTTTGGCAATGGCTTCTTTTACGGTCAGACCATTCAATACCAGTCCACCTTCGGGAGCACCCGGACGTGGAGAGTTCATCATGATACCTTCTTTGGCATCGAAGCTTTCTTCACTGACATCACAACCTTCGATCAGCGGACGGATTTCAAGGCCGAAGTGTTTGGCAAACGCATAGTCACGACTGTCATGTGCAGGTACGGCCATGATAGCTCCCGTGCCATAACCTGCCAATACATAATCACTGATCCATACGGGGATAGCTTCGTTTGTCAGCGGGTTGATGGCATAGCTTCCGGAGAATACACCGCTTACACTGCGGTCGGCAATACGTTCGCGTTCCGTACGCTTTTTAGTGCGTTCAAGGTAAGCATCTACTTCTGCTTGTTGTCCGGGAGTAGTGAGCTGTGCCACAAGTTCACTTTCGGGGGCAAGTACCATGAAGGTTACACCGAATACTGTATCGGCACGAGTGGTAAAAATGGTGAATTCAATATCAGAATCTTTCACTTTAAACTGCATTTCGGCACCTTCTGAACGGCCAATCCAATTGCGTTGAGTCTCTTTCAGAGAATCTGTCCATTCTACAGTATCCAGACCATCGAGCAGACGTTGGGCATAAGCAGATACACGGAGACACCACTGGCGCATTACCTTTTGGATAACCGGAAAACCACCGCGTTCGGAAACACCGTCTACAACTTCATCGTTGGCAAGTACTGTTCCCAGATCCGGGCACCAGTTCACCATGGTGTTGCCCAGGTAAGCGATACGATAATTCATCAGGATTTCCTGTTGCTCTTTTTCACTTTTTGCTTTCCACTCGTCGGCAGTAAAGCTGAGTTCCTCACTACAAGCAACGTTCATACCTTCTGTTCCGTAGATTCCGAAAGCCTGGATAAGCTCTTCGATAGGGCGTGCCTGCTGTTCATCGTTACAATAATAGCTATTGAACATTTTCATAAACGCCCATTGTGTCCAATGATAATATTCCGGATCACATGTACGTATTTCGCGGTTCCAGTCAAAAGAGAACCCTATTTTATCCAATTGCTCCCGATAGCGGTCGATATTCTTTATGGTTGTAATAGCAGGGTGTTGCCCTGTTTGGATAGCATACTGTTCGGCAGGCAGGCCATATGCGTCATATCCCATAGGATTCAGTACATTGAAACCTTGCAGGCGTTTGTAGCGGGCGTAAATGTCCGAAGCAATATATCCCAGCGGATGTCCTACATGTAGTCCTGCTCCCGACGGATAAGGAAACATATTCAGCACATAGAATTTTTGTTTCGATTCATCTTCCTTCACCTGGTAGGTTTTACTTTCTACCCACCGTTTTTGCCACTTCTTTTCAATATCCCTGAAATTATATTCCATAGCGATAATCCTTTTGTTTATAGTGATTTATTATGTTATTTCATTAATTGGGAACAAATTTACGGGATTATTTTCAGATAACCACAAAGTTGCGTAAAAATCGGTGTTGAGTTGATGCAGTTGGAAAGGGAATTTGAGAGGTATGGGCATAAAAAAAGGAGCAACGCCTTGCTCCAACCTTTGTTAACCTTAAATCTAATACTATGAAAAACACATTGCAAAGATACGGACTTTAGCGAAATCTGCAAATTATCCAAGTAAAAAAGGATGTTATTAAACATACTTTAAGAAAGAAGTTCTTTTTATTAAGACCTGATAAGGGTTTTGGAGGAATGAAGCTTTATCAGGTTATATTTATCTTCCTTCTTTCAATGTTATTTTTACGTTAACGGGCAAAATTAATCTCACTGTCCGGTTGTGAGCGGACAGCTGTTCGGAAATGAACGCTATCTGAAAAGTGGTATTTGTTGATAATCAGGTTATTATGTCTTTGGCACGGCTATTGACTATCTATATGCGAAGGCGGTTGATAAAAAAACAGCAGCCACAAACCCAAAGAATAATAACAATAAAAGAATAACGATTATGAAAGCAAATGTATTTTTCAAAGCAGTGGTAATGGCAGTAGTGTTAATGGCAAGTGTAATGAGTGCTAATGCAAGTAATCCTGTTGATTATGTGAAAAATGATGAGATGAATGGTGAATTACTGATAGCTAAGACTATCTTTAAAAATGAATCCGGCTATCTGTTCCGTCATCTTCGTTACACTTATACTTATGACAATGAAAACCGTGTAGTTTGTAAAGAAGCTGCAAAATGGGATAGCGTGAAAGAGGCTTGGACTCCTTATTTCAAATTGGATATCACTTACAATACCAATGAGGTTGAAATGAATTATGCTCTTTGGAATGCGGGAAGTCGTACTTTCGATAAGAATATGGAAAAGAGTACTTATGCACTGAATCATGATAATATTGTTAGCCTTCTGGCCAGTACAAAATAAGATCAGCAGGTATTAAAATGGCAGGGCTGCAATATATAAAATCTTGCAGCCCTGCTGTTTTTGTCAGAGTTATTGTAAAGAGAGATTATTTGTTGGCAAACAAACCGTCATTTCCATTCAGGATCGTGTGTTCGGTAGCCAGATTCCAGTTGTTTTCTTTTTTATTCCATTCGTAGCTCTGGTAGTTGAGTATCTGTCCGGAATCTCTGGTCTGATAGACAGCTTTCGATTTTATATCTGAGTAAGAATCCGTTTTAGCATCCCATGCTGCGTATTCGATACTATTCTCCTGAGGATCATGTGTGAAATTCAGGCAGTATTGCTTTTCGAATACCTGCATAATCTCACTCCATTTCAATACTTCTTTTTTCGAAACGCTTCCATCAGCATTATACGTATAGTTATATTTCAGATGCGGATGCAGATATTTACCGTTTTCTACTGTGTATACGGTCTGACTTTCTACTTGTTCTCCGTTTGTTGTAGTGTTATAAGCAAATTCCGGAAGGTTGCTACTTATTGCATTCAATACAGATGTCATTGCAATTACTACTGATAATACTAAAGTTTTCATACTATTACTGTTTTATGGGTTTATACTTTTGTTTGTTCTTTCGATGTTGCAAAGATAGAGGGTGGCTTAATCATAGTATGTTATTGCAACGTTATCTTTACGTTAATAAATTATCTGGCGAAAAATAATGTGCCAATAAATAATGTGTCAATGTGCTAATATGCCAATGTGCCAATTGGCTGCGCTGTATTGCTGAAAGGCATTGGTATATTAGCACATTGGCACATTATTTCTGGTTTTCGACTATATTCTTTATTTTTTTCTGATATTTTCTTTGTATTCTAATTATTTCTATTTTACTTTGTAGAGCAAAGTACTTTTTATATGAATAAAGATAAAGCATTAGAATCAGTAAATGAGATAAAGGAGTTGATGGAAAAGTCCTCCAGATTTGTATCTCTCAGTGGTATGACAGCTGTTATGGCTGGTACTTATTCATTGATTGGCGCTTATGTAGTCGCCCGGGTCTTTAAATCGGAAGCTTCTCTGACAGAGATGATACTGGTGGCTTCGTTGGTGCTGATAACTTCGGTTATTACGGCTTGTATACTGTCTTGCTATAAGGCGAGAAAAACCGGACAGAAGATTTTTAGTAAACTGACATACCGGACTTTATGGAACTTTTCGCTTCCCTTGCTTGTCGGGGGACTGTTTTGTATCGCTTTGCTGTTGCATGAGAATTATGGAGTGATTTCTTCGGTCATGTTACTGTTTTACGGGCTTTCTCTGGTCAACGTCTCTAAATTTACTTATTCCAATGTAGCCTGGCTGGGATATGGGTTTCTTCTTTTAGGAGTTGTAGACTGCTTTTTCGAGGGTTATGCACTCATGTTCTGGACCATTGGGTTTGGAGGACTTCATATATTGTACGGTATATTATTTTATTTGCAATATGAAAGGAGCAAGTAGTTGATGTTAGAAGGATTTCAGAATATAAATAAGGCGTTTGAAAGCAAAGTCCGGTTAGGTATTATGGCGGTTTTGATGGTCAATGAGGAGTCCGACTTTAATACGTTGAAAGAATTACTTTCACTGACGGACGGCAATTTGGCGAGTCATACTCGTGCGCTGGAAGAACTTGGCTATATTGTCTGTAAAAAAGCCTTTGTGGGAAGGAAAACAAAAACTTCTTTCCAGGCCACACCTCCGGGGAAGGAAGCTTTTAAAGAGCACATTGCTGCATTGGAAAGTTTATTGAAATCAACCTGAACGCTTGGCGTTACACAACTTGTTTTTTCTTTTTGGAGAAAAAAGGAGTATTATACAAAAACTAAACTAGACTTAGAAACTATTTTGCATTTTATAGAATTCAAAAAAAAGTTTCTTAATTATTTACTAAACACTATTCTACTATGGACGATTTTAATGAAAATTTGAACAAAGTGGAAAAACCGGTGCATACAAGTAGCTCCCAGAGTTTTTCCAAAACTGTTAAAGTACTGGTTATTGCTGCATTGGTTCTTCTTCTATTGATACCAATGGTTATGATCGAAAGTATGATTACCGAGCGTGGACAGACGCAGGTAGATGCCATCGACGAGGTTAGCCAGAAGTGGAGTCTGGCACAGACTGTTACAGGTCCATATATTAATCTGCAATATCCGATTGTCTCTGAAGACAATGGAAAGCAGAAGATCAGTAATGGAAGTATCATACTATTTCCTGATGAGCTGTTTATTGACGGGCAGCTTCGTACAGAAATTCTTAAAAGGGGAATTTATGAGGTGAATGTATATCAGTCGGAGTTGGTTTTTAAAGGTTCCTTCAGTGCGGAAGAACTTCGTAAAAGCGGAGTAGATATAGATGTACTTTATCTCCGGAAAGCGGCTGTCTGTTTCAATCTCACCGATATGCGGGGAATCAGTGAACAGATCAGCATTACTTTGAACGATTCTGTCTACATATTTGAACCGGGTATGGATGGAAGGGGAGTTAAGAATGTGGGTGTACATGCTGTGGTGGATCTTTCTGCTTTGAAAGAGAATAAAAAACTGCCCTATGAAATGAAGATTAAACTGAAAGGTTCGCAATCTATTAACTTTGCTCCACTGGGGAAAACAACGAAGGTAAATCTGAAAGCCAATTGGAGTACACCAAGTTTTACCGGTAATTATCTGCCGGATAGCAGAGAAGTAACTGAGGAAGGTTTTTCTGCACACTGGCAGGTGTTGAATCTGAACCGGAATTATTCGCAGGTGATAATTGATTATCGTAATGTGGGTGTTAAGGATATCGAAAATTCTAATTTCGGAGTAAATCTGAAAGTCCCCGTCGAGCAATATCAACAATCGATGCGTTCTGCCAAATATGCTATTCTCATCATATTACTGACGTTTGCAGTGATATTCTTTACGGAGATGATGGAAAAGACACGTATCCATGTTTTGCAATACCTGTTGGTAGGATTGGCGCTTTGTTTATTCTATAGCTTGTTGTTATCTATATCCGAACATGTGGGGTTCAATATGGCTTATCTGATTTCGGCAGTATTGACAATCGGCCTGGTAGGAGGTTATATGCTGGGTATCATTAAAAAGAAGAAACCGGCATTTATTATGTCGGGACTATTAAGTGTACTGTACATTTACATATTTATTCTTATCCAGTTAGAGACTTTTGCTTTGCTTGCCGGAAGTTTGGGATTGTTTGTAATACTTGCCGCCGTAATGTATTTTTCAAAGAAGATTGACTGGTTTAATGAGTGAACAACCGGACTCTGATCATTAACATTATTAACAGTATTCCTTAACTATAATTTTTGTACTGACAAGAGTACGTACTTTTATATACTAAGAGTACGTACTTTTGCTATATAAAAGTGTACATTTAACACATACTTAAGTACGTACTTTTGCATCATAAATAATAGGTTATTTAAGTCTGTTGAAAATCAGTGTTTTATATGTTTCTTTCGTATTTAAGAATCAGGAAGTTTCAATCAAGATCATTCGTTGTAATTGTTATTATGATAACTTCGGATAGATGAACTATAATCGTTCAGAAGTAAGTTTTTAAGCAGGAGAAAAAGGGGTCAGTAGATTTTTAGTGGGTATAAGCATATAATTTAGCTATTCTGAAAAGGAAGAACTTCTTGTCAGCAACACCTCTAAGGTTTGCCCTGAACA